>Ga0307514_10000124_pt1 | contig 215839 bp, 216 predicted proteins | sample 16_EM_MG_FD_203088 | JGI IMG/M metagenome (GOLD analysis project Ga0307514, IMG submission 203088) | Populus trichocarpa ectomycorrhiza microbial communities from riparian zone in the Pacific Northwest, United States - 16_EM | ecosystem: Host-associated > Plants > Roots > Unclassified... | reverse complement strand
TATAAAGAACTCGCATTGTCTCCCCGACAATGAGAAGAACCAAGCTCTAGCAGCAATCCACAGTCAGACATTACCAGCGAAGAACACCTTAAAATATTATTAAGAATTCTATCTACACAAACTTCAAGATTTCTTCACTACTTCGCACTAGTGACTTCCAGATATATGTTTACCTTCAGTCAATCAAAGAAACGTACGGCCCACGATCACCTCGTCCAACGATTCGGAGAGTTGTTTCTCTGGTACGAGGAAACCAGGAATATCTCTGGTCAAAACTGGGTCTTACACTCGACCGAGTATCTTGGCATTACGTACGACGTCTGCAGATATATTTCGACGGGCAGACTACCTTCGAGGAACTTATAGATACGTTCCACTATCACGATCAGGAAGAAAACGGGGACTGTTTTTAAAGGGCGCTCTTGTGGAAGGACAAGAGGTTGAGTCTTAGGACAAGACGAGGAAAGAAAAAGAAGTTAGATAGGCGGCTGTATTTAAGTTAATAAATGTTTTATTGAAACGTGGCTTAAACACCCCCGTAACAGCATGGAGAGAAAGACAGCGATAACTTAACTTCGTATTCTTAGGTGATGGTAGAGTTGAGGACGAGAAAGAGAGAGATGAGAGGAGATGGGGGAAATCATCATGAGAAACTGGAACTTGAGAGAATTGCGTGTGCGTGTCAATTTACCATCCCCAGTATGGCAGGTACAAGTCCCAATCCGGCATGTAATTACACCGATACTAGGTCTTGCCAACCCAATCAGGCAAGTCATACCCCTGATTTCTCATATCCGCTCGGATCCTCCACATCGTTCTCATCGTCATCCCCCATCTCTCTCTTTCTCATCCACAACTCTACCATTATCGCAGAACACAAAGTTAAGTCATCCCTCTCTATCTCTCCATGTCATGATCATGAGTTGACACTGAGTACAGCATACACCGAGTACAGCATACACCGAGTACAATCATACACTGAGTACAGCATCCACCCAAGATTATTTGTCTGCCCTTCATTCTCATGATTACGAGTTGACTCCTGAATGTAGCTTCAGCTTCCAGCGTGCCTCCCTACACGATCCACCGCCATCAGCCAGCTCTCCATGACAGCTCAAAGGTAAAGTCACATTGTCACATTCCCACAGTTGCAAGTTAACTAACCGATGAAAAAAGTCGCAGCACCCAACATGCCGTTCATCGACTGCCTCCAAGTACTCATGCAAACTCACTCGATTACGGCCTCCAAGTTCACATGAGCATGGCCTCCAAGTGCATATCTCCAAACTAGCTCGATCACAGCCTCCAAGTGCATCTCCAACTCGCCCGATTACCACCTCTAAACTCGCACGATCACAGCCTCCAAGTGTATCTCCAAACTAGCACGATTGTGGCCTCCAAGTTCGCACAATCATGGCCTCCAACACGATCTACAAACTCGCTCGATCACGATCTCAGAGTGCATCTCTAAGTTCACTCGATGGTGGCCTCTAACTGTATCTCCAAATACGGTTGATTACCGCCTCCAAGAGCATCTCCAAACTCACTCGATCATGGCCTCGGAGTGTATCTCTGAGTTCACTCGATCGTCATTTTCAGGCTCACCTCGAATTGCTCTCAAGCACCGCCTGCAGCCATTCCAGATATATTGTGTGTAGATGGGTAGTTATATAGATACATAGATACATTGATACATAGATACATGGATGAGAATACAATCTGAATACATGAGTTTTAACAATCGTTGAATGATGAGTAGTAGCTATGATTTCCAGGCGCACCAGCAGCGTTCACCAGGATGTTTTTCCCAAACTGCTCTACTGTGATTCGAGGTGCTCCCAGATTTGTTGCTGGCACTCCCAGACTTGTCACCGGCGCTCCCAGACTTGTCGCCGGCGCTCCCAGACTTGTCGCCGGTGCTCCCAGATGTTCCCAGCTGCACCCAAGGTTCTCTCCGGTACTCCGAGGTATTCCCAAACTTATCCCAATCACTCCCATGGCACTCCTGTACCAGTCATCCGAGATCTCAGTTACTCCGAAGGCCAGCCGGAATGCCCTCCTAGGGTCTGATACACTCCTGAAATTGACGCATCTAAGTTTACATTCCACATCCTCTCAGTCACTTCTGGAGGCTCCCAGTGACTAAAATACATTTTGCTGATGTAGTAGTGGTTGTAGACGTCGTAGACGGTCTGCAGAATTGTGTCGGCCTGTCACCGTAAATACACTTCATGCTGCACAATGTATCGCCGCCATAAGTTTGCCTCAATCAAGAAAAAGCTTCTCACTCTCAATGTCCTTCAATAATAGGGTGTCATCTCTGTAAGTGCACTTTGCTTGTGCAGATGATTGTGGCAGTAAGAGTGCTTCAATTGTAGAGGGTGTTCTCCGTAAGTGTACTTTGTTCGTGCCAGATCCTCCACCATAGGTATAAGTAGCCGTAGGTTGGTAGGATAGGTGCACATCGCTCAAATAGAAGGATTGTAGTCGTAACTGTGCTGACTCGTAAAACGTCTCTGACTTTACCTTTGATTCAGTATATGCCCGCATTCAGGGGTAAGGTCACTCTGTCCATTGTTGGTGCCTGGGCTGATGGTCGTGCTCAATTGACTTGTAGGAATGGTCTTGTACATGTGATTGTCATCTTCAATATCAGCAATGCACCTTGTCGTTATTTGGTCTCTGGGCTCGCTTGGTTTCCACCATGAATTGATGTGTTCCGGGGTGCAGTCGCGACTTCTCCGGCATCTGGTGGTCGATTGCAGCCATTGGAAGTAATTGATGTCATCTTGAACTTGTCTGGATCGATCGAATGCGATTTTTGTCAATGGCTGGGTGGTGTCCTGTAGTCGAAATAATGATCATCTTTATTCCCAGTCCAGCGCCATATGCACCAATTGGTCTGATCTCTACTCCATTGCCATTAGGGTCTCAATTGAATGATGGAACAGTCAACGCTTTGTGCTTCACAGTAATGATGCTTCGATATCTCCGTTGGAAGGTGGTATTCTGAATTGTTGGCTCCACGATGTCGCATGTGGAAAAAGGGGTAAAACTCTTCAACTCGTAATTCCGTAAGTGTTAGGGGTTTTTTCAAGATTAAGAGAAGAAACACAAGAGACGGACATATCATACAACAGTTATTTAATAGTTGTTGTATAGCAAAAGATTTGAGGTTAAGAAAGAATGATGTATGATAATAAAGGCAGGGGATCATTGCGAGCAATGCTAAGCCCGTACTGTCTTTATTAGTGGGGATACATATAATGAAGATAGGGGATCATCGTGAGCGATGCTAAGCCCGTACTATTGGAATTATTGGAAAGAAAGGGAAACACATTTATGATGTGCAGGAAAGGAAAATACGAAGGATACTTCTTACAACGGAGCATCGTTGAGGTCACCAATCTTAGAGAAGGGGGTGATGTTAGGGGTTCCCCTCTAATAGTGATAATGGTACTTATGATGGTCTGTGAAGGCACATACCATGCCGAGACATCTATGCAATCCAGTGGTGTGCCCTTTAGCGAGGGTGCATCAGTCACGAGAAGAACTCGAAAGTCGGCCAGTGGCAAGAGAGGCCAGGTCCGTGAGAGACTTCTTTCATTCTTGGATACTATGCGGGACATGCTTGGGCACAAGCACGGCAGTTGATAGTCTACGCAAGTAAGAGGGCTCCGAACCTCCTTCCTGTAACAGGTTGGATAAAGGCAAGGCACACCCCGGTATTATGGGAACTGGACCCGAGAATTGTCTCTACCTAGGCATGACGTAACTGAGGGATTTATGACATTCGGCCTAGCCAGAAGCAAGCACTGTGCATTGATTTGCATAACTTTGGATTGCAACGTATGATACGTGTCATGATCTACGTTATCGCAGCACGAACTGGTATCTGTTAAGCCTGTGATTAACTACCGAATAAACTCATCAGGAGCAAGATGTCAAAGTTGAAGTTATGGTCTGATTGATGAACCTAAATGATACGTGTCTCCGAGGGGGACGCGCGAGCACATCCGAAAGGCGCCAGCAAATAAGACACAAGGATATCTATCGGGCATCGCCAATAAGACCCACAGATAAGTGGCTATCATTGAGGGATTAAATCATAAGTTCCACTCAGATGAACTCGGGCTGAGGAACTATAAAGAGATCATATTGTTCGGGCAATGAAAAGAAGGAAGAAGGAGGATACCGAACAGCGAGACGAAAAACGATACCTACCAGCGGAGAAATATCCTTATTTATTATTGCATTTTTATGATACCTATACCTATTATATCTATACCTAGAATCTATTAGCTTTGTGTAGCGGCAGCCCCGCACCATTGTTAACCCAAATAGCTTATGACGATAACCTTCGAGAACGACAGTGACGTTATCGTATATGCCTTAGAAAAGATCATATCTTACGCTAGGAAGTCTCAACAGATATTCGTGGCTCAGTGTGTTTGGTGGCTAGCGTCAGTCATCGGACTTGAGTTAGGATTAATTGCCCACATCGATAATATTCAACTCGGAGAGTGTCAGGCGAACCTAGATAAGCCAACGGATTTCCAAGAGGCTCAGCAGGCGACAGAACTCAAAACTCCAGTCTCGGTTCAGGAACAACGAGAGGACAGTGATTCCAATTGAAAAGATAGAGTGCTTAAGGAGTGCGAGGAGTTCCTACGAGACTCCAGACGATTGCGAGATCTGGCAAAGCTTAAGGCCACTGGGAAAACTAAGACTGGACGAATAAACCCATTGGCGGCGACAAAGCAACAGCTTAGGGTTACTAAGGAAAAGGCTACATCCAGAGCATCCCGAAGAGCCGCGAAGAACAAGGATAAGAACTATTCTAAAACGGAAGGAGTCGACCTTGTCGAAATCAATAGAAGGAAGTTAGCAGGAGAGTGTTTACGCTGTGCCTGGCCTTCCGATAGAAAGGGAGAACATAGGGTCAAGGATTGTAAACAACCTATCAAGATAGATACGGGAACTGCTGGCTTCGCCCGAGCTAAGGAATATCAGAAGCAGCAACTGTCAGAGTCAGGATCCAGCAATAGCGATACCTCTGAGGAAACAGATAGTTCCTGAAAGGAATAAGATCTACGGCCGTGCGCCCTAGAGACTTACTTCACGAAGTATAGTTACTTAAGAGATAGCACCCCCGTAACAGTAAGTGAAACGTATCCGTTTACTCAAAATGCAATAATAGTGTAAGCGCATGTATGCCTGCCTTCGGCCTCATAGGTATACGTATGGTAATTAAAGGAATACTGTGGCAAACGTGGATGTGAGTGATAGTAGATGTTGATGTATGGGTAAGATTATCGCTAGAGATCTAAGGCTCATGGCAAGCCAACTATATACAATGGCCGTTACCTGGCATGGGTCACGTGCCGCCGTAACACAAGTCATCAAGGGTGTTGATTTCTTATTGCAGGTTTTCATCATTCGCTTCATAGGCAATTTGGTTAGAGGCATTTCAACGTTGTAACATTGTTGTGCAGCGTTTGCATTCATCTCTCAATACTGAAACACCTCCTTCTGGGCTTTCATTTGCAAAATCTAGAAAGCAGCCTCATGACAATTCGATTTTCGGTATACTTGTTGAAGATCCATCATCACTCTTTCTGGGAGTTCAGAGCTTGTAGTACAGAGGGTGCCAAGCTGGCGGATATGGTCAGAGAGGTTCTTCAGGAGATCCAGCTTGACAAAGGTGAAATGCATTTCGTTTGCAAGATGTTGTGCAATTTCTGACACCCTCTGCGTTTTATCTTCATCAATATGACGATGTTTTGCAGCAGCAGAATGATTGTTCCATGCGGGGTGACTATCCTGTTCCTCCTGTTTGTCCAAAGTAAGCTGCTTTTTCAAGTCTTCCGAGACCTTCTTTGTAGATTTAGTGGCGCAGAATCGACTGAAATCATCCTTGTGACGATGAAACTCCTCCAGATAATTCTCCATGTACTCGATCGTGGCTTCAGTATGCGCACATCTCTATGAATCAACTATAAATGACTATAGACTGCGCGTCGCGCAGGGGTCCGCGGGAACCTTGCTATGAGCTGTGCATGGGCACGTAGCGCAGCCTATAGTCGATTTGCACTTTTGCCGATGGAGCAAAAGTTGAATGAGCACATTTAGTGCGAGAAAATGCTACATCAGACAGAATCGATAGCATATAGCTTGTAAATAATCATGTGGATTTAGATACCTACTGGACTGTATATTAAATACAATGCCTGAATCAAGGTGTGCAGGAGTAGGAGTAAGATAGTTTATCGAATTGTACTATTTGGTATAGACATTATAAAAATCACTCCTGGAGAGTATGGCTCCAGGTTTGAGGTGCACCGGAATTGTCTTGGGGACGCAGCCAATACTCCCAATAGCTCCGAAATTTCAATAACCTAATGGCTTAATTTTGTAGCATTCTGAAGACAAGAATACACTCTTCTGGATATTCTTGTATTTGGTTGCACAACTTCAGAAACATTGAGGAGCACCTGAAAGTAGTCTCGGAGCACCTGAGAGCACTTCGCTTTGCATTCAGCATGTCTGGGAGCATCTGGGAGCACCTGGAAGGATCGGCTTGGCTGTTCAGAGTTGCTGAGTTGTTCAGTTATGACTTCCAAACCGTTTTACATTTTGCTGATGTGAGTGGTTGCTTGAAAGCATGCTTGAGAGTCTGCTTGGAAGCCTGCTTGGGAGAACCACACTTGGGAGAGCCGTGCTGAGGAGAGCCACGCTTGGGAGAGCTGCGCTTGGAAGAGCTGCGCTTGGGAGAGCAACGCTTGGGAAAGCTACGCTTGTGAGAGCCGTACTTAGGAGAGCCGCGCTTGGGAGAGCCGCGCTTGGAACAGCCGCACTTGGGAGAGCTGCGCTTGGGAGAGCCGCGCTTGGGAGAGCCGTGCTTCGGGAGAAGTGGTGTTTCCATGGGATGCTTTGGGCCAATGGAAAACTCTAAATCTCTGGAAGCTTTGACATTGATGAAGCCAACCTACTTGTCTAAGTGCTTCTGGTACCGTGACTGTTACCTCTACCGCCACCATTACCATTACCATTACCATCACCATCACCATCACCATTACCATCACCATCACCATTACCATCATCATCATCACGTCAGCCCTGGACCAAAAGCACACACATCCGCCCAAAATCGATGGAAAGTGGGCTGCAGGTTCCGCTGGAAAATCTGAGTCGGAGATCTGCCCTCATCAAGATTCAATTGTCTACCTTTCCTGCAGAATCTCAGGCTGCATTTGTCAACACCATGACCGTAAGACATGGTGAGATCCTGTCGCAGTGAGTGCGCTAAAGATAAGGTTCAGACTATGATATCGACCGACGTCATGATTTCGGCCACCATACCCCACCGCCACACGCCTCCCACCACACTCCTCCCACTATACAACACCCGCCGCCAGGCGCCTGCTACTCAGCGAGTCTTTGGATCCAAGCACGATAGATGCTCTGCACATAAGGGCACTTCTTGGCAGCGTACTTAGGAGCGTACAGCCAAGCAGGCTGGGAGTGTGCAATCGAGTGCAATCGTGAGTGTACTTCAGAGCATTTTGAGAGTGTACTTGGGAGTGCACAGCCATGCAGGCTGTTGCATAAATAGATCTCATACGGGCTGACTGGGCTGGCTCTCATACGGGCTGACGGGGCTGGCTCTCATACGGGCTGACGGGGCTGGCTCTGATACGGGCTGACGGAGCTCAGCCGTCTCTACATTTAGATGAGTACGTACGTGCTCGTACCGTATATATATGGCCTTGTGGCCCTCTTAGATAGTTGAATTAAGCTTCTCTAGCAATCAGTATTTCAACACAGGGTAGGAGTGTACAATCGAGTGCAATTGGGTGCGTACTTGAGTGCGTGCTTGGGAGTGTACAGTTCAGTGTGCAATCGAGTGCAATCAGGAGCATACTAGCGAGCGTGCTTGAGAGCGTACTCGGAAAGTGTACTTGAGAGCATACTCGGCAGTGTACTTGAGAGCGTACTCGGGAGTGTATTTGGGAGCTTCTTGAGAGTGTACTTGGAAGCGTAGAGCCATGCAGGCTGGAAGTGTGCCATTCAGTCAAATTGGGAGCGTACTTGAAAGCGTGGTCGGGAGTGTACTCGGGAGTGTACTCGGGAGTGTACTTGGGAGCCTCTTGAGAGTGTACGTGGAAGCGTAGAGCCAAGCAGGCTGGGAGCCTGAGTGTACCATCCTGTGCAATTGGGAGCGTACTTGAGAGTGTACTTGGGAGTGTACTTGGGAGTGTACCTGAGAGTGTACTCGGCAGTGTACTCGGGAGTGTATAGTTTTGCAGGCTGGGAATATACAATCCAATGCAATTGGGAGCGTGCTTGAGAACGCCCTGAGAGTGTACTTGAGAGCGCCTTGAGAGCGTGCTTGGGAGCATTCTTAGGAGCATGCAATGAAGTGCATTTGGAAGAAAGGAGCCAAATGTGCTGGACGCAGCATCATGTATAGTACCGAGTGCAGATATTTGCCTGTGTACCACAGTTATCTAGTTACCACGCAGGTCTTTAGGACTTCATAGTGCCACACGTCAAATATGCTATAGAATACCATCCGGAAAACAGTTTCTCTATGAGTTGCGCGTCGCGCATGGTCATTTTTCCCGGTGCCTCTGCCATGCCTCTTCAACTTTCTTCATCAACCTTTCAACTACGTCAACTGCTGCTCTTCTCTTTCTGCATCCACACTGTCCAACATGTAATAGTTTCCTTTACTCGCACTCCTCTGCTATTGTGTTGGCTGCTACTTTCTCGACAGCTTTTCCCAGACAATTCAACAGCATTATCCCTCGGTATGCTTTGGCGATATTTGGTGGAATGTTGGTGTATGGAAGCTTTAAAGGTCCAGTAGAATAGCTTCCCGAACTCCAACATTAGACACCGTTCCGGGCACCCAAAAGGGAGCCACTAGCATTGTGAAGCTGGCTGTAGAGCCTCAATTCTGGGGTTTTCTGCTTGAAATTCCCATAGTCATCATACAAAACACGATCAATCTAGAAGGGAACTCGCTGCCTGACAATAACCAAACCTCAGTCTAACCCTTTTTTTGACTCCCCTTTTGGGTACCCGGGCAGTGTCTATTCTACCCTAGAGTACCCCAGCCGATCTTGCGACTGTGTGCCATCACTACAGCTTACTTATGCGTAATCTCACATCAGATCTGACCCAATTATCTTTCCATACCATTTACAGTTATAACTGTAGGTAACCACCGTGAACTTGAGTAGTCTGGGAATAAGAAGCAGCGGTAGATCGGATATAGGGCTTAGGGCTACAGGTTGTTCAACTGTTCCTTGTGTATTTTATGTTCCTTAAAGTCGGGATCATTCACATAGTAAAAGAAAGACTAGTCTGTCATTTGGCTTTTGTTGCTGGTACTAGCTGCAAAAAATTGCATTCAGCCACTTGCAGCCATGGCATATACCTAACACAGTTCCTCTTCGCTTCTCCTGTAACATAAAGAAACAAAAGCAAAGTCACAGGTCCTACTTCTCCAAAACAAACGAAAGCCGCCAAAAAACAACATCAACTTTTACACCCCCCATCACTCAACTCCTCATGATCCGAGTTTTCCACCTCCTCCACCACTCCGCTCTCTGCCTACATCTGCATGGAAAGAAAATCCAACAGAGCCTGCGAACATTTTTCTTCTGCAAAAGCAAGAGACATCAGCAACTGAATCTTTGGCTTCTTTATTATCTTTTCAACCCCTTCGTACCCCTCTTCACCCTCTTGTCCATCGATCCAAAGCCTCTTCTGTTCTCGTTTCCATCTTGTACATCATTCAAACAAATGGTCTCGAGTCTGATACTCATGTCCACACCACCAACATTTCGTATCTTCTCTTTTTCCGATCCGCTTCAGGTACACTGCGAGCGAAACATGGTTGGTTGCGCCCGCACTGCCGCATACCCGCCCGCCCGAAAGCAGTCTGTTGGTCAAGAACCCCTTTTTGGATATAGAAGGTGGAAATTGGAGGACAAAGTGCAGGCATAAAATATATTCTAAGGATAGGTGATTGAACTTCCAAGGCGATTATTATTTTTTTCACAGGCCAGTGGCTTCAGACTCAACCACTACCACCACTTTACCGCCAGGAAGCATAGCATACCACCCACCAGCAAGAATCTTGACTGGCAGGACACCCTCCCGACCAAGTTGCAGTCTGGGTCAAGGGGATATCCTCTTTGTCGACAGGACGTCCTCTTAGCCAAGTGAGAAACTTAGCTGGTGGGGTAGAACACACACATTCATCACTGATTGGTAATTTTTATCTACTCCCAAACCCCAAATCCAAAAATGCGATGTGTGATAGGGTTTCTGTCCTCGAGTGTACGAGGACCATAGAGGGATTTCTTCGGAGGGACCTCCGTGATGCGTGAAGTCGGAACATTGGTGCTCGGCGCGGTATGCCTACGTCGCTGTGTAGTTGGGTTTCACGGATTCCCGTCGCAAAAGAATAATCACTCCTAATCTCGCGTTTGTTCGCGTAACATCTACCTCTATTTGTTTGCGGATCGTTGTTGTATGTAATGGAATGCCCCCGTTAGCGGATTCCCCCGAATGGATACGGGTAATGAACTCTCAGGATATAGACACCTTAAGTAAAATATCTGAGTGCAGATTACTCAGGTAGAGAGTTTCTTCGAGGAAATATCAGATGTGCCCGCCGCCCGCTCTCTCCATTCCTCTACCCCGCCACCCCACTACTCCGCTACCCCACTACCCCGCCACCCCTAGGCTTCTACTCTACCACATCATTCCCACCAGACGTGTGCGCAAAGTGGAGCGCAGCGTCCTCCTAGACCACAGCCACAAACGCCCTCACCCACAGCACCCCGGTCCTCGGCTGCTATCTTGTCTTAGTGTCGGCATACGACGTGACATCGAGGGTGGTAGGATCAAACCCTCCGTGCAACAACGTCAATTGAATGGCCCTCTCTTACCCTAGAACCCTAAATGCCGTGGGAAGTTGCAGAATTCCTCCGTGTTTTTTAGGCAGTTCTTTTTATCGCTCCACCACCTATTACCAGACGGTGTTAATTGGCTTTTATACTACCACTGTAGAGTAGAGATCAAGATAACAGGAGCAGTTACTTGTAGTCTTCTACTCGGCCCCCTCTCAGGAGTATCCGTCCAAGACTTTTTGCCGAGCTACTCATTAGCGCGACATCAGTATCACTCGCTCTAATGTGAATGCACTCCATTCCTTCGGCAGTACCTAGTATGCACTTACTTAATTGCAGTGGCGTTACACTACCGTTTCCAATAACTTTTCTTCTTCACCTCCACTCTTCCTCATCGCACTACCCTCTTCACTTCTAGGACCTCCACCAGTCACGTGTCAACTCTACTAGCTATGAAAAACTGGTACACGCTCGCAAGTTAGTCCTGCTCTAGATGCACTTATGTGTAAAGAATTGAGCAAGTAGCGGTTATTCACTACTACAGCGAGCGGCTTCTTTATTCGATTCTCAGTTCAAACTGCGGAGAAAAGAGATATATGTCATACCCAACAGGATCTACATATAGCAAGCGAATTCTCTATTCTACAAATCCAGTTTTCTCTATCTATCTATCTATCGATGGTGACTCTGGGCTGACTCGGAACTGGCTGGAGACGGTAGAGATAGACCTACCAGGTGCTGGCTGGGACCTTGCTGGAGACAGTTGATGTGGATGACGACGGCAAATGAGCCAGCGACTAATTAACCTCTGAGTTTATCTCTACCTCCGTATTTGGTGGTTAACCCCGGTGTGGTGCGGCTGTTGTCACAGCAAACACAATCACCACCTTACAAATCATCATCCCCATCACCATAGAAGTACGGGGCTTTTTTTTCGTAGTAAATTTAATCACCACCACTATCATCATCACTATCATCATCATTATCATCATCACCTCTCTAACTTATCTCCTCTCCGTTTCTTTTCTTTGTTGAAAAATTCAGGCTGGCAGACAGGCGATAGGAGAAGGGCGGGCGATAGTGGATGGTGGAGGCAGTGCTGGTGATGACCGCGCTCTCTGCATTCAGCTCTACCCTTGTGGTTTCGTGCATTCTCCTTCGTTAAGCTCGGATCGCACCTTGGCGAGTTCCTATGAAGAGTTAGTTGGAAGAGGAGATGGCGGGGGTACGCAATTAAGGAGGTACCTGAACCTTAGCCGCTATAATATCTACACTCTGTCGGGCATCCTCCTTGGTGTTGCGACACAGCTCTTTGTTGATGGAATACTGGGCTTTCGCCCGAGATCATCGACTGGCATCGTGTCATTGCTTGGCTATTTTGTGGGTTGCCATTTTCAGTATAGTTATCTTGACATCGTGTACTTAAGCTTTCTCCTTTTCTCTTCTCGCTCTTTAGAATTCAGACGACTGACGAGTTCCCCACGCCTACTGCAACATCCGCGTGTCAACACTCTTCGTAATCCTCAATCAATCGTAGGAGCTTGTCCCTAAAACCTTCTATGGCTGCGTACTTTGCGCTATAATCGAAATACGAGGGCTTGAGCGGAGAGGGATTGGAGGGCCCGGTTGCGCTACCAACAAAGGGCACGGTGGAAGAAAGAATGGCAGGGTCAACGGGTGCGATGGGTGGGGCAGCCGTGGCCGTTAGAGCGGTTGAGCTCGTCGATAAGCTAGCTTCCGGGAGTGCTTCCGATTTGATCGCGGCGGGTACGAAATCTTCACTTCTCTACATACCGGTAGCCCATATTCCCAGAATCCTCACTGAGGATATTCCGGAGACTCTACCACGGGGGTCACCTACGATTCGAATGTCAACAACTCCACCCTTGCTAATTGCGCTCTCCAGAGAGGCCTCGGAGCCAGCAGACCTCGATCTAAAAGCCTGAAACTGACCTCTTTCGTCTACCGGCAATGTATCTTTCGAACAATATATGTGTTCTACCCCACCGGCCAAGTTTCTCACTTGGTGAAGAGGACGTCCTGTTAACCAAGAGGATATCCCCTTGACCAAGAGGGCAACTTGGTCGGGAGGGCATCCTGCCAGTTAAGATTCTTGGCTGGTGGGTGGGATGTCTCCTACCTGGCAAGTGATATACTTGGTAGCCCAGGGTTGGATGTTTGCTGGCGGTGAAGTGGCTGTTTGTTGGCAGCGAAGAGGTGGCAGTGGTGGAGTCTGAAGCCACCGGCTTGTGAAAAAATTACAATCGCCTTGAAAGTTCAACCACTTATCCTTAGAATACATCTGTTCTACCTCACCGGCCAAGTTTCTCACTTGGCCAAGAGGACGTCCTATTGACCAAGAGGATATCCCCTTGACCAAGAGGGCAACTTGGTTGGGAGGGCGTCCTGCCAGTCAAGATTCTTGGCTAGTGGGTAGGATGTCTCTATTGGCCTAGGAGAGTTATTTACACAGCTTCGACACCTGTACTTGCTGGGCAGGAGATATCACCTACAAAATATATCACTTTCTGGTCAAGAGATACCATCCAGTGTTCCTAAGCAGCCAAGTCCGGCCAATCTGCATAAGCCGGGCCTCCAAAATTGAGGCCGCCGGGCTTTTTGCGGCGTAGGCTTTTCAAATGGAGGCCGGGCCTGGCCTGCGCCAAGGCAAGCCTCAGATTTTGCGGCCAGGCGGCCTGATCTGCAAGCCGCTAAAATGCCTGGCGGGCTTAGGAACACTGATACCATCATCACACCGGCACACCAGCAAAGTACATTACTTTCTGGCCAGGAGATATCCTACCCACCAACAAAGAATCTTGCCCAGTAGGACGCCCTGCCGGCCAAGCTACCCTCTCGGTCAAGGGGATGTCCCCTTGGTCAAGTGGGAAAGTTGGTCGGTGGGGTAGAACACATCTTATGTCTGCACTTTGTCATCCAATTTGCATTTCCCTATTTCCAAAAAAGGATTCTTGACCAACAGACTGCTTTTTGTTTTGTTTTAATCACACTGTATTCACTCTACTTAGAGTATGACAGCCCCTTAATCCCCTCCGCCTCCGGGCTGGCCGGCTAGATGGCGGAGCTCCAGTCCTGCTACCCGTCGTCCCCTACCAACAGACTGCTTTTGGGTATCTAAACAATTCATTTACCACTCTAGTTATTGGAAACTTCTTTTCCTCAAGTATTTCTCGCAGAACGAGTTGATATTGGCCTAGGAGAGTTATCTACACAGCTTCGATATGACGATGCCTGTACTTGCAGGGCAGGAAATATCCCACCCACAAAGTATACAAATTTCTAGTCAGGAGATACTATCATCACACCAGTGCACTGTCATCGAAGTACCCTGCCAATTTGAACTAACTGCAAAGTGCATTACTTTCCGGCCAGGAGATATCCTACCCACCAACAAAGAATCTTGCCCAGTAGGACGCCCTGCAGGCCAAGCTACCCTCTTGGTCAAGGGGATGTCCCCTTGGTCAAGTAGGAAACTTGGTCGGTGGGGTAGAACATATGCTGTATATGCTTTGTTCCGCCAAGAAAAGCCTGCAGGCCAGCCGGAAAAGCCTGCAGGCTCGGCCTAGCCCTCATTTAAAGCTACCGCTAAGGTTGGTTAGGCCAGGCCAATGCAAAACCGGACTGGCCTGGCCGCTTAGGAACACTGTCCTTGATCCTGCGGATCCTCTGGTCTCGAGCGGCATTGATACTCGAAGTTCGGGGCTTTTTGGCGGCTGCTTCACGACCGGAAGGGGCGCGGGAGTGTTTCCGTGTAGATTGGCCCGAGGCGGTGGTGCCGTCTGGGAGTGGGATACTAGATGCAGTATCCATCTTATGCTGGATTGTGACACTGGAAGAGAGGATTATGGATTAGTTGAACGGTGCGGTTCAAGAGAATTCGAAAGTCGGACCGAGACACTTCAAAAGGGAAGACGAGTGGAAGGGATGAAGAAGGAAAGCTAGAAGGAGGAGAGTTTAAACTGGCAGGAATACATGTATGTATGTATGTATGTACCCACGTGCATTACAGCGACCGACAGACAAATTTAGAGTACACCAAGACCCTATCTAGCATGCGTGCAGATGCACAAACGAGAGTTTATGGACCTGCAGATCCCGATTCGCATCTATATCTATACACTACACACCTTCGCTGTCAAGTCGAGTAGTGATCCAACACGCTGATGCTGGTTGAAAGGAAGGAAGGGAAGAAGGGAAGGATACGAAGGAAGGGAAGCCAGGGAAGAAAGTACGACCGAGTTAGGCACTTGACTACTAAAGTGTAATTATGCCTGTCCTCGACTTCCTCTGGAGCCCACGCCAGAATATCGCTGCAACGTCAAACCGAACCGATGGTTTATACTACTTCGATGAACTTGGGCACAATACTTGGTACTCACCCATTCTGACTATGCGTTGTGTTATAATATGAGAAAGTGTTTGAGAGTCGAGGTTTCCTATTTGGATGTCTCCGGTTGCGGTTTATAGCACGTTCGTGTGTGAGGCGGGGCAGACTCGCTTCTTGCCTAGAAGTGCCAAGAGTGGTTCCTCACTCGCCAACTTCACTTTATCACTATACATCTTTGCTCTTGATGCTGTTCCGCCCGCTTATCAGCGCCACTACGACCACATATGCCTATCCCGTATTGATTAATGTAGATACGAATCTCCCGCCTCTATGCAGAGGAAACTGGCTAGCGGGGCCGAAACTAACGACAAGAAATCCTCAGAGACCATCTTTCAGACACCGCCAAAAGAACAAACAGACTACTTTCAAGCGGATCCCATAGAGCTAAGAATGGCAAACGTCCGTCCCGTCTGTCTGATGGCTTGCCCTTGAATCCGGGCACCATCACCTCGGACTGGGGGTTTCAGTCTTCTGAAAAGAAAGACAGTCAACCAATAAGGTGTTACTATAGTACGTAGGGGAGAACCGTGTGTGTAGATTATACTTATATACACAGAATCATCGAGGAAAACTTTGATGCCTTAGCCACTCTGAGTCACTTGTCACTCGCCACCTCTGAATATGCAACAGAGGGCCCTCGGGCCATCGAGTGACTCGTCGGTGATGTTGCATGTACTCTATATATAGAGCTGATCTATCGGGGCTGATGGCACACTTCTGTCTCATATATAACTCGAGGCTTTCTCCTTCTCTCTTCTCTGTATCTTAAGTCTATACACACACACGGTTCTCCCCATATTGCAACAGGTGATGTATAGTGATCGCGAGTGATGAAGTGATGAAGTGATGACTGAGTGACGTGACCATAATATGGCTGGAACAACCAAAAGATTGCACACTATCTCTCCATGACACAGTACTCCCTACCGCGCTATTAGATGTACTAAAACACACTAGCACAAGATATCACTCGGCAGGTCCAGCCCGCACTGTGTTGAAAGTGTACTTATTGATCTATCTAGAAGAGACACAAAGACCGTATATGTACAATCTACCATATGCGTACGCGTATGCACTGCCTGACATGAGATGCATAACCCTGGTCCTGATGCATATCCTCATACAGTCTTCATACAAGTCTACATTCTCATACAAGACTTCAGGCGACGCTGAGACTTCAGACGATGCTGAGACTCACATGCAACACACTGTGTTGCGAATGTGTGTTGACGGAGATAATGGGCTTTCGCCCGAGATCATCGACCGGCATTATGTGACTGCTTCGCTGTTACGTGGCTTGCCGTTCTTAGTATAGCATTGTGGACTTCGTGTCCTTATTAGCTTTTCCTTTTCTCTCTGTAGACTTTAGACTTGGATAGACAGACTAGACAACAGACGAGTTTTCCACCACCGCACTGCGTATACGTGTCAACAATGTGAAGCGGAAGAAGTCTATTGAACTATCTAAGGGAGAATCTCTGTCTTTATATAGAAGAGAGCATGAAGCTCAGTGGAAGTCTATGGAAGCCTATGGATTGGAAATACCAGTGGCGAGTGAAAAGTTGTGTATGAGTCTACGAGAGCTGGTGAGTCAATTCGCCGACTTCCAGTGCATCTGCGACTTTCTTCCAGGCCATATAGTAGCAAAATTGTTGAAATACTGATTGCTAGAAGCGTTATCTATTCTAAAGTACAGGTACATTCATGAACTTATATACGCGGTATTCGGAGTATGTCTTGTATGTCTTGTACGCATGCATGCCCACTCAGCTGGCATCTCCAGCTGAGTATGGAATGACCATCATCTTAGAGAGATTATGCATCAGCCCAACTGAAGCCATACGCCAGGGAGATAAACCATATATGCAACAAAAATGACAGATAGTATGAACGAGTGATAATTGGCGTGGAACTTTGCCTTTACTTCAGGGAAAAGGTACTATAAACCATCATGAGCACTAGTTTGCCGTGAATAGACAGTGGCCCAAGAGACCGTCAACAACGCCTTGAGATATTGCCAACAACTGACTACAGCATGCCCCACTACGCAGTCAAAATGACAGATAACCGAGCAATTTGTTTGTGAACCAGCCTGAAATAATGCATTTCAACTAACCAATGATGTTCCAACCTCATTTATCGGTACAGTTAATACAAAATAAAAGTCAGTGGGGGTTTCCAAATGAACGTCACACCGGAAAAGTGTTCGACGCGAGACGGGATGTGTCAGGACTCACCCATGGACTAGAACCTGGGCTGGCGTGATATTTATAGCCCTGGAATGGGATACCCCGCAATATCGCCATGATTCTTGACCCGTCCCTTCCTGGCCGTTACTTATGGTTGTAACTTGCTCAAACTTCTGCCACTTATTTTTGGAGAAGGCATTGAAACCGATCCACCAGAATGTACAGTACCTGTTATATTACTCTTCCCCAATCATCTACTTCACCAACTCCTTCCTACTCTTGTCCCTGTTCCAGCCCCCTCCACTGCAGTATCCATCCATAGCCCCTTCCTTAACCTAGCTCTAGGAGTGTGGTTGAAGGTAGGTATCTTGAAGGATGAGTGTGTGGGTCGCTAGGAATATCGTTGGAGTCTGTAAGGTATGTTCCAAGCAGTACAATTCTTAAGGAGGGGTATCGTGGGAAAGCTCTCCTTGAGACTTCTTATCATGCTTCAATATTGGCATCAGCCTTCTCCAGCCTGAATTCGAGACTCAAAAATCTTACTCAAGCCGCATAAGTATTAAGTGTGGTGAATTGCAGGCTCATTGGCGTCCAAAAATTAGGGGCAGATTTTGGACAGTCATAAGTGACAACTAGGAAGAGACGGTCAAAATTGACTGCTTAGAGTCGCGGCGCCGGAATGTGATCCACCAGGGCGTTCTCGGCCGCAATCTATGGCTAGACAGTATATAATTTAACTACCATCGGGAAGGGACGTAAACATCCAAGCCAGACATTGTCGCGGTGGCCCTAGATATTTTCTGAAATTGAATGACCCCGAGTTTTGTTAAAAACCGCTCGGCTCCTGGAAGCTTGACAAATGGCCTTAGAAGTTGATACTACTTCCTCGTACTATATACACAAAGAAAGGAAAGATTTGGCCACTTCCTCTCTCTCTTTCTGTCAACATATTTTCATGTAACACGGACTCGCGATTGCTGGCGGGTGGCATGTACCCGTGTGTTCAGGTTTTTTCTGTGAGCAGACTGAAAACCCCGAGTCTCCGACAATAAGATCAACGCGTGCAATAAGTCCCGGGACACTCCCGTGAGTACCACCTAGTCATCCCTGCCTATTTCCACCCATCTCCGTCCATCTCCTACTCGGTTTCGCCCAGTGTGCAGTGCAAATATCGTGTTTGGCGGGAGCAGCGAGGGTGTGTGATGGTCTCCGGAGAACGTGATGCCAAAGTCTAAGTAGGTGCAAACTCTATTGTGATTGTCAAAGATGAAGATGCTAAACTACTGACTGAAAGCTCTAAAAAGTGGCGTGCCATATTGCCCCACGTGCTCACTATGTGACATCCACATGTCTCCTACGACAGGGGATGTTGTGAAAAGTGGGTGTCATTCGCCTGCTTTGGATCCAAGAGGTGGCTGCCGTAGATGTCGACCTCGATGAAAGGAATTGTCTGGACGAGTGGCGGATATCGCGATTGGGTAGGCTGTGACTCAGTATTATTATATCGCTCAATGAATTCCTCGTTCATAGTGGTCAATTCCGCCACTATCATGTGTCTCCTCTAGGTGATACCCATCTCCGGAGACGGAATGGTGCTTGGTGCTTGAACAATCGGGGTTTGAGATGTGCGTGATACCTGGGGTAGCCTTGGTTGGGTCTAATGATGAGTTAAGATCTGTGCTAGGTGAATAATGTGAAACAAAACTCGGGACGGAAGATCTTCTGCACCCAGTGTTTAAATGCGTGGCTCTGAGATGGTGAAGAGTGACATGCCGCTGTACCTATACATTCCGATGTTGAGTACGGTCTGCTTCGTCGTGACGGTTATGCAGGTCTAAGATGCATCAGTGAGTGCCTGGCCGTTTCACGCAGAAATGCAAGGTACCTACTCGTAGACTGAGGTTCGTTGGGAGACAATAGGCAGAACAAACATGAATGAATGTATCTAAGCATGGATAAGTATATCATTCACATCCAAATTGATTGTATAGGAAGTGGCCCTGAGACCAATATCCCCATTCCCATACATACCACACCGTTGGGAAGTTGCTGACTTTTGACAGACGAGCAACTTGACTAACATTGAGAACTTTAGAATATACTCTATAGGGAGCTATTTCGACGTGCTGGATACGAATAAATGACGAGGTAAGTTTCTTTCTGCTTCGGTGCGACCGTTATATATATATACATGCTAGGAAATAAGAAGGATAACTGGGAGACAATGGACAGAACATGCTGAAAGAGAGAACAAGTATATCGTTCACACTGGTACCCTAGGGTTCTATCCAAATAGATAGGGATATCTATTTCTAACGGATAGAAAGGGGGGCTTTTATTGAGTAGGTAGCTTCTATCCGGTCCTAATAGACCTGTGAACTTGTATACCGCACTCCGAGACTATTGTACGCTATTTTTGTATCAACCCAATTTAGGAATAGACATACACTATGAGCTACTAATAACGACCTAAATAAGGGTAGCAAATAGAACAGAGAGTATGAGCGACGGGAGGTAGATACCCCTTGTTATATTGAGGTTCCGGCAGTGTTCCTCACCGGTCAGATCAATCGCCGAGTAATCTACAGATCTGTAGTCCGGTCAGATCCGGTCGAACTTTTGGAAGCCGCCCTTGGCATAAACCGGTCAGATGAAGAGTCAAGAAGTGCAGATATCTGTAGATGATGGTGGAATCTGGATTGGTAAAGATATCTGTGGATTTCCGTGGATATCTGTGCTAGTTATAGATATTTGCGGTCATCTATAGTAGCTGGGTTATCTAAGGCGGCAGGTGGAGAAATTTTGTCTGCATTGCAGAAGTGTCGGGGGTAGTTCTCTTATTACTTTTCATCTATCTCTCTTTCATGTCGCCAGTACAATAATGAAATCTTGTGATATGGGACTGTGGTGAAATCCCTGCTCTGGCTGCAATCTGTAGATATCTACAGTCCGGTTAGATCCATAGCGGCAGATTAATAGACCGGCTAGATGTGTTTTCTACAAGCCGCCCTTGGCATAGACCGGCCCGGCCGAAGTCATATCTGACCGGACTGACCGGGTTGATTCACTGGGTTCCGGCTTCTATAGAATACGTCCGAATAGATGTCAAAAGAGCGATGGGAAGTCTTCCACTGATAGAAACCTCCTCAATCTGCCATTTTCGACGTTAATTACACATTGCAAGAACGCGTTTGGGTTGTGAATTCTTCTTCAAACCTAGAGTATCATACAACTCACACATTCTAGTGATACATACAAAATCCATAGTCAACGCTCGTGAATTTCAATTGGAGCTTTTGTCCGCACTCTGTCCAGGTTATAATTACATAAATTGTCACATCGGGCTTGTTGTGGAACGTTTTTCCGGCATTAGAGAAGCAAGAAATCCCTTTCTGCCACCGTTGATCAGCTTTTTTCATTCAGTTTGTTATGGAAGGCTTTCGGCTATGCAGGGAAACAAAAGTAAGTCGATGCGAGGAAAATCATCCAAGCTAGTAACATGCTTCATCAGTACCGTCGAGGGACCTGAAATGTTTCGTTCAATGACAGCATCTTTTCTATTTTGATTTTAGCCTCTTTGCACTGAGGCGGGCAGTGAGGTTACAACGTCAGGTGTTAGGCAGGGTGTTTGTACATCTTAACATGACATGTATATTAGTGTTAGAGTTGATGTGTATTCCAAAAAAATTCTGTTAGGCTGCGATTTGGAGATGATCAGCGGGGTGGGGTGACCAACGTTGCAACGCAGCCTGAGGCTAGTGGTGTTGTTGTCATGTTCAATGTGCATGCACGTCAACCTGAGGTTGGACTTTATTCACATACGTGGCATCATTGCAACCTGTTGTTCCACAGGGTCCGTGCAGCATGCACTTCAACCTGAGGTCGATTATCATACATATACACGTCAGCAGGTTCATGCACACGAACCTGAGGTAAAATTCGTGTTACCATTACCGTTTCTGTAGTCTTTATGGTACGCTGATCGCTGATCGAAGATGCACTATCTCTTTGCGTGCGAAAAAAAATTCAAGCTCTTCGGCAGTTGGTATGTGGCGGTGGACAACAAAAACCCTTCATACTGTGTGGCGGGATGGTTCAACCTCGTTATACACACTTAGAGCTTGACAGTACATTTCCGGTGGAGCTTGAAATCAAAGAAAGGACACGGAACTACGAGTCTAATTCTCACGTACGATCGGGCTTAAGAATAAAGTATTAGACGGTCATGTTCTGCCAAACTACCATACAAAACTGGTAATAAGTGAGGGCGCTACATGCAGTTTTGTTAAAACGTGGTATGGATATTTAAAAAACCGGCCCGCTAGAGTTCGGAGACTTAGAAACGGTAAAGTTAAAGTATACTAACTTCCAGCTTTTACTCTGGTTGACGCAATAAAATTTAGTAGGTGTCAAAAGTAGATAGCACAATCCACGAGGTCCAACCTAATTAAGCGGATATCGAGTGAGAAATGCGGTTTGTGTCACATTAGAGGGTTTTAGTAATAACTTAAGTCATATCTTAAGTATATTTGTGTGTCAGCATGCAGGACGTCGGTGAATGCATGCCGAGACTCTAAGTATCACTCAAAAGCATTGCGTTCGAGTGTTACTGAAGACCTGTATTACCTCAGTCGATTTTGATTTGAATTCAGTGCGAATTTTGTGCTGGTTTTATCATTGACGACGACCCAGCTGAGACCGTTGGTGCGGGCTGGTCTTTGTGTTGGCGGTGTTTTCTATTCTGAATCAGTGGTCTGCAGAGCTTGTGGAGTAAAACATCTCATCCTTTTTGGCCACCTTGTCACTCGCTGGTGTCGAGCACATGTGCCGGTCGAGCAGATGTCGATCAATTCCCAAAGCGCTTTAGATTACCCGCTAGGGTACCTAAGCAATGTCAACTACGTCCATTTTAGGCAGGAGTTTAACTCAAACCCCAACGCGAGTTGTAAGAACAGACAATTGTCCACTTCGTACACATAAGGCCTTCTCCGGACGCTTTCTTCTCAAGTGGCCACGACTTACACAAAGGCTTCTCCGGACACTTCTCAGGTGGTCACATAAGGCCTTGTCCGGGCGCTTTCTTCTCGAGTGGCCATCACGTACACATAAGGCATTCTCCTGACACTTTCTTCTAGAAATATTTGGGTCTCGTTTACCGTTCCCTTTCTACTAACTTTCCTCTTGATATATAGATCCTCTCATCCTTCAACTTCTATCGTTTAAATTCGATCTATTGAAGGTATACCGGTGTATTTGAACCCTTTCAGTTAATTGACAAAAGATCACAGATCAAAACCTCGACTGATTCATCAGCAAGACTATGTCCACAGAACATCAGTGGTCTCGACAAACATTGCGACAGAGCAAATTCTCTCAGACTATATTCGACTTTACAGCTTCAAGTACGGCTCCCATTGTTGCCTGCTCCTATAATGGTACCGGACGCGAGAACTTAAGAATCATATATTGAGATACTAAATGGTCAAACTCTCTTTACAATCTATTAACTCTCCTACAACACCGCCTCCGACAATATACTTCATCGACACATACCACCTACGATAACGTATATCTTGTCGCCTTTTACTCCGCCTCTTACTCCGCCTCTTTCTTTTTCCGTCGGCACATTCTCGGGATTGGTATATCATGCACCCTTCGGAGGTGGTCCCTGAGATTATCCACACGACTGAAGCCTTTGCATCCTTTTCTTGAGCAGCCGTCCTTAGGACAATCAATAGGGGTTCTTTTCTGATGGACATCTTGGATGTGGCGAGCGAGGGCTCTGAAGTGAGAACCACATATATTACATCGAGCCCAGCCAGGTCCCGCAGGAGGCTCATACCTATCGATCACCGTTAGTAACAAAACGCCGTTCTATACAACACCACATCCAACTGCTCGTTGATTTATTCGACTTACGTCACGACACTCATATCCACACCCGCTTCGCTAGCACCGGAAGGGACTTTACGGCGCTGGCTGCCGAGGCTGTTTTTTGGTGTACGGGTGGAGGTTGTGGAATGGCCAGGGGTATTTGCAGAATGTTGACTGGAGGATTGGAAGCTGACAGGATCACCTGTTAGAGAGTAGCGGCCTCTAGTACTACGTTCCTCCGACGAGTTCATGTCAGCAATCAATACCCTTTATTCTCTTCAGCTTGGGCACTTCTCAGTACCCCAGTGGGTATTCGTTCGCGTTATAGCTTGCGAAATATTGCCCCTGCGGCTCGCTGATAGCACTGGCTCCCACGACGCTCTCCTCGCCGGATGGTATGCTTGATAGAATGTACCCGTCGGCCTATCGTCAGTGCTTGCGTTAGCGATTATTCGCCCACCGATGCAACCAAACATACTTCCAAATACCATCTCATATCGGACATTGCAACAGCAGCGCCTTCTGTCCTGTGTGGAATGCTTGGATTATCCAAGCGCTGCTCTTCCATATTGCTGTTTGGTGTCGGAATCTGTTTCTGCTGGGGAGTGGTGGGTAGAACTACGAGAGCTGATCTGATCAAGTTGCTGCTGCCTTTTTCTGTCCCGGAAGATACAGTTGATGCAACTCAAGGGAACGTTAAAGGGAATCGAAGATCTCATATTTGAGGGAACAAATGTTACGATGTATAGCTAAACCTGAGGTTGTTACAGCAGTTCATACGAATCAAATCAAATATATCTAAGCAGCCTGTTATGCTGATCTCGCTGGATGTCGGATGCACGCTAGTGCAGCACTACGTGTGAAGATATACCCGGGTAGTTGGAAACCTCAGGTTGTGTCGCCTTCTGGGCGTGATTTTCTTCTTGCCAGTGTTTCTCTGAGCTGGCAATAAGGCTCCACTCCGCATTCATCCTACCCGCAGGTTTCTGCATCTAAATTTTTCTCTGGCGAATAGATTGATTCAATTTGTTCAAGTCAAAAAGAGAACGTATGTCTTATCTGCTGTCCTTCTTCATACTCTCAACACATGGCATTCTTCCACAAGTCAAGCAACCTTCATAGTTTTGTTAAGATTTAATTGACGAGAAAGAAGATAATAATAGAATGAGCTTTGAGATTAAATAATTGTTAAAGAGATAAGATACATATACATGTGCTGTGTTTTGGGAATGGAGTTTTTTCACCGTTGCTGTGAAGTCTCGTTTCAAACCGAATCCGAACTTGGGAGAGGAGTCGAATAGGTGACGCTGCAGTGTGCCAGGACTGGTAGGTCTAACTCTTTCGGGTTTTCTGCATTGTCACTGTGCTGTCGCTGTTATATTTTACGCATCGCCAGTCGTCCAACCCGGATCCACTTTCGGTGATGCCGGCTCACCCCACCGGAACAGACACATGAAACAATTCCAGAAGTGCTCTATGCCGTACAGTTCGGTTCGATCCGCGTGCACCCGACAGCAAATTCCGGTCTCGCTTGCGCGCTTAGGGTATGGGGGAATTCTTAAGAAAATACCTGCAAAGTAGAGTACACATCTACTGTGCACTGTGCACGTGGTACTTAATAATGTTGTGGAATAGTGAGATCCTCTTGATTGTTTCAACTTTTGTTTACGGATGGAACTATTCTATTAACGATTGAAATAATTAGAAAAAGACCATGGACGGCTGCAACGTCACCGGAAGTTTTGGAGAATAATCGCAGTTTCGAACATTCAAGGGGCAACTCATCTTTACAACAGTACCAAAGATTCAATTGGAGCATATCCTAGCCAGTCCTATGGCTACAAATACACCTGGCATGTTTGTTGAAAACTCGAATAACTTCCTAGGTGTGTAGAAGCACAGTTTCTCAATTCAACCCCGTCCGTTCCGACGGATGGCTGTATTAGGCAAGGCCATTTGAATTGCCGCAAGGGTATCCCTAGACCATATGAAGTTCAATAGTAAGTTCCTTCTATATATCATGTCTTCCATTTTTGGTTCTAATATTATCTTCGGGCAGTATTCCCCACAACAGTCAGCCTAACGGCTTTAACACCAAGGCAAATATGAGTGTGGAAGGAAGTGCACATTATGAATTCAATTTCTCTCGCCAGTCAAGTCAGATTTGGCTCTTGATGGAAAAAGCAATTGTTGTGCTTGAATGATAAGACAGCTGTGCAGGCGAAGGGACCTCCTGAGGTAGAGTATCAGCGGTCGACAGCGACAATTCAAAACTTTGAAAGTCACTAATGTCACCATCGGTAGCACATGCCTGTTCGAGGTCTGCAGGTAGATAGGTAGTGCAGAAGCTGCATGTAATCCATGCTATGTAGAGTACTCTACAGCGTTCGCTCACACAGAAGGCCAGTCAAATTCGGGCGCTTTGATAGCGGGTTTTGGTGTGGACAAAGCCGAAGCTTGAGGTGGGAAGGTATGGCAGATGCGCAACAGAACTGGGACAATAGGAAGATTGGACTACCATACAATATTGAGACTAGAGTTGGGTTTTACACTTGTAACCTATTTGACTACCCTTTGGGGCAAAGGAACAGCGTCTAGGTACCATGGACTCACCCGCCAAACGAATTGGCGTCGCGCATCACCAATCCCGCTGATTGGGCGGTTCGGTTAATCCGAGGCGCTTATTCCAGCATTTTCGTGATATAGATCTAGATGATCTTATCATTTTCTGCGCACCGGAACACAACCGTCACCGTGCATCCCAACAGTAACTAAACCAATGCAAATCGTAGTTGGTTTTGGGCAGTACAATTAGTTTGACAGGGCTTCGCAATTCAGGGGAGTGTTGTTCGAGAGCTAATATAAGTCAGTACACCAATGGTCATACGGTTAACGGGTTTATCAGAACATGTGTAATGTGTAATTCAGTGGGTAGATGGCTGCGTATGTGCTCTAGAAGTGCTATTGTCAGGTTTCTACCAGCATAGGATGCAGAATACGAACTTCAAGTCAAGCTCTGTTACATATTTAAGAGCTGAGGCGTGTTACAGACCTGATACAAGCTCACGGTAACCAGGACTGCTGTCTCTGTATATATCTCGAGTCTTTAGGCCTCCTTCTCTTCTCTCTGTACCATAGTCTACACACGGTTCTCCCTAAGTTGCAACAAATTCTGTTCAAAGTAGAGATGATAGAGAAGCTTGATTGTGTGTATTATCTAAGAGGGCCACAAGGCCATATATATATGGTCATATAAGTGTGAATGCGTGCGTACGCATCCGGCAGAATGCCATTAGCCCGACAGCAATTTCCGGCCATACGAGGACTGAGACTATTCATGCAACAAATTTTGATACTTTGGATGGTTCGGTGACTTCTTGATTGAGTTGATTGGTTCTCTCTATCTCGAGGGCCAAAGGCCCGTATATGTACAATCTCCCATATGCGTACGCGTATGCTCTATTGACCTGAGACGCATCACCCTGGTCCTGATGCATATCCTGATACAGCCACCATCTTCATACAAGTCTTCATTGTCATACAAGACATCAGACAGTGCTGAGACTCACGATCCAAGTACACATGCAACAAATTTTGTTACAGGTATACTTGTGCCGGAGATATGTTACAGATCTGATACACGGTGACTGCTGCAGGGGCTGATGTCTCGTCCATATATCTCGAGTCTTTCTCCTTCTCTCTTCTCTGTACCATAGAATCCACGCACACGGTTCTCCCCAGCTTCCATATCGTAACAAATTTGTTGGCTAGTGAGTCGAGTGATATATGGTGTCACACTCCCGAGCCTGAACATTACCTGTTCCTCTCGGCCTCTGGATACCGAGGGGAGCTGATTTGGTTTAGTCCAGTTCTTGCTCTGGTTTGGAGAATCGGTCTCTTGCCAGGCAGACTATAGGCCAACCAAAAAAAGTGAATCAAGAAAAGTGACAATCGTGATCGTATGAGAGATGATAAAAGCGTGTGTATGTGTATTCTCGAAGTGGAGGTTAAGCCTCTTGACTAAAAAGCCGATGAGGCTCTGCGGCCCGTCCCGGCACTAAACTACCGACTATACCCTTTTTAGAGCATCCTCCATACTGGGACTCGAAGCCCGGTGGTAAGGTATAGAGCATTTTATACTGGTTCCAACCAGTTGATGACTCAAATAAGGGTATGCGGTTTAACAGGTTCTCAGCTAGCTTTTTGCACTGGTTTGTATCAGTGCTCAGCTGTTTCGGTCGGATTCTTTAACTGCTTTCCATTGTTCCGGCCCTTTGGCGGATCCAGTCCTTCACCAATAGCCCGTCCTTCTCTTCAAACTCCGAACAGCCCGGACTCCCTGAGGATCTACGAATGGCCTTGATAACTATTTCCCACAACATGCTAGCAGCATATTCCCTACGTGTTTTTTCAAGTAGCTTTTTGAATTACTTCACCACGCTCTACCAGGAAGCATTGGTCGATTTTGTTTTTATCGTAGGAGAAAAGGAGATATCTCGATATATCGATGATAGAAACAGTTTATCTTCCAGCGCTTATCCTCTAAGCCCGCTGGTTTGAGATTTCAGCTTTGTTGTATTATCATTATCACCGTACAAGAACCCACCCTCCAATAATTGGTAAGTCCGAATCCTGGTTCCAGTCACAAATTGCAATTCGACATTCTGAAGTCATAAAATCTCACTCACCGAATGTCCGCGGTTCAGAGTACTTGGGTACTTATTTCATATACTAAAAAGTCCCAAACTTCTATATATATAACAAAGATCATTTCGGAATTGATACCTCCCACTAGCGTTGTCACGGGAACACCAGGACAGAGCTGTACCTTATTTTCACTGCACTATATCTCACTCGTCTCTCCAATTCCCATATGGCTACCTAGCAGTGTCTTAAGTAGACTATTCAAGCGAGCCCTCAGTACGGGTTATATCATAAAGTACCGTTCGACATGAGCGACATGCCTGAAATTCCGGCTACTGTGTTCCGTACTATAGCCCTTAGCTAGGAACATGTACAAAGCCAGCCTTTAGGGCTCAGAGAATCTCTTTACTGCAACTACAGGACTTATGCTGTTTCCCCACGCAATGATGCAAGTTGCAACCAACTTAGGTAGTAGGTGCTAAATTAAACTCCACTTATTAGCTATCCCCTACACGCTCAAATTGGGGGCATTTGCTGCATTAAACTAGCGGCAAACAATACCGAACCTGATTGGTGTGGCATTCATCAAACGTCGAGCGGGGTAGTAATGATTCACTGTGTAATCAGCTTGATCAGTTGCTCGATTGCAACAAATTTCCCTAATCTGAGTGTAGAAGATACTCGTTGGGGTTGATTTACGAATGCTGAATGCGTGAGTATGAAACGAATTGGATTTCTGTTTGCTGCCGAGGGTGCTTCATCTTTGCCGTAGAACTAGTTGGGACATCTGTGAGGAATGGGGAACTCTGATTGATTTTGAATCGGAGTGGTGGACAAGCTAATAGCGGTTAGCCCTTGTCTCGTCCCCAGACTCTCGTTGCCTTCACTCGCAGGCTCGCTCCTGTGAATAAACGAGGTACAAGTAGCAACACCACTGGAGGCTAGGCACGAGACAAGGTTAGCCCAATTATTTGTGTTCTAAGTAACATACCTACCACCGCGCGACAAAGTCCGCTAGAAGAGAGGTATCCATTGACTAGGCGCCGTCGCTGTAGACGATATCCACGGCTGGCGTTATTCGCAACCTACACACCGTCACTCGGAGCTCGAACATGAGCTTTAGCTTCTGAGTTCCAAATCAAAGAAGAGGTCGCGGAAAAGGGAATGACTCTATCTGCGCGAAGAGCTGAGGTACAGTAGTGTGTAGAGCTACCAGGGTAGAGAGAACACTGGCAAGAGGTATTAAGAGAGTGCCCTAGATGTAGAACCCGGGACCAGTCACATGGGGCCACACACCGCGAAATAAGGTCGCATGCTTTTTGGTATTACGGCACATTCCGTAAGAACCAAAAATGGCTATTTTCCGCTAGCGAGTTACACCGCTGTATACGCGGATCCAAAGCCGTCCAACAGACTACAAACAGGAACACAGTGTATTAAATCTCGCTAGTCTATCTTCGCCTAGATTATCCTCGCTCCTGGCCTTGGGCGCTTTCCGATCTATCAAGTAATGGTGGAATGATCACATGACGCCCCTCAGGCCATCCGTCCTAGTATTTGTCCAAAAAATTGGCCATGGAGGCCGGCCAGCTTTTTAAAGTAATCAAACCATTATTATACAAGATGATTAGCTGTAAATTGCACTGACAGGTGTTGAGATCCTAGTAATACAGTAGAGTAGACTGTTAAGCTGACCCGGTGGTGCACCAAAAGCATTTTTCGCTTGGATATACGCACCTGCTGCTGTCGTTTCCCGTTGGTATTTAGCACGGGATAAGTCAGGACGACATCTAGTTTTTAATCGAATTGTAGTTTCGATTTCCGGAAATGTTGCGTAGGAATAATACCGCTAGGAGAGCGCGATATGGAAAAGTCCCTTTTGACGGCGATGGCGACGGCTCACTGTACATACCTCAGGCGGATATGTTACTGGGTATGAGGCGATCGCTTCTGCTCCTACCGCTAGCTGCTCCGCCAAGCTAGTTTGAGACTGTACTATGGCGTGGATATGTGACGCGGTAATGTTGGAGAATTTGGTTTAGTAAGGAGAATGAAGAGTGGGAAGAGGAGGATAGTCTCTAGACCGCCCCCGCGGACAAAAACAACTTCAACCTTGATCTTCTTGTTTATTCAAGTGTCATATCTGCCGTGGGCGTCTGGAGCACGTCGGAGTACGGCGTAGATATGGGGCCAGCTAAGAATAAAGTAAGTCATTGATAGATACCCCCCCGTGGGGTTACTTTCTTACTCTAACATTCTCGATGTTAACAATATGGAGCAGAAAGCAATTCGGGTCGAGGGTCCCGGGATTCTTACATAGCTGTAGGTTGACTGATATATATTCAATGATACGCCCGCAAGGTCTCGTCAACGTTCATGTACTTCATTCAATCCGACCTTTATCCGTATTCCGTACGGATCATAGGTTCTTTGCTCAGCTTGTTTATAGCATACATGTGCATTTCCCCATCAGAATGAAAAATAAAAGATTTTGTTGTGGAGACGGACAAAATAATTGTTGGAAATATTGAAGTTTCCTCAGCATGTAAGGGCAAAGCATACCTTCAGATTGGGGGTCCGATCTGCCCATTATTTCTGCGATGACCAGAATGTATCTCAACAGTAAGGGGTTTCGTGTCTTTCCTTGGTGCTAGCAAGGGCCACCGGGACTGGCTGTTAGATGTGCTGCAGTGGTATTCACTGCCGATTTCTCCCCCGCTCCCCTCCATGGACAAAGTACATGTAGTCATACGAGAGCCTGCAGTTTTCTGAGGCAGTTTATCTGCATGCCTGTGAGTTGGTTTTTCCCTTCGGCAGTTTGGTTCAAGGAGGCCGTTGCTGATGTCCATGCACATACCTCGGCCTGAGATTGGACTTCGTACATATAACCCCGGCTCTATTCATGATATCGTAGAGCCTTGTTTAGTGTAAGTGCCTAGGTTTAGTTGCAGCATGCACTTCAACCTGAGGTAGAAATCCTACATATACACGTCAGCAATTTCATGCACATGAACCTGAGGTAGAATTGTGTTACCTTACCATATTTTCTGTTTCATGTAAATCGCAGATTGGACATCAGGGTGCATTTTCCTTAGCCAACTGTGGATGTAGGTGCTCTCGTTCCCTGATTTTCTCGTCGCTCGCAAGCTGTTTGTCAGATGGCTGGTTTCGAGTGCAGGATGTAGGACTCGCTGTAATTTTGGACAATCCGCTATCGATTCATGAATTCTGGGACATGAAAAGTAGAACAAATACCGTATCCATTCGGAGTGTGGTATCGGATAAAATGTACCCCCACTTTAGGTTAGCGCATCAAATCTAATAAGATACCTACCAGGATACTCTCATTCAGAGATTTTCTCGTCGCTCGCAAGCTCATACCTCGAAAGACGGCTGGATTTTGAGCGCAATACTTGTCTCGAGCCCAGCCGTCAAATTTGATTGGGTGACTAACCTTAACCGCCACCTCCGCACCCCAGGTAGCCGACGAGAAAAATTGCACTTGGCGCTACCGGATGGGGACGAGACAAGCGCAATACTAGGATAGGCAATTTGAAATTTCATTGATTTCCAATTCACTGCTACATACGGTGATAATTTGACCACTAGCCCAATCTCCAGCGTTTGTGATTATCAAATGGATGCGATAAACCTGTTTGTTTAGGGTGGAAGATGATGCTAAGGTAGTTTTTCTCAGGGGAATATCGTAGAAACTTAGTTATATGGATAGCGCCTGTGAATTGATTAAACTTTTAGAAGATCTATTGTAACTAGGACGGCCATTTTCACAACCCTAAACCCAACTCTAAGATTTGTTTATTTCGGCTACTTGCATGCGATATGTTATTACGGCTACTTGCATGCGATTTATTTGTTATTACAGTTAACCCTAGCTACAACGAACGCCCAAAATCCATTGTATTTCGTCCGAGGTCTGGTATATATAGAATTATTAAGCGGTGCAGATAGCAAATTAGGCTTAGGCTTCTGATATTCAGACCAAATAAGGGCGGTCTTACTCAAAGATAAGTAGTGTATATATGGTACTACAACTGCTGGGTTAGGCATAAACTGCCTATTGAACACCTTGGCGTCCGGCATAGCCAAAATTATTTGTATGTGGATAGGGGCTAAGCTAGAGAAATGCAGTTCATTATAGCTTGAATCCGATATAATGGGGACTTTGTCAGGCAAAATTCCGCCCTCCGATCAGCCAGGTGTCCGATATCCGGTATTGCTAGGGTTAACTCAGTAAATTACGGCTACTTGCATGATGCACACTAACTGGTACGGCTTATTATTGGCTGAAGACCTGCACAAAACGTTCTCAGCTCAGATCTCATGCACCCGACCAATGTGATTGCACTTAACTATTCTAGATGCTGTAACACGCAGTGTAGTCGCCGACTACACATGGTGTAGATACGGCGACTATAAACTCGGGACCGCCGTTCGCCATCATCACATCCGTCACTACCATACCCACCACACCCATCACCACCACCAAATCAAACCGCGACCTGAGCCTTCGCAGAACTCTAAAAACTGCGTTATGCATCACGCCCTACTTCAGTCAGTCGCTACTATTTACAAAAAAACCAACCTCTCGCACTCGATGTCGCAAATCTTCATCGTAAAAGATATGGTTTCTATCACAATAGTAATCGATGCTTGATCTATCTCACCGAAACTTCTACAGCCCTTCGCTTCTCTTTATCCCTTGTATTTGCCTCTCTTCTCAGTTGTCTCTCACCGTCTGTCAACTCACTTGGGTCACGAGCGGTGAGCTAAATGTAGGCAAGATCGAGCCCGCTCAATCAACTGGTGCTAAAGATGACAGGCCGAATACCAAAGAATACCTCGTTTTACCTACGGAGTTGATTTCAATATTTACGACAACAAAACAGAACACTTCGATGTTTCAATCTCAGGACCTTATTCAACCTACACCAATAACAAAACCTATCATGAAATCCCTAGACCTATATTCGAGCTACAAGACAGAAAAAAGAAAGTTTCGACAATACTGGCACCACCTACGAACCAAACACTACGTGCACCAGATCACGTATATACCTATCACTCTTTACTTGGTCTCCTTTGTCTTTTGCCTTTCGGGATCACTTTATCGTGCACCCTTCGGAGATGGTCTCTGAGATTGTCCTGTCGTCCGAAGCCGTTGCTTCCCTTTCTATTACATCCATTCTCGGGGCAATCAATTGTGGGCCTTTTCCGATGAACGTCTTGAATATGGCGAGAGAGGGCTCTGAAGGAATAGCCACAAAATTTACATCGAGCCCAACCGGGTCCAGTCGGGGGTTCTTGCCTATGGATCAATATTAGAGGTGATCCATACAATATAGGGCCCGGAATTTCGACTTACATTGCGGGTATTGTTACGTATCCTGTCATTTCACCGAGCATGCCAACATCTGCCTCCGCTTCGCGAAATTCCGAGGAGAAACTGTACCGCTGGTTGCTGAAGCTGTCGTTTGTCGTAGAGGTGGAAGTTATGGAATAGCCAGACGGCATCACGGCGTCTTGACCGATGATTTGCGGGTTGCAATTGACAGGACTGTCCGTCAGAGACAAGGCGTGAGGACTGCCCACTCCAGAGTAGCCATCTCTGATACTGTGCCCCTCCGACAAGTTAGTGTCAGCCACACCAATATCCTTTGCTCTCTTTAGCTCAAGAAATTTCTTAATACCTCAGTAAGTACCCACTCGCGTCATGGTCAACTGGATATTGGCCTTGAAATTCATTGACCACACTGGTTCCCATGGCTCTTCTCTCGCTGTGCGACATGCTAGGCTGAATGTACTCCCGCTGGCTGACCACATTGGATGGCATCTGAAGCAAAATAAATTTCAAACTTTGCGACTCCGAACGATCCGTCCTACAACTTACACCTGAGTGGTAAAGCATTTCTTCATTAATCTATCGTCATCACTCACATTAGTGTCCGTTTTCCCACCGATGCAACTAAACATACTTCAAAATACCGCCCCTCATCAACCATTATGACAGCAATGGATTACGTCCTTTCAAACGGCCTAGAGGAATGCGTAGTATTTGGATTATCCGAATGCTGCTCTTCGAACTCGTGGTTTGATGTTAGTATATGTCTGTTAGAGTGTGGTGGGGAACGAGCTTGCGGGAACTGCGTGAATAAAGCCTGATCCGGTTGAGTTACTGGTGCCTTTTTCTTTCTCGCAGGATACAGCTGGTACAGCAATGAGGGGGTAGAAGGTATCATATTTCAGACTGAATCGGGGCAAGACACATGACCTGGTATGCAATTAAACCTCGGGCTACAGGGTTCAGATCAGATCAACCTATCTCAACAACCCTCTATACTGCTTCTACTTAGCATCTAAAATGCTAGTGGCGCGCGATGTATGAGGGGCACAACATGCATGCAGTTGGAAACCCTGAGGTTCTGTCGACTTCTGTGCGTGGGGTTTCTTTTGTCAGCTGGCAACAAGGCTCCCGGTCTGCATTTGTCCTACACACCATTTTCTGTACATACAATTTGCCCAAGAGCTCGAGAAGATCAAATCCCAAGAGAAATTTCCGTCTTATCTCCGTGCCTTTGTTGACCTCACAGGAAACATTATTGTCTGCACCGATAATCTTAGTTTTGTGGTTGATTATAAGTCTTCACCAACGAAACAGATGACAAGAATACGGGACTTTTAGTTTAGCTAAATAATTGATGATTAATAAAACATGTGTGCTCTGCGTTTGAGCATGAGGCGTTTCCACGGCGGTGAAAAGTCGCTTTTCGATCCGAACCCGAGATATAAACTGACGAAGTAGCGCTGTTACATGTTTAGAATGGTAGGAGCTTAACCGCTTGTAATTTCTACTTCATTACATGCTACCAGGCCAATTTCACCTGACAGATTCATAAGGTCACTATACCTCCCTCGCAACTCCGAAATAGGAGTTAAGGTACTCTCAGATAAGCAACGGGTTCACCGATTTATGGGTCGGAATATTGGCTACCCGTTTGGAGGCGTCAGTCAAATAATATTCCCGAGTTCAAACACTGTATGTACTCTACCCTCTACCTTAGCCGATCTTGCGCACAATCTGAGATTACCCGGCGGCTGCGTGTGCAGAATCACGCATCAGACTTTATCCAACTTGCTTCGTCAACCAAGCTTTACGGTAGGCGAGCGTAGGGAAATTCTTGTAGTCTGAGGACGTTCGAACGAGAGCCATCGCTGTTACATACATATAGGGTTTAGGGTTTAGGGCTTCGGTAGTTCGGGTGATTCTTAATGTAATGTTCCTTGAATTCAGGATCATTCGCACGTTATAAAGAAAGAATTGTGTTGTCTCCATCGACCAGAAGTTGGGGATAGATCCGAGATATTAGTACTGTGAAGGCTTAGGGATATGGTGCACATGCCCGCCAGCCCACATTCTATGGACACATCCATACCATCGGTGACGGGTAATTTTTTGTCTGCCCTAACCTGCAGATCTCAATTTTGCGATACATGACAGATTTTCTGTCCTAGAGTGCACGAGGACCGCTGTGAGGTCACCGTGATCCGCACCGTCGTGCAGTTGAGCCTCAAGATTCCCGCAAAAGAATGATTACTCTCCAATCACTTAATTTCTACTCCTGTTTGTTCGCGCATTGTTGCAGTTTGGGAGTGGAATGTCCTACCCTGAGACTGTTAATGTGTCTCTAAATGAGTATGTGATACGATTCTTTGGGATATGGATACTGCTTCGAGTAAGAATTCCGAATGCTAGGTTGTTGGGGCAGGGGTTTTCTTCGAGACTAGCCTTAAATACCGGGTGGTGCACTTTGAAATGTATTAGCTAATTGGTCTTGATTATTGGGGGTGCTTTGGTGTTGGGTAGTGGGCGTATGTGGGTGTGGCCGTTGGTTGTGGGGGCCATGTCGGGCAAACTGCTAGCATACCCCGGCTCTCCCGAGTCCCCCAACGCACACCTCCTACTCGACCACTCCACTTCGACCAAACTTATCGATAACATAAAGTGGAACGCAGCTTCTTTCTAGGCTCGACAAAGGGCACCCATACATGCAGTACCGCCGATTCCTAGTTGCGGTCTTGCTCTACATTCGGCGTAGTATACGTGACGTCGAGGGCGATAGGGCTAAACCCTCCGCGCACCAACGTCAATTGAACAGTTCACTCTTACTCTAGATCTCCGAATGCAGCAAAAAGTTGCAGATTCTTTCTAGGCTAGTTTAAGCAATCCTTTGCACCACTCCACCACACATCATCGGGAAGTGTTAGTTGATTAATATTCTGATCTCTATAGCGGGAGAGATAATAGATAGTCTATCAACGCCCAACCCTTAGATGTAGCCCGCTAGCTTGAAAATAGCCGACTGACTAGCAAAAGTTGACAGTTTTCCAGTCTAGTTAAGAATTTAGCTTTGGTGCTCTATGTCTCTACCACTGTACAACAAATTGTTGCTTCATAATCAGTAGGTCCTTCTACTAACTACAAATTACAAATTGAAAGTTTGGCGTCATCAAATATCACTCGTGATGTGGGTTATCATCCATGGTCACTCGCGTAGCGGGTGATATACAATGTTGCGCATCACCCTAGCTAAGTTCTAGACAAGGGCTGTCATGTAATCCTTTCCTTTCTTTCCCCTCTTCATTCCCGTCATCCGGGAATCAGATCTTCCTCCGGCTGTGAGAGACGGTCTTTTGGCGTTTTTCATACATATACGCAAAAGTTCCTTTTTGGACACTGGTGTATACCGAGAGATGAACAACGAACGTCACTAATCAGCTTCTCAGATGCACAGCTTGGGAAGTGTCATTTAGGGTTAATTTCTGGCCAAGGTGTACGGTTACCTTGTCATTTTGGCGGTGTACGCAGTGCAAAATGGGCACCGTGCGCGTAAATTGTTTTTGGGCGGCTACCGATCTCTTTGCCTCCATACCGGGCCCGAGCCTGATCTTGTCTTGATATCATGCCCCCCCCTCTCCCTTCAATATTAACTCTTTTCTGCATCGCCGATCCATCCACTACACTCTCTCAAGTTTTGGTAGGTATTGGGTGAAAGTGTCACTTGACTTGGTTCGTTCTTGTGTACGCGTACCTCAACTTTCGCAACAAAGCAGGGGAAGGGCTGTGCGCTCGTTGTATTGATGTGCACTGATAGAGAGATGAAGGAAAGCTGGAAGTAGTAGTGTGTGGGGGCGCAGCAACTCATGAGTGCTCGTGCGCACTTGCAGCAATCCGTACCCGCGACCACCGTGCGTGCAGCGAAAAAAAAAACAAGTCCATCAAATTTTCTTCACCGGGATGAACTGAAACCTGCCCGATGAGCTGCTGTTGGCACGCCTTTGATCAGAGGGTTCACACTAGCGAACATGCATTGCCCACATGGTAATGGTAATTGACCAGATGACAGTGTATCGTTTTTGACTCAGCCAGATGACAACACTCATGTCGTTGGAGACTGTGTAACTGCCTACATGCCTCATGTATGCGTTCAGGTAGATGCATTCTGCCTCGGCTGCATTAGTCCATCATTACAATTGCGCGCTCAAGAGTCATCTCCCAAACTCCACATGTTCTACGCGCGGCAACAAATTTCGCCAAAGCTCAAGGCCACATCTCTTCAACCACTTGTTTTAAACATTATAAAAAATTATAGGTAATGTGGGAGGAATATAGGATAATATTCCCTAGTATGAAGAGTCGTTAAACTGGTTAATTTTTGGTTGTGGGGAAAAGGCACGAGGGATCCGGTCCCGTTCGCAAAAGGAGCTTAAACAGTTGAAACAAGAAAAAAAACATTCAAACAGCTGCTATTCACTAACTAAATAGGCTTCAAACTCATATGAATCGTAATGGATTTCGTCAAAAGATAAAGAATTATAGGAAAAACAGGTGTGCTGCTGTACTACAAGACCACCATACCAGCACAAAGTACTCACGCATAACTCCAGCAATACCTCAAACTCCCCATCCCATCCGTAGCCCAACCACTAATCCTCAATCAAATCCCATCAGCAACGAGCGTCCTGTATCACCGATCACCTCCCTCACAGTGGCACTTCCTCGTCTTCCTTCCACCATTTCCATTTGGATGCCTATCGCCGAACTTTCTTGGGAATATCTTGACCATGCACGTTTCGGAGATGTTGGATTAGATTATCCTTTCTCTTAAACCCCTTGCTGCCCTTTCTGTTGCATCCGTACTCATGGCAGTCCAAAAGTGCTGGTGGGCTCTTTGATTTATCGCGATGCACGTCTTGCATATGTCGGCCAAGAGCCTTGAATAAATTGCCGCAGATTCTGCATCGATGGTCGCGTTCGGGTCCAACTGTAGAGCTATTATGACTATCAGAGATTTAGGACATGAAGCGAAGTCTGTTTAATAAGGATACTCACCTTGAACAGCTAGAGACAGAGCTGCTTCTGGAAATACCCTTAGCGGTTGCGTAATTGCCGTTGCTAGTACCCCTAATTCAAGTTGATCTTCAGCTTTATTTGGCCAGATAGGATGAATGAATATTACCACATACCTTCCAGATGAACTTCTCGCCCGACGAGAGAAGCCTTCATCATAAGTCTGTGGCATGGTTCTGCCAGCATGGTACACCTCTAGTAAAACCGGTGGAGTATGATGAATCGGTGGAGTATGATGAATCGGCACCCCTAAGCTACTATTTGCATGAGTTACTGAATAGTAGTCGTTTCTGATAGCCTGTCAGCCTTTGGCTTCACATCTATTGGGAAATTACCGGGCCGTGGCTTACGGATATCTAGTCGAATCTTGAAATCTTTCGCTGTGCTGGTCGACCCAATGTGTTTCGACAAAGTTCGTCTCCTGTAATGATAGGGGAGGAATGCACGGTGTATAGGGCACCTCGGTTGATGCCATATTCGGGGACAGAAACCCGGGCTGTATTCGTGCCGCAGAATCTTGCGTTAATATGTACTGGGTGGACAATAGATATATGAATTACACAGAACGAGGGATACTGACTGGAGACGGGGTAGATACCCCTTGAACATAGATTCTGGGAATATTTGTTCCAGAACCCATGACTGGCACTGCCTGTGGTGTGGATTGTCGCTCCGGATGTCGAGACACAATATCCAGCGGTTCGTAACGTTGACCTTGGAAGTAAAAATAACCTCGCTCCCTTTCAGAATAAATGTTTAGAGGCCTCATCGGAAGAAATAAGCGATTCTTGACACCTGTTGCACTACCGTTTATGAAAATCCAAGGGCCAGCTATGTGTCCCACTCTACCAAGTACACTGTACCCAGTCTGCTGTTGCAGACGGGTTACGCTGCAGTCTTGGCGAGTAGTGAGAAATAGATGTCCTTGATGCCGGCCATGGTAGGGGGGGGTATCAGACCTCTTATAGATGAGTCTTGTCGAAACAGACAATCCACCAAACACCAAACTAGAGACCGATGTCGATCCCGTTTTCCAATGGTCACACCAATACCTGGCCGCATGAGATTCTACCTGAGGGTTTGCTAGGCGGCCTTGTAAAAAGCAGGAAATCAAGGCGCAGCACTGGGGTTTAAGGGAAACGTGTCAACCCTTGCTGCATCGCATACACTGGGTCGTCCTAATCGCAAACTGTACCAATGGGATCCCCCACCTATAGATAATCTTTTTGGTGTTAATCGTGTTTTTGGTGCAACACCATTGGCCTCATGCTGAGGTGCTGGTTTAGTTGACAAAGCACCGAGGGTGCTGGTTTAGTCGATAAAGCACCTAGAGACCACCGAGAGTGCTGGGAAAGCCACAAAGGCAGATATACTCCAACAGGAGCTAGCAGATGCTTGAAATGCATAATGAGTAAGTTTGTACTCTGTAGTTTAGGCATGGTGTATATATCGCACGACAAGAGCGAGGAAACGCGCAAAATGAACTGCCTCCAAAAGCGCCCAACAACCAACAACGCCGAATTCAATTCTTGAAAAAACGAGATGGAGTCCACTGATGTGGCTCTGTACATAGTCTTGCATTCGATCAAAATTTGCAGGGGTGAAGGGTACCTTTTGCGTCGGATGTTGCGGGATCGTCATCCTCACCTCTCAAGCTTTCCTCTGAAGAAGCCAGGTTTTGTGACGTCTGAGTTTTCGCAGCAATGATTCTGAGACCTTTGCGTTCGGCTATGACCTTATATATTGATGGTAATCATGGCCGACTTTGTGGAATCGTCGACCTCATTGAGAAGGGTTTCCCAAATTTGTCACGTGACTCTCTTGGTGAAACGGTGCAAACTCTGTCCGTGTCTCCAGCTGTGACGAAACCACAACAGTTAGTTCAATTTTAAGGTGACATCTGGGTGATTGGGAAACTAACGCAGAAGGCTTCATGGATGCCAAAGCTGGCTTAAGCAATCGTTCCTACTGCGGAACGCGTTTTAATCGTCTATATCGTGATTAACGAGCAAATTTTATATAGCATATCATTACTGCAGCTGTAAGCTATTCTCGCTATTAGAGCATTCTTAGCTCGCTGCTCTTGTCCCACACGCTCGTGTGAAGTCAGTGGGCAGCCGGTTTACACGCGCAAATTGAAGTTAACAATGATTTCGATTTTGCGAGTAACACCATGATGGCGTCGATTCGTTTTACAATACTAATACTTGTTTAAACGTCAAAATTAGAATTAGCCCAAAATCAAGAAATGGTAGATTTGAAGCAAAAAAAGGGAGAACGTACCGTCTGGGAGCCAAAAGGTACTCGTGCACGCGGAGAATGGGGGGTTACTGGTTTTATACCAAAGTGGCAGTGGTTGGGTTTTTGGAGACTTGGTAGGCGCCTGTGTTCCTCCGTTTTCTGGCTTGCCTGGTTGCAACGCTGTCGCGTCATGCTGGCGCTGTACAATGATTTCGATTACCAGAGTGGAGCCCAAGTTAAAGGATGTATGAGTACCAATCTACTTCACCTAGCGAAATCAGCTTCTCGAGCAATCACATCGCATGTTCGCCCAGAGGCCAGTTAGGCGGAGTAGGAAGTGAAAGGAATGAGCCTTTGGTTTCCAATTGCCAACCCACAATAGAATTCCGTTGGCATATTCATCCGTGGGGTATGTATGGCAAGGCGCAACTCACCGACTGGAATCAATTTTGTTGTAACTACCATTTTTCTAATCCCATCTGCCGGCCTCATGCATATTTGCGCACACAGTTGCACACAAAAAAGCAAATTATTACTATGCAGCCTCTTCGAAAGCGAAGAGAACGTCAGCTATCAATAGCCGCACTAGACTGGGGCGTTGTATCGACTGTCTGGCCTATTACAGTACAAGTCGTCGGTAACAAGGCTTCGCAAACAATCTAAGATCGACATGGTTACATTGTTAGTTTCCTCAGAGCCTCGTCCGATCTGTTCTGAATATTTACCTCAAAGCAGAAGGAACAACCCAGATATCTACCTGAATGCACGAGCAGCATCATACATTACTGCGCCCCCATTTGTTGCGCACATCCAAGGTTTTGCTGTAGGCATAGATATGATATTGGCAATAGCTGTACCTTGAAACCACGAAATGGCCACAAGCGCCAGCCTTGCAGAACACGCATATGCAGCTAATGCACTTGGCAAGGCTCCGGGGGAAACAAACCTCGAGTAGAGAATGGTATTGGATTGTTGGGACGGAAGAGAGATCACGCCGGGTGTTCTAAAGTTCCTGAAACTCAGGTAGTTAGGCAATTACGTTCTTTAATACTCTTGAGCAAGCGCTAAAAGACCTAAATTTAGTCATATAGGATATCATATTCTGCCTTGTTTGTTGATAGCCAAGAATACGTGAACTGGGAAATCCATGGCGCCCAGCAGTAAGATTCCTCAACGATTACAATATCAAAGAGAAGGGGGAGCCGTCCGGCTGTGTCCCATGCCGCTTTTTTAGATCGTAATTTTTGTTGAGGTAGCTTGATAATCCGCAAAGGCCTCGCCCACACACTACTGCTAGTTTCGAAGAACCATTCTAGTAGCTTCCTCAGGCACAATGTGTCAACATCATGAGTCATAGATATGGGCAGCTACAGTCTCGAATATGTTAGCGCATGTAATAACATTCGGGCAGACCAGAGAAATCTATATCTCTCCTTTGAAGTGTACAGTTGAAGTTGTAGTTTTGATATGAGGCTGGGTTACACTAAGATGTATCATTTATATCAAGCTAGCTTCTTTTTTGTGGCGTAGGGCTAGTCATTAATCCTCCTTACTCTTCACAATTCCCCTCTCTCTTGTTTCCGGCGTTGGGACCAATACTTTAAATATTCGTTTCCTTTGTGGTGCTTTTCTCGAGCTTTACCTCGAGTCGTCGCATTGACGTTATAGATCTATCTAGTATACTCTGTTGCTGGCAAGAAAGTATTTCGGGGCTGTGAAGTCTTAATAATCAAAACTAAGTCTAGTTGTGCATGGCAGGGGACCACATGAGTAGCTAGTGCTAAACTACCTGTTGGAATTAAATCGGCTTTGCTTGGAGTGTCTTCTCTTCCTCTCATGATCTTTTGACATAACTAGGATCTACGCCACTCTGTGGGGAAGTTTGCAATGGACGTTTAGCACATTCCTATATTTGGAGCACTTGGTAGTGGTGTTCTAGGGTGGCTATGTTGGTATCTTGCCATGACGTGCAATGCCGAGTAAGTTTATACGGCCACAATTTGAGGGTTGCCGAACATGCCTTGTAGCCTCAAAACCATGAAATTGACTAAACTTGGATTTTGTATGGCAACTTCAAGTTACAGGTAATCATTCGAACGCACCCTAAGTAATTTGTTGTAAGATTCTTCCTACTCTAAATTTCAACACATCTCACGCCAGAACTCGTGTATTGCGGCTCTAGTCGTTAGTGGTGATACGAATGGCAACCACGTGACCCAGAAAGATTGCTTACCGTCTAGAGCAAGACAAAGTCAATGTTAACGTCGCTATAAGGTTAATTTTGTCTCATTCCTAGACTCTCGTTGTCTTCGCTCACAAACTCGCTTGGCAACGAAAAGTTACGAGTGGCAGCACCACTAGAGGCTGGGCACGAACAAGGGTTAATTTAGGACAGCCCGAATTTTTTGAGTTAGCTAGAGATCACCTAGATACTCCTGCTGTTACTTGTAGATGAAGATAGATAATTTGGTAGTCTACGGGTAAGGACTTTATCCCACTAATCAATCATTATTTGTGTGTTAGAGCTCGTGTCAAGCCCTGTTATCGTACAGAAGACTCTGACTTCGCTTTGCAGCGAGTGAGGCGGAAAGTCTGGGCACGAGAGCAGTCATGCCCACAGCAGTCTCTTAGGGTAGGTTATTTACATATATGCAACACATTTTCAGAACTAGGATGAGATGCGATGACCGATATAAAAGATTATCTGCGGTGTGCTTGCAATTGTGGCCTCTCATTCACGCCTGAACAACAAGAGAAAGTTCTAGTGTAATAGTGAAGCGTATTATTTTACTACTTGTTCTATGGTCATCGATATATTGATATCATTGTCGTACGTACTTGGATCAGGGCTGTAGTTAGTACTCCTTAGATTAAGGATTAAGTAAGACTATATACAATAATACTAGACTCACCCAACAAGCTTCCGCATAGCGGGAGATAGCGCGTTTGACTGAGACCAACGTGCAGCAAATAAACTGCCGGTACCGGTATGCCTCCATTTATGTACCCCACAGGCGCCTAGGCCCCCGGCTTAGTTTCCTGTATTGACTAACCGATAAAGCCTCAACTTAAGCGCGCTTGACATCGCTCGTTGTCGGAGTGCCAGAGAAGGAGAATCATCGCCATACGAACATACGTACCACTTCTACGACCCGTCCGAGCGATTGCCGTCTGTGATACCGTCGTTACTAGGGATGTGCCGAGTCCTAGGCACAGAGAAGTTCTTGGCACACCTTGCAAACAGATCTCGTCCGGAGTCCGGGGACTTATTGACAAGAATTGGAACGACTTTGATAATAGTTAAAAGCGCCATCTAAATATCACCATGCTCCCACGGCCTTTCTAGTATCACTTAAAGTTTCAAGTCCTATACACCCAGGGCGCCCTAAGAAGGAACTCCCAGACGCGCCGCCAGAATACGTCACCCTGTTCTTTGAACATCTTAGCAAGAAGGGAATGAAATTGTGCTTCTGCATCCCGTTTCACATCATCTAATACATTCATGGAGTTCCCGGATGTCTGGAGACTTTCCAAAAAATGTCCTGGGGCATCTCCCTCGTGGTGTCAATAATCTCCTCAGGCCCGGGATATCGGTTCTCATGGCTAGATAGCACTAGTGCAGACTGGCCTATACGATCAATCTATGCCGCCTGTCCCTAGGAATCGCAATACTCCACTGTTGGCCACGTTCTTCATACGGTTCGCTATCAAGGACGCAGCTTGTCTGCAACCAAGGGATACCGATAGCATCTATATCGAGGTGATGCGGACGAGCAGAACATCTGTGAAAGCGAACCATTCGTGCTGGGGTGAAGTCAGATCCTCCGGTTCTCTGCTGATCTAGTTACATGTACGGCTACGCTGTCGGCATGCATGAATATCATCGCTACTTTGTGAAGATCGAAAGTTTGCATCTGGAGGGATAGGCATACCGGGGTACGGATGTTTTTATACTACTTCCTCAAGTTGAAAGAGCCCATGAGTTTTATGATCGGTTTCTGCTTTCGAAATAGGTGTCTTAAATAAGGTGGTATAACTGTGAGTGATGATTTGACGGAACAGAAGCAAACCGGGGAAAGTGGACGTCGTCGAGATCTCGCGGAGAGCGGGAGAGCTGGATCCGGAGAACGGTGGAGGGGTTGCAGATGTGTGGAGTAACGAACTGCGTGCTGGATTGTTCCGTAGAAAAGGAAATTCTTCGTCTCGAGGATGGAGGGAGTATTTTGAAGTGTAGGTAGGAGGGAGTGAATGGGAGTTTCCATAAGGCTAGGCGTAAGACTTTGATTTGATGCTATGCACAGTTTGGGTGTGGCGATATGGTTCTTTTATGGAAGTATTGTAAGGGAATGATAAAGGAATGAGGCAGCGTTTCCCCTGTAATATAAAAAACTGAGGAGACACAATCTTGCCCGAGTTATGAAGCAAAAAAAGTTTTACTAAAAGTAGATTCGATTAAAGAAGTGGCAAAACGCACATGTACACCTATAGGACATGTCCACGTACTATACCGAGTGTAAAGATTCGTACGAGATTTCGAGTGTGACGAATTTTAATACCGAATGCCCAAGAGTAAGCTAAATTCGCAATAAAACCCTTGAGTCGGACCCTCCGTGATGTGGACTTACGAACCTTGACGCTCGGTACAGTAATTCCAGAAGGCGAGTTTGTGGGTGTTTCTCCACAGATATATTATCAAACGCAGTAGCTAGCGCTATTGCTGAATGCTTAAAACGAGACTGGCATACGCCTCGTCTCGTTGGCCATAGTCTCGATGCACCACACACTGAGATAACGTTGGCCATCTCACTCGCACAATCTCAGGACATGGGAGGTCTTGCAAATATTGCATAGTTTACTGTATGCGGCGAGCTCGAGGAGAGCGGCTGGTGCCTAGTGGTGAAGCACTGCATTGTTGTATAAGGCTGGGGACAAAAGTCGTTGGTAGAGTGTACACGTGCGTGACAACCACCACCACCACCACCACACGAAAAAAATGCCGTCTAACCACCACCCAAACCACAATTTTAGAGCTCAAATGCAATTTCCATTTGCATCAGAATGTAGCTAATTCCACTTTTAGACCTCTCTTTTGTTCTCTTCTTTTGTTGTGGAGAAATATGACTTTTTGTGTGGTGGTGGTTGCGCTGGGTTGCGCGGGGAACGCCCAACGACTTTTGTCCCCAGCTTCATACAACTGTAGAGTACATGTAGTGCAGGGTGGCAAATTGATTCTGGGCGAAAGCATCTGCCAAATATATGGGCCACACCTTGTGCATACTCTAAGATACATAGTATATGGTTGTCATCGTCTATAGCTTCATTTAGGGCACTTTTCAATTCACGCTTCGGGTTTCGAGTTTGACTAGAGCTCGGCACCGAGTACAGAGTATATCCATCGCCCAGCTCACTTTTGGGAGGGGCTTATCTCCGCATGTGCAGCTGTGACGCCATCAAACATGTGACATTTCAAGATAGAGTTCGCGATGCGCAATTTCAATTGGCCGGTTCCAACCTCATCTCATCTCACTAGTCTCGGGGTGTGGTACACTTCGTCACAGCAGCTGCCAGTTCTTAGCGCCAACTAACGTAAGGCTTTACTAGAGTAGATACCACTGCGAGAGATACTCTTTCCTAAGGTCTAGCCAATCCACCCGCCACCTTGTCTCGCACCATCCCTCTCATCGTAAACTACATGAGGAACGGGTAAAGTGCAAGGATAGTAGGCTGCTGAGGACGAGAAAATTTTCCACCACGGGTATAAAAGGTGGCGATATTCAGTCTGCAATAGGCTATTGTATAGTATAGTACCAGCATGGCCACCGCTGTAAAAGAAAAAGAAAAAAACTCGGAGAACGCTGTGCCAAGCGGCTAAACTTCGAGGAGGATACTTACTTAAGTACTTACTGTAAGAAAAAATGGGGGGTTTTGCAGACGGACGCAAGTTGGTCTACTGGGATGAACTGTTGAACTGTCACTATTGTGTTCAATGGCGGTTAGGGGACCGTTCTGTGATTGTTTTATCCCAGCGCCCGACTTGCGTTTGTCTGCAAAAATTGCAATTTTTTCTTACGGTAAGTAGCTAATTCTCTATCTTATTATGTATGATGTAGTCTCCGCCAGTACGTTAGACGGCAGCGGCACGATGGCGCGGGAGTGGGAGCGGGACAGCATCGGGCTTTCTTTACTTCCTACTTTCAAACCAATCAGAATACAGGGAGCGGCTGCGCACATATTGATAAGATCTTCTAGAAGTCTACAGTATCAGTGCTCGTACTGGTTCGGGATTTCCTTCACCGAAACATAGCCATTGAAAATGACTCAAGAGTTTGTTACTGTGAGCACACGCTGATTCTGACCAACTCATTGCTTTCACCAATCCTTAATTGCGATCTTATCTAATCTTAATGATGGAACCTAAGCCACGCCACCCGCGGCAGGTAATGGAACATACTGTAGCGACAGATGAGGTGCCCAGAACGACAGATTTTGGTCTAAATACGTAAGCTAAATATATTACAACTCTAGTGACGGTACTGTTCAGGTCCAGTGGCGAATACGGGGCATCCATGACTAGCCCGCCCTCTGTCCACCTCATTCCCCCTCAGCATAGCCCCATGTCCACATATATACTAATGACCAATGGGCCTGAAGGTAGAGGTGTGGTTAGAGGAGATATTGCTTAATGCAGCAGTTGACATCCCGATTTAAACTCGATGTGAGGGTGTCAAATAGTTTCCGTATTTTAGGAACATGACAATATTGTAATAAGATGAACCTATGAGGAAGGATATGAACTACTAAACAGGAGGAGAGAAAATTAGTGTACATGCACAACATGAACAAATTATCACACTTTACATATCTATATCTATCATGTAAGGCATTTTTTCAAACCAAGATCTCACATAGGTATCCCGGGCCAGTCGTGGATTCGCATTTGGGCAGCCCAATGGTGCATATCGGTCCATCACCGGATTCCCGGGCCATCCATGGATAGCCCGTATCCACCCCTGGCCCTGAACAGTACCGTCTTTAAATGACTCCCCGCAAGCTGAATACCGATGAGTGTGATGACCGAGAGTGTCCGGATTCATCTCGGACCGCGGAGTACCGACATGCATGGACACCTTGTGCATGACAATGGCGGTCAGTTGACCTGTCATTTATCCATTCACAATATTGATTGGCGGTGGTCTCGTCTCAGACTTTGGAATTCACTGTGCTCAATGTGCTTGCTTTAAATTGTCTAACGAGATCAAACTATTAGCGAGATCTCTAAGGCAATAGCGTCTACGCAGGAGACTTTGGAGAGGCTTACGACCAGGCCTGGTTTTGGTGTTAGTTTAACTTAGTTACAGGCACATACCTAGCTACCACTGCTTCGCCAGGCTATGGTATCTATGTATATCTGCTCGGCGCCCCCTTAGGGGGATGTGGCTATAGTATTCCGTATATTGTAGCACTTTGGGATAATAAGGCTCTCAAACCTTTGTCTTCGCCCATTCCAGCACACACCGAGGTATTTGGTCATTGTGGCTTCACGGGTCCGAAAACATTGCCACCAAGACTCAGGTTAGTTTAATATCTAAGGTATACCAGTAAATCTTGTTATGTACTAATTTTTTCTATCATCAAATCAACAGCTTTGATACAAGTAATACGCATAATTTTCTTTACTAGGATGTAACTCGAGTCTAACTATATATTTTGGCGCAATCCCAAATTCAAAGCTGTGTTTATACAAATCCCAAGACGACATGCTCAGGACCCAAAATCAACATCAGTATGAACACGGAATTTTCTTGGTTCCCAATAGCATACACAATACCGCTACAATCGAGAAATGGCCACAGAACGATGCTGATATCAGTGGGAGGTACGGATGTCTGTGGGTTAGTTTAAAATTTAACTCGTAGTTAAATTGGGAGTTAAACTGATTGCTTCTCACATAGGCTGATACCGGTTCACAGGACTTTTACACCACAGAATTCAGGGCACCGATGACCACCGAAGAACTTCATAATGACGTCTGCTTAATCAATTTCCTCATGAAGATACCGACTAACGTTGATGGGTGGTTAGGTCGGTTCTTCCGCTCCCAGCTACGAGCCAGATAAGAGTACCCCTGATCAGCCCTCCGAAGAAGCGACAATGGGATTTTATAATTTGAACGGCGCCCTCGAGCTAGGGGGGTGGAGTAGCACAGACTTTGCAAGATGCCCTCCTCATTACAACCCATCCCGGCACCCTCCGCTAGGTATACCTGGTTCATCCGACTTGCAGTTCCCCGATTCGGGTTGGGAAGATCCTGGAAAACCGGGCAGGTATCTTGGGGCTCCGTAAGCAGCGACTATTGATCATCGAACGAATAAGACACTAATGACTGTTAGCAAAAGCCGCCAGCCGAGTGATTACGAGCATGTAGACTATAGAATTGGAATCCACCACGCTCCAACAGCTATACGAGATAATACTCATTTGATTAATATTAATAATCCCAAGTCTCCTTCCGCGCGGTACGTTGTTACGTCCCGAATAACGAAACACACTGAATATTTCGTGTCTTTTAGGATGATGAAAAAAGCACATGCCGAAGAAGAAGCAGCTACAATTAGCATCGAGAACTTCCCCGCGGGATCGCGTCGGTGAGTTCATTCTTTACAGGGCTTCCCTAATTGGAATGGAGATCTGAGCGAAGCTGATCATCGTAATTGGCATAGAGCAACTGCTGAATCTTGTGGAACTTGTGGTCGTTCATTCAAGCTATTGAGTAGACATGCGAAAGCAAAGCACCCAGAGACGTTTCAAGCTCAGCCAAAACGATTTGACTGTCTAATGGTCAATTGCGATAGAAAAGGGGACAAGGCGTTTTCCCGTTCAGATAACCTTAGGCAGCATCTCCGCTTGGTGCACAATCAGCAGATTCCCAAAAGAAGTGGCAGAAGCTGCAAAGTTGGAGAACCGTGGACCCCGGAACATCTGCCCGAGATGGATAGGTAGACATCGATGGAGTGATATGAGGCAAGAGTCTAGTGTGCAAACGTTGGTGGATGGTTGTATAACCCGGGGTCTAGGTATAACCCGTTGTCGGCGCGGGGATGAATTGCACAATTGATAGCAATAATGTATGTACCACAACGTTAAAAGAACAGTGGATGCCGTAGATAGAAATCCAATTGCTTGTTTCTTTGTTTTGAATAGAATGATTGCTATAGTTAGTGGGTTTAACAATGCAGAGTCGATATGACCGCCAGAGCTTTATGCTTGTACTGCTCTGGTTTTGATGTTAGCGAATGATTCTTGAGTGTGACTGACAAGTAGGTTAGAGTTTATACCATACGTTCAAACAATTGATAGTGGTGGCAGGCAACAAGTTGCAAGGAGACTCGAGAGTGAACACGGAAGCCTGGAGTAGATAAACGACATCGGAAAATGGATAGCCACTGGAGTCCATGACGACCCTTTAATACACCATGACGTTGGAAGATTTAGACCGATAGCTAGTACTAAATCACGCTTTAATTGTCGTTTTGCCGTAGTCTTCCAAAATCCGATTTTTTAGAGTTCAGTCCGGAAAGGCCAATTCCAACGGTGCCACCTGAAGTTTATGAACTGTTGGAATATTAAAAGTAAGAGAATAAGAGGAATATGAAAGGATATAAGAGGAATGTAATAAGAGGAAGGGAGTATGTCTAGTCTTATGATACTCTAGTTGCTGCGTAGGAGCGAGTAGGTCAGAGTTTAGATAGTACGGGGTAACGGACTAGCCGAGAGGCGAGAAAAAAATATTCGGTGGCACGGAAGTCTCAGGTAAGCTGTGGGGCTTACCTGCCTTTCCGATTAGGGTCGATGCGATGTCGCAGCGTCATCTGTATTCATGATCGGTATATGACATACATGTAGAGTACAGCAAGCAGCTGTGCCCTGCCACGCCAGTACGAAATCTAGCCTCTGTCCTATATCCAGAATAATATAAAGTACAATGAATGCGTTATCGTTTTTCCGGCCTGAAGTTCACAATTTCTTAAGCACACAGCCCAGGGAGACCATTAAAGGGCGAGCTTATTCCTACCGCTCTATCCCGGTTGCATATCCGCTTTTTGGTTTAGAGTACTTGGACTTTAACCACTGGAACCGCTATATAACCAGCGCCCACACCTGGGTTCGTCACGTTCGTACAGGTGCCAGATCCCCGGGCTCGTCGTCAATGCCCTAAACCCTCACCACTAAGGGGCTAACCTTCTATATGTGACTATATGGGGCGCTGCACACCTGTTCTACAACTCCTAAATGAGGCATACAGAGGGCGTCCACTCCCCACCAAAAATTGAGCAAGATCCACATACAGTGACATCTATCAATGTAGAGGCCCATATGTAGACGTATGGCTCACCAAGCAAATCTTGGCAATGTAAAGCACCTGCACCCCACCAAAAAAATCAAGTAAACTCCACATATATCTTCATCCAACAATGTACATAGCTATATGTGCATACACAGTAAATGTTTCTACCAGTGGCATCATTCTTACCATTTGCATCATCCTCACCATGTTCATTGTCCTTACCATTTGCATTGTTCTCACCATTTGCATTATCGACACCACCCAATAACTACTTACCTACAATAGACTACAAATTCCTTATGAATAGTGATGACAAAACTATTTTATCAATGCCAATGGCAAGAATACAGTACTCATGCTGCCACCTTTGCCACCTCGGACTAAGGCTATGTTTCGGAAATATGATGAAGGCTCACAACCATATTGTTACCGGCGTGATATGGACAGCATACTGATAGCTGCTGATTCTCTGAACAAAGCAGTACAGATTCCTCAGCTTTGTTGAGCTGCTGCTTAAAGGATCTCTAACTGTTATGCCTTTGGTGTGACACATATATTTCCAGGATCATACAGGATCACTCCATAGTCAATACAGAGATATTTGATCTGGAATCACGAATTATCACTTAGATTTCTGTACTGGATCTACCTTCTGGATTTGGTTCACCTATTACTCACATTTCCATTACCCAACCTTCATAACAATGGATTCACAACAACAGTCAAGCCAAGTGCAAATACCATATGTATAATCTTTGAATCAGTCATAGTCGCAAGATTTCGATTGTTAATAGTCACTTCTTATCAGCAGGAAACCATATTCCCAATCACCAACCATGTCACTATTCGCTCATACTCCGGTGATTCATTTCTGATAAGATGATGTGTTGTCAACATCAGGCCACTATGGCATTGTGAGATATGTAGAGTTGTATAGGATATAAGTAGTATTAGCAACAGGTCTGGGTAACCCACGAGAGGTTTGGGTTTGGATCAAAAAAATGGGTCGGTTCAGTTCCAGACCCATCCAATAACCCAACCCCCTGACTCTTGGCTGGCGGAACCCTGACCTGTATGCATCAACCAGCGGGTTTCGCCATGTTTCGCAAGACCTTTCGGAGCCAATCTCCAGTTCTGTGTATTGGGTTTCATATTTATTATCGCACTCAGATATACTACTGATAATCATAAAATATTGACATTGGTACATCACAGTTTATTTTCTATATATTGGCTGTGTTTGTGATCAAAATGAACTGATGCATACACCCTACCACATCCTGAAAATGAGAGTCAATAGAGCGTCAACGATTGTTTGTCGTATATCTTGGGTAATCTGCGGGGTGACAGGTTACACACAGTCATGAACATAGTATTGACCGCCTGTATAGCAACCAGAGAAAGCGAAAAGCTACCTACCCCATCTTGAAAATGAGCATTAATGGAGTGTCGAGGATAGTATTAGCAACAGTTCCGGGTTACCCGGCTTCGGTCCAGGTTGGAACCGCCAAGTAACCCAACCCGCTCTGTCTTGGCGGGGTTGTTACCCGGACCGGACTGAGGTTCCATATTACTGTTCCAACAACTTTGACTCCAATTAAGTAATCGAGTTCTGATCATATCATGACATGATCAGTATGCAGATTGTGCAGTGTTAGGCCCTCTTTCACCTCCCACTGCCAGATTTGCGATTGGACCACTATTCATTGAATGGCTGTGATATAACATCAAATTTCAGGCGAAATTCGCAGGTTTTTGATCGCGACTCAACGAATATTGGTCCGACCCCAAATCTGAGAGTGGGAGGTGAAAGAGGAGCTAATACTACACAATCTACATACTGATTATGTCACGATACGATCAGAACTCAGATACCTAATTGGAGGGAAAATTGTGGACTTGAAATGCAGGGTTTTTGGTGGTAAAACCGGCCCAATGGCAACGGTCCGGGTTTTCATGTGGTAAGACCCGTTGCAACGGTTCGGTTCTGGTTCCAACCCTAACCCAGAACCATTCGAGCGGGTTGGAACTGTTGCTAACACTACTCGAGGATTATTGGTCTTGCATCTTTGGTAATATGAGTGGTGCTTGATTACAAGCATTCATAAACACGGATAAGGCAGCCTGGATAAGCAGATATGTTTGGGATATTCCCGCCACATTCTCTGGCACAGTAAGAACTTATTGCGTTTACAGAGCGACTACTAAGTATTCTTGAGCCTTTTAGGGTACAAATGCAGTCCTAACGACGTATATAGACCATAATGGCCACATCGCACTGTGATTACCCATGATGGAAGGCCAACAATCGTTGACGCTCCATTGAGTCATATTTTCAAAATGGGACAGGGAGCTTTTCACTTTATCTTTTACCTATAAAGGCAGCCAATACTTCATTGATGACTGTTTGCAACCTGTCGCACTCCATATTACCCAAGATACAGGACCGACAATCGTTGATGCTCTGTTGATACTCATTTTCAAGATAGGGCAGGGAAGGTATCCCAATCTGTTTTGCCTATAAAGGCAGTCAATTGTTAGGGGTTTTCCCCGAACAGCGATAATGGTACTTCTGTTAGTATTATGAATCCATGTCACGGAGTTACTCTCGGTATAGTCACATGATATGCATAACACCTATACATGACGTAAAAGTTGGCCAGTCCTATGTCCTTTAGCGGGGATACATAGGAGTCGTGTGTCAATTGAATCAGTGACCAAGTACACTGAGCAGCTTCACTTAAGATGATGCAATCATGTCGCCATCACGGGAAAGCTTGCTTTAGCCATGCGCATGATTTTCAACCACATCCATTATTCCTGATACTAGCGGGACTTGTCTTATCAGACACAACAGTTGATAGTCAATATGCAAGTACAAGGGATCGTCAACTTATTGCCTCAGGCGATAAGGGTTATTGACGTACTCCCCGGCCAAAGACAAGAGTCTCGGCCTAAGCATGACGTGACTGAGGGAATTATGACGTCGGCTGATGATATGAGGCCGGAAGCAACCCTGCTCATTGGATTGAGTGAGTATGCATTGCAACATCAGACTCGTATTCTATACGAGGTGAGGCATCAGGTTCTACGTTGGCATAGTATTGGTGGGTCGCCGATTCAACCTATGACACAAGCCAAATTGCCTGAGAGGGTGAGGCATTAATATGCGATAAGCACTGCCGACCAAGGTCGGTAGCTGTTCCAACTATTGATTCAAACGGATTGCGAGATGTCTAAGTTCAAGTTCTGTCTGACACACTATATGACGCGCAAGTTACGCAATGGATGGCCTGATTCTCATCAGGAGCACTAAAGCTTTAATACCTCATTGACGTAACGCGTATCTGTTATCAGTGGAGTCATAGCGTTGAAGTATGGGTGTAGAAGCCCTTGAAGACGACTATAAAGAGATGGCATTGCTCGGGCAATAAGAAGAACAAGTTCAAGCAGCAATCCACAGTCAACAATCAGAACACCGAAGATGATGTTAAAATATTATTAAGAATTCTATCTATTACAAAACACTATTAATTCTCTTATACATCTTCATGATCAGGCAACATATATCTGGTCGACACTTGACTCAATCCGAATACACTCTGCAACTGGTAGTTGAGTCATTCGGCAATTTGCTTTTTCAGTTGGAAGAAGCACATTTAATCCACACTTACCAAGTGGTTTTTCGTTTCAGCGAACTCAAGAATATCGGTTACCTGGTATTGAGGTATCTGAATACTGGTGCACTACCATTCAAGGAGTGGGCCGAAGAGTGGTTGCACACAGGGGAATTTTATTTTCCTATATATCGGAGACGGGCTTTGGAGAAGGTTCAATATAGGTCACTCTTGGACATGTGATTCAAGAGGTTGAGTCTGGGGACAAGATGAGGAAAAAAGAGAAATAAATAGGCGGTTGTACTTAATTCAATAAATGTTGTAATGATTATTGGAATTAAGCACCCCCGTAACAGTATAATATTTTAAGTACTCTATGCTGTATCTGATTGAGGATTATATGACGCCAGAGTTATTAAATCTCTACCAAGAGTTGGCAAAGATTGGAGCCTATTTTATACGACACCCAAAAAATGATCCCAAACTACATCTCGTCGTTATCGATAAACCGACGCTTTCAGTTATTATTGAGTTTGGGGTGCCAGAAGTGCGAAGACAACTTCTGTTGCATTTATTTGGGCCAGAGAACTTGCAGCCAACATGGTCACAGAGAGAACTGCTTTTGCATCAGCTGCCAGTTATACAATATCGAGGAAACAAAGTCCTGCAGTTATCTGTCAGAAGTGTAACTTCTTGTTGGAGTGTTACACCTATAAATATTTAGGACAGATTAACGGCAGAAGGTCTTATATTTTGCAAAGGCATTGCATAGACCATTGTTACCTCAAGAATTGCCCTCATAAGGACGAACCAACTGTCGAATTAACATGACTTATTCCGCCACCCGATTTTAGTAGTTTAATCGAAAATGACGGCCCCCAGGCGCAGATTGACATGAAAGAGCAGTGTGCTGGCACCCAGCAGGTATAGAGTAGAGAAGCCTCAGTCCCTTGCAGCCAGGGAAATTCCAGCATGGGTACAAGAGTACCAATGCTGGATCGAGCAAGCCAGGCTAGAGCACCAACAGATCAAGGCAATAGAGTACCCAGAAGAAGTGGAAGAAGGCCAGGGGGAACTTGAAATGCCTGACGGGAATTCCAGCTTAGTGCAAAAGCAGTTGTCGGAACTCGCTCAGCAAGTAGTGCATATAGTTCAGGCTTGCAACGAAGAAAAAGAAATCCTAGAAGACGAGTTTGAATCAGTCAAGGCCAATATTGAGATTCTAGAGTCCAGAATCCATATTGATAAACAACGCGTCGATATGGAAGTTGCAGGAGTGGGAAGCTAAATGCAGTTGCAGGAGGCTGTTCTGCAAGAAATAAGATCTGGAGTCAATATTTTGTAGGCTCAGGATAGTCAAATTGATTAGGAGGCTAATTCGATTTTTGAAGCTCATCAGGGTGAGTTGGAAGCCTCGAGCAAAAGAATTACCAGTTGCGATGGACAAGTGTTATCCATCAAGGGAACCAATATCGGCATTCAACGATCTCTGAAACACATGAATTTAAAGACTGTTAAAGTTAATGAGGTTTTGAATTCCATAAAAGATTCGCTTAGGGGAGTTCCAAGCAAACGAGAACTGAGAGAACATGCAGCTGGTATGGAGGATCAGCTTGCGCAATTCTGAGAACTGAATACCGGCCTGACCACAGCTATGGAGGGATATAAGTTCTTAGAATCCGCTTCCTTCAATTTCGGTCAACAAGCACTGCAGGCAGGACCCTCTACTAGGGTTCACCCAGAAAGACAAAGATATTTCGGGAGTGATGCATCAAGCTTAGGAGATACCGAAAGTGAAGTAACCTGGTTAGGAAGAATCAGGGGAGGAGCAGGAAGTAATGCTGGAGCAGCAGATGGAGCAGCTGATGGAGCAGCCGGTGAAGCAGCCGGAGGAGCAGCCGGTGGAGCAGCCGGAGAAGCAGCCGGAGGAGCAGGGGATCCGCCACCTCCAGGATCAGGACCACCTTCGGATCATGGCAATAATAATCTGCGGATGAGTTGAAGGCACAGGCGAATTCGAGATCTTCAGTATGCGAAGCCAATTAAAATGAAGGAACCAAAACGATTTGAAGGACGACCAGGAGATGATTTCGATACCTGGTGGATAATGGTAGAAGTTTACATTAGAGATCAACCAGAGAAATTCCCAAATGATGAACGAACTATTGATTGGATTGGTTCATTAATGGATAAATATGCGGCGGCCTGGTGTTACGCCTTTGGTGTTACAGGTATACTTCCGGGATCATAAAGGATTACTTGATAATCCAAATATGGATGCTCAATCCGAACTTATGAATTATCACTCGGATTTCCTAATTGGATTAACCTTCCGGATCTGTTCACCTATTGGTAATGTCGTCATTACCCTACCTTCACATCAATCGAACAACAACAGCGATCGAGCCGAGCGCAAATAAGATATGTATCATCTTTCAGTCGGTATTGGTCGTATGATCTCTATTGTCAATGGCTATTCCTTATCGGTAGGAAGCCTTATTCCTAGTTGCCGAGCAAACGACTACTCTCTCATACTCCAATGGTTCAGTCCTAGGGAGATGAGGTGTCGTCAACATTGAACCATTATGACATCTCGAGATATGTAGAGTCATATACGAAATAAGTCGGTAGCCAATGATTGATACATCGGAGTCCTGTCGACCGAATGGACTTATACGAATCAACCCTTGCTTCAACCACACCTTCTTGGTCTGGTGCGAATGGGACTTACGACATATGTCCTGAGTGGCGCGGGATACTCTCCGTTCAAGATATGGCAAAACAACTCAGTTGCAGAATACTGTATATTTGGCTCCAGTTAAGCGTAGTCAAATTAAGGGTTCTGTCGTTTGCCGCAATCATTAAACCGTTACGTACCTGGTGGGTATATGAGAGGGTACTCTCACTGGATCTTGGTGACACGAACCTATTAGTTGATAATTGGCTTCAGATAAGCTCGTATTCATACGAGGTATCGCCAATAGCAATAGTGTCGCAATACAAGTTCATTACCTTGATGACGTAGTTAATACTCATGGGAGTTAGAACTCGACCATCGATGGTAGAAAGCAAGGATGATAAAGGCAGTTACGTATGAGAACTCCAAAACAGACTTTGGCAGTCTTAGGATTGTTAAGGGTGTGGATCGTCTGATATATATCAGCGATACCGACATGGAGGAAGGATATCGATAACATTCTATCAGAGATACAATCTACTTTAAGATTTATCTACGGATACCTATTGACCTTCTCGACCTGGAGGTTAAGCCATAACTTTATTATCGTGTATTATCTATTAGTTCTGTATTGAAGTCAACGAGGATACTTCTCCTTTGAAGTCCATAGTTGTACGTTCCTCTTTAGTTCTATATCACGGATAAACCCCATCACTCTTTATACTTGGTTATTCTTAGTACCTTCGTCGAAGCAAGTCGTTGATCAGGAAGAGAGCAAGACGATACTCCTGTGTCCAAAGAACCAGCCCGATAACGTGGAGGTTTGAAGGATACTCTTGAGTCGGCACTACTCCTTCTGCTGAGGCGAAACTACATTGCTGTCTCTTACAAGACAAGTGGATACTTGGAGTCGTTGTACTTGGGGACAGTTGATCCTTAGGTATATGTGCCAGTTGCTGGGCCGATACTCTTGAGTTCGAAGGGAGTCTGAGGATGGGCACGATAGTGTGTTAGTTCCAAGGATCTTCTAAGTAGGATACTCTTGAATCGTGTGCTCCAGTACATTAATAGTGTAAAGACGATACTCTTTAGTCAATACTATCTTTCGGGAGCAGAGAACAGAAAAGTTACCTTGTGTTCTTGGGTGTAATCCTTATACGCATCCTGAGTGAAGCTTTAATCATTCTTCTCTTTATTAGTCTGGAAGTCATTAGGGGCTTTTATTGATTAGGACTTAGGGTGGATCTCCCGGTGTTACACCTGGCATATTCGATGGCCTAGGGGAATGCTCAATGGAAAATACCCGAAATCGATTACGGGCTATATCCAGTCATTAAAGTTAAGGTTCGAGAATAAGGATGCTAAGGATGAAGCATATGCGGCCCTGGAAAAAGTCCGGTACGACGGAAATATTAGGTATATGTTTACCCAAATTCAAATGCATAATAATAAGGCACTGGTTTCGGAAGCAGTGCTTAAAAAGATTATCCTGGATTGGTTTCCTCATAAGATTCTTGAGCAAATCCATACCGTCAACTTAACAGGAAAAACCGACAATGAAACCATCACCATTATTATGAATGCAGGAAGAACCGAGGAAAAATGGGATGAGGGCAAGAAGAATTTGGGCCTAAGGAAATCCATTCCGGATGTGAGAAGGGAAGTCCAGAGGAAAACTCAATTCGAAAAGAAAAACTGGTTCGATAAGCCAAAGATCTTTAAGCGTAGGTTTCAAGGATGTCAAGACAATAAAAATCAGTCTGACTGAAAGTTCAAACGAAAAAATAAGGTCAATAAGACTTATGCTGAACCAATGGAAGGAATTGATAAGTCAGAATTGGATTGAAGAAAAGCAGCTGGAGAATGCCAGAGATGTACTTGGCCGGGAGATAGGAAATGAGCCCATAAAACTATGGATTGTTTTAGATGGGTTAGAAAAGAAGTGGGAACAGCGCCTTTCCCTAAGGCGAAGGAGTATCAGAAGCTCAAGATAGGTGCTTATAATCAGAAGGATGACTCTGAGTCAGAGATAGATCTGTATAAGACAGATGATGATGAGGAAAGTGACTCGGAGCTGGAAGATGACGAAGATGAGTCGGAACAGGAGGCTGCACCTGAAGATGCGCTTCAGGAGGAGTTTTCAGAAGAAGAATATCAAGCGGAGGAATCGGTAAGCCCCGAAAAGACTTGGTGGGATGATCACGGTTTAGATAGTGAATAAGCCACATTTAGCTTATAGGTCGCAAATAAATGTTTTAAACACACCAATCTACGATTGGAAGACCTTTTTCTTTGTTATTTTGTTATTGTCCATTCTGAGGGTGACCGGAAGGTCGAAACTGCTGGTCAGTAAGGGGATATGTTTACAACAACATATATTACAACAAACATACACCCTGATTTAACCCGTTGTGGGGATGCTATTGTCAAAAGGATAGCGATGGCAAAACGCAAAGCAACAGACCAATTCAACTGACAGGAAAAACGCATTAATACTTCAAATGATTTTGTGTATTATCTACCCGCTAGAAAAATACATAAAATCACAAAAATGTCACCTACGAAAATTGGAAAAAGACCGATACATACGTTTTTTGTTGAGTACGATAATCGGTATTATCCATTACGATGCATGTTCGATCTCGGTAGCACCAGCTTCGTTATTTCACCAAATGCTGCCAAAGCATTTAAAATACCTGTGGTGAAAAGGACGAAGAAGATTCGATCGAACGATGTTACTGCAAGGGAAATTATTACTGAAGGTTTATACACAGTCCCTTTAGGATTGTCCTTTGGAAACCATTGACGTTATGATGAGGAAGATCATGCATTCGAGGTAATGGATACGTGTTCTGATTATGATTGTCGTATACCAACATGGTACCTGGAAAAGCATCAGGTTAGCAGAACAACGACATCGCATTTACATTTTCCACATTGTGGGCCTCAATGCTTCGGTCACGGCAAATTACACCCCGAATATTCAGTCACTTATGATAAAAGAGCAGCATTGAACAAAGATGCTATACATATTGCCTCGTTAGTTCAGTCTACGCCATCCATGTTAGAACGGTTACCAAAACAGTATCATAAGTTTTTACTGTTATTCGACCCGGAATATGCAGAAACGTTACCCGATCATAGAGGATGCGACCATTGTATTGAACTTACCACTTCCGAGGATAAGTTACGAATGGGTCCGATTTACCAATTATCTCAGGAAGAGGAAAAGACACTTGTTGAATACCTCGAAAAGATGATCAGAGAAAAGAAAATTCATCCATCTAGTAGTTCAGTTGGAAGCCCGATACTTTTTCTGCCAAAACCTAATGGAAATGGGCTTCGGTTATGTGTCGATTATGGACATCTTAATGACCATACGAAAAAAGATAAAACTCCTTTACCAATAATGGATGAGTTATCCAGAAAGATGCGCGATTGCAACTTCATCACAAAAATCGATATGAAGGCAGGATGTCATCTAATGAGAATGGCTATGGGTCACGAAAAGTTCACCGCTTTTAGAACCAAGTTCAGACTATTATTCATATAAGCATATGACATGTGTCTTTTTCGATTCTGATTGGTGGAAAGTAATTACTGTGTGGTGGCACGAGAATCTAGTGACGTTGCACAGCCATTGTTGAGCCACTGCTCATATTTGCTTTTGTATTGCATCGCACTATGCCTGTTTAAGTAACATTTGTTTACCCTACTGCATACTCTCGACACTATCCTGAGACACCGTTCAACTCCATCCTAAACACAAGTCTAAGACGTCATTCTGAGACGATTGACTTTATGTCATTTTGTACTGACACCTTGCCAACCCCCTCCATCGATACTACCCTGAGATGCCGTTTAACTCATTCCTAAACACAGGTCTAAGGCGTCATGCTGGGACAATTGACTGTATGTCATTTCATACTAATACCTTGCAGACTCCTCCATCAGCTCCATCCGGATATCCTTACATCATTGTGGGACTGATTGGAAACACTTCTTACTTGACTTCTACTTTTCTTGGAAATCTTACGTTTTGATTTCAAATCACAATGAGCCTCCATAAACCTAAGTAGTAAGTTCCAAGTCAAACGAACATCTTAGTTTGTTGGTAACCATATAAAAGGAACACATCTGACGGCCTATCTTCTTCTCCTTCTACGTCTTCTTTTGGTATTGATTTCATTTGGCTCGCACATCCGGTCATCTAATAACTCCCTCTATGCAATTCGCTTGGTGCTTTCTCCATTCTTTTGTGGTATTGGAGTCTGAAGTCATTCAACCTTCCTCACAAGGTAGAGCTAAGCGCTATGTTGCCACTATTCCTGTACCAGAATTCGATTGCTCCGCAGGATCCATTGAACGTCAATTGTTGAGTTCGTCTGTTTCAAACGGTAACGTGGCGGCCTCCGTATCGTTGTTCATCCCTTCAAATATGAAGCTCTATGTACCCGGCTGCATTATATACGTCTCGGGCAAATTTGTCTCTCCGCCTGGTGAACCGTTGGCAATGGATGCAAGTATTCATTTTAGGCAAGTCCACTGATCCTTCTACCCTCATGTTTACTTGTGTTAACTTTGTTGTTAGCTTCGACTCTGACCTCAACAATGGCCCGGATGATATGGTTTGCCCTATGAATGTGTGTGGCCGTGTCGCGGTTGTTTACCCAGATATGCCACAATATGGCCAGTACCGTGGATTTGACATTAAAACTGCTTCTTGGGTAATGGAGCTTGGTCAGACTGTCGATATCTGTGTTCGTGTTTTGGTTCCGCCGGGCAGACGTTTTGAAAAAACACCCCTTCCCCAAGTCAATTCTCTAATTACTGTCTATGGAAGTTTGTTCGGTCGTGACAGGAAGTCTGATACTATTGTTCTTGCCCTGAAAGATTTTTCCTTCTTACCCAGATCTTTATCCTCCTCCAAATCTGCAGAAACGACTGAGCAAGGTGCGCCACCTGGCACACCACGGAAGAAGATTTGGGTCACTCCCAGACCCCGAACTAAACAGATTATATCGTCTAGTCCAGCCGAACGAGATAAATGTAAGCATTGAGACGTGCCTGTTCGATCTGTTGCGCTAGAAACTGCCTCAGACTCAGATGACTCCTATGGTAAGTCTTATCATTGTTGTATATCACCTTAGAATTTAACACTTCGCAGCATCATCATTAACTGCTCTGGAGGACGAAGGTGAGTTTCCAAATATTGTACAAGTTGAAACTCCTGTCCAAATGCCGGCAGGGCCGAGCCGTCTTACAGTGAGCGAGTTGCCTGAAAGTGATGATATAGACATTGTTTCTCCACTTGGGAAGAGAGCTAGAAGGTCATGCAGGAATAAATGATTCAATATTAGGACCTAATTCTTACTTTGTTTACAATTAGTTATAATCATATCATAAATCATGCCTTCTCTCTTGCAGTGGGTAATTTCATTTCCATCAACAAATATGCCTTGACGTCCTCCTCTAATGCCACAACACTGTGAATGTAATCGTCTTCGGCTCCAGCACCTACAGCAGGGTTCAACACCCATTCATCCCTGACCTGTTGAGTCTCCCAACTGGTGGGACCGTTTAAGTACAGTGTGCCCTAATTCCCTATCTTTGAATTGGCCAATAACCAAACGTTGCTCTAAATGTGGAACAAGATTGCTTAACACGGAACGAAACGCTTCATGGTGCTGTTTCAATGGCCCGTTTCCAACACTGCAACTAGGTCCCTATCCACCCAATATAGACGCGTTACTATCCGAAGGCAGAGCCTCTGATATCTCACGAAAACTGAACAACCTTTTCTGTTTTTCTACAATTGGTGTTCACGGTAGTTTCCAGAACTTGCCTTCGCCCTCAAACGTAGTCTTATGCGGCCGATCTTATCATCGCATGTTGGATATATAACAAGGTCAACATCCGCTGTGATGGTTCCTTTATGCCTCTGAAAATAGACACCAAACGGTAGCCTATATCGACGTGGGCTCTTCGATTGTGCAGCAGATTGAACAGACCATGCTCCACCTCAATCCTTATATGGAAAAGTTTCGTCTTCTCCGTGACCAACCTCCTGGGGTTCCTTATGCCTTAGAGCTGAAGAACCAGCCTTCAACTTCTAGTGAAATTGCCGCCATTATACACACCAATTCTATCGCCAACTCTTCTCCTCGCAGTGTGCATGTTTGGCGGAACCATCCTACAGCGAATGAAGGAGAATTTGTGGACATACTTTCCAGTCACTATGAACCTCTTCAGTATCTGCTTCTCTTTCTTCACGCCTCTCCGGGATGGTCAAATGAGTTCTTCCCTAACCTTACCCAAATGAAATACTACCGCATGCGTTTGCTCCAAAACGACGACCGCTTTCGTTCTCTTGGAAGAATAAACAATGAATACTTGGTCGACATGTTTTCTTGAATGGAGGATGAATATTTACAGTATAGGCGTCAAGGTCTTATCCACAGGGCTGGGGGAGAGAAAGACATAAACTACCATCTAGGTTCTGATTGGATTGGTTCAAAAGTGTGGGCTTCAGAGCAGGTTGCTGATTCATTAGCACTGTGTCGTGAGTACGGGAGACCATCGCTTCTCATTACTGTTACAACAAACCCGAACTGGCCTGAAATACAGGAGCGTTTATACCCTAGGCAGAATGCTTCTGATCAACCTGGAGTTGTTGCCCGGGCTTTCAAAGCACGCTTTTCATTAATGATGAAGGCAATCTCGTGAGTCAGCGCCGCCCATTGCCTTAGGCTCCATCCGCTAACTGCTGTTACAGCAACAATATGAGCAAGATTCTTTACCAAGTTCAGGTTATCAAATTTCAAAAGAGAGGCTTACCCCACGCCCACATAGTCTTAAAGGTTGTTGCCATCAAATTTACGTTTTTGTGTTGCCTTATATATCTTACTGATTGTGAGCTACACAGATATATCCCGAGGTACCCCTTGAGATGATCGACAGTGTCATCAAAGCTGAACTGCCTAACACCGAAGAGAATCTGTCTCTGTGAGAGAAAGTTTTGAAGTATAATTTGCACTGTAGCGATCACCTTGCGTACCCAACCAACTGCTGCTATGAAGACGGGAAGTGCCTGTATGGTTTCCCTAAGCCTCTCCAACCGACCACAACGATAGATGAATCTGGAAGGGTCGTTTATAGGAGACGCAAGGAGGAAGATAGGATGGTTGTTTCGTATATGCCATTTCTGACGGAGCTTATGGACTCCCATGTGAAAGTTGATGTGACGTTTACTGTCAACATCTTCATGTACTTATACAAATACCTCTTTAAGGGACCTGACAATGCAAGATACACGATCACTAACCCTAACCAGCAGCATAACGACGAAATCAAGGACTTTGTCAACGCCTGCTATGTATGCGCATCTGAAGCCACTTGGAGAATTTTCGGCTTCGAAATCTCAAGGAGGTTTCCGGCAGTAACGTCCCTGACTGTTCACTTACCTGGAGAAAACTTCCAACAAATGCCTAGAAAGATCAGCACTGCTTCCACGGCATCCAAACTACTGAGATATTTCGCCCATCTGACAGCGATGCAGTTTCTACTTCTCAAATACACCGAATTCTATAGGAAGTATATCCACAAACCTCTTGCTCAAACCTCCAATTCCAATCCCAATCAATCGCTAGAACGACCATCACCTGATATCAACATCCCTCAAATAATTTCTCCCCAAGTGGGCGGAGACATTGTCAGCAGAATAGCCTTCATTTCACCACGCAAAGGTGAGGTTTTCTACTTACGAGCACTGCTGTTACATAAAGCAGCATACAACTACAAAGAGCTCTGCACAGTTAACAATATCACCTACGACACCTTTCAGAAAGCCGCTACACGGTTAGGTTTATTCGCCAACATTGATGAAGCAGAGAATTGCTTGCAAGAGGCCATCGCTGTCTATTACGCCCCTTACCATTTACGTTTTCTTTATGCGCAACTAATAGTCGACATAACAGCACCAGCATTGGAATTGTGGGAAACATACAAAGATGAACTTTCGGCCGACTATACAGAACGATTTGTCACTGCTGATCAAGCATACTTGGAAGCACTGAGAGACATTGAACGTCTGCTCACCCCCTGTGGTTCGAATTTATCCAACTTCAGCCTTCCGGACCCCAGACAAACAATAAACGAGCTAGATATTGAATGAGAGACTTTCAGTCCAAGGATTGACATCTTATCGCACAACGCACACGATATGATATCTAGGATGAATCCTCAGCAACTAGCTGCTTTTGATGTTCTGTACACTGCAATAACATCGGCTTCACCGGCACGTACTGTGTTCTATTTGGACAGCAAAGCCGGCTGTGGGAACTCCTTTGTGGCTTCTGCACTTTGCACAATACGGCTATCTGAAAACCGTATACCAATAATCGTGGGAACAATAGCACTCAGCGTGACAATGTATGAAAGAGGATGAACAGCTCACTCCGCATTCGGAATACCTGTTTCTGAGGTCTGTCCATTCTTGCAGCCCTAATGTCTTTCTAATACAATGTACAGTTCAACTTCGACCTCTACTCCCACATCAAGCTCAATTCCCAATGTACTTTATTTCTCTCCGCTGCGGGTGTTATTATGTGGTAAGAAATGCCAATGGCTCACAGATCTGCTTTGGAATGTGTGAATGAACTTTTGCAGGCTATTACTGGGAAAGACGAACCGTTTGGTGGTAAGATATTTCTCGGGATCGGTGACTTTCGTCAAACAGCTCCCAATGTACGTTTTGCTGGCAAAAGTGAGACTATCGAAGCTTCAATTGTTTCATCTCCTTTGTGGCCGTCTTTCTCTATCCTGCGTTTGGACCAGCTGATATGCAACGCTTCTGACCCCGAATATGCCCAATGGGTTGATGAAATAGGTCAAGGATCTGTAACCAGGGATGAAACCAAAATTTCTTTGGATATGATAACTGATGTCGATGACATAGAAGATGCCATTCATTTTCTCTACCCACCGGAAACGTCAGCTGCTCCAGAGGAATGCATACGAAATTCATTCTTCAGTCCCCTCAACTTCTATGTCGATATGGTCAATGAATCCATGCTGAAGCACCTGCCTAACGAACAAGGTACACCTTATGCCCGTATCTCTACATTACCATATTAACGACCTACAGTCACATACTATAGTTTTGATACCATTAAGGAAGATGAGACTCCTGTACCTGCAGACCATCCTGCTGCCACTATGGACTTCCTTTCCCTACAACGAGAAAGCGGTATACCAGCCCACGAGTTGAGTCTGAAAGAGTGCTACATCTGCACCATCATGAGGAATCTTGACATCAACGAGGGGCTGGTCAAGAATTGTCGAGTATTAGTTGAACGATTGCACAAAAGGGTGATCAAAATTCGTCTGATTGACACCTCTTCGCCACGACAAACTTTCTGCATTCCTCGCATAACTTTCGAATTGCAGCCTAGACATTGCCCATGGACAATTCAAAGTCGTCAATTTCCCTTGAGACTAGCATACGCCACTACATTCAATAGCTGCCAAGGACTAACATGTGACAAAGTTGTCCTTGACCTCCGAACTAATGTGTTTTCGCATGGTCAGCTCTATTGCAGCAGATCACTAGTCAGACACAGAAATGCATGTAAGAAACTGATAAGGAAGGACAATGAGACGGGAGCAGCCAAAAAGGTAGTCTATCAAGAGCTTTTACTGCCTACATAAGATGTAATAGTTTGTTATGCAATTTGTCAACTTGCTCTGAAGTAAGTACATCATAGCAAATTTTTCTCTTACTTTCACCGGTCAAGATGGTGCAGTGGTTTGCGCTCTGATTACACTTATATACTTATACTACCTCTGAGTCAATGCCATTGATCCATTATTGACAGTGACGATTACATTAGCTGTATGATACTAGCTTACCCCTCACCTGATTGGCCACCTTTTTTGCTGTCATTAATATCGTGTAACTAGCCACATATGGCTACAAAAACTTAACAAATTAACCAAGTTTAGCTACAAAAACTTACCAAATTAACCAAGTTTGACAATTAGCCGCGACCAGAGCATCGCCGGTTCGAATTCTGAGGGTGGCGAAGCCATCACCATGACTTGTATGAGTATATGGTTATGCCATTTGGATTGACGAATACCCCGGCAATGTTTCAAAGGGAAATAAACTGCATATTACGGCCGTTGTTGGGAATGGAACTCGTTATTGATACCAAACTTACTATCAACGACGATGGAGAAATTGTTGTAGTGGCTTATATCAACAACATTTTAATAGCCACTAAGGGATCTCTCGAAAAACATCATCGCCAAGTATTTAAAGGATTTCAGCTACTTATGGATAATCATATGTGTGTCGAGATTGATAAATACATTTTCAATGCAAAAGAAGTACCTTTTCTAGGATTTATCGTTAGTGGGTCAGGTTTGAAGATGGACCCTACAAAGGCAAAGGCTATTGTCGATTGGCCACGTCCTACCAATGTTAAGGAAGTTCAGCAATTATTGGGATTATGACATTTCTATCACAGATTTGTTCAAGGATATGCCGCTATAGTGGCGCCAATTACCGATCTGCTTAGGGGAAAGACTAAAAAGATTGAATGACTGGAGGCTTAGGAAGCAGCCTTGTTGAAAATTACAATTCTTTTCATGTCAGAAAAAACTCCTATTTTGCGACATTACGATCCTAATCATCCAGCTCTGGTTGAGATGGATGCTTCTGAATTTGCAATAGCAGGTATACTTTCTCAGAAGTTCGAGGATGGAAAACTACATCCAGTTAGTTTCATTTCTCCAAAATTATCTCAAATGGAGCTTAATTACAACGTATACGATAAAGAAATACATGCAATTGTATTTTCATTACACAAATGGAGGTACTTTTTGCGAGGAGCCGAACATAAAACAATAATTTATTCAGATCATCAAAACCTTATGTACTTTAAAATGGCTGTTTCATTAATCAGAAGAAAAGCAAGATGGGCAGAAGAACTTCGGTCATATTCTTTTGACTTGTTTTACTGCCAAGGACCTTCTAATCAAAAAGCCAATACTTTGTCATGGTGGCCGGCGTTCACCTCTAGAGCAGGGCGTACAACAGCGGCTGGACAAGAAACATTGCTACAAAAGGAACAGTGGGTTCAAATAGGTGCAATGCAGTTGGATAACGATGATCAACAAGAAATCAACATTGGAGCAATAGCGGTTGAGTAGTTGTTACCGGAAGCTAAGGAGAGGATAAAAGAGAAGGCATTACTCGATGAGGATTATGTTGCAATTTGCAGACAGCTCAGTTCCAGAGGAAAGGTTGATGAACATTATGAGATAAAGGATGACCTATTGTGTTGGAAAAATAGGTTTTACACACCAAGGGGTCTGAGAAAGCGGATTATGGATTCGGAGCATGATTCGTAGGTAGCAGGACATTTTGGACGGGAAGGAACTATGGAATTACTTTCTCGTAATTTCTACTGGGCTAATATGGAGACGGATATCGGGAAGTATTGTAACGAATGCAATAACTGCCAAAGGACGAAGGCCCCTCGTCATGCAAAGCATGGGCTGTTACATACACTGGAGTTAGCATGCAAGCTATGGACGCATATCAGTGCTGACTACATAACGGATTTGCCAGCATCAGAGGGCGCTACTATGATATTAGTGGTAGTGGATCGATTTACTATGATGCCTCATTTTATTCAAATCTCGAAAAAGGAAAATCCGACAGTGGCTCGAGCTTATCTGGAGAATGTCTGGAAGTATTATGGGTTCCCAGAAGATGTGGTTTCGGATCGAGATAGGACCTTTACTGGACAATTCTTTACCAATCTATACCACTGTTTAGGGATTAAGAAGAGTATGAGCACAGCATATCACCCGCAGTCAGATGGACAAACGGAAAGGATTAACCAAGTCATCGAGAGTTATTTAAGGTCTTACTGCAATTACGAGCAGAACGACTGCGCATCCATGTTAGCTATAGCGGAGTACGCTTATAATAACTCGAAGCATCTGGCTACGAAGATATCTCCTTTTTACCCCAATTATGGATTCGAACCTCGAACTAACTGGCCGATGGAAATTCAATTCCGAAATCTAGCTTTGGGATTATACGGTCATTACATGACCTCGATTCATTCGAAATTATCTAGGCAGTTGGAACAATCGATGGAAGCAATGCAGAAGTATTACGATAAGAAACGAAAGTCGATTGAACCTTTTAAGAAGGGGGAATTGGTAATACTTAACGGAAGGAATATTCGCGCAAGACATAATTGTAATAAACTCGAGGATAAGATATATGGCCCATACGAAGTTGTCAATACCGGAAAGAACCGAAGATATTGCCTGCTGAAGTTACCGGATTCATGGAAGATTCATCCAACATTTAATATTGCTTTATTGGAACAATATGGGGGAACCGACCCGAAGAAACAAGTCCTTGAGATTGAGGCCGATGATGCTGGATGGAAAATGGAATCGATTATTGCTAGCGGCCCTTCTGACGATGACCCAAGAGAGCATGTTTATTTGGTGAAATGGGAAGAATATTTGCATGATGAACATATATGGGAAACGTATGAAAATGTATTGGATTGTTCGTTGCAATTGCTTAAGGAATATTTCGGTAAGAATCCAGCGGTTGAAAGACACGGACGCTATGGGAAAAAGAAGCGTTAAAAGGGAAATGAAAAGTGTTTTTATTATTTTATTTTTTATTTTTATTTTTATTTATTTGGAATTATTTTCTTTGGTACGTTGAGTGGTATCTTTTGCTTTTCTACTTGTTATGACAGAGCACCGTTGAGGTCACCGGTTCTAGAAAAGGGGGTGATGTTAGGGGTTTTCCCCGAACAGCGATAATGGTACTTGTGTTAGTATTATGAATACATGTCACGGAGATACTTTCGGTATAGTTACGTGATATGCATAACGCCTATTCATGACGTACAAGTTGGCCAGTCCTATGTTCTTTAGCAGGGATACATAGGAGTCGCGTGTCAATTGAATCAGTGACCAAGTACACTGAGCAGATTCACTTAAGATGATACAATCATGTTGCCATCGCGGGAAAGCTTGCATTAGCCATGCGCATGATTTTCAACCACATTCATTATTCCCGATACTAGCGGGATTTGCCTTATCAGACACAACAGTCGATAGTCTTTTTGCGAGTACGAGGGATTGTCAACTTATTACCTGACGCGAAAAGGGTTATTGATGCACTCCCCGGCCAAAGAGCAGACTCTCAGCCTAAGCATGACGTGACTGAGGGAATTATGACGTCGGCTGATGAAATGAGGCCGGAAGCAAACCTGCTCATTCGATTGAGTTGGTATGCATTGCAACATCAGACTTGTATTCTACATGAGGTGATGCGTCAGGTTTTACGTTGGCATAGTATCGGTTGGTTGCCGATTAAATCTATGATGCAAGCCAAATAGCCTGAGAGGGTGAGGTATTGATTTGCGATGAGCACTGCTGACCAAGATCGGTAGCTGTTCCAACTATTGATTCAAACGGATAGCGAGATGTCAAAGTTCAAGTTCTGTCTGACACACTATATGATGCGCAAGTTATGCAATGGATGGCCTGATTCTTATCAGGAGCACTAAAGCTTTAATACCTCATTGACATAACGCGTATGTGTTATCAGTGGAGTTATAGCGTTGAAATATGGGTGTACAAGCCCTCGAAGACGACTATAAAGAGATGGCATTGCTCCTGCAATGAGAAGAACAAGCTCAAGCAGTAATCCATAGTCAACAATCAGAACACCAAAGACAATTTTAAAATATTATTAAGAATTCTTTTTATTACCAAACACTATTACTTCTCTTATACATCTTCGTGATCAGGCAACATATGTCTGGTCAACACTTGAGTCAATCCGAATACGCTCTGCAACTGGTAGTCGAGTCATTCGGCAATTTGCTTTTCCAGTAAGAAGAAGCACATTTAGTCCACACTTACTGAGTGGTTTTTCGTTTCTGCGAACTTGAGAATATCGCGTACCTGGTATTGAGGTATATGAATACCGGTGCACTACCATTCGAGGAGTGGGCCAAAGAGTGGTTGCACAAAGGGGAAATTTTGTTTTCCTATATATCGGAGACGGGCTTTGGAGAAGGTTCCATATAGGTCACTCTTGGACAAGTGATTCAAGAGGTTGAGTCTAGGGACAAGACGAGGAAAAAAGAGAAATAGATAGGTGGTTGTACTTAATTCAATAAATATTGTATTGATTATTAGGAGTAAGCACCCCCGTAACATCAATGATTCCTTTATGACTGCATGCAATCGATCTGTGCTGTAACTATAGTGGACACATGACCAATAATCGTTGAGGCTCTGTTGCCGCTTACTTTCAAGATGTGGTCAGAAGTGTGTAACTGAAATTTTTGCCAATAAAGCCAGCCAATATTTCGATTATGTATGCCCACAACCAAATCAATTTACCAGACTTACATGACCTTAAATTGTTGCCGCTCTGTTGACACTCATTTTGCCATTGGTGTATCCACAATATACAATTATTTGATCTAGAGTAGTCCATTATTTATATTGTTTTGGCAGCCTTTCTCGCATTTTCATTTACTTTGATTTTAATCAGTATATTCTTCTTTAATAATACAGATAAACATAGAATAATAATCTTCAAAGTCCCATGCCTTTTGATCAATACTTGTCATCACTTGCTGGTTCACTCATTCGGTTGCTCTGGTTGTTAAAATGGATGTTAGGTGCATTACCACACAGCAGATAGTGTACTAACTGGTGGATGTTCCATGATCAGTCAGCATATCTGGATCAAAATCTGTATTGTGCTGGCTGTCCTGGCCAGATCCTGCAACAGTGACAATATCAGCAGAGGGAAGATACATATGGGAATACACCAGTAAATTGACAATTTGGGAACGTTGAGCTTCGGATTTGGTACCTGTTCGGGTGGGTGGCGTTCTGGCCAGATGAGGCGTTGGCAGTGTCCCCAACTGGCCGGGCTGACCTACAGTCACCTGCACATTTACCTACCGTCTAGGCCAGGCATCGGTTGACAGAAAGCCAGCCGGCCAGGCATGGAATACAAAATGACTGCGGGTATGCACTCACCTATAGGCACCGGCAGGTTACCTGTCAGGCCTGCATAAGAATCCAGGTTACCTGCAGAGCCTGCATACAAATTCAGAGACCTGTAGGTACCGGTAGGTTACCTATCAGACCTGTATACCGATTCAGATATCTGTAGGCACCGGCAGGTTACCTGTCAGGCCTGCATACAAATTCAGATACCTGTAGGCACCGGCAGGTTTCGTGTCAGGCCTGCATACAAATTCAGATACCAGTAGGCGCTGGCAGGTTACCTGTCAGGCCTGCAGACTAATTCAGATACCTGTAGGTACCGGCAGGTTACCTGTCAGACCTGCATACAAATTCAGATACCTGTAGGCGCCGGCAGGTTACCTGCCAGGCCTGCATACAAATTCAGATACCTGTAGGCACCTGCAGGTTTCCTGTCAGGCCTGCATACAAATTCTGATACCTGTAGGCACAGCCAGGTTACCTGTCGGGCCTGCATACAAATTCAGATACCTGTAGGTGCTGGCAGGTTATCTGTTAGGCCTGCATACAAATTCAGATACCTGTAGGTACCGGCAGGTTACCTGTCAGACCTGTATACAAATCCAGGTTACCTGCGAAGCCTGCTTACAAATTCAGATACCTTTCAGACTTCCCCACCAAATTCCGCACTTGAATACTGAGACCACTGGCATTATCAGCAACTTGAAGCCCGGGTTCCAAGAGTGAGATAATGCCCTTAGGCTGGACACAGGCAATGATGGCACTAACATTTCCATCCTTCAATGGTGCTTTTCTTGATCAGTACTATGATGAAGCTGCTACTGCTCAAAGCCATGGTAGCTAACTCAGCTCTGCACTGAGTTCCGCACCTAGTGACCTCCGAACCCCGATGTTCTCAGGACCCCGCAGTTCCTCTGCCTCATACCTGAGCTCTTCCCCAGCTGGTAGTGAGACCACACTACCCGATGCCTACAAGCGGAAGAAAAGGACTTGAACAGGGCACTGTTGGCTGCCCTGTAATGGTGAGGAGATCATGATCAGTTGGAAAGCTAAGTGGAAATGCAAGAGATGTCTGGACCCTGCTTCCAAATTGTAACAGCTATAGAAACTGATCCTGCTGGTTATAGGTCCAGCGTATAAAGCACCAACCCATACCGATAGCTCTACTAAGAATATGAATCTACATCTCAAGGCTGTACATGGCATTACAAAAGCATTTCCTACTGAGCCTTCGCCAGCCGGGCATTTCAATACTCTTGCACCAGAGGAATTACGAATTGCAGTATCCTTTGCCTATGGTATCTAGCGCTTATCATTCAACTCACATATCATCAAGGCCATTCTGATACGGTGAATTTACTGCAACAACATTAGTTTCTGTGTGGTTGAACAACCTGGATTCTGGCTGATATTGACATATCTTCTAGCCTGTGTATGTACATTATTCCGAGTCCCCAAGCAAGCTCACGCTGCCATATGTTTTACGATACTCATAGTCAAGAACTATAGGCATCGTCTTTTGGGTCTCTACGAACTGGGCTATCAGCACACCTATGGTAGGCAATTTTATGACCTCATAGGGTCCTTGGCATTGGTAAATGCCTCGATAGAACATGGTCTAAAAGTCGCGGGCTGCTGCCCACTCGCTAGGTAGTAATATATTTGTGATAACTTACTTTGCGCTGAGACTCCGACCATTCAATACTAAGCCATAGTTATCAGTATGTGTTGGTATTGTATGGCTATCATTTTCTGGTGCGACAGCAAAGAGTATCTCTATCCCTGCGCATTTCAGAACTCTTGCGATTTTGCTCTTGTTTTGTCAGTATATTCAAATATGCGTCTGTACTGACCCGTATAGGGCCATATATGTTTTTCATTCGACCCAATTCAATGTCACTCTCGCAACATTGAGTACAAATTTTTACTGCCTAGTATGGGTATGTACTGGCTTGTATCTGGCTGTGCCATGTTCATTTCGCTGAACAGTCCATGGTCTATCACTTGTGATACTCCAACTTGTGTATACCGCCTGTTATCGTCTTGTATTCATCCGTACTCATTAGTATCTGATCGTGCGTTGAGTTCATTTCGCACAAGTACAGAGTCTATCGCAGACAGTACTTGGGTTTATATTCATACTGCTCAATACTGCGCAGTACTAATCTGTACAGCGCCGTATTTAACACTTCATTGAGTTTACGGCCGACTTCATATGTTGTACATCGCATTGCTTGCTTTTGTTGTGCCCGTTACTGTCCAGTATTGGCGTGAATCGACCAATATCAATATATTAACTGGGTTCATTCGATTTATTCTCAGCTTTTTGGCCAGACCAAATAAAAGTTTTCCCATACTTCATGTTACCGCACAGTACGCAAAAGCACGGGCCTGCGCTGGAGCGAGCAACCCAAAACACAAGAATGAGCTAGAGTTTGAGCTAGAGCCAGAGCCAGAGCTTGAGCCAGAGCTCAGAGCTTGAGTCTGGGCTAGAGCCTGAGCACGAGCTGGAGGTTTTGGCGCCAGAGCCTAAGGATGGGAGCGAAGTAAGCAATGATTCCACCAGTCTGGGTTTAGTCCAGTCCAGTCCAAGAGTTTTTTGGACCGGGATCGGACCAGTCCAAATTTCCACTGGACTGGTACGGACTGGGACTGGACCAGTCCACTCGGATGGAATTAGCCCGATGTCACTGGGAGTCAGCCATACACTGAGTCACTGAATAGTGACATACAAGAGTGGTCATGTTCGTGAGAAAGAGCGGTTCTGGCTCGAGGAGCATAGGAAGAGGTTGAGACGATGTGATAGGCTACCAGGCTGTGAGGAACCACACAAATTGCGTGGATCTAGGATGGCTCGGCACGAGTGGTTGAGGAACCACACAAATTGCGTGGATCTATGAAAGCTAGGCAAGAGTGCGTGGGACCAAGAGCAGTGAAAGATACAGTGTGTATTTCTTTGTTTGATGAGATGATGTCAATCTACCCTGGGGTCTCCCAAATATATACTCCCTGTTGCGATAGTGAAGGGGAGAACCGTGTGTATTGGCTATGGTGTGATAGCTAGGTACAGGTCTAAAGGTCCAAGATGCGCAGGGAATGGAAGAGTAGTGTGAAGTCTAAAAGAGCAGTCACGAACCTTAGGCTCTATCAACACTCCCCGTCGCTCATTCCATCTCCTCTATCCCTGTATCTCCGTATGCCCCCCGCCAGGTTCCCCCTGCCAAACTGAGTGGTCGTGGTGGTGGTGAGAAACGGATTTTCCCGCCACGTCACCTGCATGGACCGGTCCAGACTGAGCCCATCCAGTGCAAGACTGGAAGTCTGCGGTCCAATCCTGTCCGGCCATCCTGTTGGAGTGGACTGGACTGAGCCCTATCCCGGACTGGGATCGTCCGGACTGTTGGAATCATTGGAAGTAAGGAGGCCAGGAGCGAGGGAAGAGGTATATAAGAGGAGCGGAGCGGCAGTGGTTAAGGCAAAGTAGGGCGTTCAGCTTCGAAAAACCCGCCCACCCGCATCCCTACATATACCGAGGGGAGCTCTGTATATTTTTCGACTCTACACCCAGTGAAATGGCTTCCGGCCAGGAATGGGAGAGTCCAGGTGGAGCGGCGGCACCTCTGTTTACGCGTCGTTTACTGTTTTCGTTCTGGTGTTTTGTTTTTCGTGACTGTTCTAGCGTGGGATAATTTTCTGTATATGAGTAAATAAAGCTCATATGAAGAGAAGAGTGAGTCCACTAGGTAGTAGTGGTCAGTACTAACATATACTTCTTCAACTCAACCTCGGCAATGTTATTGAGTTGTAATATTTGGATTCATACAGTGCTTTACTTGTCAGTATCTTCCAGTATTGTCTAATGACTCAAGCGTGCTGTATTCAGGATCCGTTTTCGCTGTCTCTGATAGTGCTTTTTCCTTCATCGATAATTACTCTCAGCCGTTTCCTGCTTGTAACCATCAACAAATGATGTAGCCTTGCCGAGTTCAACAAAACCCTATGCCATCACTCGAGTGACGTCGAATTTTTCAAGTACTTAGCTACATCTACTGGGACCTACACCTCTCACCCCGGCTTGCTCACTTTTTGACCTCACCACACTTCACAAAATCTCTCCCACAATGCATACACCACCAAGCTCTCCGCTGTGTGAACCTGGGCATTCCTTTCGGCCTTCATTAGCTCGTTTATCCTCTCTAAACTGCTTGGTCGACAAGGATGGCAATGCCCACATCCTCGAGCTTCCGACTGTGATGGACCGGTGTTTGTCAAGGGCTGTTAGTGGTCTACTGCACGATAACGAGGCCAATGAGAATAATGAGGTGGATGCTGGTGAGGTGGTGGACGAACCCGCTGATGAGGTGGATAGTAAAGCCGTCGAGAGGCTTGTTGATTCACAAGTCAATGAACGCGCTAATGAGATTGACCATGTGGCCAGCGAAGGAGGTGATGTGGAGTCTCTGAGTGTTGACGGAGACACCGATGGGAGTAATGACTGTCTTGCTGCCACAAGCAGCCCTCCTCCTACGCATCAATGCAAAAACTCACGAGCTGGTACTACAAACCACTCCGCTATGACATGGTCAATAGTCGTAAGTACTCGCCCCAACTGGCTTCAACGCTCTGACAAGGTGATTTAATCCATTATTAGCGCGAGTACTTCAACAACGGCATCGTTTACTGTTACGGGGGTGTATTCCCTAAGTAACTTCCTCTAGTATCCTCTGATACCAAGTACTCAGGTCCACGGCCGTAGGTCCTATTCCTCTTCTGAACTGTCTTCCTTATCATCTGAACTCTCGTCTTCACTAACTGACTTAATATCCACAGTCCTCAAACACTTTTTCGACTTGGGGTACTGGGCAGTTCCTATATCCAATTTTATAGGTCGTATACAATCCTTGACCTTATGTGTTCCCTTTCTATCTGGAGGCCAGGCATAGCGTAAGCACTCTCCTGTTGACTTTCTTCTAGTGATCTCGCCGAGGTCAATTCCGTCTGTTTTAGATTGGTTATCAACCCTGGTATTCGTGGCTCTTCGGACTGCTCTGGATGTAGCCTTTTCCTTAGTAACCCTAAGCTGCTGCTTCGTCGCCGCCAATGGGTTTATTCGTCCGGTCTTAGTTTTCCCAGTAGCTTTCAGCTTAGCTAAATCTCACAGTCTTCTGGAGTCTCGTATGAACTCTTCGCACTCCTTAAGCACTCTATCTCTTCGGTATGAGTCACTGTCCTCTTGTTGCTCCTGAATAGTAACCGGAGTTCCGAGTACCGTCTCCTGCTGAGTTTCTTGGGAATCCGTTGGCTTAACTGGGTTCGCCTGGCATTCGCTGACTGGAATATTATCGATGTGGGCGATTAATCCTAACTCAAGTCCGATGACTGACGCTAGCCAATAAACGCACTGAGACACAAATATCTGTTGAGATTTCCTAGCGTAAGATATAATCTTCTCTAAGGCGTATACGATAACGTCCTTATCGTTCTCGAAGGTTACAGTCATAAGCTATCTTAGATAACAATGGTGTGGGGCTGCCGCTACACAAAGCTAATAGATTCTAGGTATAATGTAATAGGTATAGGTATCATAAAAACGCAATAATAAATAAGGATATTACTCCGCTGGTAGGTATCGTTTTTTCTCTAGCTGTTCGAGCTTGTCTTCTTCCTTGCCTAAACAATGTGATCTCTTTATTGTTCCCCAGCCCGAGTTTCTCTAACTAGAACTATGATTTAATCCCTCAATGATAGCCACTTATCTGTGGGTTTTATTGGCGATGCCTGATAGATATCCTTGCGTCTGATTTGTTGGCGCATTCCAGATGTGCTCGCGCATCCCCCTCGGAGACACGTATCATTTAGGTTCATTGATCAGACCATAACTTCAACTTTGACATCTCGCTCCCGATGAGTTTATTCGGTAGTTAAACAGGCTTATCGGTGATACCAGTACCGTGCTGCAACATAGTGTATTATGACACCATAAGTTGCGAGTTAGACACGTGCAAATCAATGCAAGGTAATCGCTTCTGGTTCTTTAGCCAATGCCATAAATCCCTCAGTTACGTCATGCTTAGGTAGAGACAGTTCTCTGATACCGGGGTGTGCCGCACTGGTTATCCTGCCGTTACGGTCAGGCAGTGAAGAGCCTACTTACTTGCATTAACTATCAACTGCCGTGCTTGACCCCAAGCATGTCCCGCATAGTATCCAAGAATGAAAGAAGTCTCTCACGGACCTGGCCTCTCTTGCCACTGGCCGACTCTTGAGTTCTTCTCGTGACTAATGTACTCCTGCTAAAGGGCACACCACTGGATTGCATAGATGTCTCGGCATGGTATGTGCTTTCACAGACCATCGTAAGTACCATTATCACTATGGAAGGGGTACCCCTAACATCACCCCCTTCTCTAAGATTGGTGACCTCAACGATGCTCCGTCGTAAGAAGTAGACTTCCTACACATCATAAGTGTGTTTCTCTTTCTTTTCAATAATTCCAATAGTACGGGCTTAGCATCGCTCACGATGATCCCCTATCTTCATTATATGTATCCCCACTAATAAAGACAGTACGGGCTTAGCATTGCTCACAATGATCCCCTGCCTTTATTATTATACATCATTCTTTCTCAACCTCAAATTTCTTCGTACTTTTGCTTTTCGTTTTATACTTGTATTTCTCTTTCTATACAACAACTATTAAATAACTGTTTGTATAATATATCCGTCTCTTGTGTTTCTTCTCTTAATTTCGGAACCCGTAACATTTACGCCAAGGGAAATGCAGAAGATATTCAGACCGTCAGTCGGCTGACTAATCTTACAATTGAGCAAGTAAAGGTCAGTATCAGCAAGTACTAAACAGGAATCTCTGGTATTAAAGTAATTACTTCCCCTAGCAATGCATGGCCAACAAGCGGAAGCAGTACAAGAGCCGTCCACGTCTACTGAAGAAGATTGCAGCAACTGCAGGGATTTCGAAGAAGGTAGATGAGCTAAGGGAGGCTTTGGAGGAATGCATCTCAGCCGGCGAGCAACCTGGAGATGGTATCATAGATGATGATTTACCATATCTGGCAAAGACTTTGGTATGATTCCTTATATCTTCACGAATAGTAGGGACTGAGCCGTGTTAGGATAAGGTATTGGCGTTGCCAGTCACAAAGTGAAATTTGTGAATCTCTGTACCTATTCCTCCATCTACTTCTCATCATCGGGTAGCCGTCTGCTTAGCAGTGTTGAAGTTGATAACAAATCTAAGAGTCTGTCTGTTGTATACAACTGAGAGACCCTTTAGACGTTGTTGGCAGGAGACGAGCGGAGGATTATACGGAGTCCTGCAGCCCCGCCAGCGAGGCAGAAGCGCTTGTAAACAAGGCCTTTACAATGGCAAATACGAAGAAAGGCAAAGGTAAAAGGTGAAAGGCGGTAGGAAGGTAAAGAAGGATGACAGCAATAGCAGTGGTAAGTGTAGTGACGAAAATGGCGATGATAATGTTAATGGCGATGCTGATGCCGATAGCGATGGCGATAAGGTCATACAGCCAAAAAACCCAACAAAGATGCTGGTAAAGAAGTCGAAAAGGAAGGTGGAGAAGTAGGGGGGAATTTGGGCATAGTATTGTAGAGATGACGAAAAACATCATGTGCAAAATGGTACTATTGTGTACTGACAGGTACTGAGAAGTATTGATTTGTATTGAAGTGTAACAAAGCGTGTTGATAATTCTTTCAGCTGACGAAGCGATACAAAAGAATACCAGTCAGTACTTACAAGTACTACTCAATACTGTCACACTAAGCTCGAACTAACTTTATTTATTTGCGTATTATAGCGAAGCGTAGTGAATAATACTGAAGTATACCAGCCAATACTAGTTAGTACTCATTGATCTAATTGCTTGTATCGAGAGTAGCAACAGAACTATAGATTACAAGTGCTCAAATGTTAGAACAGTGCCAATTATCCCACCAAACCTCGACATTTTCCGTTCCCTAAGAGACCGTTCCACTTAAGCAACACTCTCCTTATCGACAGAGATTCCCATTGCCTCCAGAGCAGTGATACCCTCATCGACATTCTGTTCAAGAAAGCAATGAACAATGCGCTTGACATGCTTGGCAAGCATCTCAGTCTCAGCATCCTCATCCTGGAACATCTCCAAGACCTCGCGGCGTGTTCGCATGGTATTGCTGATCTTGGTCTATTGCAATCCATCGTGGTTAGTTCTGCCACTAATGCATGAACGAAAGAAGACTTACATTGAGTTTCTCACGGCGAGCAATCGAACTCTCCGGAAGTTTACAGGCGAGGTAAAGCCCCTCCAAGAGTCACTTGTTCATACCGTGAAGTCCTTTATCCCAAACGTACTCAATGATGTTCTCGACTTCTTCTTTGCCGATCACATAGTTCTGTTTCTTTGTAAGTATAAGGACATTGAAAGTAGTAGAAGTTATTCAAACCTTTCCACTCGACTCTTCGATGCGGATACGTCTGTCAACCTCGGCGGGGTCGACTTCGGTTCCCTTATTAGCCATAGTGGTAAGGATGTGAGATCTAATCTTGTCGCGACGTATTTTTTCAGCCTTGCTGAGGGTCTCGGTAGGGTTCTGTGCAACAGAGTGCACGATCTATTCAGTATTTATCAGTAGCGATCAGTACCAGTCAGAATCTGCAGGTAGCAATGTACTTGTACTTTTCGCATGCTGGTTCTGATTCGTTGATTGTCTTTGAAAGTTCGGTAGCGAGGCGGATATGCAGGAGAAAGCTCGGTAGCGCAGCTTGAAATGGTTCGTACTGCCGGGTTAGCATGCCAAGCATTGTCAACTGACATCGGAACCCCTTGAACCACCACCGACCAGCCTGTGTACATACACACACCAACGACAACAACAACAGGATGAGCCTCACCAGCTCCCAGCGGTCGGCAGCCGAGATCTTACAGCAACCCCTACCACCCCGCACAGCCAAGTACATCGACAAGCTTACGGCAACAATCGTCGAGCGGGGTGGTGGATACACTGAAGATGATGTTTGGGATGCTCACGATAAGTTGAAGGTTGTGCCAAGGGATACCATACGGGTACGTGAGATATTGACCTTTTGAAAACTTATAGGCTCACCAGTACGCAGTCATGACTTGATGCACGCGTTCATGTTCCGGAACTGTTCAGGTCATCCCCCGCCGGTAACGGCTTATCATCCTACCCCGGTTCTAAGCTCCCATCTCCTCTCTCCCAGGCTCCGATGGGCCCACCTCAATTCCAATCACGATACTCCGAAAATCGTCTACCAAGTACAAACCCTGATACCAGCAACAGGTGTCAAGATGAAGATGTGAGCTTCGATATTGGCAACGGGAATCAAGACAACGATGCGAGCTTCGATATTGGCAATGGCAATCAAAGCTTGGATGTGAGCTTCGATATCGGCAACGGGAATCAAGACGATGATGCGAGCATTGGTATTGGCAACGGCAAACAAGGCAGAGATGCGAGCTTCAACGTACGCGACGGAATTCAGAATGGCAGGGATGCCATTGATGGAGTTGATGCCGAGGTTTTGGAGCTCACTCGAGCGTTTCTGAGTCTCTGTACTGAAGGAATTTTTGAATTGGTATGTATCTATACTGCTCTCTACCCGATACATGTTAATTGCTTTCTAGATGTCGGCTGCATACCAAAGTACGTTCCCTAAGCAGAAAGGGTGCAAAGCGATACTCCCGGACCCAAATGACTCGGCAGTACATCAGGTGGAAGAGTGGAAGAGAAAGGTGGAAAAGAAGAAGGAGCTCTCGGAGGAACGCAAGGAAAAGGCAAAGAGAAGGTCTGAGAACACTCAGCAGCAGGACGATTGCCCTCGCCTCAGACGTGAGAGGAAGAACTTGGGTAGCAAGCTGGGGCCTTACTGGGCTCTTTCATAGGGATTTATGCGAGGATTTACCACCTGTATTTTTAGAACACTGGGAGTATGTGTATTCTTAGTGAGCCATATACCATAATACTACTTTGGAAATTATATGTCGAGTAATTGCCATGACTGTTCAGTATCTTTTTGTATTGGATAGCTAGAAATCGAAATTATATGTCGAGTAACTGCCATTACTGTTCAGTATCGTTTTGTATTGGATAGCTAGAAATCGACAAACCAGTGCAAAAAGGAAAAGCTGGTGGATAACATACAATACAAGCGGATACCGGTTAGTATTAGTCAGTACCTAGCTACTGCCTCTCTGTGGTACAATCTCTCTATTCTGTTCCAGACGCACGAGCCGTATATTACTCATTCCGGGTGTCTACCTGACTCCTTAAGGAAGTAATCACAGACGAAAGTTCCTGCCGCTGGAAAAAATTTAACCATTTTTGACCAATCACATGAAGGCGCAGGCAAATCGTCGGTGATGCACAGCCTCCAATTCAAGCCCTCTCACGGGGTTTACTCGTAGTCTCATGGATTTATGGAGGCGTACAAGCTGTGTTGGAGCAATGTTATCAGTAGAACTCCTTTGAGAAGCTGGAATCTTCAGGAAATATGTTCAAGTATGCAACTCTCTCTGTTTAGGTCAACTACCACTTGCAGGTGGCATGCAAAGCCATAATATGTAACCCATATACTCGCATCAAGCTTATATGTTCATTCAAGAACTGATCGAAGCCTCCATTTCAAACTTTGAAGGCATAGCAACAAAAATATACACAATCACGCACGGAAAACAGACTCAGTCGATGAATAGTCTACAATTCGTACCCAAACCCCTGGACCAGACTGTTTATAATATCCGGGAGTTGAACTAGATTTTATTGCGCCTATAGTTTATGCTGCCATTCTCTGGGTACATTTACCGCGATTCTCACCAAGGCTTGAATTCGGTCGAAATCAGTCAAACTCTAAACAGAGGTTTGACACGGTCTGAGAGCTATTAACCTCAAAAATAATGCTCAGCAGAGTATGTGTAGCTTTAAAGCAGGGAATTAGAGTCTATGCAGCAAGCGAGTGATAGTCTTTCAGAGAGCGTTTTCACGCCGTGACAGCCATGTGATTTTGCCATCTTCGCGACGAGTGAAAGCTGCGTGGCCATTTTATATTGGTATTGGAGGGTATTGGCCACTACCATCACATACTTATTGGTATATGCCTAACAACTAACAAGGTTATACACCATTCGTTCCCATGTGTCTTGTCCATCCAATCTATTCTTCAAGCTCCATTCTCTTGTGTTCCTCCTCCTCCTCCTCCTCCTCCTCCTCCTCCTCCTTCTCCTCCTCCTCCTCCTCCTCCTCCTCCTCCTCGATATCATCGCCCTCCTCCTCCTCCTCCTCCTCCTCCTCCTCCTCAATATCATCACCCTCTTCCTGGTGTAACGCCACTGCCCATTCACGCTCTAGATCTTCCATGATTTTTGTGGCCAGCTCTTCATCTATCTGGCCATAGTCACTTTCACCGTCTCCGTCATCTGCCAAACCACCATCGACGGCATCAATATCATCTGGTCGCGCAACACTTTGCATGGCATCTAAGATTCGTAACCTTAGTCCTCCGGTAGGTTAGTACTTGCAAGAATGATTTTATAGCAGTGGAATACCTTCGAGGCTTCTCCGTTAATCAAGCGGAAATAGGGAATCGTGCTTTATAGCAAAAAGAGAGCGCATAATTAGGAAGCGATGAAGGAGGAGCTCTTTAAGATGATGGCTATCCATCCTCATTTCGCGGTGGAGGAGGTTGAGAAGCACATTTCCTTGATGTTTGAGCCATTTAATCAGCCTTTGGGCATGCAATTGCAGCATCCTTCTCTCCTCAACGACCCGTTGTTGAACGAAGTACCACCATATACCATCCCTAACATACTGGTATACCGCCCAATCTGAATTTGACATAAGCCTTTCGATATCCCATATCTTATCGTTTTCTATACCATTCTCTCGAATATCTTTTGCTGATAATTGCCTCAAGTTCCCCTCGCCGACTTTGCGAATCTCAGCGTTGTATTTCTTCACCAAGTTGTCGAGCTGCTTCCATCTTCCATTGATCTTCGCAATAATCTTCTTTGCCTTCTTGTGACCTCTGACTCGCTTGTGAAGCACGTCAACTTCCACTCCCCTCTCTGTCACTATCTTGATGAACTCTGCCTGTAGGTAACGAAGCTGTTTCAATGCATGAGCACGTTGATGGCCCAAGAAGAGCTCGCCATTCCTTCTCCACTCTTCGGGTATCGAGCCGGTCAATGTGAGGAGTGTCATCACCCTCGGATCTCGTCTTCGATACCGTTCTTCCTCCAGTAGAAGCTCAAAGATCTCATCATTATTGGATTTTTGAGGCACCCTGTAGTAGATCAGTAATTATCGATCTTGCGTGGTATATTCCAGTACTCACCGGTATTGAGTATAGTACCTGACTTGATCTTCTGATTGCTCCACAAGGTAATCTAATGTAATCCTTCTCTGTGGATGCACGCGCCCTGATTTATCGATTCGCTCTCCTACCACCATAGTAGTTAGCTGTGCAAGAGTTTCCTTTGCTTCTTTTGCCATTTCAACCATCTTTGTCCAGCGGCATTCCAGGTTATTGCCCATGTCTTCTCTAGAACGTTGAGCATTGTACAGCCCTGTAAGAGGATTCCATTAGCATTGTAATAAATCTAGTTGTATTGGCCAGTACCTACCAAAAGAGTCTATCTTCTGCGTTCGGCAGGAACTTGATGAAACTGTTTCCGACGGGATGAGATGTTGCGTCATATACCATTGATGCTCGGGCTCTTCACCGACCATGACACCGTAACTTGCTGTGTGAAGAAGGTTGTACAAGACATGGCACCGGTACTCATGCCCATATATATGAAACCTCCAAATTCGTACTTCAACTACCTCCATCCAGTCCGGATTGTACCGGTACAGAGCGCTCTCAAACACACAAGCAACGTCATAACACAACTTCAGCTCGGCGAAGTGGGGAACCTCATGCAACACAGCTTCTATCAGTCTGATACCGTGGCTCTGCCGCTCACCACCACCGTAGATATTCAGAAACCTCAAATTTACGCCATGAAAGCATGTAATCCCAACAACGCCACTTTCGTCTAACACCTTCTTTGTAGCGGTAATGATTTCAGCTCTATTCCATCCGTCGGTGGCCTTAAATTTGTGCCCGCAGGCGTTTGAAGGGATGATGGTGTTGACCTGCTCGTTGGCGCTCATTGGCAAGTCGAACTTCTTCCGGCCATAGTCGACGAAGAGTTTTGGTTCGAAGATCTCAAAGTCCCACAGTGTATGCCTCTTCAGTCGTGCATGCTGCATATTCCCGTCCATTGTTATCCGTATGGTACGGTCTTCATCTTCATCGGAGAAGTTAAAGCAGGGTGGACACACATTCACAAGTTGTTCCTCCTTCCACGGAGTGCCTTGGTCAGCTTCCTCGATTGCTGATGCTATCATTGTATCTACCTGGTATTTCGTGGCAACCCAATGATGGTAGGCATCTCGAAGCTGAATAACCGTATATATCAGTATTGAAGAGTATTAGGCAATATCTGGGCATACCGGGCGTGAAAAGTCTGGCAGAACCATCTTGTTATCTGCTTCAAAAGCTGCTCGAAGGCCTCCAGCCCAAGCCTCTTTGGAGATAGAACCCCTGGTACACTGTTCATGTAGAGTGCGAAGCAGTTTTAGTGAGAACACAGTACGAGGCTTTCTTGGGCTCGACGTGAAGAATCTGGAGGATATGAGGCGGCTTGCTGAAGTTGCGCACTGGCAATACGGAACGTCTCTCCAAGTATAGCTCTCCATGGTGATGTGCCTAACGTTGACGACATCTCGACGGATGCATTCACAGGCCCTCTCCGACCTGCTGTAGATAGCCTCCGACAAAATCTTTTCAACTTCTCGCCAGTTTTCAGCAAGCTTTTGCCTCTCACTGAGCCGTGACCTCATCTGACTGATCGTAGTGCCGATAATCTCATCAACGCAATGTATACCGTCGTTTCGAACATACGGTTCATCATCCGGCTGGTTACCAAGCTGCTCTTGCTCGTAGTCAAGCTGAAGGGGCAGGAAATGGTTTTGGTCTCCTCCGCTGGGGCCATTTCTTCCTCTTCCAATCAGATTCGGAGCTTGAAGTTGCATTCTCCTCTCTCCTTTTCGTATATCCATCGTCCACGCCTTTGAGCCACCATATCCACCGAATGCAACCGTCTCAAAAACAGATATTTTGCGCTTCCTAGCCATGATATCGGAGTATGATAACGTCGAGGGTATGGTGATTAGGCATAGATCGGCAAAAGTGTGACCTGCAATAACAGATGCAAAGTGGTGAATGAAATGGTGCGGTAGGTGTCGATATGGTGGGGTGAATATGGAACTGAGGTGTTGAGGTGATGAACGTGAGATGGAGGTTAGCCTGCAGATGAGGCTCTGCGGGACCCTAAACTGAAGAACTACAGACACCAACGGGTTATTTCACCCCGTAGTCTTTACGCATTTACTTGCAACTATAGTTCAATCTTTCTTGGTTGAGGCGGAACATAGTTCAACGCATTTAGTATGATGCATTTAGTACTTGATTATACTGAACTATATCAATGAGTATTGGTTGATACCAATTGAAATCTCGGAGTCCACAGTAATGTGACTAAATTTCGAGTATACGATAATACTTGCGAGTATGAAGCAGTACTACACTATAGTTAAGAATTGTTGCCTATCCAGTTATTATCACTCGTTGATTCAGATACCAAGCAGTACCATTCAATTCTATATAAGTAAGCACTATCAATTAGAATGGTTGCGCTTTATTGTAATGTGGTGGTAGTTTACCTAATGTAAACTTTATTCTATGACATCTTGTTTGCATGAATGTCATAAACGGACCAGCTTCAACTTCTTCGGTTCACCTTTCACGGCATCGTATGTGATTTCAAGCTTTTCCAGCCGAGTAGAGAGAATGGTGTCGTAGATTCTCTCCTGAGTACCACCCAACTCGGCACTCCAATGCTCGGGTGCACGCCATTTGAGCTTCCTAGCAGTCAGAATGCTCTGCAGCCTGTGATGGGGAAGCTTCTGAAATTGCTCGATACCATTCGGGCTCTTCGCATCTATACATTGCAGTGTGAATCAGTGTAATGTCAGCCACATCATTATGGGCTACTTACTAATGATTGCAAGAATTTCAGAAGAAACCAACATCCTGAGTATATCTCTCCCTGCTGTTCCTTCAAAGGTCTTAGGTACCAAGAGCAGTTTGCTTGCTTGCTGGTGTAAATCTGAGCCGTCGCACATAGTTTTAAACTCTTCAAGACTTCTTCCGCTGTCGAGGATGAGCTTATAGTAGGCTGCTCTATAGCCGGCACTGTTCAGAGCTCGTGTAGGAATCTTGGTCAGTATAACAAGCAGGACTGTATGTACGCTGTGGTTCCCGAGGTATGCCACCTGCTTGGTCAGTACTGTATATCTTCATATTTGAGTATCAAGAGACTTGCAGTTTCTCGCAAAAGCTTCACTCCCTTTGTTTACGCTCTTTTGAGGCTCCCCACAGTGCCTACGCGGCCCTCTTCATTCATCTCCTTTACTTTCTCTTCGTAGTACTCCCTCTTCTCCTCATAGACATTCGCAACCTCCTTTGCGTACTCTCCCGTGAACCCAAGCCGCCACTTATACCCATACCCTGCCTTGGGTCTGCGTAGATCGGCGGAAACTAATTCCTTTTCCTCCCTCATTGCAAGGTTCCATGCGCTCATCTTGTTACAGCGCAAGCGAGATACTTTAGAAGTAGTCCCAGCCCTCGCACGCTCGAGGATCTGCATAGTGGTATACTTGGTCGTCGTTCTGGTGAAATCTTGTGCCATTGCAAGTACATTGTCGGCAAAGTCCTTGAAGATAACATCGTCTTCATCTCCGGCAAGACCAGATGCTTCGTTTACATCCGAGTCTACTTCATCATTTGCATCCTGTACGAATCAGTCACCGTAGATACCAGTAAGGAATGGAAAGTCGAACTTGAGAACTCTTTGTGGCTCTCGATCTCCTCTTCATAGGTTTTTTCTTTCTCTGTTGCCGAGGCACTGGCGGATCACTCTCTTCTTCATCCTCGTCATCCCCATCTTCCTCAGCTTCTTCTCTGCCATGCTCTTCATCATCCGCATGCTATACCTGTCAGTATTAATGGGTACAAAGAAGTAATGAGGGGTCTAACCTGGGACCTCCTGGTCGCAACCTTCCGAGGCTCCTTTGCTCTCGTGTTCGAGAGCTCCAACTGAGTTCCACTCTCTGAGTCAGTTTCAGTTCTAACCAGGCGTCTTCCTCGGTTGCCATTCATTTCCAAGTCGTGATGAGTTTCCATAGCGTCATGTAGATACCCACTCTCATCATCATCATCATCATCATCATCATCATCATCATCATCATCATCATCATCATCATCATCATCATCATCATCATCATCATCATCATCATCATCATCATCAACATTGGCGGCATCGCCATCGTCATCGTCGTAGTCGTCACTTGGCGAAAACCTGAAGCTGCCTGTGCCAAATAAATAGAATGATGGATCCCTCTATAGAACCATGTAAGAATAGGGAGAGATAAGTTGTGTAATGTCAAACCTGAAATTTCTTTGCAAGTATGTTGTTCGAGTTCCTTGGAGACTCCTCCAAATCACTGTCACCATCATCACCATTACGAAAGCTTTGTTGGCGAGCGTCGAACATACGATAGTCCTGATCAACGGGGTCAGGACTGTTGGTAAGCTGCACTTGCTGTTTCAGCTGACGGCGAGCATTGACAGAGGGCAGATGGCCGGTTTTCATGGTGGGGCGCATAGTGTTGAGATGGAAGTAGATGTAGACGAGCTTTGAGAGTCGAAGTGATTGTGGGAGGTCGTAAAGAGGGGTAACTGCGTGGGGTTCACAATTAGGGCAAAGCCCAGCATACGAGGTCGCTCACCATGCTCGCAGGTAAAACTGTAATTGTAAAACGTATCGACGAGGATGATTGCACAGAACACTACCAGATCATTAAGCGGGTTGAAAAGTCAAAAACGAAGGTGTAATATTGTTATTGAGATATGCAGTACAGTCAAATATTGACAAGTACTTGTTAGTATTTTACATTACAGGCTTACTTGGAAGGCACACTGGACATGGTATTGTCATAAGTTCACTGAAAAGAAAATACTGGCGGGTACAGAGCTAAACAGTCAGGTATTCCAGAATACCTGTATATAAGTCCAACTGAAATCAAGCCAAAAATCTCTGAGGCCGCTGGCGCAAGAAAACCTGGTATCCATAAGTACAGAGCCATACATTGAAGAACTGAACAATACCAGGGCCCCTGGCAAACTCGAACTGAGCGAAAGATTTCTTGAAAGGCAGAGGTTCCGAAATCAAGGAGTATCTATAGGTACATAGCTATACCAAGCAGTATTTTCCAATACCATAGCGCTATTCAAACTCCAACCAAGTCCAAGACACCTTTACAGGCGCTGGATAGAGAAAAGCCGGGATTTATAAGTACAATGCTATACAGAGCAGTATTTGAAGATACCATCAAACTAATTAAGCCCAACTGAGCAAAGGATTTCTTTGAAGGAGGAGAGTCCAAAAATGGAGGTATCAGCACGTATAGTGCCATACAGAGCAGTATTGGCAAATACACTGCTATCAGTCAAACTTCAACCGAGCCATGGATTTCTTTAAAAGCAGTTGATTGAGAAAGGGACCGTTACTCATAAGTATGGCGCAATACAGCGCAGTATTGAAAATACACAGAGTTTCATCATTTTTCAACAGAGCTAATGATTCTTTCAAGGCTTTTGCAGTAGGGACGATTCCGGTATCATTGGGTACGGGTTTGCATTGAGTGGTATTGACATGTATTTCGAAGCACAACAGCGGGAGAATGATAATGGTTTAAAATCGTGATACATACTAACGCATACCGCGCTGTATGGATGAGTATTCTATTATACTCGGATTACAAGGTCAGTGAGAGCAGTATGTACGACGATTGAATTCTGAAGGCACCACAGGTAGTGCGGAGAACAGAAAACATATATGACTCCATACGGGTCAGTACTGACGAATATTTGAAAATACTGATGGAACAAAAGCTAAATCGCGAGAGTTCTAAAATGCGCGGAGAGATAATCATTGCTGTCGCACAAGAAAATCATGGCTGAACAATACCGACACGTACTGATTAGTATGGCTTAGTATTGAACGGTCGCAGTATCTGAGTGAAGTCAGTCATTACAAATTTATTACTACCTAGCGAGCGGACAGCTGCCCGCGACTTTTAGACCATGTTCTATCGAGGCATTTACCAATGCCAATGACCATATGAGGTCATAAAATTGCCTACCATAGGTGTATCAGCAAGTGGTACAACAATTTGTACATGGATATTATCTGCCTATGCAACAGCGGAAGCCTCAATTGTGAAGCATTTGCTGGGTAGTGACTTTCCGGTACACTTCAGCTTCGATTTGTGGTCCTCACCAAATAAGCGCGCATTTTTTGGCCTTGTTGGTCATTGGGTGGATGTGCATGGCAAGCTTCGAGTTGGTCGGCTCGGAATGGAGCTCTTCAATGGGCCACACTCGGGAATGAACCAAGCTGCCGTCATATGGAAGGTTCTAGAACATTTCAAGATTACTTGGGGAGTTGAATACTTTACTACAGATAACGCCTCAAACAATGACTCTGCACTGAAGGCTCTCGTTCTGTACTTTGAGGATGCTGATATCCATTTTTGACCCTATTTCCAGTTGGATTCGGTGATTCGGACACATTATCAACCTTGTTGTGAAGGCGTTCTTGTTGGGCAATCATGTGGAGCTGTTCGAGATATTAATGGAAGGCAACGATGGCAGTGAAAATGACTTAGCACTGGGTAAAGGCCATCTGGAAGACTGGCGAAAATGCGGTGCTTTGGGACAATTACACAACATCTGCGTCTGGATTCTCTGCTCACCGCAATGCAGGGACCACTTTGACGAACAGGTGCTACAGCTTCTCCCTGGGTCCAAAGTCACAGCACCACTGGTTGGTAATGTAATGCGCTGGCATGGAGATGTTGATTCGCTAGAAAGGGCCTTTGTACTGCGGGAGCCAATCTAAGACTTTGTCTGTCTTGCAGTAGCAGCAGAACAGCAGCCTCACGGTCCACGATATCCACTAGTACAAGCCAGTGACGGAAATAACAAGTCATATCCGGAACACATCCAGCTCGATCAACTTTCCCTCGATGACTGCGATGACCTGAAAATCATCTACGAAATTATCAGACCCTTCAAATACTGCACGCTGCAGCTCAAAATTAGCAGCACCGCTGCACATCGACCAAACAGGTACATTGCTGATGTACTTCCGGCGATGCACAAACTGCTACAACACCTGGAAAACTGCCTGGTTTGGTATCAGCATGGGAGCAATGCGAGTCAGACTATTGTTATCACTATTTGCAACGTATGGTAAGTGCGTGACACGTACTACTCCCTAGCTGATCTAGCCCCAGTGATGTGTGCTGCTGTTGCCATGCATCCAGAGATGAAGTATCAATACTTCGAAGATGAGTGGATTGAGCGACCGGCCTGGATCACGGCAGCCGTTCACACGATTGAGACCCTTTGGCATAACACATACCGGAGTGCATCCCCTCCCTTGACAGCTGCCAGTGATCTCGATGTCCTCACACCCCGGCCACTAGCCAGCAGCTCCATCAGTGGTATAAGCCAGGTGGTACCATGCTGGAAGCAAAAGCGTGCGACACATACCGGAGCTGTCCACCAGTCTGACCAGCTTCAAGATTTCCAACATTCAGCACCAGAAGAAGAGATCTTGGACCTGATGGAGTATTGGCAGACGAAGTTGCACACTTCTCGCTGGTTCCATCTCTTCTGCATGGCCCTTTGCATTCATTCCATCCCAGCTATGTCTGCAGAGGTTGAGTGAGTATTCAGCTCCTCCAAAATATTGCTCTCTGACCGAAGGAACTGCCTAGGTGATGATGTGATAGCAGCTGTGGAGTGTCTGAAGTCCTGGACCAAGGAGGGCCTTGTGAAAGCCCCGGAAATCGAGAACCTGCAGCTGATGTTGACTGCTTTGGAACGGGAGAGTTGAGGGAACTGGTTCACAATCTTTCTTTGTTGTCTGTACTTTGCAAGTTGTGGTAGCTAGTCATGAGAAATAGCACTGGCAGCAGTCAGGTGTTTTTGCAGGGCGCTGCAGGGCCCGGCAGTCCATAATACAGTCATCTGTATTTTCACAGTCCGTCCAGGTGAAGATTGTGAGACCTGCAGGCCGGTCAGCTCAATGTGAAGCCGGGCCGGACTGGCCTCCTGAGGACACTGGGCATTGGCTCTGGAGTTGGCTGCCTCCATTGATTGGGTGAGGGAGTGCCTGTGCCTTTGAGTCTCCAATGTGTCTGCTGCTTTTACGCAGTGCCAGTTTGGCAAGGAAGGCATCTGGCCATGTGGTTTTGACGAAGCATAGCCGGGTGTTGTTCTATCACAGTCTTCACCTTTTTATGCCTGAGAAACTCAGCACCCCACTTCATCTCATCTCGGATCTTGGTGCGATATTTCCTGACCAGGACTTGTATTTCCTCAATTGTGGTACATTAAAACCCTTTTTGGCCATTTTTGCCATATCCAAGGCCAGGTGCATGTTGGACTGTTCCAGCTGTACCTGACCTCCTTGCCTTGCCTTAGTAGCAGACATGTTGAAATCCTACAAGAAATTATTTACTGCTTATAATAATGAGATTCGGCGATTACCTCAACCATATACACTTCTGTAGCCTCCTCTGAGGTGATTAAAGCATGTTTCATCCACTCATGGAGATGCTTATGAGGAAATCTGTCCGCGAAAATCTCAGAGCTGATATAGTTATGAGGTTCGATTTCGCGGACTATGCGAACAAATGCCTTCATCACACATGTAGGTTTCCCATTACAGCCAGCAATAAATTGGTTTTGTAGCTTTGTAAGTACACTTGCTGTATGTTATATGGTTAATTGACTGGGGTTTACCATGATATGCATATATTTACATTCAACTGCATGCTGCTTCTGATTTTAACTGCTTTCAGTCTTACGGATGACTTTAAAATGTGCATCCTGGATTATATATCTGGTGGCTGCATTGGCAGTGTCACGGTGGACAAGCTGGTGTCTGCAATCTTGCTCTGTGCCAATGAGTGATGTATTTGATTTAGTGTCTGCCAATCGGCTTGATTTCAATCGGCTCTCACCTGGCTGAAGTGGTTGTGTATCCATGATTTGCTGGTGTGGAATAGAAAAGGAAGATGATAACAAAAAGAAGTGGGAATTCCTGAAGACTATATTGTTAGCATTATGTCAGAATGGAATCAGTTGTGGCCAAGATGTTTCTAATACTCAAGACAAATTCTGCTGCACATGGCTGCAAGTTGCGGGGGTTTCCTACCGCCCCGCAATGTGCAATACGTTGGGCCCATGATGTTTGGATGTTAACAGGGATAAATTGTGGTGTTCGACAGCTGAAATTGCATAATTGTCAGACATAAATAGGATATTGTACAAGGGAAAGGATGTCTGCTGATGTTTGTCTTAAAGAATCCCTGGGATATTACATGAAACTGACGGTAGCAATCAAGTCATGTTGTATGGTTAGCTTACCTATTCCCCTTTTATTGAAAGTCAAAAGCGAGATTTTGCTTTGTCCAAGATGAGAAAACGTACCAACCTTGACATAAAAGATGCAGCTTGCCTCCATATTGTCCATATCTTGCAACATCCATCATCTCACCCAACAACAAAGGCAACGCACACTACAAGATCAATGTTCCAAAAAAGAACTGTTCAGCACATCCAGCGGGCAAATGTAGGCAATTGACAAATCAGTCCACCCAATGACGTCATCAAACATAGGAAGGCAGGGGCAGCTTGGAAGTAGAGAGAGTTCGAGCTCTTGGGGCATTTCACAGCTTGCAATTCAGAAAGAAGTTTGCAGCCAAGAATAGATGAGAAACCCACTTCTTAAACAGTGAAGACATCAGCAACAACTCTAGTTTGCGTCAGAAATGTTAGGGGGGTTCCACTGCCCTCTGTATAGGTACTTTGAACGGCCCTAGATCATAATTCTTATTGCATCTTTTTAGGGAACGGGGCTGTCCCTTTCTCTGATCGTTTCCACTGGAAGCAATTAATAACCTTATGACCTCCTTTCCGATCCGCTGGCCAGGCACAACGCTGACACTCGCCAGCAGCTTTCCTTCTCCTTAACTCGGATCCGTCTATTCCTTCCGTTTGGGTGCCAAATATCTTAACAGGTCATTTGGCTTTCTTCTCGGCTTTCCTGTTAATGACTCTGCTTACATGACGGTTTCTTCGTCCAAGGCTTTTCCTCTCAGACTTGGATTCTTACAGAAGAGTTTCACAGTTTCGTATTATTTCGTCATGCATACTATCTTCAGATGTACTGGATGATTCGGACTCTGAATCAACGGAGTGATCAAGATCGGCTAATATTAATTGATTAATCCTTTCCGCATGAATATAATTATCGAAAGTCTCTAATTCCTCAGGATTGGTTTCCTCGACAATAGATTCCCTTGCTATGTTGCCGCTCTTTCATATCCTAAGGTTATCGATATAGATAATCAACCCTGACTGCAAACCGATAACAGAAGATATCCACCAGATACTCTGGGCCAAAACAATATACTGATTATCCTTGGTGTAGGATATAATCTTTTCCAAAGCGTATACGATTACGTCGTTATCGCGTTCGAAGGTTATCGTCCGACATAGGATAATACATATCGGTGTGGGGCTGCCGCTACAGAAAGCTAATAGATTTTATATATAATAATAGGTAGGTATAGGTATCATAAAACACAATAATATTTCAGATCGTTCTTTGCTGGTAGGTATCGCTTACTGTTTCGCTGCTAGAGCTTGTTCTTCTCATTGCCGGAACAATGTGACCTCTTTATAGAAAGTTCAATTGGGATGTTATGCATGCGCACCCATATTTCCTTCCTATGATTGTGATAGCAACGTGCTTTGTGTCTTACATTCCTTATCGTCCGCATGCATGCTAGGCAAGTCGGCACTTGAACGTGCATGGTAGAGATTGCCACAAATCCCCAAGGTTATCGTGTTCATGCATGTGCAGTATTAATGTGTTGTGCTACTGATAAGAATCTGCCCACACCCGCACGATATCATATATCAGGTCATAACTTCAACTTGGACATCTCACACTTGTATTGTTCGGTAATCGGGAATGACTGCCGAGATTGTGTACAGGGTCTTCGAGCTAATCAATACTGTAGTATGATAGCATCATAGGTTTACGTGGCGGACAACCACTACTATGCCGATGTAGATTAATGACACGTATCTTTGATACTTGCAGTTGCCATGCCATCACAAACCAATGTGTGGGGATGCAATAGGTCTCATATCATCAACCAATGTCATAATCCCTCAATCACGCCGCTGCTCAGGCCGGGACCATTCCCTTTGGCTGGGGAGTGCCCAGTAATCAACCTCGCATAAGAGGTTGCCCTTAAGATCCCACTTAATAGCTGCAACTAACGACTGCCGTGTCTGCGGAGCGAACTTCTTTGCTCTGTCTGTTCATACATAATCCCTCTAGCATTGGTAGATGAATCTGGTCAGAAATGACACACCCGGCCGGGTTGTCACCCAGTCGATCTGGCAGTATTATTGCATCGTCAATCAGCTGCTGCAGCTTTTGCTTTAATGACTCTGCTCAGCCGAAGCTGATCTGATCGAGACAAGTACCACTCATACCCCGCTAAAGGTAATTGTGACTGAAAGTTCTGAGGATGCCTAGGGCAGTCGTTTTGCAAGTCAGATAACCCGAAGGTTACTGACAAGTACCCATCATCGGTTATCCCAGGTTACATATACTCTGTTAAGGGAGAACCCTTAACATCACCCCCTCCTCTAGAATCGGTGACCCAACGATTGCTCCATCTTAAGAAGTGAACTTGCTAGCCTCAAGGGGCGAACACTATGGTAACAAGCCACTATTTTCCCTTGGACCTTAAAATTGCGGCACAGCCCCTGCACATCACAAGTGTGCTTCTCTTTCTTTCCCATTTATCATAAATTGCCAACATCGTATCGTTTATCGTTCGTCAACATTGTATAGTTTATCGTTCGTCAACATTGTATAGTTTATCGTTCGTCAACATTGTAACATTTATCGTTTGTTGTTAATACAGAATGTCGTTTATTCTGTATTTATAGGTTCCTTCTCTTTTTGTCCAACTCTTAGACTTCGAGACTCGTAACAAGAAACACCCGGGTATTCTGAATGGCTCTGACGGCTGTGACGGGACCTCATACCCTCTGACGGGGAATTACACGCTTCACGTCACCCAGGGGAAGTGTCACGTTTCATAGCAGAGCACCTGGGAGCACCGGCAACAAACCTCGCAGCGCTGGCAACAAACCTGGCAGCGCCAGCGACATATCTGGGAGCGCCTCGAATCACAGTAGAGCAGTCTGGGAAAAAGAACATCTTCTTTGGGAACGCTGCTCGTGTGTCTGGAACCCATAGCTACTACTAATCGTTCAACGATTTTTAAAACTCATGTATTTAGGTTGTATTGTCATCTATGTATCTATGTATCTATGTAGCTACCAATCTACAGACGGTATATGTGAACTGGCTGCAGGCGGTGCTTGAGAGCAATTTGAGGTGCGCCTGAAAATAACGATTGAGTGAACTCAGAGATGCATGTAAGGGCATGTACGCCAGCGTTCAGCCATATAGGCATATGTATGGTAATTAGAGGTATACGGTTTCAAACGTGGACTCGAGTGATAGTAAATGGGTGAATAGGTGAGATTGTCGCTAGAGGTCTAAGTGTCGTGGCGAGCCGACTATATAGAATGGCCGTTACCTGGCCACAGTTACGTGTTGCTGTTACATTATCCCCCTCTTTAGGTGCAGACCTCCTGGGCTGCATAAACCGTACAAGAGAAAAGGGAAGGAAAAGGAAACAAAGAATGAAACAATCATCCTACGTACGCAATCGTACGAACCCATAAGTCCCACAACCGATTGTTACAGCTCAATGGCGACCTTTTGGTGGATCCGGCGCACAGGGAGACTCCACATCCATTGACTGGTGGTTAAAACCCGTGCCGACGCCATTTCTACCGGGCCGAGATCCAAAGAAGAGAAGAAGAGAAGAGAGAAACAAGAAAGCATCCAAAAGTGACCCCGTCCTCCATTATCTCAACTTCCAAACCCATGCTCCAACGACCCTCACTCCCGTAGCTTGTATCTCAGCGTAGGTCTTAGTTGAAATTGTCAGGGTGGTAGAGCTTCCGCTTGTGACTTGGCATTGATGGGAGCTTCCGCTGCCGGCATCGGTCGTAGCTGTCCATTGTATATGTCAATTGCATCGCGTGTGGTCCCGTCGCATTCATCGACATCTAATAAGTGATCTTCTCTAAATATGATTATACTTACCAAGTTCAAGCATGCCTGCACTCTCTTGAGCCTTGGTGCAGTGCTTTGTGGAATATTTCTCAAGCGGTAGTCATCGGTAAGTGGCATTGACTTCCAGATGCTGCTTGACTAGGTAGTCTACTTTGGAAGTCCGCTTCGGTGACCATCTGGTCAACTTGGTAGACTTTGCCGGTCGACTTCTCGGTCGACTCAGTAGATTGCACCACAGTGAGTTTTTGGCTTGGCAGTAGGACTTGACTGGTTGACTTCTCGGTAGACTTCTTGGTTGACTTCTCAGTGTGTCTCGGTAGACTGCCTCCCGGTGGGCTTTTGGCTTGTTGGTAGGACGCATTTTTGACACCATCATCCCCCCTTTTGAAATTCGTTTCCCCATCGACGACTTCGACTCAAATCGGATGTTGATTGCCGTTGTGGTTCGGTAGACTTATGAACTTTGGTAGATTTTTCGTGATCTTCTTCGGTAAATCCCTTTGTTGACCGACGCGTCTTTTGGCAGCCTTTGTCTCTCGACTTCGAAGGTCTTCGACTTCGATTGTCTTTTGGCTGGTCTTGGTCGATGTGCTTCGTCTAATTTTTCCACTGGCTTTTGTCTCATTTCTGCACTTGCTTTTGTCTCATTTTTCCACATAATTTGGCCTTACTTTTTGACTCGCTTTGGTCATTGCCCTGTTTGGTGTCTCGACTTGCTGCGTATTTCGACTAGCTATGTGTTGATCTTTCGACTTCTTTTCACCTTTTCGGACTTTGCTCGGTCTGTTCTCGTTGTCTGACTTTGGGCATTGGTCGTAAATTCTCTAGGTGGGCTTATCAACTTCCGGATGCTAGGTGCGTATGTTGATTCTTCTCTAGCTACACTTATCCCCACTCTCTGGGTGCATTTATTGCCGCTGGACTTCTTTGTCGTTAAGTGCACTGTGATCCTTTATTCTGGCATCTCCGGTAGGGTCATCCCTCTCTTTAAACATCGTTGCTCTGCTGACGACTTATCTCTAATCAGTATTGTAGCTTCGTAGTATAGTAGCTGGTGTGTTCGTCAACCAAATAGCATAACTCGCTACTCAAACTGCCGGTACTTAGTGCGAAATTCGTTTTGTACTGGTCGCCTTTCTTGAGTCGGATGAGGTAATAAGAATTCCTGAGGTCCTGTTGAGCCTCTCCGAGCTCAGTGGGAGAGGATATCGGTTCTTCACCGTGGCTTTATTGAGGGCTCGGTAGTCCACACACAGCCACAGTCCGTTGTCCTTCTTTGCAAATAAGGCCGGTGCTGCAGCAGGCCATGATCACTGGATGAATCCATTGGTTACGTTTGCTTCGATGTAGGCTCGCTGTTTCCGAGATTTCGTAGATCCATGCAATTTGTATGGTTCCTCACTGCGAGTACCCTGTCATTTTCCTCTCACCCTCTTTCTACGCTCCTGGAGCCAGAATCGCTCTTCCTCACGAATTCCCTTTAGATGGCGTGAAAGGTGCGGTGCTAGAGTTGGCACATCTTTGCTGCATACGTCCACATAGTCCTTGTATCTCACTAGGATATGACCAATCTTGATATTGGGAATTTTTGATATTGTGCTGGGATGCGACCCCATCATCTGTTACCATCTCCACATTAACTATGTCTGTTCCTATTCCCATTAGCCTTTTCTGCATTCTGCATTGTAGCATACTTGGCGGAGTGGAGATGGGTAGGGGTCCCGGAATAGCTGGATCAGACGGTTTGTCACCATAGGACCAAGCCCCATTGACCAGTTTCTCCCTTCGTGTCTCGGCGAGCCAGTAGCAGTCATTCAAGCACCGTCACTGTGTCACTCTTCTGCCACAACATCCGCCACTGCTCCTGCTTGCACATTCAGCATCCTGGGGTTTCTCTCACATTTTGTGATGCCTTCCAGTCATGCTCACAGCAACCCTTGACATTCGCCAAGTCATATGATGGATGGCTCGACCACTTCCTCACTAGCTCTGAGATGATCGAATGCAGTAGCAGCACTTATGATTTTTGTGTCCCTCACCGCATTCCAGCAGAGGACTTGTGCGATCAGCTTCTGGAATCTTCGCCCGTTGCGATCCATTTGGCGTGCATCGGGCTGTTAATCGACCTTTGCACCAGTCCATTTCCGGGTTTCTTGCCATCCCAAGCCCAAGACTATGTCATATACCTTCATTGAGACGACTAACTAAACCTTCGATTCGTCAACTGGTTTAAGGTGTTCAAAATACTGAACCCAGAGACTGGCCATTTGAGTCTCTACATACATCATCACCGGGCCAGGGTGGAGGTGAATGCTGGTTCGTATGGTAGCTCGAGATTCCTAAGTAGGCTCGGCAATTAAAAGATGCTCATTGCGCCGCAGTTGATTTGTGCTTTGACTCGCTGCATATTGCCATCTGATATTTCATACAAGGACTTCATGGATGATATGTGTCGAATCAGGTCTCCATGTGCCATATAGATATTGGCTTCACATCAGAGCCCGACCTTCTAGAATGACTCTTGATTTCAAGGCGATTCAGTGCAGTTGTATCTCATCCAAGGTTGCAAATAAGGTTTTGTGGTCTCCGCTGCCGCAGCGAGTGCATTGCCGGTTAACCTTTTAGCGTTCGTAGACTTCCTTTGAAAGCCATGGCCCTGGTGATAAGTTGGCACAGCTGCCTCCACTGGGCGTATTGGACTTAACCAATTTTGAATTCCCGGAATCAGGATTGTTGGAATGAATCCAATCGATTCTGTTGTTTTTTCTGTCCTCGGGGCTTCTTCGAGGTTGCTAGAGTTGTAGGTATACAAGTTGCGCTGACTCACTTGACTTCGACTTCGGTTCTCGGTATTGCCGATTCAAACGCAAGATCGTGTCATTGATTGTAGGATCTCTGACTGATGATCGCGCCCAATTGACTTGTAGGAATGATGTTCGATTTCTCTCGATAGTATTTGGTTTCTCTCATTCGCCGGATCCAATTCTGGAAGCCTGTAGTTGTGATAATTGTCATCATCCCCAGTGACGCGTCTCATATGAGAGTTGGTCTCTGAACTGTTCCCCACTGCCATCAGGGTGCTCAATTGAATAATGAAACAATCAATATCTGTACGTGCAGTAATCATGCTTCGATATGTCATTTTTAAGGCAGTATTCTCAATTGTTGACATTACAATGTGGCGCGTTTAGGGGTACAGCGATCATGTAGACTTCGACAATGGGTGCTCAACGCAGCTGTCAGTATGTGAACTCATCTCAATTGACCGTATGCAATTGATTCTTTCGACGTTTGGTGCAATTCAGAGTTGATTCTGGCGAAATTGTATGCGACACGTCGAATAGGGGTAAAGCTCATGAATCGCGTGAGCGAAACATATCCGTTTACTGAAAAAGCGATAATAGTGTAAGGGCACGTACGCCAGCATTCGGCCTTATAGGCATACGTATGGTACTTAGAGATATACGGTTGCAAACATGGACTTGAGTGATAGTAAACAGGTGTATAGGTAAGATTATCGCTAGAGATCTAAGTCTCACGACGAGCCGACTATATTGAATGACCGTTACCCGGCCAGTCACGTGTCGCTGTTACAATGCACTGGGAGGCCGTGATTGAGTGAGTTTGGAGATGCACTTGGAGGCCGAGGTCGAGTGAACAGACAGATGCACATGGAGGCCATGATCGATTGAGTTTGGAGATGCACTGGGAGGCCGTGATCGAGCGAGTTTGGAGATGCACTTGGAGGTCGAAATGGAGTGAACTCAGAGATGCAGTTGGAGGTCGTGATCGAGCGAGTTTGGACATGCACTTGGAAACCGAGATCGAGTGAACTGAGAGATGCACTTGGAGGCCATGATTGAGGGAGTTTGGAGATGCACCGGAGGCTGTGATCGAGCGAGTGTGGAGATTCACTTGGAGGCCGAGGTCCAGTGAACTTGGAGATGAACTTTGAGGCCATGATCGAGTGAGTGTGGAGATGCACTTGGGGGCCGAAGTCAAGTGAACTCAGAGATGCACTTTGAGGCCGTGATCGAGCGAGTTTGAAGATGCAATTGGAGACCGAGATTGAGTGAACTCAGAGATACACTCCGAGGCCGTAATCGAGTGAGTTTGGAGATGCACTTGTAGCAGGCTATGTGTTAGGGGTTCTCCCCTGATAGCGGTAATGATACATGTTGAGGCTAAGCAAGTACACGTGACTACCATCAGTGGGATGGATACCATTAGTTCACGAAGCAAAACACCTTCTTGCGTATAGCGCCATGTTGATCAGTCAGATAACCTTTAGCGGGGTTTTATCTGAGCCGCGTATTACGTTTGCGATCAGAAAAGTCTTATCGCGCAGACTCGAAAGATGATGCAATTATGTCGCAATTGCCAGGATGTGAAATACCATCAGTGGTGCGCATGATTAAACGTAATATCTATTATCTTTCAATAAGCGGGACAACGCAGCCTACTTGCGATTTGCAATGTGGGGGCGCAGCACGCGATATGCAATATGCGAGTAAGCGGGATCGTTGCACCCTTGTCTCCACATGAGTCTGAGGGATTAATGCGCGCAACCCCCGGATCTCGGAAGTCCGGATCCTAAGCATGCAGTGCGTGAGGGATTATTGACATTGGCGGAAGGCCAGGAGTGATATAAAGATCGCAACCCGATAAGGGTGTCTTAATCTACGTTGGCAGAGTATCGGTTGGTCGCCGATGTAAATCTCTGAACGCAAAGCCGAATAGCCGTTTGGTGAGGCATTAATAACCTTGTTATTATTATTTTGCGATAAAGCACTGATGGTCTACGTGACGTCAGATGTTCCAACTACTGAACGAATGATAAGCAAGATGTCTAAGTTGAAGTTATGAGTTGGCATTAGGAGTGCGTTTGATATCACGTCATAATGATGGCCTCATACGAGGAGCGTAACGCTTTGAAACCAGTCATGCGTGGACACGATAACCAGAGGGAACTCGTGGCGGCGAAAACGGAAGACTCTTCCGAGATACGCTATCAAGCAAAACCTATTGGTCTAGTCGTGAGTAGCGGCCTGCTGAGCGTGCGAAAGGACTATAAAATACTCAGGTCGTCCCCGACGATTGAAAGAACCAAGCTCTAGCAGCAATCCACAGTCAGACATTACCAGCGAAGAACACCTTAAAATATTATTAAGAATTCTACCTAAAAACATTATTTAAAATTACTTCCCTACTTTTAACAAGTGACATTGTCATATATGTTTACCTTGAGTCAATTAAGGAGACGTACCGCTCACGATCATCTTGTCCGACAATTCGGGGATCTGTTTCTCTACTACGAGGAAACCAGGAGTACTTCTGGTCAACACTGGACCTTACGCTCCGCTGCGATTCTTGGCATCGAGTACGACGTCTGCAGATACGTTTCGACGGGCAGATTACCTTTCGAGAAAGTTATCGATACTGCCCACAGCCACGATCAGGAAGAAAACGGGGACTGTTTCTAGAAGGGGCTCTTGTATAAGGACAAGAGGTTGAGTCTTGGGATAAGACGAGGAGAGAAAAAGAAGTTTAGTTAGGCGGCTGTTTTTAAGTAATAAAATATAATTATTGAAGCATGGCTTAAAAACCCCCGTAACACTATGATCCAGCGAGATGGGAGGAGTACTTGGCGGTGGTCGATCTGGAGGTGGTCGATGGGAGGCACGCCAGCTGCTGAGACTCTATTAGCAACATTCAGGGGTCAACTCGAAATTGTGAGAATGAAGAGACGTCAGACAATCTTAGGTGTATGCTGTACTCGGTGTATGCTGCACTCTGTGTTAACTCAAGATGATGGCATGGAGAGAGAGAGAGGGATGACTTACCTTTGTGTTCTTGCGATGATGGCAGAGTTGTGAACAAGAAAGAGAGAGATGGGGCATGAAGATGAGAGCAATATGGGGGATACGAGCGGCTATGAGAAATCAGCAGTACGACTTGGCTGATTGGGTTTAGAAGTGGCCTCATTAGGTTGGGAAGACCTCATATCGGTGTTAGTACCGGCCGGATCAGGATTTTTACCTGCCGTATCGGGGATGGTCAATTGACTCGCACACGAAATTCTCTCAAGTCCCAGTTTCTCATGATGATTTCCCCCATCTCCTCTGATCTATCTCTTTCTTGTGCTCAACTCTACCATGACCTAAGAACATGAAGTTAAGTCATCCCTCTCTATCTCTCCATGCCATAATCATGAGTTAACACCAAGTACAGCATATACCAAGTACAGCATCATCCCAAGATTGACAGTCTCCCGCTCCCAGCCAGTTTCTCATCTCTCGGCGGATTTTGTACTCAACTATGTACATTCCCTCAATTAAAAGTTAATCAATAAATAGAGTCTTAGCTGCCGTCGTGCCGCCCTCCATATTGACCGCCTCCAAGTACTCCTCCAATCTCGCTCGATCATAGCCTACTACAAGTGCATCTCCAAACTCGCTAGGTTACAGCCTCAGAGTGCATCTCTGAGTTTACTCCATCTTGGCCTCCAAGTGCATCTCCAAACTCATTCGATAAAGGCCTCCCAGTGCATCTCCAAACTTGATCAATCATGGCCTCCAAGTGTATCTCTCTGTTCACTCGATCTCGGCCTCCAAGTGCATCTCCAAACTACCTCGATGACAGCCTCCAAGTATATAGTTAAGGAGCGACCGTGGGTGTAAGGAGATACAGGGGTAATGGAGGTGGAATGAACAACGCAGAGTATATATTCGGCAGACCCCGGGGTAGATAGACAGCATCTCATTTTCATCTCATCTTGTCATACAATGAAAATACAGACTCTATCTTTCCAACATTTGGTCTCACTCGCTCTTTCCGAGATTTCGTGAATCCTCACATCTGGGTAGTATCATACCTTCTCACCTTCCTACGCTCCTCAAGCTTAATGTAGAAGGAACGTGAGGGGAGATTTTCGCATGCAATCCTGATGCAAGCGTGTACCAAATGAACTCATTCCGACATATGGTGACAGTTGGCCACAATGCTGGTGTGTTTGTTTGAAATAAGAGACCAACAGAGCGAAAAGAAAGGGTGAAACGTTGATCGGAGGGCGATATGCAATGCTCGGTGTAGTTTTGATGCCAGGCGCGGAGTAATCCGCCACCGGGGTGGCTCTGACGGCTCTGACAGAGCGCATCCACTCTGACCTAGCCATTCCGCTCGGACGGAAATGTATTTTGCTAATGGAGAAAGAAAAGTGGATCAAACATTAGATTGAAATAAAGGCCACCGGGGCAACAATGCGAGTTCAAGATGCAGAGGCAGCAGTTCAGCAAGAGCAGGATGATCCAAGGAAAGCTGAAAACACTGGTTTGACAAACACAGATTCCGGAATGACTTTTTAGGACATGATGGTTACCATAGGTGACAGTCTCATTAATCTTGGAAGTTCCGACAATGAGAATGATGAGGTAGACGAGGATCATGAAGAGGCAGAGCAGGGCCAGCTGAGCGAAGCTGACAAACCCCGCTGGGTGATGGGCACAATCACCAACATGGTGCAGCAGTGCATGGAGAGGTTTCAGCAGAAGCAGATAAAGCTTGACAAATTGACACAACCGGGATGGGAGGACGCAGCCAATGACTTCCGTGAAAGACATAAGAAGTCTACCACATAACAATTGATGGTTTCTACAGTTGTTCAAGTGCGAACAGATGATGATATAGCGGCACCAACTCCGAGAACATTTCAACAGCGTATGTACTGTCTTGACATTGTCCCAGGAAGATCGCAAACACTGCAATGGACATCTCGACTAGGAAATAGTCACATCAGGCACAGGTCTAGAAAGCTGCAGTCGAATACAAGTGTATCCAGTCTTGCGCATGCCCCCAAGTCCAATTTAGGACTCAAACGGAATGTAATGCCTGATGAATGTGTAAGCTTGTACCCTTGCATACAGCCACCCCAGGTAATCACCATATAGAAATCGGATTCGGATGAAGACATGGTGATTGCTCTTGCGTCTGTGGAGGAATACCAAGGCAAATTGGTACTGTTGATGTCATATCTCAGTGAAAAGAAATTTGTGTGCCAATATTGCTACCTGTTAGCTTTTACTTGATTTCTGTGACCAAATTGTGAGACATGATAATTATAGACACACGTCTTCATGGCGATGTGATTTGTATCGCGGAATTGAGAAGACCGGCAGCCCTCCAATCATATGTATCATGTGTCATCGAGTTTTTTACCATCCATCAGAACATGGGACCCGCTCAATGAGGAAACATTTGCTGGTAAAAGCTCACATCACAAAGTTGAATGAGTTAACACAGTCAGAAGTTACTGAATTGACTAGTTCAACGGTCAATGAAACTCCTTTGGCCATCTTGAAGAAGCAAGAAACTTAAGGAATTACAATAGTAAGTTCGCCAAGGAAATTCATATTTCACATCCAGGTGAATCCCTATTGACAGAAAAGGCGGACGAAACATTCCAAACCGGCAGCTAAGGACTTTGAAACTTCTGAAATCGACCAAGACAGGTGGAATTACTATCTCATATTAGGATTTGTTTTGGTTCATATTTCCTGGAATGCTATATCAAATCTTCAGCTACAATGGTCAGATAAAGCATTACACAGTGAGCTAGTACTACCGTCCGCCATGACCCTTAGCACAGTTTGTAGGAGGGAATATGCACTGACCGTGGATGCAATTAAGAAGCAATGTCCATCACGAAATAATGTTAGTTTGGCTTTGGACGGAAGGACATCAACTAACACACTCGCCATAACATCAGTCATTGCTTACTATATGGATCAAAATTGAGGATTGCGTGAAGTACAACTCACTTTCGATGAGGTTGATCGCCAATTGTGTTCCGCTTTCATAAGCTAATTAAGGATTATTGGTTAAAGGATAACATACTCGAGCAAGGCTAGCCATGCATTGGAAGGGCATGCTTGATCATTTTCAGCTTACCGACTGCCGGTTGCTTGGCATTATGACTGATAATGCTTCCTCAAATAACTCCATGACATGTGAGCTGCAATCAACACTTGACAACTCCGGAATCGTGTGGCCTGCATTGAGCAACCACATACCATGCATGGCGCACCTTATACCGCTGCCTGTAGGTGCATTCATGAGCAGTTTTGGTGTAAATGGCCACACCAAGTCTTGGGAAGCCCATGATCGCAATCTGTAATTTGGAGAGAATGAAAGCATAGATATTGGGAAGAGTCAAAGACTTCGAAAAGAGGGCAATGCTAGAATTAATAAGGCGTTGGCCATGAGAGCAGGTTTAGCAAAGATAATTCAGAAAGTACGTATTTCAAGATGTTTTGACTATTGTGAAACTGACCTTCATAAAGCAGTGAATGCTTGCTGTATTGATTACACTGACACCTGGTCATTAAAATGAATTTATTGACTGTCAAAAACCCAAAGTCTACATCGTAGTACAACCTATTATGATTGTGAAGACAGTTTGGAACCTGATACTGGATTTGCTTGAGTGAGTCTACCGATTATGCGAATTCACCCGGGAGTGGCTTCAAAATCCAAAATTCAATGATTACTGGCCACTCTTCACAACGCACGATGAATGGACCATTGTTAAGTTTGTCATGGAAGTTTTGAGGCAATTCCGATATTAGACCTTGTGGATGTTGAAGAGGTATACAGTCCCATCACATCAGGTTATCAAAGTCTACAATGACATGTTCAATCATAAGGATGGCGTTATGCGACCTTTGGCTAAGACGAAGACCCAACGGAAGCAAGACTTGTTTTTCACTGCGAAGTCAGTTTGACAGAAGCTGTCCAAATAGTATGCTGAAGTGACTCCATCATCAGGAATGCTTTCCATTTCCGTACACATCCTCGATTCTTTCCGCAAGTTGTGATTATTTAGTAAGTGGCACAACTGAATGGTTATTAACCCTGAGAATGAGACATCCTATGCTACCCTATACCAAGAGCCCTCTCTAAAGTATGTGGAGAATGAATACCATGCCAAACATAGACATATGCCAGTCAATAAACCTGAAAGCGTACTGAGCAGCAATCTTATCCCCTCCGCAATGGCTTTAGGATCTGGTTAATCAACCTTTGATCCATATAATTTGTCCAGCGATGATGAAGAATACTTGATGCCTAAAATGAGGCTGAAATGACACCAGAATGAAGCGATCGCACAGCACGCTTATTGACTGCCGCCAGGTTCAATTTGAATTCACCATCTAAAGCACCAAAGAACTGGAGGCAAATTAATCCAAATCTCAATGATTACCACTGCGACCCAATGGGGATTTGCAGTACATTTTGGATACTGGACATAACTGCACTGGTGGCGCCAACAAGAGGAAATGCACAGAAAGTATCCTGATCTCTCTAATGTGGCACATGCCATATACTCTATCATACCACATGGTGTCGGAGTGGAGTCCAGTATATCCCTTGGTCCATATATTATCAGCTGGAGACAGCAAAATACCACCGGTGAAACTCTTCGCCAAAAAGTCATTGTAAGGCAGTTTGCTCGAGCCAATAATGGGATTTTGGCAGGCAATGACCCAGTAATGGATACCACGAACACAGAAAATGACTCGGAAATCAAGAAAGAGCTGGAGGAACCAAAATTGAACAGAATGGCCAAGGTGTATGACTTTTTGGAGATGTGGCAGGGCAGCCAAAACCTACATGCTACACAGAGGGAATCTCGTGTTAAATACAAGCAGATGACAGCTGTAAGATACATTTCGGACACAGAAGAGATCATGAAAGCATCCTGGTCACCTTTCAACATGATGGTGTGGCTGCATTCAAATTGTGAATAACATCTCCTTTGCCATCAGTGGTGTCAGCAAAGGACCTCTAGGGAGGACGAACTCAGATATTAAATGTCCGCCAAATCAGAAGAATCAACCGTCATCCAGTTGAAAGTGATGAGTATAATGCACCTGAAAGCATTCCACACACCAAAAATTGGCTTAACGGCGATGGCCACTCGGATAATCCTAATGGCAGCGAAGACGATTGCGCGGCAGACTGAATATGGAGCTAGACAATGACATCGACGAGGAGGAATGTCCAGAGCTGCGGGTTGCCAGTGCTGCGGCAAATGTTCCCGGATTGATTCAGCCAACATGGAAGTCCAGGAGAGATGCGGAAAAGGTGTTGGTGAGGGTCAATGAATCGAAATGAGAAGGAATAAGGTATTGAAGAAAATGTAGCACAGAATGTGTCAATGATTTACCACATTATGTGTGTAGCTTGACTGAGAGTTTCAGTTAGAAATATATTATGGGCGAATGGTGAGCAGTAGCTTGTAAATATACGTTGGTAAACAAATGTATAGCAGGCGTAATAAATCTTTTGGCAAGATATATAAATTTTTGTCGTGTGAGAGCGAACAGTGCAATAATGATACTGGGTTCAGCTTTGCCACAGGGCCAAGTCTCAATCTGGTAGAAAGGCAACCAATAAGTTCAAATCTTGACGAAAACTATTATCGATGGGAGCAGATGTTGAATAGAGAATACATTATAATGAGAGTTAACAGAGCGTCAACAATTTGTGGTCTTGTAAGTACGGTAATTGAACAGTTATTTGGTCACTGTTATACATAACCATCATATTGGTAGCTTTAATTGGCAAAAGAGACAGCAATAGGATTACTGCCCCATTCTGATAATGAGTGTCAATGGAGCAACACCGAATTTTAGCTTTGCATCTTACATAATTTATGTTCCAATTGGTTGCAGACAACCATTTATGAGAGATTGGCAGCCTTTAGTGGCAAAAACAAAGGTGACATGCTCCCTGCCGCATTCTGAGAATGAGCATCAACGGAGCATTAACAGTTTTACATCTTGCATATTTGGTAATCAAGGCATTGCACAGATCTTCGTGGTCATAACCGAATTATTGACTGCCTCGAGAGGCAACAATCCGATATATCAAAGGTAAAACACAGATTCCAAATTAATTGATATTGCATACTGCAAAACATGCAAAAGTGCAGGATTGGTTGTTGAAAATGCGATGATGATAAGATACTATTAACTAACTGCAAAAACAAAAGCCCTATATAAATCCATTGATGGACCTGCTCGGTGACGTGCTGACAACCTGCCCAATTCAGATGGATTGGGAGATTACCATCGAATTGTAGCTGAGTTGATGGTTCGAGTTGATCGACAAACCGGACCGCCAATTTGGCAACTGTTCGGTTTGTACCCAGACTCAGACCCAAACTGATAGTCCGGAACTGTTGGTAACACTACTTGAAACACAATATAGTACTGAGGAAACTCTTGGATCTATTGTTTAATCTCACATATTTTCTGCTCTTCAGTGGCTACTTGGTCAGGGTCCCCAAAAGCTGCTTCCAGGAGTTGTATAAAAGCTGATAGGCCTTTCAGCCCTATGTATCCATTCTCCCGAACATGTGGTAACATCTGGCTGATGGCTAATCCCCACAGGTTGTTGAACGTCTACGACATCTTCGACTGTTCATCATTAAAGCGGGTGGGCTTTTGCCAATAACCAGCCATGGATGTGTAACACAGCCTTTCATGTGAGTTTGATCTGACTCTGAAATGTCTGAGCAGTCTGGAAATTTCAAATCTGTCCTCCAGAGCACAGCAAGCAGCCAGTGCCACCCTGGCTGCCAACATTAGATCATAGGCTAACTATGTCCTCAATCCATAGTCTTCCTATCTAGATTGCTGTGTGTTACACCATTGGTGTTACAGTTATATTTTGGAAATCACTCAGAATCACTCGATGTTCCATAAGTAGGTACTTGATCTGGAATGATGAATAATCACTCAGATTTCAATATTGGATCATCCTTCCAGATTTGTTTGCCTATTGCTCATATCTGAATCTTCTGACCTTTATCTCAAGGGATCTCTGACAGTCATCAAGCGAAGCATATATAAGATGTGTAACATCATTGGATTAGTAATGGTCACCAGATCTCCATTGTAATTGGACACTCCTTCTTCACAGGAAACAGTATTCCCAGTTGCTGACCAATTGACTATTCCCTCTTTCTCCAATGGTTCATTCCTAATAAGGTGATGTGTCGTCAATATCAAACCACCATGGCATTTTCAGATATGCAAAGTCACATAAGACATAAGATAGTAACCAATAATCGATATATCCAAGCCCTGTCAACCAAATGGACTTATACAAATCAATCCTTATTTCCACCACATATTCTCAATCTGCGTAAATAGGATCTGGGATTCATATATCTGGAGTGGCACAGAATTCTCTCCATTCAATATATGGCAAGCCAGTTTAGTTACCGATAACTGAATATTTAGCTTCAATAAATTGTACATAAGGTAACAGTTCGGTCGGTTGCTACGATTGTTAATGTGTTATATACCCGGTGGGTATACAAGAGGGCACTCTCACTGGCTTCTGGTGACACCAACCTATTTGTTGAGAATTGGCTTCAAATGAGCTCATATCTATACAAGGTATTACTAATAGAGAGTATGTCCCAAAATGAACATAGTACCTTAATGATGAAGTTAAAACTCCTGTGAGTTAGACCTTGACCAATAATGGTAGAGGCCAAGGATGACAAAGCAGTGATCTATGTAAAACTCCAAAGCAGGCTTTGGCAGTCTTAGCATTGTTAAGGGTGAGGATCATCTGATATATAATCAGCCATACTGATGTAGAGGAAGGAAAACAATAACATACAATCTACAACTAGAATCCATCTACTGATAGCTGTTGACGTTCTCGGCCAGGATGTTTAGCCTTAACTTTAATCCTGTTTGTTATCTATCAGTTCCGCAAACTAATTAATGCTGAGTTTTAAGAAATGTGAAGTCAATGACGATAGTTCTCCCTTGAAGCCCAGAGTTGTATGTTTATCTTTCAGTTCTAAGTCACAGATATATTTATCACCTCTTTATACTTGGTTATTCCTATTACATTCAGTGAAGCAAGCCATTGAATGGGAAGTGAGCAAGACAATACTTTGGAGTCCAAAGGAAGTCCGAAGGCCAGTCTAATAGCATGGTGGTTTAGAGGATACTTCTGTTCAGCAAATATTGAGTCAGTGCTGCTCCTTCTGCTGAGCCGAAACTACTTTGCTGTTCCTTATAGAAAAGTCGATACTGTGGAGTCTTTGAATTCTTGGACAGTTAGTGGTTCAGTATAAGTTCCGGTTGTTGGGGCAATACTTTTGGGTCATCATTCCGGTGATACTCTTGAGTCATGGACATCAGCAATTGATAGCTCAAGATGATACTCTTGAGTTGATACTATCTATCGGAAGCAGAGAACGGAACAGTTACCACATATCCCTTGCGGTGTTTATCATTATTCAATTCCTAAGTGAAGCCTTATTATCCTTCTCCTCTATCAGTTTGGAATTCATCAGAGGCTTTTATTGATTAGAACCTAGTGTGAATCTCTTGCCATTACTATCAACTCTTCCCATAGCTTTTCATCCGTCCCTGGGGCTGCAGGCCTCATTCAGGTGGTGTCCCCTTCATCTGTCAATGTCCAAATTCCCATTTCCACCTAGGTATGGTAGCACTAAAGGGGCAGGAATTGGTGAGGCATGAGGTTTGTACTCTCCTTCGGTAACGCGATTATCTGTGCTGGATGATCACACACCCTCTGTATGGTGCATGTGGGTTCTGTGTACTGTGGTTCGCACCTTAGCACCTCCTGTGCTGACTCTAACCCTGCTTGTCTCTCCACGAAGTCTACAACCCGTACGTTCTTGTTGACAATTTCTCCTACGTGAGCCTGGTCATCTGCAGACACCAGGGCAACTAGGTCAGGTTGGTCTGATCGGGACATTGCCATGAATCAGGCACATTTACCAGTGCCAATGGTATGCGGCGATTTTAGAGAGGATAGCAGTCAGGGGCACTATAACAATTAATGGAATCTCTAGAGACTTAGCTGTTGTTGTTACTGCTACTGCGTGTCCAACAGTCGAGTGTGTTCCTGCATCATTGTGTCCTTCACAGTCAGATGGCTCTCTGCACTTGGACCGGACCTAAGAATGTGCTTCCTGTGGGGACAGATTTGAGTGCAGTCATCACCTGGGTTGGTTTAGTGTTGTGCGCGGCTGAGCCGCATTACTTTAGTTCTTGTGTATGTGTCAATTAGACTTAGCAATAGTCAGTGAGTTTAGGTCAATGGAGAGATTCAGCACACAGGACACCGGACACCGTACAACAGGTTATGCACCCGGACACTTCGCAGATTTGACGAACTCGACTCGAATTGTGGCATCATCGACACAGTCTCGGAGGAGTACAGACAGACAGACTCAACACGTGTACGGACGACAAGATTGCCAAATCGACAGCGATCACGATTAAGAAGTTTAATGGTACGGACTACAACAGCTGGACTTAGGAAATCGAACTACTCTTGGCGCAGACGCAGGTTCTCAGCATTGTCGATGGTACAGAGGAAGCACCGGATGCGAAGGACAGGGCAGAGTTTAAAGCATGGAAGAAGCAACATGGAATTGCATGGTCGACTATTCTCCTCGCGATGGAGAGGTCATTGCAGCAGCAGTATGGTGTTCAGAAAGACACAAAGGCACTGTGAGATCAGCTGAAGGATGACTACAAGTTGAAGGTGAAGCTGAATGTTTGGGCTTTGCGAGATGAGATGTCAGCTGTGAAATTGAGCGATTGTGAGAATGTACAGGAGTACGTCTGGAAAATTCAGCGTTATGTGAATAACTTCAATCTTTGGGCCGATACCACCAGTTCGCCTGGTAGTGGTACGATGCCAAAGAGCGAGCACACCAATTACCTGATGAAGAATGTACCGAAGAATGATTATTGGAGGTTTTTCACCCAGCTGATGTATGACAAAATTGACACCCTGGCTGACAAACCGGAGGAGATTGTCACGAAGCTGAAAGCCCACAAAGCGCGGCAACAGCAGGAAGTCGACTTGGAAAGAATCAAATCACTGGCACTGGCTAAGACACAGAGAAAGAGCGAGAAGCGGAGTTCAAAGCAGACTCGGAAGTCCCGGAAGTTCCGTGGTAGTGGCAGCGAGAGCAATGGTAGTAATTTGGAGAGTGAGAAGCATCGCCGCAGGAATTGGAAGGATACCCAGGAATGCTCCAGATGCCATCACGTGGAGCACATTGCATGGTATTGTCCAAGCACTGCACCGGTGGAGAGCGGGGCACCGACAGAGACAGCGGCAGCAGCAGCGGCAACGACGACATCAATTGAGAACTATTGGATGGCAGTTACGAATCGAGAGAACCCATCAAAGGATAGTTGGTACTTGGATTGGGCCACCACTTCTCACATTTGCGGTGATCAGAGAAAGTTTGAAAGGTACACAAAGTATACCAAGAAAGAAGAGTGGGAGATTAGTGACTTTGTTGGAAGGATCACAGGCAAGCCCATCAGATATGGAGATGTGCGATTGAGGCTTCGGCTGCCAGGATAGCGCCAAAATCATGACGTTGTTTTGAGAAACGTCGTGCATATCGAAGGTGCACACAACTCGCTTTCACAATCGCAACTTATGGATTGGGGGTTGCAGATTGTGCCTGTCAACGGCTATGGGATCAAGATATATGGCAAAGTGCCGGCTGAGAGTACTGGTCAAGATCAAGGTAATCTTGTTTGCATGGCACGCCAGACTGCAGGGTTATTCCGGCTGGATATGAAGTGGATGGACATGAAGGTTACAGGAAAGAGATATCGAGCGAGAGGATAGGAGCTCCAGACATGGTTAACTGCTTCGGAGGAGCTCAAGGCACGGTAGATTATTTTGAAGGAATTCTGGGCTTGATTGTTCGGGAGGAGCTTCAGGCAAGCTCTATCTTTGTGTTCTTTGGAGTTTAGCACTACGGTCGTGATACCACCCTGGAGGAGTGTGGGGACGAATTTGAGTGCCGTCATCACGTGGGTTGGTTTAGGGCTGTGCGCAGCGGAGCCGCATCACTTTAGTTCTTGTGTACTTGTTAATTGGACTTAGCGAGAGTCAGTGAGTTTAGGTCAATAGAGAGATTCAGCACACAGGATACCGGACACTGTACAACACTTCCAAATATCTAGTCCAATGTTGTTCAAACATGGAATCGTTAATATCTAGGCTGCTCTCTTCTCTGGCCGCATCAGTGCAGTGAATATTCCAGCGGGAGGAGACTGTGAATTGTTCCCAAAAGTAATCCTCCAAAGTATGGTTTTCAAAGGTTGCTGCAATATCGTTTCGATGCTTTTCAAAGCGTTTGGACGCTTGGATTCAAATAGGAAGCAATGCGTACCTGCGAGGTCAATCCAGTTCGTTTGGGATTTGAAATTATTCTCGAATTTCTGCATCCGAATGGAGTAATCACAACGGGTATTGATGGATATCGAATCCAGTACGCATTAACAAAATGTCGATGTAATCATCACAAATCATCACTAACATGCTTATTTTCCATCAGAAACAGAGCTGTGTTCCAGATGACTCTGACAGCTCTGACAGCACCTTGTACCCACTGATGGAGAATTCCACCCTTCCCGTCACGTTGCATACTTACATTTTTTACTTTGCCCCTGGAATGCAGTGACATATACCCACTATCACAATGACACATATGTTACACTCTTCGCAAGGGCTGCAGTTATGCTGTAGCCATTTACACAATGCCTGGCAATGTTTATGCATTTCTTCGGCCGATAGCTACATGCTGCACTTGCATTTATGTTTAGCTTTGAGATTTTATCACATATTGCAATACAGTTTTCGCTTCGGATACATTGCTTGCTGTTGCATTTGCTTTGCCGTTATTATATATTACATGTCTGAAATATACTGACCAAGCTTCACACTCGGTAGTACAATGCCCTCAGTTCTCCACATTCTGTATTGATCCATCATCGGCTTGCAACGCTGCTTTCTTCTGATCCATATCCACATCGTCACCATCCTCGCACTAATAGCCATCGTCATCACTGGTTCCTAGGTGATACCTACAATGCCCTCAGTCCTCCAGATTCTGTGTTAATCCATCATTGGCTTGCGATGCTTTTTCTTCCACATCTGTATCTGCATCATCGCCATCCTCGCACTCATACTTGTCAACATCACTGGTTCCCAGGTCGAACTTACTATGCCCTCAGTGCTGCACATTCTGCATCGATCCATCATCAGCTTCCAATGCTTCTTGCTCCTCATCCACATCAGCATCGCCGCCATCCTCGCCCTCATACCCATCATCAGAACTGGTTCTCTAGTCAAACCTTTTCAGTTCAGTTGTGTGCCGTCATTGCTGGCAGGCGGTGGGGATAAGACTGCACCCATCTCATTCATCACAGTCACCTTCGTAATCTCCACTACCTGCTGGCAAGCCGAATTGCAGTTCGTTATCGGTGCAATTGTTGTTTATCAGGATGTTTGGATCAGTCCTTCCGATCTCAGGCTCCTCAAGCGCCACTTCGGAGGTCAAATAGTCAGGAACAATAGCATTGTCAACACGCGCTGCTTCCACACTTATGACCATGGCATGTGTTGGGTTCTCCGCCTGTTCGATCTGACACTTGACAGTAGCAAGAGTGATTTTGTACACACAGTATTGGTAGCTCTCCGGTAGTGTGTTCCAGGTATTCATCAAGAATGTATATGTGTCTGCAACACCAGGCGCAGTTAACACCCTGCGACCCATTTCTGGGCAGCAGGATGTGTTCGTACAACCATCATTCTTGTAATTGAAGTAGTTCGAGAGATGAGGTCTGTCCACTCTCAGCTCCAACTTGGAAACTTTCGGATGAACACCTCTGTTCTTTTACCACTCCAGGACAGCATGGCACAACGCAGTGCAGGTAAACATGATCAGTGGCAAGGGTATATGACCGTCCTTGTTGTTCATCATGGAATTATAAAATCCATGAGCATACATTCCCCAGTTATTCGCCAGATCATAAAATTTCATGTAGACAAACCACGGGATTGCTTCCACCAGGTAGTAAGGTGGACGCTGGCCATTCGTTAGCACCTTTCAACTCTCTCTGCGTTGGATTTGGGCTGCTTACACCATCTTCCACATGCTCTGCTACAGGAAAAAGATACTTATTGTCTGCCAAAAGGGAATCAATGAATTGCAAATGCTCTGGTTCGGATTCTAAGCGGTGGAGATCATAATGCTCTGCTATATTGTCACTTGCTGATTAAATAGAATGGGATTTAACCTTATCGACTTGTACTCGAACCTGGTACCGGTTTGAGCATGTAATATCCAACATGGGCCGTTGCTTCTGCATACCTCTTTCAAGATCTCCTTTGTGTGCGCCGCAAATGCTATAGACCAAATGTTGTTTTGCTGCATAGCGGTATTCCAGTACGTCTCTATTATCTGCCAGGGTGTGGTCTGAGTTAAAGCATTCAAAACACGTCGCATTGCATAACATACCATCTACAAGTCGCTTGCACTCATAAACTGCCGTCTAGTCCACATGTTGAGCTCAAGGAGTCTGCCCATTGCAAACACAAGACATATCATGTCTGAGTGACCAAATCAATGGATGCTGCGACTGCTGGAGACCATGGATCTAGGTGTATACACTGGCTGCGGATGCAATTGCCACTGCCTCTGTCTCTGATTCATTTTGGTAGCTTGCGTTCGCAGTGGATTTGTAATGATCGCATGGGCTTCTGGATCCGGGATGGCGGTAGGCAGGTTGTCAAGATCGCTGAGAGGAGAGGGAGTAATAGCAGTGCCAGATGCGGGGCTGCATACAATGTAACACGTTGAGGTTCCTCCAGGTGATGGTGCCCTACCACTGCTTGTACCCGGCATAGCAGTTAGAGTATTTATTGACTGTCGCTGTGTAGAGGACAGGGTGCTTGTCACACATTAAGTAATATCTGCAACATGAGAATTGTTCAGCGACAATGAGTGGGTGGTGTTCTGACCTTGGATTGTAGAGGCTACAGAACTCCCTCTTTGATAGGAATCCCTCTCGCCAGCCAGTATGGAAACGCGTCTCTTAGCAGATGGAAGTTGACAATTCCCCAAAGGCCCACGCCTTTGCTGATTCTGATGATTAGTAAGACTTCAAACATTTCGTACAACCGGAGTCATGTCAGCGTAAGGGCTTTGGGATGGCATAGTCCGATATAGATGTTGGACATTAAGAATGTAGAAATAATTACCTGCACAAGCATATGCAATGGCAGGTGAGGTAGACTCCTATTTGACAAACCAGGGAGAGTTTTGACAAAAAAGGGAGTCGCAGTGAAAACCATGCTAGACTCTATACCCTGACAATACTCAGAGATGAGATCTCTTGAATTGCATTCAATTATGGGGTTAACTGCCATCAGATTAAACTCAGCATTCATATTCACTGTTAGAGCAACATCTGGAGGCCTATTTGCACTGCTTGAAGGGTGTTTATGCCTTCTTAGCACAGTTATCATAGTATTGCACTCATTCTTGACACAATACTTCGAACCATCGATTGTGTATATCATCAGCTTCCCAGTGGAAATGCTCCCTTTGGCAGAGCTAAAAGCATCGCAAAGCGAACAATGACATATTCTCTATCTTATGACAGCCATCGCTTGTGCTGTATCCACCGCTAGGTGTGTTGGTAGCCATGTTGGATGATTGCATAATTGGAACACCCTGAGAACTACTCAATTTGCTGCGAGATGCACAAGGTCAGAGCGGTAAATGTGGTGTGCGATGCAAAAGCAACACCCTGTGTTGGCAACTTTCCTCACTGCAAGTACTAAATCTCATCGCGAGGATTCTCAGTCATGAGGTGTCTGGTGGTTGTATAAGATGAAGGTTGGCCCGGTTTGTATTCTTCAACCAACAAAACCAGTTGAACCAAGAAATCGCAGGAACTCAAGTATATATAACCCTTCTTCCCGTCTACACCTCCATTCTCTTTTCCTCCCGTATTTAACACACCGCCAGCGTCCTCAACACTCAACATCACGTGACTTGTACAAAACAATGCCTCTCGTTCCAACACACACCCGATAACCTACACCCCTTTGTATGTTCCCTCTGCGCTTCCTTCCACTACATGCAACTGTATCAAAGTGCTAATGCCTCGGATGTAGATTCATTTTCAACTCACCACGATGGCACCGAATGACAGCTGCAGTGGAGAGGGGAAGCCGACTGCTAGGGCAAAAGTGCAGACATCGGTTATAAATCGACGCCAGTTGTTGGATCACGACCATATAAAGCAATTCATCTCGAAACACATCTGTGGACTCATTGGGATATACAATATTTCGGGCGTCAAGGTTGAGAGGGCATGGGACATCTTTTGTGATATAATCTTTCTTAATCCAGTCATGACTGGCCACATTTCATAATTTTAGCTAATGTGGCCGGACCGCAGGAGCAGGAGTTTCCCTTTTGGGGAGTCGTGGGCAGCCTACCACTCACATATCGGGCAAATGTTTGACAAACTCACTACCAGATGACCAATTGGAGGTGGGACAACCCCCATGCCTTCGGGGATCAAGTCGATTGCTCCAATCCGCCAACAACCAGCTCGGGGCAGGTTAAACGCACCACTAAGCGTTTCTGTTGGTATGGTAGCGATGGTCTCTGGGCAAAGATTAAGCTACCAGGCTGCCAGCAGTACAAGCCAGGCGACTTCCTGGCCATTAGACCACTGAATTGGGATGAAATAATCGATGTGGGTGATGATGATGAGAACTGGGTGGATCACAGAGTGGCGAGCGGTGAAAGGAGCCGTCCTCATGATGGCACTGACAATGACAACAGTGAGGGTGAGGAGTACAAGCAGCGCAGTGAGAATGGGAATGGGAAAGCAAAGGGATCAAACGATGGGAAGGGGAAAGGGAAGGGGAAGGGGAAGGGGAAGGGGAAGACAATGGAGGAGGGGAAGGGGAAGGGGAAGGGAAACGGTAAAGGGAAATGTATTGTTGAACAAACCCCAGGGGGAGATGATATCTCTTGTGCTGTTGCGTTGCAGTTGCAGAAGGAAATGTATGAGGCAGACTTCAACACGGAGGGCTGACTAGAGCGGGTATAATTAGAGCTGGAAGATTTGCCCGCCATGTCAATTTTCTCAGATAATGATCCCAACTCTCCCAAGTCAGACGGCAAATATGACTCAGACCATGATCCTGATGTGGATATGTGCATGGAGGATAATGTGAATGCACTGGACTGCGTTGATTTAGAAGGTAATGTGGATATGGAAAGGGATGGTGACGATGAAGAGGAGGAAGATGAAGAGGAGGAAGATGAAGAGGAGGAGGATGAGGATGAGAAGGAGGATCAGGATGAGAAGGAGGATAAGGATGAGGATGATGGCAAAGAACCTCAGACAATTCACAAGGGAGAGATGGTACATACATTGGCTGATGATGTAGATACTATGGTAGATGATCAGCCAATCGTGCTACCTAAGCCAGACCAGAAGATGCGCAAACATACCCCACGGCCACAAACTGCGGCATCGGCCCAATGCCCAGAACCCCTGGAACCTCGCCCACAACCACCTACTCCGGAGACTTATCCCCCCACTGGGCTGGTGTAGTTGGGGCTTGTAACGCTGCAAAAACATCGCCCAGCAGTGCCAACTCTGTGAGAAGCTAAGGCAGCCGAAAACACCTCAGATGTGGATGTGGATCAGCAGCTGCTCAGCGAATCGGCAGGTGGTGACAGTCTCCCCAATTTCCCACTCCCCAATATCCCTCTGCCCAATGTCCCTCACCCCAATGTCCCTCTCCCTGAGGCATGCCCGCATGGCATGGTTGGTGAGGGGTGAACCAGTCATCACGATGGAGAAGAAGGGATGGTTGTTGTGTTCGGGTTATAGTCTGGTTCTTGTCTTGTTCGGTTCCTTTGGTATAATCTAATTATGTCAGGCATTGACTATTACACGTGTCTCGAGGTTTTTGCATCGCTCAGGGTTTATTTTATTTATGGGCTTTATATTGGTTTTATGTTATTCCTAGTATTATGGAACATCACACATGCGGTATTTTTGCAACTCCTGCCATGTAAGGAACCTCCTTGTAATGGTGTTGAGGCTCAATAAACCTCTCGAGTTAGCTGAAAGAATCATGAGCTTACACACCAGGCTGCTCATGCCCAGCATCAACTTTTGTCCCTTTCTACAGTGTATACTCCGCTCTTGGTGCATCGTCAACAATGCCAGAGAAGACCCCTTTCCGTTGCCCTGTGTTTTCATGCTCAATGAAGTTTACCTCATATAGCTGGCGACGTAAACATATCAAATTACACCATTCTGAACACCTTCAAGTTGCGCAACAGCAGAGTCTGACTATTGCCAGCGCGCCCCAACGGGTTGAACCCACTCAGCGTCATAAATTCAATGCTAACAAAGATTCAGTTGAGACTTGGACGTGTTTCCCTACCTTGAACATGCTGAAAACATCGCAGACTTGGAGTCTCAACCACCGCCGCATCCTCTGCCGCAGACGGAATTATGCCACAGCGCCGGCGCCCCGCTGATCGATTACATTGCTGAGCCCTGGGGACACAACGTTCAGGGTTGCCTTGAGACGAACCTGCAAAACAATCTCTACTACCCATTTGCGCCCCATGAAGAGTAAAAATATAGCCAGAGTCGAATCAAGAAACAAGGCATGAAGAGGTACTATGGCAATGTGCTGATGGAAGAAAGCACCGCTCTGCATTTCGCAAGCTTCAGAAACGGAGATGGCGTCTAGAAGCTCATGGCTAGCATACGAGATGATCAGGCTCCCTGGGAGTGGGAACTACACACTGTCGAGGATATGAGATGGAATGACAATCACCAATGCCCTTTCAAATACTGGAGTCGGAACATCATCAAAAGCTTGAGATGGTTGATGTGGCAGCCAGCCTACGCCTAGCATCACATTTATGCCCCTCAGTGTTGCTTTAACAGCGCTACGCCACCAAAACATCTCTATACCAAAATGCACACTGCAGACTCATGGTGGGAGACACAGGTAAGGAGTGATACTCCAGGATAATAACGTGCTAATTGACGTTTAGTCAATGCTCAGAGCAGGGGATACATTGGTTCCCTTCGTCTTCATGTCCAACAGAACACATCTCTCGAATATTGCTGGTGCCAAGACAGAGTGGCCAGTATATATGGCAATTCGCAATCTATCTTCAAACATCCACCAGATGCCCTTAATGCACAGCATCATAATGGTTGCTCTCGTGCCGATTCCAATCAAGGAATGCAATCTTCCTCAGACGCGGCTGAATGAGCAGCTGCAAACAAACCGAGAGGTCCTCAACGAAGTACTCTAGCGGGTACTCCAGCCTCGCATCTTTAAACAAATTCCCGGCACTGAGAGTAGGTATTACAACTTTCTCTGAACAGATGGCAACTTCAGGCATTGCAAACCGGTTGTAGCAGCATGGCTTGCAGATTGCCCTGGGTATAGCAATCTACATCATCTTGAGTGGCATGTCTGTTTTTGGTGCGAGTGTGCAAAGAATGAACTTGGAGATCATGTCCCTCCTGACAAGCAACACCCCCAGTGGGATCACAATCTATATAGAATGCTCAGCGATACCAACAACAAGGCAGCCAATGCTGAATACTAGTCGCGCCATGTTCACCGAGGATTCAACATGTTTCGACATATTCCCAGTATCGTGAGTGACCTCCCTAAGCCCGCCCTCCTTCATACAATGCAGATCCACATGCTTGACCACCTCCAGAAGTGGATTTTCCACTTCATGAAGCTGCACGAACAGCTCAACAAGTGCAATGCGATCTGGTTATTTGTACCTGCTTACTATGACCTCACACCAAAAAATAAGTCATATGAAGACGTTTCTCAATGGAATGGGAAGGAGATGAAGAAAATGAGCCAGTACCTACTTGGAGTTGTAACGCAGTCACTATGAGGTGGAAGCCCCACTCAGCGTCTCATATTCAATCATGCAATGGAGTTCACACAGGCATTGTTAGAATTCTATATGTACATCAGCAAAAAGTGGAAAAGGTATTCTGAACATTCTGAGTATTTTGAAGGTTTTTGAAAGTCAAGTTCGCGTTTAGTCAATTTTGTCGGGTCCAGTTATATGAATTATACTCAGTGATATTGCATCCACAATTTGACGGGATTTTCAAACTTGGTATAGTGTTCCAAAATAGGTATAGCCTAGTTGGATACATTTCTTAATTGATTAAAGTCAGCTACTTTTATTTTTGAAAAATGTAATGAACATAGAATACTTTGCTGAGTCATGACATGAAACTTGCCATTACTATTTCAAAATGACAAATCTAAAACAAACTAACTCAAATAGGAAATATTATTAAAGATATTCAGTTATTTGTTAATTATAGCTGGAGGTATTCCAAATATGGTTAGTTTCATTATGATTTGTCATGAAGATATATAAACCAAAAGTTTCATAATATTACTAAGCAAGCAATAGTACGTCTATTACATATTTTATTTTTAACAATAGACTACCTTTCGACTATAAATCAATGCAACAGACTAAGCTATACCCCTTTGGGAATACTATACCAAGTTTGAAAATCCCGCAAAGATATGAAAACAATTTTACTGAGTATATTTTCATCCCGAGTACACTGTAGAATTTAGAAAAGGCGAACTTGAATTTCAAAATACTCAGAATACTGAGAATGCCATTTCATTTTTTACTGATGTATGCTTGCTATAAATCTCACGATGATGCAACATTTAGCTACATGGAGGACACTTTGCATCGTTTTCACACTTTCAAAGATGGTTTGTTACTCAGGCGAGCCAATAAAACAGTGAAGGCCAAAGCTAATACCCAGAGAATGGAACTCGTGAAGAAGTGAAAGGTACACAAGGAAACACATAGTGGAACTTGGATGTCGTCCAAGAAGTGGCACAAAATAAATGCCTGGCAGGGTTATATCAGCCACCGGATGGATGTTTCCCAGGAGTTCAATGCCGACTTCAATTTTCCGAACATCCACTTGATGCCTCATTGGGTCGAACAAAGTTGTTGATACGGAGCCTTGGAACAGTATTCTGCTGAGAGACTTGCAGAAGCACATAAAACGAACCTCAAGGACAGTTGGAACGTCTCCAATTACAATCTGAACTACCTGCCACAAGTAATCAGCTTTCAGCATTGCATTCTCTCCTTCGCAATCAGAGAGCCCAATCTCCATGCCCTTGCTCAGCGTCAGGAGAACACCGCTGCCGCCTGCAAGGTCCTCCCTTCTCGTGCTGATCTGGCTGCCCCCCTAAGCCCCCAGGAATATTCCAAGCCTGAATTCATGGGACCCCAAAACCACCGTGATGGAAAGCATCCTGACACTATGATCAAAGACTTCAGAGCATTACTTGACAATATGCAAGATGCAATGCACCGCATGGCAATATACAACAGGACACTGGAGTTAATCAAGCATAAGAGTCGTAACATGATGTATATATTGGATGAACAACTGCACCCAATGAAGCTCTGTATTTACCATGGTATTAGGATTCAATTTGAAAGTTTAAATGGTGAATGAATATCTCAAATGTGTCGATGTACAGGATGCGAGAGCTGGGGCCGAGGGGATCGACGGAACGACAGGGTGTGAGTCAAGCAACACCAGGGCAGGTGGTATAGCACGCTGAATGAACGTCTCCCATGGCAAATGCAATGACTATTCAAAATCAAACTCTTAAACAAGGATGGAGCTTTCGTTAAGTACTGGTTAGCCCTGGCACTCACCACAATACCTGAAAACTCTGGTAACTTAGACCTCGTATCGAAATTTGTACAACTGAGAAAACCACCGGCAGCTGTTGCTTTGCAAGTTTTCAGCACAGGAAACATTCTCGGCTGTGCGTACGTAATTCCAGAGATAGCTACTAGTAGTATGACAGGAGACGGACAGAATGTGTGATGGATTATCAATAGCCACATAGATCTGGCGACTTGGAATGGTGTGTATAATTAGTAAAGAGAAAATAGCATTTTCCGTGTAGGTAGAAGGAACGCGAGGAGAGATATTTGCTGCATCACTCATCACATTGCAATCCTGATGTGTGCACGTACCCAATGAACCCATTCCGACATATGGTTGCAGTTGGCCACAACACCAGAGTAATTATTTTAAATAGGAGACCAACAGAACGAGAAGAAATGGTGAAACAGCGATTGGAGGGCAATATTCAACGCGACGTGTTGTATTGATGCCGGGTGCAGAGTAATCGGCCAGCGGAGTGTCTCTAACATCGCTCACGGAGCGCATCCACTCCGACAGAGCCATTCCGCCCGAACTGAATATATTTTTGCCAATGATTTGGATCCACTGATGATCAGGTACTGAATAACCCCAATTAGAAACAGAGCAAGGTTTGTAACAATACTAACACCCTGTAGAGGGGTGTAGGAATATTAAATATCAGGAACAATATAATAGAACTTATTCTAGTTTAACGGGCGGTGTCAGGCATAGATGATATTGGTAACTGGAATGGAGTCTCAAAGCAAGATAAAAGGCTTAAAGTTTATATCAAGGAAATCACAATAAGACAACATTCAAAGCTGTTTTAAAGTTATCTATTGCTTTGGTATAAATGAAAATGAGTAAATAGAGAAGAAAAGGACATCCTCCAATAGCTACCACTTTTCTCTTTATAGACAATTCATTGGCCATCCTCAAATCAGTTCTCATACTCCAATATACCATCCGAATCTTCCCTTATAATCTTACACACCACCTGCAAAACTCCTATCACTGTAACCACACCACATTGCCCAATATCACAACACCTCAGACCACTTCCTTATCATAATTAGATTATCCCACCACCACTCTGCCAATTCCCCACATCTCCCAACATCTTCATCTTTCTGTAACACCAATGTCTATGTACCATTTCTTAACATCACTTATAACCTGAGCTGTGACAAATATACAGTCAGTTGTTTACATACATGTATAGATATATGTGAACTTAGATGACCATGTACAACACATTCAGACACTGGTGTCATTGTAACTTGGGCAAGATTTTCAAGGTGAGTGTATGTGCATATATGGGCATCTACATTGATGGATGAAGATATATGTGGAATTCACTTAATTTTTTTGGTGGGGTGCAGGTGCTTTACATTGCCAAAATTAGCTTGGGGAGCCATACATGTGCATATGGGCCTCTATGTTGATGGATGTCACTGTATGTGAATCTTGCTCAATTTTTGGTGGGGAGCAGATGCCCTCTGTATGCCTCATTTAGGAGTTGTAGGGCAGGTGTGCAGCGCCCCATATAGCAACATATAGAGGGTTAGCCCCCTAGTGGTGTAAACCCTCCAGTAGTCCCCCACACAACTCCTTCATGAGGCAAGATTCGGTCAAGGCCGACCTTTCCTTACGTCATATAATATGTCAGACAACATCACTAGCATATCACTAGAAAATTACTGGCTCTAATCAGAAACCCAAGTCAACACAGCTTCGCACACACAATCGACGTTGCAATTGGGACAATGACTGCATAGATGTGCATGCGTATCCATTTTTCCTACGGTAGATTCTAAAGACACGGCAATCGATATTGCTGTATATCTAGAAAGTCTACAGAACCAAGCCCTTTGATATATCACAGTTGTTGTACCGTGCATAAAGAATTTCTGGTTACAGCCTGGTGAATCCAAACAGAGGCTTGATCACTGCTTAGCGAATACGAGGTGCTAGCCAATTTCTGAATGGAATGGTGAATTTAGAGTATCCGTAGTAGTCCATTCGTAGCACTCAGTTGTACCGCTCGATTGTGTTGCTTGTTCATCATTTGCACGTCTCCTGGCGAGAGAATTTGACACGCTTCATGAACGATCACGCGTACTCTTTGATAACTGGTCTTGTTACGAATGTAAAGCGGACGAAGTCTATTCTTCTATCTAAGGAGAAGCTCTGTCTTTATATACAGGAGAGCCTGGAACACCATGGAAGTCCATGGAAGCTCACGATTGCAAATACCAGTGGCGGTGGCGAGTGAAGACTCGTGGATGAGTCTATGACTATGAGTCCGTAGCCTGTAAGTCAATTCGGTGATCTTAGTGTAGCGGCGACTTCCTCTCAGGTCATATAGTAACAGGTCTTTTACATAAATAAATCTTAGCCCTCGTATCTGGTATTTATACGGGCTGACGATGTTCAGCCGTCTCCATACATAGATGAGTACGTACGCATTCATACTTGGACTACCATATATATATGGCCTCTATGGCCCTCTTAGATAGTACAATCAAGCGTCTCTATCTCTACTTTTAACAGGGTCTGTTGACGAGAGTAGCAAGTTGCAATAGTAGCAAAGGGTGGCACCGGCATACCGAAGATATATCCGAAGATTCTCTGTATATATGTCGAGTCCTTTTCCTTCTCTCATCTCTGTCCCATAGTCTATGCACACCATCCTCCCCTTCATATTTGCAACAGAGTCCCCAAACCAAGCACTGGACAGATTACCGACCACAATGGTGTGGAATAATAATGAACAGAACACCCCATGATTACTGATTATGTTCAGTCCTTTATGCACGGTACAGTGCTTTTACCACGGGTTGTTGGATTGTGTCAGACCAACGACTAATTATCACTCCCTCCAGATAATCAGGGAATTTGTACACACAACGAGAGAGTAAAAAATTAAAGCTACCCTAAATTACTTTTATGCTTGTATTTCTACCAACCTTTTCCCTTTCATGTGCTAACTTTGAATTATGTATGCATTCACTGTACTAGTAGGATTCCTGGTTATCGTCGGCCCGGAATAGCGATGTCGATTAACTTATAAGCCAGCTCTTCACTTAACTCTACGCGGCCGGTTTTCCGCTGATTAACATATATATACGGCTACGCCGTTGGCATGCATTTGCTATGGACCTTATCGCTGCCTACTAAGGACTGAAGTTTGCGTCTGAGGAGGTTAGGCGTAACGGGATACGGACATTTTGTCTCTATTCCCCTTACACCGAAAGAGCCCTGAGCTTTACGAATGGCTTTCTGCTGTCGAAATTGGTGCCCAAAGAAGGCGCTGCGAGTTCTGTTGAGAAGTTGATGTAGCAAGAGCAAACCGAGAAAATAGACGTCGTCCGAATCTTACAGAGAGCGGGAGAACGATGGAGGATTGCAGACGTGCGGAGTAACGAAGTACGTGCGGGATTGACGCAGAAAAGGGATTCTTTTGCTCGAGCTGATGAGAGAATTTTAAGCGTAGGCTGGAGGGAGCGAACGACAGTGTCCAAAGGGCTAGGTGTACACTTGCTTAATCTGATGCTATGCGGGGCTTGAAAATTACGATAGGGTTTACTTTGGTTAAAGAATCGGTAGGAAATAACAGAAGAATGGAGCAGCGCTTAATGTGATAGAGTATTGGCAGGGAACTTTCGAATGGCCAAGCGTTCTGACACACCTTCGCGGCTGTTATATAACGATATGTACTATCAATATATATCGCGACTTCAAGGAACTATATCATACGATCAAAACAGTCGAACGAAACACCTTCACAACCTACTACCGGCAGGATGATTCATACGTCTGCGCCGGACATTATCACCATCGTCTTGTGCAAAAGTCGATGCCTCGACTCATACGTGCAGGTCTAAGTGGGAGCCTGATTCGACTCGGGTTCGGAGGGTCAGCTGCACAACCCAAGCTCCAAGTTCCGTCATGTATATCACCCGCTTACTATTACGAGTCCAGGTACAGCACCTCAAATCCCAGTTCCAGAACCAATTCTCAATGGTTGGTCGTTTGATTCCCACCATAATCTTAATAGCCTTGTCACGCCGGTCAAAAAACCACAAGTTATATCATCGAATAATTTCCCTATAAAAACATCCCTTACATGTTCTACAACGTGTGTTATCGCCTGCGGATTCATTCGGGACACTCCCCGAGTTGCGCTTCTGGTTAATTAAGGCTCAGATTAATTTTAATTATAAATCCGATGTCGCAGCTACCGACTTTCGAAAGTGTTGCATTTCCCCACAACCAGATCAAGGATGCACATATTGGTTAATTGGGTCTCGGAACTGGGCAATACCTCCGCCTTCGTCTACCGAGCACCAATAAATAACAGCGCCGTGCCTGCCCATAGGGTAGTCTCGAACCGCTACTAGCGTAGCGGTCTAGTCCAGTATGTAGGTTTTTTAGAGTAAGTTTCGTTTGGGTCACTTCATCCAGGAATTATGCGAAATTTGACGATCTTACACCAAATTTGGCGAAAGCAATTGCGACTGGTACCAAATTTGGCGGAAGCAATTGTGACTGGCACCAAATTTGGTGGGTAGGTCACCAACAACCCGCCAAATTAAATGGCAAGTCACCAAATACTCTCATTAGGTGACCCGGTCAGAACTTACTCCAAAAAACCCTAATTCTGGACCAGACTGCTACGCCAGTAAGCAGTTCGAGACTACCCGTAGGGTACGGTGATTTTACCACACCCCTTGCGGTAGATAAATACTGAAGATTGATTGATTCGGCGCCAGAGAAAGTGGCTTTTCGGTCAGCAATGGTACGATAAAACATTACATTTATATGTATATGGCTACTGCATTAAAAATCGTGTCCTCAGAGAATTTCTTGCAATGCATATTGAATGGCCTGGCTCGATACTCGGCAAACCACTTGCTACCCCCAAATTGCTTAGCATTTGTCCTGAGTCGACTGTCCAATTTCGAATTTCATGTTCGCGAAAGATCTAGCCATAGGTCGAAGTGAAGTTGGAGAGCAGCTGGGTGGATTCGGCATTCGGCACGGCGGTTTTGTTCGGCATCGTCCGACATGGGGCATTGCTCTTTGTTGAAAATGACTCAAGAGCTTGATATTATACGCATGCACTGATGCACTGTACTCGGAGGGTGCCAAAAGTCGGACGCACTTCCAGATATGGTATACTAAGTCCTAGCAGCCATTTTCCCAGTGCTAGAACATATAAAGAAAATCGAGTAATATCTATGACCCCGTTTGTGTGACGGAAAAAAGACAGGCGCACCCCTACTCTCTCTACTAAATCCAACACACATAGTGCCACGCCACCCTCCACATCAATGACTGCCTGTATCTAGGTGAATATATTTCTCAATAGACTATCCAGCCACTCGTTTGGTGATTTTTGTTGCGGTGTGCAGTGGTAGAGAGGAGGAAAGGACGGTAGCAAAGGAGTGAGGCTCTGTGAATTACCCAACCGCGCCCGAATCCCTTGTACCAGGCCACCATATATACGCGACCTGATTCCTCCAAACTCCGAACCATCCCGATCTCAACCGTGGAATTCCAGATCCGAAACTATCGTAGGAACCTTATAGCTAGCAACTAGAAAAATTAAACCCGCTCATCAGATTCTAGCTGCAGGAGTCAGTCCAGGGACAATCCTCCCGGGCCGCAGACCCCGCATGCAACACCAAGTGGGGTTCATTATACAATCCCACTGACTCTATCTATGCAGAAAATACGAAGCAATAAGGTAGTACCAAAGTACTGCAGATGCCAGGATTAAAGATTTCTGCGCACGCTTTGTCTTAATTGCCCTTTTTGTCGTTCAAAATTACTCAAAAGTTAGTTAAACACAAGGAAACTCTAAAATTCCAGGACATTTGTAATTATTCCAGATTTTGAGCCGTTTTTAGACTGTAGACGCAGTTAGGTTTGTATTCCGCGATTTTTCGGCACTATTTCCATTTAATTCCTGTTAAAGTCGCAATGTTTGATCATTAAATGCCAATGGAAATATTATTTGACACAAATGCCATCCCTTATTTAGGCGAGCGTAACACAAACTTGGTTTTTGCAACTAATCATTGCCAGATAAATTAAAGAGGCAGATGAGGCCCGTCTCGGGTCTTGAAGGATCTCGGAGGATTCCCAATACTAATTTTAGGACTTCAGTCACTAATAACCGAATAAAGAGACGGAGGGAGCGGTTCCGTCCCGAATTTCGAAGGTCTCGATAGACCCCACAGAAACTCCATATTATAAAGTTAATATAACTCCATTCTACAGTTAGCCTTGTCGGTTATCCATTCCCGTATTGGATATTTGCAAATACTCTGGACAGTACACTACCAAGTTTGCAGGTTCTACTTGGTTTGATGTATGATACCGATGTTGACTACACTGCCCACATCTTTCTGTATCAAACTCAGGTAGACATTGAGCCTCAATGAACGGAGTTAAATAACCTGAGGCATACTTTCCAGAGGTCTAGGCGAGAACCAGACCCACTCATATTGTGTGTAGACTCGTGTTGCATTTGTAAGGCTTTTGATATTTGCAAGAGGGGTGAAGATAGGAACTTCATAGTAGAAAGTATTTGTTTATGCATCTAAATCAAACCTCTCGATAAGTGTTGCGCGTCCTAGAAGAGCCAAATACCCCCCATAATCCCCCTAACCGCCTGAACTGGCGCAAGTTTTGTTTGCTTTAAGCTATCGAATCTTCGAAAAGAAATGAATATTCCGGAGTACCAAAACCAGTACCGATCTGGAAAGCGAGGAAAGGAGGAGAACTGACTGCTCCTCGTATAGGCCGGGTCACAGAATTTTTATTCTACTGAGTTCGGGGCTCCGACGACCACAGGTAACAACTATGAGACGATGCTGTCGGAGGGTTATCTGAATACCCAGTATGTACTGGTAGATCGAAGGTCTGAGAGACAGTCAGCTGAATAGTATCTCAAGGCACAATAAAGTGCACTTACTAGGGGCTGGGGCGGTACAGACCGCGGAGGATGGCTTTCCCATTGCAACCCATCCGGGAACTATCCGCCAGACACACAAGGTTCATTCGACTCGAGGGTCTCCTGTTTGGGTTGGGAAGACTCTGGTAGACTGGATAGCTATCACAGGGGCCGGTAAGCTGCAACTGGGTGTTATAGAGGGTATAAACTAAAGTAGCCAGCATTTCGGACAACAGCTACCACCCAAGTTATCATGAGCATGGTGACTACAAAACGGGAGCCTCCAAAACTTCAACCGCCACTCCTGATAATCCTGACTTGCCCAATATCGGTAATCCTAGGTCCCTTTTGGTGCGGTACGTTGTGGCATCTCCGATAATGACACACTGAAGATTTCGTATCCTCCAGAGATATTGAAAATGTTTCCCAGATACATGCTCACCATGGAGCGGTCCCAAATAGCGTGGAAAACTTCCCCCCAGGTCCACATCCGTAAGTTTATTCTCTCCAGAACCTTCAATTGACATGGGTATCTGAGCGATGCTGATGTTGAACGCAATTGACATAGACCAGCTGCTGAATCCTGCGGAACTTGTGGTCATTCGTACAAATTATTGAGTAGACATGTCAAGACAAAGCACCCAGAGACGTTTCAAGCTCCGCCAGATAGGTTTGATTGCCAAATCGTCAATTGCGATAGAAAAGGAGACAAGGTGTTTTCCCGTTTAGATAACCTCACACAACATCTCCGCATGGTGCACGGTCAGTCGATCCCCAAAAGACGTCGGCGGGGTAGAGGTTAAAGTTAGGTCGATGTCATACGAAGCATCTATCGCGATGGACAGGTAGGTATCGGTGGGTGCTAACGGGCAAGATTCGGGTCGACAAAAGTTGTTGAATGGCTGTAATTGGGGATCAACTCGTTGCCAATGCACTAGGCAGTGTAAAACCGGCGTTCCGCGGGTGAAGAATTTAAAATCTATTTCTTGTAGTTGAGTGAGGTTGATCTTTATAGCTTGAGAATTCAACATATGGTTTACCGAAACCGCGCAGCTTTATAATTACAAGTCACGGTGGCGGCTTCGCCGCCCTTTGGAGGCGCCCAGATAGATCGTCTCCAGCTCAACTCCCAGGTATACCTCACCCCTGGCTTCCAAGTACACTCGACTCCAACCCCTACAGTATACTTGCTGTGCAGGTCCCAAGCCCACAAGTGTATCTCTCCAAGTCTCTGTGAGTTTGTACCATTTCTATGACCAGAGCAAATATTGTCAGCTGAAAAGATGCTTTCTGCTCAGCTATTTGAATCAATTGAAGTCAATTAAGTCCCCAAGTTTTGCTCTGATCACAACATGTTCTATGGATGAAACATCCATAAATAGGTCCTATTTCGCTTTCTAGTTGCCAATTTACTCTATTGCAAAATTGTACTACTGAATAAAAACAGTCCAATAAAGGTATTAATCCACAACCACTCACCCAATATTAAAGATATCATGAATCTGAACCTGGGATGTGAAAGCAGGTATAATTATACACATTTTGTGTAATGACACTTTATTGTCAGAGTCCAACTTGCAGACTTAAATTAATGGGTCATTCTAGATCTGAGTTCATACTTGCCACTATCAGCCACTCAGCCACAGAATTCTGACCAATAAGAATCGAAAAAGACACATGTCGTCTCCTTATATGAATAATATTGCTCTGATTTCGATGTCAGCGAATAATTATTAACCAACAAATAGGCGGGGGTGTTCACCAAACGCTCGAAAACTTAGTGTTTAGTGCCGGACAGCAAATTTGCTACGAGGCACCGGGATAACCACTAAAGCCGTCATAGTTAAATGAAGCCGGTGTAACGAAAACTCATCCAGGCCATGACGACTTTGATAATCCACCATCGTTTTGAGATGTCAAGGCCGATAACAAGGGCTCAGTAGTGCTTTTCGTCGGGGTGTGTTGTCGCCGTAGTATATCCAAACTGGAGGACCGAGGGAGTTAAGATCTATATATTGTGGCGTTAGAGGTAAACATGCGCATTGAAGAAAGAAGCAGAGGGGCAGAGTAGCGCTTTGGAAGATGAGAGTGAAATTTGAAGGGCGAGAGTGCGGTTGGGTGGGAATGTGTTAGTGAGTACGAGTAGATGAGAGTGAGGTTGGTAGGATGGGGGTGCACGTGCTGTGTTAGTACGTTAGTGTAGTAGTTTATTTCGCATGGGCATACAAATTAATAACCTGATTAAGTTGACACGGTAGGCTCAGATAAACGACATCTTTCTAAGCCAAAATCAATTACGCAGCTAATTTGAGCGGTACACAAGACTCAGGTTCCTAGAAAAAAAGTCCGCGAGAGTGCGGCATTATAAGCTTTGATTGTATCACAGAGCTGTGTCCTGACTCACTGAGACCCTGTTCCTGCTAGATAGATACGGGACTTATGAAGGATAATAAAATAGAGTTTGTTGCCTTGCTGCTCCTCTAAGCTGAGGTTCGCATTTCTTAAGCACAATCCTAGCGAGCCCTTAGTGAAATAATTAAAATTAGCTGCAGAATGAAGTCATTCTTTGTACCCTGCATATCTACTTTTCGGTTTACATCAATCACTGGCAGTCTCGCACAGCTATGTCATCATAGCCCTCGGTAGTAAATATCTATTTCTACCGTGTTACAGTAGTAATACCACCGTATGGGCTCGTTGTCAATACCCCAACCCCCTCAGTAACCCCCACACCACCATACACAAGGCAAGATTCTATCGCCTATACGTCCAGTTTCCTTAGACTTGTTGCAGTTTGCATTGTTCCATATTGATTAATCAGATCAATGTTAGGCTCAGCGTTCCGTGTTACCGATTGGTCAACTAATCAGCATCTAGGATGGAAACTGCGACAAATCTAACGAAACTCAGCGTGTACCACACAGCCAGGCCTTTCCTGACGTCATCTAAAATGCCGGAAAATATCTCTGGCATACCACGAGAATGTTACTGGCTGTGGCTAGATGCCTAAGTCAACACAGTTCCTCACACAAAATCGACATTTGGTCAATCACTTCAGAAACGTGCATACCTAGCCCGTTCCGCGGCGGAAGAGGCGAAAGATGGTGCTATATAAGTAGACAACCCAGGCAAACCTTTTGACATATTCAGCACTACTACCACAGGTTGCTGTATTGTGTCATGCCAACGACTGATTGCCACGGACTCAAGTTATCAGAATATTAACACAAGGAATAGATTAAAGCTGCATAAATCACTTGGTGCATGAATCTTAGGGCATCTTGCTTTTCCCATTCCATGTGTTGGCTGTGAATAATGCATATGTTCCGTCCTATGAGCGAACCCTCCAGTTTGCGATATTTTTGACCAATTTGCGAATTGGAACCAATTGACAAACTAATGAACTTCTATAATTCCATACAGTTTTCAACATGAAGAATCTCACTGCACATGCTGAAATCATATGCTTTGAATTAATATCTGTTCTACCCCACCTGCCAAGTCGTCCTCTTAGCCAAGGGGGTTATCCTACCCACCAAGTAAACATCAAAACAACCACAATCCGGGGTCAGATCTCGCTCAGAATTTCTAGTTACTCTCACTAGGTTACTTGCAGGAAACTCCTAGAGTTTTTTTTTAGGAACGGGCCATATTGGAGGCTGCTATGCTCACCGGCGCGCTCTCAAGCATGACTCTGGCAGCGACAGCAGCCACCACAGCACCAAAAAATCTTCTAGGTTCTTCATGCTTTCATATATATTTTCGGAACTCCTTGAGAAAATGTTCTGTAAATTTGAGGGCGTTGTATAGTCAGAAACTTGACAAAACACCCTCATATCACGATTCACTTGGTGGCTGGCACACTTGGCGGGTGGGGTAGAACATATCTAACCTTTCCATTACATGGCAACATCCGTTTATTTTCCAACTGGTTTCACACTTAGCTCCCAGTGAAGTTCAGAGATGGATGGTAAACATGATAGTTGTAGATCTAGAATACACATACAGTCAGTCATGATATAACTATAGTACTATAATCTCACGCAGCAAGGAGTAGGGTGTTGCCATGTTGATTAATTATCTTAAGCTTTAAATTTCCCCACTTAGTGGTGCGGTTTTCCCGAATACTGGCTTAAACTCGGAAACTTGTAGAAAAAATCGCGATATTTTTGTCTAGTTCGCGAAAATGTCTTTAATCTCACGAACTGGAGCCACTTCGCGAACGGGACTCTCAAGTTCACGAACGGGCATAGTTCGTCTATCGGACGGAACACATACATTCTAACATTCTACTTTACGAATTCGTTTGGAATGGTCGAAAGCCTTCTACGATGCAGTGACTATGAAATTAGTGAGAATACTTTAAACTAATCGGATTTTCGGTTTGTTTGTTTGTTTGAAATCATATTGCATTCAACCACTTGCAGCTATAGCATATACCTAACATATTTCCTCCCCACTTCTCTTGTAACGTAAAGAAACAAAAGCAAGTCGTGAGCCCTCTTCCCCATCGGATTTTCGGTTTGCTAACTATTGGGCTGAAACCTGAGGGAAAGGGTAAAACTTCTCCAAACTCGACTACTTGTAGAATGTTGTAGGCAGCCCGGAATAGCCACATCGATCGGCTCGCAACCCAGCTCTCCACTTGATTCTGCTCTGGTGTAATCCAAATCTCGAATCCCGAAACGCCAAGTGTTCCTAAGCTGCCCGACTGGTATGCTGGACTTAGACCGGCAAATGCAATTCTTAATAACCGACTTAGGCGGTATAAGATGAGGCAAATGATGATGCCCGATGCTACAGGCGGAGGGAAAATGATGGAGATGGAAGGAAACGTGGTTAGGAGGGTGGAGGGGATTGATGAGTTGATCCCGGAGGATTACCCCTTTGAAAAGAGAAGATATGAGGGGACCACGTTACCGGAAATTAAAAAGAGGCTGCAAGGCCAAGTGATAATTCAGGAAGAAGAACAAGCGTTGGAAGAAGCACGAAAAGAAAGGGAGGGCTTAGTTCTTTGGACTGATGGATCGAGAAAAGAGGATGAGTGGGTAGGGTGTGCAGTGGTATGGAAAGAGGAAAGGTGGAATAAGAGGAGGGTACACTTAGGCCGACAGAAAGAGGCGTTTGACGCAGAAATGTACGCGATGTCGGAAGCAGTGAAAATTGCGGACGAGATTTGCGAAAGAAAAGAAGTAAGGAGAGTGACGGTTTTTACGGACTCCCCAGCGACTTTACGAAGAATACAATCGGACGAGCCGGGACCAGGACAGGTACTTGCGTTACGAACGATGAATTGGGAAAGCAAGTTGACCGATAGAAGCATCAAGGTGGAGTACCGGTGGGTACCCGCGCATAAGGGTGTGGAAGGCAACGAAGAAGCAGACCAACAAGCAACGAAAGCGGCGTATAAGCATTGCGGGAGTTATACCGAAACGCAAAATCCGCTACCACAGTTGAACTATATATCATTCGCTCACATTGGTTGACGGTTAACGGAGACGAAATGGGAAGAAAGTAAAAAAGAGATAAAAGATATGGGAAAGAAGTCGAAGCACAGTTACCGGTATGATTTGGTGAAGAGGGGGGGTAATAGTGTGGTGATGAAGTCCCAAAAATCGATTGCGGCGAGGTTTTATCAACTTAAGACAGAACATGCTCTTTTGGGGAAATACTTAATGCGCATCGGAAAAAGAAGAGATATGAAGTGCTGGTGGTGTGGGCACGAATATCAGACTAGAGACCACCTGTTTAAGTGGTGCAAAAGATGGAAACGGGAGCAGAAGCGGCTTTGGGTTGACGGGCAAGAGGGGGAAGGTGGGTATGAGGGTATTGAAAAGGTGTTGAAGAAGCCGAAGATTAGTTTGCCGATGTCTCTTGTTTTTGCGGAGGAAAAATGTTCGCACGCGCTGTTAGATTTTCTTTATCGTACAGATGTGGGCAGAATTAGCGGAGTGGAGGAGGAGGCGGATAACTCAGATCACGAGGAGTCGAGTGATGGGGGGGTGTAAAAGTTGATGTTGTTTTTGGCGGTTTTTCTTTGGTTTTTGGGAGAAGAGGACTCGCGACTTTGCTTTTGTTTCTTTATGTTACGGAAGAAGCGGGGAGGAAATATGTACGGGATATGCCATGGCCGCTAGCGGCCGAATGCAATATGATTACAAACAAACAAACAAAGCTGCCCGACTGGCAAGCTTTTATAAATATCTGCAGGCTGGCGAGGCCCGGCCACGATATCGTCGGTCGCCGTTAGCGCAGGCCAGGCCGGGCCACCATATTAAAAGCCTATATATGCTGCAAACAGCCTGCAGAGTTTCAGATATCTGAGGCCGCCTACAGATCTGGCCTGGCCTCATTTTGGAGGCCTGCCTTAGCAGCGGCCAGGTCCGACTTCATGCAAGCCGGCTAGGCCAAGCCATTTAAAAACACTAGAAACGCCGATCAAATTAGAGTTTCTGAAGACTCGGGAAACCCACACCTAGGGAGTGCTGACTTGGCAATGGGAGTCGAATAGGTTGGCACAGTCCCAGCGCTGCCAAAGACCTTTAGGGAGAGCGGTGGCACGATAGTTTTGCGTCCGGACGTCCCGGATTTGTACGCTCCCACCTACTATATCCTCCTTATGTAATAACTTTAACATTTAATGGCGTCAAGCGAATAAAAGGTAGAATATAATTTCGTACATATACTCAAGTATGTAGAAACCAAAAAGTCCCAGCTATCGGTTTGGACGAGTTGTTCTGTACCCCCCGCAGTGGCGAACAGGGCTAGGTTCGTTCACAAAAGTCTAGACTGAAGCTATAGATATGATGCGTCCATTCTATTGGCCGTTCCGACCACATGAGTAGCTAAGGAAAGTATCCTTGGCAGGGTCTGATCTACTATCGGCATGCGACGTGACGTTAAGGGGCGGCAGGGTTAAGCCCTTCGTGCCAGGACGACACTTGAACAGCCCACTCTTGATCTGATCTTCAAACTTACCGGGAGGTTGCAGAATCCCTCCGTATTTGTTAGGCAATTCTTTTCATTTTCCACCACGTATCATTAGCAGATGTCGGTTGGTTGTATGCTAACCGCTATAGTGATCAGCAGTAAGTTCTAAGGTTAGTACTCTTCCACTCTAGCGTCTAGCCTTTGGCCCGCTACATAACTTGAAAATGCGTACTTACCTGCTTGTACCTAAGGAAGTAAGTAGCTGACAGGTGGTTTTGCGGGACTAGGTACTTAAGTAAGTAAGTACTTAAGTAGTTGAAAGTTTCAACGTTGTTGCTCTATGTCGTCATTTACTATCGCCGCATAATAACTCATCAAATTAATAGCCCTGCTCCCAAGCTAAAAATCTAAATTACAAATTAACATTTTAAAATCATAAAATATCGTCCACAAATCGTTCTAACACAAATGTGCCATGTCTCCAGACGGTCATACCTACAATGTCTAAATTATAACCGGAATATCCCGGGAAATGTGCAAGGTTTGTTGCCCGAATTCCTGTGATAGGGTGACCGTCCTTTCGGACTTTTTCTATTGTGTCCTGCTCTGGCCAACGTGTGCACGTGGAGCCATCCGGGTACTGCTTGCTTCCTATATATTCGCTAACTTACGTTCCCACGACTAGCACTTTTCCACGATAGACTCAGGCCCCGCTATCGTTTCCACCCTGCTAGTAATGTCTTGGATGTCGGATCCCAAACGTTTGCTCTAGATACTAATCCTATCATAGACAGCATTGTTTTGTTCCATAATGGAATATAATTAAAAGTTAACACTTAAAAGCTAGGCGGATATGCATATATATAGTGTACAGTACCTAGGACTTTTTGTAAGATTAAGATTAAATCTATTGTTTATGCCGTCTCTGAACAGTTGACTAGCTTAAGTTGACTAATAATTGGTTGTACGCATCACAAATGATCACTTGTATAAGTAATAGCTTGTGTTGTTACGATATGGAAGTTGGGGAGAACCGTGTGCGTGTATTCTATGGTACAGAGAAGAGAGAAGGAGAAAGACTCGAGATATACAGGAGGCATCGGCCCCTGCAGCAGTACCGTGTATCAGATCAGTAACATATCTCCGGCACAAGTACACCTGTAACATGTGTTTCATGCTGCAGTTAATGGCTAGACATAGGCTGTCACGTAATTCGACCCTTTAGCTTCATTCTTTTTTATTTCTTCCCGATAATCAGGCGTTCCCGGCCCCTATAAAAACCAGTCATCGTGTGAGGAACAGCAAATCATGGGTGGGTGCAGTGCGCATTTGCATGATCCCAATCGCCGTGGGCGCATTCGCAGCGAAAAAAAGTCCATTACATTTTCTTTACCGGAGGTAAACAGCGATCTGCCCGCGATCTACTATCAGCACACCATTGCTCAGCCAAATTCACACCAGCCAGCACACAGCCCACATAGTATCAACGACCACACGCCAGCCCTATCGCGCTTCACCCATCCCCATTTCTCCACCAATGTCATTGGTTACTAGATATTCAGCCTATGGCGCATGCATTCCCCCAGGTAAGCATACATACTTGTGTTCGCGGCCTTTATCCATCACCGCAACTGCACACATTAATTTTGGAACCCCGTGCAAGTCTCCGAGACTACACGCCTAGCAGTTATTACCGCTGCTTTAAGTATATTGCTATAAGAATGGGGCGCACTATAACGAAGCCATGTACCTAATGATTTAAGCCACATCAAGACCATAGTCAATCATTGCCATCTGATGACTCAAGTCAATAAATTTTTGGTGCATTGCTGATCTTAGCTCAAATTGAGTCAATCTATGTCGTTGGTGGCATGTTATCGTTCCACATCAATAGACTGCCCATGTTCCGCTACCAAACTAGTCGCAAATTACGATGCAATGAATCTACATTAGTGATGAAGAAATAACAGGAAAACGATGTGTATTGTTATTACAGAGGTCTTATACAAATAAAGCACTTGCGCCCAACTCCAGCAATACCTCAAACTCCCAGCTCCTTCCCAATCCATTCAATAAGTCCTAATTAAAGCCCCCACTATGATACTCTTCCGCTCCATTTACTCACTTCTGCCACCACCCCCATTCCGAGGTCTTTCGTCGACTCGTTTTGGCGATAATCTGCCCATGCACGTTTCGGAGGTGTTGGATATAGTTATCTTTACGTTTGAAACCATTGTCACCGTTTCTGCCGCATCCATCATGATGACATTCAAAAAGGACTGGTGGGCTCAATAAAGTGTCGCGATGCTTGTCATGTATATGTCGCTGGAGCGCGATGACGGAAGCACCGCAGATGTTGCATACAGGTACATGGCTTCGCTCGGGTCGAACAGTGGGTTTATTGTGTCTATGAAAGGTTAGGATATGAAAAGAAGCCTATTAAACAGAGATACTCGCTTTGATCTAGTAGAGACTAGTCTACTTCCGGACATACTGCCAGTTGTTGGGACATAACTGTTGCTTATATCACTGATTGAAATTTATCTTTAGCTTGATATCGATGTGGCTAGGCGAGGTATGGTATCAACACGTACCTTATGGGCGAGAGTATGGAGACGATGGGGCCATGTGGACTGTATTCAGGGTATGAGATAGGCTGAGGGCTTGTCCCGCTATATCCCACCGGGGCTTGAGAATAGCTGCTTCCCGTGTTCCTATCCATTCCACATCGTTAGCAAGCCTACAGCTTTCTATTTGCAAAGCAAAAGAAGTCCGTACTCTTGACTGCTGCTGGACGCCAGGTGGGAGAAATCTTCGCCATAAGCCCACAACATAGGACTGCCGGTCTTGCTTATTCCTGGCGATATCGGTGAGATGCATTGAATCGGAACCTCCAAGTCAGTGTTTATACGAGTCTCTGGATAACAATCTCTTCTGGTGGTTCGTTAGTGCCTGGCTTGCATTGTTTATATAACTATCGTGCCGCAGCTTACCGGTATTCGTGCGGGATTGGGGAAAGCCGCAGGTCGGCAAGATCTTCCTCCTGGAATGATGAGGGCGTAAACGGATCCGGAGGTGTATTGGGTTCCACATCCTGTATCAAGCCCGGGTACAACAAGTTGGTGTGTCTATGTGTTATAGAAACCTGCTGCGGTGTGTAATAGGCAGGATATCAGATGTATGCACCCATACAGGATGGTCAATACTGACCGGCACTAGAGTGGACATCCTCTGGAGTTGTATGGTGGGACCCTGGCTCGCGTGTTGTGGTGTGTATTGTTCCTCCTGGGGCTGAGACACAAAATCAGGTTGATCATCGATGTCATACAATTGTGTTTGGAAGCGAAAACGATCTTCCTCCACCCTGCGATGGATGTCCGAAGGCCTCATTAGATTGGTATAGATGGCTGTTGACACCAGTCGTTACTATTGCTGTTACTGTTTATGAGGATTGTTCAGTAAGGTGTGCTATATAGCGTGCACCTCTAGACCAATGCACCGCCTGTATGTGATTTACTAGATCTGATGCCCTAGACTGCGGTCTTGAGAGAGGAGCTGGGCGAGATGAACCGCCAGGACCTGATCGACTAGGACCAGATGTATTTGGATGTGACCTGGTAAAGAGAGAAGATAGATGTGCTTGACGGCGACCACCGGGGGGTCAGGCCTCTTATGAAGATATAGTCTTGTGGAAACAGAATGCCGCCCAGACCATACATCGACTAGGGGCGAATGTAGATCTTGTTCTGCATATGGAATACCAAATACCTGATAGCATACACTACTACCTGAGGGATTAATAGGAACCATGAAGGACCAAGGCGCAGCTTTGGGATTCGGAAGAACGTGACAACCTCGCGCTAAGGGTGCAGGACAAGCGGCGAAGCAGAGGTCATTGGTAGTATGAAACAACCGTAAAATAGGTCGATAACTTACAGCTCGCGTGCAGGTTGGCAAAGTGCTTGGGCAATGCAGCGACTGTGTAGGTAGGTATTGCTGGCCCGGTTTAGACACGGTACTATGGTGGAGTGTAGACATTTCGAGTATCTCTAGTTGGAATAGGACGGTAAGTGTTAGTTTAATCTTGAGCTGATATATCCGAGTGACAGCGGAAACTAACACGAAAGGTTTCATGAATCTCTAGGCTGACTTAAGCAACCATTTACCGCCAGTGCAAGCAAGCGGTGGGTCCCGCACATCGTGATTGATGAGTGTGATATTTTATGTTGCATAATAAATTTTGAAGTTGAATATGCATAACGACGATGGGTTCGATTCTACGACGATGAAGTCGGCTCGTTTCCTACGTACTAGACGGTAATTGTATAATTAATAATTACATCTTCTCCGTCTCGAAATAAATTAAACAACGGAAGTAAACGTTAGGGGAACGCACCGTGGATTGCTTACACTAAGGGTATTAGGGTGAGGAGCCAAATCAGCCAGAATCCAAAACATCCACACAAGGAACGGGGGGGATAGATTTATATCCACAATTGGGGAGCGGCAGTAACGTAGGAATATGCGGATTTGGGTGGCCTGGGTCTTGTTGATATACTGTTTCCACCATTAGGACTTTCTGACTTATTGCTTGCACTGTAGGCTACCGAGAAATGTGGTAAAGCAGGTCAGGAGTTGCAGGGTGCCCGGGCGTATAGCAATGATAAAGCAGGCCAGGAGTTACTGCAGGGTGCCCAGGCTCCCGGGCTGATAAGGCAGGTCAAGGGTTATTGCAGGGCGCCTGGGCGCCCGGGCGTATGCGAGCAATGCCCTGGGAAACTGTTGGGTTGGCTGTTAAATGCATGACGACTATGTTAGTTTACCTTATTTGATGACCTTCAAGAATGTCGTCTGGTGTCATTGTTCAAGCCATTTGGTCTAACGACAGCCTTAGGTTGAGTAGGTATTGAGGAGAGTGCTCTGAAGACGCAGCAGCACGACAGTAAATCTCGTTATCACATTCATCCTTGGAGGTAAGATGTACATACCTTGTCAAGACTCACAGATCGGAAACCCGATTTGGCTCTAACTGTTAGTTCTGACCGCGCGTTTCCAAACCACTTTGAATCATGTGCCAGCCTCTCTAATGTGTGACCTGCACACTTTTGTGTACAAAAAACAAATAACTATTATGCAACCTATTCAAGGAGAAGACTGCTATAGGTGGAATCACTCAAGCAGAACATCACATCTAGAATAGCTGCCCCGCCGTCTGCCCTGTGTAAAATGTGGGTTAATTCGCGATTTCACACACACCTGGATACTCGGAAGAAACCTAACATCAGAATTATTTATTGATTCAGAGCCTCGTCCGGTCCGCATTGAGCACTTCCTCTCAAAGCGGAAGGCACAGCCTGGATTTCTACCTGACGCAGCCTGCGCCCAATTGTATCCCAGGCTTTTGTTGTATGCTCTAGATTTTAGTATTCATACGCACCTTCAGAATCCACAGAGTGCCTATAAGCGCCTGCCTCATTGAGCACGTACATGCAAGTTATGCACAGGACAAGGTTCTGAAAGAAATAAAATCTCAGGTAAATAATTACATTATTTCCATTAGATTCTGAGGGATCGAAAGAGGATTCAAAATGAATACTCTAATGTTTATGAAACTCAAGCTCAGGTAGCCGCGAAATACCATTTTTAATTACCTTTAGGCCCTGAAATACATACTTGTGCTCAGTGGCTATAATTTTCGGGATACTCCGGTTTGTTTTCTTTTTGGCGCCAAGAGTGCATATGCTGAGAAATTCACACCGAGAACAGCAGTAAACTTTCCTGGTTATTCCAATTTCAACATCAAGGCGAAGTAAGAAGTTCTTTGGCAGGTACACCACAGTGTGTCCCGGCCATGCAAGATTTCCCCGAGAAGCATGAGGAACCCAACTCGGCTCACGTGACCATTTATTTGCGTTTTTACAGTTATTACAGTAGCTTCCTCAAATCTCTCCCCACCATACTGATATCGTAGGCTATGAACAGGCTCTAGAATATGTTTACCGCATGTACGAACATCTAGGGGAGCATCTCTCCATTGCAGTGCGCAGTTGATGTTGAGGTGGGGCTCGGCCGCGGCGATAGTCGTAGGATGTATCATATTACTTTAAGCTAGGCATGCAAATCTTCTATCCTTTGTAGTATATAGGGACGCTCATCCATCTTTCTTACTCCGCACTATTTCTCTCTCTCTGTATTTATGTCTCTTGATTCTAGGCATTAGGGTTCACTAAATTCCAGCGGCGTTTTGATCCGGCCTACTCAAGCATCTACCCTTAAGGCGTCATCTGGATTAATTAAATCGTCTATCTACTTAGTTTACTCTTTGCTGGAGAGGAAGTAGGGCTGAGAAGCTGGTAAAAAGTTTAGTCTGCAAGTTCGTCTTGAGAAGCTTGCCGATTATCTTGGCCCTGTTTCCTCATGTATTCTTGTCATTTCACTGCTGCTTTTGTGGTTATAAGTGTACTTAGTAAGGTTGGTGTTTTGAGGTCATTTGTGCGTAGCTACTGTGGTATATTAATTTCATGCACGCGCGTGCACGTACGAACTATGTTCACAGTAATAAAAAATAAGTATTCCATACTCGTACCAACTACCATTATACCCACCACTCTTGATCCATCCTCGCAGTTCAAACTGCAACTTTGTAGGTCACTTCCACCCATACCAAGCCCATCCTATCAAATTTTCGAAGAATTATCTAGGTACCTCACACTCAATCATGAGACCATACTCGTCCGTACCCGCACAAAAAATACCATCACGGACCCTCCAGCCAATAATAAATCGCCGTCCCGGCATCGATTGCTTAAAATAAAAACAAGAGAAACGACGTCACATAAAGATTGCCGTACGAACCTTGATGTTCGGTACAGTAGTCTGTTGACAGGGGTTTTTTCGCCGGCGGCTACGCCCCGCCGTATCTAAGCCCTTCGACAAACTAGTCTTCAGAAGCTCGCTCCGTCGTTAGCTATTATCATTCACGCCTAAATAAGAAAAATTGAATAGTGGGTGCACGTGATAAACCCTGATAAATACACATTAATCCCTTCTGTTCAGACTGCGGGGTTCTCTCTCTCTCTCATGCTCTCCGTTCGCATACATAGGCTAAATTCTCAATAGTCAACTGGGAGGTTTGAAAACAATGGGCGTTCGCGAATATACTCGCAGCAATTGCTTACTATACTACTTCCCCCAGGGCGCCGGCCTGTATACTCTAGTTGTACATCTGTACATCATTGTTGCACATACGTAGATTACCTCTCCGTAGCACTGCTGTGGGCATAGCCCGAGCTCTGGTAACACAGATATCAATAGATAGTTGGAGGTGAACCCCTCTACCGAATAAGCTACTATCATCATCTGACACACCCGCCTCAACAGGTGATACCGAGGGAGTTTATATGCATCGCTAGAGACCATCGCTAGAGACCATCGTAAGATCCTCCCTAGTCTTGTTATATGGCTAAAGGAATTTTAATACTGAGTTGGGTTAGGTTCGTTATGTAGCCATTTCTTTCAACCTACTACAAAATACTCAGCCAATCCTTAGTACAGGCCATTAGTATAGCAGTACTGGAGCCACTGATCAAGTATTTTTGATGGTAGTTATTTGAAAAGGTACTTCAAACGTGCACATGATGCTGTTGTCATTCCAAAGGCCTCTATCGAGTCAACTCGATTCACAATGCTTGATTCAGCTAGATGCTTTCCTCATCTAGTAGTACCATTTGATTTTAAGAGATACAGTCAATGGGTTTGATCTTTGCATCTCCCAAAATTGTAGGGAAAATTGTGGCGAGTTGTTCCTTGAAGTGTTTATCCTGAATGATCCTTTTCTTAGCGCCCAATGGAGACTGCATGCCCTGTTGATATGGCGATGATGTAAGAACAGAAAATTCAACACGTGAAATATTCATACGTTGTCATAGCCTCACTTCATCGTATATGCACTAGATGAAAGGAGTAGTAATGCCAAAGAGATGGTGCGTGCGTGCCGAAAGTTCGCAGAATAATCGAATATTTAATCTAATGTACGAAAGCCTTATCAGTTAGTTATTCGAAGTAGGATCTAATTTGCTGAGACCCATTCATCGCGCAATCAACCGCACCGCCAGCTCATCAGGTGCAGGAGGCTTGCCTAGCATCAACCTGGTTTACCACAGCCCCATCTCTCCGCCCACCTCAGGTAGAAAAATAGATACAATTTAAGCCTCAGGTTGTTCAACATCCCAGTACCAAGAGAGGCTCCGGCATACTGGCAGGAGTATTCCATGTTTTTCCGTTGTTGAGTGGTGATTTCACAGAAACCGAATCAACAACGTGTACGCCTGGAGAAAAGAACTGGTGAAAATATTCTTTATGTAGTCTAGTCCGGAGCCTAGCTAGATATCCTGATATAGTGCCGTAGAGTCCTTAATCAAATCGCAAAACACCCACAAACAACAGAGGAAAACTTGCGATTAACTACACGAAGCTTATCCGAAACATTTTCAGACAAAAAAATAAGCATGAATCTCAAAGACGAGGAATTTCCGAAGAGATATAACCAGCATCAATACGGATCGAGGGCATTCATGGTGCCTGGTATCGTGAGTAATACGGCGGCAATGGAACAAAGATCGCAGCATGACTCCCATCTTGGCTGGAGCAATCACTTGTCAAGGGTTGGTATAACTACCTCTCAAGTTGGAAAGAAAAGGAAAGGAAAACTGACTTCTTCACGCAGGCTAATTCGCAGTATCCCTATTTTCCTGAATTCAGCATACCGACAGCCATAGAAGAGCTTCATATTAATGTTTGCTTAGATTTTGTAACTTCACTAAGATGCTAGCTAATGTTAATGTAGGTTAGCACTGGTAGATCCTCCGTCTCCGCCTGCATAGATTTCCCTAGGGATTTCAGTCATGAGAGGCATAATAACCCTTCTGATTGGCTCCCTCAAAATGTGAAGACCGATTTTCATGATGCGGACAATGCCATGCTTGAGCTGGAGTGCCAAAATCATCAAAAGTTGGGCCCTATTTTATCATGGTTGGATGCGGCTGATCATGGTTAGGGTCCTCCGAGGCGGCCCCCAGCTTTATCATGACAATAACGATGAGACGATGAGATCATATAACGCTGCTCAATTAACACGCAACTCGCAACATGACACATCAAACGCAAACTCACTACCTCCCCGTCGCTTGAATTGTCATTCGACTACTCAGTATGTCCTGCTAGGGCAACATAAAGCCTAAGGGGCAGTCAGCTGAATGGTATTGTTAGGTATAACAAAGCACACTCACTAGAGGGCAGGAGTGATACAGGCTTTGGAGGATGGTCCCCCCATTGCGACCCACCTCGGCACACCTCACTAGATACATCTAGATCATCTTCCTCAGGGCCCTGTGGCTCGCTTCAGGGAGGCTCTAGGATACTAGATGGCTATCTTGAGAACCCGTAAGCTACGATTAGATAGTCACTAGAAGAAGTATGAAGCTAAAGACTGTCAGCACTTTAAACAGCAGCTACCAACCGCTATATTATGGACATGTAGGCTATAGAACCGAAATTTGCCAGACTCCAACGGCCACACGAGATAATGATAACTTAATCAATATCAGTAGTCCCTGGTCCCTGAGTATTCCTTCCACACGGTACGTTATAGGATACCGAATAGTGAGATGTACTGATGTACTGAAGATCCGTGTCCTTTAGGAAGACGGAGAATGGTCCCCAAGTACAAGATAGAGCGATCCCTGATGGAGTTACAAACTTCCTCCCAGGTTCACAGCGGTAATTCTTTCCTCAGTCTGCACCTTGATGGCATAGAGATCTGGGTGGAGCTGATGTTGATTGTAACCCACAAACAGACCAGTTGCCGAATTCTGTGAATTTTGTGGCGGATCGTACAAGTTATTGAGCAGACATGTACGAACGAAGCATCCAGAAACATTTAAAGCCCCGCCGAGTCGGTTTGATTGCCCAGAAGCTGGTTGTAATAGAACAGGAAGCGCAGGGTTTTCCCGTTCAGACAACCTCACACAGCATCGACGCTTGGTACATAATCGGCCAGTTCCAAAAAGGACTCGTGGCAGTAGAAGGTGTATTGATGGACCGGTATCGTACAAATAGTCTGTCGAGATGGATAGGTAGATAGTGATGGGATGGGATGAGGCAAGCATCTGGTTGACAGGAGCTGGCGGAATCGAGGTTGGCGGAATCAAGGTCGGTGAGCGCATTTGTGAGGGTAGAACTGGGTATGCCGCAGATACAAGATTCAGGAGTCTTCTCGTTGTTGAATAGTTGTTATAGCTCGTGGATTTAATGGCTGATAGATGAATATGGCCGTGCGTGTTTTATAATCGGAATTCTCGCTTTTGTTGTCTAGATGTTTTTAATGGCTAACAGGAGTTTGTAATAATCGTTCGAATGCTTGATGTCTGATTGCTGTCAGCAGAGACTCTAATAATTTCATGGAAGCCTGTGGTGATATCAGAATATAGGATAGTAACAGAGAACAGGACGACCCTGATAATTTACCCTTGATGTTGGGGGGGGCGGAAGTTGAGATGATATTGATTTAACTTGAGCAACCGCCCAGCCACGGCAGAACTACAAAGGCAACAAGCACAAGGCAACTTCTGGGCCACGGAAGGGGTATGATTTGCGAGTCCTAAAAACTGGGAGACAGATTTCAATCGAAATTGTGCTTTTGGGGCGACGCCCGAGAGAAGTGAAATGTACTATTGGAGAGAGAACGTAGAAGCACAGTTGCGACAGGTGTGATGTTGGACAGGATTTAAAAGCACAGTTGCGCGGTAATGTTTCGGCACAGGTTACCGGCTGATTTAAGTATGACACATGCTAGCGCCATCGAAAAAAAAGCGTACCAAGTCATTATTTGAGCGGCTAGAGGCACAATCGGCTGCAGCGTTGAGGCCAATTGGTTAAAGTGCATATCGGAATTCCAGGGTTGGTTGGTTAGAAACACAGCCAAAACAACGATCCACTCACTGACTACATTTGCATGCATCCTTTTGGACGGCAAATATCGAGGCTATAGTCTGACAGGCAGGCTGCAGCAGCTACCTCAGGTAACTCTTACTCTTTCCTGATGCGACGACCCTTACCGATAGACCAAAATCTTTACTGGGTGCAATATACTGCCAATGGATGGCCATCTATGGCTATGAGAGATCGCCAAGAGATTTGGACCGTTGGAAGTTTTCATTAATTTTTCAACCTCCCGGATTAGGGTTTTACATCTTATAACCCTTCTCTGAGAACTTTGAAAAGTTGACGAATAGAGCAACGATTACACAGGTCTAGGCAAGCTACGAGAAAACTATAGGTTTCGCTGTACCCGTAAGTTATGGATTGGGACAGCACTCTCGCTTTAATACCATGTAATCCTGAATATAACGGATCGCATACGGGGAGTGTAGGGTTCTGACTTGCCCAGAGACTGTTCCTGTCACATCACATGCACTAGCCTGTGTAGGATAATGCAGTAGGTCATACTGCCTTGCCGCCCGACCTGAGGTTCAAATATCTTAAGCACACAGCCTGGCGAGCACTCTGAGGCAATTAAAGTTGGCTTCGGAGGACCCACCAACCTGAAGCTGTACGTTTCATGAATCATGAGTGGGATCAAGAGACCTCGCATACAAGATCTTCTAACTGTGGTCAGCCTGCGACTAGCGCTATGTTCGGGTGTACGTGGGACTCCCCAGAAGTCCTGAATCTAAGAGCAACTATCTCTCGGCTTGTACGACGGAATGTATAAGGCATCGCCGGAGTATGGGGCACACTTCTGTCGTCTCGACGCAGACTTCCACTCCTCGTCCCTGAAGTTCAATATAAGGAAATCGAGGTTCTCAAGCGCCGGGCCTACTCACTTAGAAGCTAAGTACAATGCCACCCAGGCAGTTCTTTATTTTGCGACGGTGGAGTCTTCGTGTGCCAATAGAATTGCCATGACAAGATCTAGGGCAACAAGGAGCGGTTGCAGTATCATCATCAGTCGCAGTAGCGAAACCCTACTGAGACATTCACAGTTAACAATGAAGTCAAGACGGCAAGTATGATTGTTCGAATGATAGGATTTTTATAGCTAACCTTCAAATTGATCAAGCGCTGCTGAAGGATCTTTGGGGAGAGGGTGTCTTACGTTTAAGTGTTGTCATCATTTTCTTTGTTTCGCGCATGATTATTATTGCTTTCTTTTTGTTTTGGCACTATTATCATCATGTGTTTCGCGCTTCGTTTCTTAGGCATCATGAAGTGGATTGTAATTGGGATTTTCCGGAAAGCAACTTTGTTGCTTCGTGACCGTCGAGACGATAGTTTTGCGTCCCTGGATCCGCACACTCCTATACTACTATATCCCTCCTCTAATAAGGAGCCTTCCCTTCCTTGATTTTTGCGGCGCTAAGTAAGTAAAAGAATACAATATACTATACCAGCAATTGCGGAAGATACGTCAGTTGTCAGGACCCGTGTATGTATCTCCCGATCAAGTACAACGGTCAGTGTTAGAATGGATTTGTATCAGCAGTGAGATCTGTCAGTTAAGCATGTGTCAGAGTAAACACAGGTCAGATTACGGTAAATACAAAAACTACAAAGCACTACAAGAGAACGACATCCTTGGGATTCAGGCTTGTTGCCGGTCTCACTTTTACATCCCCAGTACGTGCTGTCGTGCATCTACTACCCTATTTGAATGGCTGATTGAAGCGGCTTCTTCTAACTCATTGTCTACCACAAAGTCCACATCGTTGTCCTCATTGGGATCTTCGTCATCACTTTTGTAGTAATCCACAGATATTTGCCCCGCAAATTTGGTATTTCTGTAACATCCATTAGACAGAATAGATCTGTCAGTAAGTACGGTATCTCAATCTATTTTGCAGGCAACGAGTGTATCTCGAAAATTACCGGTCAGAAAAAAGGCGTATCATCCGCAATTGCCGGTACAGTAATGTCGTACTCAAGAATGTGGAAATTTAATAAAACCCCAATAATCAGTTACCGGTTTAAGCGGGTTGTTTCCGGATCCGTAGAGGGCATGAACCCGCATGCAAATGCCCTGTTTAACGGTATTCAGTTCAGAGACCACGTTGAATTTTGATGCGAAACCATAGAGTCTCAAACAGCCCCAAAAATTACACGAAAATTTTGTAGGGGCGATTAAATACAATGAGGTTATGTAGTGCTGCTGATTTTGTTAGGGAATTAGTGATTTGCTCCGATGGTGAAAAGGGCCTCGTCTCACGAAGCCTAGCCAGCGAACCGAGCGATCGTCCCCTCGCTAACAAACTGGGCTTCACTTCACCCCTCCAAAAGCTCAATTGGCTCTTTTGCTCCGGACTAGTACGCTGACAGTGTAGTAAATAAATGCCACCAGTATTTCCCCACTTCTGCACCCCACAGCTAGCTCCTGCATTGATTAAACTACAGAATCTCAATTTAAGCGAGTTTTAATATCACTAACCACTGATGTGCTCCATCTATTCCACCATCCGCGTCCTTCTCCCATCTCGGCATCAAGGACACAGCATGCAGCATGTCTATAACCAAAGGTTACCAAGTGTTTTGAACCTGCCGGTTAGCCCACTGATTCGCGAACTAGTTGGATACAGACCATTACATACTCGGTCCGAGCCGATTCAGGAGATGCTAGACTATAGGGTAGTCCAGCTCAAGCCTTCTTTTCTGCAGGCCAGGCTGGTGTTATGGCATTGGATGGGAAGGAGTAATGTTAATGTGTACCCACGTGATGACAAAAGTCTCTTTAAGAACTCTTCGAGGGCAATAAACCGGATCATCCTCCTGAAATACAACAGCTAGGACACCATCTTTCTAGTCGAACCTCCCGGTGTAGCAAAACAATACCTGCATCTTGGAGAACTATATTTTAGTGTTGGTGAGCAAATCATGTCCGAAGCTAGCTATTCCTGTTGGAGCAAAGGGGGGTCTTTGGGATCTCCGACCATCGATATATACGGTTATGCGCTCCGAATACATCTTAGTGCCTTTGAATATCACAATTACATAGTAAAGATGGAAACGTTTCGTCTGTTCATGGAGGCATCAACATACCAGGCTACGGACGTCACAGATTAGATTTCAATTACTGCTCCCCCCAAAGAGCCGAGGACCTTTTACGAAAGGCCCCCGCTGTCTAATAGGTTGCTAATTGAGACCATGAGAGTGCTGGGGAGGAATTAGCGGGCTGGAGGGGGTGGGGGGTGAGCATTATCGATGTCTCGCCAGGGAGGGAGGCAGGATTCAGGGAACGGTGTGGGAGTGGTGTAACGAAGTGCGTGTGGATTTATGTGCAGCGAAAGGCAAATTAATCATTTTGAGGCTGGTGGGGCATTTTGAAGCGTACGTTGCATTGCACCTACATTGTGAGTCTCTGCTCCGTTTGTGTGTGTGAGTCTCAGTTCCGTTTGATGCCAGCTTGTTTGAGGATATGCATAGTCGGCATCAGAATCGGGGAGAGCGTCTCAAGATAGTGCAAACGCGTATGCAAACGGATATGGGAGCTTGTACATATACGGGCCTTCGGCCCTCGAGAGATCAGCCAAGTCAATCAAGTCACCAAACTATCCAAAGTAGCAGCGTAGGAGCACTAGTAACTAGCATCGCAACTTAAGGCACTGTCAGCATCGTACTCGTAGTCTTGAACACTGGGAAGCTCATACTTGACACTTTCTGTGATCCTGAACAAACAAGCAAAAACATCGACAATTTGCTGCCGGCAGAACGATTTCAGGCATCTAGGCCGGTCACGACTGCCATTGTCTTGTCCAACAGTCGACGCCTAGTTGAATCTGCCTACAGTGCAAGGCTGGCGGTGAAGGGCAAGCCTTCCGAACGCCAATCGAGCACGGAAAGTCGCAGCACTCAAATCAAATACGTACTTTTGTAGGTTGTCACAGTTTCTTAGGATTTATCGTAGACCCGGTTCGCCTAATCCTGCTTTACTACCTCACGAGAGAAGCATATCTACTCCGCTTCTAAAGCTAACTACTAAATCCCTAGCCGGTGAAGAAAGTTGAAGGGACTACACAAGATTCTGCGGGAGAACCAATGGCGATGAGCGGAGCGAATAAGATTTGAAAGACAGGCCTAGAAATAAATTTGTTGTTCGGAAGCTTTACTCTATTCCCAGCTCATCTGTTCGGGCCCAGTGGTGGATCCATGAGTGGACTAGGTGTACTCGACCCTTTTCTAGGCTTCACATCGCGCAAAGGCCATTCTCTTTACAGTGTGCCGAGTATTATGATTGCGCCCTTTGGCTGCCTCAATCATTTATATTTAACAGAAGTTCTAGCTTGTGAAGCACATGGTCTTTGCAAGCATGGTCCTTGCAAGGGCCCTGTTTAGTAGTGGCTACAACCGATGGGCTGCAGCAGCCGCAGGGAACTCAGGGTGGGCTGCGCAAATACTCTTGTCAACCACAGCATAATATATCAACTACAATGCAGCGCTGCTTGATTTGCAGCTAGCAGCATCTGGTCTATCATGTGCAACGGAACACTGCCGAGAATTTTGAACCCAATTTCCTGTTACGAGGATATCTAGAACTGGATTCTAAACACAGCCATCCACCAAGACGTTGACCTAGGTATATAACCGGAGAGAGGTCTTTGCGCGATGTGAAGTCTAGAAAAGGGTTGGTTATCCTAACCAAGTGCACCAGTCCACTCATAGATCCACCACTAGACCCGAACACATCCCCGCCCTCCTCCCCCAAAAGCGAGATACCTTTCCCACCATGTAGTCTTGCCTCACTTCCCCTAATGTAGCCCCTAGTTACCGAGTAGATTGGGTACGACGGGGGCATAACCGACTGCAGCGTAGACTCGCGATTCCGATATCTGGACGCCATTAAAAGGTAACCTATTATACATCCTCCACTCTCTCCAGTCCACCCGCCGAACCCCTAACCATATAATACGCCACCATCCCTCAAAACAGCATCCTCCTCCCCCTCCCCGCCCACCCCACCGTCTTGCCCACAAGATACCCCACATACACCCCCGTCAAAATCGTAACAGGCCATCTCTGCCAATCTGTCCCTGTCAGCCTCATCCCTCCCTCCTTTGCAAGAAAACACACCAAGCGGGATCGGCACCGTGCCCGCCCCCACACCCACACACGCGCCAAGCGCGCCCAGAAACGCCTCGTCGGCCCGTCACCACCTCCCTCCACCCCACCGCATCAACACCGAGCCGGAACACCAGCGGGAAACACGCCAGTAGCGACAGGTGTGCAGCAGTCAGCGCGGTCTCGGAGAATGCGTGGTTATTGGCGCGCCGGAGAGGTCCAGGAGCGTGTAGAAGGGTGCGCCGACGGTGAGGGAGAAGGCTAGGCTCAGGAGGAGAAGGGTGGGGGATGAGGTTGTTGTTGCAGGTTTGCGCCGTTTTCGGGAAGCGCAGGGTTAAGCTTGAGGCTAGGGTGGCGGTGTGGAGGTGGCCCCATTGCGAGGAGGGGGTGGGGCTTTGACTGGGTCGGCATTGTGAGGGACGGGAGGTTGGAGTTGAGCGACGATGTGCGCTGGGATATGCCGGCGCTTAGCCACTTTGGGATAAGTTACAGGTGGTTCCGGGAAACGTTTTGGGGTTGGAAACTGATATGTTGCGGGTATTCTGGTATGTAACGACTTGCTTCACACATTCCGAGAACATGAATCGAAGGTTGTAATTTATAGTCTGTCTGCAGACGCACGCGGTTGCGCTAGGAAATTGAGGCGGCTTCCAACGGCCGACCACAACGCACTCGTCAGCTCACCCCCACCACCGCCCCCACCATCCCCGAGGCACCTCACAGCTGGACGCTTCCTCTCCAGAACCAAATTCCGCGCCCTCACAACCGCCAGTCACCGCCCGCTCCTCCGCTCCCTCCACGACCAAAACCCACCACCTCTCAAACACAATGCCCGCCCTTTCAGCGAAGCTCCCACCCAGGAAGCCCCCACCAAAAAAGCCCCCACCCCGGCAACACTAAACGAAACCCCGCTCTCCCCCTCACAACGCTCCCTCCGCGAATGCATCTGGGCCGCCGGCCAATTCAGCGACCTGAGCCCCCGGTGATGTCTTCAGTACCCCTTCCCCCTCCCCGGGTCCCGTTAACATCGCAGACACAACGTCTCCTCCGCCCCACACTATTCACACTCCTCGTCGTCGCAGCTCTATCTACTACGCATACATCTACACGACGCCTTGCCCAGCTCGCGGTGGTTCTCTCGCGTCCCCATCGCCTTCGCGACCGTCGCCGGAATTATCGGTAAAACCTCTGCATCTTTGCCACGTGGAAGATCCCGCTCCCAGCGACCTGGCGGGTGCTGAACAAACACTTCGTCAGCGTTCCGGCGGCACCAGCATGCTGGGCTCCGCGTTCTCGCACCAGACCTGGGGAGGAACATGGTCGTGCTGTTCTCCCTCGGCACGTCGCTGTGCGGGCAGATCGGTGCCGGCCCTGTACGCAAGCGGCGCTGTCGTCAGTTCCCGTGCGAGTCTGGCATGGAATGTGTTGAGGCACAGGTTTGCGGTTGTTAGTCTTGGTGCTAGTGGGGCGATCAGTACCGTTATGGGCGCGTATGCGTGTCTTAATCCTAATGCGGAGTTGTATGTAATTTTTCTGCCGTTTGTGGCGTTGAAGGCGAAGGCGGTGGTGGGAGTTATAGCTTGTTTAGAGGGGGTAGGCGGTGCTGGATCATATGGCGCATTTGAGTGGGTTGCCTTGGGGCGCGGCGGGTGGGTGGAGTATAAGCGGAAATTGGAGAGGAGGAAGGAGAAGCGGATAGGGCGGTGGTGAGGGGGGTTAGATTATGCTTGTATTTCTACAGTAACGCCTGATACCTGAATATATCTGCTCAGCTCTAAAGCCGGCAACTTTTGTATGTACAAACTCGTGTTACATCTCACATCTATGACTATGACACCCAACTACTCCATCCCATCCAACAGCGCAGGATCATCCAACACCATCCCCTTCCTCCCCACAACCTCCCGCAACAACTCCCACTCCTCCCCCTCCTCCTCCCCCCGCCGACCCAGCTCCTCAAACCCCCACGCCATCGCAACCGCATCCAACGCCGCGCGCTCCTCCTCCCTAACCCACCTCTCCCGCAGCGGCGTGCCCCTCACCCACGTCACCCTAACCATCTGATCATTTCTCGTCCCAACAACCAACAACCCCACCCCAGCCGTGAGCCCCGCATACGCCGTCAGCCCAGCAAACGCATACTTCGCCGCCAACTCATGATCGACGGTATCCTGCCACCCCGCCATCTGTCCAGCCAGCACCCAGATCGCGGCCGGCGCCAGCACCCCCACCCCCGCAACCGGCAGCGCCTGCCGAATCACCTTATTCCTCCGATACGCCGGGAGCGCAACCGACGTATCAATGACGTCCAGCGCCGCCGTCATGTCTCCCGCATCGACAGCCGTCTCTAGCGCCTCGAGCGCCACCGCAGGCGGGATCGCATACTTTGCCTGGGCGGGGTTCGGCGTCTTTATCCTCGTGCCGTCGGCAGAAATAATTGGCTTCGTGGCGTAGAGCGTGAACACGGCGGGAATGGGCGCGGGGTCGCGGGTGAGACGCTGCAGCGACACGAAGGCCGCAAGGATCTGCGGGGTTAGGAAGATGTGCGGGTCGCGGAGGAGGGTGAAGGTGAGGGAGCTGAGGTCGGTGAATTCGTCTTTCTGTGCGAGGCGGGGTTTGGCGTGGAGATTGCGGGGTTGTTGGGAGAGGGAGAGGAGCGCGGAGGCGGGGGAGCCGGAGGAGGCCGCGGGAGGGCTGCTTTTTATTCGTAGGTGGGCGTGGGCTTTGAAGGCGGAGAGCGCGGTGAGGACGGAGGCTTCGTCGGTGGGTTTTTCTGCGGCGAGGAGGTGCGAGGTTATGGCGGCGGAGAGCGCGGGGAAGGAGTGCAGGTGCGGGGTGTAGGGGGATGGTGGCGGCGCGGTGGCGGCGGCGGCTTTGAAGAGTGGTGGGGTCGTGACGAAGGTGCGAGGTGTGTGGGCGCTGGTTTGGCAGAGAGGGAGGCGAACGCGTGGTAGTACCCGGAGAGAGCAGAAGGTGCATATTGGTGCCCTTCGGAGGACGGTGGCGGGTCGCATCGAGGCCTGGGTGGTGGTTGCGGACGGTGGGTTGACGTTGAGGTCGGGGGTGCCGCTAAGACAGATCGAGAATGTCTAGGTGTTGTGTAACGTCACCAGTTGTCACGCTATGTTTGTTTGTAATCATATTGCATGCGGCCGCATAGCGGCCATGGCATATCCCATACACATTTCCTCCTCGCTTCTTCCGTAACATAAAGAAACAAAAGAAAAGTTGCGAGTCTTCATCCCCCAAAACAAATGAAAAAACTGCCAAAAAACAACATCAACTTTTTATAACCCCCTCATCACTCGACTCCTCCATTAGCAAAATTGTTGAAATACTGATTGCTAGAGAAGCTTGATTCTTCTATCTAAGAGGGCCACAAGGCCATATTATATACAGTACGAGTATGTACCAACTCATCTAGATCCAGAGATGGCTGAGCTCCGTCAGCCCATGTCAAAGCATCTCAGTCAGCCATATAAGAGCCAGCCCTGTCAGCCATATGAAAGCCAACTGTATCAGCTGTATGGGAGCCAGCCACATCAGCCGTATGAGATCTATTTATGCAACAAAAATTGTTGAAATAGTGATGCTAGAGAAGCTTGATTGTACTATCTATATGGGCCACAAGGCTATATATATATGGCATACAAGTAGTGTTAGCAACGGTTCCGGGTTACCCGGCTTCGGTCCGGGTTGGAACCGCACCCGAGGCCCCGGTCCGGGTCAGGAACCGCCAAGGAACCCGAACCTGGTGACTAGCGCCGGGTTGTTACCCGGACCGGACATAAACCCGCGGTTTTTTGGCCGGGTTGGAACCGGACCGCGGTTCCATTTTACGGTTCCTACAACCTTGGCTGAGCTTGGGCTGCAATTAAGTTTTTGGGCACTAATCGTATCGCGACATGATCAGTATGTAGATTGTGCAGTTTTAGTAGCTCTTTCACCTCACACTTTCAGAATTGCGATCCGACCAATATTCGTTGAGTGGCTGTGAAATAATGGGTAATTGTAAGCGAAATTTGCAGGTTTTCGGTGGTGACTCAACGAATATTGGTTGTATCGCAAATCTGAAAGTGGGAGGTGAAAGAGCAACAAAAACTGCACAGTCTACATATTGATCATGTCACGATATGATGAGAACTCAAATACTTAATTGGAGCCAAATTTGTGAGGTTGAAATGCTGGGTTTTTGGTGGTAAAACCGGCCCAATTGCAACAGTCCGGGTTTTCGTGTGGTAAGACCCGTTGCAACGGTTCGGTTCCGGTCCCAACCCTAACCCGGAACCGTTCTAGCGGGTTGGAACCGTTGCTAACACTACATACAAGTGTGAATAGTTGCATATGTATCTATGTATAGATTGAGCTGAATGCTATCAGTCCAACAGCAATCTCTGGTTATATGAGTCTCACCTCCAGTCATATGAGACTCACCTCCAGCCATATGGGAGTTATCTCCAGCCATCAGAAGACTGAAATGTATTATGCAATGCTCCCCCTCTTGCTGTACACCATGAAACAAGGGAGGTGTTCGACGCTGAGCTCTGGGCAATTGGAGTTGCACTACAAAAATACGCCACAAGAGCGAAAGCGCTGCGAGTACACGGAGTCACTACAGTGGCAGTTTTTAGTAATTCGCAGGCAGCCATCAGACAGACGGCATACCTGGACCCAGGGCGAGGGCAGCAAGTAGCAAGAGCAATCAATGAGCATACTACGGCCCTCCGTGCCCATGGCATTGAAGTTGTGATCCACTGGATCCCTGGATACTCGGGCACCCTGGGAACGAAGAGGCTAACTGCTAGGCAAACAACGCACGAGACGACTGGGGCTACACAGTAAGCGAGCAAGTATACACCTCGGCCGCGAATAGAGCTAGACAGATCTCCAAATGGAGTGTGGCAGCGAAGGTGCAGTGGGAGGCTGACAAGTGCTCCAAACAGTATGGCTACAGACTGAAGGGCAAAGCTGGAAGCAAGATATCTGTCCCAATGTCAAGCGTGAAGTCACTGGCAGCAAGATTCTACAGACTGAAGAGTGGACATGCACCGACTGAAACATATCTCAAGTGGTTTGGACACTGAGAGGACTACATGCTGGTGGTGCGGAAGCAGAACACTACAGACTCGGGAGCATCTCTTCCGTCACTGCAGCCGGTGGAAAGACCAGCAGAAAGCGCTCTGGAAGGCAGTGGGCAAGGCCACTGGATGGAGAGCAGGCAGATGCCGGTGTGGCGGGAAAATCCGTTTCTCACCACCACCGCCACTCAGCTTGGCAGAGGACTGAGCGACGGCGGGTGTACGGAGATACAGGGATGACGGAGATGTGCTGGGCAACCGGGGCGCATGGAGATGCAGGGGTAACGGAGATGGGCTTTGCGACGGGGAGTATATATTCGAGAAACCCCGGGGTAGATAGATACCATCTTGTACGATCTCATCTCATATCTCATCTCATTATCATATACGAAATACACAATCTATCTTTCCCACTTCTGAACTCGCTTGTTCTTTCCGAGATTTGGTGTGGATCCACATAGCCGGGTAGTATCATATCTTCTCACCCTCTTCCTATGCTCCTTGAGCCAGAACCGCTCTTTCTCACGAATTCCTTTTGGATGCAGCGAGAGGTGCGGCAGAGTGTTGATGATGGGCTCTCTGCCTTCTAGCTCCGCCGTTTCACCACACTGGCACGTGCAAATTTCTGTGCTTTTCTTCATGGAGAAATGCGATCAAGCGGTGATGGACTCCCTAGCAGCTACTGACGTCGGGCAGTTCCCGCCAAAACTAGCGGAGGAGAGCGGGCAGGAGGAGCACAGGCAGGAAGAGCGTGCGCAGGATTAAAGGTGTTTTTTGGACCGGGGGGCCGTCTCTCTCTCTCTTCTCGCTGAGCTCTTTGTTTTTGTCCAATCCTTCACACTTGATTGATTGATTGACTTTCCTTTGTCATAGGGGACGATGGGTAGCAGGTGGGAGCTCGGCCATCTTGCCGGCTCTCCCGGAGGCGGAGGGGGTGTTTTTCCTTTTTAGGCTCTGTAATACTCTAATTAGAGTGAATACAGTATGAATAAAACAAACAAACACCATGAAACAAGAAAACAAATGAAAAAGATAAAGCAAATAAAGATATTCCCATAGTAGCCTCCCTAAAACCTTGTGAAAGTGAGTGGGGAAAGAGTACTACCATAGTGTAACGGCGGCACGTGACCCAGGGCCGGGTAACGGCCGTTCTATATAGTCGGCTTGCCACGAGCCTTAGATCTCTTGCGATAATCTTACCTACAAATCTACATCTACTATCACTCGAGTCCACGTTTGCAACCGTATACCATAATTACCATACGTATGCCTATGAGGCCGAACACTGGCATACGTGCCCTTACACTATTATCGCTTTTTCAGTAAACGGATACGTTTCGCTCATGGGATTTTACAAGTTTTACCTCTATTCGACGCGTCGCATACAAGTTCATCAGAAACGACTCTGAATTGCACCTAAAGTCGAGAGCATCAATTGCATATGGTCGATCGAGACCAGTTCAAATACCGACAGCTACATTGAGCACCTATTGTCGAAGTTTACACGATCACCGTACCCCTAAAAACGTGTTGGTCAACAAAGATCGCCAAAGCCTACCGAAGTTCATATGTCTACCGAGCCACGAAGGAAATCAACAACCTATTTCAGTTTAAGTCATCGGCGGAGCAACGAACTTCAAAAAAGGGGGAGATAGCCGTGTCAGACCGGCCAAGTCCTACCAATGAGTCAATTGAGCACGATTATCAGTTGGAGAACCTACAATCCATGGCGCGATCTTACCCCTGAATCGGCAATACCCAGAACCAAAGGCAAAGGCGAGACGAGTCAGCACAGTTGCGACTATATCCCTTCCAATTGAGCGAAAAGCCCGGAGGACAGCAACAGCAAAGGCAATTGGGAGAGTCTCAGAAGGCGGCAACAAGAAACGCAACTTCCGACCATCAATCTCTGAACCTGCGGAAAACACTTCCGCCAATTTCAATAATTCCAACTTTTCCGATACCAGAACTCAAAATCGGACAAGTCCAATAAGCCCAGTGAAGGCAGCCGTGCCAACTTATCACCAGCGCTGTGGCTTTCAAAGGAAGTTTACGAAAGCCAAAAGGCCAACCGGCAATACACTCGCTACGGCAGCGGAGTCCCCAAAACCTACCTTGTACCAAAAACATTCAACATGCAGCGAGTCAAAGCACAAATCGACTGTGGTGCAAAGAGCATCTTTATATTGTTGAGCCCACTCAGGAAACTCGACCTACCATACGAACCAGCATACACCTCCACCCTGGCCAGGTGAGGATGTCTGTAGAGAGCTGAAAGGCAAGTCTCTTGGTTCAGTAATTGAATACCTTAAACCGGTTGACGAATCGGAGGTTTAGTCGTCCCAATGAAGGCATACAACCTAGTCTTGGGCTTGCCATGGTGAGAAACCCGGAAATCGACTGCAGCAAAGGTCGATTGACAGCCCTACGAACGCCAAATGGATTGCAACGGGCGAAGATTCCAGAAGCAGATCGCACAAGTCCTCTGCCGGAACGCGGTGAGGGACACAAAAAATTGTAAGTCCTGCTACCGCATTCGATCACCTCTTAGCTAGTGAGGAAGTGGTCAAGGCATTCGCCATATGACTTGGAGAATGTCAAGGGTTGCTGAGAGCATCGCTGGAAGGCATCACCGAAGGTGAAGGAAACCCCAGGATGCTGAACGCGTGAGCAGGAGCAGCAGCGGTAGTTGCGGCAGAAGAGTGACACAGTGACAGTGCTTGAATGACTGCTACCGGCTCGCCGAGACACGAAGGGAGAAACTGGACAACGGGTGTGGTCTATTGCGACGAACCGTCTGATCCAGCCAACCCGGGACCCCTACCCATCTCCACTCTGCCAAAGTACAATGAAGACAAGGCTGACGAGAATAGGAACAGACATAGTTAACGTGAAGATGGTAACCGATGATGGGGGTCGCATCCCAGCACAATATCGAGATTTGTCGTATCCTCATGAGATACAAGGACTATGTGTGTGCAGCAAAGATATGGCAAACTCTCGCACCGCAACTTTTCACGGCATCCAAAGGGAATTCATGTGGAAGAGCAGTTCTGGCTCGAGGAGCATAGGAAGAGCGTGAGAGGAAATGACAGGGTAACCCGGCTGTGAGGAACCACACAAATTGCGTGGAACTATGAAATCTCAGAAAGAGCGACTGAGACCAAGAGCTGGGAAAGATAGAATGTCGACGATCATCGCCTGCTGCAGCACCGATCCTATTTGCGAAGAAGGACAATGGACTGCGGCTGTGTGTGGACTACCGAGCTCTCAATCAAGCCCGTGGCGAAGAACCGATATCGTCTCCCACTGATCTCGGAGATGCTCGACAGGACCTCAGAAATGTCTATCACCTCATCCGAATCAGGGAAGGCGACGAGTACAAAACCATTTCGCACCCGGTACAGGCAGTTCGAGTCTGAGTCATGCCGTTTGGATTGACGAACGCACCAGCTACCATACTACCAAGCTACAACACCAATTAGAGGAGATAAGTCGTCGGCAGAGCAACGACATTCAAAGAGAGGGATGACCCTTCCGGAACCGAAATCCTCATGTATACGATGACCCTACCGGAGGTGCCGCAATGAAGGACCAGAGTGCACCTAACGACAGAGAAGTCCAGCGGCGATAATGCACCCAGAGAGCGGGGATAAGCATACCTAGAGAATTCATGGCCAAAGCCCAAAGTCAGAGACAACGAGAACAGACCAAGCGAAGTCAATAAGGGCGAAAAGATGTCGACAGGTCAAGGCGAAGCAAGTCGAAACATGAAGCTAGTCGAAACAAGAAGCAAGTCAAACCACGGAGCAGGTCAAAAAGAAAGGCCAAAGCAAGTGGAAAAACGAGACGAAAGCAAGTGCAAAAATAAGATGAAAGCAAGTGGAAAAATGAGACGAAGCAAGCGAAGTCGACCAAGACCAGCCAAAGACAAGCCAAGTCGAAGACCTCCGAAGTCCAGAGATGAAGGCTGCCAAAAGACGTGTCAGTCAACAAAGATCACGAAAAGTCTTCCGAAGTTCACAAGTCTACCGAGCCACGATGGCAATCAGCAACCGAATTGAGTCTAAATCGTCAGCGGAGCAACAAACTTCAAAAAGGAGGAGATAGCCGTGTCTATACAATAAAGTCCTACCGACAAGTTGAAAGCCCACCGGGAGGCAGTTTACCGAGACACCGAGAAGTCGACCGAGAAGTCTACTGAGAAGTCGACCAGTCAAGTCCTACCAACAAGCCAAAGCCCACCGGAATGCAGTTCACCGAGACACGCACTGAGAAGTCGACTGAGAAGTCTACTGAGAAGTCGACCTGAAAAGTCTACCAAGTCGACCAAGATTCTATTGAAGCCGCCTTTCGAGAGTGCATCTATGAAGCCGACCGGATGGTCACCGAAGCGGACTTCCAAAGACGACTATCTAGTCAAGCAGCATCAACGAGTCAATGCCACTGACCCATGACTACCGGCTGCAAGATATACTCTACAGAGCATGCGGAAGCACTGCACAGAGCTCAGAACGCATTAGCGCGATTGAACTTGGTAAGTATAACCATCTTTAGAGAAGCTCACATATTAGATGTCCATTAATGCGATGCGACTACACGCGATGCAATTGATGTATACAATTGACGGCTACAACCGATGCTGGCAGCGGAAGCTCCCATCGATGCCAAGTCATGAGCGGAAGCTCTACCACCCTGACAATTCCGACAATGACCTACACCGAGATATACGAGAATGATGGTCATTGGAGTATGGGTTTGGAAGTGGAGATATGGAGACGGGATCACTTTTGGATGTTTTTTTGTTTCTCTCTTTTCTTCTCTTCTTTGGATCTCGGCCCGGTACAAATGGCGTCGGCACGGGTTTTTACCACCAGTCACTGGAGGTGGAGTTTCCCCGTGCGCCGGATCAGCCGAAAGGACACCATTGAGCTGTACCGATCGGTTGTGGGACTTATGGCTTTGTATGACTGCGTACATAGGATGATTGTTTCATTCCTTGTTTCCCATTCCTTTCCTTCTCTTCTCTTATACTGGCTTTGGCAGCCGAGGAGGTCTGCACCTAAAGAGAGGGATAATGTAACGGCGGCACGTGACCCAGGGCCGGGTAACGGCCGTTCTATATAGTCGGCTTGCCACGAGCCTTAGATCTCTAGCGATAATCATACCTACAAATCTACATCTACTATCACTCGAGTCCACGTTTGCAACCGTATACCATAATTACCATATGTATGCCTATGAGGCCGAATACTGACATACGTGCCCTTACATATAGCCAGAGAATGGCTATCCATAGAGAAACAAAAAAATCGGCATACCCAAAAGTACAGTGAAACAATCTTAAATTGACCTCTATTAGACAAGCCCCATTGTCTTTGTGAATTTCTCATGCTAATCCTTCGCCAAGGCCTTGGTTAGTATATCCACCATATTTTTGTTCAGATGCAAGAAGGAGTAGTAAACTATCTTGTGGGCATGGAGATCTTCACTATTGGGATTGTGAAAGTTGATATACTTTATATGAGTCTATATGATTCCACTGGTGATAGAACTCAGTGTACCCTGATTGTTATAATTGATCGGAAGCAGTGATGAGTCATAAATATATATTTTGGTGGAGCTGGAGCAGCCATTTCACTTCAGTATGTGACCACCTTGAGATTTGTAGTCAGCACTGTTATTGGCCCAATCTGAATCTGTATATCCAGTTAGTTGATTATTACTGCCATTGCGGCTGATGAGAAGTCAGATGTGGGGGGCAAATTTAAGATAGTGGATAACTCTTTTGATGATAGTGAAATGGCTGGTGAAAAGACTTGAATTGTACTGGCAAAGTGCAGCAACTGCACATAAGATATTTGGCCAAGTTGCAAGTGGCACATACATCAATGAGCTGACAATGGCCTGGTAGCCTTTAATATATGTTAGTTCCATCTAGTGTGAGCAACAAGTTCGGGTAACCAATCAGCAGTCCAGGTTTGGACCACAAAAATTGATCTGTTCAGTTCCGGACCAGTTCAAAAGTGAGACCCGCTGCCTCTTGGCAGGCCAAACCCAGACCTGTACTCAGCAACCTGCAGGTTATGACAGGTTTGGTAAGACCCATCAGTTCTGATCTTTGGTTCTGCATTTCGGGTTTCTCTATTTATTGTTGCATTCAGATATGCTACTTTTAATTCCAAAATATTGTCATTGGTATGTTACCGTTTGTTTTTGATGTATTGGCCACCTTAATGATCAAAATGTACAGAGATACATGCTCTACCAGATCCTGAAAATGAGCGTCAATGGAGTATCAATGATTGTTGCTCATGTACCTTGGGTAGTGTTAGCAATGGGTCTCGGTAACCTGCCAGCAGTTCGGATTTGGACCACAAAAATCGGTCTGTTTGGTTCCAGACCTGTCCAAAAACCTGATCCGCTGCCTGTTGGTAGGCCAAACCCAGACCTGTACCCGTCAACCCATGGTTTTGCCATGTTTGGCTACATCCATCGGTTCCAATCTCTGGTTCTGTGTTTTGGTTATCACTATTCAATGTCCCATTCAGATATGCTACTGTTAATCGCAAAATATTGACATTAGTATATTGCGGTTTATTTTTGATGTATATGCCACCTGAATGATCAAAATGTACAGAGATACGTGTCCTACCACATCCTGAAAATGAGCGTTAACTGAGCATCAACAATTGTTGGTCGTGTATCTTAGTTAATCTGGGGAGTAACAGGTTGCAGATAGTTATAAACGAATTATTGGCCGCCTTTATAGGTAAAAGAGAAAGCAAAACACTCCCTGCCCCATCCTGAAAATGAGTGTCAATGGAGAGTCAATGCTGTTTGGTCTTGCATCTTCGGTAATATCAGTTGCACTTGATTGTAAGCATCCATAAACAATGACATGGCAGCCCTTATAGGCAGAAATGTATGGGATATTCCCGCCACATCCTCCAGGACAGTAATAACTTATTTCATTTACAGAGCTTCCACCCAGTGGTCTTGAGTCTTGTAGTGTACAAAAACAGCCAAAATATAGTATATAGACAATAACAAACACATTGCGCTGTGAATAACCATCATGCAATGCCAACAATCATTGAGGCTCTGTTGATGCTCATTTTCAAGGTGGGGCAGGGAGCATTCTGCTTTCTCTTTTATCTATAAATGTGGCCAATAGTTTGTTGATCACTGTCAGCAACCTATCGCTCCCCAGATTACCCAAGATACACGACCAACAATCGTTCATACTCTGTTGATGCTCAATTTGAAGATGCTGCAGGGAGGGTATTGCAATCTGTTTTCCCTAAATGGGCAGCCAATAATTCCTTTATAACTGTCTGCAAATTATCGATAGTCTGACCACCCAGAACGCAAGACCAAAAATTGTTGATGCTCTGTTGATCCTCATTTTCAGGACATAGTAGCGATGTTATTGCACACATTTTTGACTAGAAAGGTGGCCAATAGTTCGACTATGGGTTAATGTCACCGCACAGCCCATGGATTGTCCAAGATCCAAGGCCAAATATCATTGATGCTCCATTAATGCTCATTTGTAGGACATAGTAGTGACATTGTTGCAAGCATTTTTGCCTAGAAAGGCAGCTGGCAGTACAATTATGAGTTAATATTACCACACAGCCCTTGGATTTTCCAAGATGCAATACCAAAAATCGTTGACACTCTGTTGACACTCATTTTCAAGTTGAGGTAAGGAGCGTGTCGCTATACTTTCTGCTTATAAAGCCAGCCAATACTTTCATTATGTACAACCATAACCAAATCAATTTATAATTACCCGACTTACATGATCTAAAATTGTTGACGCTCTGTTGATGCGCATTTTGCCACGGGCATATCTGTAATAAACAATCATTTGATTTGACATAGTCTATTATTCACATTGTTTTGGCAGCCTTTCTAGTGTTTTCATGTACTTTCTCCTTGATTACTACATTGTTCTTTAATAATACATATAAATATATCCTTTACAATATACTTTACAGTGTTCATTAATTGTAAATAATAATACACTCTAAAATCCCGTTCCTTTCGATCAATGTTCGTTATCACTGCCAGGTTCACTCAATAGGCTGCTATGGTCTTCAAAATGGATGTTAGCTGCATTACCCCATAGCAGATACTGTACTAACCAGGGGATGTTCCTTCATCAGTCAGCATATCTGAATCAAAAACTGTATCATACTGGCTATCCTGGGTATATGCATGAAGAGTAAAAAATTCAGCACACAGAAGAGAAGTATGTGAATACACATATCTGGCCGGCAAATTGCAGATTTGGGAATGTTGAGCTCTGGTGTTGTTACCGTGTGGCCCAGGTGGCATTCCAGGTAGAGGTGGCATTCTGGGCAGAGGTGGCATCGGTGCTGAAGTTGGCCTCCAGGTCAGTCCAGTGCAGGTGAACCTGTTCCGTTGCATCTCCAATGTGTCTATGGATACTTTGCTGTGCCATATTGGCAATGAAGGCATCCATCCATGTGATTTTGATGAAGCATAGCCAGGTGTCTTTCTATTGCAGTGTTAACCTTTTCATACCCAGGAAACATAATACCCCGCTTGTTCTCTTCTCGGACCTTGCCATAATGCTTTTTGATTAGATATTGTGTTTCCTCTATTGTGCTGCGTGAAAACCCACCTTTGGACATTTTAGCCATATTCAATGCCTGGCACATGTCGGCCTGTTCCAGCTGTACCTAACCTCCTTGCCTTGCCATAGTAGCAGACATGTTGAAAACCTACAAGAAATTAGTTGCTGCTTCTAACATTGAGATTCAGCTATTATCTCGACCATATACTCTTCCATAGCCTCCTCTTAGGTGATTAAAGGCTTTTTCGTCCACTTTCTGGGATGCTTATCATGAAATTCATCAGCAAAAATGCCCGAGTTGACAACATCATGATGTTCAATTTTACGGACTGTGCGGACAAATATATAGGTCAACCATGCAGGTTTCCTGTTATGTGCAGCGATAAATTGGTCATATAGCTCTCTATGTCCATCCACTGTATATTATATGGTTAATTGATGGCGTTTAACCATGGCATGGATATGCTCACATTCAGATGCATGCTGCTTGTTATTCTTGCTGCTTCCGTGTCTGACATATGATTTTTAAATATCCATTCCGGATTATATTATTGCTGGCTACATTGGCAGCATCGCAGGGGACTAACTGATATCTGCATTATTGCTGTGTGGCAATGAGTGAGGTATTGGATAAAGTGCCCATCAATTGGCTCGATTTGGATCTACTCTCACCCGGCTGAGGTGTTTGTGTATGTAAAATTGGAGATGTGGAATAGAAAAGGAAGATGATAATGAAAAGAAGTGGGAAGTCCTGAGGAATATATAGTTAGATTCATGTCAGAATTGAATAAGTAGCAGCCAACTGGTACATTATACCCAACATGAATTCTGCTGCATATGGCTTCAATTTGCAGGGGTCTCCCACTGTCCCACAATATGCAATAAGTTGGTCTGATGTTGTGTTTTTGTTTACAGGGATAAATTGAGGTGTACACCAACTGAAATCTCATGGTTGTTGGAAATAAATATGACATTCTTGGAGGGAAATGATGTCTGCTGATGTTTGTCTGAAAAATTCCCAGGGATACGACATGAAACTGATGCTAACAATCAAGTTATGTTGTATGGTTAGTGTAACTATTCCTGTTTTATTGACAGTCAAGGAGCATGTTCTGCTTTGTTCAAGTTGATCAAACCTACCAACCTTGACATAAAAGATGCAACTTGCCTTCATATTGTCCATATCTTGCAATATCCAACATCTTGCCCAACAACCAAGTCAACACAAACTACAATGGTCAATGCTTTGAAAAAGAACTTTTCAGTACTTTAGGCAGGCAAATCTGGCAAATCGACAAAGCAGTCCACATGTTATGCCTTTGGTGTTACAGGAAGACTTCCGGGATCATACATGATCACTCGATAATCCAAATATGGATATTCAATCTGAACTCATAAAATATCACCCGGAATTTCTAATTGAATCAACCTTCCAGATTTGTTCACCAATTGGTAATATCTCTATTACCCTACCCTCACATCAATAGACCAACAACAGCGATCAAGCTGAGCGCAATTAAGATGTGTATTATCTTTAAGTCGGTATTGGTTGTATAATCTCTATTGTCAATGGCTATTCCTTATCGGCAGGAAATCTTATTCCTAGATGCCGAACAAACGACTATTCTCTCATACTCCAATGGCTTAGTCCTAGGGAGATGAGGTGTCGTCAACATCAAACCATTATGACATCTCGAGATGTGCAGAGTCATATACGAGATAAGTCAATAACCAATGATTGATATATCGGAGCCCAGTCGACTGAATGGACTTGTACGAATCAACCCTTACTTCGACCACACCTTCTTGGTCTGGTGCGAATGGGACTTACGATTCATATGTCCTGAGTGGTGTGGGATACTCTCCGCTCAATATATGGCAAAACAACTCAGTTGCAGAATACTGTATATTTGGCTCCAGTAAAGTGTAGTCAAATTAAGGGTTCTGTCGTTTGCCGCAATCATTAAACCGTTACGTACCCGGTGGGTATATGAGAGGGCACTCTCACTGGCTCTTGGTGACACGAACCTATTAGTTGACAATTGGCTTCGGATAAGCTCGTATTCATACGAGGTATCGCCAATAGCAATAGTGTCGCAATACGAGCTCATTACCTTGATGACGTAGTTAGCACTCCTGGGAGTAGAACTCGACCATTAATGGTGGAAGGAAGGATGACAAAGGCAGTTGCGAATGAGAACTCCAAAACAGGCTTTGGCAGTCTTAGGATTGTTAAGGGTGTGGATCGTCTGATATATATCAGCGATACCGACATGGAGGAAGGACATCGATAACAGTTCTATCGAACATACAATCTACGTTCAGATTTATCTACGGATACCTATTGACCTTCTCAACCTGGAGGTTAAGCCTTAACTTTATTCCAGTGTATTATCTATTAGTTCTGTATTGAAGTCAACAAGGATACTTCCCCTTTGAAGTTCAGAGTTGTACGTTCCTCTTCAGTTCTATTCCACGGATAAAACCTCATCACTCTTTATAGTTGGTTATTCTTAGTACCTTCGTTGAAGCAAGTCGTTGATCCGGAAGAGAGCAAGACGATACTTTGGAGTCCGAAGGACCAGTCCGAATAAACGTGGTGGTTGGGAGGATACTCTTGAGTCGGCACTACTCCTTCTGCTGAGGCGAAACTACTTTGCTATTCTTATAAGACAAGTCGATACTTGGAGTTGTTGCACTTGAGGACAGTCGATCCTTGAGTATACGTGCCGGTTGCTGGGCCGATACTCTTGAGTCCGAAGGGAGTCAGAGGACTGACACGATAGTATCTTTGTTCAGAGGATCTCTTGAGTAGGATACTCTGGAATTGTGTGCTCCAGTACATTGATAGTGTAAAGACGATACTCTTTAGTCAATACTATCTTTCGGGAGCAGAGAACGGAAAAGTTACCTTGTGTTCTTGGGTGGTAATCCTTATACACATCCTGAGTGAAGCTTTAATTATTCTTCTCCTTATTAGTCCAGAAGTTATTAAGGGCTTTTATTGATTAGGACTTAGGGTGGATCTCCCGGTGTTACACCACACAACGATGTCATCAAGCGAATGAAGGCAAGAGCAGCTTTGAAGCCAAAAGATTCCAAACCCTTGGGGCACTGGGCAGCTTGCAATCCAAAGAGAAGCTTGTGGCTGACAAATGACGAGAAACTCACTTCTTAAGCAATGAAGAGAAAGGGAAATGGATTGAGGATTATATTGACAGAGAAACTGCTGGGGAAAGACAGTGAGTTGAGGATGCAGAGGCAGTGATTAAGCAGGAACAGGAAGATACCATGAAAGCTGAACATGTGGGAATGACATCCAAAGAGCCCAAAAAGATGTTTCAGGAGATAATGGTTGCTACCAGAGACAGTGTGAGTGATCTTGCAAGTTCTGACAATAAGGAGGATGAGGAAGATGAGGATGATGAAGAGACCGCACAGGGCAAGCTGAGTGAAGATGACGAACCCGGCTGGGTAATAGGCACAATCTACAAAATGGTACCGTAGCGCATGGAGCGATTTCAGCAGAAGTGGATGAATCTTGGCAAATTATCACAACTTGGATGGGGGGGATGCAGCCAACTACTTCCGTGAAAGAGATTAGTAGTACAGCCCAATGGAATTGAAAATTCCAGCCATCATTCCACTGCAAACAGTGGATGGTACAGCCACACATGCAGCCACATCATTTGGAGAGCTTGTGGAGTGTCTTGATATTGACCCTGGAATATTGAAAATGCCACAAGGGACTTCTCAACCAGGAAGTAGTCATATTAGGCTACATTCTGGCAAGCCACAGTCAATCACTGGCCAAATCGGTCTTGCACCTGCCATCGCGCCCGATTCATTACATATTTAGAAATTGAATCCTGTTGAACCTGTAAGCTTTTACTTGTGCATATAGCCTCCCCAGCTTATAACAATATAGAAATTGGATTCAGATGAAGGCATTGTGATGGCTCTGCTGTCATCGGACGAATCGAAATGCAAATTGTTATTTTTGACGTCATATCTTGGTGAAATGCAATTTGTGTACTAATGGTGCTACCTGTCAGCTTTTTGTTGATTTCAGTGACCCAATTGTGAGACATAATAATTCATCTGTGTATGTGCAATGGTCGAACACACCATGTGAAAGTTCTAGAACCTAAATCCAGCTGTAAGAATGCCATTAAGTTCGATTGATATTTCTGTTTAATGTCCAGTGAGAAAGCAAAACCTATATTAGCAACGAAATATACTAACAAAATTCAAGTGAGTGATGTTATACGAGTCATAGAAGGAGCAGTCATGTGCTCGACACCAATCTGGCTGTCTAACGACCGTAACCATAAATTTATCCATCCATTCAACTGGAAAACTCTCCGTACAGATCTGGTTCACATAGTTGAGATATTTACAATTGCTTATGGTATGTCATGGAAACTGAGGAGAACGAGCTGGATGAGGAAAGGTGATGAAGTCAAGCTATATTAATCAAAAACTAATAAAATAATCTACATGCTGTAAATTGCCGGCCAACAGCACAGGAATGTGATAGGGCCACATCATCCCTTACTCAAATAACATGGACAGAGGTTGATCAGAAATTTAGAGGCCACAAAGCTTCTGGATGCAAATGAAAATAATTTGAAATGCAATATTGTATGTCAATAATGACTATACGATTTGTGGCATACAATTGTTGAGTATATGAAGGCTGTTTTGATGTGTTTAATGTAAGTGTCAACAGAGTGTCAATGATTTTTTGTCTTATACATTTGACAATCAAAGGGCTGCATTGTCACATCCTTCCAAAATAAATATGTTGGTCAGTGTTATAGCCGAAATGGTAAATAACAAGCTTGTTGCCCCCCTCTGAAAATGAGCACCAACAGAGCGTCAATGATGTTTAGTCTTACACATTCGATAATTAAAGGACTGCATTGTCAACTCCTTCCAAAATTAATTTATTGGTTGGCATTTTAGCTAAAAAGGCAACTTACATGATCGTTGCCCCATCCTAAAAATGAGCGTCAACAGAGCAACAACGATTTTTGGCTGTGCATCTTGGAAAATCCAATGGCTGGGTGGCGAAATTAACCCATAGTTGAACTATTGGCCGCCTTTCTAGGGAAAAAGACTTGTGATGACATTGCTACTGTGTCCTAAAAATGAGTGTCAATGATTTTTGACCCTGTATTTTGGAAAATCCAAGGGCTGTGTGGCAAAATTGACCCATAATCGAACTACCAGCTGCCATTCTAGGCAAAAAGACTTGCATCAACATCACTTCTAAGTCCTAAAAATGAGTGTCAATGGAGTGTCAATGATTTTTGGCCTTGTATCATGGAAGATCCATGGGCTGTACAGTGATATTATCCCATAATTGAACAATTGGCCACCTTTTTAGGCAAAAATACTGGTGACAACAATGCTACTAAGTACAAAAAATTAGCGTCAACAGAGCGTCAATATTTTTTGGCTGTGTATCATGGAAGATTCAAGGGTTGTGCAATGACATTAACCCATAATTGAACTACCAGCCACTTTTCTACGCAAATGGAATTTCAACAACAATGATTCTATGTTCTAAAAATTAGTGTCAACAGAGCATCAACAATTTTTGGCCTTGTGTCTTGGAATATCTAAAGGCTGTGTAGTAATGTTATTCTATACTCAAACTGTCAGCTGCCTGCCTAGGCAGAAATGCTTGTGACAACATCGTTACTATGTCTTAAAAATCAGTGTCAAGGCAGTATCAACTATTTTTGGTGTAGCATCTTGGAAGATCAAAGGGCTGTGCAATGACCTTAACCCATAATCGAACTATCTGCCTCCTTTCTCGGCAAAAGGACTTGCAAAAACATTGCTACTATGTCCTAAAGCTGAGTGTCAATATCACATCAATGGAGTATCAATGAAGCATCAACGGAGCATCAATGATTTGTGGTCTTGCAACTTGCAAAATCCATGTACTGTACATTGAGATATACCCATAATCAAAGTAATGGCCACCTTTGTGGGCAAAAATGCCAGTAATGATTCTGCTACTGCCTCCTGAAAATAAGTGTCAGCAGAGCGGCAACAGGTTTTGTGGGGTTCAGTAAGCTTCACAGCAACGAAATGCCTTGTATTATTTCTAAATTGAGATTTCAACAGTGAGGCTTGTCATTATAACCCTTTATACAACTTCACAACTACACATGCAATGGCTCACAGGTCTTACTTTTGTCTTGCATATAGCTCAAGAGACAATATTTAAGCACCAGCATTCTACTCAACCATAATATAACTTTTGACAGTCTCTCAACTGCAATTACACTACTTCCAAATTCCTACAACCATGTTGGATTCCCAATCTATAAATACCTTGTTGCTAGAGGATATGATATCTTCCAAACATGAACATATCTTTATTTGCGATTTGAGTGACCTTACTTGACAAATAATATTGAACACTTGGTGGGCTGCAATGAATGTGGGCTCAAAGAGCCCTATTGGTTGGAATAAATCTAGACATGCACCTTTGTGGCGATTCTATTTGCACTGCAGAATTGAGGAGACTGGCAGCCCTGGTATTATATGCATTATTTGCCATCAAGTTCTTTGCCATCCAGCAGAACATGGGACCAGCTCCATTGGGAAACACTTACTGGCAAAAGCACAAATTGCAAAGTTAAACAAATTAATAGAGTCAGAAGTTTCTGAATTGATAAGTACAACCATTGATGAAACCGCTTTGGCCATATTGAAGAGACAAGGTAGTCGAGAAATTACAATTGTAAGTTCACAAATGAAATGCACATTTGACGGTTAGACCTTACCGATATTAATCCAACTGACAGACATAATGCTCTAAACTTGCAGCAAAGGACTACCTAACTGCTGAATTTCACCAAAATACCTGGAATTGCTACCTCATCTTATGATTTGTTTGGCTCACATTCCATGAAATGCTATATCAAACCTTGAGCTATTATGGTAATTTAAGACATTATGCGGTGAGCTGGTGCTTCCATCTGCCAGCACCCTGAGCAATATTTGCCGGAGGGAATACTCCATGAAAGTGGATGCAATTAAGAAGCAATTGCCATGAAGAAATAAAGTTAGCTTAGCTTTAGATGGGTGGACATCAACGAACAAATTAGTGATAATGTCAGTCATAGTTTACTATATGGAATGAAATTGGACATTGCGAGCAGTACAACTCGGATTGGACAAGGTTGATAGACTGTTCTTTTCCTATTTCGAATGATAAATAAGAATAATAGGTCAAGGGTCAACATACCATAGTGAGGCTAGCCATACAGTTGAAGGAGGTTCTGGATCCTTTGAAGATTACCAATGGCTGTTTACTAGGAATTATAACGGATAATGCTTCATCTAGATACTGGATGACATGGGAACTAAAATCAACCCTTGATGCCACCGCGAATCAAGTGGCCTGCAATAACGAGCCACATACTCTGCATGGTGCATGTCATTCTGCTTGCTTTGGGTGTATTCATGAGCAGTCTCAGTAGACAAGGCCTCCTGAAGTCTATGGTAGCATATGAGCGTGATCAGCAATTTGGAGAGAATGAAAGCACAGATATTGGAAAGAGTCAAAGACTGTGAAAAGAGAGCAATACTCGAATCAACAAGGTGTCGGCTATGAGATCAGATTTGGCACAGGTAATAGAGAAAGTAAGTATTTCAAGACATTTCGAAACATTTGAAACTGACTTTCATAGAGTAGAGAATATTTGCTTTATTGATTACGCTGATACCTGGTCATTGAAACGAGTTCATTGACTGTCAAAAAGACAAACTACACATTGCAGCACTACCTAACATGGATATGAAAACCCAGTGGAATTCGACATTGGAGTTGCTTGAGCATGCCTATCTAGAATGAGAATTCACCCATAAGTGGCTCCAGAATCCAAAATTCAGTAATTACCAGCCACTCTTTACCATTCAGCATGAATGGACAATGGTCTAGTACATTATGGACGTTTTAAGGCCATTCTGATACTGGACCCTGTGGATGTCAAAAAGCTATACAGTTAATCTGCATCACATTATCACTGTCTAAAATGACGTGTTTGATCATATGGTTGGCATTATGTGAGCTTTGGCTATGAAGAAGACTCAATGGAAGGAAGACTTATACTTGGCCGTGAAGATTGCGTGACAGAAGCTATCCAAGGATTATACTGAAGTAACTCCAACGACTGGTCTGCTTCTCATTTCAGCAGTTTTCATTGATTCTTTCGGGAAGTTGCGATCATTCAGGAAATGGGAAACGCTGATGGATATTAATCTGGAGGATGAGACTTGTTATACTACCCATTACCAGAAGGCCTTTTTGAAGTATGTGGGGAACGAATACTGTGCTGAACAATGACAAATGTCTGTCATTAAACCCAAAATTGTTCCACACAGCAATATTTTCCCCTCCACAAAGGCTTCTGGATTTGGTCAATCATCTTTTGATTGGTATAATTTGACCAGCGATGATGAAGAATACTTAATGCCTAAAAGCGCGGCTGAAGTGACACCTGCACAAAGCGATCGAGCAGCACACTTATTGACATCCATAACGATCTGTTTGAATTCACCGCCTGAAACCGCAAAGAACTGGGGACAATTTAAACCAAATCTTAATGATTACCACTCCAATCTCATGGAGACTAGCAGTACATTTTGGTTACCGGATATCACTGACTGGTGGCGCCAGCAAGAGGAAACACACTCAAAGTACACTGATCTCTCCAATGTGGCACGCGATATATTCTTTATTATTCCACATGGTATTGGAGTGGAAGCCAGTTTTTCCCTTGGGTGAGACTTTATGAGCTGAAGACAGTCTAAAACTACAGGTGAGACACTTTGGGAACATGTTGTAGTAAGGCAGTTTGCTCAAGACAATAAGGGCATATTGGCTGGAGATTGCATAGCAATCAATAATGCAGATACTGAAAACAACTTGGAATTGAAGAAAGAGGTGGAGGAAAGAAAATAGCACAGAATAGCCAAGGTCCACAACTTTTTGGAGATGTGGCAGGGCAGCCAAAACCTACATGCTACACAGAAGGAATCTCAAGCTCAAAACAAGCAAATGACAGCAGTAGGATACATTTCAGATACAGAAGAGATCATCAAAGCATCCTGATCAAACTTTCAACATGATAGTGCAACTGCATTTGAATTGTCAGAAAGATCGCCTTTCCAATCAGCTTTATCTGCAAAGAACCTCCCTGGAGGACAAACTAAGGTATTGAATGTCTGCTGAATCAGAAGAATCGACCATCATCCAGCTGAACGTGATGATGACAGTGTACCTGAAGGCATTTCCGACACCGGAAGTTCGCTTCGCTGGAATGGTGACTTGGATAATCCAATTAAGAGTGAAGTTCACTGTGAGGTAGATGATGAATCAGATATAGTGTGTGGCAATAGCATCAAGGCTTTGGAAAACCCAGAGCATCAGGTTGTTAGTACCTCACCAACTGTTCCTGGATTGATTTGGCTAACAGGGAGGTAAATAAAGCTGGCTGCAAAGGGGTTGATGATGGTTACTGCAATGGAAACAAGGAGGAATATGGGAAACAAGGAAAAGTAGGACAGAATGTGTCAATATGTTTTCACCAGGTTCTATATAATGCTTGACCAAGAATTTCACCTAGAGAAATATCATGGGAGAATAGTAAGCAGTCGCATGTGCATAATTGTTCATAAATAAAAGTATAGCTGGCAAAATATTATATTCAGTTAGATATATAAATTTTGGTTGAATGAAAGAGGCCCATGCAAGAATATTGCTGGGCTCGGATTTACCAATGGGCTGAGTCTCAATGTGTCAGAAAGGCAACCAATAAGTTGAAATAATTTTTATACAATTATCATTTCCAGTAAATAATCACTATACTCTACATTAAAATTAGCATCAACAGAGCATTGTGATGGGAAAATCTGTTTCCCACCACCACCACCACCACCACTCAGCTTGGCAGAGGACTGAGTGACGGCGGGTGTACAGAGATACAGGGATGATAGAGATGTACTGGGTGACAGCGGGTGTGCGAAGATACAGGGTTGACCGAGATGGGCTAGGCAACTGGGGCATCGGGAGAGGCTGGGGTAATGGGGATGGACTGTACAGCCAGGAGTATATATTCGGGAGACCCCCAGGTAGATAGATCTCATACCACATCAGCATAATGTAAATCAGTCTGGAAGGCACACCCAAACCTCCCAGACACTCCTGTAGCCCTTACCAGTGCATCTAACTACTTCCACATGCTCCCAGGCCCCCCTGGTGCTTTGCAACGTGCTCTCAAACTCTCCAACAGCATTCTCAGGTGCTCCTGAATGCACCTACAGCTATGGATGTGCATTCAGCATGCAATGAGATTTGACTATTAGGAGAGGCAAATTTTGGAGCAGGTGAGACATCCTCGCAAGTCTGTGGGAGACTTCAAGAGCAGCTCTGCAGGAGATTTGGTGCCGTATTCTTAACGGAGTAGTTCTTAGAGTTCCATCAGCACAAAGCATGTTGTCCATCATATTCGTCTTTGTTATAGTCACAAGATTTGCTACCTTATAATATGGCATGCATTATTTAAATATCACTATACATATACATATGGTAACTCTGGCCACGGATGGTAGTTGAGCATAATTGGAGGAGCACCTGGAGATGCTCATTGAGAGAACCTAGAGATGCATTACTTGGAGGCTGTTGTGGTGAAACGACGGAGCTAGAAGGCAGAGAGCCCACCATCAATATTCCACCACACTTCTCGCAACATGCAAACAGAATATGTGAAGGAGAGCAGTTCTGGATCGAGAAGTGTAGGAAGAAGGTGAGAAGATATGATACTACCCGGCTGTGAGGATCCATGTAATTCTGTGGATCCACGAAATCTTCGAACGAGAGAGGGAAACCAATTGTTGGGAATGATAGAGTGTCATCAGCAACAACCCTGGTTTCCGTCTGAAACACCCGGGTGTTCCGGACGGCTCTGACGGCTCTGACGGAACCTCGTACCCTCTGACGGAGAATTACACGCTGCCTGTCGCCCAGGCGACGGGTCGCGTTGCACAGCACAGCACCTGGGAGCGCCAGCGGCAAATCTATGAGCGTCTGGGAGCACCTCGAATCACAGTAGAGCATTCTGGGAAAAACTACATCTGGGAACGCTGCTGGTGCGCCTGGAACTCATAGCTACTACTAATCGTGCAACGATTTTTAAAACTCATGTATTCAGGTTGCATTCTCATCAATGTATCTATTTATCGATATAGCTACCAATCTAGAACTCAGAGATACACTCCGAGGCCGTGATCGAGCGAGGTTTGAGATGCAATTGGGGTCCGAGATAGAGTGAACTGAGAGCTGAACATGGAGGCCAAGATCGAGCGAGGTTGGAGATGCACTTGAAGGCCGAGATCGAGTGAACTCAGAGATGCACTCTCAGGCCGTGATCGAGCGAGTTTGGAGATGCACTTGGAGGCCGAGATCGAGTGAACTGAGAGCTGCACTTGGAGGCCGTGATCGAGGGAGTTTGGAGATGCACTTGGAGGCCGAGATCGAGTGAACTGAGAGCTGCACTTGGAGGCCGTGATCGAGCGAGTTTGGAGATACACTTGGAGGCTGAGATGAAGTGAACTGAGAGCTGCACTTGGAGGCCGTGATCGAGGGAGTTTGGAGATGCACTTGGAGGCTGAGATGGAGTGAACTGAGAGCTGCACTTGGAGGCTGTGATCGATCGAGTTTGGAGATACACTGGGAGGCCGTGATCGAGCGAGTTTGGAGATGCACCTGGAGGCCGTGATCGAGCCAGTTTGGAGATGCACTTGTAGCAGGCTATGATCGAGCGAGATTGGAGGAGTACTTGGAGGTGGCCGATCTGGAGGCGGTCGGTGGGAGGCGCGCCAGGTGCTGAGACTCTATTCATCAGTTAGTTAACTCGAAACCGTGGGAATGTGACAAGGTGACTTCACCTTTGAAGCTGATATGGAGAACTGGCTGGTGGCGGTGGATCGGTAGGGAGGTACACCGGAAGCTGATGCTACATTCAGGGGTCAACTCGAAATCGTGAGAATGAAGGGACGACAGACAATCTTAGGTGTATGCTGTACTCGGTGTTAACTCATGATTATGGCATGGAGAGATGGAGAGGGATGACTTAACTTTGTGTTTTTGTGATGATGGTAGAGTTGTGGACAAGAAAGAGGGAGATGGGGGATGAAGATGAGAACGATATGGAGAATACGAGCGGCTATGAGAAATCAGGAGTACAACTTGCCTGATTGGGTTTAGAAGACCCCGTATTGGTGTTTTTACCCGCCGGATCGGGAATCGTACCTGCCGTATCGGGGATGGTCAATTGACTGGTACACGAAATTTTCTCAAGTTCCAGTTTCTCATGATGATTTCCCCCATCTCCTCTGATGTCTCTCTTTCTTGTGCTCAACTCTACCATCACCTAAGAACACGAAGTTAAGTCATCCCTCTCTATCTCACCATGCCATAATAATGAGTTAACACCGAGTACAGCATACACCGAGTACAGCATCATCCCAAGATCGACAGTCCAGCTGCCGTCGCGCCTCCCTCCAAATCGACCGCCTCCAAGTACTCCTCCAATCTCGCTCGATCATAGCCTGCAAGTGCATCTCCAAACTCGCTTGGTCACAGTCTGAGAGTGCATCTCTGAGGTCACTCGATCTCGGCCTCCAAGTGCATCTGCAAACTCGCACGATCTTGGCCTCCACGTGCAGCTCTCAGTTCACTCGATTTCGGCCTCCAATAGCATCTCCAAACTCGCTCGATCACGGCCTCAAAGTGCATCTCCGAGTTCACTCGACCTCGGCCTCCCAGTGTATCTCCAAACTCGATCGATCACGGCCTCCAAGTGTATCTCCCAGTGCATCTCCAAACTTGATTGATCACGGCCTCCAAGTGCATCTCCAAACTCGATCGATCACGGCCTCGAAGTGCAGCTCTCAGTTCAGTCGATCTTGGCCTCCAATGGCATCTCCAAACTCGCTCGATCACGGCCTCCAAGTGAATCTCTGAGGTCACTTGACCTCGGCCTCCCAGTGGATCTCCGAACTCGATCGATCACGGCCTCCAAGTGCTTTTCTCAGTTCACTCGATCTCGGCCTCCAAGTGCATCTCCAAACTAGCTCGATCATGGCCCTCAAGTATTTCGTTAAGGAGCGACGGTGGGTGAATGGAGATACAGAGGTAACGGAGGTGGAATGAGCGACGCGGAGTACATATTCGGGAGACCCCGGGGTAGATAGATAGACAGCATCTCATTTTCATCTCATCTTGTCATACAACGAAAATACACACTCTATGTTTCCCAACTTTTGGTCTCACTCGCTCTTTGCGAGATGTCGTGGATCCGCGCAATTGCGTGGATCCTTATGCATTGCAATCCCGATGCAAGCGTGTACACAATGAACCCATTCTGACGTATGGTCACAGTTGGCCACAACGCCAGAGTGTTTGTTTAAAGTAGTAGGCCGACAGAGCGAAAAGAAACGGCGAAACGGCGATCGGAGGGCGATATGCAACTTGACGTGTGGTATTGATGCCGGGCGCGGAGTAATCCGCCACCGGGGTGTCTCTGACGGGTCTGACGGAGTGCATCCACTCTGACGCAACCAGTCCAGCCAGACGGAAATGTTTTTTGCTGATGGTGTATGTTCGTTGTACAACAAGAAGAAATGAAAATGAGATGATGTCTATCTACCCCAGGGTATCCCAAATATATACTCCACGTCGCTCATGCCACCTCCATTTCCCCTGCATCTCCCCACACTAACAGTTGCTCAATAAAGATTTACTTGGAGGCCGTGATCGAGCTAGATTGGAGATGCACTTGGAGGCCAAGATTGAGTGAACAGAGAGATTCACTTGGAGGCTATGATTGAGCCAGTTCGGAGAGGCACTTGGAGGCCAGGATCAAGTGAACTCAGAGATATACTCCAAGGCTGTAATTGAGTGAGTTTGTAGATGCAATTGGAGAACGAGATTGAGTAAACTCAGAGATACACTCAAAGGTCGTGATTGAGCCAGTTTGGAGATATAACGGGAGACTGACATTAAGTGAAGTCAGAGATGCACTTGGAGGCCGTGATCGAGCGAGTGTGGAGATGCACTTGGAGGCCGAGATTGAGTGAACTCAGAGACGCACTTGGAGGCCATGATCGATCAAGTTTGGAGATGCACTGGTAGGCCGTGATCGACCGAGTTTGGAGATGCAATTGCAGACTGAGATTGAGTGAACTTAGAGATGCACTGGAAGGCCATGATTGAGTAAGTTTGGACATGTGCTTCGAGGCAGACATCAAGTCAATTCAGAGATGCACTCTGAGGCTGTGATTGAGCGCGATTGGAGATGCACTTGTAGGCTATGATTGAGGGAGTGTGGAGAGAGAGGAAAGGTGGATATCGGATGTGGCTCTGCAGGATGCACGGACCAGAAAGGGGAACATGCATGTCCATGCAGTTGTGTGGATTGGCAAGAAGATAAATATCGCTTGCTTAGATAGAGAATACACTATTATCACTTCATACTACTACATTGGTAGCAACACTTTCATATTGGCTTATCCTGCACCTTATACATGCTGGGGCCCAATTTGATTTGAGAAACAGTGGTTAAGAATGATGACAGATGACTTTTCGATGGTGAATCGATGATGGTTTAGCAGTAGCACATATGTTGTCAGCTCCCAGAGCCAGTGGCATCTTCCCAGATTCATGGCCAGAGGGGTTTAGCATCCCTGCGCAGCGGACCGATGACAACCGAGCCCGATTAGAAGCAATCATCAGTTACCCACCAGTAGTCACACAGGAGGACATCCCTGATGAGGTCACCAATTGGTTCCATGTGGTCAAAGATGAGTACCGTGAACCAGTTGACAATCTAATCCGAATGTGTCAAAATGTTGATCGGGAATGGGATGCAGTCGCCGATGAACATGTCAATTTACTGAGGAAACAGAATGACAAGGTGCAGACCTTCGCGGTGAAACTGGCAGAGTGTGACAGTTTGGCACAATATGCCTCTGATGACATAAAAGACAATGCAGTGTCACTCCTGTTCGATGGAGCAACTGCAAAGAAGATGGTCAAGTTGAAGCGACAGATTACCGCCAGGACTGTGCTCAATAAGTCGATGCAAGCCACACTGGGTGCAGCCTTACAGGAAGTCAAAGAAACCAAGAAAGTATTGGTAACCACTGAATATGAGAGATGTGATCTGTGAACAGATGGATTCCACCATGATGGAACCGAATGCTACAAATGTAGCCTTAATTTGAGTGATGGTTAACTCGGCCCCCATCAGCACTTTCCAAACTAACTCCACCAACGGTGCATTCAACGTCAAGATGACCAGATTGCCGACTTACGATGGTACGAGAACTCTAGACCCCATCACCTCGTTCATATCCACTCTATACCACCACTTTGGACCGTATGCGCAGAAGTTAGGCTGGACAGACGAGAGTGGAATTCCGTTGACCAATGGTTGGGCCGCCATGGCACTCCTTCAGTTTCGCAAGAAGGCTGCAGTTTGGGCCAACCACCGGTTCCTGGCACATGCAAGTGCAGGTGTAGCTTGGGAAGACTTCTCAGCCGCAGTCAAAGAGGCCTTTATCCCTCCCAATGCTGTAACCAGGTTGAATTGGGATTGGGAGTTACTACGTATCAAAGGTGGCGGAAGTGTTTCTGGTTTTAATGTATGTTTCGGAGTGATTTGATATCAGATGAAACCTCATGTGCCACTCTCCGACAAATGCCTTCATGACTCATACCAGTTCAAACTTGAGAGCAACCTGCAAGCATCCGAGGCTTTGATTGAGAAATTGAGAAGTCAGCCTACAGCGTTGCTCAACAACGTTATGCAGTACATCTCTTCGAGTGGATGCCATGCTTAACTCCAAGAAGCCACCAATGTAAGTGACTTTTAAATGAATGGAAGGTAAACAGTCAGAAGGCGGCAGTAGAGGAAGCAATGACCAGTGCTGTGTGGAGAAGTGGGTCACCCTGCTCACATGTGCCCAACCAAGGAGAAGGTCTTGGCCGCATGGAAAGAAAAGAAAGTGGCTGTGAACAAAGGCACAGAGAAGCAAGAGAAAGAGAAGGAGGAGAGGTGTAGAGGTTTCAGTGGCAGTCGCAAGAAAGGTGGCTACAGAGGTGGAGGTGGAGGAAAACAACAGAGCCTCCATTTAGCCCAGACCTTGGGTGGAGAAAATAATAATGCCAAGGTGCTTAAGGTGCAGGAATTATTTGACAGTGCAAGTGATGATGATGATGATTCAGATGATATGGGCTTGGGAAATGGTGACGTGAGCGATTCGCTGCAAATCAACTCCCTAAAACTAAAACTACTACTGCATCTACAATGAAAAAGTTTACTCGTTATCATCTTCTCCGAGTTAGTGATAATGATACAATAGATCTTGTCTGTTTCGGCGGAAATCTTCGGTACAAAAAGAATAATGACACATACGGTAGTTTAGCAACCAAACCAGCCATGGACGATGGGGCATCACAGAATTATGTAAAAAGAGAGACTGTGCAAAAGTTAAAAATGAAAGTTGTGGTGTTAGAGGAGAGAGATGGTAGCTAGATGATCATGTAGATGGCGAATGACAAAGTAGAAGATGGCATTGAGAGATGGCCACAAGTACCACTGAAACTCAAACCAGGGGATGACGGTTGTGTATATATGGGGTGGTTCACAGTGTACAATGTGAAACGATTTGACATCGTCCTTGGGAAGCGCTGGGTCTGAGATATAAATGGAACATATCATATCAATCACTGAGCAGATGAAATGCATATAACTCAATGCGACATCTCATGGGACGACAGAGAAAAGGCAGCACAAATCCATTACCTCCGTGGCCTTTGGCCAGACAGCGAACCAGAGGATGACACCATCAAAGAAGCAGCTCGGACTATGGGTATCGACATTATTGGCAAGAAACAATTCTCTTGCAGGGATCACCGAGTTCTGGCCAGGGTATTCATGGTTCGAGTGCCGTATGATGAGCCTGAGTCGGCACAGCCACCAGACGAATTTCAATCCATGCTGCATGACTTTGACAATTGTGGTTTATTCGCAGAACTGATGTATGACACTACGCGGAGTAAACGGCAGTGTAAAATCGATATATGACAATAAGATCATCAGAAAGCCATATACCGACCTCCATATTGCTTGACTCCCAAAGAAGATGCAAAGTTACAACGATAATTGGAGAAGGCCTTACAAAATGGCTGGATAAGGCCGAGCAGCAGCCAGTATGGCTCACCCATCTGATTCATACCTAAGAAAGAAGGTGGATTGCGAATGTGCATGGATTATTGGGCAGTTTACCGCATCACCAGGAAGAATCGATATCCATTACGTCACATCTAAGAGCTTGTCCAACCGCTGGGGGGTTCAAACCGCTTTTCAATGATAGATGTAGCCGCAGGTTACCATCAAATTTGAATATGTGCCAGCGATCATCAAAAAACTGCTTTCTAACCAAGTATGGACTGTACGAGTGGACGGTGCTTCCTTTTGGACTGGCCACCTCACCTAGTCAGTTCATGTGAGTTATGAACTGTCTGCTGGCATCTAATTCCGGGCTACGTATGTTCATTGCTGTTTATCTTGACAATCTTTAATCCATAGTTTGACAAGAAGAGCATCTCGATCACATATGGATTGTGCTGGACCTTTTGCAGAAAGCTGGCTTGACACTGAAAAGATCAAAATGCGAGTGGTTTCGTGATGAGATTGAATTTTGTGGTTTCAGATTAACCAAAAAGGAATGCAGACATTGGATTCAAAGATGCAAGGCAGTAACAGAATGGCCTCGGCCCCAAAACATGAAAGAAGTTCGTGGTTTTCTGGGTCTAACGGGCTATTACTGCAAATTTGTATGGGACTATACATATATCGCCTTGCCATTATATCAGATTTGCAAAATGAGTAGGAAAGTTAAAATGGGCGGCCACCACGGTGAGCCACAGCTTAAGGATGTGGGTACAGTGCCAGTTGTTTGGAATGGAGAGGCAGAGGAGGCCTTCGAAACATTGAAAGATGTAATTTGCAAGGCTCCCATGCTGGCACTTCCTGAGGAATGTGGTGAGTATGTGCTGCATTCTGATGCTAGTAAGTATGCAGTCAGAGCAGTACTATCACAGAAGTGACAAGATGGAGGGACCAGAGTCATTGCCTTTTGGAGCAGGAAGCTTAAAAGTGCAGAGACATGATACCCTACTTTCGATAGAGAACTCATAGCGATTCGTGATACAGTTGTGAACAGGCAATACTACCTTCATTTGGACAGAAATTTTACCGACCACACGGACCATGCATCTTTAAGACACATACTTACACAACCTCGACTCACAGCAAGACAAATGGAGTATTTAGCAACATTCCACATTTATACATATGACATTCGGTACATCCCAGGCACAAAAAACCAGTCTGCTGATGCACTGATAAGACATTCGGACTTCAGGCGGTAATGCTGTCAAGTCTCCCAGTGTCGAATCATGCAGTTGGTAGTTCAGGACTCGACAGAGTGGTTGCGAGTAGTTGCTGCTGAAACCAAGGATGACAGCTGGAGTAAAGAGATGGTACAAATACTAGTGTCCAACGATAGCCAGGAACACCCGCCGAAGGCATCTGCTCCGGCTACAGTATAAAAGGCATGGGCTTGCAGCCACCATTTCTCCCAGGTCAACAGCCTGCTGTACATAAATCTGCAGATTCACGACTCTGAACGACACTCAGATGAGCTGTGTTGGCTGTACATTCCGACACCCCTAAGAAACAGAATCCTCTGAGAAGGATATGATGCTGCAGTGGGAGGCCACTTCAGAGCAGCAAAAACATATATGGTGGTGAGACAGTGCTTCTTCAGGCCAGGCATGTGGAAAGGAGTGCAAGACTATACAAAACGCTGTGATACATACACACGAGTTAATCAATGGGCTGGGAAAGTAGTGGGCTGGTTAAAACCACTACCAGTTGCACATGGCTGCTGGGAGTGTGTGGGGGTAGATTTCAATACTGATGTGCCAACATCTTTCAGAGGAAACAATTGCATTGTGACCTTTGTGGACCACTTCTCCAAACGAGTCCATTGGATGCCCTGCACTAAGATCATTGACGCCGCGGAATTTGCACAGTTGTTCTTAGTGGCCATCATATGATGACATGCTGTCCCCCACGAGATTGTTAGCGACAGAGACATGTGCTTTATATCTGATTTCTGGGCAGAAGTGAGTAAGAGGTTACAGACTAGGCTGCTCATGTCAACGGCATTTCACCCAGAAACAGACGGGCTGTCAGAGATCTCCACTCAGCAGGTCATGCAGTATCTTCGGGCATTCACCACTCACTATCAAGACCGGTGGGACACCATGCTTCCACTTGCGGAATATGCAGATAACATGTCTACACACTAATCTACCGATCGAAGCCCATTCTAATTGGTCCTAGGATATATACCATCTATTCCATTAGACTTCATGGTGGGCTAATGGCAGCATGACGAAATGCGGAGCCTGGAAGGTGCAGTGTTCATTGAATAATTGCAGGCCTCGTTCCAAGATGCCCAGGACAGCCTCCATGAGGTACAAGATAGCCAGACGGTGGAAGCAAGCAGAAGCCGAAGGCCATGCCCCCTCAAAGTAGGGGACTTCGTGATGTGGAGTCCTCAAGACCTGCCGATAACATATGTGAACCAAGACCCTTCTAGGCGGAAGCTGCAACACCCATAGGCCAGACCCTACAAGATTATAAACTTCCGTGGGCCAAATGCAGTCAAATTGGAATTACCGGCAGATATGATGATCCACAATACAGTAAACGTCAGCAGAATCAAGAAGTACATCGCAGATCGTGCATGAGAAAAGCCTCCTCCTCCTTCCCCCATTCGCACCGTAAGAGATAAAGATGGCACAATTCAGCATCCACATGTCATAGAAGTGATTACCTCACATAAGCGGGCCCAGGCGTCAAAGGTGGTTACAAATACCAAATCAAATGGGAAGGTTATGATGATGGTGAAATGACCTGGGAACCAGCCGTCAATCTCTTAAAAGCAAAGGAAATGGTTGATGACTACAAAAAACAACATGGATTGGGAGAAATGTAGGTGAAATGGAAAAGGAGGGACTAAGGATACGGAGTCGATGGCCATTGGTTTGGTTTGGTTACACTTCGTGGTGGTTATCCTTTTGTTTGTTTTGCTGTTTTTCGAGAAGTATCTCAACCTTTTCAGGAGGGATGTAATGTGGAGAGAGAGAAAAGATGGATATAAGATGTGGCTCTATGAAACGCATGGACCAGAAAGGGGAATGTGTATATCCACGCAGTTGTGTAGATCAGCAACGAGATAAATATCGCTCGTATAGATAGAGAATACACTATCATCACTTAATACTACTACAGCGAGATTGGAGGAGGACTTGGGGGCGGTCGATTTGGAGGCAGGCGCGACGGCTGCTTAGACTTTGTTTATTGGTCAACTTGTAATTGTGGAAATGTGGCAAGTTGAGTACAACAACATCTCCCGAGAGATGAGAAACTGGCTGGGAGTGGGAGACTGTTGATCTTGGGATGATAATGTACTTGGTGTATGCTGTACTCGGTGTTAACTTATGATTATGGCATGGAGAAATATAGAGAGATGACTTAACTTCATGCTCTTAGGTGATGGTAGAGTTGAGCCCAAGAAAGAGAGAGATCAGAGGAGATGGGGGAAATCATCATGAGAATCTGGGACTTAAGAGAATTTTGTGTGTGAGTCAATTGACCATCCCTGATATGGCAGGTACAAGTCCCGATCTGGCAGGTAATAACACCGATACAAGGTTTTCTAAACCCAATCAGGCAAGTTGTGCTCTTGATTCCTCATTGCCGCTCGTATCCTCCATATTGTTCTCATCTTCATCCCCCCATCTGTCTCTTTCTTGTCCACAACTCTACCCTTATCGCAAGAACACAAAGTCAAGTCATCCCTCTCTATCTCTCCATGCCATCATCATGAGTTAACACTGAGTGCAGCATACACTGAGTGCAGCATACACTGAGTGCAGCATACACTGAGTGCAGCATACACCGAGTGCAGCATACACTGAGTACAGCATACACCTAAGATTATCTGTTGTCCCTTCATTCTCCCAATTTTGAGTTGACCCATGAATGTCGCTTCAGCTTCCAGCATACCTCCCTACCGATCAACTCCCACCAGCCAGTTGTCAATAAGAGCTTCAAAGGTAAAGTCCCCTTGTCACATTCCCACAGTTTTGAGTTAACTAACTGATGAATAGAGTCTCAGCACCTGGCGCACCTCCCATTGACTCCCTCCATATTGACCACCTCCAAGTACTCCTCCAATCTCGCTTGATCATTGCCTGCTACAAGTGCATCTTCAAACTCACTTGATCACAGCCTTGGAGTGCATCTCTGAGTTCACTCGATCATAGCCTCCAAGTGCATCTCCAAATTCGCTCAATCGCAGCCTCAGAGTGTATCTCTTAGTTTACTCAATCTCGGTCTCCAATTTTATCTCCAAACTCGCTTGATCATGGCCTCCAAGTGCATCTCTGAGTTCACTCAGTCTCCATCTCCAATTGCATCTCCAAACTTGCTTGATCACGGCCTCAAAGTGCATCTCTGAGTTCACTTGACCTCAGCCTCAAAGCGCATCTTCAAACTCGCTCGATCACTGCCTCCCAGTCCATCTTTGAGCTTACTGAATCTGGATCTCCAATCGCATCTCCAAAGTCGCTCGATCACAGCTGCAGAGTCTATCTCTGAGTTTACTTGATCATTATTTTCAGGCGCACCTCGAAATGCTCTCAAGCACCACCTACAGCCAGTCCAGATATACCGTGTGTAGTTGGGTAGCTATTTAGATACATAGATTCATAGATGAGAATACATACTGAATACATGAGTTTTAAAAATCGTTGAACAATAAGTAGTAGCTATGATTTCCAGGTGCACCAGTAGCGTTCCCAAAGAAGATGTTGGTTTTCCCAGCCTGCTCTACTGTGATTCAAGGTGCTTCCAGACATGCTGTCAGCGCTCCGAGATGCATTGCCGGCACTCCCAGGTGCACCCAGGCTTGTTGTTGGTGCACCCAGGCTTGTCGCCGGAGCTCCCAGATACTCTGAAGGCTGCTAGGAATGCCCTCCTAAGGTCTGATACTCTCCTGAAATTGACACATCTAAGTTTACACTGCACATCCTCTCAGACACTCCTGGAGGCTTCCAGTGAGTAAAATACATTTTGCTGATGCATCTTGTACGATCTCATCTCATATCTCATCTCATTATCATATATGAAATACACAATCTATCTTTCCAACTTCTAATCTCACTGGCTCCTTCCCAGACTCTGTGGATTCACATGATGGGTAGTATCATATTGTCTCTCCCTCTTCATACACTCCTCGAGCTAGAACTGCCCTTTCTGATGAATTCCACCTTGATGTTGTGAGAGGTGTGGTGGAGTGTTGAAGATGAGCTCTCTGCCTTCTAGCTCTGCCGTTTTACTATAAATGGAGCCCAAATGTGGATCCTGGTTTGGAAAGCTGAGTACAGAATGGTGGGAAAGACCCCTACTAGCTAATGCGGGTAAATATAGAGAGAAGTAACTAATGAAAGATACCTACCCTGCAACCAGAGCGCAATGCCGAAGGAAGTAATGATATTTTCAGGGACAATACTAACAATGTCAGATTGGAATGCTGGATGCAGTAAGCTGGGTACATCGACGGTACTAAAGGAAATAGCACTGATCTACTACCAGAACGAACATCAAAGAAATAGCACTGACCTAACACTGGACGAAAGCCACTGACCTTATACCGGGATGAATACTGAGGAAATAGCACCAACCTAAAACTGGACGACAGGCACCTACCTGTTGTATTAGCAATGGTTCCGGGTTACCCGGCCGCAGTCCGGGTTGGAACTGCAACTGATGCCCCAGTTCGGTTCTGGAACCGCAAAGAAACCAAACCCCCTGATGATAAGTGGTTCAAAACCCGAACTGTACCTAAAACCAAGGTATTTTGGCCGGGTTTTGCATTCAACAGAGCCTAATTTTCGCGAACCCTGAACTTTGGCTATAATTAAGTATTTGAGTTCTGATTGTATCACCATATGATATATACATAAAACATGCAGTTTTGGATGCTCTTCCACCTCCCATTCTCCAGTTCATGATTTGATTAATATTCGTTGAGTGGCAGTGAAATAACGCTGAAAATTTGGCCATTTTTGTTGTAAGTCAAGGAATAGTGATTGGATCATACATTCGGACAAGGGAGGGGAAAGAGCATCTAAAACTGCATCTTATTATATTGTGATATAATCGGAACTGAAATACTTAATTGGAGCCAAAGTTCTGAGTTTGGAAAAATGAGGAACCGGCCAAAAAACCATGGGTTCAGTGCGGTTCGTTTTTTTGATGAGGTAAAACCCGTTGGAATGGTTCCAGTTTGGTTCCTACCTGGACCTGGAACTGAACCTCCAATTTGGAACTGTTGCTAACACTACGACCATAACCCGGGAGGAACACTAAGGACATGGCACCAAACTGACACCGGACGAAATGCACCGACTTGATACTTGGATGAACTTTAAAGAAATATCACCTAACCAATATCTGATGAAAGGAACTGACCTCATAGCGGGATGAAAGGCACCGACGTCACAGAGGGGAGGAAAGGCACCGACCTAATTCCAGGATGACAGGCACTGACCTAACAGCAGGACAACAGGCACTGACCTCGTACTGGGATGACAGGTGCCGACCTTGCAGACCGATGAAATGTACCAATCTAACACTGGGACAAAAGGCATTGACATAACACCGGGATGACAGGCACCAACCTTGTACTGGGACAGCAGGCACCAACCTCGCAGACACAACAAAAGGCACTGACCTAACACTGGGACAAAAGGCACTGACTTCATCCCGGGATGACAGGCACCAATCTAACACCAGGACAACAGGTACCAACCTAATACTGGGATGACAGGGACTGACTATATACTGGGATGAGAAAACACAAGCGAACATAAAATGCCACCTCTGTACTAAGAAAGACACAAATCCAGCGGAATACTTAGAGGAGGAAATAATGATGCTGGTAAGATTACGAAGCATGCTAATGACAATACTACTAGTTGTTGGGGGAGAAGTTGCAGGGAACAGAACCCAAGATAGATGCCTTGGCAGGAAGCTAAGAAAGAAGACTGTGAGAGGTGGTAAAGCTGGACTAAGAGAAGAACGAAACAATGAGCTCACCTCAACAACAACGAGCGCCAATTGACCCACCTTCCCTTCCAAAAAACACAAAACCTAGCAATTGACCTTAGATCACCAATTACTGCCAATTCACCACCAAAACCACCATCCCATCTCCAAAACTGTTACACACAGTACCAACATGTTAATTGAACACTCCAGATCTATTTCCGCCACCGGTTCCAGTGGCCCTACTGCTTCCTGCAGTGCTCGACCATCAAGCCACACTGGACTGCTAACACCTCACTGAATCATATACAAAATCAAAGGCATTTCATTGAGTACTTGGTCCTCGCCATCACAAAGGAAAAGAAGCAAATGCCACTCGCAGGCACCACGGGTGCCTTAGTCTTTGGAGGAGCAGAGTTCATCTAGTTCATCGAGGCATATGAAAGCCTCTCATTTCGCATCGGAACCAACTCGGCAGCCGATGCTCATCAGCAAAAAACATTTCCGTCCGGGCAGAATGGCTGCGTCAGAGTGGACGCGATCCGTCAGAGCCGTCAGGGACACCCCGGTGGCAGATTACTCCGCGCCCAGCGCCAATAGCACGTGTCGCGTTGCATATCGCCCTCCGATTGCAGTTTCGCCGTTCTTCTCGCTCTGTCGAGTGCTCTCAGACTCTGCAAGAGCATTCTGAGGATGCTACGAGAGTCGACTATTAGGACAGTCAAATTTTGGAACAGCTGAGACCGCTGCGCAGCTCTGTGGGAGACTTGGTGCCGTATTCTCAAAGCAATGGGTCTTAGGGTTCCATAAGCACAAGGCATTTCGTCTATCATATTCATCTTTGTTACAGTCACAAGATTCGCTACCTCATAATATGGCATGCATTATTTAATTATCTCTATATATATACGTACGGTCAATCTGGCCACAGATGGTAGTCGAGCAGAATCAGAGGAGCACCTGGAGACGCCCATTGAGAGCACCAAGAGATGCACCACTGGGAGGCCATTGTGGTGATATGACGGAGCTAGTCGGAAGTCAGCCCACCATCGACATTCCGCCACACCTCTTGCCACATTCAAACGGAATTCGTGAGAAAGAACGGTTCTAGCTCGAGGAGCCTAGGAAGAAAGTGAGAAGATATGGTACTACCCGGTCATGAGAATCCACGCAGTTGCATGGATCCAGATGAGATGAAAATGAGATGATGTCTATCTACCCCGGGGTCTCCCGATTATGTACTCCCCGTTGCTCAGTTCACCTCTGTTACCCCTGTATTTCCGTACATGCGCCATTGCTCATGAATGATGTACTAGGAGGGTGTGATCGAGTGAGTTGAGAGATGCACTTGGAGGCTGAGACTGAGAGATGCACTTGGAGGCCAGGATCAAGTCAACTCAGAGATACACTCCGAGGCCATGATCGAGGGAGTTTGGAGATGCACTTGGAGGCCGAGACCGAGTGAACTCAGAGATGCACTTGGCGGCCGTGGTAGAGCAGGTTTGGAGATGCACTGGGAGGCCGTGATCGAGTGAGTTTGGAGATGCACTTTGAGGCCGAGATCGAGTGAACTCGGAGATGCACTTGGAGGCCGTGCTAGAGCGAGTTAGGAGATGCACTGGGAGGCCGTGATCGAACAAGTTTGGAGATGCACTTTGAGGCCGTGTTCGAGGGAGGTTGGAGATGCAATTGGAGACCGAGATTGAGTGAACTCAGAGATGCACTGGTAGGCCGTGATTGAGCGAGTTTGGAGATGGACTTGCAGGCTATAATCAAGCAAGATTGGAGGAGTACTTGGAAGCGGTCGATGTGGAGGGAGGCCCGACAGCAGCCGAGACTCTATTCATTGGTTAACTTGTAATTGTGGGAATGTAGAGAGTTGAGTACAACATCCGCCGAGAGATGGGAAACTGGCTGGGAGCGGGAAACTGGCTGGTAGCGGGAGACCGTTGAATGCTGTACTTGGTGTTAAGTCATGATCATGGCATGGAGAAATAGAGAGGGATGACTTAACTTCGTATTCTTAGATGATGGTAGAGCTGAGCACAAGAAAAAGAGAGATCAGAGGAGATGGGGGAAATCATTATGAGAAACTGGGACTTAAGAGAATTTTGTGCGCGAGTTAATTTACTATCCCCAGTATGGCAGGTACAATTCCTGATTCGGAGGGTAATAACACCGATACGGGGTCTTCTACACCCACTCAGGTGAGTTGAACCCCTGATTTTTCAGGTCCGCTCGTATCCTCCATATCATTCGCATCTTCATCCCCATCTCTCTGTTTCTGATTCACAACTCTACCATCATAGCAAGAACACAATGTTGAGTCATCCCTCTCTATCTCTCCATGCCATCATTATGAGTTAACACCGAGTGCAGTATACGCCGATTGCAGCATACACCGAGTACAGCATACACCGAGTACAGCATACACCTAAGAGTGTCTGTTGTCCCTTCATTTTCTCGATTTCGAGTTGACCCCTGAATATAGCTTCGCCTTCCGGCGTACCTTCATACAGAACGACTGCCCCGAGCCAGCTCTGCCTAAGAGCTTCAAAAGTACAGTCACCTTGTCACATTCCCAGGGTTTCGAGTTAACTAACCTATGAATAGAGTCTCAGCTCCTGTCGTGCCTCCCTCCCGAACTACCGACTCCAGAGTGACCGCCTCCAAGTACTCCTCCAATCTCGCTCAATCATGGCCTCCAAGTGCATCTCCAAACTTATTTGATCACGGCCTACAAGCCTGTGTTCACTTGATCTTGGTCTCTGAGTGCATCTCCAAACTCGATCAATCCCGGGTTCCAAGTGCATCTCAGAGTTGAGTCGATCTCAGTCTCCAAGTGCATCTCCAAACTCGCTCGATCACGGCCTCCAAGTGCATCTCTGGGTTCCGTCGATCTCAGTCTCCAAGTGCATCTCCAAACTGGCTCGATCACGGCCTCCAAGTGCATCTCGAAACTCGCTCGATCACGGCCTCCCAGCGTATCTCCAAACTCGCTCTATCACCCCTCCAAGTGCATCTCTGAGTTCACTCGATCTAGGCCTCCAAGTGCATCTCTCAACTCGCTCGATCACGACCTCCAAGTACATTGTTACTGAGCAACCGTGGGTATACGGAGGTCCAGGGGTAACGGAGGTCGAGTGAGTGACAGGGAGTAAAACTCGCTCGATCACGCCCTCGGAGTGTATCTCTGAGTTCACTCGATCATCATCTTCCGGCGCACCTCGAATTGCTCTCAATCACCGCATGCTGCTAGTCCAGATATACCGTGTGTAGATAGGTAGCTATATAGATACATTGATACATAGATGAGAATACAAACCGATTGCATAAGTTTTGAAAATCATTGAATGATAAGTAGCAGCTATGATTTCCAGGCGCACCAGCAGCATTCCCAAAGAAGATATTTTTCCCAGACTGCTCTACAGTGATTCAACGTGCTCCCAAGTGCTCCCAGGTGCACCTGCAGGCCACTATATCAGTCCAGTACACTCAGACCCATCGCCTGGGCGACGGGAAGCGTGTAATTCTCCATCAGAGGGTACGAGGTTCTGTCAGAGCAGTCAGAGCCGTCCAGAACACCCGGGTGTTTCTGACGGAAACTAGAGTTGTTGCTGATGCTGTCATCCCAACCATCCCATACTACTGCTCTGATATCATCCAGGAAACCATAAAAATAATGAATGGATATCTGAGGAAGGACTGGGTGCAATTGAAAGAGGAGCTGAAGGATACCTTCCATCACGCCGATAGCCGAGTATATACTTATTCAAGGTTGTACTTGGAGTGACTATGCAAGGACCAGTGCGAATGTGGGAATGTCAGCTTGAAAGCTTTTATCCTCACCTATGACAACATCAGCCACATTATAATTGACAAGGAAGCCTTGGCTGAACACTCACAGGTGGAAATGCTGCTCAGAGCTCTGCCAAGACAATTGAGGGTCAAAGTGGTAACAAACATGGAACTAGATCCTAGAGACCCCTCGACGTTCAAATATGATAAACTCTAAAAGCATGTCCTTGACAAATGTGTGACTGCCGATGCCCTTGCCCTGCTGGATTTGGAAGGAGCACATATGGTGCCGAAAGTCTCTTCTTATTCAATACCAGCTGGAGTTCCGCTCCCACAGATTCCAGTAGTGGTGAACCTTCTGGCATTCCCTAGTGAAGAGACCCCGGCACCAGCACAAGCCATTGAGGAAATTCCTATCGCTAAAGCCAACAATACATTCGACATGAAAGTGGATAACATGATGAAGGCCTTCAAGGCCTGCATCTTCCAGCTGAGCGAAGCTTATAAGCATGGATACATAGGCTAAAGTCGATTGATAGAATGAGAGCATTTGCAGGGAAAGTGGAAGGCATATACAACGGAACAGAGGAGGGATTGTTTGAGAAAGAAGCAAAACAGTCCATCAAAAATGGGGGACTATTGATGGCAGTGCAGAACATAATGGGATGAGGCGTGGACAAGGAGGAGGTGTGGAAAGAGGAGGAAGGACTGGTAGTCGGAGAGTTGGGTAGGAGGATACAAACAGAAGTGGTTGATGGGAGAGGGGGCTCTGGAAAAGGAAAGGAGGGTAATGTGGAGAGAAACCATGGGATTTGCATAGGTTGCTAAAAATACCATTGCTTCAGAACTGAGTCAAATCCAACCCTTTCCCTCTCATTTTGACTCCGCATATCTGGTGCTGGCAGACCACACATCCAAACAACTATGGGAAAGATGGATCGAGGGGGAAGAAAGAGGGGGGAAGAAGAGGGGAAGGGAGGAGATCCATTGACTGGACTACAACAAAATGAGTTGAATAGAGGGAGGATATCGAAACCACACAATTGCATGGATTTGCAAGATGGAGTGGGAAGAAATATTCCTATTGGCTGAGTTGCACCCATGTGACAAAAAAAATTTGTACCATTCTCCCCCAACCCTTTAGTAACCTCAAGACAAGAGAGACAATGACTATTGCAGAAATGGGCAGAAAATTCACCACCAAGAACAGGAACAACGAGTGAGATATACCCAACTGCTGGGTACAGGCAGGGAAAAGAAGACGAGAAGAAGTGAAGAAGCTGTGAAGAGATATGGGAAGAGCATACTAGGGAAATCAGGAACCACATAGAGACTGGAAAAGGAAGGAGTTGACATAATGTACCCTTCCAGGTATATAAGGAGCTCACCCCCCCAACATTCCTAAGAAAAGACAATCACTGTACTGTACCATTCATCTCCCACTGCATACTGACGATTGCATCCAATATCACCATCTCAACCACAACCAACACCTGATATGCCGTTTACATCAATCAACGACATTGCAGCGGCATTCAGCGACGCCATGGATTTCAAAGCATCCTTGACCACTACCACCACCGCTACGAGCCTCAACTCCACCACTGCAGCACCCACCACCACCACTGCAACCACCACCACCACCACCACCACCACCACCACTGCAACCACCACCACCACCACCACCACCACCACCACCACCACCACCACCACCACCACCACAGCAGCCACCACCACAGCCACTACCTGTAATACTGGGAGATCCACCCTAAGTCTTAATCAATAAAAACCCCCAATGATATCCGGACTAATAGATAAGAAGATGATAATTCTTTACTCAGGATGTGTATAAGGATTACCACCCAAGGAGACAAGGTAACTGTTCTGTTCTCTGCACCCACAAGAGAGTATCAACTAGAGAGTATCGTCTTATGCTATCAGTATACTGATGTACATGACTCAAGAGTTTCCTGCAAGAAGTATTCTTTGAACAATTACACTATCATGTTGCTCTCAGACTTCCTTCGGACTTGTTGAGGATCGTCTCAGCAATCAGCATGTATACCCAAGAACCAACTATCCTCAAGTACAATGACTTCAAGCATTGACTTGTCTTATAAGAAACTGCAATGTAGTTTCGCCTCAGCAGAAGGAGTAGTGCGGACTCAAGAGTATCCTAGCAGAGGGATCATTTAAACCACCACGATATCGGGCTGGCTTCCTCAGATCTCCTTCGGATAGTAAAGTGTTGTCTTGCTTACTTCACGATCATCTACTTGGTTCGACAAAGGTACTAAGAATAACCAAGTAAACTGTGATAGATATATCCGTGATATAGAACTGAAGATGAACGTACAACTCTGGACTTCAAGAGAGAAGTATCCTCGTTGACTTTGATACAGAACTAATAGATAATACAGGGGATTAAAGTTAAGGCTTAACCTCCAGGTCGAGAAGGTCAATGGGTATCTGTAGATAAATCTGAAATGTACATTGTATATTTGATAGAATGTTATGGATGTCCTTCCATGTCGGTATCGCTGATATATATCAGACGATCCACACCCATAACAATCCTACAACTGCGAAAGTCTGTTTCAGAGTTCACATACATAACTGCCTCATCATCCTTGCCTTCTACCATTGATAGTCGAGTTCTAACTCCCAAGAGTATTAACTACGTCACAAAGGTAATATGATTGTAATGCAATGAAATTGCTACTGGCAATACCTCATATGAATATGAGCCTATCCAAAGCCAAATATCAACATACAGGTTCATGTTACCAAGAGTCAGTGAGAGTGCCCTCTCATATACCCACCAGGTATGTAATGGTTTAACAATGGTCGCAAACAACAGAATCCTTAATTTTGACTATGCCTTATTGGAGCCTAATATACAGTACTCTTCAACTGAGTTGTTCTGCCATATACTGAATGGGGAGTATCCCGTGCCACTCAGGACATATGAATCAAAGGTCCCATTCACCCCAAACCCACAAGGTGTGGTCGAAATAAGCGTTGAGTCAGATAAGTCCGTCCTGTTGACTGGGCTTGGATATATCGATTCTTGGTTACAGGCTTATCTCTTATATGACTCTGCATATCTCGAGATGCATTAATGTTCTGAGGTTGACAACATCTCATCTCCTTAGGAATAAACCATTGGAGTGTAACTGAATAGTCATTTGTTCGGCGACTTGGAATAAGGTTTCCTGCCGATAAGGGATACCCAGTGAGAATGGAGGACTCACGAAAATCATTGATCCATAGATGATAGACATTCCAATTGCACTTGACCAGACTGCCGTCGCCGATCTATTGATACAAAGGTCAGGTAATGGAGATATGAGTAATGGGTTACCTAATCTGAAAGGTTGATCCAACTAGGAAATCTGAGAGTTAATTCACGACTTCGGATTGAGTATCCATATTTGGAATATAGAGTGATCCTGTATGATCCCAGAAGTACACCTGTAACACCAAAGGCATAACACTACCACCACAGCAGCCACCACCACAGCCACCACTACAGCAGCCACCACTACTGCAGCCACTACCACCACCACAGCTATCACCGCCACTATGAGCCTGAAGTCAACCACCGCAGCAGCCACCACCGGCATTACCACGTATGCCTCCTCCTCAGATATCTCTACTATCGCTAGTGATTCCTTTCCATTATCCTTCTCATAGCAGACACTATTCCAACTCAGCAGCGACTTCTTCTCCAATAGACCTGGCAGATCGCTGCAAGAAGCTGTGGAGATTGCCACTTAGGAGCTCTCCCCTAAAAGCCAAGCGAATTTCAATCTCGAGATCTATGATTACTTTGGGCATTTTACCGATGCTGCCAACACCCAAGTCGGATGGCTATTGAACTTCGCGGAGAGAAACCTTGACTGGAAGAAGTTGAAGTACAAGTGATACAATGGCTTTCTTGAGGCTCTCGACAGCTCCAGTAGGGTAAGGGAGATGATAAAGCAATACCACTCTGCCCAACAAAGGAAGACACAGGCAATAAAGAAACTGGGAGACCTGTGGCAGCACTATTCCAAACTCCAGGAAATCCTAGGCAATTCCAGTGGAAGTAAGCAGTGGCTGCGATTAACAGTGATCGCCAACCAATCACCCAGAGAGGCCAAGCTAGCAAACAGATGCCTCAATCATATATACGTCAACTGCCTCACCAAGATAAACCAAAAGTCGAGAGTGAAGAAGTGGTATATATTCAGAGACTTCCAGCAAGCCAAAAAGTTGTTAGATAATGGCTGCCCTCAGCTGGAAGAAGGAATCGACTATGAAGCTAGGGGTCTGAAATGGTACCAGGGATTAGTAATACCACATGTTTATAACCCTCGCATGGATGACTGCAATCACACCAATCGACTTCATACTATCTCACCATCAGTACCACCTGCCAACCACAAAATACCCATACCACCTCCATCTGCCGATATAAGCAACATGCTCCCACCACCAACCCCACTAACCAAGGAAATGGAACTAGAAATGGAAAAGGATGGGAGTAACATTGGAGAGCTTTTGATGAACCTAGCCAAGGATGAATCTGGGGATGGAACAAGCACCCCCATCAAGAAAGATGCCACTCCCACCAATAAAGAGGCTAGTATGATACTGCCAGCACCCACTGACATGAGGCCAGTACAATTCGGCCAGCTCCCACCGAGAAAGAGGACGGTACAACCCCGTCAGCACCCACCAGGAAAGAGGCCGGTATGACCCAAGAGAAGCCTACCCCACAGCCCGACCGGCCTGCCACTCCCAGCTGTGAAAGTAACAGTTCCTCCTCCTCTGACGACACTGAGGATGAAGGATATGTTAGCTGCTTCCTAAAATTGCTCAGCCTCGACCTGTACTGCAAAAGAATTTTGCATGATGAGATGAAGATGTTGGCACACCACAAGAGAAAAATCGGGAACAAAGCCATACCCATCTTCCAACAAGCAGTAAATGAAGACTCTGAGTTGTTTATGGAGGCTTGGGCACAAATTGCATTGGCCATATATGCAATGAGTGAGGTGATAGTTTGATTCCATACTTGGCATGGGAACATCTCGTACTTCACAAGTAGTTCAGGAAAAAGGAAGGCAGATAAGGACAGTGGCAAGAGAAAGTGAGTGCACAAGGAGTGAGTTTATGGTTTTCCTTTGGGCTTATGATTTTCCTTTGGATCTACATTTGTGTTTTTCCTTTGAGTTTATGGTTTTCCTTTGGGTTAATGGTTTTCCTTTGGATCTACTTTGGTGTCTTTCCTTTAAGTTTATATTATTTTTATGTTCTTTCGGGTTTGGGTATAAGGTTATATGGGATGGGAGAGGAGAGGTGTGCTTTGCACAAAGGGCCAGGGAGGAGTTGTGGTGGGAAAATCTGTTTCTCACCACCACTGCCACTCAGCTTGGCAGAGGACTGAGCAATGGTGAGTGTATGAAGATACAGGGATGATGGAGAAAGACTGGGTGACGGCAGGTGTGCGGGGATACATTGATGACGGAGATGGGCTGGGCAACTGGGGCATATGGAGATGCAGGGGTAACTGAGATGGGCTATGCGATGGGGAGTATATATTCGGGAAACTCTGGGGGTGAGAGATCTCATACCATCTTCTACGATTTCATCTCATATCTCATCTCATTATTATATTCAAAATACACAATCTATCTTTCCAACTTCTGGTCTCACTGGCTCCTTCCGAGACTCTGTGGATCCACCCGGCTCAGTAGTATCATATCTTCTCACCCTGTTCCTGTGCTCTTCAAGCCAGAACTGCTCTTTCTCACGAATTCCTCCTGCATACCGCAAGAGGTGTGGTGGAGTGTCGAAGATGAGCTCTCTGCCTTCAAGCTCTGCTGTTTCACTACAGGGTCAATGATTTTTGGACTTTTAAGGAAGATAATTGTTAAGTGACTGAATCGCTATGCAGCATAACTGTTAAATTGGCTGCCGATATAGGGAAAACAGGAATTGACAGGGTCACTGCTAGTATTGGCAATGTGTCCGGGTAACCTGCCAGCGGTCTGGGTTTGGACCAGATAAATCGTTCAGATAGGTTCCAGAGCCCTCCAAAAACCCAACTCACATTGCCTTGGTGGGGTTATTACCCAGACTTGATATAGAACAATGGGTTTTTGGCTGGGTTGGAACCGGACTGCGGTTCCAACTTTACAGTTCCTACTGTTTTGGCTCCAATTGATTATCTGAGTTCTGATTGTATCGTAACATGATCTGTATGTAGATGGGCAGTATTACAAGCTCTTTCACCCCCGGCATTCAGATTTGTGATCCAACTGATATATGTTGAGTGGTTTTGATATAATGGCAAATTTTAAGCGAAATTCACAGGTTTTCGATAGCCACTCTACGAGTATTGGTCAGTTGGCAAATCGAAATGCGGGAGGTCAAAGAGCGGCTAAAACTGCTCAGTCTACTTACTGATTATGTCTTGATAAGATCAGAATTCAAATACATAATTGGAGTCAACAATTTGACGTTCAAATGCCGGATTTTTGGTGAAAAAACTGGCTCAATTGCAACAGTCCGGGTTTTTGTTTGGTAAAGCCTGTTGCAACAGTTCGGTTCTGGTCCCAATCCTACCCCAGAACTGTTCTAGTGGGTTGGAACCATTGCTAACACTAGTCACTGCCCCATTCTGAAAATGAGTGTCAACTGAACACCAATAATTTTTGGCTTTGCATTTTGGGTTATCTAAGTATTAATTAGTGGAGATAATTCATATTTGATGTATTGGCAGCTTTTTCAGGCGAAACAATGTGTCAGATGCTCGTTACCCCATTATGAAATTGAGTGTCAATGGAGCGTCAATGATTTTTAGTCTTCTAAGTCAGGTAATTACAAAGTGATCTGGTAGTTGTTAGGCAGAATGGATGTATTGGCTGCCTTTATAGGCGAAAGAGAAAGCAAAACAGTTGGTACCCCATTCTGAAAATGAGCATTAATGATTTTTGGCATCGCATCTTGAATTATCGAAGTGGCGATTGGTTGCAGACATCCATAAATGAGGTATTAGCCACGTTTAGGGTCAAAAGCAACAACAGCACGCTCCCTGCCCCATCCTGAAATGAGTGTCAATGAAGTCACAATGATTTTTGGACTTGCATTTTTCATAATCTAAGTGCAGCGTTATGGCAATAATTCATATATCATATAGTGGCAGCCTTTTCATCTTAAACAGCACATGATATCTTTGTTACCCCATCTTGACAATGTGCGTCAACACAGTGTCAGCAATTATGGGTTTTGTATATAAGGTAATCAATGCATCGCGCAGATATATGAGATCAAAACAGAGCTATTGACTGCCTTAGTACTTCAAAATACAAAACTCAAAAGGAAAAACATTGATTCTAAAATTACCAATGTTGCAACCTGCAAAGAGAACAGAAAGGTATTCCTGGATGTTTATTAAACGATTTTGATCAAATACAATTATCAAACACTAAAAGTAAGAGTATTGTATGCATTTACAGCCAAACCCACTAGACAACCCACTAACAACCTGCCCAATTCAGACATGTTAGGAAATGTCCATGGAACTGTACCTGGAACCACAGTTCGGTTGAATTTACTATCCGGACGGCATATCTGGTGACGGTTTGGTTCTGACTTGGCCACATACCTGAAGCGGCAGTCCCAAACCATTGCTAATACTAATTTTGAGTGATCTGGGGGGCGCCAGCTGGCAGACAGTTATAAACAAAATATTGGCTGCCTTTATAGGAACAGGAGACAGCTAAATGCTCCCTACCCCATCTTCAAAATTAGCATCAACAGAGCATCAACAATTTTTGGTCTTGCATCTTTCTTAATCTGAGTGGCACTTGATCACAAGCATCGTTAAATAAGGATATGGCAGCCATTATAGGAACATATGTACAGAATATTCGTGCCACATCCTCTGGGACAGTAACAACTTATTTCATTTACAGAGCTACCACTAAGTGTTCTTGAGCCTTTTAGCGTACAAAAACAGTCCAAACAATGTATATTGACAATAACTGCAACATCGCTCTGTACTTAAACATGATGCAAGGCCAACAATCATTCACACTCAATTGATCCTTATGTTTAGAATGGACAAGGATGCATTTCACATTCTCTTGTCCCTATAAAGATGGCCAATACTTCATTTATGACTGTCTGCAACATATCGCCCCCCAGATTATCTAAGATACATGACCAACAATTGTTGATGCTCTGTTGACGCTCATTTTCAACATGGGGCATGGAGGGTATTGCAATCTGTTTTTCCTATAAAGGCAGCCAATAATACCTTTCTGACTGTCTGCAACCTATTGGTGGTCTAATTACCCAGGACGCAAGACCAAACATTGTTGACTCTCCATTGATACTCATTTTCAAGATGCGGCAGGGAGGGTATCAAAATCTGTTTTGACTATAAAGGCAGCCCATAATACCGTTATGACTGTCTGCAACCTATTGACAGTCCAATTACCCAGGACGCAGGACCAAAAATCGATGACGCTACATTGATACTCATTTTCAAGATTAGGTAGGGAGTGTGTCACAATAATTTTTGCCTATGAAGGCAGCCAATACTTCGATTATGTATAACCATGACCAAATCAATTTTTAATTAGCAAACTTACATGACCTAAAATTGTTGACACTCCATTGAAGTCCATTTTGCCACAGGCAGACTCACTATATGCAATTATTTGATTTGGTGTAGTCTATCATTCACATTGTTTTGGCAGCCTTTCTAGTGTTTTCATTTACTTTCTCCTTGATCACTGTATTGTTCTTTGATACATATAAATATATCCTTTAAAATATACTTTACAGTGTCAGCTAATTGTACATAATAATAAACTCCAAAATCCCGTTCCTTTGGATCAATGCTTGTCATCACTTGCAGGTTCGCCCAGAACGCTACTCTGGCCTTCAAAATAAATGTTAGCCGCATTACCATACAGCAGATAGTGTAATAACCAGTGGATAGTTCTTCATCAGTCAGCATATCTGGATCAAAATCTGTATGGTGCTGGCTATCCTGGGCATACGCATCAAGAGTAAAAAATTCAATGCAGGGAAGAGATGTATATGAATACATATATCTGGCAGGTAAAGTGCTGATTTTGGAACATTGAGCTCCAGTATTGTTACTGGCTGGCACAGATGGCATTTTGGACAGAGGTGTCATTCAAGGCAATGGTGGTATCAACATGGGAGTCGGCTGGCTGGGTTGATCAGATGGAGGTTCATCTATTCCTTTATGTCTCCAGCATGTCTGCGGATTCATTGTGGTGCCATATTGGCAAGGAAGGTATCCGTCCATGTGGTTTTGACAAAGTATTGCCAGGTGTCTTTCTATCGCAGCCGTTACCTTTTTATGCCCCAGAAACTCAACACCCCACTTGTTCTCTTCTCAGACTCTGGCATGAAGTTTCTTGATTAGATACTGCATTTTGTCTATTACAGCTCATGAAAACCCTCCTTTGGCCATTTTGGCCATATTCAAGGCCAGACACATATCGGACTGTTCTAGCTGTACCCAACCTCCTTGCCCTACCACAGTGGCAGACATGTTGAAAACCTACAAGAAATTAGTTGCTGCTTCTAACAATGAGATTCAGCTATTACCTCAACCATATATGTTTCTGTAGCCTCCATTAAGGTGATAAAAGCCTGTTTCATCCACTCCCAAGAAGGATTTGGATGAAATTCATATGCGAAAATCCCAGAGCTGACAGCATCATGATGTTCAATTTTGCAGACAGTGCAGGCCAATGCATTGGTCAACCATGGAGGTTTCCTGTTATGAGCAGTGATAAATTGGTTATGCAGCCCTCTAAATAAACCCACTTTATGTTGTACTGTAAATTGACGGCTGTTTACCATGGTATGGATATACTCACATCTAATTGCATGCTGCTTCTTATTCTAGCTGCTTCCAATCTTACGGATGATTTTTAAATGTGCATCTTGGGTCCCATCTTTGGTGGCTACATTGGCAGCGTCATGGTGGACTAACTGGTATGTGCATTCTTGCTGTGTGCTGATAAGTGATGTATTGGATAAAGCGCCCATCCATCGGTACGATTCGGATCTGCTCTCATATGGCTGAGGTGTTTGTGTAGCCATGATTTGGTGGTGTGGAATAGGAGAGGCAGATGATAATGAAAAGAAGTGGGAAGCCCTGAGGAATATATAGTTGCTTCATGTCACACTGGAATAAGTAACACCCAACTTGTATGTTATACTCAAGATGAATCCTGCTGCGTATTGTTGCAAGTTGCAGGGGTTTCCCACCGTCCTATGACTTGCAATAAGTTGGTCCAATGTTGTTTGTTTGATTACACAGATAAATTGAGGTTTACAAGAGCCAATATCTCATGATTGTCAGATATAAATAAGACATTCTGTGAGAGAAAGGATGTCTGCTAATGTTTGTCTCAAAAAATCCCCAGGATATTACATAAAGCTGATGCTAACAATTAAGTCATGTTGTATAGTTAGCCTAACTATTCCTGTTTTATTGACAGTCAAAAGGAAGATTTTGTTTTGTTCAAGTTGATCAAATGTACTAACCTTCACATAAAAGATGCAGCTTGCCTCCATATTTTCCTTATCTTGTACCATCCAACATCTCCCCCAACAATAAAGTCAATACAACTTACAATGGTCAATACAGCGAAAATTAACTTTTCGTGATTTCCAGCGGGCAAATATGGCAAATGTACAAAGCAATCCACATGATGATGTCATCATGCCAATGAAAGCAAGAGCAGCTTCAAAGCAGAATGACTCTGAGACCTTGGGGCATTGTAGTGCTGGCGATCCAAAAAGAAGCCTGTGGCTGAGAAATGATGAGAAATACACTTCTTAAGCAATAAAGAGCAAGAAAAATGAATGGAGGATTATGTTGAGTGAGAAACCACTTGGGCAAGAAAGCGAGTTGAAGACACAGAAGCAGCAATTAAGCAGGAGCAGGAAGAAATGAGCAAAGTTGAAAATTCAGCATTGATGACAAGAGAGCCTGAAAAGATGTTTCAGGAAATAATGGTTGCTATCGGAGACAGTCTGGGCGATCTTGCAAGTTCCCGCAATGGGGTGGATTGGGAAGATGAGGATGATCAAGAGACACAGCTGGGCAAGCTGAGCGAAGATAACAAACCTCGCTGGGTGATGGGCACTATCATTAAAATGGAATAGCCATGGACAGAGAGGTTTGGGCAGGAGCTGATGAAGCTTAACAAATTGACACAACCAGGATGGGGGAACGCAGCCAACTACTTCCATGAAGGCAATAAGAAGTATGGCATTTCCAAATTGAAGGTTCTGGCAGTTGTCAAACTGCAAACGGATAATCTTGCAGCCGCACCTGCACCAACATCATTTGGAGAGTATAAGGTGTATCTTGATAGTATCGCCGGAAATTGGCAAATCCTGCAAGGGACTTCTTGACCAGGTATTAGTCATATTAGGCAAGGATCTGGGAAGCTCCAGTTGAATACAGGTATAGCTGATCTTGTGCCTACGGTGGAGCCCAATTAATCACGTATTCAGTAAGTGAGGCCAGTTGAACTCGTAAGCTTCTACTCCTGCATATAGCCTCCCCCACTAAACACCATATAGAAATCAGATGAAGATGAAGATATAGTGATGGTTTCTGCATCATCAGAGGAATAGAGCGGCAAATTGTTATTTTTGATATCACATCACAATGAAAAGCAATTTGTGTATCAATTGTGCGACATGCGAGCTTTTGCTTAATATCAGTAACCAAATTGTGAGGCATGATAATTTGTCAGTGCATATGCAACAGTTGAACGCACCATGCAAAAATTCTAGAACCGAAATTGCACAGTAACATGTCCAATAAGCTCGATTTCTGTTTCGCAATTACTGTTAATTGAGAAAGCCAAAGCTATATAAGTGATGAAATATACTAACACAATTTAAGTGAGTGATGTCATTCAAGTTATTAAAGGAGCAGTTAGTGCTTAATATGAATCTGTCTGATTGACAGCTATCATGCTGTATTCATCCATACATCGAACTGCATAACTCTGCACACAGACCTGGTGCACATGGTTGAGATATTTAAAATTGCTTCTCTTAGGTCATGGAAATCAAGGAGAAGGAGCTGGATGAGAAAAGGTGAGAAAGTCAAGCTATATTATTCAAAAACAAGTGAAATAATCTACATGCCGTAAACTACCAGCGAAAGGCACACAAGAGTGATAGGGCCACATTATCTCTGACACTGATAATGTGGATTTAGGTTGATCAGGAATTGAGAGGCCACAAAGCTTCTGGGTGCAAATGATACTAGTTAGAAATGTGATATTGGATGTCAATAATGAGTATACGATTCGTAGTGTACAATTACTGAACGTCAGAAGGCTATTTTGATGTATTTAATGTGAGCAACAACAGAGTGTCAACAATTTTTAGTCTTATACATTCAACAATCAAATGGCTACATTGTCATGTCCTTCCAATGTAAATGTATTGGTGGGTATTATAGCTAAAAACGCAAGTGGCACTCAAGTTGCCCAATCCTAAAAATGAAGGTCAACAGAGCGTCAATGATTTTTAATCTTACACAATTGACAATCCAAAGGCTGCATTGTCACGTCCTGCCCAAGAAAATATATTGGTCAGCATTATAACAAAAAAGGTATATCACATGCTCGTTACCCCATTTTAAAAATAAGTGCCAATACAGCATTAATGATTTGTGGCCTTGCATCTCAGAAAATCCTAGGGCTGCGTGGTGTCATGAATCCATAATTGAACTATCTAACACCTTTCCAAGTAAAAATACTTGCGACAACATGGCTACTATATTCTAAAAATAAGTGTCAATGGAGTGTCAACAATTTTTGCCTGGCATCTTGGAAAATCCAAGGGCTGTGTGGTGACATTAACCCATAATCGAACTATCAGCCACCTTTCTAGATAAAAATGCTTGGAACAACAACACTACAATGTTCTATAAATCAGTGTCAACAATTTTTGACCTTCCAACTTGGAAAATCCAAGGGCTGTGTGGCAACATTAACCTATAATTGAACTATCGGCCACCATTCTAGGCAAAAATACTTGTGACAACATTGCTGCTATGTCCTAAAACTGAGCATCAATGGAGTGTCAATGGAGCATCAACAATGCTTAGTCATGCACCTTGCAAAATCCAAGGGCTGTGAATCGGCATAAACCTATAATCAAAGTATTAACTGCCATTGTCGGCAAAAATGAGAGTAACAGTGCCAATACCGCTTGCTAAAAATAAGGATCAGTTGAGCGGCAACAGGTTTTGTGGTGCTCAGTAAGCTTCACAGCGACAAAATACCTTGTATCATTCCTAAATGGAGTTTTTAATAGTCAGCTTTATTAGTATGACCCTGTATGCAACTTTACTACTACACATACAATGTCTCACAGGTCTTACTTTTGTCTTAAATGTAGCTCAAGAGTCAATATTTAAGTACCAGTGTACTACTCAACAATAATGTAACTTTTGACAGTCTCTCAACTGGAATTACACCGTTTTCAAATTCCCACAACCATGTCAGATTTCCAATCTATAAATCCATTGTTGCTAGAGGTTATGATATCTTCCAATAATGAACATATCTTTATTCGCGATTTGAGCAACCTTACTTTACAAATCATATGTGATGCTTTATGGGCTTCAATAAATATAGGCTCGAAGTATCCTATTGCTTGGAATAATTCTCAACATGCACCTTGATAGCGATTCTATTTGCACTGTGGTATTGAGGAAATCAGCAACCCTGGCATCATATGTATCATTTGCTATCAAGTTCTTCACCATCCATCAGAATATGGGACTAGCTCCTTGGGAAAATACAAGCTAGCTAAAGTGCACATTGCAAAGTTAAACAAATTAAGAGAGTCGCAAGTTTCCGAATTAACAAGTACAATTGCTCATGAAACCGCATAAACAATATTGAAGAGACAAGGCAGTTGAGGAATTACAATTGTACGTTCACAAAAGAAATTCATATTTGACAGTTAGATCATACCTATATTATCAAAATTAACAGATACAATACTTTAAACTGGCAGCCCTGGAGTACCTAAGTGTTGAATTTTACCAAGATACCTGGAATTACTACCTCATGTTAGGATTTATTTTGGCTGACATTCTATGGAATACTATATCAAACCATGAGCTACAACAGTCATTTGATGCATTATGCAGCGAGCTGTTGCTTCCATCCGCCAGGAACCTTAGCAACATTTGCTGGAGGGAATACTCACTGACAGTGTATGCAATTGAGAAGCAATTGCTGTCAAGAAATAAAGTTAGCTTAGCATTAGACAGGTGGATATTGATGAACAAATTAGTGATAATGTCGGTCATAGCTTGCTATATGGATCACAATTGGGAACTGCGAGCAGTACAACTCCCATTAGACAAGGTTGATAGACTGTTCTTTTCCTATTTCGAATGCTAATTAAGAATAATTGGTCAAGGGTAAACATACTGGAGCAAGGCTAGCATTATATTTGACAGAGGGTCTGGATTGTATTGAGCTTACCAACGGTGGTTTACTAGGAATTAAGACTGATAATGCTTCTTCCAATGGCTCAATAACACAAGAACTACAATCGACTCTTGAGCCCTCCGCAATCGGGTGGCCTGCAATTAGAAACCACATGCCATGCATTGTGCACTTCATTCAGGTTGCTTTGGATGTATTCATAAGTAGTCTTGGTGTAAAGGGCCACAACAAGTCTTGGGAATCCCATGAGTGCGATCAGCAAATTGGGGAGAATGAAAGCACAGACATTGGGAAGAGTCAAAGAGGGCGAAAAGGGATCAATGCAAAAATCAACAAGGTGTTGGCTATGAGACCAGGTTTGGCAAAGATAATTGAGAAAGTATGTATTTCAAGATGTTATGAAAGAACTGAAACTGGCCTTTATATAGCAGAGAATATTTGCTGGATTTAATACGCTGACACCTGGTTATTGAAATGAGTTTATTGACTGTCAAAAAGCCTAACTATGAGTTGCAATGCTACCTATTATGGATGTAAAAACACAGTGGAATTCAATATTGGAATTGCTTAAGTGAGTATACCGATTACAAAAATTCACCCACAAGTCACTTCAGAATCCAAAATTCAGTAATTACCAGCCACTCTTTCCAATTCAGGGTAAATGGACCATCAACAAGTACAGCATGGATATTTTAAGGCCATTCCAGTACTGGACAGTGTGGATGTCGAAAAGGCATACAGTTACTCTGCATCACATCATCACTGTATACAATAATATGTACAATCATATGGACAGTATTATGGAAGCTTTGGTAAAGAAGCAGACACAAGGGAAGAAAGACTTATACTTCGCTGTGAAGATTGCACAATAAAAGCTGTCCAAATATTATACTTATGTCACTCCAACAACTGGTCTGCTTCTGAATTCAGAAAATATCCTTGATCCTTTCCAGAAGTTGCCACTATGTAGGAAGTGGGACAAGGCAATGGATATTAATCCTGAGGACAAGATTTCTTATACTACCCAATACCAGAAGGCCTTCCAGAAGTATGTGGATAACCAATACTGTGTCAACCATAGACGAATGTCAGTCATTAAACCCGAAAATGTTCTGCACCGCAATATCTTCCCCTCTGCCAAGGCTTCTGGATTTGGTCAATTTTGTTTTGATCCATATGATTTGTCCAGTAATGACGATGAATACTGAACACCTAAAAGTGTCGCTGAAATGACACCCAGATAAAGCGATTGTCCAGCCCACTTATTGACAGCTATAAGACTCTATTTGAATTCACCGCACCAAAGAACTAGAGGCAAGTTAATCCAAATTATAATAATTACCACTCTGACCACACGGAGATTCACAGTATATTTTGGTTACTGGATATCACCAACTCGTGGTGCCAGCAGGAGAAAATGCACCCAAAGTATGCCAATCTCTTCAATGTGGCATGCAACATATTCTCTATTATATCACATGGGGTCCGGGCGGATATTAGTTTTTCCCTTGGGCAAGATGTTTTTGGCTGCAGACAGTCTAAAACAGGAGGCAAGATGCTTCCGGAAAAAGTCGTAGTATGGCAGCTTGCCTGAACCAATAATGCAATATTGGCTGGTGATTGCACAGCATTGGATACTGCAGATACTGAAAACAATCTGGAATTGAAGAAAGAGGTGGAGGAAAGAAAATTGCACAGAATGGCCAAGGTCCACAACTTTTTGGAGATGTGGCAGGGCAGCTATAACCTAAGTGCTACACAGAAGGAATCGCATGCTCAAATCAGGCAAATGACAGCTGTGGGATATATTTCAGATACCAAAGAGATCATCAAAGCATCCTGGTCAAACTGTCAACATGATGGTGCAGCTGCATTTAAATTGTCAGAAAGATCACCTTTGCCACCAGCTTTGTCTGCAAAGGACCTCCCTGGAGGATAAACTCAATGATTGAATGTCCGCTGAATCAGAAGAATCGACTGCCATTCCAGCGAAAGTGATGAGGATAGCATACCTGAAAGCATTTCCATCACCAAAAATTGGCTTAAGTGGAATTGTGATTGGCATAATCCAAATGAGAGCCAAGATAACTGCAAGGCAGACGATGAATCTGACATTGGGCAAGGCAATGGCCTCAGCATTTTGAAAAGCCCAGAGCACCTCATTGAGTGTGCCATACCGTTTATTCCAGGATTCATTCAGCCAACACGGAGGTCAATGAAACAGGCTGAAAAGGGGTTGATGACTGTCACTGTAATGGAAACAAGGAGGAATAAGGAAAACAAGAAAAAGTAGGACAGAATATGTTAATATGTTTTCACCAGGTTCTATATGTTGCTTGACTGAAAATTTCACTTAGAGAAACATTATGGCAGAATAGTAGGCAGTCGCATGTGGATAATTGTTCATAAACAACAGCGTAGCTGGCAAAATGCAATATTCAGTTAAATATATCGATTTTGGTTGAATGAGACAGGCTCATGCAAGAATATTGGTGGGCTCTGCATAGCCAACGGGCTCAGTCTCAATCTGTCAGAAAGGCAATAATTAAATTAAAATAATTATTTATTCAATTATTGATGGTAACAGATATTGACTATACAATACATTACACTGAGCATCAATGGAACGTCAATGATTTTTGGTCTTTTAAGGAAGGTAAATATAAAGTGATTTTATCGCTGTATAGCATAACTGTTGTATTGGCTGCCTTTATAGGCAAAACAGCAAGTGACAGTCACTGTCCCATTCTAAAAATGGATGTCAACCAAGCATCAATGATTTTTGGCTTTGCATCTTGGGTTATCTGAATGTTGATTTGTGGTAATAATTCATATACGATGTATTGGCAGCTTTGTCAGTCAAAACAATACATGAGATGTTCATTACCCAAACATGGAAATGAATGTCAATGAAATATCAACGATTTTTGGTCCTGTAAGCAAGGTAATTAGAATGTAATTTAATCGCTGTGTTGCATAGCCATTATATGGGCTGCCTTTATAGGCGAAACAGCAATCGACAGGGTCACTACCCCATTCTGAAAATGAGTGGGAACCGAGTGTCAACAATTTTTGGCTTTGCATCTTGGGTAGTGTTTGCAACAGTTCCAAACTGCTAGAACAGTTCAAGGTTAGGGTTGGAACCGGAACCGAATCATTGCAATGGGTCTTACCACAAGAAAATCTGGACCGTTGCAATCGGGCCAGTTTTACCTCCAAAAACCCAGCTTTTCAACTTCACAACTATGGCTGCAATTAAGTAGTTGGGGTTTGACTGTATCATGACATAATCAATACATAGATTGTGCAGTTTTAGTCGCTCATGAATCTCCCACTTTCAGATTGGAGATCTGACAAATATTCGTTGAGTCGCTATCGAAAACCTGTAAACTTCGCTTATACTTTGTCCTGAGTTTTCAAACACTCAATAAATATCAGTCGGATAGCAAATCTCAATCCAGGAGGTGAAAGAGCAGCTACCACTACACAATCTACATATTACTCATATCATGATATGATCCGAACTCAAATGATTGATTCGATCCAAATCTGAAGGAACTATATAGTTGGAACCACGGTCCAGTTCCAACCCAGCCCAAAACCAGCAGTGCTATATCCAGTCTGGGTAACAATCCCACCAAGACAAAGCGGGTTGGGTTTCTTCGCAGTTCATAACTCAAACCAGGGTCTCGGTTCCGGTTCCAATTTTGACTGAAGCCAGGTAATCCGGAACTATTGCTAACACTAATCTTGGGATATCTAATTGTTGATTTGTAGTAATAATTCATATATGATGTATTGGAGGCCTTTTTAGTCAAAAGAATGTGTGAGATGTTTGTTACCCCATTAAGAAAATGAGCATCAATGGAATGTCAATGATTTTTAGTCTACTAAGTTAGGTAATTACAAAATGATATTGTAGTGGTTAGGCATAATTGATGTAGTGGCTGCCTTTATAGGTGGAAGAGAAACCAACATAGTCATTGCCCCATTCTGAAAATGTATGTCAACTGAGCATCAACGATTTTTGGATTTGCATCTTGGCTTATCTATGGGTGACTGGTTGCAAACATCCCATCAGCAAAAAAATATTCTGTTCAGGCAGAATGGCTCCATCAGAGTGGACGCGCTCTGTTAGAGCCGTCAGAGACACCCTGGTGCCGGATTACTCTGCGACCGGTGTCAATACAACGCGTCGCGTTTTCCATCGCCCTCCAATCACTGTTTCACTGTTTCTTCACCTTCTGTCGGTCACCTAATTTCAACGATCACTCTGTCGTTGTGGCCAACTGTGACAATACGTCCGAATGGGTTCATTGGGTACGCGCTCGCATCGGGATTGCAATGCGATGGGTGACGCTGCGAATATCTCTCCTCGCGTTCCTTCTACCTGCGCGCACAATGCAATTCCATCTTTACTAATTATACACATCATTCAAAGTCGCCAGATCTATGTTGGTATTGACGATCCATCGCTCATTCCGTCCGTCACCTGTCTTACTACTAGTAGCTATCTCTGGAATTACGTGCGCGCAGCCGACAATATTTCCCACGCTGAGAACATGGAAAGCAACGGCTGCCGGTGCTTTTCTCACTTGTACAAATTTCGAGACGGGATCCAAGTTACCCGACTTTTCAGGTATTGTGGTGAGCGCCAGGGCAAACTAGTACTCAACGAAAGCTCCATCCTCGTTTTGGAGTTTGATTTGGAATAGTCGTTGCAGTTGCCACAGGAGATGCCCATTCAGCGCGCCATAACACCTCCCCAGGCGTTGCTTTACCCACACCCAGTCTTTCCGTCGATCCCCTCCACGCCAGCTCTGGCTTCCTGTTCATCAACACATCTGAGATATGCGTTCACCATCTAAACCCTCAACTTGAACCTTAATACCATGGTAAATACAGAGCTCCATTGCGTGCAGTTGTTCATCCGATATATACGTCTTGTTACGACTCTTATGCTT
>Ga0307514_10000123_pt1 | contig 216230 bp, 223 predicted proteins | sample 16_EM_MG_FD_203088 | JGI IMG/M metagenome (GOLD analysis project Ga0307514, IMG submission 203088) | Populus trichocarpa ectomycorrhiza microbial communities from riparian zone in the Pacific Northwest, United States - 16_EM | ecosystem: Host-associated > Plants > Roots > Unclassified... | reverse complement strand
GAATCAGCCAATTTTGGTCTTGAGTTCGTGTATATAGTGACTGGTAAATATTCATAATCCAGGAAGACTACATGAAGTAATATATGGATATATTGGCGATGATTTGACAAGGGCTCAGAGATTGCATGATGTCGAATTCGATGAAAGTTGTGGAGCCAGTTATAGTTAACTAGTATCATGTCCATTCTCGCAACTTATAGTGACTTTAAACGGTAGAGTATACATAAACTGACTAGTTCGCGAACCTCTTGTCCGGTTTGCGAACGGGATGAAATATTGCGAACCGGTCAGTCCAGTTCGCGAACTGGAGGGTTCGCCAATGGGTCGGAACATATACATATTATATCAGTTTATGGCTATATAATATTCTTGTGGGTTCTGTGTTCTTTCTCGAGATCTCACGTACGCGTCTCTATTCTCAAATTCTTTTCTGTTGTGTCATGGGTTCACATCGCAATCTTTGGGTCTGTCAAACGTTTCTCATTGTGTGCTATCTATCTACAAGAAAACACTCGTTACAGCTGCAGCAGTACAGCAAAAATAAAAGTCCAAACAACAGTCTGTCAGACGGCTTGGATACGGCGTTGGCTACGCGCTAGCGAGAAAAAGCCGTATGACAGACTATCCAAACAAATACACACAAAGCCGGTTAAAGCTCAGGATAGGCCCGAAGCAGCTAGCTCCGCCGAAGGCGAGTTCGAGTGTGTGGTATTGCTTGGAACTTCTACCTCAGCCGAGTAAAATTTTTTGTGACCGTACCCGTCGTCCGTTATTTGTAGGGATAGGGTTTGGACTTCACTTCGCTACAACCACTAGGTAACAGCGATTTGGTCAACATGTCGATAATTTATTGGCGATTTCGCTCCGCAATAAAGTCAGGACGAAGTTAGTTCTTTAGTACCATAGTGAAGTTAGTCCTTTGAGACGAAGTTAGTGCTTCTGAGCGGTTACGGGGTTGGTCCTTTGAATCGCTGCTGCTGGACGCACCGACCAGCAGTGGTGACAGACGGATGATATCATGACATTTATTGATCCGTCCGGATAAACCTTATCTACACAACTATATAGCCCAAACCTTATCTCCACTTCAACCAAACGCCCGCCAGTGCACTGCCACCACTACCACCACCATAATTGCTACCCGATCTCACGATATCTTATAACCATAATATTGAAATTTCATCCATCAGTCTTGTAGCAACAATGCAGATCTCTGTCTCAGTTTTGCCTACGCTTAGTTTCATGGAATGCAGAGCCACGTGCAAACATTCAAGGTTGGCTCTGCTAGTGATCATTCATAGCTGCGCCAGTGATGGATATGGTGGCGATGGCGATGGTACGTACCAGCGACAGTTGAAAATTTAAGCCCAAGTCAATAGATCAGTAGCGACGTCAGCATAATCCAAGCTAAGTCGGCTGGGCATCACTGTACCTACCTAAATTAAGTCATCTAAACGTAAACTATACTTCCAACGGTATCGTGAGGTGCCTGCACCCGGCCTGTTCTTGGTGCCGCTGCCAGTGGCGTCATTCAAGTTCAGTCGCCACTGTGCTGCCGGACGACCTTATCCTGAGAACACAACTGCGGAACTTCAGAAATGCGGAACCACGGGACTTTAGATCTGCGGAAGTGTCCAAAGGAAAACGTCGCTTGGAAGCACGCATTCTTTTCAAGTTTCATACGGTACTTTATGCAGCTGGGACTTCCAAACCTCGCCAAATACAACTCACATTTCATCGCAAGAAGTCGTCATAGTGCTGGGGGAACAGTGTTTCATGGTTTGCCTAAGCCTTGGAAGGATGATGGCTTCTAATGAACAGATATTCAATTTTTCACATTGGCCAAAAGCCACTAAGTCTATTTGAGTGGAAGGCTCAGTGCATTGGCTATAATCGACTAGAGACGATGAGTTAGTGTGCCAGTTTATATGTCCTGTCTTAGTCAATAGACGTGGCGGCCATCATGACCTTTGCGATACGCACCATTGCATACCCCAGTGAATGGATCAATTTGGTTGTGAGGAGTGCGTGGAGTAAAAATGGTGCGTTACATTAAATGGGCGAATGAGTGAGCGTTACATTTGCAGCGATATATTTACAATTTGCTGTCTGCATCATATTTGCATGACGCAACGCCTTGCGAGAATGAATTGAGGGTAGGATCTGGATCAAGGCGTTTTTGGGGCGGTGCCCTTGAGGCGGAGATAGGTTCACACCGATGGTCATGGCTCCATTGCAGTGACCTTTTACGGAGTCGATTAGTGACCATCGGTATCATAATTCAAAAGCGACCGCCAAAGTTCCAAGTTAATAACCTATTGAGACATAGTTAATAATACCTCAAGCCGCTAACCATATAACTGGCCACCGTATGTCGCAAAGGTAATTTTTGAAGCCATTGACAACGTGTGGCGAGTGTAACAATTAAGTTCAACCATAACTAACATAGTATAAATACAACTATGCTTGTAGGCCTAGGTATACAATTTCCTTCTCCAATGCTGCTTGATCATAGACCAGATCTAACTCTTGAACTGTAGTCTTAGGCTGTGTGCTACTCAGCGACTCCCACTTCTACGAACCGCTAGAATGAGACGTGTGACAGAACTGCCTTCCCAAGCTCTGTCTCCAGGAATTCTGCTGCTGCTTTCTTTATAAACTAACAAAATAGCTTCATGTTGAGAGGTCTCGGTTAGTATCTACAAAGGCTTTCCTCAGATGGCAGCATCTGCACCAGTGCTAATTCTCATCCACAACTGCTCTCGATTTCATGGGATAAGAAAAGAAAGGCTCGGAAAATAGTGGTGCAATAGAGGCACACCATTGTAGTGTTTCGGTAGGTAAGTTTCATCAGGGTCTACGAGGGTTAGTAAATATAAAGCTTGGGGACAATTCACAATATGCCCAGAGTCCTGGATTATTTTGAAGAAACACAGCTATATGGTTAATGGCTTGAGCAGTTGTTAACTAATGTTACAGTAGCTTAAGATATTGTTAACTTGGAACTTTGGTGGTCGCTTTCGAATTATGATACCGGTGGTCACTAATTGACTCCGTAACCTTTGTCATTGCGGGGTATTGGATTGGTTGCCTACTCAGCTCGGGACTTGCTTTGTTATTTAGTTCTAATTCGCTTGATTTGAACCCAAGATATTTCTTATAGAATGAGAGAATGAGCTGTGATCACCTATTGTCTGAGCCCAGGCCAGAGTCCGCCTCGACGTTGCCAAACGCTTGGGAACCGTGGTTAGGGCTGTATTGCTGCCCATAATCACTGACATACGAGAAGGATTAATTATACAAGTTAAAGGACTATTTTAAGTCTACTACCGGTATTGGGTGCCCGAAGGTTCTGCGCAATTGGTGTTTAGCACGAGCCGAGATGTCTCGGGACTGGTGAGCTCTTCAAGGCCATGAGACGAGATATCCTGGGGGACTCAAATCTTCTCGCCGGTTGAGTTGACCATGCTCAGTTTTTGACACAATGAATTGTGCCAATAGCGGTGATTGGGATGTTGAAGTCTATCACCAGTCACCAGCGCCCTTCTGAAGTCTGCGGTTCCACGGTATCAAGACCCTTGCTTCGCTTCGGACTGAACTGCACTCGGTGCCCTGAGATGGACTGGGCTAAATACCTAGTTATTATTCACTTGTCATCACCACCCATCTAAACAGATTTATGGCCACCACTTGAGCGTCGAAGCCGTTGTGAGGAGTACCGTATGGGAAGCTGGGATGTGTTATATGCATGATCTCAGGACAGCTGAAAGTAATATTCGTAAAGCGTGGACAAATCATTTTCAAACGAAGACATAACGTCAGATAAATATTTCCCGCTAGCGCTACTATCCATTTTCAAACCAGAATAGACAAAATCTGTGTTACTAGCTATAGTCTACAGTGCGAGTAGTTGGATAGGTACGCTATAGCTCGAATTGGGTACCTCTGGGTGCTTGATTGGTGTGAGGCATCACTTTCCGTAGGGTTTTCTAGCTAACTTCAATATCTTGTTTATGTTCCGACCCATACGCCAAATTTTCCTGTTGACCAATAGGTCGACCCATAAGCTAACTCGTCATCTTAGTAAATAGGTCAACCGATATTCCAACCGACCGAGGTGCCAAGTAAGAGGTTGGGAAGGTGGGGTGAAGCACTATTTCTGTCAACTTTTGAACTTTTGGATTATCATAACTGTCCTACTTTTTCATCACAGTGACTAACTTGTGGTTCTAACTCTACAAGAAATTATATCAACTACAAAAATGACTTCTTTCGCTCTCATTACCATCCCCACTAGCACCTCAACTAGGTTCACCCCAACTATCTACATCAGCTGCGTCTGGTGCTAGTTATACTGCCTTCTAGATCAATGAAGGATTTTGTAAATACATAGTTTGCTAGGAGTTCCTCGCGAACTTTAAAAGTAATGCAGCAACAAAGACCTCGTTCAGTACTGGAAAAGTTAGCAAGTACAAAAAGTAGTTGGTTTTTCTGAAGGAGAAGCCGAATGCCCTGAAGGAGCAATGCGAGTCATCCTGTTGGCAAGTAGGTTGACCCATAGGCCAAAGAGTTGCCCGCTTTGCCAATGGGTAGACCAATGGGTTAACTGCTTTGCCTATAGGTCGACCCATTGGCCAACGGGAAAATTTGGCGTATGGGTCGGAAAATTATAAATGAGTGTTTGCTGGCGTTTTGCACCGCCTTGGGCGGCGATGACTGCTTGGGCCTTTGCAAGAGCATGCTTTGTATCCCGGGATATCGCAGGGGACGTAATCCTCGCATTCTTCTCCGGAAACGTCACTAGTTTTAGCTGCAGCTTCGGCGATGCCGGCTGCGAATAAGACCCGGCAGGTATTGTAGAACGAGATCGAAGAGACAATTGACACAATCACCGCTTTCTCAGTGCCTTTTTGACCAGAAATAGGGACGGTGGGTTGCAGCCATCGTCTCTGTAGCGTAGTAGTAAGTAGTAACTACTTAAGTAGTCTCTGTGCAGCTTTGATCGATCATGTTGTGGAGTTCACCTGAAAGAAGTCGTATCTGTCAAATGACCCCCTCGTAGCCGCACGTGTTCCAAGCAACACTTCCGGCTGCGGCTGTTAGATTCATATACCGTAATTTTCAGAAAAAAACTTGTGAGCAATCGATCTAACGTATATGTCGTCCGCTTTTTCCAGGCGTCTTGATATCGTAATGTGGCTCATGCATGCATGGCTACCTCTGATATAGGTTGCTGATTAACCTAGGATGATCTAATATTTCTTGTTTTAGTTTAACTCTTACCAGGTGCCGTTTAGGGCTGGGAGGACATATGATATTCCAGACAAAGCTAACGATATTTGAGAATAGAGTCGATGTGTCTTAGAGAGAAGGGTGTCGACTCTAGGCATGCATGGACGTGGGGTGTTGCGAAGGTTGCTAGCGTAAGCCAATACGAAACGAAGCATATGTGACTGCTATACCTTTGAGCACCCTATCCTATCGATCGTGTTATTCGGATCATTGAACGGGAAAGAATACCTTATGTATTGGGGCAGGTCAAGGAGGAACGGTGAATATAAGCTGAAGGTGGTTGAACATAACAAAAGCCGTCACAGGAAGCTCAAATATGTGGTGATATCGCATGTATAAATAATATCATCCCAACCTACATAGTTTTGTCGCTTAGTATTTATCGCTGACTGTTGGTTTTTCTGTAGTTGGTCCGATGAATTGGGTAACCCTGAAATAATGCACTTCCTAAATACTACTTTGTCCATATTCAGCGAATAGTCACTAGAGGTTGAAGATGATGCAATCAAAAATTCTGCAGTTTGGGCGAGCTTATATATGCCGTACGGTACGGCTACCCTTGGTGTGTTATTTAATAGGTAATTCATTTATCGGACTATATGTATTCATTACTTTTTGCAGTAGCGAGATAGATTGCAGGGTATGTATGTAGCGATTCTTATAGCAAATGAGTTCGCGATCGGCGCAAGGATTGGTTTACCCATGTACTACATCATGCTATTATCATGTCTTCTTGGGAATTGTAACATTCATCCTAAGAACTTACTCGCAAAACCCTCCGTGAAAGCTATCGAGTCTCGCTCATATCGCTGCTGAAGGCTATACGGTCTTGGTTTTTCTGCCTTTGATGGATTTCACGATGGCCAAAAAGGATGCAAATCACAGACAATAGGTGGGGACGTCAGCGGTTATGAATAATAGATACATTCTAGATAAATTGTTCACCAATTCCGTCCCCAATCCTCCATGCCGCAGGAACAAGGGCACCCGCGCGGCTTCCTGCTTACCACCAGAATATAAGGAAAGACAAGAAAGTAACATAAACTCCCCAAAAATAAACACCATCTATAGCACTATAACGCCTGGAGACTTCATTTTCCCCGGTGATTTCATCATACCAACCATAAATTGACACCCCCTTATAATAGGCTTCCGCAATTGTCTTGCAGGCAACTCTCTCACTATAGTAGTTGCTTGTATCCCCACTAGTATCTGCTTCGTTTTCACCACTATCATCACCTCCACTGCTATCGTAGCCATCTATGAGCAAATTGATAAATGTAAGAATCCCTTCAGCAGTTTCATTGAGGATGCTGGGAAGTGAATTTTTATGGTAGGTATGTGTATTATCTTTGCCGTTACAAACACCATCCATATCGTTTTTGAATTGTGTATTGATTCTTTCGCGGGCGTCCTCGGTGAAGCGTCCTTGACGCTTGTAGTTTCGGGTACCGAAATCGTGTCTTTGGCAGCTCGCCGTAAAATCGAAGCCCAGTGGCTTATCCGCAACCTTAGTGCACCCGTCACTGCTGAAGTCAAGCGTGGAATTCTTTGTCGTCAGTGTCTCGTTCCTCGCTTTCAGAAATGTCGCTATATCAGAACTAAAAATGAGGCGGTCTGTTGTGTCTCTGTCGGTTTCGGCGGCGGCGGTAGTGAAGTTGACTATGGGTAAAAGGAGTATAATGAGCATGGAGGCCCTCGTCATTGTTTTCAGCAACGTTGCTCGTTTCGGGGTTTACGTTGGGCGATGTTGGATCGATCGAACAGCGAGTGGATGACCTTAGACATAAGATATCCTTTAGCATGAAAGGAACATCAACATATATAGGGGATAGACATCTGGAGATCATCGGAAGACGGCGGGCTGTGTTGACTTTAGCGAGGTAATACTCCGGTTTGTGGTTACTGGGTAGGTTTTGCACAGCATGATGAGGTTAATGGGAGAGGAAGGAACCGCTCGCTCAGAGCAAGAAGGTACTTAGGTATGTAGAGAGATAGCTGACTTATCGTCGAGTTTTCCCAGCTCTTTCTTCCGTCTTCTTCTCAGCTCTCGCGCCTCACCCATAGTGTCCCGCGAACCTGGTCTCCAATAGGTGGACAAATGCTTCATAACAAGGCTGGTATGTACACATTAGAAGGATGCGTATATTTTAGAAACAGGTAGGGGAGGGATTGTTCAAGGAGAGAGTAGAAGACTCAAGTCACTATTTACCAGCCATTAGCTCGCTCACTAAATTAGCCTACATTTGCGTCCACAGTAGAGGCGCGAACCAGCGGGAGCGGGGGAGGGGAGCGGAGGGATGTAACAAATCTACAGGTTTGACGAATTTCGGCCTGTGACTGGTACTTGGCGATGTCAAGGTGGTTTCATCTTGTAACTGCCGAATAACAACAACTTTTGTGTGGCCTCTAATTGAGTATGTTTTAGATTTACTGTGTTCTCAAGAGTTCATGATACTTGACCCCAGACTGTCACATACCTTACCGGCCGAAAGGGAAACCCATCAGTAGGATGTGTACTAGTAAGCTGGGAATTATGGCCGTTCGTAAGTACTTAAGACGTATAGATTATTGGGGAATCTCTTGACTGTTTTCGAGACACGATAAAATTCTTCCATTCATGGGTATCCTTTGAGTATATGTCGGATAGAAGTTTTTTCGGTACCCCTCAAGAAATCACAACAGTTGCAAGGCGCAGTAGTAGCGTGCATAAGTAAGCCTTGTGGCTTAGTCTCTTCGCCATAGTTCATTTTTCATGCATCTTCTATCAATATGCGTTTACGTGAGTATGTACTTTCCCTTTTGCACAGTATTTACTCGCATGTTCCAGACGACTTTTTACTTCAAGTGATACTAGGGATGGGGTTCAAATATCTCTGGCATTGGGGTCATTTTCTTAATAACGGCGGGTGGATGCTTTATACCAGGTTCCTATAAATATTGGCAACCCTAACCCCATGACGTGGCAAACAACGTCATAATCCTAAAAGTAGGGAAAGACAGCTTTTAGCAAAAATAGCAACTCCGTGGCTCGGTCTCTAGTTTGATTCGTAAATCTCAGGGACGGAATGAGCATCCCACATCAGAACAAGTAGCGAACTGCCGCATTTGACCTGAGGTTTTGCGATCAAAAGCCACCAGCGGGAGCACAAAAAGCTGAAAACGCTCCGCTTGGATTTCCAATTCAGCACCAACCCAATGGGAGCTGTCATAACAGCCATCAACTTCAACTCCCTCCGACTCCCTCCGACTTTGGCCAGCTTGATTTCGGGCTGCGTCCCGACTATGGATGACTTAAACTTCTAGGTCGAAGCGGCAAGGCTGTCCAGGCGGAGAGGGCTTATTCCAGACGTTAGAGGAGCAAACTTGCGAGCGAATAAAACTCTTGGAACGAGACTGAAATGCGTCAATTTTTACTGAGCCTAACAAGGTACATTAAATGAAAACCACACAGCTTGCTGAATGTAAGAAATATCATTTTCTCATATCCACCCTGGAAACACGCGTATAACGATATATGAAAATCCCTTCTAGAAAATTGCAAAGTTCGTCCAACTAACCATCCTAAATGCCGAGGCACTTGGGTTCCTCAAAGAAGCAAAGGATTCGCCAACCAAATACAACCTCGCCACGGCGCTCACAACTACGGCGGCTACCCAAAAAGCCGTAAATAGCCATTTCCAATGCTTAAGCTGGAAGACCCTCTGCTTAATAACACTATCCTGAGTTAGACAGCTGATACAGGAGACGAAAATACAGCCTAAAACACAGCCTACACATCCTACGGCTGTGGAACATAATGCCGCTAGCCACAGTTCCTTTTCCATCGGAGTAGGGAAATGGCCGGCCACCACTGCCCAAACGTGTAACCCTCCATAAACGAAGTTGGCCACTGACATGATAAGGAATTCCAACCAGTAATGACTAAAGTGACTCCCCAACCGATGGTGTACTTTCCATATGTAATTCGGGAAGTTAAATAAATCCCGAGGTTCTCCTCCGTCAAGTTTCATCAAGGCTAGTTTCGTTTGACCCACACGTTCGGTAAAAAACTCTAAAGGTAGGTGCGAACTGTTTCCCCTTTCGAGTTCAGGAGAATTGTTCTCTTTAAGATTCGGAAATTGCTGAAGGAATTTGCAATCCCTTATGACGTAGGAATCCATCCTATCTGGCAGGCTGCCAGTGTCCTTAAATTCTGCACTGGCCTCTTCACTTTGCGTGTCTCCCTTCTGCGTCTTCACTGTCACATCCGCCCTTGAATCGCGCTTCCTCGGTTTTTTCGGTTTCAGTTCGACAGGGTGTTCAATATCGAAGGGTTTATTGAACCATATCACATAAGTCATTAAGGCGCACACCGCATGTATGACCGTATGCGTTTCCAACAGCAACACACTCAAACCAGCATCGTACCGACAGATAATTTGGATAACCATCTTTATAACCTGAAATACCACCAGACACTTTGCTAGACTGCTTGCTCTGTTCTTGTCGTCTACTCGCATGGCTAGCTCCTCTGCCGTCAGATTCAGGTGTGGGCAGACGGAGTATACACCGTCTAGTGTCAGAGTCTTGAGTCCTTCGTGGTCCCTGATGGCGAAGCCTCCCATCAAAGCAAAATACCCAAGCTGCGGCCTTGTACTCCATTTATCAGAGTCGGGGGTTCCTTTCTGGTCATGTCCGGACCTTCCATGTTCTTTACCCCTCGAGGCCTGCCCCGGCCCGCTCACCCCCTGACTACGTTCCTGGTCGATCGATTTGTCGATCGATTTACATATCCGTGAAGCTATATTTCTTTCGAATAGCGCAAAAATGAGTAAAACTTCGGGGAAAATGATGATGATCACACTCCAACGAGCTTTCCGGAGCCAACGCCTGAGGCTGTCGATGCATTTAGTAACCCGTCCGCCGGATTCCTTTTTCGGTTCGATATTGGCATGAAATGCCGTCCATACGCATAGAAACAAAGTGAAGATGCAATTGAGGAGGATACTGATGGTGCCACGTATTCTTGGCTGACCGATAAAGGAATCCGTATACGTAATACGGTTGTCCCAAGAGACATTGGTACGTCGAATTGTCATCACGATCTCGCAGGGAGGCCCAGTGATTGAAAGGTTGAGTTGACCGGCGGCAGCATCAAAGACGGGGCTGGAGACCCGAGATTCGTTGGAACTGAATAAGTTGAATATGTATTTGGATTTTTCGGAGGGTGTACCGAACTTTTCCTGCCTAAACTGCATCGGACCAGATTCTATCAGGCTGAAAGCCTGAAACAGTACAAGAATAAAGAAAAGCTTGGAGGGGACCTATAACGATTAGCTGTGCTTGCCGCCTTGATTAAGGAGAAGCTACCATCGCTGGGTCCGGAAAAAAAAGACTCAATATGATAGGTTAGGTCTGTTCGGTATTTTCCTTATCACTAAAAATATCGGCTTCTGAGATCAGGAAGAGAGGATTGGAAACTATTGTCAGATGAAAGCTGCCCTCGTAAACATGCAATTCTCTGGCTTTAAATACCACCAGTACACCCCAATATGTATAGTATGATTCCCCACATGCACGGTGGAGAATCCCGATGATTTGGCGAACTATGGCGGTCACGTCGCAGCTTTAGCTTAGTTTGACGAGGAATGAAGGCTGTCATATTTACCAGTGAGAAGACTCATTGCTCATGTCTTCTGCAGGAGGAGACGATGGTGTCGGGATGTTTTCCCTATACGGTATCCGTATACGTGTGTAAGTATGGAAGGCTGGCAACATTTGCTGCATGTAGGTGTAATTGATAGGCCTTGACGGCGTCACCGAGATAGTGATATCCACAAGGCCGCCAGATTGCTGGCTTTTATTTGCTTTGTTTTAACCATACTTTATTTACTCTATCTAGAGTATGGCAGTGCCCGATTTCCTCCCCTCCCTCTACCTTCTACCCATTTCCAGGTTGCAGGCTCGTAATACCAACTACAGCTGTGGAAGCGGCCTACTAGTTGCTGTTCTCCTAGGTGGTGGCGGTGAAAGAGTGTAATGATCGTGAATGGTGACCGTTAGTTGTCTTGTCGGCGGTGCTTGAGAAACGTTATCAGGTCTGGAATGAATGTGCTTACTCCACAATACCTGCAGAACACCTCTCTCTATGTTACACGTGTGATTTCCAAACGCAAACAAAGCGGCAGAACAATGCCGCCCCATGAGGCAGACCGTCCGTCACACAATTGCTTCTATAGGTGTTATTTAACCAATAGCAGTCAACTTCAAGGATTCATAGGTATTCCATCTGGATCATGTAAGTTTCATTCTATGCAGGTTGCTTGCAAGGCGGCAATGATAACTAGAGGTCGCGGAGCTAGCAGTATCGGGGTGCCACTTGGAGACCGGGCAGGCTATCGTTTTGAAAGGGTGCTGATAGAAGCATGCCGAATAACGTTGTGCGGCGGGATCTCACCTACTCGGACACAATGAAAACACTCTAGTAACTGGAATATAGTACTTACTCACAGTGGAGTTAAATGTTTAATGTAACTTGAGGGTTTGTTATGGCTGCAGCAGTCGATGTGGTGACGATTGCTTGAGTGCTCGAATGCGGTCGAGTGCGGAAACGATGTTACACCGTAACCCATTCGACGTAGAAAAAGCATTCATCACTCGCAGTATACCAAGTGAAACAACTATCGAGATCGGTCGTACAACCTACATCCACATGATTTAAATCGAGCGGCCAAGTTTTTCTTGGGGTTTTAATTGACTCAGTAAACTGTGATTGGGGGGAGGTGGTTTGTCGTGCTGAAGAAAAACATCAGTCGCTATTTACCGCCTTAAGCAGAACATTATCACTTAGCTAACTAACTGAATCCTTCTCATAGGCTCAATTATATCTACTTAGCTCGGTTTCGAAGATGTGTCGAAAGTACTCCAGTAGGTAGCAGGTACTGTGATGGAAGGTGCTGTATTCCGCACTATATGCATGGGAATGAATTGATTACACTCTCTCTGTGATCACGGCTACTGGACGCGCCAGCATGTAGTTAAATGTGCTGTTGCCACCTCCAAGTACAAAGCATACAGTAAGCTTTTGTACCTGGCGCTTGATCATTGTTCGCTCTGCTACGTGATGGTGAAGTGTAAGCAGGTAGCCAGACGTGTATTTCGGGTATCCCAATTGAGCAAATGCGGTCGCAGATGTTGTTGGAAATCTGTCGACCCCCGCGCATGGTAGCCGGTGACTACAGAATATGTATATAGAGCAAGCAGTAGATAGCAAGAAATATCATCGCTTCTACAGCTATTCAACGCCATCTTTCCTCTTGTTGCCGGGTTTATACGGATGTCACGGTCTGAATCTGGTGCGGAATCATCTCATCTGCAGATGGGGTGTGTTCCGGGTATGTGGCGCTCCATACGCGAATCCTCAGACGGGGTCGGTGCTCTATATCTCCTCATAGCCTACTGTAGTGACTGAGTGAGGTCTAGATATTTAGTAGACATTAACGGGCCCAGCACTGTCTTCTCTCGTACAGTCTCTCATACCCACCAGGGTTCCAAAACTATCTTTCTTACCTAGTCTGTAGGTTTCGAGGAGTTATAAGAGTAAATTGGTGGTAGGCACAGCATCACATAAACTAGACATTGGAGCAATTAGTTATTGGCTTCATTGAGAGTTGAGCTCACACTTTCCTAGGTATCATCTGGAGACCTCATTAAGGGAAGCGCCAGCGGAGCCACAGTTTAACAATCTGAAACAAAAGCTTCTGACAGCTTCGGTCAAAAACGATTCCTACTCTAAGTGTAAGCCACGATATCCCTCTTGGCCATCCGCCGATTTCGCGCAAGAAACTGATCATCAGACCATCGAGACATATACCGTTCTGTAGCTCTTAGCAAGCGAAATTAAGCACAAGCGCGACGAATATACTAAGTACTGCCACTTTGCTCTCCCCTAGACGAAGGATGTAGTCTTAATTGCGTTATCACGTATGAATTAGAAAACAACTTGTAAGTAACCAACCTAACCTATTTGTCGTACGCCCTTTCCAGGCGTCATGATATCGTAATGTGGCTGATCCGCATTCATATGTCGATATTTCGCCGAGACATCCTTCGCACTTCACAACCCCACTTCTAAGGATACACGACCCCGAGCGTTCCCCTTCTTGCGATTCTACGTATTGCATATAATTTGACATAACCTCTCAGCTGCGATGAAATGAGATCGTTGACACGGCTGCACCTTCCCCGAAGTGCAGTGAAGCAACATCTGCGGCATTCTTGCACGCACCAAAACGTTGACCAGGGCAGTCACCCTGCTATTCAGCCGCCAGTACCCACAACGCTCAGTCGCAACTTGCGCGACAGCGTCTCCGACGACAACAGCCCCATGTCCAACCGGCAGCGCCTAGCCCAGCCCCAGCGTCTGACAAGCAAAGCGAAGCGAAAGAAACAGGCGAGCGGGATCCTTCTCCATCACCCAACCATTTTCCCTGTCACCCAGTTCAACGCCAAAGTGCCGACCGTCAAATACGACAATAACATCGAAGAGTACTACACATGCTAGAATTTTACGGCTACCCGTGGGGTTATAGGCTTGCCCTCCCATGAGCTGGTCAAGCGCGGCCTACCCTCGCAAGTACGTTCCTTCTGTTCGCGCCTGCCAGTCCGGTTCGACCCGGCAGAAAATTATTTGGGCGCCGTGGGAATCTGGAAAGGGGCAGGAGGGCAATATAAAGACGAGATGTGGGTGGATGGAAGACATGTCGAGATTTGTTGCTCTAAGTGTGATGGGGGATTTGCATTCTGAAGAGGATCTAGAGGAGCACGAAAACACCATACATCTGTCACTAATTGACGTTTCGAGATGGTGCAGCCAAAATTTGAGACGGGAGGAGAAAGATATATAGCAGACAAGAAAGGAGGAGAAAGTACTTTCACAGACATTAGAAGAGCGCATCTACGAGGAACAGGAAACCGAAACATACTGTGCATCAATAAGCAGATATTGCTATTTCTTGCGATCCTTTAGTGAACAATGCAAAGGCACAACGTTTCGATTTATGGTGAACAGAGGTCTTCCCTAAGAAATTATCTCGCGTCACTTTAGCCTTCATCGTGGGTTGGCGGCAAAAGATTATACAGACGACGAATTCATTGGACAGCTCATTGATGTCGGAAAAGATATGAAGATTTTATACGAGAGGAAGAGGGCTTCCGAAGAATGGACCAGGCCCAATCGCGTGGTTCGTATGGTGGGATAGCGGCACATTGAGTCGGAGGAGACCTCTCCGGGGCACAGGACCTGAAACCCATCAGAATAACGCAAAAGTGACTACTTTCTTCATAAATACTAGAGAGACTCTTTGAGGATTGAGCGGATAGTGAGGATATTCATCTGCGTTACGAGCCAACGCTAGAGCTTTATAAGGTCATTTTAGGATTTGATCTCAGGAACGTTGTCTTTCAAATGGTCTTCGAGGAAGCCTGAAACTTCACCCTTTCCACCACATCCCACATCGAATATATCACGCAATCATAAAGTCCATACCCAAACCCAGGAGTTCATGAATTCATGTTGGTACATTTATCATTCCCATCCCTTGAAGATGTGATCTCCAGAGCCGTACTTTTTAATATAGCCATCAGAACACCGGTTTAGAAAAAGCGAGACAAAAGCCGTAACAAAAAACAAATCCCATAATTTTTCCCCAAGCCGAAAAAAATACGCTCAGAGACGACGACCACGACGACCACCCTTTCTGCGGGTGCTGTCGGAGGGTGTAGGGGTAACATCCTCAATACGTCCAATCTTCATTCCGGAGCGAGCGAGGGCACGGAGAGCAGACTGGGCACCGGGGCCGGGGGTCTTGGTGCCATTACCTGGCGATACACGTCAGTTTCCACGGCGGGATAGAGGGAGGGGGTACGAACCTCCAGTAGCACGGATCTTGATGTGGAGAGCAGTGATGCCAACCTCCTTGCAGCGGGCGGCAACGTCCTGGGCAGCCAACATAGCGGCGTAAGGGGAAGACTCGTCACGGTCGGCCTTGACCTTCATTCCTCCGGTAACACGGGTAATGGTTTCCCGACCACTGGAAGGGATCACAGAAGCGTCAGCCTCTACCCCTTATAAAGCATAAGACTTGCAATAAAGCAAGAATATGATTGAAGCCCTCAGATCCCAAACAATCGTTGGTTCGTCGGTGGTGGTAGCGTGTGGTAACTTACGAAAGATCGGTAACGTGGACGAAGGTATCGTTGAACGAGGCAAAGATACGAGCGACACCGAAGACAAGCTCGCCTAAATCCCCAAATCAGCATCCACGCCCAAATGTATATCGAATATCATCGCCATTCGGGGGGGACTGTACGCACCCTCCCGAATCTGAGGTCCGAGGGAGATGTTCTCCTCCTTGCGTTCAACCTTCTTTCCCTTGGGTGCCATTTTGAGATGTTATTGCCGGTTGGATTCGGGTGGGAATATGGGCGTTCGATTTGGCGGCTGACTGGGTGTTGCTGTTGTCAATACTAGATTTACCAAAGTGCCATCTTGGGGAGTTGCTGTTCCGGCAGGGCTTGGCGGGGGTGTTGTGTGCCCTGAAAGTTTTAGCGACAAGCAGTCACAGACTCATTCAACCACAGACCTCTTAGCGGCTTTTTTTTAATTAAATTAATACAAAAAAAAAACAGCCGAAGGGACTGTTCATTTTGGGAATGCTTCGAGGACGAATAAATATTTATAAAGAGTTGTTAGTGTCCACCATTACTACTACAACGCGGCGCCAAAACTACTAAGTCATGCCAGATCACTCATGCCAGATCACCCATGCCAGATCACCCGACGGTAGGAATATCACTCGGGACAATGGTCGAGGGTTTAAGCAATAGGACCTCCTGTGCAAGCTTGGATGGTTTAAAACGAACCTTGCAAGAACCAAAGACCATAAGTTAGTCTCCACAGGGTAAAGTGATTGTATTCAGAAGGGGATCATAAAAGTCCAGACCAGCCGATTCCAACTTCGAACCCTTCCACTCATCACAGTCCTGTAATCGAGACGCCACTACTCATACACAGTCAACAATAACCCGCCCATCATGACCCATCACAAAACTCTGCCGGTAACCCAGGCCTCCCTCTTCTCCCGCGTCTCTTTGTAACAGGCGGAAGGAAGATATGAATATGCTCCGGCTCTCCTCCCTTCGGTTTCCCAGGCACACGGATCGTATATGTAAACGTTTCCTCGCGGTACCTCCACTTTTCCTCCCCGTCCCCAGAAGGCGAAGGTGGCGGGGACGGCGGTGGTAGTAGTGGATCTGTAACAACTCCATTCTCTTCCGCCACGGCCGGCGGCAGCCGCAGCCCAAAAAAGACTTCCCCGCATCTGCGTGCCGCGCATGTTCATATCTTTCTACCTCCTCCGGTGTAGCGCCAGGCCACGACTCAGGAGATGGCTCATGGACACTTGGCATACGTTCGAGGCCATCATGGTCGCTAGAAAGCGAGAAGGTTACCGATTTCTGGCGTTCTCTGCGCGGGCGGGTCGGGAAGTCCTCTGGCGCAAGCCTGGAAGTCTGAGTAGCAGTGTGAATATCCTCATGATCCCCCAACTCTCTCTCACTCGGCCCCATACCCCTCCGCTCTCCCCCATCCCCCTCCTCCGCAGAAGTCTCCCCACTACTACTCGGATACACCGAATTAATCGCACTCGCATCGGGCGTGGGCATACCCGTAAAAACATTCGAATGCTTCGGCAACTTATCCCCTCGTGCCCTGACCTTCACCCTCAGTCTACCCTCCTCACCTTTATCTTTCTTACATCCAGGAATCTTCTTCAAAACCTTTGCCAGTCCCCTCCGTGTAACCTCCGGTTTCGGATTTCTCGGGTCCAAATCGAATACCTTTGCGACACCGCTGTTGGAGAGGATACCATCTAGACCTGGTATTAGAATTGGCTCTAGTGAGGGCTTCTTGACGGTCGGCTTGAAGGCGGAGAGGAATTTTGTGTTGTAGCTGGATGAAGCTGAAGAGAGAGTGCGAGATAGTGATTTGTGTGTTGATGACGTTGAGAGGGTGAGTGATGGTGTTGGTGATGATTTATTTCTGCTGGTCATTATCGGTGACTTTGAATAGAAATGTGAATGGAATAGTTGCTTTTCGAAGGGGGGTTACAGTGGGAGGAGATGTAGGATGATGTTTACAGAAGGTACTTAGAAGCAAGGGTTAGGGATTATTTGTCTTCGTAGCTAACCATCAAATGGTCACATCCATCTTTTTAAGGAGTTCTGTTGGTTGAAAATACTATGAAGCAGTAATCTGGAGTTACAAAAGTAATCAATCATACAGAGACACACGGGCATACACAGACACAGTATATACTCGCTGCAACACCAACTCAATTTCTTCCACCATAACAAAAATAACTTCCTAGAAACTAGGCAGCAATCATCTGCTGAACATGTGGGTACACAGCTACCATCCTAGGAGACGTTAAATCGTCGAAATACACGGGAACGAGGGGTAATGCTTACCTCTGATACAAGTCGGGGTGATCTCTTCTCATTACGTCTGGATCATGTGCCTATATCCCTTATCAGTCTCCAACCTTCGATAACCAGTATGCCGTACATACCATAGACGTGAAGATAGTGGCAATGCCGGACTTGATAGGGACTAAGAAAATGTTCGCAATCTGCAACCCAGTCAAAAAAGCAAAAGCTACAACCACGACCGTGAATCGTCCGCCTTCGTTATACAACGGATTAGTAAACTCTAGATAGAGCCATGCTAGTAGAGCGCAAGTATAGCCAACAAAGACTGCCCCGGCTGTGAGGACGGGATCGATCTGTAAACATTGTAAGCGTACTATCATGATCACCAGAGATCCGGAAAACCGACAAGACAGTCATTGATTAGAGCATCCAATCCGCGATCTTTCATCATGGTCCAAGTAGCCTTGGCAGCTGGGATATATGCATCCCCGTAGAGTGCAATGTACGAATACGCATAGTGCTGTTATTGTCAGTGCTTTTTGCCAAATATCAATCTATCAAGACCAACTTACGTTAAAGTATTCAATTAGCCACAGTATGAAGCTCAGAATGCAATTCGCAATGGCCCAGAGACAACACGCAATAAGGTTGCCGTCTATCGCTTCATCTTGCTGGGCAATCGAAGCCGCTTGTTTGAGAAGCTGGATTATTGAGACGATAAGAGACCCGAAACAAATAGACCCGAATGAGTATGTCATCGCCCTCTTGAACGCTCCAAGTGTAGGGTGTGATGGCATCCGAGAGCGTGCGCAGAAGTACCTAGACGGGTTCAATATCATGCTCCATGAAGTAAGGCAGTAAACTTCACCATGATCCATAGACCCCAGAAACGCTCACGTGCATAACGTTCTTGATAACTTCGCTGAGCCAATAGAACGAAAACACCACAAATACCAACAGTCCAATGAGTTTTCCAGAAGAGCATGAACCTCCATTGACCTGGCAAGCCGGATTATCGGGACTAGGAGAGTACTTGATGTAAACAGCAACAAAAGTAACTCCAAACCAAGCTCCGGCGCATAGGGCGACAAGGCCACCAATAGCAGAGACCATGAACACATGTCCAAAATGCTTGGCGACATCGATTGCAGTCTGAAGCATCAAGACGGAGAACGGAATGCGAGAGCGCCATGACCAAAAGCAGATGGCATAAAAGATGGCGAATAAGAGGAATACAATCGCGGCAGAGTAGTAAGAGCGAGAGAAATAATACATGGCGGTCCCAATGCCGAGTACAATACTGCGCCCATATTAGTTACATTTCCAAGAGAAAGCCCAAGAAAGACCCACTTCAAAAACGCGGTGATGTAAATAAGTTTCTTTGTAAACATCCTCGCAACCCAAAAGTATACACCCGAAGTCACAAAAGCCACTGCCAGTACAAACGCGAAAAGAATGATGGTATTCGTAGAGAGCTTCCTTCTGTCAGCCTCGCCAGCAACCAAGACCGACAGACATACCCACCCCAAACGTGTTGCTCCTGTCGTCGTAGATACCATTGCCATTGGTCCTCTTGGTAGCTCTGTACGCATTTAACGAGATGCCGCTCACCACAACCAACCCGCAGAAGTCGACGAGGAATAATATCGCCGCCCAAAGATCATTGTACTTTGGCTTTGCAACTGTAAACTTCTGCTCGAAGGTGTATGGTGGGGGTGGCTCATTGGAGTATTTGGGACCGTCCGAATAGGCTGGTTGTTGCTGATTATAATTTACTGGAGGTGGCTGTTGGGAGCTTGTACCTTCATTGTAGGACCCATACGTAGGTTGAGGGTGTGAGTGGTAGCCACCGCTCTCCTGCTTTGGTGGTGGAGGATGTGATGGTGGAGGATAGTAGTTATTCGCCATAGATGCGTGCCTTTGGATGTGAGAAGCTGTCTTCGAGAAGGAACTCTTTTATCGCCGTCCAGGTGGTCTTTAAGAGGAGTCGTATTTATAAAGGTAGAGCATTAAGTAGGTGTAGAGATACTTCTTATCTAGTGCTAATCCAATACCAAACTGACTTCCAAGCATAATGACGACAACACTTGCGGCCTTGTCGATCCATGCCTGAACCAACATATCCCAGGTACCAATGTTCACAGCGTTCACGACGCCTATTCTATATTGTCTATTGGATAGACCCTATCACCTAGTCATTTATCCATAACTCACATTTTCTCTATGTCCGCTTTTAACTGAACGTCTCCCCAACGAAAGTTAATTTGTCATAGCCCAGCTTAGCCCAGCCTTCCCCCGGCTGCTAAGAAGGCTGGGCGCTAAACAAAGCTTGGCTACATGCACATGTTTTCTTTGGACCAAGTACCTAGGTATCACTCGGACAAACATAGAACGATCAAAGCCTTCCCAAAGACCAATGCTTCATATTGTTGCTATGGCAAATGCATATTTAAAATAAAAATTCCTATATAAAGACGACAGAAAGAAACTCTGAACCCTGCAAACCAAACAATGAGAAACCAAATCTCGCCATATAATCCAAACAAAAATACCGCTTTTCCACATTCCCATTTACCAGTCAGTAATCTCCTTCTCGACTCCGCGATTTGTTGTGGGAACCTTTGCAGCCTCCACCTTGACGGGTCCAGGCCGGTGCTTCTTCAGGTAACCCGACCCATCCAACCAAGGCCACTCTTTCGACCTCCGCGCCTCGAACGTCTTAATCTTATCCTCCATCTGCATCGTCAATCCAATATCATCCAGACCGTTGACAAGGCAGTGCTTGCGGAACTCGTCAACCTCGAACTTGGCAAGCTCTGCGCCGTTCTCGTCCTTGATAACTTGGTTCACGAGGTCAACTTCGATTTCCTTGCCAGCTTCTGCTTCCTTGGCAATGGCTTCGAGGGCAGCATTGTCGGTAATGGGAATGGGCAACATTCCGTTCTTGAAGGTGTTGTTGAAGAAGATATCGGCGAACGATGGGGCGATGATGCACTTGATGCCAAAATCGAGCAACGCCCATGGAGCATGCTCACGACTTGAGCCGCACCCGAAGTTGGGACCTGTGACAACGAGGACCTTGGATCTCCGGTAGGGTTCCTTGTTGAGAATAAAGTCAGGGTTCTCGGTTCCGTCAGGGTTGAATCGGAGAGCCCAGAAAAGGGCAGTGCCGAGGCCAGTGCGCTTGATGGTCTTGAGGAACTGTTTGGGGATAATGGCATCTGTGTCGATGTTTGCAATTGGCATGTGAGCAGCAATACCCTTCAAGGTAGTAAACGGAGGAAGCCCTGCAGATACACCAGCAGAATGAGGGGTGGAGACGTTTGTGGCCTCCTCATCAGTTGGGATATCATCAAGTTTGTCCAAATCGTCATCGTCGATGGCTTCGGGGTGTTCAGCCTGCACTGCAATCTTGGGAGAGCCGTGTTCCTTCTCGGCCTGAGTAAAGTCTCGTACGTCTGCAAGCTTTCCAACAATGGCGGCAGCTGCAGCCATAGCCGGAGACATGAGGTGGGTGCGTCCGCCGGCACCTTGCCGTCCCTCGAAGTTTCGGTTCGAAGTAGATGCGCAACGTTCTTGGGGTGACAGGATATCGGGGTTCATTCCCAAGCACATGGAACATCCAGCCTCACGCCACTCAAAACCAGCTTCTTCAAAGATGGCACTGAGGCCCTCACGCTCGGCCTGCTTCTTCACTAATCCGGAACCTGGGACCACCATTGCGCGCATGATATTGGGAGCGATTTTCCTGCCCTTCACGACTTTGGCGGCAGCACGTAAGTCTTCAATGCGGGAGTTTGTGCAAGAACCAATGAAGACCTTGTCGACAGTGATATCTTTCATAAGAGTGTTGGCTTCAAGACCCATGTATTCGAGAGAACGGATGACACCAGCCTTGCGAACGGGATCGGAGAAGTCTGCCGGATCCGGGACCTTTCCGTTGATAGGAACAACATCCTGAGGCGAAGTACCCCATGAAACGGTCGGTATTACGTCCTTGGCATCAATGAAGACTTCGGAATCCCAGTGAGCCCCCTCGTCAGACTTCAACGTCCTCCAGTACTTGACAGCATGGTACCACTCTTCTGAGTCATACTTCGGGGCCAATGGCTTGCCCTTGAGGTATTCAAAAGTGGTATCGTCGGGTGCAATGAGACCAGCCCGGGCACCACCCTCGATGGCCATGTTGCAAATGGACATGCGAGCTTCAATGCTAAGGGATCGGATTGTTGATCCACAAAACTCAATGACACTTCCAGTACCTCCTGCAGTTCCAATCTTGCCAATAATGTGAAGGACCACGTCCTTGCTGGTAACGCCGGGCAACAACGGTCCGTCAACCTGAACCTTCATGTTCTTCGATTTCGTGTTGATCAAGGTTTGGGTGGCCAAAACGTGCTCGACTTCACTCGTTCCAATTCCAAAGGCAAGAGCTCCAAATGCGCCGTGGGTGGAGGTGTGGGAGTCACCACAAACAACAGTGGTTCCGGGAAGAGTGAAACCCTGCTCTGGACCGACAACGTGCACAATTCCCTGCCGTTTGTCGCCCATACCAAAGTATGTCAATTTGAAGGCCTTGACATTGTCCTCGAGGGTTACACATTGCGTTCGCGAGTCGGCTTCCTCGATGAATGTCTCTGCGTTCTTGTAGGTAGCCCGGCTGTGGGTGGGAATATTCTGCGATGAAGTCAGATACTGCGCAGTCCATACAGTCATCATCGGGAGTAAGTTACGTGGTCAACAGTGGCCAGAGTGCAGTCTGGTCTTCGCACGGTTCTGCTGGCATTTCTCAGGCCCTCGAAAGCTTGTGGCGAGGTAACTTCGTGAACCAGATGTCTGCACTATGGTTTCAGCAATTGTTTCGCAGATTGTCTCAAAGGTAGTTAGGCGGAAGGGGCGAACCGGTCAATGTAGATGGTATGGCCGTCGACAACATGATCCGCATAGATTTTGTCGTACAAGGTGGAGGGGGATTTCTCGACGGAAGGCATGGTTGTGGTGACGATGGCGAATATGTTTGGGAGGGGATGTAACACCAAGAGAGAGGGGTGGGGGAGAGGGGATGTGGAGAGCTTCTTTTAATTCTGAGAGGAGGCAACTGCAGGATTTAAAACAGCTGTGCTCGTGAACCCAGAGCAAGATCTTTTTCCGTCTTCCCCGTTTTCACTCTCTCGCACTTTCTCTTGCCTCAAAGGGGCTACCGAGTCACGGAGTTTACAGAACAGTTGATTGGACGTGCCCCGCTATAGCCCCCCCTCCTGCTCTCCGGCCCTTACACAAAGGGTTTTACCTAACCCTATGCGGTTAGCTATTGTGCTTCCCCCGCCTCCACACCAAACATCCGACATCCCACTTCCCTCTCCACTCGAAGCTCTAGCCAACGCGCCCTAGAGTACTAAGCAGGTGCTTTAGCAATACGCCGCGCGCACGAGCGATTCAGTCACGTCTGCAGCTCCATCTTTCGCCCGAGATCCTAGACACGAAAGTAAATCGATGAACAGCATGGATATTTCCGACGATGAGCCTCCCACTTTGGTCGAGGTTGACGACCCTGAAGCAGCTGGCGTCGATGACGATCTCTCGATTTCCGATGCAAAGGTCCCAATCACCATTGTTACTGGATATCTCGGTGCTGGGAGTGAGACACCACTGAATTGAAGCCAGCTTCTTGCGCCCATCAATCATCTGACCTCAGTTTCAGAAACCACACTCATGAACTACATACTCCAAGAGCAGCACTCAAAGCGAATAGCTGTGATTTTGAATGGCTTGTCTCCCTACACGCACCCCTTGCTGAACAAGCTCCCCGTATGGCGGTTACCTCGATAATATATCGCTAACGCGCGTTTGAATTGCACAACATCAGAATTCGGAGATTGTAAGTGTTCGACAAACCGTTTGCGCAACAGCGGCGGCTTCGGAGGCGGGGGTGGAGTGGTGTCGACTGACGTACTATAGCTTCGGACATAGAGAAGTCATTGACTGTTCAGCAAGAAGGTCAACAGGTCGAGGAATGGCTTGAACTAGCGAATGGATGTGAGTCACTTAACGGTGTATCGCTGAAGAACGAACATGCTGAGATGGCGAAGGCATTTGCTGTACTGTCAAGTACAGAATCCCAATCACCTCCAACGTTCAATTGTCTCTGTGGCTTACCACCCTGAAACGAAAATAGAGATTCGGGTGTTACTGCCATCGAGAACTTAATGGAACGTCGAGGGAAATTTGATTACATATTGCTTGAAACTACCGGTTTGGCGGATCCTGGAAATATTGCGCCTCTGTTCTGGTTAGACGAAAGTTTAGGATCATCGATTTTCCTGGATGGCATTGTGACGCTGGTCGATGCTTCAAATATAATCCGCTCCCTTGATGACAGAACGCCTCTTCAGTCGGGAGATTCGGAAGCTAAGGCTCGCCCCGAGGAGGGCCTTACCACGGCTCATCTGCAGATATCGCATGCGGATGTTGTTGTCATTAATAAGCAAGACCTTGTTACGGGAGATGAGATGGAAGCGGTCAAGAAAAGGATCGAATCGATAAATGGTGTTGCAAGAATTGTTGTGACTGAAAAAGGACGGGTTGAAAACCTTGAGAGTTGGCTCTTGGATCAAAAAGCCTATGAGAAGGTTGAGGATCTCAAAGTTACCGAGAAGAGCGCCTTGGATCCGGTAAGTCACTTATCTACCAGGGTGCACCATGCTTATGCTTATTCTTGCAGACCATCACGACGGTATCTATATCGTTACCGCCATTGGACGAGAAGCAGTTAGATCGACTGGATGCGTGGTTCAGAAGTGTGCTGTGGGAAGTCGAAGTGCCGTGTCCAGAAGCCGACTATGGAACAATAGACGTTCACCGATTGAAGGGAAGATCAATCCGAGACGACGGAAAGACATTCCTCATCCAGGGTGTGAGAGAAGTATTTGAGATCTTTGAAGACCCCAGCAATCGCTCGGAGACTCTGGTTGGTAAACTGGTTTTGATTGGGCGAGGACTGAGAGGGGTCGATCTGAAAGATAGCATCGAGTGGTATGTGTTAAAAGGAGACGACCACTGATAGCCCCGAATTTTGTATGCCAACGAAATTCGATGCTCGATCATTTCGGCTTCCGCCTCGATTAAGAGTTAATGAGTTGTGATTGCTGTTGTAACACCAACCGAACCACATGTGTGTCTTCTGAAGGAGAGAAACAGTGTTAGACAAGGTAGCACAACTAACTATATGTGTTTGTAGTGGAGCAAACGTAGAACCCCGCGGAGCTCATCGTATTCATCAGCCCTCTATTACTTCCAATCCCTGGCAAATGGCATCGCATCTTCTGTGAAAACATATCGAATAAGAAATGAGCAAGAATTAAAAGATTTGATCCCACGGGTCCTGGATCTTTGATCTTGTATATGAATGCGTCGAATGTTTGCTGAATAGTGGTGTGCTTTGTATGTATTTGCAAGGAGAATCGCGATGCTTTGAGTGTTTAGTGGCACATACGTGACAGTTCGAGAGTCAGCCACTTCATCTCGAAACTTGAATCGCGAACGATCCACTGGCGGGTCTGGCGGCTACGATAAATGACAGATGATATACAGTGATTCACGAAATCCATCCGCACTGAGCGAGCAACATGACAGAAACGCCGGGCGACACACCATCAGACGATTAGCAGTTCGCCTGGAGAAAGATTGTCGTGGAGGGATGTTTCACGCACACTTGTTCTTGTTCCGACTGCACGTGGTGGTGGGTGGGTTCGTAGTCATGCGGCAGGGAAGTGCTTGTGCCATGCTGTTAACCGATGGCACTTCAAATCCAGGTCCGAGAGAGTTCCGGTAGATGGGTTCAGTTTTGCGAGGTACTTTGGAGAGCGACTGGTAAACGTCTCCGCATCTGCATCGCCTCTCGGTGATGATGGTTTTCTATTTTACTTACATCTTAGTATTTGCATCGGTATCGCATTTAGAGAGTACAACAGAGCTTGACTCGCCAACTCACACCTTTTTTTGATATCCCAGGCCCCCCAATCATTGCCCATCGAGATCGTCGGCGCGGGTTTCTTGGACTATTGACAGGCCTCTGTTTGGACCCACGATTTTGGAAGACAGCTGCCTTTGTCTCCGCCCGGCCCCGTCTCTGCCGCCTCGTACAGTTGCTTGTGGGTTCCCTTGCGTCGCTAGGTTCCGGTGCCTGTCTGAGAAGATACCCCCTAACCTGCACTTGCATTTCTACGCCTAGTTTGCGTTCCCTCGGCATTCGTTGCGTGCGTCACCAGCTGTCCCTCGCTCTCTCTCTGCCGATTCCTGCGCAAGCCTGCTGCCGGGAGAGAGATTTGCTTGCTGGTTCGGTTATTACTGCCCCAGACTCACAGCCAGTACGCCCCCGCTGTTTGTCCGCCATTTTCCAGATACCAGGTACGTTGCACTCTCCATCGCTGTCTTCGTCGTCGTCAGTGTAGTGGCGGCTAGTGTCTAACCCCCCTCAGCCGCATACCCTGTTCAACTTCGCCAACCGCTCTCTCGACTCTCCGCCCCTCTTCTCGCCTCACCTAACCCCATCTTCCTTGCCTTTCCAGCTCCTGCAAAGCTTTCCACGCCCTAATCGCTATCACAATCTACATATCAGATCCACACCAATATACCCACCCGCACCCATCGGTAAACTTTCTCCCCTGGAAATCCAATGGTGCCTAACCCAAATCCATACTAATCTCCGGCTACAACGAGCAGATCCCACACCCATCATTATCCCTCATCGCAAACCCACAATCCATAAGTGCATACTACACACCGAATAAAGCGGAAGTTGCGCCCCCATTACCCACTTCCTACCAGCAAAGGGACGGATTCACTTTACCATCTGCAACCTACTTCGATCCATCAGGATGAACGGCATCGAAGACGATGTTCGGTCGGTATCTTCCGACAACGACAACGAACGCGTACGCGAGAAACTAAAAAAAACAACAATTGCGCCTTCATCCCGACCAGGATCCGGGGCAAAGAGGGCCGACGAACAGGAAGACGAGGTTATGGCTTCCACACCCTCTCCTACTGCTACGGCGGCGGGCGGAACGGTTGCAACAGAGGATAGACAGCGTGTCACAAGGAAGCGGAGCCATGATGAGAGTGATGAGGACCAGGAGGAGGTCGGAAACGGAAGAAGGCGACTAAAAGCACATGAACGGAAAAGAAGCAGGGATATTTCAGAGGAAGATATGATGCGGGCGGGATCAGGTCTCGAACGAGTCAAGACTCCTCCCACTCACCCGGAGGAGGAAACGGGGGGTATTTCCGAGAGGGTGTCGAGTCCAAGGGGTGGGCTGGAGAGGAAAAGGAGCCTTGGAAAGCTGGACAAGGAAGGAGAGGATGAAGACCAGAAATCGAAAATTTCAAAAACCGAGGAGGAACGACGGAAGAAGGAGGAGTCCGAGGTCGCTGATGATAAGATGCCAGAAACGGGGAAGGAAAAGGAGGAGAAGGCCGGGACGAAGGTAAGCTGTTTGCCATTCCGTTTGTACAGATTTATGCACGCTGACGATGCTGCGTTTGTGTGCAGCTGCCCGACAATAGCGGTTTCGCAAACGCCTCTATTAAATCTCCATTTGCCGCTGCTGCTGGCTCCGGTATTAACCTCTTCGGATCTAACACAAGCTCGTCGAATCTATTCGCAAGCTCAAAGTTCGGAGCACTCTCGGGATCCGCGGCTTCTCCGTTCGGAACGCTGGGGGCAAAGTCGGGCTCTCAGAGCCCCTTCGGAGCATTCGGAGCGAAAGCTTCAACGTCGGGGTTCGGCTCCGGTTCTGCTTTTGGGTCTTCATCTGGTAGCTCTGCGTTTGGTGGCTCCGTGTTTGGATCTGGGTCAGCTGTGAAATCCCAGCCAGCAAAGAAACCATTCGGAGCACCTGATGAGGAAGAAAAGAGTGATGACGAGGAGGACGGTTCCTCGGATGACGGCGAGGATAAGAAGGACAAAGAGGCAAAGGAAGAGGACGGCGGCGCCAAATCACTGGGGCTTAAGGAGCAGGAAGGTAGGTTCATACCACTCTCCACAGAAGACCTCGGATGGCTTGCACTTCGGCTTCTCATCTGATCGGGCATTGACGAATCTTCCTACAGTGATGACTGGCGAGGAGGATGAAACTACAATCTTCAAATGCAATGCCAAGGTCTATTTCTTCGACGCCGATACCAAAGTATGGAAGGAGCGTGGTCGGGGTACGCTCAAGGTCAATCGAACGACTCCTTCGGTGAGCGATTTCGGCCTAGCTAGCGACGACGAAGGAGACAGTAGGGAGGCAGTCAAGAAGAGCGCACGATTGATCATGCGGACCGATGGAACATTCGTCGTCATTCTCAACACGCCAATCTTCAAGGACATGAAAATTGGAGACGAACCAACGTCAAATGTGGTAAACTTTCTGGCACATGAATCAGGAAAGCTTGTGAATATTTCAATCAAGGTACGGCAATCAATCAGACTAATCTTACGTTACTGACACCTGGGCAGGTCGGAAAGGCCGCGATGGCAAAGGAACTGTACAAGCATATTGCGAGTTTAAAGAAGGAAATCTCGAGCTAGACTTTTTTTGTCTTCTGTTTGTTTTTTTCTCCTACCATTTTTCTACTACGTTTCAATATTATTTCTAGTTCTTATATGTTGGGGGGAGGGATTATCCGTTGTTTGCAATACGAGTGTTACTCTCTCTCTCTCTCTCTTTCTCTCCTTTTCTCTCAATATGTATGGATGTACGGATGGGTGGATTGCACGGGGGAGGAGTCGAGGGAGATAGGCAAAAATCAGTCTTATTCCACTACGGGGCGTTACTTTACGGTAAAATGGTGTTTCTATACTTTTTTCTTTCTCTTTTTCTGTCTCTTTTACTGTGTTGGCAGGCAACATGGCTTTCCACCTTTTTATAAAGATTGGGTAAACTTCTGTTACTTAAATACTTATACCTCTCAGGGGCGGGCTTTTTTTGCTGTTTTGTCGTTCCTTTACTCACCCCCCTCCCCCAAGTACTTTTTGTTTGAGTTAATGGTTTGAATTTGGATTTTTGAGAAAGTGGCATAGGTACCTACAGTATGTAGGTAAAGTGAGATATGTAGCCCCTCTGTTTTTTTGTTAATACGAATTCGCAGTTTGTAGTCGTTAGGATGGAGTTGGGGGTATCATTTGAAGATGAAACCTTGAGTTTCTGTGCTGTTGTGCGCCATTGAGTCTTGAGTCTATCCCAAGTGATAGGTGGTGATCGCACCCACTTCCACCATTACTCAATCCTTATTCTATTGATGGTGTTCTACCAAGTGGGAACGGGGGTATAGGATATGAGTATGGATTTCCGTCATCATTTTTACTATGTACTCTACCCCGCCGTCTCCAAAACCCCCAGAAAGTGGTGAGTGCCCCTACCCTCCCAAAGACATACGTATGATACAAGAAATAAAAGCCCTTTGGTAAAATACACATAAGGAGAGCAATATGATACAACTGCCCGCACATACACACGAACTCCGCACCCAAAACCGAAAAAAACATACTACTCCCCCCCGCCCCCCGCCCGGCATTTCTGCTTTTACTTATCTATCCCCACCCGGTCCATCTAGAAGGAAACCTACCACTACGCCTAGCCATTAATTCGACTTCCCCTTTCCCTCCGTGTCATTTCCTTGCTGGTCATGGTGCGTCAATTTATCCCAGATACGCTTTAGCAGGCTGTGGTGGCTTTCGTCCGAGGTCGACGAGGATTGATGTGTTGCATCATTTGACTTCTGTGCTCCCTCGTTCGCAAACCGGCTTACATTCATGATGCGCTTCGCAGACTTGTCCTTGAATTCGTCGGCGAGAAGTTCAAGGAGTGTGCGTTGCGAGGGTGTGAGTGATCTGTTGGAGAATGTCAGCGATGCGTTCCTCTTAACCCCTCCCCCCCCAACTCTGCTTCACCCCCGGTGGTACTTACTTTGGCATGTTGACTTTAAACTCAATCTTCAAATCACCCGCCGCGCCTCTGCGTGCGCCTATCTTCTTCATTCCCATCCCCGACATAACGATCCTATCACCCGTATTTGTGCCAGTAGGAACACGCAGATCCACCTCTCCATCCAGCGTTGGGATCTTGACGACTCCCCCCAGCAGCGCCGTAGTCAATGGTATAATGCTTGTGTACAGGATATCTTCGCCCTTTCTACCAAACTTTGGATGCGGCTCCACAGAGATATGGACGAAGAGGTCGCCGCGCTTTGTTTTCGGGGGATTGCCGCTTTCGGATGCTGCTGAGCTGGATGGTGGAGCGTCTCCCTCATCCGAGACACGCAATCTCATTCCGTCATCCACGCCGGCGGGTATGTCTATGCTCACCGTGCGGGTCTCCTTGGTGACACCATGACCGTGACAGGTAGTACACTCGCTCCCGACGGGGGTTATGAGACCGTTTCCACCACATGATTCGCAGGTTGCCGCCATCTGGAAGCCGCCGCGCATAAAGTGGACCCTTGTTCCGGTTCCGCCGCAGCGTCCACATGCCTTTTTAGAGGTTCCTGGCTTCATCCCCGAGCCGCTGCAGGTATTGCACGAGAGTAGTGCCTCGAAGCGCATTTCCTTTGTTGCGCCCTTTGCCGCGTCCATGAAGCTGATGGTGGTCTCCACGTTGATATCCTCACCCACCAATACTTCCGACGCAAATGGGCTCTTCCCCCTACTGCCCCTCCGTCCTCCATTCCCAGTGGCCGCGTTGAATAAATCCTCGAATGAGAACTCGGCACCAAACGGGCCACCTCCGAAACCAGAGAATCCGCCTGCACCCCCGAAGCCTGAGAATGGTCCGCCAGTACCACCAGGATGGAATCCCCCCGCTTGCCCACTGGGATCGAACGCCGCCTCACCAAACTGGTCGAATTGCTGCTTCTTTTCTGGATCGGACAGGATCTCGTAGGCAGATTGGACTTCTTGGAATTTCTCGCGTGCGTTGGGTTCTTTGGAAGAGTCCGGGTGGAACTTTTTGGCGGCGGCGTAGTAGGCTTTTTTGATTTCAGATGAGGAGGAAGATTTGTCGATGCCAAGGACGGTGTAGGGGTTCTTCACGCTGGCGGCGAATGAGGGAGAGGCGTGGAAAGTCTGCAGAGGTTAGTGATAATGCTCACCGGGAGTGCGGTGAGGATTGAAGGGGTTGCTCACCCGTCGCTGCTCTGAGAATCTGGTGCTGCGGTCATTCTGTATAGGGGCGTAGAGGCATCGGTATTGTTGCCCAAGCTGAGGGCGCAGTGCGCGGACGGTTCGTGGAAATGTTGAAAATATAAAGCTCATCGTTCTTCGTTTGTTCGTTTCGTTTCGTTTCCCTTCCCTCCGCAAACACCAAGTCGAAATGTCGTTGATTGTATCACAATTGGTAGCTGCACAGTTTGAAGCAAGGTGAAGCAGGGTAGGTGTGAAGATGGGAATTGGACGTTATGAGTGGAGATGTGAAGGGGCGTGGAAGCCAAAAGATGTTCGTGTCCATCCAAAAATTTGACGTCCCTGTGGCTGAGTCACCCCATTCCTGATTGGCTATCCGGTGTCGCACGACCCAAGCGCATCGAAGTTTCTGGAGTGATCCGACGCACCCTAACCTCCGATCCATCAACCACCATCGTTGTCTGAGTGCACTAGCTACAGTTTCACCTGCCCAGCAAGTACGTAACGCAGCCATGGCAAAAGAAGAAACCCCAATCCTCCCCCAAGCTGCTGCATTCCTCGTAATCTCCTACCTCGTCTACCGCATCTTCTTCACCAGTTCCCCCTCCAACAGCCCCAGCTCGCCCACACGAAGCGCGCGAAGGCCCGACCCTGCGCGGCTGCGGCAGCAGGTCGAGGCGGTCCATGGAATGTTCCCGCAGTTCTCGCAGGCAGCGGTCGAGGCGGAGCTGATACGGAACGGAGGCAGCATTGAGGTGGCGACGGAGCGGATACTGAGTACCGGATTTCTGCCGGAGGTAAGCTGTATCCCCTTCCCAATATGGACAGCGATACTAACGCGGGTAAAAGCCGCCACAGCCGACAACTTCAAGACCGGCCACGGAAGCGCCATCGCGCCGTCCTGCCCCACCGGCAAATTCTCGCCCTAGACAGACAGGACAGGCCGGCCCTTCATCCTCCAGTTCGCAGGTGTCATCGCAGTATCCAGATCTCATTACGCGTTACAATCTGCACAGCCGATTGGCAGAGAAGGTGGCCGAGGAAGCAGCGTTGGGCACTCCGGGGAGCGGCTCGGCGAAGGGGAAGGCACCGGCGAGCAAACATGACCGACAGTTTGCACACAAGGCGAAGCGGGATGAGATGATACTTGCGGCAAGATGTAGGGTGGAGAAGATGATTGCCAATGAGAGGAGTTGAAGAGTATAGAAGAATACAAGGCCCGAAGGAGGTTGGGCAGGGTGTTGTAATGATAATGGCTGGTGTATTAACTGACACACAACCCAATTTGATTGCTTTCGGCTTTTGCTTTTTTTCTTGGAACGCGGAATACTTTACGGGACGGCGGCAATGGGTATTGTTTTTTTATTGCAAAAGCTGTGGTGGATATCCTCTTACCATGATTGCTTCTGTATGAGTTTCGTTAGTTGGGAATGTTGCGTTTCATTCAGCGAGGGAAACATATGTACCCGAGCATGACACCTCTCTAGAGATGGAGTCTTCATTCAGCTACTTGTTATAATTGGAGCCAAACTCCTTGTAATGGTCTACTGGTATGTGGGTATGATGGCCCTCATGCAGCGGCGACTAGGTAAATATGTAAGTGATCATCAAACCCTCTTGCCAGGTACTGTCGGCAGAAGTTCAGATAATAAATAATGAACACAGTGGTCTACAATGTATCACTCGTAGGCTTAATCTAGTGTGATGTCACATCGCCCCGCGCCAAAAGTTGCGAATACCACTGCCCCACAATACATCACTCGCCACAGCGACAACACTCCAGATGCCGCCTCCTCCAAAACTCCTCTTCTTCTCCAAATTCCCCGTCACATCACAAGTCTTCCACCGCACTACCCTCTCCTTCGCAATCGTGAACCTCAAGCCGCTTCTCCCCGGCCACGTCCTGGTATGCCCGCAGCGTATAGTCCCACGCTTGCACGACCTCCGGGTCGACGAGGTCACAGATCTGTTCCTGGCAGTACAGAAAATTGGCGCTGTCATCGAAAAGGTCTACAAAGCCGAGGGCATCAACATCGCGATACAGGATGGCGCGGCAGCGGGCCAATCGTAGTTACTTCCAACACCACAGCATACAACAGGGTTAACTAATCGCGTATAGAGTGCCACATGTGCACGCCCATATCATCCCTCGACACACAGCAGATCTTCCGGAAGACGAGATTTATAGATTACTAGAGAGCGATGATGCGGATCTGGCGCGGGCGCATGGACAGAGGGTGGAAGTCGATACACCAAGTACTGAGCAGCTTGCGCGGGGGCTAGGGAAGGAGGAACTGGAACTGGCCGATGACACACTGAAGAAGGAGCTGTTGAAGAAGAAGACAAAGGGTTTTGTTCCGGCGCCGGATGTGGAGAGGGTTCCCAGGAGTGAGGAGGAGATGAGGGAAGAGGCGGAGTGGCTAGCAAGAAAGATTGCGGAGCTGGAGACGTGATACCGCGGGCTTTCGGGAGCTGGTTATTTGTAGCTCTGGAGTTCTATACCACCCCGGTATTAGCTAGACCGGACTGCTGCTTTCTCAGAAGCCATTGAGTTGTAGATTGTTTTATGCCAGCTACTATTCCCTAGAGATAGGTATAAAATGAGGCTACGGAAGAAGCCGAGATAATGACGCCCCACTTTACCCCACCAACCCCATCACCACCACGATCCTCACCACTGTCCTCACTACAAAAATGCAAATCTACTACTACACCGAATCCTCCGTCTGTCCACCTCTCGCCCCCTCATACTCCACTAACGAACCTAGGACGACCAACGCGCCCCGCACCTCGGCGCCCCGCTGACCCAGGCCGACCTCGAACCCCTAGGCGTAGTCGCTTACCATTTCCCAGACCTAGCCCAGGTGGACGAACTCGCCTCCTCGCGCTCCTACAAGAACCGCGATGAGATCACATGTTCTCCAGCGGCAATGGGGGACATGTACGAGGAGAAAGTGCAGATGTTCTTCCAGGAGCATCTACACGAGGACGAAGAGATCCGGTATATCCGCGATGGCCGGGGGTACTTTGATATCCGCGGTGCGGATGAGCGGTGGATCCGATGTGCGCTTGAGAAGGGGGATTTGATTATTCTTCCCGCGGGGATTTGGCATCGGTTTACGACTGATGAGGAGAATGTGAGTTAGCCAAGCAGAGTGAGAAAGGAGGCCATGACTGATGATGATGATGATGATGGGAGTAGTATGTCAGGGCTATGCGGTTGTTTAAGGATGAGCCAAAGTGGACGCCGTTGAATCGCGTGCCGGAGCTGGAGGAGAATAAGTTTAGGAAGGAGTATGTGAATGCTGTTGCTGCGGCTACAGGGGCGATTTCGTTGTAGATGTGATACCGTGAAGGAGTAGGGATTGGGATGGGAGCGGAAAAGCAATGACTTATAGAATGAGATTCGCATTGATTCTTTGGATGGAAGCTTCGGTTGTCCCCAGGTATTCAGGACTGCAGTACCATCGAGTGAGCACCAGTATTATCCCCATGTATAGTAATTCCGTGGCGGGATCTAAGTGCGGCAATACGAAATCTCTACACTAAATGTCGAGAAAATCTGCCTCAAGTAGAGATGACATTTAGCAACATATCTCAAATCCTAAAGGCCTAAGTCTTCCTATTTTCGGGGGTTGATATTGCTCAGGGTTGTGCCTCGCCATAAGATCTAACTTCTACGTCACCCCATAAGACTCGTCCAATAGCCGGCACGGGCAACTCCATTCTCATACGATCCAATATCACATGCGCGAGATTCCAACAGCACCCACCCACGGGATATCCTCCAACAGAGCCACCCAAGCCGATGCCATTAAAGAACTAAATCCTATAATAGAATTCACTCCTCCCTCAATCCACTGCTTTTCGATGGGAACCCAGTGATCGGAGTCATATTCTAGGTTTAACACTAAATCTTGCTACTAAAGTGAACCGGCGCAATGGCCGTAAACTTGTTGAGCTCATATACTATTCTGGTCCTTTTTGTTTGTTCGGGTCCAGAAGTTTCCAGTCCACGACAAAGGTTACATCAAGCGCCGAGTCATAGAGGGGCTAGGAGACAAAGGTGACGTAGTCTTGCGGGGGGACATTGTTGTGCATCTAAAGAATAAGGGCAAAAGAACCTATCTATATGACAGGTCCCTAAGGTTTCTATCGCTCGTCCAAGGTAACAGAGACGGCAGGAATTCGGCCGGGCTTCTACACAAGTACGTCACGAAAATGGCCCCTTACCATTGTGGATTTCGGCAGTGTTCGTTGGACAAGTGTATGGGTAAACTCTTGCAGGGTATCGAGGAATATTGGTTTGGATATGTATGAAGATGTTTTTTTCCCAGTAGTCTACAGTCATAAAACAAGGATATACCTATGTACAAAACCCCCATGAGTTGTTGACTCTATCATCGTCAAGATTGATCACTGCTTCAAATCCTTTTTGTCCTTCTCCGCCGTATCTAAAGGTACAGTAGGATGCTTCAAGATCTTGACCGCGTCCTTCGAGAAAACATAGCTCAACCCACTCCACACCGTTGTAGTAGCAACTGTATACCTACTCATCATCAGCACCATATCCTCACCTCACCCGCATCCAACAAGACTTACTGCATAGCCTGCAACGCGGCTTCCCAATCCGTGCTCGCCCCCATCAACGGATTCGCCATGCACGCGCCAATCAATGCCAGCTGCAGCGCAGTATTGAGCTTACTAATAGTCGTGGGATGCACTTCCGCGCTGGGCAGCGAGAAATCCCAATATCTCGCCATTGTCTTTGGCGGGGGCAGTGATATCCACCGGAAATAGATAGCCGAGATAGCGAGCGCTACGTCTCGGCCCAGTATTATTGCGGCGATCCAGACCGGCAGCACCCCCTTCGCTGCAAGACAGATCGTCAGGATCGTCATCAGTGTTTTGTCGGCCATAGGATCGATGACGCTGCCGACGACGGTCTGAAGATTCCATCGGCGCGCGATGTAGCCATCCACTAGGTCTGTGATTCCCGCCAGCGCGAACAGTGACAGCGCCGCGGTGTGGTAGTCGTGAAGGATTAGGTAGCCGATCACCGGAGAGGCAAGGAGACGGCCAAATGTTAGTGCGTTAGGGAGATTGTAGATGTTTTCGTGTGGGGTTATCGGGAGGATTTTGGACTTGAGAGATTTGATGTTCCGGATCGTTTGCTTGGTAGGGGAGAGGTGGCCTCCGCCGCCGCTGTCGCAGTTAGCCCTCCGCATTGTGTCTGCGGGACCGCCGAGGAGTAGCACCTTTTGCGCTCGCCGCCATCATCGCTGAGATTGGACGATGTCCGGAATAACGCACGCTGTGCATTTGTCCTGGTTGCTGTGATGATGGCGTTGGTGGTCCTAAAACAACGGCATCACCCTCCCGCCCCGTCAGAGACGTCTCGTTCTGTATCTTGAATCCTGTAGGCATTCTGATGTCGGGGAGAGGAGGGAAGAAGGTTCTGGTCGCCTCCTCACCATTTCTTCTGCAGAGCCTTCAGCGCAAACCCCCGTGAGCTTCCTGCAGCTCTGAATTCGCAGGCCAACGGACAGCGCCGGGCAGTGTCCGCGGCAGTGGCGGGGTTGCGTGTGGCCGGTATATGTCCGAAGCGGCCGGAGAATACGCGAGGAGTAAGAAAACTCCGGATGCTTGCAGAGGCCATGACAGTGATGATGGTGATGGTGATGGTGATGGTAATGATGGTAATGGTGACGGTGTAACAATGGTAGGTGGAAGTAGTAGCTAAGACAACGTTGTCTTCGGCGAAGGTATAGGATGCAGTTACGTGCCGGTGACCGACATCAAATCAAGCTTTTGCACCAAGGCGAGGTTCCGCCAACAAACGGCCCGAAAAGAACAGCCAGAATAGAAACATGCAGTTGGCCATTTTTGATTGGTTTGGCCCCTTGAACCCCTGACAGGACAGGGAAAACAGGCCACCCAAGAAGGGCATGGAGCAAAAAAACGTTGTTGGTAACCCTTTTCCATGAAGGCCAACTTCTTCAACATCACTTCATCTAAACCTCTCAAATTTCATCTCGTCGAGTTACTACCACCACACCAACAACCCCTGCTTTATGGTAAAAACTGAACAACACGCTCTAGTAAAACTTCATCTCGATCCGAAGCAATGTCAGATAGGATTCCAACTAAAAGGGGGAGCATTTCACAGGGCGTTAATGAAACGCCATCTGGATATCTTGAAGTAGGCACGTTGCAAGGCACATTGTTTTTATGCAATCATTATGGATATACCCAATCCAACATACATTACAGAGAATTTTAGAGAAACTGACAACTGAGTACTTTGTACACTATCCAGCAAGTCTATCGAAGCTATCTTTGAGAATGAAACGCAATAACGAAAGGGAAGGCAAGAACATTTAAAGCGACTGACAAAGGAAATCTTTTTCCTAACAAATGAGAGTGTCGAACGACCCTTGGCCATCTGAGACTAAAAGAAGCGTCCGCCAATACTCATACGCAAAGAAATCTTTTAAACCCATACAAAGGAAGAATGAACCATCAGACAATCATTGTAAGCGTGAAGAGAAATAGCTAGGAGAAATGCGGTATTAGACTGGCCTGTGGTTGATGCTAATCCCAATAGATACAAACATCCCATTGTTATGCTGTGAAATCCGAATCTTCATACAATTCTACTCCCAACCTTTCAAACAAGCACCACGGAACCTCGCACATACCGCTCCTAGAAATTAAGAAATACCCCCTACCAGAGGGTCTACCAAGGTCAAAACCCGAAGACACAACCTGATGTCTTTATGTCGACCATGCGCTGAAGGATTCATCTGGAAAGCAAGACACTCCCGGTCTTTGAGGGTCGTCCGCATTGTCGGATTGATGCGGCCGAGTAGCCGGAGGATAGGCATTGAGGCCAGAAGATTTTTCTGCGACACTCAGAGACAGGGGATGCTCCATGTATCGAACTGTTGGCATAGGCAGGGGCCCACTTGCGTAGGACGACGGGTCGGTCGTCCCAAAGTGGGTACCAGAAGCGAAGGAAGCAGATCCAGAACGACCTTGCGACATTCCAGCACCACCGTTTCCTCCCAAGTTCGGATTCAAAATGCTGTCGGTAGAATACGAACGAGAATATTGTGGAAAGTCTCCGCTGTAGCTACGTGGGACCTCCCGTAACTGAAGGTCATCGGCTGTTCGTCCACTATTACTACTCGTCATAAAGTGATGGTAACTGCCTCGGGTACCGGAGATCTCGTATTGGAGTTGACCACCTGTACTGTATTCCCTTCCGCTGTAGCCAGAAGATGGGGTGTAGCTGCCTGCGTATGAATGCTGCGGGTGACCATATTCGGGATCTCTGTAGCTGGGCTGAAGACCAGGACTAGATGGCGGTGACGCAGAATTGGTGCTGGTGTTGGTGTTGCTCAAGTCTGTTCCGTTCGGGTCGACCGCTACACGAAAGTTTTGACCCGTAATGAGCTCTTCTATGAGCTGCATCTGAGCGTACGGGCTTTGATGTGACGGCTGCTGGAGTTCGCCACTGATTGCGTCTCGTAGGGTGTAGTAAGACACGAGATGATAAACCTGATCATTGACCTTCACGCTAATTGTCTTCTTGACTAAACCTTCCTTCTTGAAATCATAGGAGTCAATAAGAGAACCAATCAGAGATCTCTCTTGATCCTTGCTGATGTTGAGTACTGGCAGGTCGTCATCGGTGGCATCATAGCCTCCTTCATCGTCGTCGGATCGCTTCTTCTTCGCAGCTCTTTTCTTCTCTCCCGGCGGGAATCCTTTGTTGAGCTCGCGGTAGATGAGGAAGTTTCCCATTATTCGACTTGGACTCCACGTAACACCATCAGTCCAGCGTTTGATGGAAGAACCATGCTCGCAGTAGATGAACACGTTTCCGGAAGCGATAGAGTATGCACGTTCTTTGTCATGTGGACGGCGGGTAATCATAGGGATCCGTCCAGTGATTGCGGCGGTGAACAGAAGAAGTGCATCTCTGCTGGTCAACACGATCCCTGAATACGATGGCTGAATCTGTGTAGCAGACATGATGTAGGATCCAGCGGTGAATGTAACGGTGAGAAGTTTGTAGTAAGCAGAGCTGAGTTCGGTACCTGCTTGAAGTCAGATTCCATGCACACGACAACATCATCACCACCTTCAAATAAAATGGTAGAGGCACCAACCTTAGGAGGAAGATTCAGACGATACTTCTGGCTCTGGCTTTGAAAGGATAGACACAGGGTTTTGGGGTAATGGTGAGTGGGGACGAGTGAAGTTGAGTTGAGTTGAAAGTGGAGCTGGGGCCTTGTTGCTTAAAACTGGCGGTGGGGTGAGTGAATTCGGGATTATGGTGAACTGGTCCGGGTCTGTTTTTCAGGATCAGAACTCAAAACCAGATGTATGCGGGAGCACGAGAGAATTCTCAGGAAAGAGAGAAGGAACAAGAGACAGAAGACATGCAAACGAAACGAGTTAACCCGAATCCGACACAACAGAGCACAACACACAACACACAGATACACCCGAGGAATTGCAACAGACAGAACACAAGCAGAGCAAAGTGAAGTGGGTAGGGACATACCTGCGACGATAGAGAAACAAACAAGCTGCCGAAGCCTGAGTTTCTCTTGAGTGAGTTTCTTCCTCGCAGTTAAATAAGATGTGGATCCTTCAAGCCTCGCAGTGCTGTTGGGAACGGCTTCCCACTATCGACATCCAACAAGTTAATTTCCCAATGGACAGCTCTCCGATGTCGTGGCCTACCTACGTAGAGGTACTTTTAGCTTTGGAAAGCCTGGTTCAAAATGTCTTCGCTTGTGAACGAAAGACTTGGTTGCCGACGCTCTCTCGCGGCTTGAGGCGAGTGTCTAGTGGTTAGTCGGCCTGCTCCTCGCCCCGATTGCCTTTGAGCTCGACTAAGATCAGAGTCTAAACACAATGCCAGTGGCGATCCTTGTTCTAGTCCTGAGTCGCTGATACGTTGATATGCTAGGTGGGTAGTCTTGCAAAGTAATGCTGGGTCAACAATCCCCTCGACTCCTCAATATACTAAAAATGCGCTTCGAATTCCGAGACCGTGTCACTATCAGACATGAATGCGCCGAGTTCGTCAGAAGAAAGATCCATCAAGGAAGATGACGAATATAAAGAAAGGAAGTGCACATTTCCCGAAGCTAAGAACAAAGCTGATATAAAATAAACAAAGAACTCACGGGGAACACCAAGAATGTCGTCTCCCCTACAGAGAACTAATTATAGAGTCCAAATTACGCTTTTCACCTTTTGGTGAGGGAATCTCTCAGTGTCGTCCACAAGTCGTTGAGCTGGAACCTCTCTAAATGTTCGACGGATCGGTATAGACTGCCGACACTAGGGAGATGCTGAACTGCTTGGGAGAATAGCAATATGCTATTTTTATCGGTGTCTAATAGATCGCTGCATGGAAGTCAGCTAAATGCCCTGTCAAAACCTTCATATGCACCGATCCTGTGATTCGAGACAGAGGTTATCTAAGTTATCTAGGTTATCAACCTTCTTTCGAAGACCCTATAAACCGCTCAACTCTTTCTGTTGTACTGCGTACTTGGAGAGCCTTGTGAAATTAACCTTTTCCAGCTCGCAATTCTGTTTGGAAGCAAAAGAGACTGCTACCTTTTCTTGGCTTGGGAGTTTAGCTTAGAATCGGATTTGCTGGGGTGGTTCTGTGGTAATATTTCGGTATCGACTATTGGTCCCTTCGGTAATGTAGCGATGTCAGGATTTATGATTGTGGAGTAAGAGTTGCAGTTGACCGCTTTGACATAATCGTTCAGGGTCAAATGGTGGCTTTGAGGTAAAGTTTGAATGACAGCTGGGTTGAAAGTCGAGATGCAGAAGGGTTTGAATTGGGAAAGCTGATTCCACCGGCAAATATAGCTGCAGAAATACGAAACGAAAAAACAGGCGTACCGGACTTAATAAAACCACTGGTTCGTAAAATGGCGAGTCCGGAATATCTCAGGTACAAAGGATGGATGCGAAGAGCGAAGAGCACTAGTCCGTCAACTGTCAGGGCCGAGATCGTTCGGACGATGAGGTGTGTACAGGAACAATTTGAGGCCTTCTCTCTGGGAAATGATATACGGAGACAGGCAGACATAAGAACACTCAGGAACGCAGACAGCCTATGATAGAGAGTAAGTATTTTGAGGTGCAACAATCTACTATACTGCCACCATGGCCGACAGCATTCATGCAGGTAGCCACCCCACTGGCAGTGACATATTGACATCTCTCCAGGAAATTTGTCTGCCAATTGACTCGAGAACGCACGGACACTGGCACAGCTCGTGCCTCGTTGTCTATTCTATTTACCAGCAAGCTGTGCGTTGAATGTTCGAGCTATTTTGTGTGGTGTTTTTGGCATGTGTGTTGTGAACGCTCAGAGAGTACCTACGCTCGCATGACACGATAGACATCTGTCCCCGGCCAACAAGTCGAAATGTCGGGCCGTCGGTGAATTCGGTGGTCGCCATCATCATTACCATCGTCACCGTTGAGAAAACTCGAGCTTCAAACCTCAGATCTTAAAAAAAAAAGAAATTATGTATGCATGGCGACCAAAAAAGTAATCATGCGAACCCGTTAACGCGCACGGAGCATGCGATTTGACGACATGAATATTGGGGGTAGGATTCCAATTGCCCAACCAACAGCCCGCCCTGGAAGAATTTGTCGAGGTATCCATCATACGTGGATGGGCATGCAGTTCCAAACTCAAGGAAAACGCGTAATTGGATTAACCCTCCTTCATCCAACTCATGATCAAGAACCCGGAGGTAAGGAGCAACTTTTTATTGGCCATCGTGGCAGGCAAGGGATTTCCATCTCCTTTTAATTGCACATATCGAGATACAAATTCCACATCCCCGGCGATCCTCTCTCTTCCTCACATATGTACTACGACTCTGAGCTTTCTTTCTGTGCGTTTGGCAGAGGTAGTAAGTAGTGACGTGGGGGGAAGAGAGGTGTGCATTGGCGTGGGTCCCCGACTGCTAACATCTGCCTCAGGATAGATTACTCCAAAGTTGTGCGTGTCGCTCTCGGAAAAGCAGAAATGCGATTTCCGAACCACTACCCCTAGGGACTCGAGCGACGGAATGTGTATGCTGGTGTAAAAATACATCCGTTAGAAATCATCAGAACAAAACGGTCAAACAACAACGCTTCGAATCCACTAGCCGCGTCAGAATGCAACTTATCCATTGGATCGTTTCCTTCCGATTCTGAAGTTGGCCAGTTTGGACAATTCGGCGAGAGTCTTTGAGCGCGACCGCCGCAACCAACTACCTATTGTCATGGGAGAGTCCTGACTGGATTAGTCGCTAAGCAGGGTGCGCAAGCTGCTTCGGCCTACCTATCGGGTTCGAACATATGGTAAGGCGACGCATAGCTCGATATCGATGAATTGGGCTCTTCAATTGCACCACCAAGTGCCTTCTTCAGAATGCTCATAGTGCCACGCCAATCACACGAACCCGACTGGGATGATGACTCGGGGAATGACGATCTTTTTGTGTTCCTGGGCGAGACTCGCAGATCATCACAGTACCCCTTCACCACAACCACCTATCACTATCCACGATGTCCCTTATCGCAACGGGCCTTGAGCTCGGACTAGTGAAGGAATGCCAAGAATTATTGCCAGTAGCAGTTAGAATGGGGCAAACCGAGACTGAATTTGGAAAGGCATAAACCCGATCTGGAGTTACATTTACAGGACACGTCCCTAGATGAGACCACACGTACATACGAAGGAAACAGGACCTGCATCTGTATCAGTCTTGTTCTACGTTATACAGACTCCTTCGTCTGGTCTCCGTGTAGTAAATGAGACATGGCGGAAGGAGAAGTTCTCTTATTGTTTGCTAACTATATCTCTAGTTTCTTTGAGAGCCAACTCGGAGGCAATCGTGGCTGCCGTTTCCGACATCCCCTAATTGAGGCTAACAACATACCGACCGGTAGACAGAAAGCATTGTGGGCAAACCTCTGCTTAGGATGATGTCAATAAACAGGATACACTGGGCACAAGTACTACACTCCATGCTCAAGACGGACAAAGTACGTCTACGCGCTACGATAATCACAACATCTTCGCCCTCTTTTCTTATTGTCAAACACACTGGATCGAGTGCCTGGTGACTTGGGGGAAGGAAGGGTGTGTTCCGGTTCGGCGATTGATAATGTACCTTTTCCGCGGGAGAGGGCATGTTGTTGCGTTAAAAGAGGATAATTTGTTCTGATTCGAGGCCTAGAAATTCTCAATGAGTCAGTTTATTGATACCTACTTTAAGAAAAGAGGTGGGTATGTTCAAAGCAGAAAAACTCCTCTCATTCCGTCATATCCTTTCCTTGTTGACAAGACGGACAGACAGCCGGGTCTCGTACGATCGCTCATGAAAGACACCAATCCTTTGTGACACAACTTCCTCCAGTTCCAGCGCACGGCTGCACACAGTACCAAGACCCTGAGCAGAGGTGGAAGCCAGTTACATAAACATTCAACATTCCGCAACGATTTCCTCTTCGGTGCTCTCGCCCTTGTACTCCCCTATCGCAATTTTCTCAGACGCTAGATCCTCTAAAACATTCAATATCTGCTTTGTCCACGTCGAAAAGATCGCAGAGTCGAGATTGAAATCGATTTGGTTTCTACAGATGTGTCGTCTTATCATTGCGCAAGGGGGGGGGGGGGGGGAGACGGGAGAAATTTTCTGAAGATCAGAGGTACCGCCTAGGTGCTGTTTGATATTCGATATTTTTCTGAAACAGAGCGAAAGGCGCGTACATACAACTGGCTGACCGTCGGGGGGTATATAACAGGAATCGAAACGGAAATACAAAGCAAATCAAGACTGGCTAACACCGGGGGGGACAGGAAAAACTGGACGTCGACCGAAGCATTTTTTTCTTTCTTCGGCGAAGAGCGGTGAAAGATAAAATTCTTGCGCAAACGGAACGGGGCTCGCAACTCATACGTAGCATTGAAAACCAAACTGCCAAACTTTCAGACACAAACGGAACTTCCATCATTATGATGGAGGTGATGCTGATATAGAGTAAATGGTTGGGCATGCTTTTCTTTTTTTCCGAAACGACAGACGATCGGGATCGGATCGATCGCGGCTGGGAAAAAACAAAGATCGGGTGAGGCGAGATGTATAGATGGTGGGAGGTAGGCGGCCAAAACTGGTACGTCGGTTGATTGCACACGCCGGTTGGAATTGAAAATTGACAGCTGTAGAACCCCCCCCCCTTCCTCCCCCTCCCACTCCCCCCAAACCGCGCTGGAGGTGTATCTGGTTCTGGCTGGTGACACGATGCATCGTCTGGAGTCCAACTGGAGACGAGCTAAAAAGACAACTCATGCCTTGCTGCCTACTTACATAGTGTGGGGGGCAAGAGGAGACGAACTAGAGGGGAGGGGAGGATAGTGGGAAACAACGTGCCATCATCGACGGGTGCAGACATGATGATGGCGTGTATACACCTGCTTTCGGGACGGGGGTTAATCTAAGGCAGAGAGCGGATACGCACACGCAACTCGTGGGAGCGAGCTCACGTGGTATATATATATACTTTTCTGCTGTGGAGGCATCAGCGAACGAACGGCGACGTATTAGGTGTCACTGCTTTCGCTTCATACTTATACACAGCTTCCATGGATTCCACGACGCAAAACATCATGTCAAAATCGCCCCCCGCACAACCACAAAACCGTAGATTCGGAATGCGTCTTGGATGGTTCCCCATCTGCCCCATGTGTATTCCAGAAAATCTTCTCTCGATTCCCCACTCCCCGTCGCAGCGTTTTGAGATGGCTATCTAGGCAGAAAAGTCCGACAATTAACCCTCCTTTTATGAATGATGATAGTAGAAATACCAATTGAAGCATATCTTCGGTAGTTGCATGGTGCGGGGTTTATGTGTGATAGACTGGCTGGCATGACGAAGGAGGGAGGAAGTAAGTGCCGAAGCCGGCATAAAGTAGTCGGAACAAGTGTGATGTTTCCAACGAATGAGTGGGCTAGGGTTTCTTTAGTGCTTCCAGATCAACCTTACGCTAAAGGTCAAGCACAACGATATCGATATCCCAGCCATCAGTTTCGAGAATGAAGAAGAAATGTCCTAGGCTTCTTGAATCTCTGTTTTTACTGTCTGCAGGGATGTAGTTTATTTCTGGGGTCGCATGGTTGTCTTAGAAATTCCCTTCTCTAACATCGTTGGTAGACCACAAAGAAGCATACGCCGTCCTCGGGAAGGAATATACTCGCCGAGACAATCGCCGAACTTCTGGAGTTGAGCTGTCGACACCCCTTGGGCGGTTCAATTGGCGGGATGGGATGAGCGGACCAGATTGTAATCTCGGGCATGAGATATTCTCGAAGTGGCATACCTGCGTCGGAGGCAATGCATGGGGTTAAACTCTACCATAGATCTAGGTCGACAACGTTTTCACAGAACAGATTTTCACAAATTATCATTCGATAGAAGGCTATTAGAAGTTATAATTGCTTCATCGGATATCACGCCGTCTGAGATCTGGCGGACGATAAACTTAGGCGGCATGGGATTAATCGGAATCGTAATGTCTAAAGGGTTCGATCTATTGGCTAAGCTCCTGTTCACTATATTCTTCTCTTTGCTGGGTATGCTGCTGTTTGGGAATCCAGCTATTTGGGAGTTTTGTTTGCAGCCTACTTATGTACTCTACTTCGGTTTTTCTCCCAGTGAACGTAGGCACGGTTTTTTGCTAAGTAGTGTATGCACATGCACGGACAACATTGCAATATCAAAGCTGCGTTCTCTTCTGTTGTCAAACTTGTGGGGTAGTTCTGGAAATTTATATCTACAATTGCAACACACCTTAGACGAATGAGCGCGGGTCTAAACAGATGCCTAAGGCACCTGTTCGAAGGTTATACCCCCCACAATTAGTTCTCAGCGGTATTTGCAAGGTAAGGTGGGTTGTCAGAGAAGGGATGGAAGCAATGGGAAGGGTCGGAAAGGGGTACACTACATCTTCGGCCTGTAGGTGCAGTCGCAGAACGGCTTCTATATCAAGGGAAAGGAACCATAGGGTCACATAGAGCATATTTGTTTGCATGAATTTCGTCCCAGGATATAATGTACAATACAGTACGATCTTTCAAGTAGAAAGGCTAGTATAGTGACATTTTTGAGACAGAGTATCCTTTATCAGCCGCTAACTGTAGATCGCAGAGTGGCTTGACAAGATGTGGTGTTGTGTGGTCGAAAGTAGCTGCCTCACAGGATGCTTTCAACGGTATCAGCGGTGTCTTTATGTAAAAGGACTTCGCGCATGCGCTTGTGATCATGAACTAGCCGCTTTTTTCGGCTTTTGGCAAGCGAGCGACGATAAAATTTGGGAACGACAGCACTTCACGCAGAGGTTGCGGGAGTTGCGGTGCACTGCCGGTGACATCCTGTTAGAAGCCAAACAAGAGGGCAGAACACATGCAGCACATGTTCAACATCCATTAATCGTACACGGACCGAAGCAATGCAGTTCCTTGAACAATTCTTGTGTTGTGATGCTCCATAATCTGCTGAGAAATCTAACCACCATAGCGCGCTAAGCTGTTCATTCCGAAGCCTCTATGGTTCCTCCCACCCTCTCAATACTATCATTGACCGTAGTCTCGGCACAGCGGCGACCTTACAAGCTCTGTATCAGCGCAACATTGTCGCCCTTGAGCAGTATTTGTCCTGGGCCGCAAGTCAATACAACGGACATCCAGCGTAGTGCAGCAAAGCATACCGAGATCCCTCCTACTCTCCTCTGTATCCTTGGTTGCCATCTTGACCTCAACAGCATCGTCAACAACGAGATTCATGAACTCGTCGAATCCCTGAGTATCGCTTGCGGTCAGCACAGTTCCTCCAAGATAACAACAAACGTACTCGGATCTTCCCCTCAATACGGATCGCAAGCTGCTCGTACAACCAGATTTGTACGGTCGCGTGGGTCTGCAAAAGCTTGAAGATAAAGTTGATGGGCGGGAGCAAGACTCTGCGCCCACCACCACCGCCTCCTCTGCCAGTCATTGTTGGTTGGCTCGGGGTTTTACGACAAACAAATTCGGGAAAAAACTGGTGGCGGGAAGTAAGGTGCTTTGGCGGCGATAGAAGGCTAACTGTTGATGTTCAAGCTGATATCTGTTGTTCGGTAGACGCGGTAGAATAGGTAGGTTGTCTCTATCGTGTCGGTACTAGTAGCTGAAACAAAGAGATTGTTGTTAGCGCCAAGGAGGCTCTGACACATTCCCCTTCCTGTGAGAAAACAAGCTCCATGATCTCTATCCATCTACCCCTCCATACATATTACAACCCCGCCATCAAGACCGTACACACCGTCTCCAGTCTCAACACGCAAACAACGCCCCATCAAAGGATTTCTCCGTTCTATCACAAGCATCTCTGCCACCATCTTCGCTTTGTCACTTCACATCACCCTCGACCCCCTCTCGTTTTAGTCAGCGCTTGTCGAGGCGGAGATAACTAGACGACAACGACGACGTAATATTAAGTTCCAACACCACCACCGTTTTCGAATTTTTCACCATGGCTACATCCAATGGGCTTCCTCCAGAGCAGCAGTTTGCCCCAGTGCTTGCTGCCCTGGCAACTATGCACGGCAACCAGGACAGAGAAGCAAAGCACCAGGCTACCGAGTACTTGGAGCAATTTCAGAAATCGGTTGGTTGAACACGGACTTCATTCTTGCGTTTTTGCGGCGGCGGCGGCGGCGGGTTGGCGGGGCAGGATCAGATGAGGGGAGGCCTGGTTCTTGCAGTCATGCGCGATGCGGGGAACTCAACGCTGTACCGCTGCTGCCTTCGGTATATCGTTCGGGACGGTTGGGCTGACGGATGGCATTCGGTTGAACAGCCAGAGGCATGGACTTTCGGTCATGCGGTATTGCAGTCCGAAACTATCAGCGTTGAGGCGAAATTGTTCGCGGCGAGCACGTTAAAGGGAAAGGTTTGTGAGCACTCTATGGGCTGGCCCCGGGGAAGCATTAGATTGTTGACCAAGATATTAGATCACCTATGATATTCACCAACTACCTCGAGATTCGCTTTTTTCTTTGCGCGATTCCTTGATTAGTCTACTCGTCCACTACCGCAACGGCGCTCGGCCGATACGAACTCAGTTATGTGTGTGTTTGGCGGGCCTCGCACTTCAAATGTTAGAGTGGAGAAATGTGATTGATCTTGTAGTTCAGACACTCGGGACCGATGCACAAAGCTTAGTTGTTCTGCTAGAGTTCTTGACTGTACTTCCAGAAGAAGTGACGGAAGGCCGGAAAGTTAGCTTGTCGGTGAGTGTCATTCAAATGTTCCGGCGTGCTGCTATACTGACTTGGAGGACAGGAAGAGGAGTTATCTCACCGTACTCAGGAGTTATTGACAGATAATGCCACACGAGTTCTACAGATACTCGTGCAATACGCACAAGTAACAGGTAACGTTGGCTTTTGAAATTGGTGCCTTGCAGCACGCAGCTAAGATTTCGTACTAACGAAAGTATTTGGTCTACAGGCATCGACAAGCCTACTCCCGCATTAGTTGCTTGCTTAAACTCGTGGCTGAGAGAGATACCTTGTAAAGATGTCGTCAAAACTCCCCTTATCGACACCCTCTTCGCAGCGTTCCATAGTGATGGGGCATTTGATGAAGCGGTCGACTGCATTTGCACCATGTTCCGTGAGACCAGAGAGGTCGACGAATGCATGGATGTCATTGAAGCGTTGTACCCACGTCTCATTGCTCTTCGACCCAAAATCTTAGAGGCTGCGGACACCGAGGATTTAGACATGTTCAAGGGTGTCACCAGGCTATTTGCTGAGGCAGGCGAGTCTTGGGTTGTTTTAATTGCGCGAATGCCGGCGCACTTCCGTGAGTTGGTTCATGCGATCGAAGAGTGCGCCAAAAAGGACGAGGGCCGCGACGTCATCTCCTTAACCTTTAACTTTTGGTACGATCTTAAGAACTACTTGGTGTTGGAGATTTACATGGAGGCGAGGTTGCATTACGCCGACGTCTTCGCAAGGCTCGTGGACATCATGATCAACCATCTGGAATATCCGAAAGGCGACAAAAGCGATCTGTTTGACGGTGATCGGGAATATGAAGAGAAGTTCAGAGAGTTTAGACATGCCATGGGAGACGTCCTAAAGGACTGCTGCGAAGTTATCGGATCCGCAGATTGTCTAACCAAGGCATTTGTGAGAGTTCAGACCTGGATGGAGGAATACACAAAACAGACTCCAGAGAACCGTGCGAAATTCCTCGGCTGGCAAAAACTAGAGGCTCCACTGTTCAGTCTCAGAGCGATGGGGAGGATGGTGCCTGCGGACGAAGATATCATCCTACCACAGATCATGAGGTTGTTGGTGCAGCTGCCTGAACACGAGAAAGTGCGGTTTGCAGCAACATTGGTACTCGGTCGATATACAGAATGGACCTCAAAGCACCCGGATTATCTGCAACCGCAAATGAACTACATTATCAGTGGGTTTCAGCACGGTTCCAAGGATGTGGCGCAGGCCGCCGCAATGGCCTTGAAATTTTTTTGTCAGGATTGTGGCAAGTTGCTTGTGGATAACATCACCCAGCTGCACGAGTTCTACGAAAATGTCTCACCGAACCTACCACTCGGAAGTTTATACGAAATCACGGATGGTGTTGCACATGTTGTTGCTTCGCAACCGCTGTCGAAAACGTACGATGCATTGATGCTTTTCTGCTCACCAATCGCGTCCAGATTGATGGATAAGGCGAATATTGCTACCGACAACGACAAGAAATGCAAACTAGCCGATGAGATCCAGCTTCTCACCATCTTTGTACAAGTTGTACACCCACACGTTCCAGAAGGCCAGGATAATCCGATGATTCGCTTCTGGCAAGGTATCGTTCCTGTGCTATCGACCATTCTTGACGGCTTTGTGGATTTCTTGCCCATTTGCGAACAGGTAGGCAGGTTCTACCGCAGCTTGCTGATTAGTTATCGCACGGCAATGCTTCCACTATTGCCTGAGGTTGCAAATAAGTTGAGCACGAGCTTTGAGAAGAGTCACCAAGGAATATTCTTGTGGGTATCTGGAACTGTAATCCGAGAGTTTGGGGACGAAGAATTCACCAACCAGGCCACGAGGGATTCGGTTTACCAGTTCCTGCAGGCACAGTGTTTGAGCATGTTCAGACTGCTTAATAATACCCACCCCAAGGAAATTCCTGACGGTTTGTTGCCTTCCATCGTTGCTGAGCGCTTCCCTTACTGACACGAACACCAGTGATTGAGGACTTTTTCCGTTTCCTCGCTGACGGCATTATGTTTCACCCCGCCAAAATCATCATGTCTAACCTCCTTCAACCTATTATCGAGGCTTCTCTGGCCTCTCTAGATCTGCAACAAACAGAGCCCCTTCTTTCCGTCCTCCAATTCCTCAGAGATCTTCTTGCATACGGTCGCGAGGCGCCGCCCAATTCAACCTACCGAAAGACTCCAATGGAGGTGCGAAATGCAGTTAAAGCAGCGGCATTAACAATGGGTGAAAGGATCACTCAGCGGATTCTAAGCGGATTGATGTATTCGTTCCCCAGCGACTGTGTCACAGACTCGTCGGGAGTCATGTTGGAATTGGTTGAGCTCTGCCCTCAGCAAATGATCCAGTGGATCAAAAGCACGCTTGAGCTATTGCCCGCAGGAAGTGTCAGTCCCGCCGAAGCGCAAAAGTTCCTGAATAGTGTCGAGACGGCCGCGTCAAACAAAGACTGGAACAAAATCCGCTACACCCTCCGAGATTTTACTGCGTGGTATCGCCGAAAGAACGTGAGTATTCCATCATCGCTTCCATCGTTTAGGTATCTGTCCTTTACTGACGGAGTGTGTACAGGTTACTCCAAGATCCCAAATTACCGGTATTGCGGGCACCGAGAATCCTAGATTCAGGTTCGGTGGTTAGAATTTTACTACGTAATAATTTGAAAATGTTGACTGGGTATGTTTGGGATGGGAGTGAGGTGGGATGAGACGGTCTGGCTTAAGGTTTCGGGTAATATCTGTATGCTAGAAATGGATGACGAGCGGATTGGTCACACAGTTAGTAATTTTTTGTTTTCGTGTTCCGCTACTGTTCGTTGGAAGGATAAAGGTATGTGGGTTTGGTTCGACTGTACCTCACTGTAGAATGACGAAAGATGTTGTGTACGCAAACCCTGCCGAAGCATGGTGCTTCACTCATGTGCTACAGATACTGACGAAACTATGATCCACAGTCTCACTAAATTCCATCCAGCAGCTCGGAGTCAATAACATCGTGTCCGGCTATACCACCAAGTTTCTCGCTAGAATGGTCTCAATTCTATAGCTGCGGTCCTTCAATGGTGAAACTACTTAAGTATGAAATGCTCGTACCACATGGTGAAGGCAAGAAAGGATGTTGCTGGACTTGTGATCTGTTGTGACCGAGGGTTAGGGGTTTTCTGACCTCCAACCTTCTTCATTCACCGTTACGGGTGTTTGCCAAAACAAGCTTCAGAGTCAGCGTCATCTGTCTTTATAAATTTGCACTAGGTATCACCTGTTCTACTCTATGGTTTACTTTTGCATACGGTGGACCATCTAGAAGATTCCAGCCACTGTTGACCCCGTATATCTTCAGATTCCCTTTCCAACGATACAGCGTTCTTGGGTCTTTTGTCGTCAGCATACAAAAAACCGTATATTCGCCGCCGGAGGATACGAGACATATGGTGGCGATTCCAAGTCTCATCCTTTGCCCAGCGACACGGCTGACCGTCCCAGCAAGAACCTTAAAAATGGGGACACTGATGATTCCGGTGATACGGGTTCTCTGAGTCTGTGTTATTGTTACTCCTTGGCTCGGGAGCTGGGGGAGCTGTTTGATGGACTCGTGGAATTCTTGTGGTTTCATCCTTAAAGATACAAACAATGTACCATGTCAATATACCAGTTGGTGCTAGCTGGTGATTTGCTGTTGGAAATCTGCTCAACCTCGCGCCTACCCGAGGCTATCAGACCGGCCGATTTGTACTTGTCATACTGTTGGACAATAAGAAAACAGTATCGCTTCTGGACTTTACTCACTGCGCCCGTTACTTCCTATATTTACAACCTTCACCGTCGTCTATAACTCCTTTTCTCATTTACTACCTCTCGAACTCCCCAAAGCTCATTCCTAATCTTATTGCCTTAGTTGTTTCTGGTTTCCTGTCGGCCGTGAGCGGATATTCCGGCCGCGCCTTATGACCATGCGTGATCGTAACGAGCTGCTATTTCTAGTTCATTCATATAACTGATAGAACTCCAACATGTATCATTCTTGGAGTAATTGATGGTAATACCTACTTATGCCTGCCTGGGAGGGGGCTGAGGACTTGCATTCACAATACATACTGTCGAGTGAGAATATGTAAAATGTCTTGGCAATCGCGGAGAGTAACGTCACCGCAGCAACACGCCTGCGTTAGTAAACACAACACAACCCCGTTCGGCTTTTGCCTCCAACTTTCGTTCACAATTCTTTATCACCCGACCTACATATTCCATCTCAGCATCCTCCGATAGCGATGCCGCGAGTTATCCGTCGTCAGTCAACCTACCAACGGATCTCGTCGTACCTCAACCCTTTCGATCTCCTACTTCGCCTGGCAACCGACTATGAAGCATTTGATTGGGATAATTGGCAGAACACCTGGGGTACTCCGTTGGGGATCCTCCTCAACGTGTTTTGTCTAGTCGCGCGCGGACAGGCCGATAAGTTCCGTCGAGTAGGCGTCGACGATGTTTTTAGACGAACTTCGGGGTCCAGTTCTATGACCGCCCCTCTCTCGTATTTTGTATGTGATACCACAGCCGCCTCTTCGTCAACAGGAGGAGATATGATGGCTTGCGTGCTCCTCGCTCGAGACTCTTTTGCTGCTTATGATGTTTCGTGCTCATTCTTTGCGTTTGTGGGCCTACAGCTATGGTTGAGTTCCTGGGCGCTCGCTGCGTTTAGTGTCGGAAATGCATTCTATTGTTTCACGAGAAAGAGACGGTATCGGATGTTTGAACAGAATATTGAGGTATTTCCACTGGGTCCAGAATGCGTAGAATGATGCTGAGCCACTGTCTAGGTCGAACCAGCGACGCCTTCAGCTCGCAGGGTACCCGTGGATTCTTCGCCCATAGCAAACTCACCGCTGCGGTTGTTGGGTAGCATGATCGAGCCCTTCCGCAGCGATGCTGCAAGCCGCGCCCACCCCGACGAAACCAAAGATGTATGGGAAATCGGTGTATGGGATCCCACACCACTATCACTTCACCTATTCGCGCTATTCTCTCCAGTCCACGTCGCAATATACTTCCTCTCGCTTCCCCTCGCATCGAGTCAGATGCCGAACTCCCCCATCATCGGCTATGAAAACAGCACTAGTCCTGCTGCGGTATACTTCACCGTAATTATGTCGGAGATATTGCTATCTCTGCAGATCATATTCATAAAAAGCTCGTTCATCCAGCAACAGCAAGACCATAAAGTTATTGGCAGTCAAGTTATGCATGAGTACGACCAGAAATACGTACACCCAAGACTCAATGTTATCAAACGCGATGTGGCGATACAGTGTGATGGCTTTGGAGAATTAGATACTGTTTACACATACACACCGCAGTTTAACCGTGCGGGATTCAGAACATACCCAAACCCCAACTACACCAACCTTACGACAAAAAATCAACCACCACCACCACCACCACCACCACCACCACCACCGCCCCAGAACGTTAGTAAATCGGTGTCGAGATATGATAGTTGGTCCTCCACCCCAAGTGCTTCTAGATCTAGCACACCTCTGCCATTACAGAAGATCCGCCAGCCGCAGTTCGACAGAGTCAATGGTGGCGGAAGTGGAGCAAACAGTGCAAGGAGGGCGATACCGTCGAATACATTATTTGACGAAGGTAGTACAAGAAGCAGAGGGAGACGTATTAGTGATCATACAGGGTATGATCAACCTGCGAGACGCATGGGCACTGAGGGGCTTGTGGACTGGAGCCTACAAAATAGTCGTGGGTTGAGTCCTAGTAAAGCGTCGACGCCGATTAAGAAGGGATCTTCAATCAGGGGGAGCTCATATACAGAGAGCCTAGGGGCTTCAGTGGGGACTCCAGTGAGGAGACGGCAGTTTTAGATTGGTTTTTTGGGCAATATGTTCAGATGGTGCTTGGTGCTTTATTTGTTCTTAGAGGCGTTTGGGGTTGGGCGCGGTTGGTTACATATCTTAATTACAGCTGGTTGTATCGATGCTTCCTCGCCTACAAGAACGAGCGTGTAGTGAGTTATGGAGCGAGTTGTGGAGTGAAATATGGATATCACTGGATTCAATTGGCCGTGGCATAGTATTATCTCACCTAGCTCTGCCTTCTCAAGCACTTCCCATCCCCTGTCACGATTATATCGACCAACCAATCACTAACATCCACAGGAACTTCGTCCTTCCCCAACATTTGCTCCTTCAAGGCCAACGCCACAAGCACCGGAATCTGGCCCTTCTCCTTCACTTCATGATACCGTGTCAAGAAGTAATCATAATACCCCTTCCCATGGCCCAGCCTCTTGAAAGTCTCGTCAAACGCCACGCCTGGCATCACTATCAAGTCCAGTGTCCCCTCCTCCGTTAGTGCGTTCTCCCGCGACGCAATCGTCTCGTTCGGTATCGTCGGTATCCCCCATGAATCAGGCTGCAACGATCGGTAGTCGTCAAGGGAGGAGAGTGCGAGCATGTCCATGAGACTTGTGGGTGCTGAGGCGGAGATGGCGAGGGAAGATATGGGATGCGAGGGAGGGCTGCGGTGGATGTACGGAACATAGATGTGTTTTCCTACGCTTGCGTATGAGTTCTACCCCAACTAAAGTTTGTTGGAGGGTACATACCGCTCTCCAACGAGTGCTCAACTAATGCGGAGGTGTCAATTTCTTTGGAAGGCATTGAGAGGAATACACTCAGTCGCGAGGCGGTGGCGTATTCGGGCAGCAAGAGCAGCGTTTGTAGACATGTCTGCGCTGTGTAATGTTAGCTGGCGCAGGTTGGTTGGTTGATCCGGGACAGCGGACATTGCGATTTGAGAGCATCTGCTGAGAGCTTGGACAGCTTGGATTTGATGGTGGATCTGAGTGCGCGCTTTGCGGTCGTGAGGGTGGGTGTGAATGTGGGAGTCGCAGACATGGTGATGGTGGTGGTGGTGGACGTGGTCGTCGTGGACTTGTGTATTGCGTATTGTCGTTGATCTGCCCTAGAGAGCGGGGATATTCCAGGGACAGGCTTTTCCGCGGAGGAGAGCCTAACACAATCTGTAATGCACCAAATGCTTACAAGTATTCATGGATTGATATACTCTGCTTGGGGAGCGGCTAACTTGGAGCGCCGGTATATGCCGCTATTAGAGTCTGTGCGGGAACCCTGAAACCTTGTACCACGAGCCTTAAAGCTTATTTCCACCTCGACTCTTTGTATCACTGACTTCCAACCTCCAACGATCTGAGCTCGATCAAACTCCTCATGTCCACCGCAGCAATGACACCAAGCTCCCACACCGCCACCCCCTTCAGCCCCTCCTCAAACCCCACTACCATCGAAGCCTACAGTTTCTCAAACACTTACATCCAGCGCTCGCGTCCCTACCTCACCGCGGCACAAATCGACACTCTCCGCCCCTCCGATGAAGCGCGCACAATCCAGACCCGCCTCGCCGCCTGCCAATGGGTAGTCCAAGTCTCACGAGTGCTACAATTGTACCAGCTCACCATCTCCTTTTCCTCCACTAGCTAACGAAGCGGTACTTACAGTCCTGTACGAACAGTTGCAACAGCAATGATCCTCTATCACCGCCTTCTCCTCTTTAACAAAACCCCCTATTTCCAAGAAACGCCCACGGATCCAGCCGTCGCTGCACTCTTCGTCGCCTGCAAAATCGAAGACACACTAAAGAAGTCGCGTGAGATCCTAGCGGCATCCTACAACCTCCGACATCCCAACTCCGAGCCAATAAATCCAGACTCGGCGTTGCTCGAGGAAACTACAAAGCGGGTCATTGGCATGGAAAGGACGATACTCGAAACCTCGAGCTTTGACTTCCGCAATCGACACGCCCAACCCTTCTTGATCAAATTCTGCCGCTTGTATGAGGTAGGAAGTAGACTCGCACATAGAGCCTGGGAGATCAGTGTCGATGTATACCGCACTTTGAGTCCACTCAGGGCAACACCTCATGCTCTAGCCCTCGCTTCCCTCGAGACCGCGTGTAGGCTCGAGCACCATCTAATCCGAATTGTATACGAGAACCTGGAGTCATCACGGGATGACGTGCTATGTGTGTACCCCTAGCTTCTCATCTCTCACTTTCCTACTTACGCGCAGCAGCAATAGTGGACGACCTCCTAGAGCTGTATACCAATTACAGCACGCATACCATCGTCGGCCCCAAATACCAAGGGACCGCATACCTAAACGCGCGTATCGAGCTGAATCGCGAGCGGAAGCGACTCGCAAATGGCCATGGCCGCACCCACATCGAGACACCTATCAGTGTACAGCTGCAGAATATGTCGGATCGTGGGAATAGTGGGACAATACGCTTCATGATTGATCCTGAGAGAGAGTCGAAGGAGTGTGGGATGCTGGACGGTGCCGCAGATGGCGGGATGGGCACGGCAAAGGTGGCGAGGAGTGCCATATCCCCAACTTCGCCTTGGTCACAGAGGTAGAAAAGAAGGGAGAGTGAGGGAGAGTGTATATATTCATTTGGGCTTATACTTTACAGCGGGGTTTGTTGGTGCAATGGGTTGTCTCTTGGGTTGCTGCCTATATATAATTCAGAAATGTTTGGTATGTGTCCACCTGTCTTCAATCATCACCAGTTCCTCCTAGCTCGAACAGGTGAGGATGCGGCTTTCGGCGGTAGGTTGAGTAGGTCGTTCCTTCTCATGTGCTGCGCTTGTTACTGCATCCCTTGCAACGGGAAGCGTTGGAGGGCGGGCGAGATTATAACGAGAAGGGAAATGGGTTCGAAGTTGTGGGTGAGATCGAGGTAAAGCTAGATGGAAAGGATAACTTGCACTAATATTTTGATTTTCCGAATCCGTTTTTCGGAAATGGAATACCTTGCATATCGTTTCAAAGGGTCAGAAGTGTGTTATTCCTAGTTTGCAGTCTAGACTGATAGGAAGAAGTTTGCCCGGTATATCCGCGGGAGAGCCGAGTGCTGGCCGTGAAGCCAAATCCATCCTAACCCCTGCACAGAATTGCATCACCCCACCGCAATCCCATCCACCCGACCTAACTATCACCACCACAAAAGATGACCTCCGCTCGCCTTCTCCCCCGCCTCCTGTGCCCTCTGCAGCCAACACCCCGCCTCCTCTTCCGGCCTGCCATCATCCTCCCCTCGCGTATCCGCACCTACACGTCCTCGACGCCCCCAAAGCGCTATGACTTCACCGACATCCAGAACCTCCCGCCTGGCAAGATTCTCATTGACGTCCGCGAGCCGAGCGAGTACGAAGCCGGCGCGATCCCGGGTGCTATCAATCTCCCCATTACGTCCGCGCCAGAGGCACTGTGTCTCCCTCAGGATGAGTTCGAAGACCGCTTTGGCTTCGAGAAGCCGCCGAAGGATACCGAGGTCGTGTTTTATTGTAAGGCTGGCGTGAGAAGTGCTGCTGCCGCGCAGCTGGCTCAGCAGCAGGGGTATGAGAATGTTGCGGAGTATCCAGGGAGCTGGATTGATTGGGTTAAGAAAACGAATGAATCGGTATCCTGAGTGGGAGTAGGGGGTGTATAACAGGGTTTGAATAGTTGGAGGGATGGATTGTATTGTATGTAAATAGTTGTGTCTATAGCTGTGTCTATGGGTGGGGCGAGGTTTCAGGAGTATCAATTGATTGTCACTTCATCACAGTTAAAGATTGAATGATAGTATTGCGTCATGATAATCGCTATTGCTTCATGACAGTCCCTTGAGCTGAGAAATCTGTGGGCTCGAAAATAACCTCTGCATGCCTCCTACAGAGAATTTACCCGACCAACTCCAGCATGTGATATCACAGAAGAAGCATTATCACCGTGCACCAAAAACTTTTGATGCCCCAGCCCAGACCATTTTGTATTCTCATGATATGACCCAGAGATGGAAAAGAGAACCCCATAGGAAAGCAAACTGAAAAACACAACACCCAATTTACATTTAAGCATCAGTCGAGACACGGCCCTTAGGGTTAGTAACCTTGACACCGAGAGCCTTGGCCTTGGCAATGATCTCAATACGCTTGCGGGAAGAGACGGCGTGGCCGATCCTACAGAGAAAAATCCAGTCAGTACGTGAAGCTGTCGAATGTTATGTATAGGCGAATTGTGAACGTACTCAGCAGCGAAGGTGCGGTTGTGCATGAGGAGAAGCTCGACATCGTTGGGGTTCTGGACGAGGAATGCCTTGTGGCCAGAAGGCATCATATGGCGAGTCTTCTTGTTGGAACCGTATCCGATCTATAAATCATCGAAATCTCCGTCAACAATCGTTCCTGGTTGCCATCGTCCATTGTCCAATCCTCTCGACCACGACAATCCAAGCTATCCTTCGCAAGAGAATAGGGCGAATCATACCGAGGGCATAGCAGCCTGTCCCTTAAACCGTCTCCGAACACGGTTGTCAATACCCTTGGGCTTCCTCCATGCCGAAGGAACGCATTTGTAGGCGTCGCTCTGGTGGCTATAGCAAGTCCATCGTCAGCACTTCCAGTTCTTTAAAGCTGATTCGAAGTATCGGTCGTATTGTTTCCGGGAAATTTCGGGATCGAAGGATTATTCGTACCGGCTGAACTTCTTTGTCCGCTTCTTAACGATTGGAACGTGTTTCTTTGCGGCGACCATCCTGAGTAACGATTTTCGTCAGTTTCGGAGAAATTGTTGGTGGTAAGGTCCTCGATGGCGGCTCGTACCTTGCGTTGGGTGCTGTGTCGTCGGGAGTGGTTGCTGGTCGGGGATTGGCGTTAGTCGTGAATTTGGTGCTGAATAGCGGGCTGAACTGTTTTGGTGAGAATCCAGTTGTGGGCGCGCCGCTGGGTGGGTGACTGCTGTTTTTTGCTGAAATTACCCGGCACTCCACAACCTGGTTGAGCCGCCTGCTCATTCGTGCTCACTCGAAAGAGGCTACTATCACGTGCTCCCGCGAGTCCTTGGCATCAACCGATGCAACCATTGCAACCATTGTCAAAACAAAACACCCCGCGAAACGAGCTCTCCGCCACACGAACCATTAAACCGCGGCGCTCTCCCCAACTCCCCACACCCCTGGCGACCCGAAAACCGCCATGAGAGTCGTCGAAATCATCATTGATGTATGCGTGCAGCATTCTGCAGTCCAGCGCGGTCGTTAACTCTCCTGCAGGGCTTCAAGTCATACGCCGTGCGAACCGTCATCACTGGATGGTATGCTTCTTCGATCTGTCCCTATAGAGCTACCAGGTGCACTAAAACCCCTTCTCCGCAGGGACGAGAGCTTCAACTCCATCACCGGACTCAACGGTTCCGGCAAGTCCAATATCCTTGATGCAATATGTTTCGTCCTCGGAATCACGAATATGACTACTGTACGAGCGCAGAACCTCCAGGTGCGTACCCCACCACCCATCATATTCAGCGCAACTTCACAGATGTTGGTAGACACAATTGCTTACGTTTGCAGGATTTAATCTACAAACGAGGACAAGCCGGTGTCACGAAAGCATCCGTCACCATCGTCTTCGACAACTCCGACAAAGAGAAATCTCCCATGAACTATGAATCTTTCGAGCAAATCAGCGTAACTCGACAGATCGTCCTGGGCGGAACGAGCAAGTATCTCATCAATGGTTCGCGAACGCAACAGACCGTCGTCCAAACCCTCTTCCAAAGCGTGGGACTCAACATCAACAACCCCAATTTCTTAATCATGCAGGGAAGGATTACAAAAGTTCTCAACATGAAGTCTACTGAGATTCTCTCTATGATTGAGGAAGCCGCTGGCACGAGGATGTTTGAGGACCGAAAGGACAAGGCGTACAAAACCATGGCCAAAAAGGATAAGAAAGTCGAAGAGATTAATGATCTACTTCGCCAAGAAATCGAGCCGAAACTAGACAAGCTTCGAGGAGAGAAAAGGGCCTTCATGGATTTTCAAAAGACGCAGAGCGACCTGGAACGGCTGACCAAGCTGGTAGTTGCCCATGATTACCTCAAGAACAAGGAAAAGGTGCAACGATCTGCTGCAGATCTCGAGGCGAAGAAACAAAGGGTCAAATTCCTGGAGGATAATGTCGTGAAACTAAAGAATGAGATCGAAAACCTGGCAGAGGACACAAAACGGGTTAAGGCGCAGCGGGATAAGGAGCTCCGGAAGGGCGGTAAATTCCAGGCGCTTGAGGATGAGGTGAAAGCGCAGTCTCATGAAATAGTACGGCTCAAGACTGTGCTTGATCTAAAATCAAATGGTGTGGCCGAAGAGAAAGAGAAACGAAAGGAGACATTAAAGAATGTTAAGGACTTGGAGAAGGCAATGAAGGAGAAAACGAAGATTTACGATAATCTGAAGAAGGCATATGATGCGGCAAAGGCAGAATTCGATGCACAAAGTAAAGAAGCTGAACAGAAGGAAGAGCTCCTGCAGGAACTTCTCACGGGTGTTGCGTCAAAAGAAGGACAAGAAAGTGGTTACCAGAACCAGCTGCAAGGTATAGCTATCCGATACAAAGAATGAGCCACAACTCACATTCACCATGACAGATGCCAAGAACCGTGCCAGCACTGCTGCTACCGAGCAAGAACAGGCCAAGCTAAAGATCACGCACTTGACGAAACGAATCCGAGAAGAGGAACCTCGGGCTAAGAAGGCAAAAGAACAGAATGCAACCCTCTTCAAGGATTTAGAGAAACTACGATCTGCCGCAGAGAAACTAGAGGCTGAGCTCACGAAGCTCGGGTATGAGGAAGGCAAAGAAGAGGAAACCAGGCGTGAACAAACTGCACTAGAGGATAAAATCCGCAATCTGACAAAGGAGGCCAATGGGCTCCGAAAACGTGTGAAAGGCATGGATTTCAATTACACAGATCCCACCCCCGACTTCGATCGATCGAAAGTCAAAGGATTGGTTGCGCAATTGTTTACGCTAGACGAGGACAAAATTGAAGCTGGAACCGCGTTGGAAATCTGTGCCGGAGGGCGCCTGTACAATGTCGTTGTTGATACGCAAGACACTGGTTCACAACTACTGCAGAAGGGACAACTTGTGAAGCGAGTCACCCTCCTTCCTCTAAACAAAATTGTCGCCTACCGTACTCCAGCGGACACTGTTGTGGCGGCACAGCGCATCGCTCCCGGCAAAGTCGAATTGGCAATCGAGTTGGTTGGCTATGAAGAGGAAATTGCCCGTGCAATGGAGTATGTGTTTGGTTCCACTTTCATCTGCAAGGACGCCGACACAGCGAAGAGCGTAACCTTCGATCCAAAGGTTCGTTCCAAGTCTGTTACTTTCCAAGGCGATGTCTACGATCCTTCCGGCACCCTGTCTGGTGGCTCGGCTCCGAGCTCTAGTGGAGTCCTGATCACGATCCAGAAGATCAATGCCTTGGACCAACAAATTGCCAAGGCAAACACCAGGCTGAATGATATCAAGGAGATGATGGAGAGAGAAAAGAAAAAGCTCGATATGGCGCGAGGGCTCAAGAGGGAACTTGAGCTTAAGAAACATGAGATTAGATTGACCGAGGAGCAGATCAACTCTAATTCGAGCTCAAGTATCATCCACGCAGTAGATGAGATGAAGGAAGGTATCCAGCAAGCCAAGAATGATATCGTTGATGCGAAGAAACGCCAAGAAGAAGCCGCAAAGGAAGTCAAGAGGATTGAGAAGGATATGAACGAGTTCAAGAACAACAAAGGCGGCAAGCTAGCTGAGTTACAAAAGTCTTTAGCAGCACTCAAGAAGGATGTCGCGAATCAGTCTCAGGCCATGAAGTCGATGCGGGAGGAATTCCAGTCCGCGCAACTTGAGTTGGAACAAGCCGGCGGGGACGTTGCTGCGGCCCAAGAATCACTCGAAGAAGTGAATGCCACCATCGAAGCGCAAGAAGCAGAGATCAAAGAGTTGAAAGACGAACACGCTCGAGTCAAAGATGTCCACGATATCGCCCTTGCCCAGCTGGAAGACGAACGCGCCAAACTCTCTGGTTTTGATGACGAACTGCAAGCTCTCGAAGATGCCACCCGTAGCAAGCACGCTCGCATTGCTGAGGAGGGGCTGGAGAAGCAGAAGCTTGGTCATGAAGTAGAGAAATTCCACAAGGAGCAGCAAACATCGAAGGAGGCTGTGACGAGACTAGAACGAGAGCACGAATGGATCGAAGAAGAGCAAGAACAATTCGGACGACCAGGTACACCCTACGAATTCCAATCCGTCAACATCAGCGAGTGCCGGACTTCACTCAAGAACCTGACGGAGCGATTCCAAGGTATGAAAAAGAAAATCAACCCCAAAGTCATGAACATGATCGACAGCGTTGAGAAGAAGGAGGTGGCGCTCAAGCAGATGCTTCGCACGGTTATTAAGGATAAGCGTAAGATCGAAGAAACCATAGTTGAGCTGGACCGATACAAGAAGGAGGCGTTGCAGAAGACCCACACCAAGGTGTCTGGCGACTTTGGCAACATTTTTGCAGAACTGCTGCCCGGCAGCTTCGCAAAGCTTGTGCCCCCCGAGGGGAAGGAAGTCACCGATGGCTTGGAGGTTAAGGTCCAATTAGGGAAGGTGTGGAAACAGAGCTTGACGGAATTGAGTGGAGGACAACGATCGCTCATCGCACTGTCCCTCATCATGGCCCTGCTACAGTTTAAGCCAGCGCCAATGTATATCCTGGACGAAGTTGACGCTGCGCTGGATCTGTCGCACACGCAGAATATTGGACGACTGATCAAGACGCGGTTCAAGGGGAGCCAGTTTATTGTCGTCAGTTTAAAGGATGGCATGTTCCAGAATGCGAATCGGTATTATTTCCCGACCCACCCCTTCCTCTCATGCTTACAAGTGTGCGCTTAGGATCTTCAAAACGAGATTTGTTGATGGTACCTCGGTTGTTCAATCTATATAGTGACACGCACCTGGTATGGAGTTTAGGTTTTCTCGGTCTGCTTTTTCGGGTTTTTGGGGGTGGGGAGTTGCATGTTTATAGTTTTATTACTGCTATGCAGTTTATGGCTTTCTTTATGGGCTCTATACCATCGGGTTAGATTTAGAAATTTATGTTGTATCTATGTCAAGTACAGACGGTCAATACAACTGCTCTATTAGCTCTTAGTAAAAGCCAATGGTGAACACAAGATATCACTCACGACCTCAAATCAGTGACTCGCGAATTGCAGAATACTACTTCCGGTCAGCAAATGCAGAATCCCTGACGGAAACTCAGACACCACACAGGCCAGGCGAAGTTATAGCTCGCATGAATCCCAAAATCCTCTCCATTACCCGCGCGCTTCGCCACTATGTATGTATGTACAAACGTATAACCAACCAATTCATTCGTCCTCATTGTTGTCGAAGTACTTACTCACCAATCGTTTGCTTTCTCTCCTTGCTGTTTCGGCAGCTTTCCGTCGCAGCCTCCTAGTGTACGCGTCCGAGTCTACATTTGGTGGTGGTGGTGGTGGTACTGCAGCTTTCTTTCCGCGTGTTTTTCTTGCCGCTAACGACAATGACGTCTTCGGTTTCGGGGTTGTTGATTTGGAGAAGTATGGAGATTTTACTTCTTCTGATTCGTCAGAGGAGGAGGGGAAGGGATTGTTGTTGCTGGTAGATTCGACCATGTCCCGCAGAGACATTACGTCGCGACTGGCGGCTGGGAGCGCAGAAGAGGCGGTGCGGTCTTCATCTTCAATATCGAGGATGAAACCACCACCAGTTTCTGCTGCCGGTTGTTCGTCCTCATCTTCAAGGAGGAAGCCGCCGCCACCCACTTCCGTGTCTTCTTCCTCGGCGTCAGGTAAGAACCCACCACCCTCACCACTCTCACCACCAGCCTCCCGTCTAGCAAACGGATTTACCTCCTCCTCTTCCCCTTCATTCATCCCCCACTCCATCCTAAGCCGTTGCAGTACCCGCGCCTTCAACAAAAACCTCCTCCACCTCCCCAACGCGTCAGCCTCCCTCTTCCCCTCCTCCCGTCTCTTCCTCTCCCGTTCTGCGGCAACCCACGCATCCCTAACCACCCCCTCATTCTCCCTCGCCACAATAACACCTTCCACAAACGGCACTGCACGCTGCTGGCGGAACTCAAACCCTGTTACCGCATCGGCATAGCTCACGCCGAGCTTTTTTGCGATTTTCCCCGCGCCCTTGAGCGGGAGGTGGACTGCCCCCGCCGGAATCATGGAGGGGACGTAGACGTCCATGTTTCCGAATGTGTTTGTTGGGATTACCCCATCGACGATGGGTGGTGGGGTGTACAGCTCTGTCTGTTCGAGGGAGTAGAGCCCCTGCATCGCCGTCTCGCCCTCGCGCTGCTTCTCCTCGATCTCCCGCTTGCGGGTCAGTGTGACCGCGCGACGCTTTACGAGCTTCAACGGCTGCTCGCCGAGTTTTATGGTGCGCCCCTCGCGGTACCAGTTTTCGGCGGTTTTGCAGGCGACGACGTCGGAGCGGAGGAAGACTTTTTCTTCGGTGCGGTTGGGACCTTTGCCGGTGGTGAAGAGCTTGATGTGTGACTTCCCGGGACGGATTGCTTCTTCGCGTTTTAGGTGGCGGGAGAGGATGTATTCGGGGTGGTTTTTGTAGCCCGAGATGGAGTTTGTGTTTGCAGCTTTCTTAGGTTCCTCGGATGTTGGCTGGTGGAGTTCTGCGTCTTCGGCCTGTTCTGCTGCGGTCCACCGGTCCCGAGGTTTTTGGTATGGGCGGAGGGCGGAGGAGAACCAGTCCACGGTGTAGGAGGAGACGATTTTGCCGTCGTAGGAGTAGATTGGGACCGTGGAGATGGGGACCCGGAAGCCTTTGGTTTTGCCGGGAAACAAGCGCTTGCTGAGGTACCGTGCAGTCACGTCCCGCGCCGTGCCGTCGGGGGAGTAGGCGATTACATATGCGATTATTTGTTTTGCGTCTGCGGCTTTTTTCCCGCGAGGTTCGAATTTGGAGGTCAGTTCTGGGGTGTGACCGAGAAGCGGGGAGGGGAAGGCGGAGAGGGTGAGGTAGGTGTTTGTGTAGGGGGAGAAGAGTTCGGTCCAGAATATGGGGTATAGGAGGTCTTTGTCGTATGTCGTAGGTTTCTGCTTGGTGGATTCTTGAGTACGAGTGTCACTACTTGTATTCGGAATGAAAATGATGGGAGAGCGTACTTTTGGGCTTGGATTTGATGAACCCTCCCCCGCCTTCACTATCGGACTCGGAGTCCTCGAAGCTACTCAGGCCACTCGAGTCACTGTCAACCTGCTTCCCCTTCCCCTTCCCCTTCCCCTTTTTCGCAGAATCCTTCTCCTCATCCACCTTCACCGGCTCTTCCCTCGCCGTCTCCACACCCGTAAACCCATACCCCAACGGCTGCAGCGAGAACACGCACCTCGCCTCCCATCCCAGTGCTCTACACAGCGCGGTAAACAGCTGCGCACCAACATCGCGACTCCCCGTACACGCCCTCGCACACTCCCGCAGTCCCTCCCTGCCCCTCACCGTCTCCCCAGCCTCTCTATAAACCGTAAACCCGTCCTCCCCATCCCTACCCTTATTCCCAGTCATAAACCTAAACCCCCCCTCCTCCCTCGCCTCCCGCGCAAACTGCTGCAAAGTCTTATACCCCCCCTTCCTCAACCCGGGCGCAGTAATGGCGAACTTCTTCCTCCACCAATGCAGCAGCGTCCCCAGCACCGCATTCATCCCCGCCTCCGTATGTACCCTCTCAACATCCCGCATCACTCCAGCCGGAACATGACTCAGCATCGTCGCCTGGACTTCGGCGTCGCTGAGGAAGCGGTTACGAACGTACCCGTGGAAGAGCAGGAATTGGACGTGCAGGCAGTGCGTTAACATCCGAGTCCGGCGTTCATTGAGGGAGGCGCCTTTCTTTCTGGGTGTGGAGGTGGAGGAGGGGGAAGGGGCGAGGGTTAGTTCCAGGTCCCCGCTGGGGGGAGGGGCAGAGGGGGGGAGGGGCAGGACGTCTTCCCACTCATCCTCCTCCTCTTCGTCCGACGGTGGTGGGCTGGAAGAACTGGAGGAGGAACTGGAGGTCTCGGTGTAGCCGGGCATACTCAGGCGCTCTCTCCGTGGGGTAGCTTCAGACACATCTTTCAGCGCGGGTTTCGGCGGCGCCCTGGGACGTTTTGCCGGTGGTTTCGCGGCGGGGGCTGTAGCTTTCCGTTTCGGCGGCATATTGGCTGGCTGGCTGTTGAGCTGAGGAATATTGTGGAGAGGGGCGCGTTAAGTGAAGCTGACTCGGGAAGACGTGACGCGAACGTTGCACGTGAGTGCGCAGTCGCCAAGCTCTGATATGATCCAATCCCACCGTCATAATCCATCAGATGTGACGACGGTACCTATCCGAGCGCCGGCTCGGGGGGCACACTCGAAACCGCACAGATACCCCAATCGCTTCGTCGCCCCCCAATAAGGCGCGCTTCCAACCAACACGACCACCCCAAGCCCCCAAAATAAAAAAAATAATCCCGAAACCTAATACGTATGCAGGAGGCTGGGTGTGGGGTTGGCGGTCTGGGTCCCCTGAAGAAAAAAATCCCCTCACAGCAGAAAAGCAAAAAGAAACTTGAAGCCGGCTGACTTAGTATTATTCGTCTCGTCTCAACGACGGATGATGGCAAACGGGCTGGGCAGAAACGCCCAATAATACCCTGCAGCGCTCCGCATTATGTATGAGCCATAAACGACAAGCACTGCCGTTCTATCAATCACTTGTTGCTGCCTGCCTATGTTACCCCGCATCCATCCATCCATCTCTCCAGACATATCACATAAATCAAGACACCAAAGACCGATTGTGGTTGCGACATACGTTTTGTTTGTATCATGCCCTCTTCTTCCTAGGCGCCAAATCCATGCGATTCGTCAATCCTTTGCTATCCGTTAATACTTAGTACTGTACAAGACCAACTCCTAAACGAAGAAAAGTACCATCAAAAAATATAAAAGAATGGAACAAATAGAGCACCACTAAATAAGACAGTGCACGAATTGCCGTACTAGTAAACAACCCAAAGAACCCCCACAAAAAAACATGAGTGAAAGAAATGAAATACCCAAAAGCCAGGTGAAAAATCACGGACAAGTAAACTCCGTTAAACCCTTTTCACAACGCACTGAGCAAAAAAAAAGCAGATAACCCCCCAAAAGACAAAATAATGAAATCCCGATACCCATTCAACAAAACAGTCAAAAACGGCATACCAGCGTAACCCTCCATAAGCCTAAAATTCAAAACATCGTTAAAATCCTATCCATAAACCGAAAAACGGCCAAACCCCCTTTTTAGAGCCCCATTCCAAACGAAAAAGAAGTTTGCGTCCTATCGTACACCCCCAGAGCTCGCCGAAATAGCCTTTGAATCCACTGGCATTGCTTGAGGTGAGGGTGATACCGGAAGCGGTTCTACTGGAGCCAGTACATTCAAAAACGCAAACGGCTTTACAGGGTCTGTACCCATAACACCCTTTATCACAGCAGCCTCCTCTTCCTTCTTGTCAGATGGCACTATATCCACTGATTTTCGCTGGTGGTACTCTTTCAGGCTAATCTTCTTCATTTTGGTGGGGCTGGGAGAAGCTGACGTTGCAGCACCACCTACAGAAGCCATGACCGAAGGCGAGAAGGCTGGGCTCGAAAGTGGAGTATGTGCTGTTCCAGTAGTACCCGGTGTTGACTGACTCGGGGAAACTGAGCCATTTGGAGAATTGGGTGACGGTACCCGGAGATTCAACCCAGATGATCGGAAGCCATTTACCAAGGGCTTATTCATAGGACTTATACCATTATATGGCTGCTGAGGCTTTATCCGATTTGTAACTCCACGGGGTCGTTCAGAATCAGCGAAAAGATCTCCAAGAGCAGGTCCCGGATCAGGAGGACGTAATGAAGTAGACCCTTCAACCGCATTCGGACCAAGATAACTTGCCGACACATCAGATAGTGATGTAAGCTTCTGGCTTGGACTAACGGCTACAGTTGAAACACCCGCCGCCCCCGCTTTATCTCCTGTTGCCATCTGGCGCGCATCATCGTTTTCGTCTGTTCTTGGGACTTTTGATGATTGAAGAGACACAGTGGTGTCCTCCGCAAAGCAGTCGTGCTTTCGTTTCTTTTCTTGTGCCGGCATGGCAGAAGGGGCAGCTGCTTCTCGGTCTCGGAGCAAACTTTGCATAAGACGTTTCCGAAGAGGTAATCGCGGCGGTCGAGGAGGTGTATTCTGCATAGGTTGCTTCCACCATGGCAGTTCATCATCCGGTTCCGTCTGCATTGAAGAGTTGACGTAATTTGACTTCGGAGCTCTAGCTTTCACTTTCCGCCGGACTTTGCATGATGCCGATGACGTCCCTGGGGATTTCGACTGCGTTCCACGATTGCGACCCTGGTCTAGAGAACCTGTAGAAGAACCAGGTGATCGCCCCGTGGAAGCGTCCACAACTGAAACCTCGCGAGCGTTTGATGACCCTGGACTTGTTATGGGGGATTCAGTCTTGCGCGATTTCTGTTTTCGGGTTTCATCCATGCCACGAGTGTTCTCCAAGCCGGGACTTGCCGAGCGAGTGGTCCCTGTAGGTAGAGAAGCCATACTGCTTCGTTTTCGGCGTTTGTTGGGTTGAATTTGTTGCTCCTGGGCTTGCTTCTCTATCCGCGACAAAACATCCTTGAATTTTCGAGCTTCCCGTCCCGTCATCGTTCCCGACTCGACAGCAGTCTCTTGAGCCAGAGATGGCGTCAAATCCCGGCTACGAGATTTGATCTTGACCGATGGCTTTGAATCGTCATCGTCATCGTTTGGGTGCGTAATGGCATGTTCAGGGGTTGGTTCTTTCGAAGCAGTTGACTCGGTAGATGGGTTTCGCTTTATCCGTAGCCTCTTGCCGTTACCGTTCGTCATGGAGCGTTTTGTGGCAATAGACTCGATACCGTCGCCACAGCACTTGATTTTAGCCAGTAAACAATCGGGAGCTCCCGCACAAGCACAATCGCCCATCTTTTCAATGAGATTGTCAACCCAAAGCGCAGCCTGTTTCATCTCGTCCGCGGTTAGCCTAGATAAATCAACAGCCCCCTCACCGAGGTGTTGCAACTGTGCTGAACCATTCCAATCCCAACCAAGAGTCAACTCGGTACCGGCTTTTATCGATTCGGAGGTAAATAATGCAAAATATACACTGGAGTCATCCGTCACAATTGTCTTAATGTATACATTTGGCCGGCAACTTCGTCTCACAAAACGTGCTTCGGAGCCAAACCGTCGCGCATCGATATATATAAGAAGCTCTGGGTGGAAAATAACATAGGGTTTCGGATGATGCCACAAGCTGTACTGATTTGTTGGCTGTTGTTTGTAAGTTTCCTGGAATCCGACTTCGCCTTTAAACAATGCAACAGGTTTCCCTCGGGGGCAGGGCGACTCCAACATAAAGCACCACCGCGAATGTTCGGAATATGATTTCGAAGAATCCGGTAAGATTTGGACAGAAGTCTTTGGAAAGCACATGGACGAAAGATCTTGTTTCGTGTAGCGCTTTGACACAGAGGGACTGGATAAATAACTCTTGACATCCTCGTTGACATATTGATTCTGGTCGATATCATTAAATTCGTATTTGTACTTGTCCAGGTCGGTATCGCTCTCCACGTCTCCGTTTCTATCAGGAAGATAGACAGGGCTACCTGCCCCAGAACCAACTGTATTGCCATTATTTGCACCTCCTACTACACCCTGATTCGAATGTGACGTCCGTTGGTTTCGTTTGCGAGAGATTGGTGGCTGTGGTTCTCTGGGACTAGGCAACTTAGCGACGCTCGTCTTCTCTGACCCCGACGGTGCTGTACTAGGGGTAACCCCGTTTTGTCTACCGCGTTGTGTTTCCTTCTTTTTATACGAAGTGGCTGCCGATCGCTTCCTGTTATTTTTCTCGTCTCGCTGGCGCTGTTTCTGCAATTCCTTGGCCTTTCTAGCATCGACCGGCCGTGGTGAGCAATTTGAGCAAAGATACTTCTCTGGCAAATCGCCCTCCTGTAACTGCATGCACGCGATGTGTTGCCACATCCCACAGCTGTCACAACAAATGGTATACCCATCGTCCTCGGTAAATTCACAGATGCACTGGATATCGCCACCAGAGTCGCCGGATTCGTGTGTGGGAGTGGAAGTTGCGGTCGAAGAATGCTGCTGAAGAATGGGAGGTGATGGAACTGTTGGGTTCTCAGTCATTATCTTGCTGTAAAGTAGCCTCTCTGCGGCTTTTTCAATGAGAGGGTTGGTTTTGTCGTGTTTAGATGTAATCTGATAATAGAAACATGTCGAAGAATGCGGCAGAGAGGAAATCGTAATTTCCGGAAGGAATAGTCGGATAAAATCTGCTGAAAATCAGGCTTTCCGCTCGAAACATGAATGTATGTGCCATCGCTCGAATGAAAAAATGTTGGGTCGAAACGGGAAGGGGATATAGGAGAAATTCGGGAGGGGAGATCCGGTGAGCGTGCAAAAACGAAGGTGGAAGGCTGACCTGTTCAGAAAGGCGTGTCACAATCGCAATGACCGGATTACAACCTTTTCCTGGGTGTTTCCTCGAACGTAGGTATCTCGCTCGAGTTTATGCTATTCGTAGGTGGCAAGCGAGCCGGTAACGGGTGGGTAGCAGTGACAGAATTGCTGTAATAAGAGGAAACGTTGGAAGACGAACTAATAAAATCTTCAACACGACGGAGGAGAGTGATGAAGATGAGGACGGAGTTCTAGTAAATCTCTTATGGCCGTAACGATATCCTCAAAAAAAGAGGCGTGTTAGGTTGGCAGCGGCGAGGGAGGACTGGAAGGGAAGAACTGAATGGCGAGCGATATGATAGCGGTGGAAAGGGGTGGAATCGGCGGCGGCGGCGGCGTATAATAGAAGATCTCGAGGAAGCCCGACAACGTGAATGGCAGGCTGGGACTGTCGGAGAGGATAAGCGTGAGTGAGCGAGAGAAGTGAAGTGAGGGCGAAGAGTCGTTGCAAATGCGGAAGTTCTGAGGGGGTGTGTGTGCGGAATGAGACACCAAGGTAGAGTGGTAGAGTAGAGCAGAGGAAGAAGGGGCAAGCAACCAAGCAAGCAGCAACGAAAGCAAGAACTGAGTGTGAAGTGAGAGTGTCCAACCCAGGCAGCCGGAGTCTGTACTTCACTTACCCTTAGCAATAAATGGCGGTCGGGCACTAGCCTCAAAAAGGCAATAATAAATGCCCATAATAATAAGCTTGAGGCAAGACGATATCCCGACACATCAGCCAGAGCGCTGCGGTTGCAGGGGGAATCACGGGAATATGTAGTCGCGCAGAGCGAGCTGAGGAGGGAGCGGCCAAGCAGCAGATCGATGGACTTTTGAGAAGCCATCGCGGCAACGGCAGCCAAAGGTGCCCGGTGAGCTGTTTGTCCCGATTAATCTCATCGCTACCAAAAGATGTGGGGAGACAGATGGTAAGGCAGGACGATGGGGTTGGTGGTAAGGGTGTTGGGGTTGTTGTTTGTTCCTGGGGGGTGAGTTGGTGGTGGGCTGATGGTGGCGGTGGTGGGAGGTTGGGTTGACGTGCTTGTTGTGCCGTTGAAACAAATGGAGGTAAAGGAGAAGGTACGCGGCTGTCAAGATGGGCGGGAAATGAGCATATACTGACTGACGAGTCTGGAGCTTTCGTCGCGTTCGGGCCACGAATCGAAGAAAGGGTGGAAAGGCGAGAGCAGTACTTTTACCAGTGCCGTCTGGCCCTTTCTATCTCCATCCCATCCGCGTCGACGTCTCGGAGCTGAGCGTCAAACTGCCAACTTTGGTCTGTCTGCAAAGCCTCGATCCCCTTCCCTCTCAAATGGCACCAAAATGCCCTCAATCGGGCAGTGAGCGGGGGGCTAGGTTCGCTGTTAGCTTGTTGGGACGGTTCCGCGCCAGCCCCAGTTCGGCTTGCGACTCATCATCAGCAGGCAGGGATTGCATCGGAAAGTGTCGCGAGCGAGCCAATTACAGCAAGCACTCCTGGAGCGAAAGTCAGACGGCAGCGGCAAGGAGAGACGTGAATAATAGCGAACGACAGTGTCTCTCGCTGCACCCTATGGATGATTTTTGCGGCAATGTAGTGATGTGATGGGATGGGTTGGTTGTCAAGGCCGCAATCGACGGCCTCATGCAGCGCCGATGGATGGATGGGATGATGGCTTTCCAATTGTCCACTGGCTGTCCAAGACGCCGATTCCAATCTCATGCAATATGACCTACCTTGGCATGTGCTCGAACGGTATATGAGGAGGGAAGCAGAGTCCAGAGTACGAGTACAATACAGCGCAGCAGCGGCGTCACACTGGGCGGGGTCGGCTAAAAACAGAAACATCCCCCGCCCACAACCACAACCTCGCTCTCTTTTCTGTGTCCGTTTTCCTTCTTCCTCCCCTTCTTATCAGAACTTCCGTGCACCCACCTTTCGCTGCACTTCTCCTCTCCCCCGAGAAAATATCGAGTAAGGCTTCATCGTCATCCTGCAAGAACTCAGCCTACATTCCAATTGTCAGCATGCCCCCCCCCCCCGGGCAGTGAATACTACCTGCTACAATATCTCGACTTCTTGGGATCTGCGAGTGGGGCCAGGTTTCGAATACAACAAGCTAATGCAACCTTGCTTACCACCTAATTGACCGGTTGCTTTACAAATACTCCCGACTGCTGCTGCTACCTACCCAACAGCATGATGTCTACGACTACCGCTCGAGCCCACCTTACTATTACTACAGTTACCTACTATCCCCATCGACGACGCTTTTATAGCTGTAACGTCTGATGTTTTGAACAACCTAGGCCGTCTTTCCCCTCCACGGACCCACGGGAACCAGCAGTTCTCGGGTCTCAGCAAAAGCTACGAAACAGCCACATACAGATCATCCGAGGATATTACCCCCGCCTTCCGACATGCAAGTCGATGTATCATCAACATAGACCCTTTGTCTCCACCTGCTCCCCTCCTGATCTGCTGCGGAGAAGTAATAAGTGGAGCGCTACCTTCACCAAGCCTGCTCGCTACCGGAGCTGTGCACACTGCAGATAGAGTAGACGTCATAGATCATTGCCAAAGCTAACGCAGACACTTGGGGAATATCGGTACGATTATTAGTGCAAAAACTGATAGTAACCTACCGTAAGTAGTGGAACGAACGAATTTTCCCCTCTACCTGGTGCCCACGGTGCGGAGCGTGACTTGAGACTTCATGCAAGTCCAAATTAATCGTAGTTTTTTTTCAAACCAACTCATGTGAATGTAGAACTGAACAAACCACCTCACGGCCAAAACACCCCTCAAAGATCCCCTCAAATAATGGACACTACACATGTGATACTGTTTGCAGAGTCCATGATATTATCGATAGCGTCTTAGGCATATGTATGAAGATCTCGATTCTGCACTTAAGTACTAATACCTCCCACATACATGCACACCCACTGATCTTTCACGATAACATTTCATTGGTGCCCCCCGATACTGCTGCCACATCAGCTTCGGGGAAGAGCATCACAACGCAGAGTTATATATGGGGGCGGTATTGATTCAATTGGCCGAAACTAGGATCTAAGATTAACGATTGATATCAATGCTGCCGCGGCGGCAGGTACCCACAACGGTTAACTGAGCTGGCCGTTTCTGCCTACTTCTACTTAACTTTATTTCATGATGACAGGTGGCGAGTTGTTGTCGGTATCAGATGTGACTTGGCAGTGGTGTAAAGCCAAAGTAAGAGGAGGAGTTTTAGGATATGCTGTCCAAGGGTGGGTGGGCCTTAGGATTCTTTGATAAAGCAAGCCTATCGAGTGATGTGGAATGCCTATACTGAAATGGATGATGTAGATGATGCTCTCTAGAGTGAGGAGCAGGAGATATATCCTGCAGAGAGAACTCCGCCTGACTTACACCTCGATACTTCGCTTTAGATAGAACCAATAAATGGCCCCACCTCCCCTACCACACCCAGACCCAAGAGAAGTACACTACTACGTAGATATAAGCCATTCGGGTTGTTCAAACTTATCCATCACCACTCTCCTTGAAGTCTCGTACTCACGAATCTCTATGCAGCTCAGGAAAACGCAGTCAACGAACGCCTCCACAGCACTTCCGAAGGCTGCCATTGTTGATACAGAAGTATACTCTCCAATCGCCGGTGAACTACCCCACCTCGTCGATGCAGGCAATCACAAGTATCTATCTACCTAGAAGAACTATCAACGGCACCAGTTAGTTCTATGCAGGAGGACAAGGAATCAGGCTTGTGGGTCCTAGACAACCTAAGTCTACTGCACAACTACTGGTAGGTCTTCCGTCGATCGTGCTGTTAATTAGCTGCATCGATTGAATTTTGAATTCGCCCGGGCCCACGGACTCTTGAATGCTCGAACAGCCGGAATAAGTGCCTAGTACATACTAACGATCGATAGTGTGGAATTCCAATAACTCAGTACAGGGAAACACCCAATTCCTGTATTGTACCAGCAATTTCGGATGGTCAAGCCGTGTTTGTAGCTCCAACGGTCATGGTCAGAACGGATTTGTATCAGCGGGGAGCATGTATCAGAGGAAAAGGCCAGATTAGAGCATGAATCCGCAACATTCAGACTTCTTGCTAGCTTGCCTACTACCTTATTCTACTTAGCCCCAGTCTTTAATCCCATAGACCTGTCAGCGGACATGGTGTTCGTTAGGCAAAGAGCGTATCTCAAAAATCACTGGTCAGAAAAAAAGTGTTACATCCGCATTCTCGGTGCAAGTATCTTGGACTGCGGGAAGGCTAGGGTTTCCGAGATGGTTCATCGATCGTACATGTAGAAGGCCGGACGGGCCACTAGGACGACCTACTCAGTGGGAAAGCTCAATAATTCCCCAGTTGTTGATCACTTCCGATTCGTATTTTGGCTAAGTCCCCTGGTCAGGCTGTCCAGTGACCCGTCCGCGTTTCTATATACACAAGCTTTAGTCAATTCTGTATCCTCACCATCGACTGGGAGCTCCAGGACTTCGATATCCGCCTAAATCATCCAATACGGATCGTCGTTTGTCCCCCTCACAAGAACTGCCGTGGAAAGGGGGCACTTTAGTCTGAATTTACTTTCTGACAAACCCGGCAGCAAAAGCAAGCACTAGAATCCTGCAGATCGTAACTGGCGGAGAGGAGATCCAGGCGTTTTCCCTGCACACACGTGGGGAAAGCCCATTCGGTGGCGAACCAATAATCCGGGGTAGATGAATCTATGGGTATTCCAAACCTGATTCCCTCCGGAGGTATGTACATACGCCGCGATTCCGTAAGGAACCACACTTTTTTTCCCAGCGAAAAGGATTGCTCATCTTCAACAGCGTTCTGTGATTCGCTCGCTCGGGAAAATTCCAAAAAGCTGGGGTGCATGAAAGGGGGATGAGCATCATGCAGTGGGAACGGAAACTTTAAACCTTCCTGCAGTTCGAGATAGTTGGGTGCTTCACTGTGATGAGTCGGAATCCCATGTCGATGTTTAATATTGAGGAATGTGCAGATACGTAGAGATATGTACTGGACGCATCGATTCCACGGTCGAGCACAGAAACGTGCAGTAGTCAGTCTGGAGAGCATTGCAGACATATATACAATTGCCCAACCCCAGCACCCCCGACCCCGACCCCGACCCCGATACACAGGATCAACCCAATCTTAGATCAGCACTCACAAACTCCCATCCCAAACTTCACCCAAGATTCCAAAGATTCCAAAGATACTTCGTCGTACTTGTAAAACACGCATCAGACAGATAGTCTTTCAGTTTAGAAGTCTTATGCCCGGACAGTAGCAGGGTTGGCTTCGAAGACAGTGTTTGTTCTGGAAAACGGATTGGCAACGTCATCATGCAGACATGCTTCCCCTACAATTAAATCCTGTGGTGTGCTGTACTATATATTACCACATGAAAATGTTTCGGACACACATTCTCACTCACCACCGTCCAAGACATCTTGTTTCACAACTTGTTAGTGAAGTCTTATCTCGTCTCTAAAAGTTTCTCGGCCAACTAAACCAATGCACTGCAAAAACAATATAAAGCCCAAATCCAGAGTAATGTAGTAGGTTCCTAGGTACGGAAGGCTGAAGCGGACACAACTAGTGAAGCTGGCTTTTTGGCATTTTCCATCGCTGATTGGTGGACGCAGCAATTGGGTTTCATAGGAAGACCTAGAACGAAATAATGCAACAAAGAGAGGAAAGGAGGGTGGGTGAGTTTAACAGGATTTTTGGGTGTAGAACACGGATTGTGCTCTAGAGCGTTCTCGGGTCTGTCCTAAACCAATAAACTCGGGCCGGGATTTTCTTTTTAAATGTGCAATTCGGTATGCTAGGCCGCAGGTAAAAGAAGCTTTAGGTCTCAACGGCACACCTAACCTCGGTCGGCGACAGAAGTGGAATCTACCAGAAGCAAGGTGCCCAATCCAGAGCGTACGTCTAGGCCAAGTTAGCGTATTTCGTGTTCCACATTGCCGTTTCAACGTTGAAAGTAAAAAGCTAAGTCGTACCACATACAGTGCATGTCGTTTAGGTTTGATTCCGCCGTTCTGGAAAATTTGTCAAATGACGACGTGGAAAGTCTGTTGGCTTACCCACTTCGGCCTTCCATAAACTGCAACGTCTGCATTGGCCGAGTTCAACCTTCTACAGGTGAGACCCATTAATAACGTCAGACCGGGAAGCTACGACGTTAATATATTGTTCCTCATCCAAAATTAGCAGGATTTTTGTATACTCTTAACCAGTCTATAGATGATATACTATGGTTAATACTTGGTGTAGTAGCCCTACCTCTTTCAGTTTACTTATGACTGTCCATACACTTTACACCAATTCCAACAACAAACCCATGCAAACCAACGTCCTCCCATAATATACCAACGAACATTGCAACCTCTTCCGAGAACCGCACCAGCGCCATCAAGAACTTCATGGGCTAAGATGAATTCCAGCAGGACAATCGAAAATATGCCGGTGCTTTCGGCGCTACCTTGAAGTTTGTTGGATCCTTCTAAAGATGTGAGACCATGCTTTGCGGCAGCAAGAAGAAGCAAGGGGTCGAACCTCTGATGCTGGGTCCGTACAGATTACTACAGTGCCACAACTACTCTAGAGATGCTGTGGGCGGTGTGGCACCGCACCCAACAACATCTACTCCAGGCAGGCCAGGGAGCGGGGGGAGATAAGTTTGGTGGGTGGCGTATGGTCTTGTTGTTGCGAGAAGGTTAGGGTTACAAAGATCGGAGCTGTACCAAACCGCACATTCAGAGTCACGGTTTGGCAAGACGCTATCGAGGGGCTGAAGTTGCGACCAACGAACTATAGGAGCGAGAGTAGGTATGTAATCGAAGTTTCTAGCTTATCACCCACTGTTACAAAACCGCAAGACCTGCTTTGCCGTTGAGACTTTCGTTTACGGATGGTCTCAATATAGCGTGGCCAACATTTTGGAGACTGCTCTTATTTCCGAACGTATACGAAACGGTAGCACTACAACGCGCTAGGTACGCTCTTCCAGCTATGCACTTTGCACAGTCATGATTAAAACCATTGAATTAACAAGCAGTCACCTCCCTACGGAGCTAGCTGAGTATGATGCTAGAAACATTGAGATGTGGGTTCGAAACCTGCAGCGTTCATTCAATTGGTGCTATAAACACCGAAGCTACAGATTAGAAATCCGTAGCGCTCAACTAGTAATCTAAACACTAAGTTCCTAGACTGGAAACCTGCCGTCATCATTCTTTTGCGTCTTAGCAAGATGTCATTTTTTGCCATAGCCGGGTCAGTTCATTGAGTCAACAAGATGCTATCTCTTAACTTAGATGGCCGAGCATGGTGCTAGAAACATCAAGGTATAGGTTCGAAACCTATAGTGCTTGATTGATGCTAAAAACACTAGGAAACAGGCTCAAAACCTTCAGTGCCTACTCAAATGGTATTCCAAACACCAAGGCCCCAGGCTGGAAACTTGCAGTTGTCTCTTTTCGCCCATCTTGCGCACGATTATGTTAGATGGCTATGTTTCCAATAACACGGCCGTTTAGTGGACGCCTCCCACCAGCAGGTCAGCATTGGCAGCCAACGATGCATCTTTGACAGCACCAACACGTTTAATTATAAGTGCTATTCTATCGTATCCATCTCCGCCTTTTCTTTCCCCTGCCACCATTGCCAACTATTCATATCACGGGTCTCGTTAAATAGCAGCCCTCTCTTGTTATCATAATATTTCGGTCGGATTTTGGGATTGGAGTAGCTCTCTATCTCATCAATCTACCCAACGTTCCACCAACTTGGCTTTCTTCACCGGTATAGCTTCAACAACTATCATGTTCACATTTTTTCTAGGATGTCGTAGAGCTCAATTTCTCTACGTACTCAACGTTATTCGGTGGAAGGTTTGCCCTAAATCACCGTTGCGGCACAAATACTTAAATGCACCTATGCCGGGTGATATTTCATGCAAATATTTGCAGAACTGGATTTGATGTTGACGCTTTTTTGGATGACCGTTGGAGATACAATGGGACTTCTATCTTTATCTCTTACGGTTTACAAGGGACTGGTATTCCTTGAAACTCTGGTGTATGCAAGTGGTGACAAATTAATCCCAGTATTAAACTTTAAGCGTTCCCGAGTCCCCGCTTCGCGAGTCCCCCGCTGCTGTCTCACCACTGGTTGTACTGTAGGGGTGATGCTGGTAGTGGGGATTGTGGCATTTAACCTTAAATTTTTGCGTGATTTATTGTCTGAATTGGTTAAATCCAAATCCCACTATAAACAATACATCGTGGCATTAAAAAAAAAATAGAAAAACTGCACTGTGCCCTATGGATACCCAACTCCCCCCCCATCACTCCGGCTTCTGCGCAACAATCAAACTTCTACCCTTTATCAGCTCTCTTGCATCAGCACACCTGGGGGTCGGGAGAAACCTACATAATACCATAAGCATGAAACTTCTTACCCCTAATCTCTGCCATGCAATCGCTAATAAGCTGTTTCACCTCATCAATAGGCATTCCGAGGACTCTTGTCAACAACGCAAGTCCATGCGCCTCAAACCCAGATTCTCCCGCCAGCATACACCACCTTCCCAGCTCCTTCAGCTTTGGGTCTGCCGGCCACGTTCCCATCGGAATTTTGAACATCTTCTCTCGCATATTCTTAAATCCGGCTTCGACGATGACTTCGCGCAGGGGTTTTGAGAGAGTGAGAGGGCGACCTGACTTTGTTGCAGCTTTGTTTATGAGGTCGTAGTATTTCCATGCCGCTGTCTCGGACGTATACGTGCCGTCGTCGCAAAAGAGGTTGAATTCGATGAACTCGAAGGATTCGATGTAGCCACCGGGTTTCAGCGTGCTGTTCACATGTAGGTTTAGTTACGGCAAGGGGAAGGTGAGGGTGAGGGAGCGGGAGAACTTGTAGGATTGTTGAAGCAGCCGTGGCCAGTCTTGGATTCCACCGCAGAGACCCCGGAGGTGGATATAATCGAAGGATTCCGCGCTAAAGGTCCAGTCGGATTCTGCATCATCGCTGAGACAGGTAGGCCCGAGTCAATTGCCGTCATCTGACGTGGATCTGCGTGGGGGAAACTAACACCAAGAATTGAACGTTTGGTGGTACCCAGCGTGGCTGGATGGGCGAGAGGTCTGTACCAACGACCTCTGCGGACTCATGATTACTGGAGATATCGAGTCAATTGAAATCTCTGAGCATAGCGCCGAGGGCGGGGAGACAAACTCGGCAAAGTCAATGACCCAGATGCCGGTGCCAGTTCCGATATCGAGTACACGCTGCGGGTTCTCGAGAGGTGCCTCATAGAGTTTTCCTTGTAGTAGAAGGAGATATATATGATGCATCATGTCCAATCTGCCGTTTGTCAATAATGGCGGCGCCAAACCCACGGTGAGGTAACGAACCGGTCCTGTTCAGTCTATACACACTTATACTTAGCAATCTAATATCACATATTATCCTCTGTCTTGGGATTGTTACCTCATCATTTGGGAGGGCATAGGTTCCAGATTTGTAGGCATGGTACCGTCGGCTTTGAACACTTTAGCATTGAGCTGCTCTCCACAGTGTGAGATTGCTAACCCGTTTTCATATTCATAGCTTCCACGGTGTCAGAATAACTTCCTAAAGCTTCAGACAGCCATGTACTCACTTGAAAATTGAAGACGAAAGAGATGTTGTATCCGATTCACTGGAAATCGCCACGTTAACCACACCTCATCTGGCCTCTGCTGGTATTGCTCTAACATGCCTTCCGCTCTGGTAGAAGTCGGTCTCCTCCTATGGTTTTCTGAATGTCAGTTATCCGTTATCTCACATGCGAAGTCTGGATGTGACATACATCAATATTATCATCTGCCTTGAGCTCGGGCTCATCAACGTTGTCAAATGGTGGCATCTTGGAAGAAGAATAAAATTTGCAAGACAATATGTTAATTGTTACCCCTCTTCTCAAGGGGGGGATAGAGGCTATCTATAAGTAGTCCAGGATGGTGTAGAAGAATTGGCCTTCCCAAACCCTCGGGACCAGCACGTACATTCCTTAGGTAAATATCTCAAATATCTTGTTGGCTACCGAATTGCCAAAATGACCTGATCGAAAAATCCAGTCATGTCTATCTTGTCTACCAAATATACTTAACCTGCCGGCATATCTCAAGTAAATAGAGTCGCTTTCTCGCTTGTACTCTATATATTGGGCACACCCCCACCACAACCTCGCATGCACGCACACCCTATCGTTGTACCACCGAAAGTACAATGAAATATTGCAGAACCGAAGATGAAAAGAAAAAATCGTAGACGGGACGGGAGGCTGCTTGCCGCGTTGAGGACCGGAAATGAACATCCGTTTCGCAAGTTCCAATCTGAGTGACCGATGATGCAGTTTCCCGTCGGCGTCGTTGTCTACGGACACGGGCAGAAATTTAGACAAGCCTCCCGCTTTGGGTTTTAACGGCGACTGTTTGCAAGGCAAATCATGCGCGCCACACGCCGACATTCGATTGAGGGATTTTGGATATCCTTATTGGTGGTATTGTGGATACCTAGTACCTACTACTATTTGCCGCCACAAATACCCAGAGAAGTGCGGTGATTACTACAGGGTTTGCAGCCACAAAATGCCGGTGATGAATTCGAAATTTACTTGGAATGGTTGTGGAAGCGTTAAACTCCTGGTTTTTCTGCACCTGCAGCGAGTAAACCTGGCTCATTACTGCAGGATACATATGTGGGAATACGAGCAATTGGATGTTGAATCACTAACAACCTGAGCTTTCTAACACGATATATTGACCAACCCAATATATTAGCCTCTTTCATATATATAAACCACAGGCGAGGTTTATAATTATATCTGCGTCTCTTCAAGGTGTTTGGAAGCGCTCTGAAGCTACCTTTCAAGCACCTACTCTCAACAAGCCCAGCAATGCGGGAGGGATGTACCGACTAATATCGCTGCTCGAGTCGAGTCTGGCGGATCAGTTGACAACAAAGTGCAGATGCGGCGGCAAACTCAGAAGGAGTTATGGTACCCGTGCTCGATGAACGTGACTAGCAACGGAGGTCAATTGCCCATATAACTATCTTATTTGAATTCAAACCCATTTACAAAATTAAAGAACCAAATGAATTGACACGTTTATTGTGTTGTTTACCAGTTGTTGTATGTATGTATAGTCACCGTTCACCAGGCATTGGTTCGTATGTACTCCACTTCGACCAATTCCTTGGGTTCAGAAACGGTAGCAAACACCTATTCTGTACTTCCATCCCGTATCTGCCGATTTAGAAAGGCAGGGATTCATTTTTAAACTTTTGATGAAGGTTCCGAGCTGGAAACACAGCGAGATAAAGAAATTGTGGTAATGGATGGTATGTGACTGGAACGGTCAGTTAAAATGTGTCAAAGGCGAGGCTCGCTTTGCCACTTCGAAGATGGAATCAACCCTATCAGCGGTTGAAGATCCCCGGTAAACAGGGTATGGACGGCTGATGAACGTTGGCTGAAGGCTAATCTCATTTCGAGCCGTTTATGAAACGCCCAAACACAACAGTCTCACTGGCCCGTCCATCACTCTATGCATGGGAATCTGTGATTCCGGGTATTCTAAGGCGGGAGAGGGATTTGATTCAGGACGTTGAACAAAGAACTGAGATCGCCGAACTGCGATTGAGGCGGCTGAAGGTTGATAAGGGCCTGTTGGTAGCGGGCGGTCGTACGGGGGGAGATTATAACATGAATTGTGGTGCAACAGTCTCAAAAGGGTCAGTTCCGCTTTTTCCGCGGCGATATATTCATAGAAAATTCTGAGTTTCACGGTACGTGCCCCTCAGAATATCCACTACTTTCCCAGCGTTTAAAAGATTGTGGCTTCGATTTTGTGGTGATTGAATGTAAATAATGAGAGTTCAATGCTCCTTTTACCAGACTTTCAAACTCGAAACCTCGCTCAGTGAAATTTGGTTAATGAGAAATACCGTTCAACTATTAGACCCTGGTATTATTTGAGCGCCTATTATGCAAGGCAAAAAGTGCAATTTTTGAATGCATCCATCGGGAATCGAACCCGAGCCACTTGCTTGGAAGGCAAGTATGATACCATTTCACCATGGAAGCCTATGCTACTATCTGCAATTTATATTATAAATTCCAAACTTGAAATTCGGCTCTGAAGTGCAGCCCTCAACCCTAAATCTCAGATGGGCCAAGGGTTTGTATACCTAATGAGCAGAAAGTTTAGTTTTCTGATGGCCCAGATTCTACGACTATTCGAGACCGCAGCAACAACCAAGTGATTAACTGCACTCTGCTCTGCTGTCCCGTTCACACATCACCGGTCATCGGAGGTGTCTGTCTCAATTCTAACGGTTTTATCACCGTCACTAGTATGTTATTTTACTACTGTACTTAAAAAGCTGGCGGATCTTTAGGCCTACCAAATCGGACGTCAGTTATTTTTAGCCACCCAAGTAACGGCCTTTGTGGTTAGTACGTCCGCTGCCCTGGAGGGTGTTTTGGACTTGTAAATATTATACAGGAGTCACGGTCCAGACAGTTCTTGAAAAACATCAGGCCGAGTCAGCGTGTGCTTGAAAAAGGAAACTAACAAATCAGAGCATTGGACAGGTGTTGGCATCATGTTAGGATCTGCTCAACCCTGCGCCTGGCTGCAAGAGCTGATACTTGGTCTTGACTCAGTGTATATAAAATGACCGGAAGATATTTATAATACAGCATCGCTTCCGAATTGCACTCGTAGTGCCCGCTACCCACTTCCAATGACAGATGGGGCAGCCATAGGCTGTTTGAACTAAAGCTATTTGCCATAGGTCTCTACCCCGTAAACCCAACCTATGGATTGTTTGCTAGTGTAACTCCTCAACATCGCTGGAAAACTCATCTTCTAATGATTTCGTATGACCGAGCGCGAAGTGTATTCAGTCCAGATATCCGTCAAGACACAGCTAGTTCAAGGAGTCTAGCTGTCCAAGCCAGGCCGAACTCCATAAATTATCGATTCAGACCTCCCTGTGCTTAAAAACGTATCAGCGGACTAACCACAAAGGCCCTTACAGTACTGTAGTTGGCCATCATCCAAGTATTTGTCCCAGATTCCAACATACTTAAGTATCATGAAAGACAATGTTTCAGGGTGGGCTATTCTCTCCATAGACGGGAGATTAATTGGGGTTGCTTCCAATTCTTTGATATCGGGGAGGAAAGTAATGGTGAGTGGAGGTGGCAAATTAGCTTCCTCCCTGACAATATACCCCGAAAATAGCTGGTCAGTTACTCCCATCTACTAAACTAAAATCTGTCACTCCGAGCTGTCCATTCACAGTTTGTTGTCACCAGCGGGAAACATCTCAACCACTGTGAACGGCATAGTAAATACGGGGGGTGTCAAACTTCCAACATTCACATCATACGGCTCACCGCACTCGAGCTTTCAACATCGCAAGAGCTGATGGCTGGTTCCCTGTCAAGATCCCATTTCGCCCAAGTGATACTTCCCAACACCCTACCCGCTCTCTACATCCAATTCCAGCCCAAAAAAGAACATCCCTACTCCCCATCTCTCTTGAACAAGAATAAGGTATCATTCATACTCCTTTGCCTTACTTGACATATCTCCGTCTTCAATGGCTTAATCCACGTTTACGTCCTCCCCCCACCACACCTCCTTAACCTTCCTACTAACCGCCGCCCCAATCTTCCGTATCCTCACGGCACCATTACACGCATTCAGTACGAGGTCCACGCGTTCCCTCTCATCCGCACACTTCTCGTATGCCTCCACCAGTTCCGCTGGTGTTCCAAACACTCTCTGTATCTCGAGTGCCTTCTCTGCGGAAATGCCACGTACACACATCAGCATCTTCAAAAACAGATCTCTCAGCGTAGTACTCGCGCTCTTATTGACCAACGTTGAGAACGTATCATAGCTCAAATACCAGTTCTTTCCGGGGTACGTAGTAGCCAGATGTTCCCTAAGCTGCGGGTAGGTCCTCGATTCCACATGCGAATCCGGGATGAGAAAGAGGTCTTTGCCACGGTACATATCCTCAAGCATCCTTGTCATGCGCGCCAGATATTTAATCGTATCATCGAGCATTTTCGTGCGCTTGACAAAGAAGCCGTTAACGACCTGTGTAGACGAGATAGCGGAGTCGATAACATCCTGCACGCTCCCATCAGCGGCGGGGGGAAGCGAGTAGTCCTCGATGATGTAGACAACGTTTTTAATACCACTTTTGGTGAGCCGGAATTTCTGCTCATGGAAGCGGCCGTCTTTGATGGAGGAGAGGAGATCGTCGAGACGCTTGCGCTCTACGATGTAGTCTAGCACGACTTCGTGGTCTGCGTTGCGTGCAACCCATAAGGCGTCGCCGACTTGAAGGGCACGGGTTGCCGGGGTCACACCGGCTTTGATCAAGTTGTTTTGCACGTATTCTCGGTCGGATTTGGTACGCACTTCACGGTTGTCGAGGATTAATTGGATAGTAAAGGAGTTGGCGAGAAGGACCTTGGGGGAGACCCTGGGGAAGGTGGGGGCGGATATAGTACTTGTGCTTGTGCTGGCGCGAGATATAGTTGCTGTGCTGGTGCGTGAAGTGGTAGTGGTGCTGGCTCTGACTGTTACCGACGACGAAGAGGTAGAAGTGCGGGAAGACAGAGTAGGTGTGATATTCCCGTTCCCCATTGTTTGAGGCCTTCCACCAAACCTGCCGTGTCTTGCCGCAGGCTCTACAGACGAAAGTCTGCTACCGTCAATATGCTCTCCACTAAGAACCCGACGACGCACGTCTTCCGATTCGAGGTCAATCGCGGTCATCTCCGCCGCGGAAAGTGCAGCCCGCGACGCACCGTACTCTAGTGATTCCCCACCATACATAAGGTGATATCTTCTTCTTCGTGCTTCAGCACCTGCAAGCCTTTCTGTGACGGAACGACTATCGAGTGCATCGACATCTTCGTCATCAATGCGTTCAAACACTGTGTTGGCTGGCATGTGCGCAGTTCTACGTCGGCGTTGTACTTCGGTCTCTTCTGCCTCCAAGTCATAACTCAGCTCCCTGGGTCTTCGTGCTGCAGGTGGATTCTGTGTCTTTCCTCGGGCCTTTGCAGTTGACCCTCTCACTTCTTCAGCCTCCAGATCTTGGCTTGCCTCTCCCCGTGTTGGGGGTTGTTGCTGTGTCCTTCTTCTGGCCCTTGCAGTAGTTGCGCTTGACCCTTCCACTTCCCCCATCTCCAAATCGTAACTCGGCTCTCTCCGTACTGTAGGTCGGCCCTGCGCCCTCCCTCCAGTCCCTGGGCTCTGCCTCCCATCATTATCATCACCCCCATCCTCATCCCCTCTCTCCCCACCCCCCTCCCGTTCCCTCTGCGCCTTCACAATCCCATGCGCCACCTCCAACCCCGCCTCCGTTAAAGAATACCTCTTCGGATGCCCCTTGGCACGAACCAACCCCTTCTCGACCAATCCCATCATCGAGCTCCACGCGTTGTAACTTTTATTCGCTTGCACTGGTGCCTCAAAGCTCGCATCACAATGCGGCTGCGCAAGCGCAATCAATTCCTGCTTCGTAACATTTCCGAGCGTCTGATCAATCTCCAGGAGTGCAATAAGGATAGCATACGCGCCGCTTCTCAACCTGGGAATGTACGCTCTTTCCGTTGTCTTCCTCCTCTTTGGTGCAGGGGGGGCGGTTTGCTCGGCAAGGTGGTCGTCGAGAGCGTTAGCAGTAGTCCGTTTTCTTGCGCTGCGGGGTTTTTGCGGTGGGGGAAGTCCGTTGGCGACACAGTAGGCTTCAAGGGATTTCGTGAGGCGGTCGGTGATCTTAGGACCGATGCCGTTAAGTTTACTAGCTTCGGAAGGGTGGTTGAAGGGTATTGGGCAGGCTTTCATTGATTCCCAGGCACGTTTGTAGACGGAGGCGGCTTTGGTGTCGCGTTCTTTTGCAGTATCATACCAGTCTTTTAGGAATTCGACGAGGATTGGGTTGCCGGGCGCCATGGTTGTAAGTTGGTGGAGTGAGTGGTGAGAATGTGGGGTTGAAGGAACGCGTATAGGCAGACGTGGGAGGTATGACACGTGATTACGCGAAGAACAAAGGATGCATCAATTGTCACTTGACCTCCCAACCTTGGACTCTTCTATCTAGGCCACTACCATGTCAAACTTCACTAAGGTCAATCATAAATCCAACATATCAGTTCCAGTCAAATATAAGAGTAGGGCAAGGATGAAGGCTTGGAGGCCACGACAAAGGTATGAAGCACGCCTAGAGACAAGGAACGGAAACTAGTAAACTAAAACATAGATTTCGAGGAGGATATGGGAAGAGAAAAAAAGATAATTCGACTATTGGCAAATTAGTGTGGCGAATCAGTTTGCGATTTCCTGTTACACTCACATGTAATTATTATTAGATCGCGTAACCCAACGCTTCCTCTTTAACCTTCAACTCATGCGTACACCTGCTCTCACTTTTATCAAAATTCAAGTCCCAACCCAGCGTCAACAACCTTTCCCCACCATCCTTAATGTCTTCGGTTACCCAGCTGTACCCAGCTTTCAAGGTCACGTTTGCGAAGATTGTGAAGCAGCCCCACCCTAAGCGGTGAAGGTCATAGGGGGGTTTGGTGAGGATTACTCGATGAGGATTGAAAGTTGGATGCTCACGGAGAGTCAGCTTAGTATTTCCAGTGTCGACGAAGGTAGCTCGATATTGGGTAAGAAGAGGGAAATTAAGAAGAGTGGGACCGGCAAAATGGCGGTGCATAGAAAAGTGGAACGTCAAAAAAGTAGGCGTGCAATGTGAGAGGAAATGCAAGCTTGTATAGGAATACGAACAAGGGGAAATGAAATACTTGACATGATACGGCCTTTTCTATGTATATGCCGGCAGAGGAGTATCCTATGATATTGAGGTTGGACAGGAAGGCAAGATACTTACAAGAATAATCTGTACTTTCTCAATTATATCTACCCGTGAAGGCCGCACGAAAAACGTCCACTCATGCTCGTTTGATGAAGTGGGATTCCTGGGCTGTATAAGACGGTGGGTGTTACCGATATCGAGTGTTAGTGTGTCGATGAAGGAAGGAAAACCACGACCTATTGGTAGCTCTACAGTCCGGTTATTCCCGGGCCATGATAAAGGGAGGACCTGGTCTGGTAGTTTCGTGGACAGTCTCGCTCCCTCGGACGAAGAGCGATGAGTGGAGGTTACGAGACTTTCGGTCGAACATCGCCTCCCTTTCCGGTCGGATTCGGCTTCCGGGTCTTTTTCATCCAGCTGCCCGGAATTCTTTGCAGAGACGAACCAAGCAATTATGAAATCCCGCCTCAATTTTAGCATTTCTGTTGTGATGCCGACATCTTCAAGCTCTCGGCTGAGCTCTATCCAGAGCTCTTTCTCAATCTCCTCTTCGGTGCCCGTCAAGGTGTCGGTCGACATCGACGAAACAACGGAGTCTTCTCGCAGGCCGGCTTGTACCTCCGCCATAAATTTTTCGAGTTTCTGAATTAGGCGGGTTTGAGAAAGACTAGATCGTTGAGGTCAGTGAAACGTCTGATAATCGCTAACATCAGGTAAATACGTTTGGAAGTTTGTGTTGAACGCTGTGATGGCAGTGGTCTGTGAAACCAACTGTAGCCTTAAAGCCGTCACATCCTCTTTCGCAAACCGCAAACGATCCCATGTGCGCTGACTTCGGGTACCGAGAGAGTCGTATGTCTTCCATTTTGCCTCGAGCTTTCGGAGAATGTCATTGCAGCCATTCGTGATGGTCGAAAGATGGAGCTCTTGATCGGGGGTGAGGGAACTAGATTCATGACAGAGATTTTGGTGCGTTTCCTTCAGTGTCAGATGAACTAATGCAAGCTCGCGGGAGATGTCATGGAAGTCAGTTGTGGAATTTTTGAACCTGCAATATAGCTCCCACGCGAGTTTGGAGGAGGCGATAATATCTCCGATACTGTAGCCCGGTAGCATGTTGGCATATGGTGGGAGATGGTATTGGCGGTACGGAGTCAACGAAGGATGAATAAAATGGCTGAGCATATCCAACCTAAATAGGTGCATGGCGACATTCTGTATCACCCCACCCCCACCGTCAAACACGTGAAGCGCGTAGGTTCCACCACTGGTCAAGGTAGGGCCAGTTAGAAGGAGTCCCACCCGTCTCATTAGGTGCACGGAATGGTCGCTCTTCCTGTCTCGGGGAGGTGGGCGGTGCCAGAACATCGATTCACACGGGCGTTGTAGAGTACAGCCACCGGGCTGAACGGCGGAGCTCCTCGTTGCTTAGATTCCTTAAGTACTTTCAGCGCACCCCTCAAGCTACACATCATGTGCTCTATGCAAGTTATCAATGGTTTTCCATAAATATTTCCTTCCCTAAACAGGGTCTATCGTACCCATTGACGTGTGTACAACGCAGAGCCAGCTTTTTGGAAGCTAAATAACGAACACCTTCATCAGTGCTCCGATCCTGCACCATTTTGAGCCTAATAAGCCGATCACGCTGTGGACGGACGTGAGCAGATTCGCTATTACCAGCCCACAGCCAGGTCTAGCACCAGTCCAATGACAACGCGGACTTCATCTACATATAGTATACCAATTCTGTGCCAAAGGGTATCCAATTTGACTAAGAAACGGTGGAGCTATGAGGAGTGGTAAAACTTCCTCCTCCTACCCCCAAGCCCTTCACCTACCAGCCACCTCATAGCTCCACCAATTCTCGGTCAAATTGGACTCCCTTTGGCACAGAGTAGCTCTACTATATGTAGATGGATTCGGCGTTATCATTGGCCAGGTACTGGGGCTTTCAGATGACCACTAGGGGGTCCGCTAGGGGGGGGGGGTGGTGGACATACCCCCTCCCATATATCAACAAACAGTCCTAGTACCGGGCCAAGGATAATGCGGAATCCATCTACATATAGTAGACCTACTCTGGGCAAAAGGGCGTGGAATTTGACCAAGAAATGGCAGATTTATGGGGTTGGCTGGTAGGGAGGAGGGAGGAGGAGGTGGTGGTGGAGGGTTACCTACCCCCTCGATTTCTCCACCAATTCTAGTTGAAATTTAGTGCCCTCACTGCTAGAGCCTCTTTAGTATGTTAGAAGACTATTTAGGGGCAGCTTGGCAGTTTCTAGATACTGTGAAATGTCACTTGGGCGAAAATTACCTAAGTTATGCTACTGTAGAGGTCTCCCAATTTTCCAGCTTAGAAATGGTACCTATCTCAACAACCACCAGCCTGGATCTGCCAAAACTAGTACCAATTGATATTTAGCATGCTATATATGCCCTGATATCATTACTAGTGAACTCCATTTACAATTGGTGATATAACAGGGGGGTTAGAAGGTGAGCAAAAATTCGCCAGCTTCATAGACTCTCACTCACATTTCCAACTTCCTCAAATCTTGTCTGATTGACTTGATTTTGTTATTGGCAGGTGGCCCTTTGAGACATCTATCACACTGCAGTCTCCGACCTTCTCTCTATTGTGTGGTTGTTGAGTAATTTGCAATTGTTTGCAATTTTCGAAAAAAATCCCGGGAATTGTTAGGACGGTTGCAACAATCCCCTCTAGCCCCTTCAACAGTACAGTTTTTGCACTGTACAGTGACATATCACCCGATTGCGAATACCTTCCAGTTGCGAATCTAGTAGTTTTGCTTGGTCAAATCTCGACAAGGGCTGTGTTGCAACCATGGGATTCGCAACCGGGAGTATTCGCAACCGGGAGTATTCGCAACCAGGGGTATTCGCAACCAGGGGTATTCGCAACCGGGTGGTCTGTCACTTCACACAAGATATTCCCTTCTTCGACATTATTCCGTAGCAGCGATAATTTCAAATCCTAGATATAGATGTTAGTCAACATTGTCACAGCAGCGGCGATAGAAGTTAAGAGTGGAGTTTGAACTTTAAAATATGATCTAACCCTTTGTAGCAACGGTTTTCGATTATGGCACCTGGTCGGGAAGAGGTGTATGCAATCAGCTGCATCCAAAAAGCCACCTGAACCCGATATCGCCCATGAGAGGAGCTCTCGATATCCTGGCACCAATAATAGTGCAGAAAGTGATAGAGGTCAGTGACAGAGCAAGTTACTTTTTTTTGATCCCTTTTATAAGGTCGAATTTCACTGTAAGCTCATTTTGGATAAACTGCCCTCTGTTAATATGTGCAGCTTGATCTCCTTGGGACCCGCACATTCCAAAGCTTCTGCTGAAGTTTAAACGTAACGTCTGCACAGTACATCCTGATTGAAGCTTGGGACTGTCAGCGAAGGCACTCAAGAAATAGCTATGAGAGTGTATACCGATCCCATCACTTGCAGAAATACTGGATTCCATCCAGTGTAGTCTTGGCCCGATATTTCTCGTGCATCCAATTATTTTTGTTGTCTAAGTCGTTCCAAATTTCGTCCCAGTCCATATCGTCTCCCATAGTTGCATGTATTCAGGTCGGATTGAAAATTTGGGGTTGAAAATTTGGGATTGAGGATGATAAAGTTGAGATATTGACAATGGACCTGAAAACCGGGCCTCGGGAGAGGTTGGTTATATACAAGCGAGGCTCGCATTGTACGCGCTGTCATGTCGTTTCTATGATTGTGGTATTTACACGATCTTGCAAATACACTGCTAGCATGCGGCACAGATTGTCGTGCAAGCTGAACGTCTGAAAGATTTGTGACAAAAAGGGCCCAAATAATGGGCAGAGGCCCGATTAACAAGGCCAAGCACCTTAAAATGGGGTCGGTCATATTCGTCAGGACACCATTAGGTAGAGCATAAGTACATCCCAATCCAAAAACCTAGTCAACCGTAAAAAAAGAATAAGAAAACTTATACAGCTCGTATTCCCCCCTTACAACTTCGCGTCGCTACCAACCAACTCCGCCGCCGCCGCCACTATTGCCAGCTTGCCCGTCTCAACAACCTTAGTTTGGAAGATGACCTTTCCGCCCTCCTTCCACATTTCCGTCCTCAACGTCTGCCCCGGTACAACCGTTCCCGCAAACCTCACCTTGATGTTCTTAAACTTCCCAAACGACTGGTATATATGCTTACCCGAAATGCCTAGAAAGCACAGTCCGTGAAGGATTGGATCTTTGAATCCACCCACGGCCGCGAATGAGGGGTCGATGTGCAGGGGATTGCGGTCGCCGGAGAGACGGTAGAGCGCCGCCTGACTAGGCGTGGTCTTCTCCTCGACAACCTTATCTGGGGAGCGCTGGGGAGGTTTATTGGCAGCAGTTGCGGCACCACGGTCTGTAACCTTGGGGTTTCCTCCGAAGCCACCGGATCCGCGGATAAATATCGTTGATTCGTTGACAAAGACGACTTCGCCGGCGGAGTCTTTTGTCTCGGTTCTTGTCACGACAACAGCGGCAGCACCCTTATCCGCGACTTCGATGAGGGAGGGGTAAGAGGTGAGTGTGCCAGAAGTGGGAATAGGATATTTCTTGATCTCCAAGAACTGCTCTCCGTGTAGTAGCATCATGGGGTTGAAATTTGGCACGATCTCGTCGAACGTGAAAGGAGATTCTGCTCCGAAGTAGGGGACCACTCCAAAAGTGGGGAGGGCTTCAAAATTCTCAGCGCCCTCGAAGACCCAATTGAGGTCGGAGCGCTTGGCGCCGATACCAAGGTTGTAGAGTATCACTTCCTTGTCGTCGTAGGTATATTTGGACCCAGCAGCCTTTGCCTTCTTTGCCTTTTCGATGTTGGCAAGGGTGTCGTTGGCGGGTTTTGAATCAGCTTTCTGGGACTTGCGGTTGCCCATGTTCTGCATCATCTTTGCGATGCCTTCATTGGAGGACTCGGGGTGGTCGGCGCGCTCATCGAAGGTGACAATCTTCTCCCATGCAGCACGGACAGCTTCGGGGGTCAGAGGGACGTCGACAGGGAAGCCGTAGCCTCCAGACCGCTGCCAGCGAGTGCGCCCGACCCAGCCGGAACCTACCTCGTAGAGACCACCGGTTCCAGGAGCGGGGACCTTATCAGATGCGAGAGCACCGACAAGAGGCGCAACGTATGCGGGCTTGAATGCCTGGACCAACTCCTCGGGAAAGATTGTAGCAGTCATAGCAGTACCAGCGTTGGGAGCGATGGTGTTGACGAGAATGTTGTACTTCTGACCTTCCCTAGCAAGAGCGCGAGAGAAGCCTAAGATTGCCAGCTTTGCGCAGGCATAATTGGCCTGGCCAAAGTTGCCGTAGATACCGGAGGTGGAGGTGGTGTTGATGATGCGGCCATACTTCTGGTTCAACATGAGAGGCCAAGCAGCCTTGGTAACCTTGTAGGTTCCGTCGAGGTGCACCGACATCACCTGGTTCCATTGATCATCGGTCATAGCCGCAAAAGATTTGTCACGGAGGATACCAGCGTTGTTGACGATGATGTGGACAGTGCCGAAAGCCTTGACACAGGTCTCGATGACAGCCTCTCCGTCTGTAACAGAATGTTTGTCGCCAACAGCCTTTCCGCCCATCTTGCGGATCTCGTCGACAACAGTATCGGGGTTTACGACATCATTGACGACTACTGAGGCACCGTATTTCGCAAACAGAAGGGCATGGGCGCGGCCCAACCCTGCCCCTGCACCAGTAACGAGGACAACCTTGTCCTTAAAGCTAATAGGCTCACCCTGCTCATTGGCAGTCACTTTCTTTGCGCTCTCAAGCAAGCTCATGAAGTCGTTAGGTCTGTTAGGGTGGTCAGGATTGGTAAAATCATTGATCTTTGTCCATCCCTTAATGATAGCACTGGGCGTCAAGCTGTCATCCGCCTTGAATACATGCCCCTTGCTTCGTTCCCACCGGAGTTTTGCTACGTGCCCGCCGCCAACCTCATAGATCCCACCAGACTCGGTGGTGTTAGAGTCGTGGGTAAGAACGGCGACCAAGGGGACAACCCAGTCGGGTTTCAAGTTCTCAAGGACCTCCGGAGGCATGATCGTCTGCGTCAACCGCGATGCGGCAATGGGTGCAATTGCATTGACGATGATGTTGTATTTCGCACCCTCATGGGCAAGAGTCTCCGAGAAGCCGACCATACCGAGCTTTGCAGCTGTAGAAAACCCCGTCAGCACACGATAAAACGCCTACTCAACCCGAACCTTAAACTTACCAGAGTAATTTGTCTGCCCAAAGCTTCCAAACAGTCCCGCTGCGGAAGTCGTGTTGATTATCCTTCCATACTTCTGCTTCCTCATTATCGGCCAAGCAGCTTTCGCACACTATCCCTTCCCCATTAGCTTCCATTTCTCCATATACTCCTCGGGTACTCACCTTATAACTACCCTCTACATGCACCTTCATAATCAAATCCCAATCCGCCTGCTTCTGGTTCTTAAACGAGATATCCCTCAGAATCCCCGCGTTATTGAGCAGGATGTGAACAGTCCCGAACGCCTGCACCGCCGTCGCGATGATCTTCTCACCATACTCGACCGAATCGTAATTGGCAACAGCTTTCCCGCCGGCCGCCTTGATCTCGTTGACTACCAGATCCGCAGCCTTTACCGCACACAGTCAGCACGACGATCCTTGGTTTTGTGTATGAGGTGGTGGTGGTTACCTTTGTGTCTTTTCCCTCGCCCTTGAATGATCCTCCCAAGTCATTGACGACGACGCTGGCGCCCCGCGACGCAAAGAATAGCGCGTACGCCCTGCCGAGGCCCCCGCCGGCTCCGGTTACGACGACGACTTTGCCGTCGAAGCGCAGTGTATTTGGTGAGCTCATGGTTACTATGTATGTATGGTGCGAGTAGGTAATAAAAACAAAACGCGTAGAAATGGCAATGTACACGGAGGGACTGGGTTGTGTGGTGGACGTAGAGTGAGTAAGGGAGAAGAAGGAGGAGGTTGTCGGTCAAGTATTTGAGGCAGGTGGCATGTGAGCTGATATTCCCTCGTTCACGGTTTAGCTGCGGCCCAACAGCATATGACGACGAGCTCGGGCTAGTCACGGATATAAACAGAGCCGAGGTCGAGGTCGTGATTGCACATGCTACATTGAGAGGTAAGCAATACCACGTGACGGAGCATACTGGGGAAGAGGGAGGGAGCAGTGTGAGTATCGGTCTGCGAATTCGGTATTTGATCTGTTATTGATTACTTCTCACAACAGGCGAAATACCGAGGTTCTGTCAGTTCATAGAGGCTCACTCGCATGTACTCATGTGGTTTGGATCTGGGGAAACTGGGGAAACTGGGGAAACCGTTCTTTTGTTCAGGGCGCACTTATGTTTACGGAGAAGGCTCAAGAGAGTAAATGGTCAACCTTGGAACGCATAAAATTTATCATTGAGTGCCATAATACATCAAAACAACAAGAAAAACGCTATACAAGAACAGGTATTGAACACGGCATAAAAAAAGCAAACCCCCAAACCCAATCATTTACTCTACAGCTTAGCCAACAGAGTTTGTCCCTTCTTCAACTGCTCCACCGCTTCCGCAACCATCTCATCCACAATCGCCTTCGCGGGCTTCTTCTCATTAATCACAGCTGCAACCTTGCCCATCAAAAACGGACGCGCATTATCCATAGTCTCATCGTCCAACTGATCTGCATCATCTAGCTTCTGAATCTCGAACTCGACCGGGATAACACCCTTCTTCGTCAACTCGACGATTTCATCGCGACGCTCCGTCTCCCAGTGCTCAATGAACGGGTTATTCCTGACTCTCAGGGGACGACCTGTGAAGATGGTGGTGCGGATAGTATCATCGAAGCCTGCGGTGCGAACCGCCTCCTGGTGGATCTTGGGGGCACCCGCCTCGTCGGCCAGGATAAACCGGGTGCCAACCCAGACAGCGGACGCGCCCATCATGAGCGACGCAGCGAGGGACTTTCCATTATAGATACCGCCTGCAGCAACAACCTGGACGGGGTTGCCAGTGAGGGGAGACTTGTTATCCTTTACGAGGTCGACGACAGCGGGGATGAGGATAGATGTTGGGACGTCACCAGTGTGTCCACCTCCCTCACCTCCCTGTGCACAGATGATGTCGACGCCTGCCTCGATACACTTTGCGACGTGCTTGGGGTGTCCGATCATGTTCATGTATACGATTCCGGCCTTGTGGAGGCGGTCGACGATGGATTTGGGTGGGACGCCGACGGCAGACACGAACAGCTTCGCACCGGATTCAATGATGATGTCGACGAGTTCGCTGAGCTTGCCCTTGGTGTAGTCGTAGTTGGTTGCACGCGCGCCGGCACCGAGTTTAGGGATGAGGAGGTCGACACCGAAGGGGGCGTTCTTATCATTGAGGTAAGACTTGAGCTCGGCGATCTGGATGAAAGTAGGTATATTAGAAGCTGAAGCGCGGGAGATGTATAATGTGGACTGTTCACCTGCTCTCTTAGCATGTCGGGGGAGTAACCAAGACCGCCAATAACACCGATGCCACCAGCATTGGTAACTGCTGCAGCGAGCTTAGGACCAGCTGCAACGTTCATACCCGCCAAAGCGATCGGGTGCTGGATCTTAAACAGCTTGGTAAAGTCGGTGGCGATAGCTATAGAACATTAGACAAAAGGAGGTTTAGGCGCTGAGAATGGGAGGTCCAACTCACGTCCAGACATCTTGTCGGTGGATATATGGTATTGTTATGTGGAAGGAATTTGGATACTCCAAGGACGATTGTATTTAGTGAGAGGAGCTGAAAAATCAAATGGGCTCCCATGGAGAGTGGGGCGAGGAAGGACTTTAAAGCTAGGATTCGCATGTGCGGCCACACTCGGAAGCCGAGGCATTTTGCACGCATCACGGTACACGAGGTGATCGGTAATACATGCGCATCACATAGCAAGCACATATTGACGACGCTTGAGATTGAGTAATTTCACGCCAAATCCACACCAGATTCCCGCGTACTTCTGTTTAATTATTCATTCTCTTCATTCTAGACAAACCGAACAAACAAATCCATGATATACACATTAACAAAGAACGCCCCCAAAGCTCAAATCCCCTAATCTCTTATTCCAGCAGATTCGGCATCTGCAATCCACGGATTAAGACAAAAGTATTCCCATTCACCGCAATATCACCAACTTTTTCCCCAAAATTCACCACCCGTCCACCCTCAACGTGAAAGATGCGCAACCTCTTCTCGTCACTGTCACCCTGATTATTCAAGTTCGTAACCTGTAGATTCTTCGCCGCCAAATCGAGGACTCTTCCAACGCTCCAATCCTGCACAAGAATCATCAGCACTGTCTCTCAGCGCGCACGATACAAGAACCGCAACATACCTTCGAGTACCAAAATGTGCCCTTCGGAATCTTTGCCGTAGTCGTCCTTGCCTCCGCCTCCACATACAAGTAGACGCGCTTTTCCGGAGGAACTTTCTCGTCGCCCTTCGCCTCCTTCTTCATCTTCATCACAGCAACGACACTACTATTCCCCGCCGGTTTGTGAAGCTTGGAGAACATGCCACCACCACCTCCGCCGGCGGCACCGCCAGAACTACTCGTCTTTTCAGCCCACGACGCCTTAAACCGTTGCAACGCATCCTTCGCCTTTGCCTGCGCGAGCACGGTTGCGGGTGCAGGCGGTGGTTTGCAGTCGTGTGCATCCTGCAATCGATGTACGAGACAGTACTGCTTCCGGCACGTCGGACAGTTGACGCCCGGGTGTGTTGGCGTATTGATGGTGGTTTTGCATTTATTGGCGGCGCACGGGGCGGCGAGGAGGCTTTGTAGGCGCTTTTGGTTGGAGGTGGCGGGGGACGGCGTGGGGCGGAGGGAGGAGAGCCACGAACCGGCCTTTTTGCAGCTGTGCGATGTTTCGGTGCGGTGGTCGAGGCAGAAGGTTCTGTAGATCTGCTGTTAGGAATGCGGAGAAGGGGGAGGTGGTGGAGCTAGGTACCCTTTACACGACTCGCAAACGAAGGGGAGGAAGTCGAGCTGCTTGCAGGTGTCGATGTCGCAGTGCGAACCAATCCCGGCTACGTCGGCGTTCCTGAGGATTTCATCGCGCTCTTGTTGTGTGGCCATTTGTAGCTTAATGCGTAGTCAGGCTCCTCTGCAGGATAAAATCTAGCTTCAACGAAGAGAGGTGATGAGGATCAGATGAAGGGAGGGGAGTAAGGACTGTGTCGAGCTTTTGTTTGCGTTGCGCAGCCTTCCTCGAGAGGCTGAGGTGGGGGCTCGCGGGGGACTCGCGTCCGTATGGACAGGTAAGCAATGTCCAAGCCGGCATCTTCTGGAAGAATCGAGAGAGAGGCTCTGGCAGGTAATCCACAGCATCAAAATAAGACTGACATCCGAAGATTGAATTACCCGGTAACAGCCTTCGCGGTGTGAGAAGGATTGAATGTGAGCCGATTGGAACACCGCAGGTACCAACTGCCAAGCTGTGTCACTTCCTGCCGATCACTAGACAGCACTCGTATTGGGACTCGTGAAGACGAAAGTTCGGGAGCTTTTTCGGAAAATGTTGGTAAAGACGGAAGGAAGTGAGTGTGTGCTTTTTAGTGGTTCAATATGGCGGAGAAATGTGTTGAGACGTTTTCAGCGATTCACTGAGCATTTTCTCAGCTGGAAGTGAACCGTTCGAGAGGTGGACTCAAAGATATACAGACAAATTCCTAGTCTCTACAATACTTCCAGAGAGCTCTGCAGCTTGATTTGCCTCTACGAGTGGGATTAATCAAAGTATTGGTAGGCAGGAACGGCCCAAAAGCACTGACGATAGTACGTTCACAGCCGGCTGTCATACCCTAACATGTACTACAAATGCAAATTGTTTTTGTTTTGTTTTGTTCTTTATTATTATTAAAAAGCACCGGGTATCATCTCTCCTCCCTCTCCTCTCCTCCTCCCCTTCTCTCCCCTCCACTCTACTCCCGAGTTATTGAGTTGCGGAGCTTGTGACCACTGTGTGAAGGGTTCGGCGTGCTATGTGCTCTTGGGAGAAGGCTGTCTGTAGAAGACTTGGATTCGAGTCTCTTGAGGGAACCACGATAAATAGGTCCACTTTCGACATCTTTGCAGAGATCCGAGAAAAAAACCATCAAACTATTTAGGTATCTGATGCGCTGTGAGAAAGTCCAAAAGCGATCCTTCTGGTCTGTAGAATCATATCGCACAGGCGGAACCCATGAGCTTTCCATCGCTTCCGATATCGAACTCTACCACTCGTACTTATACTAAGAGACAAGAACAAATATGACATGTGCGTCTTGTAGTATCTTTGTAGTACCTTGCCAAAGTAGATAGTTCGCACAGTGGGGAAGGTGACGGCTTCTCGTGAAAATACGGTAGTGCATTGACTATGACTTCGATTGTTTTCCGTCCCGTCAATGAGGTGCTTTGCTAGTCTGATCTCCAACCGCCGCAGAAGCCCTCCCTTCCTGTTTCCTGCAGTCGCACCCGTTCGAGATGTTTTCATATGGTGCAGGCTGAGGAGACGTGTAAGGAGCAATCGGTGTTCTGAACGTTTTCCATGGGACCAGGATCACCAAATCTACCGCGGCCGACAAATTGTGCCCGTTGAAGAAAAGAGAACAGACGCCAATATAATTTTTCGGCGCGTGCGCAAGGGCTCGGTAGAACGGACTCGGCGCAGTTTGCGACTACCTTCTGAACCCGCAGATCGCTATGAATTGGTCTATTCCTCTGGATTTTGTTTACGTTTAGTCTTCTTCCCTGCCAAAGGTTTCGAATGGCTATCAGCCGCTGGGCGCTTCGATCTCTGTGGATGTACTATCACCAGGATAGCATTTCGAGTCTGCAGTGCTGTCTTCGGGAGATTCCCGCCGGAATATTGGCATCGCCGAGGAAAACGCGCCGATGGAACGCGTTCGTTGCGAGGATTCCGTTCAAAACGTCGGAGACCCTTCTAGAGCCGAACTCGAGATCTGCTAGAACCATCTTTATAGAACAAATGGTCAAACATTGTCCATCAAACGTCCATCTTCCTCAGCCTTGGATGAGGCCTCGTCCGTTGACTCCATAGGCTTCTACGCCGCTTTCGATCGCTTCCGACGAAGAAACGTATATATGCGTTGTGTGATCGTTTCAGTTTTAGTTGTGGTCCGCAGATGCCGTGAAGAGAAAGGTGTCATCTCTGAGCAGTGCAGACACCTCTAGATAACTTAGTGGGATTATCAGAGAAGTCCCTGAAGTCGTAGTATCTAGGACGTTGCCTTTGATCTATGGACAAGTCCCGAACATGCATCTGTATGCTCGCGGTGGATCTGTAGAACATTAGCATCGTCTAATGGACCGGCCTTTGGCACTCACATATTCTTTCGGTTTGACTTTCTCCCCATCCTCTAAAGTTGTACACTCATGACGATGGGTAATGGGATAGTGTCCACTTCGATCCCCGCGGGACCAAAGGGACATCGAAACCGTCCCTTTGGCCTTGGGAAAAGATTCACCTCGTCGTCCGAATACCCCCTCTTCGAGTCCAGCATCGTATCCGTCGAGGGAGTTCAAACTCAAACTGACAAACGATCGAGCGGTCTGTTCCGTAAGGAACCCGGGTGTACTATGAACATCGCATCGTATATTATGAAACCAAATCTATCCCTTTCCCGTCGATATAGGATGATCCGTCGTGTACGATAGCATATGAGGATGAGGAGGTATTTCCGAACCGCTGTCTCGAGCAGACCGCACTTCGATGCCACTGTGACTTCCCTCCATCTCCCAGATAGCTCAACATTCTTTCAAGCGAACAAAAAGACTTCCAAAGCTTGTGGAACATCAACTGCCGATTCAAGAACCACCCAAAGGAAAGCGCTTCCCGATGAGCCGGCTTGTTGGTGCCTGAGGTCCGCCTCATAACCTTGACGTTTCGTAGCTGCCGAACTCAGCTGCTATCATATCAAAAACCGGGTCTTCCGCAAACGGACAGAATGGGTGTTCACCTGCATATCCTACTCCTTGTTCATTGTCGACCCTGTACGATACAGTGATCCGTTGGTTGGGAGGATATCGGGAGCTCCAAATACGAACTGAAGGGCCTTTTATTCTCACCCTCGAACTAGTGATATTGGCACGAGACGTGCTCGGAGCCGAGACCGTATCTCCCCGGCTAAAATTGACCAGACGTCCCGTAGACTTTTTACCGCAAACCGGTGTGGCCTCGTGTCCATCACTAGGTAACATCTCGTGTTAGCTTTTAACCTCTCACATAGGTTGGAGTTGCAAGACATACCTGTCCCCCCTCCCCTCCCCAGGTAGCCAGGGGAGGTGAAGAAAAAAGAACCTGGCTCAATAAGGAAGCAACGCTTCTTGTAATCCCAGAAGAAAACTCAAAACCCTCACTATCGGGTTGGCATAAACTGTAAGCTTGATCTGATCGGGGATGCTCACCCAACAAGATGTGCTTCTTCCGAAAAAGGAGGTCTGGAGCGTACCGATCGAGCCTATTTCACTCAACCGTAACCGCCCTCGAGTTTGTTGTGATGATGGGCTGGGCCTTGCATTGCACCAGGCAAGCAAGCGCTTAAGCATATGATGTCCAGATATTGCATCGTTTTGGCTTTTCTTCTTATCTTTTTCGGTTCTGACGCCCTATGTCTGCATCTAGAACCTACGTAGTGAGGGGTAAGGAACCAGGGCCCAGGTGCACGGAACCGATTTGACCTGACAGGTCTGCACAAGCGATCACTCACTCGGGAGTCAGAAAGGTAACGTTAACTTGGTATCTACCGTCACAATCAATTCGGGCTATGGTTCTATTGAGTTCCGCACATCCCCCCGCGAACTTTTTACCAGCATCAAACCTTCGGACACTCCCAAATTTTACCATTAAGCACCTCCCCTAGCCCATCGTCAGCTCTCTTCCTGCACCAACCCAAACTGCGAATTATAGATCATTGGATTCCTCGTCAACGCCCTACTAACCGGAGACGCCGCTGTCCAAATCCATTAGCTCTCTGCCCTCCTCTGTCCCTGACAAGTAAACACCTACGTATAGCCAACTTCTCTCCACTCCCATCACTCCATTGCTTCCTATGACCCTGCTGCGCTCTAAAATTCAACGGACTAACGGTCTGTCGCTTCACTCCGTCACTGCGTGAACTCTGGCTCCGGACCAGACTCAAAAAGTCATCGAGAACGTCGTGGGAGGGGCCGGGACTGTACGCCCCATCAGCTCTCGTCCCCCCAACCCAGGTAGTGCAGTGATCATACCTATAGAGCCTCACCATCTGCTCGCCACCCTCTCCCTCCGCAATCTCGGCGATGCTCCCGCTCCTGCTGCTCCGTCCCGGTCGCGGGGCGGGACTGGGTGTTCGCGGCATCGGTATCACGCCGCGTTGCGGGAGGTAGCTACTAGGGATGCGGAGGGGCTTTGGCGCGAATACGGGGACGGGGGAGGGGGAGGATGTGGATGGTCTTGGTGGTGGCGGCATTGCAGATGATGAACTTGACGTCGGGACAGGGGAGGACGGCGACGGGGACGGCGACATCGCTGCAAGTGTAGTGGTGGCTTGTTAGAGTAGGTGTAAGTGAGCTGTCTGCTATATTTATTGATCAGGCCGGCTTGTGGTTTGGCTGTATGAAGTGGTATGTTAAGTGAGCTGAGTGCTACGCGGTGGCGATGGTCGGCGGTGGGATATATGGAGTGGGCAGGGCAGAGCTGAAGCAGGAACCGCAGGGTACTTAAGCTTGTCGGAACCGAAGGAAAAGGAAGCTAGCTATTCAAGCCCTATCTTGGAAGGTGCCTGCCCCTGGTGCACGTGCCTCTTGTGCCGAGCTGTGACAGCGTGCGCACTCTACTTGGTACAGAACCCCATAGAACTGCGAACACGTCCCCAAGCTTGATATCCCCAGATTGTCTGCAGAAAGCCTCACGTAACCCCAGATTTCCACCCATTTAGCCGCCGTTGGACTGCAACGTAAGGCGGTGAGGCTGTAGAGTGTGGGCAGTGCGCTATCGTCTGATTCGTGTCTGCTCTTCTTACTAAGGAGGCTTCTTGCCGCTTGTTGTCGGCACCTGTCATGCGTGCTAAGCAGCGCTCCTCTAGATCGCATAGCATAGCCTTCGATAGCAATAAGTACAGAACCCATCTGAGTGAGACAGCATGATCAGCTCTATTGGCCTCCCCCAATCACGGAGCGTCCCGCTCCAAATGCCCCCAATATAAAGGATATTTTCTACATAAAATCCAATGATATGGATCCCCCCCATCCTAAACCCACCCATTCATGGCAGAGGAGAAAGGAAAAGTGAAAGATGCAGCACACGGGTTACTGTACACCACAACGAATGAGAAACACGAAAAAGTAAAACAAAAACGCCGCGCCATGGTGAAAATGCTACATGCCCGACAAAAATCCGGGTACACCAAAGATGAACAAACAAAGCCCCCAGAAGAATGCTAAAGAGACGGGAAAAACAGCCATGATTCTTGTGGCTAGAAACCCATAAATTTTTCTTCTTCTACGTCTTTACCAGTATCTTCCTAAATCGCCGTCCCAAATCATGGTGATGCCCGCCACTAGTTTGCCCTCTAGACGATGAGCTGTCGAAGTTTCCTCGCAATGCGCCATCATCCTTGCTCAAGCGTACTCCACTTGCAATTAATGCCCTCTCTTCAGCAAACGCATTTCTCCTCACCTGACGCTTCTCCTCGATTGTTTCCTGGCTGAGATGGCCGAATCCATTTCGTCTTCTATAGCATGCCTCGATCAGCGCACCGGCATCAATGAGACTCCGCGGTATGGTCTGAACGACTTGAAAGATCTCCATAGGATCATGGACTGATCTAATTTGCGATTCGCCCGTTTTGAAAACCGTCAGAGCAATGCGGAAGAGTGTCTTTGAGCCTTCACTGTAGAAAGATCAATATCATAGTTTAAGAAACCCTGCGTGGCCATGGGGAGGTGAGTCCATACTAGAAGAGGCAGTCCCAAACTCGCAGGGTAGTCTCAATAGGAAGAGATCCAATAAAGCCGCTCATGAACCAGGATGATGTGCATAGCGTGACGGGAGGTAGCTTAGTCGAGTTCAGTTCTACTTCACTTCCATCCAGGCCTCCACCAATCTTAGCCCAGATTTGCGGAAGGCTATCCCGAACACTTATCATGAGGACCTGCAGATTAATAAGTCTTGCTCAACAGGAAAGAAGCATGGTAAGAGCACTCACCCATTGATCAACGCTACTGCCTTCGAGGTTTAACTCATGAGTCCCCGGAAGATGCGTGTGCGTGAGGATATACAGCATCCAGAATGTCTTTTCCTCGGGCATAAACAGGAGCAGTAGTCCAGCCAAAAAGTTCAGACTCTGGCAGTATCCAACTTTTGGTACATATGATGCAAACGCAGTTAATACCCGCCTAAGCTGCTGTACTATCACAGTCTCGTATTGTTTCTCCTGTAACTTTGATAGACGTGTCATGCCGGGAGGTGGATCTGGCTTGTATTTGATATTATCTGGAAACGTCCGATGTAAATCGCGCTCAATGAGCTCTGCATCTGGGGGAGGTGGACCCTGGTTCACTATCTCGTCGTACTTCCCAGGATATTTATTGAGGTATTTTTGACCACCCGCATACCAAAACCAGGCAGCTCCCCTCCATTCTGGTGGTATTCCTTTGCGTACATATCGCTTGATTTTGGCAGACTTTGGCGGGAACCTTACTGGACCTCCTTCTCCTGGGGTTAATCCGGATTCGCGAAGGAGCTGATCCCACTTTTTCCGCCGCCTGTCAAGAGTCTCATTATACCGAGCTTCCCATTCTTCATATTCTGCCAGCGATATGAACTGGGTCTGTTTCTTGAATCTGCGGTACCTTCAACATTAAATTCGTACAAGAATGTGTAGTGATATAACTTACCCATATCGATCTCTCGGCTCAATAGGAGGTGGTGGTTCTGACTTATCTGGAACATCCTCCATCGGTAGGCCTGGCTCCTCTGGACTGGGTCTCACTGTATCACTAACTGGTACAGAACTCAGAATCATCTCCTCATTAATTTCCCCTGAAGCACCGGTCGCGTCGGGAGCCTCGGCGACAGATGGTTCATTTGGTTCAGCTGATTCGCCTGGCGGGTGGTGTATCGTTGGATCCACATTAACAGGCTGCTGGGCATTAAGCAAATCATTCCCTTCCTGCATATCCAGTTCCTCCTGTAGTCGATCCTCCTGGGCTGAATACCGTGACCTCACGTCCGACGACGTATCCCCTTCAAGTGCTGAATCTCCTCTCGTCCTGTACGCGTATCCTCCATCGGAATAAGTCGGCCCCCCTAAAACCGAATCACCCTTGCTTCGCCGATATTCCGACTCCATTCCTGACGCGTACATGTCATCTTCATCCGTGTCTGATCCATACATCCCTATTGCCTCGTCCACTGTCATCGCATTGCTACTCTCTGTTAGAGTCTCGGACGTCGTTGTAAAACTACTAGATCGGTTCAGATCGGATGTAGAAAGTGCTGAACGGAATAACGCCTGAATCTCCTCTGCATTGCCAGGGGGCGGCCCGAACGAGCTATGGGGAGAGTTGTTTACGCTATTCGCTGTGGAGAACGGGGGTTGTGGGTGGTAAGGATGACTTCTCAGAGGCTCGCGGTGGAATGGTCGATGGAAGTTGTTATGGTGCTGCCGATTTTCAAACAGGTCAGGCGCTGAGCTTGCCAGGTTTGTAGGTAAGCCAGGTGGAGATATCCTATGCTGACTGCGCCCATGCGCCAGTGCTTGATGTGGTTGTGAGGCAGCAGAATGCGAACCTGTGGTAAATCCTCGTTCCCTGGAGATGTTGCTAAATGCAAGGGGCATTTTCAGCCCTGGCGGGGGTGGTGGTCGGTTTTGCGGCATCGAAGGGTGTGGTGGATGTACGTCGTTGCGACTACCAGGCCTACTTCCCGTCCTACTTCCAGGCCTGCTCCCAGGTCTACTACCCCCACCACCCTTAATTATCCGCTTTCCTTGAGGAGAAGGTCGGCTCGGTAATCCAACGATCCCTCTCTCCATGCTTTTCTGCCGAATCAACCTGTTTCCACCTTGTCCGGCTTCGTATGGGATCCTGCCGTTAGCATCCCAAGCTTTGATGTTTGAATTGCTGCGCTGACGGTGGTGTGATCGGCCCGGTCTTCCGCCAGGACCTCGTTGCGACTGCCCTAGCTCAGGGACAGAAGACATTCGCCTCACACCCAGCACCGCCCGACTAACTTGCGGTGGCCGATTATGCTTCTGCAGTAGAGGTCGCGGTTGGTGCACAACAAAGTCAAGTTCGTCTTCAGGTCGATAGGGAGCGTATGAGTGTTGTTGCTGGTGCCGCGGAGGTGATGAATGCTTCCGTTGACGTTGTTGTGGCGGTTGCCGTAATCCCTCGTCTAACAAAGACTCCATTGGCGGTTCTACACTTGAAGTAGTCATCATGGTGGTTCAAACCCGAGATACTCCAGTCTCGGCAGCGAGAAAGTATTGTGCTCAAGAGATGGAAACGCCGCCAGTGTGATGCATCCAACAAATGGGCGGTTGAAGGAAAAGAGCAGCGTGCAAAAATTGGAAATGCAAAGAAGGGTGCAGTAGCAAGCAGGTTGTGAAAGAGAGTAGTAGCTGTTGGTATGTCGGAATTGAGCTGTTGGTTCTCCTGAACAAAACTAGACAACGACAGATCCGAGCGGGTAGAATATATTAGAGGGCCCGTATCATGCTCGGGCGAGGTTTCTGAGACGGCAGGTGTAGAGAGGGGTTGAATTGAGGAGTCCGTGAATTATAGCAGAAGTTGACGACAGAAAAGTTGGAATGTTTAATGTGCAATAACTGCAACAATCTGCAATGCAATATCAATGTTGCGGCAGCCAGCCGGTGGTAAGTTTGTTTTTCGGTAATACCGTAATCCTCCAGCGGATCAGAGGGGAGCTGTAAGATCTAAAGATACTGCGGCATCGGGAACGAGAGAGGTTGTAGGAAGTAGAGCATGCGCAGTCAGTACCAGTACGTACTGTAGATGTCGAATTCAGTGCAGAAGTAAAAAAGGAATGTGCTAAAAGCATGTACTCTATGCACAGTAGGCAAGAGTAAGCACCTAAAGCAAGAAACAACGGTGCCTGATGCTTGGTGGATAGGAACAACAACGCAACTGCAACAAACAGAGGACGAGCGAAGAGTGAACAAGAGCAGCACAGCAGGGCACAACTCAAAAGCACAAGCTGCTGCTGCAAAGAAAGACCGACCGCCAGACTTTAGACGGCCGCCAGCCCAATAGCAGACAAGATGACAAGACAAAACAGGAGGAGGAATTCCTGGAATTCCCAATTGGGCGCAAATGAAAGTCAAAGCACCACCTCCTGCGCACCAGCAGTAGTGCCGCATTAAATTATTTACTAACTACAGTAGTTGGCGAATAAGTAATAATAAGAAATTATCTACGAGAAATGAGAAAATCGAGAGCCACTCCACTGGGACTTATTCAATATGCTGGGAAAATAATCCCAGTTCGAACGTGTGATTGCTCCCCTGGCGCGGACCCGAGTAATTTCATTAAGCTGCTAAGTCTACGAGGTTAGACTCCGGACTCCGTGACGATTGGGAATGGTTTACGTGAGAAGGAATTGGGACTGATCTCGTAACCACTAGCATTATGAAATTGTGGATGGCATCGTATCTGCTATGTGCATTTGAAATCGTGCTGCCTGCCGTTAGTGATACAGACGCGAGACATTTCGCGGACCGCTCTAAGTAGATAAAGTTCCTAAAAGACGCACGTTGCTGCCGCAGATGTAGGTACTTTTTTATTTCCCCTGCGTTCGTTGGTTGGTTGTGGAACGCCCAATGTCACCAAGACGTGCATTGCAGGTTGAAGCAATGAAGCGGAAAGACATCTCCGCATCTCACTGGAGGAAGGAGAAGAGGTCACCGGTTTTGACCCCCTTCCAACACGGCTTGACATCCCATGCTGCAGCATCAATGGTACCCCGGATGAGTCTTTGGTCAAACCCATCCTTCTTGGTGGCTCGAGAATCTAACCACAGCTGTCGGGACGTACATCAATTGAACATAAATGCGGAAAGCTTCCACCGTGTCGAGATTATCAGAAGTAACGCCACGCATTCCATCCCTTTATATCATGAATTCCCCACAGAACACACTTCACTTGTATCTGGATATTCCTCCGAGAGTTTCACTAAAAATTCTCATGCATCACATTCAAAAATGTTAATATCTGACGAATGATCATTGTATCCCATCGATTCTGACTTTCTGACGTCAGTATCTTCGTGCACAAGCGGTTAAGAATAAAAAAGTACGAATAAAAAAAATACAAATCACATCACACCCCCGAAAACCCAGGTACGGTACTATGTTCACTACTATTTTAGGCCTATATTCATAAAAGTAAGTTGAATTCGGTGATGAGCCAAACTGATTTGTCGTCGTGCCAAATTTTCGTGCAACTCCACAACAGAACTTACCCCTCACGACAACAACTCCCATCCCAACCTTATCAACGCAACCTTATCAACGCAACTGCAACACAAAAAGAATTGCCTTACTCGCCGTAAATCTATGGTTTAATTGGTGGGGCACAATTTTACGCACTCCATTTTAATCTTGGGGTAGCACTGGTGCAGGTATTAAACTTCAAACCCGCACGATATATACGCCAAGCCATATCAGACGTACAGCGATAGCCCTAACCCTGATATTGCGGCTGTTGCCATGTTCAATAAACATGTGCTCTCACTCAACGCTATTCTTACCCCTGCCATCGCCCCTGTCACCAACCCAGCCTTTTTTCAACAATTCGTGCATCGCTAAAATGATGGATGAAGGACCAACCCCAACAACCGAGAGTTCGGCAAAAAAGAAAGTGAAACAACTTGCGGGAATAACCTCATCCCGTCTTACGTCACACAGTATAGACGGAGCAAAATTTCAACGGATTTGCAGCAAACTTACACCAATACGAATGCCCAGAAGCCTCCTTACAGCTCTATTTCGCATACTGCTTGGTCCACTCCTTCGCCGTCTTCTCGAAGCTAGCCTTCCTGTTCTTATATTCATCGGCGATGGAATTCTCAACAGCATCCTCCCTATTATAAATCATACATATTGTCAGTTTCGGATCCTAAGTATCGAACTTATAGTATTTACGATAAACATACGGATTCGGTTCGAGTAGCAGCCCTCTAGCCATCTCCAGCACCGCGTTAATCTTGCAGCTCGGCTTCCACGCATCGCTGCGGAGGATCCCAAGACACATGCTTCCCTTGTCGTCATTCGAGACATTCGGATGGTAGATCTTCGTCTGAAACGAGAGGATTGGAGGCTTGAAAGGATAGTTGTCGGGTAGTGTCAAGAGGAGCTTGAAGGTTCCGCCCTATATCACAGCCTTATCAGCAACGCATCGGACCGTCGCGTGGCAGGAGAAACAAACCGCATATGGCGATTCCTTAGGACCCGTAAGCTCGATGTTCCATTTGAACATGTTGCTGTCTATGGGCTGGATGCTGACGCCCTCAAGCGGGTTGGATTGGATCTCTGCATATTCCTGTTCCGTCGTTAGCTCCGCTGTACTGCTGAAATAAGTAAAAACATACGCGCGAGATGCGCTTCTGAGCGTTCGCCATGGTTCGAGAGTTGAGTGAAAAGTTTGTTGGTTGGTATTTAGTTGACCCCGCAATCCAGAGGTTGAACACGAAGCTGTGTGGGGTTGCTCTTAGCTTTAGCTTCAGGGTCTAGGTTTTGTCTTGGCACTCGTCATGATAGATCACCCGAATAGTGAATGAAGCTTCTGAAAGCGGCAGCCCCTTCCACATCAAAGACGCCACTTTCAGTGTGACATCAAACTCTTTTCGTGTCTACTAGAAGCGGTCACCCAAATTTCAATATCACGCCTAAAAGATAGTTCCATGAGAAGCACAGCGCCACAGAAGAGGAAGTCTATTTACAACCGTCCACAGCTGGACAACTCTTCATTTCGCCTTCACACAAGAGATCTCCTAGGTCGTGGAAGCTGCCCCAGGCAGACTGCGCGGTAAAATTTGCATATTCTTATGGTACCCTCCAGGGTTTTGGAAACTAACACCCAATCTTGCACGGTAGGTTTCCTTTTCTCCCTATCCAGCGTATGTATATACCTATACCAGTACATAACGACCTAGTACTAAGCGCTATAGTAGTTCGCTCTTCAGTAGGCGGCCTTGGGATCGGGCGTGTACATGGAGTATGCATGCGGTCTGCAAAGGAGTGGGGGCCTTTGCGTACGCTCACGAAGCGTGAGAGCTCTGGATTTGACCACAGACAGAAAGCTTGTATACCAACTCCACGTGCGAAACCGGCGCGCTAGAGGAGCTTATTTGGACAACAACTTTCCAGCGAATCTTCAGCTCCCATTGGTTAGGTTAACGTCAAGTTCAACAGATCCTGGTTCTCGATTGGCTAGATTAATCGGCATCAGGAATACGAAGTACAACGAGAGCATGTAAGGACATTGGCGCATGCTCATGAATATAAGAGGTATCCAATCAATGACTTCGTGGGGGTATCATATGTACTACAACATCTTTGTAGTGTACGATGCGATTCTGGAGGCAAATTGGCTTCATCCATCCTACAGCTCTAGTAAAGATGTGGAAGGTGTGTTTAAATCGCATCAAGTCACGAATATTGTTTGCTTCAAGCTCAAATCGCGTGACTAGGATTCTCCATCTTAGCCCCGCCACTGGCGGTGATTGCCGAATCCATAGCATCGACCTGACTCGGCGGGTTTCACTTCGGCGGATTTTCAAAAAATTTGAGCCCTAACGGCCCATACCCATTTCATCGTTCCCGAGGCAGAGATTTGCAAATCCTGAAACCGCACCATCCGAACTACGGGAACATCCAGCCTGCTTCTAATGCCGTTTTCTGACATGTCACCTTTCGATCGCGGTATGTGCACCGAGTACTCATCATATCGTACATCGGTGAGTTGCAAGGGAAGAGATTTTGACGTCCCCGAACCCGAGTCCAGTTTCCCGGAAAAAGTATTCCAGCCCCTTATTTGTGGTCCCTATTTTGATAGCGCACTTCTACAATTTCGCTTCAGCCTTTCGCCTTATCCTTTACCTGAGATGTCAGACTTCAAAGTGTGGGAAGTTTCCAAACACCACCGAAAGTTCAAGGGATGTCTTCGAACCCCCCACCCAACATACGGTCCTTTATGCAGAACAATTTACGTATTTCCCGTCACCAACTAGTTACGCCTCTCTCTAGTTGATGATTCTGATCCCTATCGCTGTGATCGAGGATGCAGACTTCACTTTATCCCACGTACGTAATGCCAAACCTTGAAACAATAGAAGTGATCAAGCAGCTCTCCAGATGAAAAAAACCAACCCCTCAAGCGTTATCATAACATAATGCTCGAAGAACCAAATTCCGTGTTTGTGTTGTACTCCCAAATTCCTATTCCGGCGCGACGCGATTTGGCTTCTCCATAGGGTTTTCTGCAACCATTGAAGAAAAACTGGTAATCGCAGGGGTACGGTATCTTCTGTGCGTAGTGACAACCATCGACAGTGCTCAGTAAGTTTCATTCATCTTTCCTTGTCTGCTACTCTCATTTGCTACGCCGTCCACGCCGCCGTTTCCATCAGCCCCCACCTCCGCCGGCGGGCATCGTATCCCTAATACCTATTTCCAATATACCCTTCGCAAACATCACCCGTCCAAGATTCCACACGGTGCCAACTATTGCCTTCGTTATATCTGAAGTCGCTGCAAACAACTGGATCATCTGTATCGCATGGCACCAAAACCAAAAGCAGGTGGCTGAAATTTGGCTTGAGATTCTCTATGGTAACCAAGCCATAGAGGAAAAGGTTCTGCGCAGTGTTAGCAGCGTTGGAGTGACGGACATCTTCGGCGAGCATACGGTACATCCTTCTACCAAACATTCCGGAAACCACCAGTCTTCGCTCTGGTGATCTTGTGGAATTCGTAAAGCAATGTTTCTAAGCGGCCTGACTGGCCTAAGTTGTGACGGTCCGCGGGTGTCTCCAGGCCGGCCGAGACTACACCGAAGGCGGCCTTTCAGACAGCCGGATCCGGCCAGCCTGCAAGTATCGATAAGCCTGGCTTAGTAACACCGCCTCCAAAACTGTGACTCCAGCTCAAGGTCTGGCCTTTTGGCAGATATCCCAACCATCCTTCTTGGATAATAGTCTTCTGGGGCCAGCCGGTGCCCTGCGGCCTGCAGGCAACCATGGGGGCAAGGCACGGTGTCGCTTTAGACCGCCCATAATTTTGACAGCCGACCAATCCGCCAACTCCTATAAATATGTATCTGGCGGTCCCTTAATCTTTGGCACTATCTGTGAATACCTGCAAATACCCGCGGGTATCTACAAATATCTAGCGCACACCAAGGACCAGGGACTCAATATAAGAGATACATTTTCCACACAGCAGAGAATATTGCAGAAGTATGGAGATATATTTAGGCCGGTAGGCATTCCGACCGGGTTCGGCTTGTAATCTCAGCACCCACTGCTCGTGCCTACAGATTGATTTTACTGAGCAGAGCCAGCCATTCATAAACAGGCCTGGCAGGGCCCGGGGACGACCCAGGCCGGTCCGGCCTGGGCAATGCTAAAACCATCTGACCCCATTGCGTCTTGAGTCATCCAGAGAGGCGAGATGCGGGGGAGCTGGGGTCCCATGGATGACTGTCAGTGACCACATCCGTAGGAACCGAGATGTCAGGCTCATATCTCCACCGGTTCTATTCCAGGATTCGGTTGGTTGGTATCTAATTTCGCTTCGTGCCGTCAAACCGAGATGTAAGGTCTCCAAGAATCACCAGAGCATCCGAAACAATGCAGTTCGCGATTGCGTCGTGCCAACTGCCCTGTGATTCTCAAATCCCGAACACCAAATGGTGAGTCCGGTACTTAGACAGACGGTTGAGACTCCTGGGGCCTGTCTGTACAGATCTAACTTCGTAACTCCCCGCCTACGGCAGCGATGTGGAGAGAAGATCGTATCATGACCACGATTGACGGACTTCTCGTCGAAGCTTGAAATCCAGGTATTGAATTCTCGTTGGTTCGAACATTGGAGTCAAGACCTGGTCCTTGTTGTCGCAGAGAGATTAAGATCACGACCTTCAGAGAGGGCTTGAAACTCCTTGAGTGTTTGGTCCTGGGGGGCGGGTCGTGGCGTTTGGTCCTGTCGTTGGTACTGTCGCATGAGCGGTGGGTGATGGGGTATCGGTTGAGGGAGACAAGATGACGACAGGCGCGCTACTCGTACTTCCTATGTGCAAGATCTTTTAACAAAGCATGAATTCATATCGTCTCGTGCCCAGCGAGACAATAATTCACATTCAGGGCTTCCCAACAACCAAAGGAGCAGACGATCTTTTCCTTAATTATTGTACTGGGCCAAAAAAAAGGGTAAAAATATACGACGATTGCATCCATCGGGAATCGAACCCGAGCCACTTGCTTGGAAGGCAAGTATGATACCATTTCACCATGGAAGCGGATGGATGAAGGTTTTGGCAAAAACGCCAGTTCGCAATGGCATAATCATAAAAGAGCACTCGACGCAGGTGATTCCACCAAACAATTCTAGTTTCTGGATCCGCCCACCTAACCACTGTACTAACCAGCGTCTGAGACTATCACATAGTCTCGTGATGGCCTACTGCGTAGCCTACAGTTGTGGCTCTCACTATAGCAGGGCAATAGTGGCATAACCAATGAAGTCGATACTCTTGCAACCAGAGCAGACTTCATCACGTTACTGCACTCCTCGTATCAACGCGGGGCCTCGTAGACATCTTAACCCCAAACGACATATCGCTACGGTGTATTTATTAGCGCAACCAGCCAGCAATTGAATAGAGGCGTAAATCGGGAGCTTTCGAAATAAAGAAATTACAAAATAGTACCACGTGATACTATGAAGGCATTGTGTCCGAGTGGTTAAGGAGAGAGATTAGAAATCTCTTGGGTTCGCCCGCGCAGGTTCGAGTCCTGTCGATGTCGCCATCTTCTTTTGCTCGTTCTCCGGAGTGCTTTTATGACCACGAGGAGGCCGAAAGACATGGTGATGGTGGACGAGCCCGATGGCAGTCTCTATCTTCTCCAACGTCACCCCCCAGAGGTGCCACCCGTTCGGCTGGTTGCTGGTATGCTCATGTGAAAGGGTAGATGCAATCGGCCCGTTCTTGCAGTTGACTTGGAATAGGATATGCATGGGTGGTCGAGGCAGTGGACGGGGCTTTTTAGGTGCAATATGGTGATAATGGTGTTGTGGGGTGCGGCGGGACGCATCAATGAAACGGATGAGAACGGGATGGTAAAATGTGTGATAGGCAAGTATGTGATCCTTTCTTATGCATCTTAAAGAGTCTGGTTATGGCACCGGAGCAGGCACAATTTCATCGTCACGCAATGTATAGAAGGTACACACATCTTCAAGAACTCTATGTTGAACCAGAGCCAACGCCAATATACATAACGCCGCCTTATCTACTTTTGATCCACTTCCTATGTTGAATACGACCGTCTCCCTAACTGTCTAAAATTTCCCGCCGCCTTATCTACTTTTGATCCACTTCCTATGTTGAATACGACCGTCTCCCTAACTGTCTAAATTTTCCCGCCGCCCACGAACTAACCCCTCCAAATCGCCACCGCCATATCCACAACCTTCTTCATCTCCGCAACGTCATGCACCCTAACCACATCTGCACCACCGGCTACGCACGCGGCGACAGCACCCGCAGTACCCCATTGCCTCTCGCCCGCCACAGCAACTCCGGTAACCGTGCCCACAAACCGTTTTCGACTTGGGCCCAGCACCCATGGCAGCCCCCCACCCCTCATTTCGCTCAGACGTCTAATACACTCCAAATTCTGTTGCATCGTCTTTGCAAACCCCAGTCCCGGATCAAGTAGGATATTCCACCTCCTGATCCCCGCCTCCTCAGCAGCTTTAACGCGCGAGTCAAGTTCTGCCTTGATATCGTTGATGAGATCGTGGTACGACACCAGCGAGTTCATTGTCTCTGGTGTGCCGCGCGTGTGCATGAGAACAATGGGGACGTTAAGACCTGCGACGGTGGAGAGCATGCCTGAGTCCAGCAGGCCAGCTGAGATGTCATTAATGATGTTTGCGCCTGCCATTATGCTCTTGTGGGCGACAGAGGCCCGGTAGGTATCGACGGAGATGGGGATGTCGATGCCCGCTGCGCGGATGGCCTCAATGGCTGGTATCACGCGGCGAAGCTCTTCTTCTTCACCTACATCACGGGCTCCCGGACGAGTGCTTTGTCCGCCAATATCGATGATACTGGCGCCGGCCTCAATGAAGGAGCGTACAGTATCCAAGAGGTTGTTGTGGTTGTATTTCCCGCCATCCGAGAAGGAATCTGGCGTCAGATTTAGCACCGCCATGATGAGGGTATCTTTATTCGGATTGCTCGGATCCAGCGGTGGTGTGGTTGGTAATATTTGGACGTATGTACGTAGCGGAGGAGTTCCAGGCGGGGGAACTGGAACAGCGGCGAGGTGGTGTTTGAATGCTGTTGAAGTATGGGGATGTGCGCGGTTTGGTGCAATGTCGCAGAGGGGGCGGAGAACGAATTCGCGTTCGAGCATGGAGAGGTGAGGAATTGTTAGAGCTGGAGTGGCCATCGTGAGGGCGTCGTAGAGGAGGATATCGAGATCCACTGTCCGAGGTCCGTTGACAGTGGTCTTGACCCTGCCCATGGCGTCTTCGATGGATTTGAGTTCTTTCAAGAGGTCTTCTGGGGAGAGGGTAGTTTCAATCTATCCCCATTAATATAAATCTTGGGAAGGTGGAAGAGACAAATACCTGGCAGACGCCGTTCAAGAATGTCGGTTGGTCCGTGACGTACATCGGCGCACTTTGATAAAGACTGCTTGTCTTCTTAACCTTGAGCCCTCGTCTTTCCATCTCTACCACCGCATCATTGATATTCTTATATCGATCCCCCAGGTTACTGCCCAGAGCCACAAACACATCATGCGTCCCCCTCTTCCCCGGCGCTGCCTGCTCCAGCTCAAAAAAACTGCGCTCCCTCGTGATCTCTACTCCAGCCGCCTTCGCAAATGTCAACGCACTAGGCTTCTCCGCCCTGACAGTAACCTTCGAGACACCGCAAGTCACGCAGGCCTCCTTTGCCAACGCCGTCACGAATGCCTCCACTGTCTTGTAATCGCTCTTTTCGACATATTCCGAAACTGTATTCGTGATAGCCCTGAAATCATAACCCTTATCGAAACCCCCGACGCCCCCACCACCCTGGGTGGGTTTATGTAGTGTCAAGTTAATAATGACATTCTGCCTCTCTTCCCGCTCCCACGGATTAACACCAATGATTGTGACTAGCCTCAGATCTTTAACAAAGACCCTATCCTCGCCTTCCTTCTTTACCGTCTCCCCATCTCTTCTCCTAATGATCGAGATCCCCGCCGCATCCGCCCTCAACAGAGCGCGTGGCTTCTCAATGGAGACCTTCACCCATTCGCCGCGCAGCTCCTGCCCCAGTGCCAAGTGTGCCACATTTTCCGCCAGATGCTCCAAACTCTTGAACGCACCGTTCTCAACGAGCTTGGAGACGGACTTGCACACAGTGCCGTAGTGGATCGAGTATGGGAGGTGATCTGTCGAGCCCGCGAGAGCGACTGAGGTCTTGAGCCAGAGCGAGAGAAGGATTGGTTGTGGTTTCGGACGCTTCCAGGAATCAACGCCTGTTGTTGCTTTGCTTCTGCCGTCAGCAGGGGTACGAAAGGAAGAGTTACGAGTGGAGGGCGGGGTACAGATTTAGGGAGCGCAGAAAGATGAGGTCGCGGCCATCTTCGGAGGAGGGTGCTTCGCTCATCATGGTGGCGCTGTAAGCGCGGGAAAGGGTGAATGGTAAGGTGCTTCGGGTAGCGAGTAATGGGAGGACTGAACGACTGCGTTGGTTGGCTGCTGAAAATGCGGACAGAAATTTATTCATGTGGTTCGCCTGGCATGCAGGTGCAGATGGTGGGATGAATGCGGTTTGGAAACACTGGGATGTGAGCCGCACCTCTTCACCACTTCACCACTGCCCACTCGGCATTTTGTGAGAGAAATGGGAAAGGAAGGCACCTCAATACTTATAATAAGACTAGAAAACGATTTTTGCTACCATACTAAGGACTTATAAAGTACGTACTGTCCACATCAACGCCCAAATCTCCAACCAAGAAAAAGAAAACACCACCATAAGACGAATTAGAACCCAAACACTCGACCAACAAATTCAACCCAAATGTGCGCCTAACGATATCGAAAGCACATACAAATAACAAATTCCCATAATAACGACAATCGGCGACAACACCAGCCTACTGGTTAATTGGAGTATCATAATCCATAGCAATGTTCATTATCGGGGGCATATACTGGGAAACACTTTTCTCCCGTGTATATCAATTCCGTATTCAACCACCCCGCCATCGGTAGCAACGTACCTGTGCGCACTGTTAGTGCGGCTGCAAGGGCCGAGTTGGAGGCGATGGTCACTTACAATTTTCTTCCATCGGGATCCAAAGTGCATCCCGTGATATCTACACCGTCGCTGGCGTACGAATAGACAAATGGCATATCAACTCGTCCGCCCCTTCTCTGTCTTCGACGTTGGTCGGCTATGAGGTTTGTAATCTGCTCTAGGGGCCTCAATGAAGGAACTACAGTAGAGCCTCGAGAGAGCCTACTCCGCTCCCTTTCGCTGGGAGCGGTGGCGGCGGCTGAGGTTGGCCCGGTTGCCGTCGACGAGTTGCTCGACGTGGAAGTCCAGTGATCAGCGTACGACGGATGAATTGAATTTCTCCGCCTCGGTGGATCATGTACTCGCGGCCTGGCCCTCTCCCTTTCGATTTGCCTCTCTCGGTAGTCCCGGAGAAGGGATGGAGTCGAACCCGGTAATCCAGAACCCGCAGAGCGAAGAATCTGGGAGTGAGAGTCTGACATTAACTCGGGATGGGAGGGAAAGTATGTGCTCGGCGTTAGACTTCTTACCCTTGCGGCAAGCCATTCACTTGAATTCTCATAGACCAGGTCTGCTAGTTCATTGATCGAAGCACTTCTCTCTGCATCTGATACTGTGACATCTTCGCCATTCTCGTCGTCTTCTCGGGAATATCGCCGATTGCTGATGGGATTTCCAAGCAGACTTTGTGAGATATCCCAAGCGGAAGGCGAATCTTGGATTTCTTCAACCTCCGCTTCGACCAAATCGTCCTTCTCGGCGAGCACATCCACCACCTGTCTCCGAGTGAAATTACTTCTCGCATCTGCAATGCAGACCTTGCCACAGTGCTCGGCCCAGACCAACAGATCCCAGGGTGCCGGTGAAAACTGCACGCTACGCACGGCGCCTGGTTCCGTGAAAGCTCGAGACGAAGTAATGACCTTGACTAGCGGAGAGCAGCCGTCATCGCAAAACAGATATCTAGTGTCGAAGATGGTGATGATACCCGCTTGAGAAGCAACCGCACAGTGGAGTGATGAAGACGAGAAGCTGGTAGACATCAAGGCATCGGTATCTGTACCGGCCCTGAGCGGTGGATGTGACGACAAGATCCATGAGCCGCAACCAGCTTCCCCAATGCCAGTTCCAGGTGATCTGCCGCAGGAACCAGAAGATGCAGGGTGATAGAAATAAACCTCGGAAGAGTCGCCGACAACCACCAGGTGTTGACCATCAGGAGAGATAGAGGCATGGTTTGTTGAAACGTCGACGTGGAGAGTCGTTACAACCCGATTCTCGGCTAGATGAAAGATTCGAACCGTCTTGTCGTTATTCCTGAAACAGATATTAAAATTGGAAGCAGTAAAAAGATATATTACATACGTCAAAACGGCAAGTACATCGTCATCACTGGTTGAGGATGGTGACCGGTGCAGTGTAACTGAATTCACTATGTAACCACCCAGCTCCTTCACATTCACACAAGACCTTCCTCCAGTGCTAGGATTGCTAACATCCTCATCACCATCAAGCGCCATTGCATCGTTGCTTGTGTCCGATGGATTGAAAGATTCATCATGCTCGGCGTTTCGCACTCGAATTGTTGCAAAATGACCACGATCAGCACCTCCGGCACACACCCACCCATAACGTGCGCCAATACATCGAGGACTGAAAGGAAGAGTAGCGACTAATCGACGTTTTCGGGTTGCCGTATTCAGCGAGTATATGCGGTTGTTGGAAGGATAGTAAAGGATATCTGGGGCAGGCGAACACAACAACGAGCGAAGCTGCCAATGCCTTCAAGGGTTTTAGCGTACAAGACACAATGATATGACATGGAGCGGAGATGGCGCACTTGAATGGGATTTTTGCATTGTAAAATATGGGCGGCTTCTTGAGGAGGAGCTGTGACGTCTGGCTATGATGCGACGGGCAGCGCAGTCAGCTATAACAGCTTCATATCGAAAGGATAGCATATGCTCTGAAAGCTAAACGACATACACTGGGTCGTCAATGGTCATGGTCGGGATCACTTGGTATGGTTGAGAGTGCCCGAGAGAGATGGCGATGGGTTGGGGAGAAGTTGGAAGAGTGGTTGTCGTTGTACGAGACCGTTTTCGTCTTTTCTCTGTCCAGCCCTGAATAGAAGTGTATCAGCACCAGCACCACCAGCACCACAACCAGCACGATCAACACGACACCACACACAATCAATGCCACACCACAACCGCCAATCACACCACCGCTGGTCGCCCGATAAAGCATGCATGGATGCAGGATAAAGGACCGCCTCCATCGCCAGTCAACCGGCCGTTTGCCATGTTGTGGAAAAAAGTTTGCAACCTACCTGTCCTAGAGTAGTTCTCTGCTCTAGGTGTAAACAAGCAAACCTGGGGCCAGAGCAAAACCACCGGGCTTCCGGAATGTAACCTGGATTCTGAAAATGCAGAAACTCGGCACTGTTTCTCACGGAGATTCTTCTCCAGTCTGGCCGCTCTGGTCTATGTACTCTAGCATTTTCGATTGCCCGTAGCGCGGGTAGAGTGCTCAAGCAGTTTCCACGCAGTTCTTCGGATATTTTAGCATCGAAGTCTTGGCTTTCGTTGTAAATTTTTCTCGCTGCTGCCCTTCCTCTTCCTCTTCCTCTTAAGCTCGCCTACTCCAATCCAACCCAACCAGACTTCTCCATTTCGCTTTACTTCTCTTGACCCGCTTTCTCATCCGCTCGTCCTCTGTTTCATCCGAGGTTAACTTTGCGAGGACATCAATCAATCAATCAATCGTTTGCAGCCCTCACCTTCTCTTTTCTTCCTCTGTACATTTTCAGTCTGCCGCTCTTAGCGCCTTCTACCCCATAATTCCTTCGGAATGATTGTACCAAGAGTTGCCCGCGCTGTAAGTTACCATTTTCTTTTTGCAAAACGTCGCCTGTTTCGCTTCCCGCAAGTATCTCACTGATGTAACCCAAATATAGCTCCCACGAGCACTCCCCCGTTCATATCTCCCCAGAGTCAATGCTTTCCGAACAGCAGTGCCTACCTTTGCCCGTTACAACTCGACAGAAGGAAAAGTACAAGGTGCAGTCGTCGGTATCGATTTGGGTACCACCAACTCGGCAGTATGTGTGATGGAGGGAAAGACTCCTCGTGTGATTGAGAACGCCGAAGGTAAGATAGATTCGTGCCTTCGTACAGAAGCTTAATTCTAATATATATACTTATCAGGTGCACGAACGACTCCTTCGGTTGTTGCTTTCACACAGGACGGCGAGCGGCTGGTCGGTGTTTCTGCGAAGCGTCAAGCCGTTGTCAATCCTGAAAACACTTTGTTTGCCACCAAACGTTTGATTGGTAGAAAATTCACCGATAGCGAGGTTCAGAAGGATATTGCGCAGGTTCCATTTAAGATCGTCCAGCACACCAACGGCGATGCCTGGGTCGAAGCTCGTGGCCAGAAGTACTCCCCTTCCCAGGTCGGAGGTTTTATCCTCAACAAGATGAAGGAGACTGCAGAGGCCTACTTGGGTAAGCCGGTCAAGAACGCCGTCGTCACCGTCCCTGCCTATTTCAACGACTCCCAGCGTCAGGCCACCAAGGATGCTGGTCAGATTTCTGGTTTGAACGTTCTCCGTGTCGTCAACGAGCCTACCGCAGCTGCTCTGGCCTACGGTCTTGAGAAGGACCAGGACCGTGTTGTCGCTGTTTTCGATTTGGGTGGTGGTACTTTCGATGTCTCCATTCTAGAGATCCAAAAGGGTGTTTTCGAGGTTAAGTCCACCAACGGTGACACCCATCTTGGTGGTGAGGACTTTGATATCGCTCTCGTCCGTCACTTGGTGCAGCAGTTTAAGAAGGATAGTGGTATCGACCTCTCTGGTGACCGTATGGCTATCCAACGTATTCGTGAGGCTGCTGAGAAGGCCAAGATGGAATTGTCCTCTGCTCTCCAGACTGACATTAACCTCCCCTTCATCACTGCCGACGCTTCCGGTCCTAAGCACATCAACCAGAAGATGACTCGTGCTCAGTTCGAGTCTTTGGTCGACCCTTACATCCAGAAGACTATTGAGCCCTGCCGCAAGGCACTGAAAGATGCTGGTCTCCAGGCCAAGGATATTCAGGAGGTTATTCTTGTCGGTGGTATGACCCGTATGCCCAAGGTTACCGAGACTGTCAAGACTATCTTTGGTCGCGACCCCGCCAAGTCTGTCAACCCTGACGAGGCCGTCGCCATCGGTGCCGCTATTCAGGGAGCCGTTTTGGCTGGAGAGGTTATGGATGTCTTGCTGCTTGATGTCACTCCCCTTTCTCTCGGTATTGAGACCCTTGGTGGTGTCTTCACTCGTTTGATCAATCGCAACACCACCATCCCTACCAAGAAGTCTCAAGTCTTTTCCACTGCCGCCGATTTCCAGACTGCCGTCGAGATCAAGGTTTACCAGGGAGAGCGCGAGCTCGTCCGCGACAACAAGCTTCTCGGTAACTTCCAGCTTGTCGGTATTCCCCCAGCACACCGCGGTGTCCCCCAGATCGAGGTCACATTTGACATCGATGCCGACTCTATTGTCCACGTTTCTGCTAAGGACAAGGCTACCAACAAGGATCAATCCATCACTATTTCCTCCGGATCCGGTCTCAGCGATTCTGAGATCCAGTCCATGATTGATGATGCCGAGAAGTTCGGTGAGGCAGACAAGGCTCGCAAAGCTGCCATTGAGGGTGCCAACCGTGCCGACACCGTTGCCAACGACACTGAGAAGGCCCTGAAGGAGTTCGAGGATAAGCTCGACAAGGAGGAGGCCACCAGCATTAAGGAGAAGATCACTGCCATCCGTGAGGTTGTTGCCAAGGCTCAGTCTGGCGATTCTAGCATCACTGCCGAGTCCCTCAAGGAGCAGACCGATGCTCTTCAGACCGCGTCTTTGACTCTCTTCGACAAGATGCACCGTGCTCGCAGCGAGCAGCAGAACCAGGACCAGCAGCAGCAACAACAGCCCGGCTCTGAAGGAGAGAAGAAGGAGTAAATTCCGTTTATCATGAGCAAATGATACGAATATGTAATGTGGATGTGGGGATTATCAAAAAGCGGTTTACAACCTTGTATTTTCTACTTCTTGTATATTGGGTTTCTAGATGATCGGAATAGGGATGATGGAATGATGGCTTGTATGGGGGCCAGAATGTGTATTATGCGGAGTTTTCTCTCTCTCAGTTATGGGTGTTCTTGGTTGGGTCTCTTTTTTCTCCGTTCTTGAATTGTGTTTTAGCATGTTCCGGTTCTTCGGTTTTTCCGGTTTTTTACCATGTGGTTACGGGTTTCTCCATCTTTGTACAAAGAGAAAAACTGACTGAAAGAGAAATCTCTACTCAAAAGAAACGCCCTCTCCCGGTCTTGTCATATAGACGTATATCAATAAGCCCTTATTCCCTAGGAACATGAGTGATATCCTTTGGTGCAACTCTATGAAACGGACCCCCACATGAAGCACACCCCACCACCATCCACCCTTACTCCCGCTCCACAACACCACCACCCCGTTCAACAGTCCTAACCTTTGGAACCAATGCCTCCAGCTTCTTCCGATCCTCGTCCGTAGGCGACAATCCAAACGTCTTCTCGGCCACATCTGTCAGGAACAGTCCAGTGAAGGCATACACCATTACACCACCGCCGATGAGGGCACGCGTTCGTGGGGTTAGGGAGCGGTAGAAACTAACATCCCAATCAGCTACATATGAATTGCGGGGGAGAAGTAGAGGGATCTCATACTTCCAGAGTGGTGCCATAACTTTACTGGTGAAAGAAAGTTGTTGCCAAGATGGTGATTCGTGATGCGGCTGTCTGCGTTCGGTGTAGCAACCCGTGCTAGCAAAATTGACATGTGCAACAGCTGCATCATCGCCATCGGTGGAGCCAAGGCGAGTGGACTGTATCAAAATCATGGTTTGTTCTTTGAGGAGCTTACAGAAGGATAAACATTCTAGCAGTTCAACAGATAAAGTCACATAAGATTCTGAAGCAAACGAAGTCCAAGGTAATTGCTCACGTTCCCAGATATTCTCATCGCTCACAAGGTCTGGGAGCGCGATTGTGGCAGTTTCTAAATAATTTTATTTTTTTGACTGAACTCCTAAAATCAAGAACGACTATGTACTACTCTGCTCGCCCAATGACTCGCAAGAAGAAAAAAAAACAGATACATAACTCCTCCCACACAATCCGTACATGTCAGTGATCTCCACAACTAGATTCGCAGCGTCGATATTGCTTCCCATAGCAGCAGTCCAAAAACAAAAACAAATGACGCCCAAGACTCCATTTCCATCGGTGTTCTTTCTACCCAGAATCCCAAACCAAATGTCCTTCGCCGAACGACTAAATAATATCGAAAACGACGAGAATGATAACCGATAACTACCAGATGGCTAGCTGGCTCGCTGGCCGGCCGTGTTGTAAAATGAAGGGAGTAGTGTTGGACGAGAAGAAACTATGAAACTGGATGATGTGATTCCTTTGCAGATGGGCGGGTAGGTTGCACGGACGGAGGTGGAGGGCAGGTGAAGATGCGAAGGCAATTAAGAATGCGAAAGACCTAGAATCCGATGTTCCTAAAACCGAAAACGTGGCATGGTACAGTCGACTGCGAAATCGAAACTCGAAATGCACAGCCCACACTATCAGACTGGAATACCAGTTCGAATCCAGATGCAGTCGGAGTATAATCCAGAACAATACACATGCACGCAAACGCTGTCATGGATACCCGACTAATGGTTATTAAAAAGTAAACTTCGGTCGAATTGGAAGAGATATCGGGTCGAGTGATATACAGAGGTTAGTACTTGTGTTACGGTCGTCTATCATTCGGTAGTTGGTGGGATTCCGGATTCCAGTAGACAGCTATCACCGAAAACCAGGACGAAACAAAACTGAAAGGGGATTGGAGATAAACATGAAATGGGTAAGAGAGCAATAATATGCAGGGGGTATATTCGCTCGTATCTGGCCGTCCTTTGGGATCTCTTTGGGGCATTACATCTGTCCTTTTATATCGACCTTCTTAAACGCTTTGTTTTTGGCTTGTTCGAAAATTTGCACCGCTTTTGTCGTCTGAAATCGAATGGAACTTGTTACACCCTTATCTCCAGTCTTTTGCTCGATGAGATCGGAAGCACCATTGTCGCAAAGGAACTGGACGCACTCGGTATCGCTTTCAAATCCAAGTTCTTCGGTCAAAAATCTAATATCAATGTCCGGACGGTAACTTGATGAAAGGCAACGTTAGCATGAACATTCACGAGCAGACAAAGTCAACAGCAGCGAAGTAAACTATGACATGGAGGTGCTCACGCTTTACAAATGCATGCAAGTGCCGCCTTTCGTTCTCGAGCAACGAACGAATCCATGAGGTAGCCTCCCATACTGGGTGCTTCCAAGTAAAGTCTGAAAAACTTGTGATAGTTGCCTGCGGCCAGAACCGACCGAACCTCTAATGCGTGCTGGATAGAGGGATGTTGTTTGTCTGCAGGGGTTAGGATTGCCAGTACCTCGTTCATGTCGGCACGGTTGCATGTGTGTAGAAGGTAAAGGATACGATACGCCTTAAACTCTTCCTCGTGTCCTTTGAAACCCTCGGAGTAGAGGGTAGCCAGTTGCGACTGGCATTGATTATACTCACCCAAGTCACCCTTTTAATATGTGGCCGTTAGCAATAATATCATAAGTGTCACGACACAGACTCACTTTCTCCAATGCTATTCTCGCGTGGATTTCGTAAACCAATACTGTGAAGTCATTCTTGATATGCTGTACTGTTAAATCCTGCCGAAGAGATTTGAATTGATCGCAGATATAAGAATAATTTTGTTCCTCTCTCCATTTCTTTTTTAGTAGTTCCAAAGTCTGTTCGAGGATATGGAGTGGTCGAACATTATCAGGGTCAGGTGCAGACGTTAATCGAAAGTACTGTTTCTCAAGGCTCATACACCGTCCGACGAGCGGTTGATCACCATCGATATCCATAGCAGATGTAGAACGTTCAGGTGGAGTCACTGACTGGGGGGACCTCAACTCTTTGGCGAACCGGTTCGCACGTTTATCCTTTTCACGTTGACTTAACTTATCCGTCGGAGTAGAGTATGGGCTCTGCTGGCGAGCCTTTTTGTCAAATCTATCTGTATATTTACTTGTTGAGGGGGCTTCGTCTCCACTGCTAGAGGTTTAGCGTCAGCCCCATACGTGGCGAGTCGAATAGAAACATAAATATACTTACCTCTTGCGTTTCTTGTCACTAATACTGAACTTCCCAAACGATTTTGTAGTTGGAGATCCGATGTCGTTTGAAGCGATCGTAGGCGTTCTCTCTTGCTTTTGCGCCGCCCTTTTCTTCGCTAGGATAGTTTGTGGTAGCGGCATCTTGTCCCAATCGATCGACCAAACCACTTTCTCGTTAAAAGCATCGGTGATAATCCTCTTGAGCTCGGCTTCCACATCCTTCTTGTCTTCGGGTGATACATCCTCGAAGGTACGGGCGACATACTGTTTTAATGGATCAGGAAATGTTGTTCTCGAGCTATTGGACTGGGATGCGGGCGACGTCTGGGATGGAGTCTGCTATTGCCCCAAAAACTTTAGCACAATTGTAGGACCCGAGACACGAATAGCTCACTATCGAGTAATTCCCAGCAGGTCTGGAGGGTCCAAAGCTTCGTCGAGCGTCGACTGCGGTGAATGAACCGCTGCCGCCTTATTTCCACCGTTAGCGAACCCTACGAAAGCGACGGAACCGAAAAAGTACCTCCAGTTCTCCATGGAGGTAGTGCTGTCATGGCGAAAAGCTGTAATATCAAGGCTTTGGATGTTAGCTATGTGATGGTTAGTGGCAGGAATAAAGAAAAATAGATAAAGTAGTTGTGGCAGGAAAGAGAAGGAGAAAGGGGAGATGAGAGGGTGAAGAGTTGGTTGGCTGATTTGTGGTGGGTGATGGGTGGATACACGCCTCACAAGTCACCACAACCAGCAAAAATGTTTGAACCATCGACGAACATTTGAATAACTGCAAGGCAAGGAATTCTCTGGCGGGTTCTCCATAGAGAGCAAACATGTTGGATGGCTCTGCCTTTGGGGCCTTATCATCCATTCTTCGATCCCTGCCACAATTGGCCTATGTGTGTTGGTGAATTTGAATCGTTTCTGGAGCACTTGGAATGATAAACTAGACCATATTTTATTTATTTTTCTCCATTTCTACTTCGCTTGCATCGTGCACCGAGGAATTCAATGAACAGGGCTTGCGATGACAGCGATAGGATGGATATGCAATGACGCTGAACTTGCAGCAATGATTGACGGCGGCGTACAATAATAGTTTACACTGACAGTGCGTATAAGGCATCGTGAAAGCAACTATGGTAATACTCTCAGCATCATCTAGCGGTCCCGCCCTTTAACTCCCTCACACTTTAGTATTTCGACTGGTACGACAACTGAACCGTGACGAACAGATGGAGATCAATTGGAAAGCCAGGTGGGATGTATTGGAGAATGACACCAAACGATCCTCAGAGGACAGCCTGTCCGAAAATACGCAGGCGACAACGCTAACCCGCAAATTATGGGCTAGGTACAACAGCTCTCTATTCGCAAACGCCCAGATAGCAATGATAGTTGATATCTCGGACCGGAGCGAGAGGAGAAGCTCAGGGGCGGCGAAGTGGATGGGCTTGCCAGGCAAAGGATTGCTATGAAAGAAGGGGGTATTGAAGGACTCGGTGAAGTCGAGGAGAGGCTGAATTGCACAGAGCCTAAATATTAGCAGGCCACGGCGGAGCGACACTGTATCGAAGCTAGGTAGTGGCAGGACTCGGACTGGCGGCTATCTGGCGTTGGCTGTTTAGACAAGTCGATTTCCTCCACTTTAACGCGCTCATCTCCTTACCGAATGAGAAACTCACTGCACACATTCTGGGCAAGGTGTATCGTAGTGTGCTCCTCTGCCCAACAGGTCAGATTGGTCAGATATAGCCCTCGACCGGGCCAGTCTATGCCAAGGGCAGTTTTGCAAACCATTACCTGACCGGTTTACAGATCTACGGTTTTTTTTTACCGGTCTATAGATAATTGCAGCAGATGGAGCTAGGACCATTATAAGAAAACCTATTTGGGTATATCTAGGCTTTTACGAGCACTAAGAGGGCCGGTCTATGTCAAGGGCGGCTTTCCCAGAGATGGTCGGGCCTGGCTAATCTACGGATGATGGGTGGTTGATCTGACCGCTTGGGAGCACTGAAGCTGCGTATGTAGCGATTGGGTGTACATGATCAACAGAGAACTGCTGGGAGGCGTGCAACAGTTGTGAATCTGACCGGTGGATTGTTGTGGGTTGAGGGAGAGAGGTTTTGTATGGAAGGAGGGAGGGAGAGAGGCTGTGGTAACACCAGGCTCACCAGTCTCCGTTCCAGCATTTAGATTGGCAGTACGGGACGAGATAACCCGGGACTTGTAGATGACAATTGATGACTGGACGTCTCGCCAGGGCTACCACCGAGACCACCCATTGCATCAAGCCAGTGCACTTTCCGAGCCGCGTATTGAGTTTAGTGATGTTGGTTATGGTCAAGGTATGTTTTAGTGTTTTAAACCATGGCAAGCGAGATGTCACGAGCTCAAGTGAAGTCTCGTCCCCGTCTCGTCCCGGTCTCGTCCCGTGCCGCCAGTTGCAGCACCCCTGATGGTTCTGGAGGTTCCAATATGCCAGGCTACCTGGAGTTGGCTGGAAATGGAGGGCAGTTTGGGCTGCTAGTGTGCTCAAGAAGCGCGAGTACCGCTACAAGGGCCTTCCTAGATCTATTACAAGGACTTATATGAACCCTCACACGGCGGCAATCAAATTAACTCTCTTCTCTCTTATCGTTTGAACCATCTGAAGCGTTTATACTCGATATCTGCACACCAATCCACCCGATCCCGTTTGACTGTGATACCGTTAAATTTCACCATGTGCTTCTCGGACATGTACTTAAGTACATATGAGTAGGTGGGGCTTTACTCGGTAACAAAACGTACAATATCCCCACAGTATCTTAAATGGCAAACCCATCCTCTCCACGACACCAAAAGAAACACTCCTCCTCCACTTGAGTACAAACACAAGAGAGAGCAAAAAACATCCCAAAAGATACACCGAAATCTCCCATCGCCCCCTTTACTACCACCAGCAAACATAGGGGATAGAAAACAACTACAGGGGGCAGCATGGGCAAGAAAACAAAAGCTAACACCAGCCAAAAAATACAACAGAGATCAGAAAGCAGTGATGATGAATGAAGAAACCGCCCCAGAATTGAAGAGCAAAAAAGGACTGGACGATATGGCAGCCCCCAAACTTTTGCCAAGGTCGTTAACATTTCCAAAAGTATTGCATAAAAAGACTCACAATCCCAAATCCCTCCCCCACCCACCCACCCATCGTATCAAACTCATAACTCATTCACATAACACCGTAAAAAAAACACGCTCCACCCATTCCAACTCTAATATCACCACATCACATATTCCCTAGTTGACAAAAAGCTTCAGCTTGGGGTTACGGCTGATAGCTGCATTCAGATCGTGATCACTATATAAAGCCAACACCTGCCCGCTCGCCTCATCCTTGTATTGAATGGTATTAAAATTGACAGCACCTAGTCGCTCTTGCAGCTTATCCTGGAGTTGTGCAAAGCTTACGTCCTTGGGCAACCGGACCGCGATCATTTCATCTTGATATTCAATCTTGATTTTCAGGAACTGACCAGATCCCGATATTGAACTCATGCTAGAATCGTTCCGGAGCATTCGGGGGGGCTGCAAGTCTGAAGGCGTTCGATAGTGTATCTGCTGAGCTTGGGCAATTCTCATCTGTCCGGAAGTACGTGGTGGAGGTGCAGAGAGCCCCGGATATCCGTTCACCGGGTTTCCATTCAAGTTGTGTGCAGAAGACTGTCGTGAAGGCTCTCGTGAAGAATCGCTAGACAACTGTGATGCGGCTGATCGCCTGTTCTCGTGTGCTGACAGTTGTTGTGATCCCCGGTAGTGTGTAGTTTCCACATCACCTGGCCGTGGTGCAAATAGTAGTTTGACTAACCTGCACTTGGAAATGTACGCAGGCATGCTTAGCAGCTTCTTGATGTATTCGTCTAAGCTCTGCCTCCGAGCAGATGAAATCGTATCCGTCACATATGTTACTGGTCCAGGCATATAGGGCAGAATTCTAGGCTGTCCCGTGTGTCCCGCTTCTTCCTTAAACTCGTCCAGCAGTGCGATCTGAAAGTCGTAAAAATCCTCGTAGAACCGACACAAACTCCAGGTTCGTCCATCTTCCATTGTGGCGTTCACCATGTACCAGTACCGACCATTTTCGAAATTGTAGTTGTCTACCGAGGCACTAACGGGAGCAGTTAATAGCCCTTGGGATGATCCTCTCGATTGACGTTGGTTATCGAATACGCCGTTGGTGTATGGCTGCAGTGTCTAATGTAGTCAGTGACTGTGCGCACATTCGAAGAACCTCAAAGATGGAAATACATTTCGACCATTGTGTTCAATGGCAGAGGAAGGGACCTGTTGTGGTGGTGCAGACTCGAATTGACCCAACGCAATGCTGCTATTCTTGTACTCGGCGGCCATCTTCTTCCATTCTTCCACCTTAGGGACACCAGCCCGAGCGACCGCTGCTTTAGTATCCTCCACAGCCTTTCCAGTAACCATATCCCGAATCTCAATAAAGTCCACCGGAATCAAACCTGGCCCACCTAGCCGTCCAATAGGCTTCGCCACAAACCATTCATCGTTGGACTGTGCTATCACGATAATCGGCTCGCCTGTTTTCGCTTCAAGCTCATCGGGTCGCTCGGCATTGAAGTCGTACAGTACAACACCGTACAGTGGATTTCCAGCCCTTGAACCCCCTCTTACCGATGTTGATGAGCGCTCTGTGTGCATTGTGTTTCGGTCGGAGTAGCCTGAATCCTTATCGGTCAAATATTTCTCTGAAATAGTGCCGCCTGTCGAGTCTTGACTATCGCGTTCGTTCTTTCCCATCACCTGGAAGAAAGGTACAGGGACAAATCCGCGAGCGTTACTTGCTGGATTACAGGCCTCGTACCATTCGGTGTCGTTCTCGTTGCCGATAACGTGGAAGAAGTCGCCCTTCTCGAAACCGAGCTCCTGATCGCTTGCGGGTACGTATCTCTCGATTGCTTTAATAACCTGATTGCAACCACTTCAGCCTCGCCCCTTAACATATCTCAAATAGATTGAACAAGTTGGCCACGCGATCAGGGGCCCAGACACGGGAACATGGAAATATGTTGGGGGGTGTAGAGAATATACCTTCTTCGGGGGATTAATTGTCAATGCTGACTTGGGGGTTATTGATATGTGCGAGAGTTTTGGGCCGTTGAAATGATCACTCCTCTCGCCTTTAATCGAGCGTCGAATACCCTTGTTTGCGAAGTATGAATTAGCAAGAGGCACTTCTCTTCACCCATGCACGTTATCGCGGGGTGTCGAGTGGAAAGAGGACACACTTTCATCATCTTGTGAGGAGGGGTGCTAACAAATCGCCCCTGCGTGCTCCTGTGCAGTCGAGTCGCCCGCCTCTGGACAATAATTCGCCGAAAGAGACGTGCTAGCAAGCTGCGAGTTTGCCGAGCTTGGCCCCAAGAAGATAACTACGCAGCTACTTTTTGCAGACGAGTAGTAGCGACAGTTACAGATCGAAGACAAAGGGAGAGTAGCGGATCGGGTCGGTGAAAGAGTGCTGGTTGGTGGAGAGTGTCGAGGTTGGAAATTCGGCGACGGCGACGATGCGATCGATGTCAAAGGGAACGGGTCGGAGAATGGTCCGGGGGAGGGGAGGCGGGGTGTGCGGAGAAGCGAGAAATCCTGAAGACCCTTTTTGGCACGAAGTTGAGCGACGATGGGGTTAATTAAACGACTGTGAACTCGGTTTTGGAGAAGGCAATGCGTGAATGCGTTCGATGAACACTATACTACTTCACTATATGAACGATCGATCGAAATGCAGAAACAAAGCGAAATGCAGGTGAATGCCCCACGACGGCGCTCACTCAAGAAGAAGAAAGAAAGTGCGGAGTCATCTCATCTCTCACACGTCCGGAACCACCCAGAAGCTAAAATAAGAAAGGCGCTGGCACTCCTACCTCTGGTGCTCTGTGGTGTCTGGTTAGACCGCTTCCAGCCTATTGCGCAAAAATACTGGTTCAGGCGGCTCCAGCGAGCAAACCTCTCAGGCGTTTGACCCAGCAGCGCCTATGGAATCTTGAATTCGAGGCGAGGACAATATTAAAGTGTACTCCGTGCTGTACGGTGTGGATGTATCAAAATAAAAGAACGCTACACAACCAATAACGCCACACAGCTCTCCGGTCCTCATACCGATGTAAGGGATACATAGAGTACTCCGGCCAGGGAGAAAGAACTGTGCTGTAAAGAACATGGCTAACACGAATGTCAGTGCACAGCAGATTTGCTGTTTCTAGTCAAACTCCACCAAAAGCTCCTGATAATCCGCCGTTATGTACGGCTACTTGCCAGAATGGGGTGTCGCAGCCTTTCTCTCGGTAGTCTGTAGACTATTCTCCCGGACCCGAGGAGAATTAGGCTTCCAGCCTCACACCGGCTTAGTCGTTGCAGTTTGGCAATTTTGCTCCTCTCAGCTTGGTTCGCTTTCAATATCCTCTCGTGGATAAGGCAGTTTTGCACATCGATGTGAGAACGCTATGGTCTACACATCAAAACATTGCAATCAATTTTTCCAGCTGCAATCTTGCTCAACTTTCAAAACCTCCACGACCCAGCTCTGCCACAGCTTTCCATACGCTTGATCGGAGTGTCTTATCCCTATAGCTTACTTAGGCCTGTTGTTGGTGTCCAATAATCGAAAAGCTCAGTTTCCCATCGAAGCTTCTCGACGTCGTGTAAGGCACCGCACTAACGTGTGTAAGCCACTTCTGGAGCCGAGGCTCATGCATGAGGACCCATGGCACAGTCTCTTCGCCACAACAGTGCCTTAGTATTGAGTCTATGCGGTACTTCCGCGACTCTGGGTCCGGGCACCTCGGCGCTGTGATGCGCCCGACTACCCGAACGCACCCCCGAGAGCACCGGGATCTAACGGTGGTCCCCCCCTGTTCAGCGATGCCTGAAGAGTGAAGGGGAAAAGAGCAAGTGCATCGCAAAAGAAAGTCCGAGAAGGGTACCGGTGGCATGGTGGGAAGAGCGGCCGAGGCAAGGTCCGGCGAGGATTGGCGCTTAGTCCGCGTAGAGCGGTAGGCGGATCACAACTCATCGCTCGGGCCGTGAACGCTTTCAACCTGGAGTGTTTCCGGACGGTCAACTTTGACCTCCCGGGATCAATATAATTCTCTCCAAGTATCTATTTGTTGCGATACTTCCACCAGATTTCTCCTGAGAACCACGAAGTCCTGAACTCCACATTGAAAATATAGGGCTCTTCCCAATGGTACAAGTAAAACGTAGATACGCATTTACTTAGCATAAGTAATTACCTTGGTTCAGCTAAAGTAGCAGTGCTCTTGAGCTTCTTCACCTGCCGCTTCTTCCTATCTTCGGTCTGCCCGAGTCAGAGTCAAGAGCCGTAGTACCACTAGTAGTACCAGTGATTGAAACGTCCGGTGGGGAACCGGCAGTTTCAGTCCTGCCCTCTCGCCTCGTCGTCTTTTGCACCCACTTGAACGGTTTTAATGGTTGCTGATTTCTCAACTCTTTCTTCTCGTGCAACCTTCTCATACTTGGTTCATGCATGTCTTACTCAACCGGGACCAGACCCATCAACCGTGCTCTGGGTACTGGTGGCGTTGATATCGGAAAGTTAAAACTGACCGGCGCGAAATGAACTTGAAAGTTGACCGTCCGGAAACACTCCGCTATTGACCATCACTTCCTGGCCATCACTTATAGCTGTCTGAACATTTGCCCCTGATTTTTGGTACCAGTAAGCCTATCATTCTCCATACTTGACTATGCTGGACCTGAAACGCAGACCAGAGGAGGTTGAAATCAATTTTGCAGTCGTGACGGAGGGAGCTATATCGATATATCAAGATGCTACTCCCCAAGAGCAGTACTACTTAAGAATGCACTCTACCTATTACACGAACATACATCCTTTGAGACTTCGATCACATACAGTGACTGACCTATTACTATTTCCTCACTCAGTCCAATATTCCCAACAGGTCAGATTGATCAGAGATGACACTCGACCAGGCCGGTCTATGCCAAGGGCGGATTTTCCCAGGGGTGACCGGGCCTGAGCGATTTACGGATCTGTAGATGACCGGGCGGTCGATCTGACCGCTTGGAAACACTGGCCCAGTTCATGCGTAACGGGCTCCCTCAGTGAGTTCCATACTTTCACGACCGCCGCCATTGCTCCTCGGTGGAACCAGTACATATAGCAAACACTACGTGTCCGGCACTGGAGTTGGAGCTCAGGGGATGTAGAGAAGCTAGAACCGGACCAGAGTGAAGATAGATAACTCTGAGAAGACCTTTTGATGAGTAGTCTGTAAGTAGATTGATGAGGAGTAACTTTATGGTAGTGTAGTTACATTCTTGTTAATCGGTTTCCAAGCTTCCTCATCTAGTAATATATGACCGAAGCTCGGACAGCCACCATTGACGGTCAGGAAGTGACGGCTAAAAGTGGTTGTTCGGGGCCGACTTTCAACCGCTTTTGCAACTCTGCGGAACGAACAGCTTTGAATGTATCAATCTAGGCTTTGGGTCTGCGGTGTTATTGAGATAACTATAGGCCCCGGAGGGTTTGATCCTTGGGCAATTCGTTCTCCAGACGAACATACTCCGAGGGGATTCAAACCCTTTTGGGAATTGCGGATCTACGCTTTCGCCCCACATCTACTCTTATGACATTGTACCCCGAGCTTTCTAGATATTTAGAACGGACTAAGTGCGAAAAATACAACTGGCTGCTCAGATCCCCTGCTCTATACAAAGATCGAATGGAGCTTATTGCAGATATGATCGGTGAAACCTCTAAAGGGGATTATTATAGTGCTTCAATGAGTAAAGAATGATAAGATACACATATCCGTACCCCAATACAACCTTACCTCCTATTGGGGTGAGCTCGAAGAGAGGACGTTCCTATCTATCCATGGGCGCATTCTCCAGGCGACGGACCTTTATTCGTTTGTGAAAACCACCAAATCGGAATTTGGGAAAATAAAGATGTATGTACTATATATTATTGGTTTTCGTCCACGCATATCAACAATACCGCACTCAACCTTGAAGTTCCGTAGCGGTGTTATTTTAACTTAGTTCATTCACTAAGTTTTCATTGGCGTTCGTTGTTTATCTCTCGCCCGCTGTCATAACCTCGAATTCGACGAAAAAAAAAGACAAGAGAATCAATGCATCCATCGGGAATCGAACCCGAGCCACTTGCTTGGAAGGCAAGTATGATACCATTTCACCATGGAAGCGATAGATGAAGGTATCTCTAACCTGTTACTACATGAAATCTGCCAATTTGACCGCACATCCCAACCCGACCATTAGCACACTCCACGTTCTATAGCCATGTTTTCGTAAGTGGTGGCTATATGATTCTCTGTGTTTCAATGGAGGGATCCGATGCCGTGATGGGATTACAAGTCGCTGAATCTCTCTGCAGCGTTTCCGTGATCTAGTCCTAATCATTCATTGGCGGTATTCAGTACCGGTACTGGTACTATGCACTTATTCGTGACGAGAAGCAACCTTGCAGTAAGTAAGCACAGATCCTCTTTCTCGGACTTGAGCAGGGCGCTACAAATTCCCGACTCTCGCGCCCCCCCTTGGAGCTCTTCCCAATGGGGTGTCACAAACACTGCTACAACTCCTGGATGATGCCGAACCCTGATGCCAATGTTTTTTTGTTTGTTTTAATCATACTGTATTCACTCTATTTAGAGTATGACAGTTGCGAGGCAGTTGGGGATCGTTGCAGACAAAATGAATGAGAATTGGCGGAAGCTACGAGGGAGCTTCTGATAACCTGTTATGCCCAGAAGGATCATGACTCCAAAGAGGAAACGAGTAATTGGGTACTATCTGGTTATCAGCGACGCATGGAGGACTTATCATAAATGGTGGTGGGTTAGAAACACAACTTCTCAATCGAAGAATGGGACTTAAGTAATAATAATAATGATGAAAGGATCATCCCCGAAGCCCGGAAACGAACCCATTCACCCACTGTCCTTCCCGCTTCCCCGCTTCCTCCTGCTTCATCAAATTATTGCTCTCCATCCTATACATCTATGAGAGTCTCTCTCCTATTATGGCAGGCAAAAGTGGACAAAACTCTAATTTCCGTGTATTTTAATATTCTCAAGTGTTTTCAAGTTCAGTCTGTACTCACCAACAAGAAGCTAAACCTGCGTATGATTGTGTGTGTAGCCATACGGGAGCAGATATCTGCGTATACAGTTTTTATTTATTTTCATGTGTTTTAAGTTTTCATGTGTTTTCAATTTTCGAAGTGTTTCTTGTGCTACATCGCCAAGGATATGCCTACCCAATTAGTGTTAGCCCAATCATGCTGCTGCACTCGAGAGCATCCTGGCAATATAGTACAAAAAATTTAGAAATTTGAAACAATGAAAATAATCAAAAGCTGCGTACGTCGACAGGTGCTTGCGTATACCATCATATCTTCACATACCTAATGTATGCAGATTTACTTAGGTTAGTATATATAATGTAAATTCAAAAACACTTGAAAATTTAAAAACACACACGAGTTAGAGTTTTGTCCACTTTGGAATACTATACCCTGTCCCCCTCTTTAATGCGCCTAATCAGCGTACTTCGATTAGCCCTTCCACCCGATCGCTCTCGTTGGACAACCTGGGGGGCTGTTTCTGCATGATTAGAGTTAATAAACATAGCTACTACCAAGCTTAACCGGCAGTGGATGGTACTCCAAACGCCAGATACTGTAAGCACCATGGTTCGAAACCTAAGATAGTGCTGTAAACACTAGGTGCTCTAAAACCCGGGCTCGAAACCCCAAATTGGTGCTGCGAACACCAAAGTTCAGACGTGCTACAAACACCCAGGTTCAAAACCTGTAGCCTATTACTTTTGCCGGCCGTGCTTGGAACGTACGTACATGGCGGGGAATAAGTGAGTAGATGGCTTGGGTGAAGGACTCCTATCATATGGCGGGTCTTGAGCCAGGATGTATGCCTGTATCCATCCTGGACAGTGCGATTGATAGGAAATACGATGTCATTGTTCCCGATGTGAGAGTGAGACTGCAATCGGAGGCGTGTCGGAAGTGGAAAGGAGAGAAGATGCAAATGACTCCCACCAGCCTCGTTGTGCCATGAAGTTTGTGTAGAGTGGCAAGTGCCCCAATGACCATTGAAGATCTCTAGATGTACGACTGGCGGTCCTTTTCTAATCGTGGTAGGTGATTAAGTGTATTACCCATCTTAGTGACAAACAATGATCCCCAGCTCCTCGAGTTGCCTCATTAGTCGACAGTTCATAAGTCATGTCGTAGCCATGCCTCCTACAAGCTCTCCCCCACCCACTCCCCCAACGGCACCCTCCACCCATCCTTCGACGTACTCGCCCCCTTAAACACAACCTTCACGCCCAGCTCCTCCAAAGACTCGAACGTAAACCTCCCCACCCCACCCAAAATCTCAACCTCCTCCTCCTCCTCTCCCACCCCGACAATCCCCTTACTTCTCCCCTCACGCACCTTCTCCACCTCCCCCTCCAACACACTCCTAATCTTTCCCGCCGGTAGCGCCGTAAACAAATCACTCTTGTTGCACGCCACAAGCACGGGGAAAACCTCCCGCTTGTTTCCTGGCGCATCCTGTAGCTGCTGCAGCCGCAGCAAAACTCCATAGAGGTACTCCGCGGTATCACTCCACTCCTGCGCGCTCGCATCGACGACAAAAACCACACCCCGCGCATTAGCAGTGATCATCTCGATGGCACGGGAACGGAGTTTTCCGTGGCCCGGTGTGTCCTGGAGGAGGAAGCGGTGGACGCCACGGAGGGAAGGGTCATTTGTGGAGCGGAATTTTTGCGAGGTGGTGAGGGAGGCTGGGATGTCACATTCAAGGGAGAGCGGGGATTGGGAGGTTCGCGTTTCCGAGGGGGACGAGGCGAAGGTGATCATTAGGGTGGTTTTTCCCGAGGATGCGGGACCGAGGAGGAGGAAGGTGGGCAGGGTGGTTGAGGATCGGGTGCGGAAGAGGAGGAACTGGAGGAGGAGTGGGGTGAAAATGATTGTGATGACGGCGACTACGACAGCCAGCGGGGTTGGGTTGAGGAGGGACATTAGAAGGGAGCTGTTGGGTAGTGGTGAAGCCATGACGGCATGATGGTGTGTAGAGGAGACAAGGAGAGTAACAATAGTTTTGAGATGGGCTTGTTGAGCCGCACAGCTGACGCAGGCACGTCATTTCCATTATCGCTCTCAGTAATCTTCATCTCCCCTCAACTCAATTTGTCCCTAAGGATCCACGACATCAGAGCACCCCCGGTATTGAAGAACAAGCCACCGTCGTGAGGGCCTGTGTTACGAAACCCCATATCTTGGCCTCGGTATTTCCTTAATCGAACTTCACCATACAGCTACTGCAAGATCAGGTTCCTGCCGGAGTAGAATTGCAATAACCGAACATGAAGAAAATTGTGTTGCCCGCGTACAGTTGTCTCATAACCACCCGCGTAGTGTCAAGAAGTAATAAATCAACATTATATTGCACCATTTTTCGGCCGACGTCCACTCAGGGTTAGGGGACCTTCCCGCCTGGTTCAGTATCAGCCAGTTTATGTGATGGAGGTAGGGGTTTTTAGAAATTCCACTCATATTTGGCCTCGAAGAAAGTAGTAGCAGCCGAAATTCTATTATACACTAGGTATCATGGCATGAAATATCCCCACTGTTCCACTGTTGCCAAAAGCAAAAGAGAAGCCACCAAAAGAAAAAGTCCTCTAAGCTTCGCTCCTCCTCAGCGCGGCAAGGTTCGGACTACTCCCTCTACTCTGAGCAGGACTTCCAACGCGTCTAGGAACACTCCTCTTCATCCCCTGCATTGGGCCCTCTCTGTGCTCCAGCTTCTGAATCCTATCCTCCCTCTCCTTCAACTGTCCCGCGAGCTCCTCAATCTTCAGATCGCGGGCCTCGACCGCGGCCATCTGGCGTTCCTTCTGGACCTTGACAACTCTCTCATCTGCGAGTCTCTGGAGGTGCGCATTACTGATTTTCAGCTCCTCCATGTCCCGGCGCATTTCATAGGTAGCCGTTGAAGCGCTCTGGTACTGTTCTCTCGCGAAGGCGGTTTCCTTTTCCATAGCCTCGATCTTGTTATTGGCGTTGACGAGCTTCTTTTTCAACTCTGTATTTTCACTCCAGAGGGATTCAATGTTTGGTTTCTCGTCGCGGAGCAGTGCGAGTGTAGCGGTGAGTTGGGAGCTGAGTTCTGCGTTCTGTGTGCGGAGTTTTTCGGCGTCGGCGAATGCGCGGTCGCGACTGGTAGCAGCGGCTTTTTCAGTACGCTCGTGGGTTTTAATGGTGGCTTTAATATCGTGCATTGCTTTTCGGAGTTCTTCATAGCGGGATTGAAGGCGGTCTGCGGATTCCATCCAGCTCTTGAGCGCTTCATTGTTGTGTTTGAGCATTGTCAATAGCTCGTCCCGCGGCTGATGAATTGTTTCAGTCCGTGTGCCGCGGAATTTGGGAAGGGGAGGTAAGTTACCATTTCTTCTAGGGGTGGTTCTTCCGGAAGGATGGGCTGGAGCGGCCGAGCTCGTGGTTCTGCTTCCGCATCACTCTCGGTCTCATTGTCGTCTACTTCCATGTTGTCGGCGGGAAGATGCCCACTAGGAGGAGGATGTCTCGAGTCGGAAGTCTTTTGAAGAGGCTGACTCGGCATGGTGTTACTTATGTGGGTGACATTTGCTGTACTTGATGGTGCGGGTTCTATGGCGACCCTTCTCTTCTTCAAATCCGAAGGCGGAGCATCCGGTAATGAATTCTATTACAAATAAGCCGCCAAAGCATTGAAACTTCTCGGCGAACTCCTTACCTGTCTCTTCCTCTTATCACCATTTTCCACATACGACGTCGTCTGAGTTGCATCAAACAATGGAAGCTCCGGTAAAGCCGGGACACCAACTAACTTTCCCTCGCATCTTCTGCTGATCCACTCTGCGATCTTTTTGGGGGCATTCCCAAGCGAAGTTTCATATTGTGGATCCAAGACACCAGAATCATTCCTGAGAACCTTGACAGCCTCAACGCATGCAAAGAGACGATCAGCTTCGTCAGAAACGCACAGCAGTGCATGTTCGATAGTGTTGACTGTGACCAATCGAAGAACGGGAGCAATCTTCGAAGGATGATAAGTATTCCGCCTTATTTGAACAACTTCAGGCAAATCCGGTTCAAAGGTTGAATCTATGGCAATTACAATATGACATTCGCTCTACGAGATGGTTTAGCATTCGGTACTTCAAAGATGATGAAAAATGCCATCTTACGCCTACAGCACCACTCCCAGCAGTGGATGGAACCAGGAAGACCTGCACCATCCCTTCGATGTCATCTTCCGGGAGTGGGGTATGTGTGCTCAGCCTGTCCAGCCGTTTATGAGCAATCCTAATTCCGCGGAAGAACACTTCCAGCATATCCTTAAAGCAATTAGCAGGGAGTGCTCCCGTGGATCTGAAAAATATAACATACTATCAACATTGGAGCTTCAGCCACAACTGCAATCTTTACGCTTTCTTCTTTGACAAACGCGAAGAGGTCCTTTAGAAACCGGAACTTGGCGCTCATCATTACTTGAAACTCTGCCTCCTTTACATTAGATACGTTAGAAGTTGGGACTGGATAAACCAGATTTGGGTGAGTTGAGATCTGCGCAATGGATCTGATGAGGTCAAATACGCTCTGCGTCAGCTCATCATCAGCCTTTTCATGGTTGGCCAGATAAGCCTCAATAGCCGCATGTTTTTTGACAATCTCATTGATATAAACTGATTTCTGGCTAAGACCGCCTCCCTGTACTGTTTTCGTACTTAATGGCAACGCAATTGCATATTCCGCAGGCCCAAACGAAGGAGGCCCAAACAGTGACAGTGACAGTGACTGCATCTGCGTAGGTCTCAGCGATGACTCAGGCCCACTCCCCAGTGTGTGTTTCTTCGATTGCGTCGATGATTCTGTACTGGCGGTTGTGCTAAAATCCTGGGCTTGTCGTGGAATCCAATGTGCTGGGATTTGCACTTCTGGTTCTAGTTTAACAACTGGTGACGGCGGAATTGTCGATCGAAACTCCCGTGTTGGGATGGGGGACGATCTAGTAATTGATGATTGCCGGCTTGAACTGTTTCTGTGTTGAGCTAGGTCCTCCTCCATTTTTCTCCTATGCGCCTCCATCTTCTCCCGCAAGGTAGCGGGTCGCACTGGCAATGGGTGTGAAGGTGTCTCTGACATTGATCGTGAAAGACGAGGCGGTAGTGAGAAATCCAGATCAGTATATTCTGATAGAGTGTTAGGAGGGAGCGAAAAGTCGCTAAATTGTTGTACAGAGTGTTGGGAACTAGGAGGCTCAGACACGGATCGTTCAGTGTTGCGCTCGATTCGGAACCAATCCTCTAATCTGGTTCCCCAAAACTGCCGTTTTCGGAATGTGCCCCTTACGGCTGGTTGTTTCGTTGCGGGGTCGTTGTGGTCGTTGTCTTGAACGGACCCTTCGTCTGGGGTTTGGGGCGTTGATTTGTCTTGTATGGGTTCCTCCGGAATTGGTGCCTCAGGAACTACTTCTTGAGTTATATCGTTATCTTCTTCAAATATTTCCTCCGGAAGCTCTTCGTCTAAATCAATCTCTCCAGCGAGCCCCTTTTCGATGGACTCTTCCCCTCCCGAAACTGAGCCCTCCGTATCGGCTGTCTCTTGGCAAGACTCTTCCTGTGCTGGTTCGTTTGTTCCCGAAGCTAAGCTCTCTGTATCGGCTGTCTCCTGTTGAGAGTCTTCCTTTGCCGGTTCGTTTTGCGGCTCCTCCGTCGCAATTGGGGATGGGTGCTCTTTTGGCGGTTGTTTGCTAGGTAGGTCCTCAACTTGGTAAGAAAGATCCAACTCCTGGGAAAGATCTAAATCAAAAGTTTCAGTTTCAGAGTCTTCCTTTGCCGGTTCGTTTTGCGGCTCCTCCGTCGCAATTGGGGATGGGTGCTCTTTTGGCGGTTGTTTGCTAGGTAGGTCCTCAACTTGGTAAGAAAGATCCAACTCCTGGGGAAGATCTAAATCAAAAGTTTCAGTTTCAGTTTCCTGTAGATCCTCCTCTTCTTGTAGATCCTCCTGATCCTCCTCGTCAGGGTGTGGCGCAGCGTCTACAGGTTCTCGAGACGGCTCAGGCTCAGACTCTGTTTCCACCTCCGGTTGAGGCGATGTTTGGACTGCAGTTTCGACAAGTTGTGCGCGAGCTTCGAAGGGCTGTGGGATGGCTGAGTTTGTTGTCGACTGCGATATTGATTCCAGGTAGGAAGGGGGCGGAGATTCTCCCGCCGCTTGCGGCTGAATATTACTAGGCTTCAGAAATTTGTTTGCGCCCTGCAAAATCACACCAACGTTTGATGATTCTGCGAAGCTCTTTTCCTGCGATATAGCTTCCCTGCCTTGTATTTCCTTGTTGTGCTTCGCAAGCGACGACGAGTAGTAGACGAACGTTGAGAAGTTGGCGGTGTCGTCGAACCCCTGGGAATCCGGAATGACCGCGTTGTGTTGAGTGGACTCGATAGGGTCGTCGTGCAGATCTAGCGCTTTGCCGCTGCTCCGGAGATATGAATCAGTTTGTGTGGCAGGGACGAGGACGATGTTAGAGAGCTTTTCGTACTTGGACGCATCAAAATCGCCCGGTTTTCCTATTGCAACGCCGAATGGTACAAACTGCTGCGGCTCCTGGTGTGAAGATGACGACGCGCTCGGGGAAACGGGGGTGTCGTCCGCGTTGGTTGTAATTGCAAAGAACGGATTGGACGTGTGTTCTCGACGAAGTATGCGGGGAAGCGGCGATGATGGTGGAAACGAGGAGGGCTGCTGTGTCCGTGTGATACTTTGAGTGGGTTTGTAGTCCGAGTGCTGCGTGGCCTCGGGGAGGTCTTCGTCCTCGATGCGGGGATGTTTGTGCCTTTTGTCGGTGGGACCCTCCTCTTCCTCTTCTTCTATCACGTGGTGGATCTGGATCTTCCCCTTCTTCCTTCGCCTGTCTTTCTTTGCCTTCTTGTTGTTCTCCCACTCGGTCTTAGCCTCCCCTGTGACTGAACCTTTCTTAACCTGTGGGACAATAGCAAGAGCAGTCAGCAAAAGTGCGCGCACGCGGGCGAAGGGGATGCGGCCCTTACCCACTCTGGTTTCCAAGGCAAGCCTGTTTGAGGATCTATTCCTTTCCAGCGTACGCGATACCTTGTAGCCTTCTCTCCGATGATGCTTTCGATTTCATACCAATCGCCCTCCGTAGACTGTGTAGAAGCTAGGTCGTCTTCTTCGTCGTCGTCGTTGTCGGGAGTGTTTCGATCGTTGGTGCACTCTCGAAGAGTAGCTGTTCTGTGCTGGCGGTCATGAGGTGCCATAGTTTAGAATAAACACAACACAAGATGTAGTAGGGAGGTAGTCATTCCGACACTGAGCAGGACTGAGACACTGTTGTAACGGGGCTTCCTACCTGAGCGGCTGAAGGTTAAGAAGAATCACCTCTATGTTTGGGGACGGGACGCTCTGGAGGGGTCTACGCGTTGTGACTAAACAAGCATTTCACGTGCAGAACCAAGATATATAATAACAGTTACTTGTACTTGTACTTGCAGACGAACAGACCCATATGTGCAATAAAACACGCAGCAGCCGATGAACACAGACAAACCAATAGATGCATGCCAAACCCCTTGAGCAAATTCAAATGGTACTCTCCAAAACAAAACAATTCCTTCCGTCCCAATGCTCAACCCAAACCGAGTCCACGCTATGATAAATCCCTCAGCAAAAAACACGCTTGCCAAAAAGCAGACAGAAGCCTCCAAACAGCAGGCAAAAACACAAGGAAAAAAAGTCGTGACAGTCGTGATACTTCTGCCAGTCATCAAATCATCACTCATCATCCATAATCCTACACTTACCAAGAAGAGGTGACGACCCGCTTCCCCTTACCCACCGCTTCAGTACTCTCCAACACTTTCTTTAACCTATCCTCCGCCCTATCTCTCGCCTGCTCCCCACTCCCCCAAGAGCTCCGTCCTCCAAAAAACCCCCCAAAACCACTCCAGCTCCCACTCGACCTCCTCCAGCTAAAGCTTCGCCTCCCTAAAGTGGTCGGTGGTGGTGGTGGCGGCGGCGGCGGCGGCGGCGAGATAAGATTCGCCATACTTGAATTACTCATACCCTCGCCTTCTTCGATTGGGAAGAACGCCAGCGTGCTCGTACTAGGCCTTGCGCCCCATATCCCGGAACTTCGTTTGGTCGGCGCTGCTCCAGAGTTGGATGAGGATTTCCCATTAGAATACGCAAGCGAGATACCGGTTGCAGTCTGCGGTGCAAGTGGAAAGTAGGAGCCTTGTGCGCTGTCCAGCTCGGAGGAAGGGAGTATTGTCTTCAGCTGGAGTTGAGGAGGAGGGGCGCGATTGCCCGAGGGGCGGTCTAGACCTGCGGAAGAGAGGAGGATCTGCGAAGACGAAGACATTCGGCGGCGCAACGATAAGTCCCCTCGCGATCTGGGCGCAGCGTCGGAGGACTGCCCACCACCACCTGAGCTGCTACCGGCAGTCGGCGACATGAAGCCGCCAGTTGAAGGCCGCTTGCCATGAGACTTTCCAGAGCCAAAACAGATATTCAACTCCGTGGCCTTACCCACGAGCAGAGTATGAAGCTGTGGGTAGTGCTTCCTATGCGCCGAGGTCTCCGGCGAAAGTCGGTCCTGCGGCGGTAGCATCTCGTCGATTGCCAGGAGCGTAGACACAATCGACGCCATCAGAGTATGCGTAGCTTCCGTTGCCTCAGCCAACGAGTCTACCGCTGCGCCGCCCTTCAAACCCGTAGAGTCCAAGTCCAACTGTTCCGTCCGGGCCTTTGTACTCTTTAGAACCCGCGCTGCAAGCTTATCTGTATCCTTCATCCGCGCATGAAGGTCCGTCTGTGTATTCGTCAAATTCTCGATCTCGGTTTGTAGCGTTTCCTGATACTTTGTGCATAGCTCCGTAACGCCGTCAAGCGCGGCATTGACTATATCCATGTCAGCATTACCATGCACAAGAGGGAGAAAAAGGTAGTAGCCGTACCCTGCGGCTCCACCGCCTTCAAAATGCCATCAAACGAGAAGTCACCCACGCTGGGCAGCTGAACATCCATCTCATCTTCCTGCGCATCTATGTCAGCCATCATCATGCCGTGGTTAAGACAGCAGCAAGCCTTGAACCCACCTCCTCGATAGGCTGTGGTACAGGTGCAGTAGTGCCCGGGTTATAGTTCTTGACAATGATCGGCTGATCGTAAGCTTCGCTGCGAGTGTGCCGGTGCCCATAACGGTGTCTGTTGACTGCACCTTCGGAGCCAGTAGAGTTCCTGGTCACAATCACGGACGAACTACGCGTATGTTCAATCACGCGGGGGCGACGGCCGCTGAGGGCTGCGGCAGCAGCATCTCGCCCATCGTTACGATCAGGTAGCTGACTGAGGAATCCTAGTAATCCGGAGAGAGCAACGTTCGCAGGGAGGGAGTGACGGCGGCTCAGGCGGAGCAACGAGTTCTGGGCGCTGGATAATTCGGAAGGAGGGGAGGGAGGAGGAGGGCCTGGGGCGGCGGGCATGTCGAATGAGATTGGCTCTCTCTTTCGGGGTGCTAGGAATGAGTGTGACGGAGGTGAGTTGGCGTTTTTTGGGCTGCAGGGCTGCAGGAATCTGAGCGCAGTCTCTCGTTCGTGGGGAATAGCGGGGGTGAGCTTTTGTGATGCTCTTCCCTCCTGAGGTTTAACTCGTCTGTTTGGTGTTGTCGCGCTGGCCGTGCATACAATGCTATTGTCGAAATGCACACAAGCATTGGCCCAGCCATCCCTCCGGCAGATTGTCACAACGCGAGGTACCTTACATTGGAGTAGGACATCACGATGCATGCAGAAATGATGGATGCTACATTATCATTCAATGTACATCCAGTCCCAAGGTACCCAGTTCCATCAACGTGTGAGGCAGATAAGACAAAACAAGTCACCACCATCCACTCTCCACTCTCCACACGGACGGATACTTGTACTACAGAAGAGCAACAGCATAATCGAGTTGCGAACTGCAACCCTCAACACTCTAAGAAGCCGGAACCCAATAATGCTTCCCTGCTAAACAAAATCGAATTGCGCCTCCCGTTTGTCTATGCTATTGCCCTCCCATGAAACCCTTTTAAACACAAAGCAATGCGCACCCGTTAACTCCAGTGGTATTCGCCTCTAATGACGCCGATGAATCCCTCCGTTCGACAAAAGCTTAGAAAATAAACTCCGGCTGTCAAGTCAGTCAGTGTATTGATATGAGTGATGGTGTATGAGCTCACTTACCTCATCAGATTCTAGCTGATGAAGCCCAGCTAAAATTCATAATCTGACACAGTAAGGATTGAGGATTGGTATACAGTTTCCCTTTTTTTCTGATTTTAACCCAATGCCATATCGCAGCATAATTGTCGGAATCCGAAACTCCCTAAGCATGGATGTTGTCGGGAACTTCATTCTTCGTACTTTCGGCTTCCTTCCACTGCCAGGCAAGGTATTTCCAGTTCAGGTCGGGCCGCCAGAACAATCCGTGGCCCAAGCCCTGGTCCACATCCGCACACAGAGCTCCGGTCTTGACCATCTTGTGCTCGAACACGACGATGGCAACCCGGCTGTGTAAGAGGGCCATGGAACACATGACACAAGGCTCGTGAGTAAGGTAAACGTGCATGTTGTGACAGAGATAGCCGCCAGAATCGGCGGTAGTTCCATCGGCGCCCTTGTCCTTGATCTCATCCCGCCCATCTAGAGTGCCCATAGTAGTGCTATTAAGGAATATTCGCTCGGTCTCCGTCAATGCCGTAATGGGGTTATCCGGAGCTACAACGGCACCCTTTTCCAGTCTTTTCTGGGCCACCATTTCTACGAGCCTTAGGACCGGATGGTCGAGAGGGTAGCACCAGTCCCTACCATTCTGATCCAACCTAGCATCACCAGCAGCCGCAATGACGTCGCCCGTATCCGGGTTGACAATCACAGCTCCACAAGGGTACCCAACACCTGCCTTTGCTGTCTCTCGCCCAACCTTGCGAGCCATCGCCATGTATTCAGACACCCTCGCGAGCTTCGCAGCAGCGTTCTCTATCAGTGAAGGGTGGGGTCCGAAGGGATTGCCTCGCTTGTACACCGTTGGCCAGTATTTCTTGGTCCACTCTTCGCTTTGTTCGGGCGAGGTCGGCATATTGGCTGGAACTGTGACGATCGAAATCTGGGGTTTCGGTGTGATGGGCCTCCCATGCTTGCGTTGAAAAGGCGAGGTCTTTGCCGCGATACTTGCTATTCGATGAATTGGAGCTCGATCGATCTGACACACGAGGATATAGAGTAACGACTGTTCTGGCGGGAACTGTGTCGGAGGAAGGTTCGCAGCGACAGCGGCTGGGATAAACGCAGGCTTCGAAAGACGGCGAAGATGCTGGAGCTCGTTCTGAGGAGCGATCTCGCGGAGAGCTATTATAATCTCGTTCGCAGTCTTTGCTGGGATCGGAAGGATGTAAACATTGACTAAATGGCACCGGAAGATTTGTGTTTAGCGTTAGAACTATAGGGAACGAAACAACACCTAAACTCACCTGTCTGCAGGCCAGACCGAACTTCTGCATGTGTCCTGAGGGGGACTAGTATTCCAGTCGGTTTTGGAGGCATCACTGCCGCAGGTTTGGACTTTTTGCGAGGAAATACCAAAGGTACTGCAGGTTCGATGAATCGTTTAGTCGTTGGCATGGTGGTGTGGTGGGGTTGCTAAAAAGCAATTCAATGACGACGCGGCGTGAAGCAGAGAATGTAAAGAACCAAAAGGAGAGTAGGATTGGGCAATAGAAGGTCCTCAAATGCTACCAGAGCGATTGATGCCTGATAGAAAACGAAGGGTCCAAACAAAGATGGGAATGGTGTTGATTGCAACTCAGAGAACTCAGCCCTAACCCTTCAAGAGGTTTGAAGCTGCGAGTCGAAGCATATGAAGAAAGGGATTCCGATGGTTGGAATTCACCTTCTGTCAAAACATTTGAAGAAACTTGGAGGGGAGGAGCTTCAGGTTGTTTGTCTGGGAGATACCTCTTATTAGGGAAATATTTCTAGGTACCTCGCTCTAGTCTCAGAACCCTGGAGGGCACTCCGAGACTAACCTCGCTCTATCTACAAACATGTCAAGAGATTTGGTAGTAGTAGGGCAGGATTCTTAGGTGCCTGGGTGTTTAGTAGGCACCTGCACAGCTCGCCATTGCCTACGAACTGGTACAAACCGCCTGGGCACCGTTTGAATGTATCAAATGCCCACGAACAAAAAGCATCACATGGCTCTAGGAATCATAAATCGATTCCTCCAGGTTTCCATCTGCCAAAAGGAACGACGGAAGAAAATGAAGGTGATTCTAAATATCATTATGAGGTAACTAGCATCCAAAGTCTCACTTTCACCCGCTGCTACCCAAAATACCGATCCAAATAACGCCAAACACCCTATACAGCCCCCAGGACCACTCTATAACCTCTCCGCAAACCCCGTCTTCTCCATTTCAACCGCATCCACATCCGGTGGTGTCTCCGTTCCCTCAAACCTTTCCAGCTTATCCTCTGCTAACCTTCCATATACCTTCGCATTCTTCTTCGGCCCGCCTGTGGTCTTAAATTGGTACCCTCTCAGTCTGTCCCCAACTGTCAGTGCCTTTCCATAAACTCCATTGCGTAAAACAACATACCTCGGCCCCTCTCCAGTCTTCATCGGTAGCTCATCCTCATAAACCTCTGCGAACTTCTTACAATCTTCCTCAAATGTTCCTTTTAAAATACTCTCCCTTACTGCCGCAAAGAACCGATCCATCACATGAATGTTGTGAATCTGCAACAGCACCCAAGCCGTCATCTCTTTCGCTGCAAGCAAGTGACACACATACGCCCTATGATGTCGACGACAGCTATAGCAGCCGCATTCCTTCGCCAGCGGTCCCGTATCCGTTGCCATATCTGGAGCATTCCACATATTCCACCCCAACTGCTTTTTCCCCTCTCCCGCCTTTCCAGGGAACTCAAACGCGAACGCAATCCCAGCATCCGTAGTCTCCGTAGGGGAATCTAGTGTAAATATATCCACTCCCCTCGCCACATTCTCCAACAACATATGAGGATTTTTCGTATTATCCATCGCAACTCTTGCCAGCTCCTTCAGCGTCTCCGGCATCTCAGGTACCAGTTGGGGATCATAAAACGCCAGCCCATCAAGCTCATCTACCCTCTCTTCTAGCGTCTGGAAGTATAGTTGTTGCTGCTCCTTCGAAACCGGCAGGATAGGCGCAAACGTTGGAACCCCGGTCTTGGTCGCTTCTTTGAGCAGCGCATTGAGCCAGAGTTCCGTGCGATACACCATCTTGTGGACTCGGTTCTTTCCCGCGCGTTGAGCCGGGGTATCGACCATCCCTATGGCTGCATCAGGACGCAGATGCGAGATGGAGGAGATGTAGTCGTTTGCCTTCAGCTCACGGAAGCCGACCGAGGTGAGGATGGTGATTGAATGGTCTGTATTTGTAGCTGGCGCATCGACGGGCGGACAGCGGCGGGGGGCAAGGAAGAAGAGGGAGTTTGAGGGGTGGCTGGTGAATGTAGGGAGAGGGCCCGGGTGTTTGAACACTGGGGACTGGGGGATGCCTTTTTCTACAACTTCTCAATGTCAGCACGCGCAGGTGAGGAAAGGACGGGAGGGAAACACAGTCTTCCAAAGCTGCGTAGACGCCGCAGATATCGGTGTGATCCCGAAGGTTATCATGCGAAAGATGTGGCACGACTCCACGTGAAGTTGGAGCTATAAACGCCGGTGTGTCAATTTGGACGTTCCTACACACGAGTCTTCCAAGGCGGGGGCCCGCGGTGTGCTTGGATTGAAGCAGGCGAAACGAGAACATTGGATTTGTGGACTCCTCGTAATCTGGCGGCGATGATTCCATTATTAGCTTATTCGATCCGGAGGTGTTCAGAGCCGATCACTCGAAATGTGGGGTTGGAGCTGAAGGTAGGTTAGAGCCATTGAGGCCGGGTAAAGAACACTTCAACCTCTCCCGCTCCGAACTTAGTCTGTCGTCTGCTAGTACAACATCACCGTCGGACAAATAGATATCTCCAGCTCTCCTTCCCTCTCCACACCAATTTCCACTTCTCAACCCATAATAACAATGGCAATTCTCGGCTGGGCCGCGTTCGGTACGCTTCTTCCCCGCTCCTTCTCCCCAGCATTCACTAACATCCCCCAGGTGCCGGCGTTCGAATGTGGCAGCTCGGAATCGAGATGCGACCCCTCTTCGAGAGACGCTCAGCAATCGGCTACCCCATCTTTGCATCGATCAGCGCTGCCTTCGGCTACTACCTCGAGGGTGTTGAGGACCGTCAGAACAAAATCCTCGCAGACCGCAAAGCATCACTTCTCGAGAAGCGGGCACGACATGCGGAGCGCGAGACCTCGGAAGCTGGGGAAGGTGCTACTGTTATTTCCTAGTAGATGAGAGCGGGCGGGGGAATGTATAGATGACGTCCGGGGTGTTAAGGTGGGAACTATTTATGTTGCAAGCTATCACATACACACCTCAAGCTGGATTGGATGGGACCGGACCAGCAAGAAAGAAAAGGAGTCCAAAGTATCATCTGTTTTGATTTCTCCCCCAACAAACAAATCCCTGCTCAAAATCGCCCATCTGGTATTGTGATATATATGTACAACCCATATTAAACAGCGCCTTGGGGTATTAATACATGCGTCATAGTCCCATGTTCAAACACGAGAGTTATGAATCCCACCGGCGCGCTCAGAACTCAATAGTCCAGTTCTCAGTGATAGGAACCTTAGGATCCCTGATCACTGCCACATTCGCCTTACCATCATGTCCCTTCGTGAAAATGATATCTGCCTCCCATTTCGTGTGCTCAGTCTTCACCACGACTTTCTTCTTGTCCTCCCACTTATCACTGACACCAACAAAAATCATCTTCTCTATCCTCGTGTCTTTCATAGACTTGACAATTGCCGCATTAGCCTTTTTGTCAAAGACGTCGAAATCCTGGCACACGATGGTTTTACCATCGAGTAAGAAGGATTTGCGAATGTAAGCGCCAGTTTTGTAGTCAAAAGACTCGCCATCATCGACGAAAACAGTACCTCGGGCCGTTCCCTAACGTACATCATCAGCAATAGGTGGTGGGATGACGGTGAATTCTATCCCTTACCTCATTGTTAAGGTTGATAACTAGCGTATATGGATCGTACTTCATTAATCCTGAGCTCCGTCTATGCCTGTCTTTCCTCGGGACAATACCACCTCCTCTCATCAAGAGCGGGATGGTATTCAATGGAGCAGACACAGTATGATAACCCTTGCCCTTATATACTTTGTGGGTGAAGTAGTCATAGTAAGGCTCGTCATCCGGGAAGTAGATCTCAACAGAATCTGCGCCCTCTTTGACAACAGGCTTTGCGAGAAGACCAAAATCTCCGATGAAGAACTGGTCATCGATCGCAAATCCAGCTTCATCTTCTGGAAACATCACGAAATGCGGCCTAATAACTGGCATTCCGTCCAAGCTAGCCCGGTGGAAGGCAGTGTACCATACAGGCAACAAAGCGTATCTGAGACGAAGAGCATCCCGAATAATAGAGCGGTAAGGCTCTTCAACAAGATATGGTTCTCTGCGCTTCGCATCGATGTGCGCGTGTCCACGGAAAAATGGGTAGAATGTACCAGACTGATACCACCTTGTAAGCAGCTCCTTAGAAGGGTTTCCGAAGAAGCCTCCAACATCAGCACCAGAAAACGGCATTCCGGCGATACCTTGGTTGAGAATCATTGGAAAAGCTTGGGCGAGATGCTCCCAAGAGGCCTGATTGTCACCAGTCCACATAGCAGCAGTCCTTTGGCTTCCAGCGAAAAAACTCCGGGTCAGAACGAACGGTCTCCTCTCGTTCCCCTTTCCGAGTCTCGTGACTAGTCCTTCATAGGTGGCATTGTGAAAAGTCATCCCGTAGAGATTATGAACATCTCGGTGTTCCCAGTCGCCGTGATGAATGTTGTCTTTCGGCATGGTAGTCTCAGGACCGTTGAAGACAGAAGGCTCATTCATATCGTTCCAGATATGGAGATTCTTGGTAGCGAATGGAAAGGTTTTGAGCGCGAACAGACTCTTCCACCAATTGACGGCTGCGGGATTGAACGCATCGACCCAATGAGATGATCCAGGCCAGCACCATCCATCATAAGACTTCTCCCCGTCCTTGTCCTTGACGGCAAGCCCTTTGTCGTTTAACTGCTTGCTAATCTCATAGCCCCCTTCATTCTTGATGTGAGGGTCGATGATAGCAACGAGCTTCCTGTCTCTCTTGGCCAGCTGGTCCTGCATAGAAATGGGGTCTCCGAAAGTCAAAGGATCCCATGTAAAGTACTTCTTTCCATCGGTGTATTCGATATCCAACCAGATCACATCATACGGGATGTCGAACTTGTCGAATTTCCGATCAACATCCTTAACATCGTCCTGAGAAACGTAATTCCATCTGCATTGGTGATATCCCAGAGAAAACGCCGGCGGAAGGGTTGTTGTTCCAGTAAGACCAGTGTATTGTTCGTATACATGACCCGCGGTCGGACCCGGGAGAAAGAATACATCAAGAAGGCCGTTTTCGGACATCCAGTGGGTATGAGTGCTGCGCTTCTCGGTTGAGAGTGTATTAGGGTTTTTCTGGCTCTTGACTATATCCACCCAGGTCTCTGCTGCATTGAGCCAGAAGACACCAACAGAGTAACCACTCTTCTGGGCTTGCATAAACGGAATTGCCCCATAAAGCGCCATCGGAGAATCAATGATATATTCAAAGGTATCTAAGTTGTATAGACGGTATGGTTCATCGTAGTTACCTTCACCGCCACGTGTCTCCTTCAGGGAAAGACTAGATGCATGCTCGGGGATACCATATACAAATTCATAACCGGGGAAAGTGATATCGAGACCAATAGCTTCGGGTCCTGGAAATAATCAATAAATATGCGAACTAGAAACTCGAGGGAATAATACCAACCTCTAGGTTTAGAGTCAGTATTTCCACCAAACGTCTCATCCCACCAAGTGCTTTCGTCCTCTCCTGGTTCTTCGCCTTCCTTCTTCTCTTTCTGAGGCCTCCAATGCTCGACATTCAGGAGATTCCGCTCATTTAGTACTACCTGAGTTTCTCCATACCTCATGAAGGTAATTTTGAAGGGTTTATACTCGATAAGAGCCTGCAGCTCACCAGGGCCGTATTGCACCTTCATCGAACCTTTATCTGAGTTCAATATTTTCGCATGGGCATCAAAATTTTTCCCGCCGACCAACGCCCACTTCTCAGCCTCGTTATACCGTTGCTTCTTCACTTTGCTTCCATTCCTTAACTCAATGTCTCCCTTCCGCCTCCTAGCTTCATCGAGTTGAACCCTTGCAACACTGTTATCCAAGAACGAGATCGTAAGCGGCAATTTAACCCTCCCTCCGTCCGGTTCGCTAACAGTCTTCCAAATTGTCGCTGTCAACACGCCATCTGAGAGCGTGACAGTACCCGAATCGACCTCGTATTGGGGAATCCACGCGGGGCCTGCGGCGGAGACTTGGTCGGCAAAGGCGCGGCCACGTCGACAGAAACTGGATTGGGCGCAAGTTTTAAAGTCGGCATGCTTTACCGCAGTCGCCACCTCGAGGAGCGAAAATAAGGCCACCAAACAGGTGAGGCCACCCGTTTGCAGCCGCATGTGAAGCTATGGGAATGCGCCGAGGCTTCACGGGGGTTAGACGTCACAATCGTAAAGAAAGGGGCGTTGCAAGAGGTTTACTGCAACGAGAGTCAATATTCGAGGCGCACTGTGGAAGGTCTCTGGAAGTGGCGGTTGGATATGGGATGGCGGATAAGAGTGAGCAGATTCGTAGCTGTGTTGTCACGGACGACAACAGCTTTGAGCAAGGTGTTCAGTTGAATCAGTAGATCCTTAAAAGTATTTAAGGTGTGGCATAGATGACCCTAACCCACCTAACCTACCTTGGCCTAGGGCATGCAAACGCTGTGAGCTTAGCTCCCGGGGGTGTGAGTGGCGGGGTGGAGAAACAAGACAGAAACACAATTTCCGTGGATTGATAAGCGCAAAACATACATTCGAATCACAGTTACAAACTCCTTCCACCCATCCCCTCCTCCTCCTCCGTCACTATATTACCTTCCGAGTGCTGCTGAACTACAACTGTGCTAAGTGAACTGCCATCTACACAATGTCTCTCGACAGTGTTAAGCACGTGATATTGGTACATTCACCCCCGCCTTCATACCCAATTGATCATCTACTCACACTCAGTCGCTCCTCAGGTTCTTTCCGGCAAAGGCGGTGTTGGAAAATCCTCCGTTACAGTACAACTCGCTCTCTCCCTCGCACGGCGTGGCCACAGAGTCGGAGTACTGGATGTCGACCTGACAGGTCCCAACATTCCGCGCATGTTCAACGTCGAAGACAAGAAAGTCACGCAAGGTGCGGGAGGATGGATACCAGTTCCAGTCGGCACGGTATCAGAAAACGGCGGCTCAATATGCTGCATGAGTCTCGGCTTCTTACTGCGGGATCGAGGCGACAGTGTTGTGTGGCGAGGGCCCAAGAAGACTGCCATGATTAGACAGTTCATGACGGATGTAATTTGGGGAGAGCTGGATTACTTACTGATTGACACGCCACCTGGTACTCTTACTACCCTATGCTTTTGAGTCTGCGGCTAAGACGTATAATAGGTACGAGCGACGAACATATATCCCTCGCCGAACAAATGCGCACTGTAAACCCCGACGGCGCGGTCATTGTCACTACCCCACAAGCAGTCGCCACCGCCGATGTGCGCAAAGAAATCAACTTCTGCAAGAAAGTAGGCTTGGATATATTGGGCGTTGTCGAGAACATGAGCGGCTTTGTGTGTCCTCACTGCAGCGAATGCACAAACGTGTTCTCGTCAGGCGGAGGAAAGATCATGGCAGAGCAGTTCTCTATCGAATTCTTTGGGGCAGTGCCGATAGACCCGTCATTCAATCTAATGATCGAAAGCCAATCATCGGAGGAAGGGATGATAACGTCGCTGGTTGATCAATATGGCAAATCGAAGCTGTGGCCGATATTTAAGGATGTTACTGAGAAGCTGGTGGCAAAGGTTAATCCATAGGAATGATTCGCTGGGTGGACTTGTGTTCTTGGAGGCGTACGGTGTTTATATCGTGTCGAATTAGAATTCTGAGCTCGAGGTGGATGCATAGTGCCCTTCGTATAAACGAAAGATACCTATCACTCGGTACCAACTTTTACCAAGCTTTTTCGTCGGACCCCAACGACATGCACTAACATCACCACACTTCACAATGCCTCCTGGTCAAAATTTCCTCCGAACATTCCTCCACTCAAGTCGTACCGCCCTAATCTCTGCCTCCAAATCCTCAACTCCAGTCTCAATCGTTCTTGGCAACGAATCTGCAGGTCCCTGCTCCCCGCCTTTTCTCACCTATACCCCGCTAACTCTGAACAGACCTTGATTCCTTCGCATCTTCCCTTCTCTACGCTTACCTTTCCTCCGTCCGCCCACGCCCAATCCCATTCCTTGCCATCCCCCGCGCCGACCTCTCCCTCCGCCCCGAATTTCTTTACGTCCTTTCTGCGCTCCAACTTTCGTCTTCCGACCTACTCTGCGCAGACGACTCGCCATCATTCTCTACCCTGGACCCCGAGAACGTCAATGTACATCTCGTCGACCACAACCGACTTACAGTCCCGCTGTTGGGGGAGAATGTGCGCGGCATCATCGACCACCACGACGACGAGGGCTTCTACATGTCCGCGTCGCCGCGGGTAATCACCAAGTCTGGGTCCTGCAGCTCGCTGGTGATAAACACGCTCCTCAACTGCGCAGGCCTGGAGGCGGGGGAGAAATCGCAGCTTGCAACACTTGCGCTTGCGGCGGTTCTGATCGACACTACGAATATGACGCACAAAGTCACCGCGCGCGATGAGTCCGCGCTGAAGTTGCTCCGCGAGAACTGTCTCCCCGTATCGTGGGACCAGGATGGGTTCTTCCAGGGCATATACGATGCGAAGACAAACGTTGACGGCTTGTCACTGCGCGATTTGCTAAGGAAGGATTATAAAGAGTGGACGGAGGATGGGAAGAAACTTGGGATTGCGAGCGTTGTCAGGGGACTTGAGTATCTGCGAAGCAGAGGTGCGTTCCTGGAGACGCTGAAGGAGTGGGCGAGGGAGAGGCGGCTGGATGTGGTGTGTGTTATGACGACGGACGGGCGCGGGGAGGAGCATAGGAAAGAGCTGCTAGTGTGGGCAGTGCGGAAACAGGGTGCCGAGTGCTTGCGATTGTTCATGGAGAGGGCGGAGGAGAGGGGGTTGAAGCTTGGGGTGTGGGGAAATGGGGAATTGGATGATGGTGTGAAAAGGAGGGCGTGGACGCAGGCGAATTTAAACATGAGCAGGAAGCAGGTGGCGCCGCTGCTTAGGGAGTGTTTGGGGGCGGGAAATGATACCAAGGCAGAGTCAAAGGCATAGGGTGATGGTTCTTTCGTGTGTTCGGGTAGAAAAAGTTGTGTTTTTGACAGCTCCCAAAAGACTGTACACTCGTTTCAGATGACCAACGATCTATTTCATTGACACGTCAACTGTGGAAAAGTGTGAGGTTTCGGGGGAGCATGTCTGCCATCTCGAAATACCCAGCGAGTGACAGCCCATGAAATACCACAACATTCTTATAGCCAGCAGGACATAGCTCCTACCAGGCGTGTACGAGGGGTATATCATAGCGCTATATCATGCCATGGCAGCTTTGCACGTGTAGTTTCACACGCCCTATAATTGAGAGACGTGAACATACTAAAAGCATCGACCGAATGCCCCATCATTATCTCCCCCCTGGCACAGATGTGTTTGCAGCCGACCATAACCTCGAGTGGTCAACAAAACGTCTCTCTCTCGCCTAAAGCCGGCAGAATGTTTGAGGGGCAAGCTTGCGGGTGGAGAAAACCCCAGGAGCGAGGATTCCCCTGGAACTAGCGTAGGACGCAGCTTGCCACGGGGCCAGCCGCCCAGGAACCCCGAGCGATGCACTTCCACGAACCTAATTCGCTCCCTGGCCCTTAAACCCCCTCACTGTGGCTTGTTGGTTAGGGTGAGTTGAATGGAATACTGATCTTCCCCCCTCCGGCTAGGCTGACAGCGGGCGTGAAGATAAGACTCCGGTTATCACGTTTCACAAGCGGAAGATTAGAAAGGTGAGCCGCAGCTGCTTCACAGCAGTAGTCTAGGTGCTGCTAGCGGGTATTGTTAGGACAGCTAGAACATGTTTTTTACCCGTTCCAGTAAGTCTAGTCGAGGGTAGCTATGTAGCGTAGATATTTTCACTTTTTCCGTCTTGGGTGGATCCATGGGAACGTTCAGTCACTTACAATGGCAAGTCTGGCGCTGGTTATATGGTCCGGACTCTAAGGGCACTGTTTTTTCCGGCTCCCTTCACAATGCTTGTGGAAGGAAATGCTTAGGGAAACGGCAAAGGAGAGGGCAAATGCGAATTGCGGTCTAATATCATCAAGCAGTGTTGGTGTATTATTATCACCGCATGGAAGAGTCACCACTCCACATGGAGACATCAAAGATTGCATTGGCTTACACCGTTGCCCTATGCAAAACTCAGGTCTTTAAGCCAACAAAAAGTGCGAAACCTATCTAACTATTGCAAAGTCGCTCACCATCGTCTAGTCTAACGAACTAGCCGGCGCCTAGCAGAGGACCAAGTAACTCATTTAGCGCCACCGGATGCGCCCCCGAACATCGACTTGTCAATACGTGTTTCGATGCGTGCTCTTATCGATGAGTCCCAGCGTCTTTCTCTTCAATTCTTCAACACTCATCACACCGTCTCACATTTGATATCATGTAAAATGGCCTCTAGTCCGAACTAGTAAACATGTTAGAGGAATGAAAGCCAGATAGAATTCATCAGAAAACGTACTCCTATTCCCACAGAAACAGCTCCGTAGAGAACTTTATGAAAATTTGACCGAACTGTCAAACCTGCTACCAAGTCTTCCAACCCCATCATCTAATTTACCACCCAAACTACCAATTTTAGAACCAAGCAAGACGAAGCCCTTGTAACCAGCGGGAAAATCTCAAAGTGGATAATGTGTGATTGCCAATTCTCACCTTCTCTGGATTGGTGACTCTCTTACCAATAACATAGACTATGGGCTCGGCACAAGTATCCCTTTCCTGTTCAGCAAACTCCAAAGTAGATGTATAATTGCCAATCCTCACCCCTCGAGATCGATGAACCTCCCCCCAATATCGTATCCACTCGGTAATAAGGCACTAAGCCGAGGTGCGCAAGCCACCGCAGGGACCTATGGTTCCCGTTCGAAGATCCGAGTCCTACCGAAATGGCCTTGATGAAGGTCTAAATAGCCTATAGTGAGGGACAACTTCTAGAGTAGGCAGACGCATGGCGGTAGTATGCAGACAGGTACTTACCCACCTAAATGTAGGTAAGTAGTACATACTACCTGTCCACCCGTTCACGCCAACTGGGATCTTAGTAGATCCGGACAACTCGAATTCCAGCGCTTCGAACGCTATTAAGCGAGTTCACCTCTTCAACTGGCACTATCGAAAATCCCCAGAATAGTATTTGCGTTCCTGAACCTATCGGGGTATGGCGTCCACCGCGATTCAGAGAGTCGAGATGTATATCCTCTCCTCCATTTCTTCCCGCTCTTCCCCTCCTCGAGCGCGAGTTCTTCGGTACAAAAATGTTATCCACAAAATCCGTGCTGGTTGGTTGCGTCCTGCTGCTCAGCAATTATGCCAGCGCCACTCGCGATATCACGGCAGCGCGGTTCAATTTCGACACGGGGAAAGTGGAGTTGCAATATCCGGATGGGAACGACGTTCAGAAAAGAGAAGCATACCAGGACTATGGATATGGATGTAGGTTGCCATCATTTCTGTACGAGCTCATTGGGACTAAACATTGCCAGACAATGATAATCTGGTCGACATTCTGCGTTCCAAGAAGCAATGGAAGTTCTGCAAATCGTATATCAACCTGCGACCTACCGTGAAGAAAGTTGTCACAGTTACCGCCTGTCCCGGGTACCAAAAGTGTCGGCCTGTCACAATTACCAAGAAAAAATATTTGGGTGCGAAGACGGTAACGGAGGAGGTTCCTGCGGAGGAGGAGACTACTACCACCGTTCAGGCCGAAAAGACATCGACCGGTGGGCGAGCTCAACTACTTGATATCCTGTGCAGTTCTCTAATAACGTGTAGAGTCCGTTCACGAAGTGTCGAAAGTCACCAGCACTAAAACCAATACAATCGTAGTCACATCTACTGTCGGAACTCCCCTCGAAACACCTAAGCCGGCACTGGAAGGACGTAGTATTCGTCCACCGCGGTTCCTCTGGCGCTATAAGCACGCAGAAATCTCATCGGCGTGTTCCCAACTCGTGAAGAAAGTCATCCGAACGAAAACGTACACAAAGACCAAGACCGTCCCAGGATACGCAAGAAGAACAACAATCACCGTTTTGGTACCGCAGGGCACAGTTACGAAGACGATGACGAAGAAGGCAACAAAAACTATCACAATCACCACCACCCCAGTCGAAACCATCACCGAGGTTTCTACTACCACTGAAGTCGAAACTACCGAGGCTACATCGACCACAACTGTTTGCCCCGTACCCTCATATCTCGGCGCGGACGGTGTCGGTGTTGAATGGGATGACGAGGGAAGCAACATTGAATTCCCCGATATTGATTTCAAAGACCCTGTTGCGTGCTGTTCCTTGTGCTATTACAATATTCCCAACTGTAATGTTTGGGCTGCTGGAAACGAATATTGTTTTATTGTCGCTGGCGGATCCGGGCCAGGTGCGACGGACAAATGTCCAAATGGCCAGGGCGGTGGGATACTGTATGTTACACCCTCTACAACTCGGGGACCTGGTGGCGCTGGACCTTGTGGTGGCCGTATGAGGATAGAAGAATAGGCAGCGTGGGGAAATGTTATTCATCCAACTAGCGATATATTCTTCTTTCTAAAGGTGTGGCTTATAGTACATTCTTTGCACCTTTTTGTTTTGTGATTACTACTTTTTGGAGAGTTTTAGTACATATGCAATTGAAGTGGTCGGTGGGTTAATTCGCCAGACGCTGTCCTTGACCGTAGCTTGCATTGTTATTGGTTGCAATCGATATCATCTGAACCGAGCCCCCTATGTTCTCCACTTGGGAGTGCTGTCTGGATCGTATTGCATACAAAGGTGCACTTGTACTTATGACTGCTTGGTACTCCCACACACTGAGGTTCTCTCTTGTCCCTCTCATCAGTACACACTACAATATACGCACAATGTTCCTCCCATAAAGTATATAACAGGCGGTTCACAAACTACAGAGTGATGCATTGTGATCGGTTTCAATGGTTGATGTTGGGATAGGGTTGGAAACCACCAAAGAAACGATGAGTTTGCAATTTGTGTACTAGACGATAGGAATTATTGCTTACCATACCCGAGAGCACGGCGACTCCTCGCTAATTACAAGTCACCGGGCATTCTCTTCGCAAGGTGCGAGTTTTCGCTCGTGCTACAGTCACATAGCCACCCCCTTTGGCACCAGGGAAACATTGGCCCGGTGAAGGGTGTTGGCCTTACGACCCTGGCTGTAAATGGTTGGCATTCTTAGGATACTATAGGTACGAATGAGCTTGGTCTGCTCGTGAAGGCTTCTGAGAATAGTCTTCGTTTCATACGTATACGCCTTGCTGAGAGCAAGATCATTTGGTGAAGTCCTATCATAATGCTTGAAGTCCCTCTCCCCGGCCTGCAACCGTTAGTCCTTTACAGGGAAGTTAATTGCTAGAGTCTAGAGACACGGTACGGCGTGCTTCCGGACTATCACTCTCACTACCTATCACCCCCACTATCACTATTGCTACCAATGGACTACATTTTGGGGTACGTTTTCCGCGGATGTCGCATTACATCACATCACTGCGGCGCTAGTGTAAAGTGAGGTATGTCTTTCTCATATATCCGACTACGGTTATCAGTGACCGACTGCTACTGCCACACATTGATCTTCGTAGAAGAATGAACAAGTTAAGATTTCTTTATTTTGTAGAAGGGGCTACTCTGCACTACAGGAACCTCCTCGATGTAAGCTATGAGGTATGTTTCTTGTCTTTTTCTTGCTAATTGTAGGGACAGGAAAAAATGCACCCGGCTAAACAAAGTTGCGCAGCTGTCGTTATTGCATTCCACCTCGTACTTTATGTATGTCGAGTCGCGTGCTCCAGCTTTTTCATATTTGGCACTTCGAATGTAGGCGCGATAAAGGCTTTGCTCGACCTGCTCATTATTTAATAGGCATTTCATCCACACTTCGGCCCGGTAGCCAAATAGCTAAAGTAACTTCATCCAAGTTAAACAGCTCCAAAAACTATTCCTCAATAGTGCCAGCAAGTGTTTCTTCTTCATCTTCACTGCTAAAACAACTGTTAGTACTACCTACCGGTTCACAGTCATCGCCGCTATCTCTGTCCAGATCCTCGAGCATTGTTCCATCCCTCGGATTCCCCGTGGCCAACGCGTCCTCCTTGAACTGCTCCCAGATACGTTTGAAATCTTCCGAATCGAGGCTTGAGAACGATTCATCCTCGGGCTCCTCGTGCTTTACGACCACTTGTGATCTCATCATCCTGGCCTCAAAAAAGTTGTGAAGGAAATCAAAAGTGACTGTGTTTGTTGCATTATTCTTAGGGTTGGTAGGCTGGTTGAACATGTCCGACCATTTGAACTCCCATGAGCGTTCAAGTTTTGCGGCCAAACCTCCATCCACTCAATGACCTTTTCACAATGTGACGACGTGGATGTCTTGAGAACAGTGATAACAACCGACTGGAACTTGTACTTTTGTCGGCGTCGAATCTCATCGGACTTATCGAGGGTCATTTCATCTGTTCCTTCGTCGTCGGTCTCTTCGTACATCTCGCCCGCCTCAATTGAGGAGTCCTCATTTTTTACAATGTCAACACGTGGAATGAGGTTGTTGTCGCTTAGATCGGGACCATCAACTCCGGGGGTGTCTGCTGATTTCGAACGCTTGGTGGCGATCCCGTGTCACTAATCTCATTGCTTGGAGTCTTGCGTTTTCGATTCCTCTGAGCAGGCCCGGGTCCAGAGGAAGATGAAATCTCAATTGCGTTGCCCTTTCCTTTCGCAACGTCGGCTTTCACCTTGCGTTTAGGCCACTTGTTGATTTTGACAAGCACTGCATACTTGATTTTGCCTTTGAATCTCAACATCCATTCCAAACACTTGCAAAACCCAGTCTGATAGTCGTGTCCAAGAGCAACTTCAATGACCACGATAGGATGTTCTAGTCCCAAGTTCCGCAACCATAGGGATCCATCGGGAAATCTGAAGCGGCCTTCAGTAATATTAGACAATATTCATCCCACAAAGAAATAAACTTACACTTTAGTCCGACTTTGTTGTCAAGCGCGACACGTGCAGCACCCAGGCATTCGACAGCCTCGAGATCTTTTCCATCATTGCTCCATTTACCCCAGTAGAAGTTACCGCCGTTAAATAGTTGCTGGCGTATGTGAATCTCTGTCACCATTGCGGTGTCGTCGTGCTCGAGGGAGGCCATGATAACCTCGACACATAACTCGTGACGTATATATTCAACACTATTATGAGTATTAGACGCCATGAGATAGATAACAACACGTTTGTAGGGCAAAATGACTAGCTTGGGGTCAAGTATTGGAGGGGCAAGATTCCTACATACATTGCTGGTCGCCGAAAAGGACCTGATTGCACGAAAGATCTTGCAAAACACTGCAACTGCTGTAGCTGCTCTGTACTAAAAGCAAATTCAAGCTTGAACGAAAGCCTGATATTCTAGAATCGCACGGCTTCTTTTAGTGGGTTATCGACAAAATAATGCCACATCCAACGCACTATATCCTCTGTGGCTTGACGTGGTTCCAGAGCCTGTGTCACCTTATGGCCACCAAAGGAACTAACATCACGGAACCCTCGGCAACGTCTTGCCTCTTCGCGGATGATAAGCTCTCAGCGATATGTTGTGTTGTCACTCAAAGGGCTTGGGCCCTGTCCCTGCTTGATGTTCTGGGAGATTGTTGGGTGCATGGCGGTGATGTGAAAGTTCTTGAGGTTGGGAGTCAGTAGCAATAACTGGGTAGGAGGGTAAGTTATTTTGTGGGTTACAGTTCGTATGGGGCTACTTACTCGAGTATACAGTAATATAAAACACCCCACTTCTCGAGCTCTTTCAGCATCATCTCATTTTCTCTCCACATTGAAAAATTCCCCACCCTGTGCTGAGACCAATACCCAAACCCCGTTGCCAGTAACATGTGCTCGCAGGCGGCTTGAGCACATTGTAGAAGTGGGCAGCGCCGTGGCACTTAACAGGCTGCTACCTATTCTTATGAATTGCGTACGCAGATTGGATCTGCTGAAAACGTAGTGGAGAGTTGTCGTCTTGGCAGTGAAAGTACGTCGACAGACAGCAGCAGGAGCTATCCCAGCCGTTATGGAACGGATGGGAAACATGAACCTAAGTTTCACAACCCCTTGTATACGAATGGTGGAGCAGTTCTCTTTGTCCTCTCATACCATGAGGATCCTTTCCACGCTCCATCGTGGTAAGATGGTATGCATAGTGATATAGTGATATGGGGGTGATAATGAGGGTGATATCCCGGAGGCAGACCGGACACGATGCTAGAATTTCGAGGGTTCGAGTGATGACCGGTGCACAACCTGCGGTGGCCTCACTTCCTCAACCATCGAATTATGGCCTTGCCGTAACAAGCGCTAAAATGCAAAACATACACGAAAGACCGTTCAACCCTCCCCCCTCAAAACCAACTCCAATTATTGAACCAATGGCTCTTACTCGACCTCTTATTCCTCCTGGGCTCCTCCGCCGTCTCCGCCACCATCATTGCAACCCTCGCCTCCTCCGCCGCAATCCTATCCTCCTCCGCCGCCTTGACCGTATACGGCACATCATCCTCCCACTCCGCCCCCGTCAACCCCTGCTTCTCATACCCCGCCGCCTTCTCCTTCCTCCGGTTGTACAGCTTCCAAGCAACCCAGATCATAAACCCCGCCGCCAGACTGCCTACGATGATTGCAACAATTGCGCCCGTGGAGAGATCATAGCTGCAGGGAGTCAGTAAGTATGCGGAGAGAAAGGGGGGGAACAAACGTATGGTCACTCCCACCGCCCACCGAAATTCCTCCATAGCCTCTTCCGCTGCTGTTGCCGCCGCCGCCTTTGGGGTACGCCGATGCGAGTGAAAATAGGATGAGGCACGGGAGGATATTTGCAATCATGTTGTATATTACTGCTGGAGAATACCGGGCGTACACATGGGAGGAATGTAGGAGGTTTAAGTAAGTACAATTGCATTTCTTCAGCGCAGCAAAAAGCAAACACAGCGTGAGGAGAGGTTGCGGGCGCCAATGAAGAATGCGGAAGGGCGGTGCAACAATCAGCCTTGCAGAAAGACTCGCTCCCCCGGTCACCTCGTGTCGATAAGCAACTGGTGTTTTGCTTTTGGGACCACGATAGCTGGAGGTGCTTTATTTATGAGCTGGAGATGAGTGAGGAGGTTGTATCCGAGTACGAGTGTGGCAGGGCCAGCTAGCAAAAGATGGCTTACCGGTATAGGCTAAGCAGATGTTCAGTTTATTTCCACTCTGGGGATAAATCCCGCCGCTACAGTTTTCTGGTACTAAATGCTGAAGCGGGTATGTTCGTGTTGGGTTGGTCGTTTCAGGTGGACAGCAGTATCACAGGCGCGCCCGACGCCACGTTTTGGCCCGGTGTCTCTAGTAGTCAAATCTTCGGAGTGCTTTTAAGGTACTAAATTTACTCAATGTCAGTATAAGATGCTTCTCCGCTTCCAGCTACCTTATTATCAGGTAGTGCCGAATGCTGCCAGGTGAGTTCAACAAGAGTGAGACCCCTTCGGTTCGAGATTAAACCTGTACCTCCGAACTCATCGGGAAAATCAAACAGTAACTTCATAGATATTCGCTGCAAGCTGAATATTTGCAACAGCTAGGGATAGGCACCGCCCACAATTATGAAGAGCAAATCTACAGGCAAGAGTACCCACCTAGAGCGCACAATCGGTTCAGATAGTCTTTAGCTGCTTCTACTCTAATGCAGCGCCAGTAGTGATCTGCTCCATTCCCCAGCGCTTTCGGCAGTCGCAGGCATGCATCCGAGGTTGCGAAGAAGCTCCGAGACTACATGGCAGAGCTTCTATAACGGGGCCGGGAGATTCGGGCAGCCCCAGCACCGGATGGGCTAACTCGGACGAACCCAAAATCGGCCTCGCTGCAATAGGGGGTGGTTCGAGCGAGGCTAGAGAGGGTGTAATTGGAGCTTATTAAGGAGGCGGTGTAGTCCTGTTATCTCTTCAGCTGTGGGCGGTTTTTGTCAGGTCATGGGAAATCACCCAAACACTCATGTCCACTGGGCGACTCGGGCCTATCATTCACGCCCTCAGGCCTCTTGCATCTGACCAATGCCCTTGCTGCTATACTCTGCTTCCTCATTTCCTTCGTCTACACCGAGAACAGTCAACTGTGGTGTACCGATACCAAAATGAGTTCTAGCTTATACGTTTGAATACTTGCTCTCAGCCCCCGCTGCCGCAGAAAGATCAGTAAACTTCTATGTTATTCCTTCCTTATCCTGGATAGTGGCTGAAGCTCAAGAAAACAACAATTCCTGCCATCCGAAGAGATGTTGCATGAGTACATATCTTAGGATCCATGATAATGTATTTTCCAGTCCGCAAGAACAGATCTAAAAGACATGAAGCAAGGCAGCAACTGAGACTTGCCGTTGTCTTTTCACTTACCTTAGAAACTCCAGCCCTAAAAATTTGACTGTTATATCTATTTGACGCCTTGCAAGATAGTGTGAGTTTCGGAACTCGAACAAAACGAGTATTCTACATACAACACCCCACCGTTGATGTAATACATCAGGAGGGGGCTTAGATTTCTCATTTGGCCTATTGGGGGCTAGGTATAAACGATACTATTTCGAGCCAAATATCAGCTAGACAGCTACCTTTCATCATTTCTGATATATCGCGAACGGAGTCCAGATGTGAGGCCTAGCGTATCGAATTAAGCCCTAGCCCTCAAACTCTGCAATTGGCACACTGAAATTAATCTTTGGCTACGAACAAATGGTGATATAAGGCTGAACTGCGCTGGTGGTGACTTGCAATTGGTATATAGCCAGCCCTTAATTTGAGGATAGGAGTAAAGTACGAGAGCAAGGCGCAGGCCAACAAGAAGATTAAGGAACATGGTACCACGAAACAAAAGCTGAGGTTTTTTGCAACGATATTCTAGGACTTTGAATTCTCCCCTGAGCTGATGTGATGTTGGGGCGCCGCGGCGGCTGCGGCAATCTGTGTAATCATAGAAGTGGCTGGTGCCGTTCTTAATCCACCATCTCTCACTCATCTCTCCGGCACTCGAATTATCTTAAATAATCGAGGATGAACTCACGATTTCCACATAAAACTAGACAAATCGAGCAAAACCCAATTCTTTATTATTGCTAGAAGAGTCTTAGGTAGCATACAAGTAAAGCTATTCGTTATCCGCTATCCGTATTCGCCTAACCTTTCTAAAAAACTCCTAATCACCCTAAGCCAACGCAGTGGAATCCGTGGAGAACAAAGATTGCAAAGTTAGCCACAGTAAAATGAAAATAGAGGACAAGAAATCGAAGTTTCAATCTAATACCTTGTCCGGGTCGCAGTCTTTGCCACGAGTCATGGCACAACATTCCACCTCTGATACGAGCCTCTCTTCCGTAGCCTTAATGTCAGACTTCAATTCCTTAAACTTCTCGAAATTTCCCTTGTTCTTGCTGCTCACCTTGGTTTGCCATAGCAGTGACACAAGCGATGACTCTAATAGCAACAGACCTCCGTACAAGCGAAATCTGTTGACCACGAGACAAAATCTTAGAATAGTCCCGGGGTATCTCGTCCTTTGGACATCACAGTCTTGTCATCCCGGGGTCCCGGGAACTGGAGGGGTCTTGCCCGGAATCCCGGGATATCATGTACTAAGAGGTTTCGGTAGCCCCATCGATTGCTAATCTCCCCACTGCGTAGCACTATTGACTTCAAGCGTGGAGGGTGAAAACAATTGAGGAGGGGAAACCCCGTATCTTTCCCAGGCGGTTGATTACCCGACGGCCCAGGGTCATCAGTAATCCGGTTGGTCATCTATCCGGGTCATTGAGAATCACTAATTGAGTCCCGGGATTACTCGTCCCGTAGCCATATTAAGTCCCTTCAGTCCCGGGCTTATATCCCCGGACGGGGTCTCGGGATAATCAGTCTCGTGGCCAACATTACAAGCGAACAAAGTCTATGAGCAAGGAATTTGTTTCGTTAGCGAACTTCCACTACAGCGACAACGACGACGTAGTTTTGAGATTTATGGTGGTGTTCAATTTACAGTAGCTGAATACTGAAAAGCTGTTCGCTGCTTCTCACTTGCTGTAGGAAAGAAAGAAAGGAGTACTTGCATTGACGCAGCAGGTCCCACTACTTGAAAGTGGTTTCACAAGAGATTAAGTGGTAATCTAATGGTGTGGCAACTGTGGCAGCCGATGACTCCTCCTCCGAGTGATCTTAGAAGAGAAAAGGTACTTACTTAAAGTAATTGCTAATCGCAGTCTCCTCTTTAACACTCTTGTGAGTGGTGTGGGGGGTGCGTAACCGCCCGCGTCTAAATTACGGCACAAGATCCGTCCGGCGTCTACCTGCAACCTCACTACTCCTCCCGACGGCCATTCTCACAGAATGCCATTCCCATTCCGCGCCCTTCTCACACGCACCGCACCCCGGCGCCTCTTCTCCGCCGCCGCCGCACCCCCGCCACCACCACCTCCAACCCCCAAGCTCCCCCCGAAGCTAAAACACTACGCCCAGCTCTTCGCCGGAAAACCCGTATCCTACTTCACCTCCTTCATGATCCTTCACGAGATCACCGCCATGGTTCCCGTGGCAGGGCTGTTCTGGTATATCCACTCTACGGAGTGGACGCCGCCTGGGGTCCCAAAGGAGCTGGTGGAGCGGAAGATGGAGTCTGCGAAGAAGTGGACTACGGAGTGGGGGCTTGGCCGGTGGTTTGAGGGGGATAAAGGCGCAAGAATGTTGTTTGAGTGAGTTTGGGCATTGGTAGGGGGGAGGGGGCTAATAGGTGTAGGCTTGGGACCGCGTATGCCGTTGTCAAAATCGCGATGCCGGTTAGGATGGCGGTGAGTATTGCGGCGGCGCCGTGGTTTGCGAGGTGGGCTGTGGAGCCGGTCAGGGATGCGGGACGGAGAATGTGGAGGAATGCAAGAGGTGTGTGAGGTGGCTTTATTAGTTGTTGCTCTTGGCCGACTGACGGGTCACTTTGGCGTTTAAGGCCGTTAGGTGGAAGCAGCCGGGGAACAAGCGCGGCTGGGAGGGTGAGGAGCGGGGAGGAAGAATGAGGAAGCGGTGATGATGATTGAGGGTCACTGAGACAGCCTATCTACTGTAGGTATTCAGTGGAGCATTCGGCCAAAATGCTGCTGGCCAGCAACTAGAGGCTCATTAATCTATTAGAGCTAGGATTTAGACGGGCGTTGGAAGGTAAAGTATACACTAGGTTGTCGCGTCCCCAGACTCTCGTTGCCTTCGCTCACAGGCTCGCTCTCCTATGGATAAACGAGGTACGAGTAGTAATACTACTGGAGGCTGGGTACGAGATAATATACTAGGTAGAGTTCTTTGTATCAATTATTCGTAATTCACATACGATAAGTTTTTACCAATGATGTCACCCCTGTTCCCCCGGATAAAGCTTATCCTCCCCCACTACTCCACTTCAACTTCAACTTCAACAACACAAACCGCAATGGACTCCCAAAACTCTCCCAATATCCGCGTGGGATACGTCCCTGGTACCACTCCCTCACTCCCTCCCCTCAATCACACTAACACCAAACTCAGAACACTTCTCCACGCCCCTCCACTTCGCCCTCTCACATGCCTTATTCTCCTCCCGCAGCCTCGATGTCGTGCTCCTCCCCTACCCCTCCGGAACCGGCGCAATGATAAAATCCCTCGAATCCGGGGACCTGGACCTAGCCGTTGGGCTGACGGAGGGGTGGATCGCGGCGCTCGCAAACGGCGCAGACACCTTCAAGCTGGTGGGAAAGTACGTCAGCACGCCATTATGTTGGGCGATTTCCACCGGTGCCGAGCGGGAGGACATGGTTAATGCATCGAGCCTGGGGGGGAGAAAGAAGTTGGGGATTAGCAGGTACGGAAGCGGGAGCTATATTATGGGGTTTGTACTGGCGGAGCAGAACGGGTGGTTGGAGGACGACGACAGGGAGCAGCCGTTTGAGTGGACGGTGCTGAACGATTTTAAGAACCTGCGGGATGGGGTGAATGGGACACATGTCGGGGGAAAGACGGCGGATGCGTTTATGTGGGAGCATTTTACGAGCAAGTAGCTCCTCCCTAACCCCCCCCCTCCTCTCTACGCTTTTGTTGGTGGGGTGACTGATTGGGAAGGAAATACTATGACTCTGGCGAAATCAAGCGTATCGGCGAGATCTATACGCCCTGGCCGTCATGGCACATCGTTGCGCACACAGAGCTCAGCAAATCTGTGGCGGGGGTTGCAACGGTGGGGGCGTTTTTGAGGGCGGTGGATGATGGGATTAGTTACTTCAATACGCACAGAGATGAGGCGGTGGAGTATATCAGCACGAACCTGGACTATTCGGCCGAGGATGCGAGGGAGTGGTTGAAGACTGTTGAGTTCTCGAAGGATTGTAAGGCCGTCGAGAAGGAGGCTGTGGAGAAGACGGTGGGTGTATTGAGGAAGGCGGGGGTGGTTAAGGGAGATGAGGTTAAGGTGGAGGATATGATACTGAACTTGCAGTATCATGGGTAGAAGCTGTCTAGATAAGGTTGAGGAGGGTGTTGGTGGGCAGGTAGTCAGGTATTGGGCATTGGTATCTGCTGGGGGATGAAGTGACTGTCTGATGTAACCATTCACTAGGCCTTATCATGTACTCAGTACTTTGGACATTTTGGGGATGTGGAGTCTTGTCACGAGGTTACGGATCCCATGTGTCTGGGTACACACGTCGGAATGGCGCCTATATCTTCAACCCTAGGTAGGATGTGCCAGAGCAAACTTTGCAGGCTATTCTCGTGCGTAAGCCCGACAGAGCTTCACAAGTAGTACAAGACCGTATCCGGCCCCGGCCCAACGCACGTTTTGACACAAAAACGACCTGTCCTGTTATCACTCAAAGAACCGTAAGACGAATTTTGGTAGAGCACCATTATGGATTCCTCAATCTAGTTATAAGTAATGACGCGTATGCTTTCAGCAGCTCACATTCCAATCGTCTCAAAACAATGCAAAAAACCAGCGTTAAATCACGAGAGAAATCTTGTAGTCAAAACTCCATTGATTTTAAAACGATTTGCTGAAGGGCAAACAACGACATCCATAAAAAGAAGACAATGAATATTCCGTTTACACATAAGCTAGAGTACGCTTTCAGCATTAATCAGGGCGATGCAAAAACATGGCCAACCGGAAAGCAATCGACCAAGAAGCAAGGGGGTGGGAAAATCTCACCTTTTCGTGCTCCCTGGAAGAAGAAGCGAACAACAAACACCTGTAGGCATGACATCGTGACCATCATCAAGGACTCAATAACGGAAAAGTTGAATATCCGCGACTCGGTGGAGCGAACGGTACTGAAATTTCGGTTCTCACGGGTGCGGAAGTACTTCTGGTTTCGAGAGATGGTTGAGAGCTGGCCAGAGAGCTTGAAGAGCGATTCTTCGAGGGAAGAGAGATGTTCAGGGGAGGTTCCTTGCTTTGAAGGCAATTCCGCTCTGGCTTCGTTCTCGATTGCAATTTCGAAGTCAACCATCTTCTCGGCAAATGTAGACATGTCGTTGCTGAAACAGAACGCATATTCGCCGACCTCATTGGCAGTGAACACGAAGTCACCCTGCCTCTCCTTAGTCCCATCGAGGATAATCTTCTCGCCCGCACTCGTCGTCGTCGTCACTTTGTAGTCGACATCAAAGGAACCACCGGATTGAACCTGCGCGTTCACTATGGGTCAGTGGGGTTGCATACGGAGCGGGAGCCGGATATACATACAGCAAAATAGAAGGCAACCTTCGCACCCTTTTTCTCATTGTTGATGTAGAAGCATTGCTTCTCATTGGCGTGTAGTTTGTAGGTAAGGGCGGTGGCAGAAGCAGTGGGGACGAGGAAGCAAAGGGACGCCAGAATGGCAGCTCCCAGTAGTAGCAGTAATCGCATGGTTGTCGGGTAGTTCTGTGTTGCGATGAATGTCGTAAAAAAATAGGAGAGCCGGTCTCTCGTGCTGCACAGAGTTGGTTGGCTGTTCTGAATTGACAGCTCTGGCCCGACTGGGATGTTCGCAGCAGTGCGTACAACTGAGACCGAACGCTAAGTTGTCAATCAATCAAGATCTGAGAGCAATATGCAGTTACTAGAGAGACACCACTCTCCAGCGAACCTGCCAGTCGTCCAGATTCCAGACTCCAGACTCCAGAGCTGGCTGTTTCGAATTGACAGCTCTGGCCCCGACTGAGGTGTTCGCCGCAAACACGCACAGTTGAGACTGGCACGCTAAGTCGTTAATCGGGATCTGAGAGCAACGTGCACACTTAGGTACGGTGTTCTTCAGCCTTTCAAGCGAACCCTGCCAGTCGTGTCGTCCAGTGCCCCGGCCAAGCGTCACCTCCGAACTACCCAACCACTTAGTACTAAGTAATAACCACTTCCCTTCACATACATACAATTCCACCATAAAGACTTTAAACAGATCAAGTCTCTAGTCTTCGTTCTTTGTCCACCAAACCGATACCGGATGCGCTGTTCATTTATGCCCGCCCCTCCTTAACGATCTTGCCCCGGCGTCCATCGACAAAACTACGACTTTTTCGGACTAATGCCGCCTGGTTTCGGGGATGGAAAGCCACCTCCGACTTCCCATCAAGAGTTGCCTGAGGATCCTATCGAAACAGAATCTGAAGCTGGCTTAAAGGGGACTATCAAAACTGTTAGTGCCCGTGCTATTGTTGTATATCCTTCCACTAATACAGCCAGAATCAATTATTCACCACCAGTACACACTCACGACGACCCAAGAAACCCATCCCTTCGTCCTTTGAGTCATACGCGTCGGTACACCGTCACCATGATGCTACTCTGGGTTTGCAAAGCTGATCGCCTGTATAGATCCGACGGTGCTGAGGAGATACCGTTGCCCTTTCCCAAATTCGATATGGGTATGCCTAACACGCGCACCCATGATATTCTGGTACTGTCAACCGACCCACGGTTCCGATGCCAGCGGCTTACTAGGCGTTGTAGAGTGGTCACACCCAACCCGTTAGCAGATTATACACTACAAAGACCTACAAGACCCATGCCAACATAAGCCAGAACCGAAAGCGGAACCGGGACCAAACAGAGTTGGAGAAACCCAGAGCCGAGAACGCACGTCAGTTCAAACAGACTAAAATTATGGAGCAACCATCCTTCATTAGCGGCGATGACGAGGACCACGTACAGCAACCGCCGCGCTTTGCTGGGGGATTTAAAAGGCAAAGTGCACAGAATGTAAAGGCTGGCAGTGTTTCTAATAGAATGGATGTATCACCCGATGATACTGACGAAATCCGCTCCCCACACTTTACGCTACAGCGACATCAATTCCTAAACAATCATCTTCAAGTTGTAATACCAAAGGAAGGTAATAGCCATAGCAACGGCAACGAGTGGAGTGGTATTGGTAGTAGATGGTCTACGAGACCTAGAGGGAGAGGGAGAGGGGGTCATTTGATCTCCGCTAGACGCAACAATAAGAAAAAGAACAGTTGGGCGCTCGTTACCTTCCAAAGGGGTACTCTAACATTGTGTTCAGAGTCCCCAGAGGACAAGCCGTTGCGTCTAGAAGCCTCTGAAGAGGGTGAGCATTTCAAGATATTTCTGGGAGATGAAGAATGCGAAGGTGCCGGATTTAATAGTGATAAACTCTTCGGTAATATTCTGGTAACTATTTCTTCAACCTTTGCTTGTACTAGTTCATTGACTTGTGTCTAGTCCTGTGAAGAAGAGCACTCATTTGGATTTACGCTTCGCACTCACTCAGCACAACAAAAGAATGGATATTTTGTCTTGAAGGATCCCTCGGACATAGCGGCGGTCTATAAGATCTTCCCAACACGTTTAAATATCAAAACCATAGAACCGTATGTACATAGCAACCAAAAGATCTAGTGGTGTGGATACTGATGTTGATCTAGAGATCGTATGAGGAATCATTGCATTACCCTTAAGGAATGTGCTTCAAGGGGTGGGGATGTGAGTCTCGTTGTGGATCCAGAAGCAACGAAAGGATTAGAGCTACAACAAGACTACGACATTGCTATGAGAACCCGAGAGGAAGAGGGGCGAAAATCTTCCAGAGTTAAATCGAACCAAACGAAACCCTTGGCAGAGCCGCCATCAACACGAATCACTAGAAGTCGCAAAACAGTTCCAGTAGGGACTTCCTGTTCAATTTCTGTAGATGACTCCGATCATAGGTACGTCCTTTCATATCGAAATTTGTTTGGCACAGAATTAATACATCCTTGTCCAGGGTGGCATGCTCAGAAGAAATTCCGAAGCCGGAGCTTCCTCCTCCATGGAAGCAACCGCTACTGTATCCTTTTGAGGGTTCGAAACGGGCAAATGTTGATTATGAGGATTTGATTCGGCTCAGCCCAACAGAATTTCTGAACGACAATATCATTAACTTTTATCTGAGGTCGAGTTTAAATGGTTCTTTGTCTTTTGGTGGCTAACTTTTTGTAGGCATATTGAGGAGAATCTCAGGCATAAAAACCCTCTTCTACATCAAGAGACTCACTTCTTTAACACCTTTTTTTATGAGCGTCTTTCAATGAAAGGCAAAGGCGATAAAGATAAACAACGCAATATGGACCAGGTTTTGAAATGGACTGCCAAGATTGATCTATTCAAAAAGAATTATGTGATTGTGCCAATAAATGAAAGGTTGGTGAATCCACACTCAAGAATGCATCAGTGCTAACCCCGAGTAGTTCGCACTGGTACCTTGCAATTATATGCAATCTCCAGCACCTCGAAAGAAAGCTTCAAAAGTATCCAGCAGTTGATTCTGATGCTACAATCACTTCCGACACCGACCAGATCGATAACAGCAGCTCACCAGTGCCTTCTATCCACCAACAGCCGGTTTTAAATCCCGACACGCATCCAGACGAGATGGAAATTGTGAGTGAAAACAATCATAATATCTCGGAAACCCAAAACGGTCTAGAGAGCATGTCCGTCAACGAGGACGAATGGCCCGAACCTGACGAAAATGAGAGCCGGGACCGTATTTTGGAAGACAGGAACAAGCAAATAAAACTTGGCACGGGGTCAAATGACACAATAGATATCGAAATGGTCGACTCAAAGTCTCCATCAAGAAATACTTTGGCAAAAGCGAAGCCCCCGCGGAAGAGCTCCCATTTCCAGTCTCCTGATGAGTAAGTTGGTGATCGATGTCTTACTATTGAACCCGACTAACTCGCCATAGCCCAGCAATCATCATTCTGGACTCTATGGGTATCAAACGTACAACGACTATAGCCAAACTGAAAGACTGGTTAATCCTTGAAGCACGTGAATTACGCAGCCTGGAGATTCCTAAAGATACTCTTAAAGGCACTCACCCCAAGGTAAATGAAACTACACTATCCACACCGGCTGTGGGTGACTGCTAAACAGGTGCAGGCCCCCATTCAAGACAACTGGCATGATTGCGGCCTTTATATGTTACATTACATAGAGATCTTCCTGGAACACAGAGAAGAGCTTATAGCATCATTTCTTGCAAGAGATAATACTATTGAACCCATGATCTGGAGAGACAATGACATCAAGGGTATGCGGACGAGGTTGTTCAATTTGATCTGCAAATTGCAAAAAGAATATGATGCACTGCATCCGGTCAAAGCTACATCGAAAGCCAAAGTGGTGGCACAACCACCCGCTAAAGCAAAAGCATCTCCTGGGAGTGTCGACGATGATACCTCCAGCAAAATGCCCTCTCCACAAAGACGTATCGAATCACCGGGGACGCAGATCATCCTAGAAGCCAATAGCGCTGCTCGTACGGCAGAACCTGCAACAGAAACAGCGATGGATTATCAGCTTGATAATGAAGAAGCGGTCCATGAGAGGGAGTTGAGTCATTTGGAACAAAAGGAGAATCATCACACCAAGAATGGACATTCTAGTCTTAAGGCGAAACCTCGTACGGAAAAACGTCATAGAGTTGAAGTTGAAGTGACGGGAACAGATGACAAGGATGATGAAGATAGTGTTGATGTTATCGAGATGGTTGTATCAGAACCGAAATTGGAACCAGGGGTCTCAAGAAGAGTTCGCCAAAATCTATGACACGACCTGTTCGATCATTTAACTCTTCGGGGTTGTAGTTCGTGGGGGGGGAGAAACTATCTTTTTGTCGGATTTTTCATATGTACGGCATATATTACTGGAGTTGGTGGTGTTTCTCGGATTGGTTTCTGTGCGTACATTTGATATTGTGCCATTTTTATTCATCTCTTCCTTTTCCTTCATTTTCTTTGGTCGGTCGGTCGGTGACTGGGGGTGGGGCGTTTTATTCAGTGCTTTTTTTTGATTGTAAATTATCACTTTTCCATTCAGGTCTCAGTGTGGTATTTCTTCCCCACCGTTTGGTGTGCTAGATCGGAATAGGGTTCCTCATTTTCTTCTTACGTTCGGTTTCACCAAGTATCTCTATTAATCTTGTTTGACAAGTGCTTGCCAGTCTACCTCTGGTCATCAACATTGTAATGCGACTTGAGCCAGGGTACTCATACCAAGTTATCTGTAACCTCCTCTTTGTAGGTACCTAGGTACTTTATCTGTTACGCTTATCTACTGAAGCGTGCAAAGATAAGCTTGCATTTTAATTTGTAAATATACGTAGTACGATAAAAAGTATATGTTCCGACCCGTTGTCAAGTAATTTACTTTGTCAAGAGGTCAGCCTACTTACCAAATGGGCTGTCTCCTGACCAAGAGCCACTTTGTAGTTGGGTTGGTCTATTTGCAAAGTGAAAGGGTTCAGTTATCAAGCAGTGTATTTGGTGACTAGATCCGACCAGTTGTCAAGTGAGTGGCAATCATCAGCAGAGTTAATGACCCATCACCTAGAGCTTCTCATCTTTTATTACTAGGGCAAGAATCCAAGTTGGCCCGAGTAGCAAGTATAGATCTTCACAATTGGGCCAACTTAAAAGGTGGCCCTGTCACCAAGTTCTCCACTTGGCCAATGGACTGGGCCTGCTTGCCAAATAGGCTGGCCCAGTTGCAAAGCGGGCCTTTTTCTAAGTGGGCCGGCCTCTTGACAAAGCGAATTACTTGACAACGGGGTCGGAGCATATACGTTGAGTAGTTCGGGAAGTTGATGGTAGTTATGGTCTTTGAAATGCTCAAAGTGAGTTAAAAGCTATCCGTCCGGCATCTTTTTAACTTTAAGACTGCGCCTTTGAAGTATATACGGCAGCAGTTTCACACCCAGCTTCCCGGTTTCTAAACAATAGGTATAACTTCGCTAGACCACAGAGGATCTCTACAGCTAACGGTTGCTTGAATTTGCTTCATCACATCTTTTTGTTGTATTGTGAGGAAATCGAGTCGAGATCCGTAGTTATATACTCTTTCTGAATGGCGGCAAAGCCTTTACCTGGAGGAATTGAGGCCGAGGAACACGGCTTGTTTGTATCGCCCTTTTCTTTGGAAATCGACGGTGCGAATAGATAAGATGCTGATTGGCTCTTTCCAGCGTTTGTGGTGAGTTAATACGTAATACGGTATGATTACCATCGGTTCGTCCCTGGCACGGGTCAATTCAGCGTAGATACCGTTGTGGCATAAGGAGAATTATTTATTCGTTAATAGTCTTTTCGAAAGATGGGACCAATTCTGCCAATAGATAAAGAACTTCAACAGATGGTTTTTGAACGGCTTGTGGGCATCGTCCGGGCGTTTTGAAGGTTGTTCTTGATCCCAAACTGCCACTCGACAGTAAGGTACTGTAGTGAGCGCGATGATTTGGATGAGATGTTGTGATGGATTTTTCAATATTAAATGCCCAATAGTAGGCATAATCCTTCATAAAATCTCTTCGGACTAGGTTTTTATGATGCGTACTTGTCAAAACTTATGACTTGTTTGGATGTTATTGTACCGGTACCGAGCACGATGTTTCGGGCGTCACCTACTCGTTTGCAGTTTTTGTACTATTGTTATTTAGGAAAATGTTTCTGAAAACAAGTCGGGTCAAAACGGCACCCGAGACAGGCTTGATGTCAGCAGAAGGAGCTGATGAGGACCACCATGGCAATCATAGACTTGGGCCTACCTGATTCCGCACAATGAGAAACATCATGAGGTAGAACTGGGCAGCAACAGGATCCCAGATGAGGCACTCCACCAAAGTTTGCACCAACCCCCACCAACAATGGAAACCCGAAAACCGTAGATCCCCCAATATGGCTACTCTTCTCTACTGTTATCGTCCATATCTAGATCCAGAAGGTCGCTCCAGGATGTCAGAGTGGGTCTGGACGAAAAACAAAACAACAGTTGGGTTCTGGAAAGTTGGTTCGAAAAAGGAAACTATACCCCCGTAGGCAACTTGGCGTGAGTTGGCGATAAGCCACCCCGAACGGGCGGGTATTCACATCTATCCTGAGAATGCACAATGACGGTCCATTGTCAGCGGCCGACCTGGTCATAATCTATATATCCGGCATGGGAAGGTGCTATAACAGGTTCTTCCCGATGAGATAGCGAGGAACCGCATCGACGATGAGAAACCGATCGCGGATGCACTGTGACGGCACGGCTAGAGTACGGAAGCCGAACTTCTAAAACTGGGCTCCTATAACTCTCGTACAACTAGTCTACTCCATACCCGAGGCTGTTCATACTCAAGCCGTTCTAATTCGTGTTTCCAGCGCCGGAGAGCACGCATACATACATCAGGATCAACGGGCCCGCGGGATGGTGCATATGCAATGGGAGAAGCTCCAGACCAACCGTTTGACTAGACAGCCTAATGAACTTCCAGTTGCCAATCGGAATTTTGGCTGTGTCCTGCTGAATAGGCTGTCCTACGTCCGGTCGCCTCCTTGAGTCTGTGCGGAGACGTTGAGAGACGATCCTGATTGATCTACGAACAATTGGAGTCTTAACAGATGTTCATGTGCAAGTTCATAGAAAGTCGGACTCGCCACTGGAACAGCCTGCTCAGTGGGAAACTCTACTAAAGTTCTTAGTTACTGATTCGGCGTTTGTCACGCCTAGGTTGCGTGTCCCACTGAGTGGCTGCCTTGTTGGTCCGCCTATGCTTCTTGAGCTTGGTTAGAGCACATTCGGCTTCCTCCAACTTGCGAGCGTTGGGCGCTTTTCGGATTGTCATTACAATTGTATACTCACTCCCACACAGAGTAGAATACTACTATGCACGGGAATGCTAGTTCAGAAGGCAAGAAAGTACTGTGATGCAATCTGACATACATATGTGCTGTCGTGGAGACAGAAAACTCGTAGGGCGAAACCGCAGTACATCATGGGGAAGTACGTGGCGTGCTATACAGGCACTCTTGCTGGATACATACCTTCAGATTTCAAACCAAGTTCCTACCTAATTAACCATCGGATCTCTTTGCGTCGCTGTAGTTCACATATTCTCACTCGAATCCCAATAAAGTCTCCCGTCTCAGGTCACCAATGAGCCAGATCTAAGCAGGTATAAACGGACTAGCATTACAACAACGAGAAGAGGCTATTATATTACGGTAATTCTCTCGCTTTGTCTGCCTGCGAGGCAGGTTTCGGGTGTCATATATAAGCACCGTGAACCGAGGCCATCGTCGATTACAACATCATCACAATTCATGGCTCCTGGTAGATAATACCTAACTCCCGACTGCCGTATCAGGATTTGGTGAGATTCTGTGATGTAGATAACACATCACTGGACCTTGGGGCCATTGCTCATGGTGCAGCACAGAGATCAACAACCGACAGGTTTCCTGGATAACGACTTAACTGTGAGCCTAACTGCAAGAAGGTCCCGCTAGAGAATCCCGTAGCAGCAAGCCCGGAATATGGTACGGATACATAGGAGCTACATTTTGCCAATATTATGGATCTACGCTGCCCCTTCCAAGTTTTGATCTGACGAAACGCAGATCTGCTCTACTTACTTTGCACTAGGTGGATACGCACCTCACTTACTATTAGAAGGTAGATATTCACTACAGCCCTGCTTTTGAATTGGGTGAAAAAGAATCCGATCGTGGGGTTAAGAGGAAGCTTCATAGTTCATATTATTAACACAGTCCTCTCTGCTCATTGCCTTGTAGCTGCAGTGTGAAGGTAGAATATTCTAGGTCTAATGGCTTGTTATTCGCAAAACGCCAATCCGCACCTTTTAAAGCAGCTCCATTTCAATGGAAACGAATTGGATGACAGATGAAGTAGAACTTGACCAGGTTGGTAACTTCTGAGGTGTGGTTTGTTGCGCTAGTACAGAATAAGCGACATCGTCAGGAACGTCCCAAAAAGCGCCGCTTTAACAACCAGAAACCTGTCTCAAACTCCATCGGGCAAAACGTTTAAAGCAGCAATGGCGTCGCTGTGCATCATGCTCTCAAAATCTGGAATTGAATGAAAGGCAGAGAATCCCATTACCTGCAGCTGGGCAATAGCATTGTCATGGTGGCGGATTGATAGTTGATGATCTCATGCAAGTGCTGATCATTCAAAGAATTCAGGGTCCTCAATGCAGATCCTGACATCAAATCGCAACCTTTCACGGCAACGCCCGAAAGCACAATTACTTGCATTTCAGCTACTTCCAGCCCAATTTCTGTGAGGAACGTACCCGAATGCTTGCAATATACGGCGCTCCCCGTGTTTCCAAACTTGCGGGGTGAGAGGTTCACGGACGTCGTGGGGCTCGTGGCTAGCGGAAGAGAGAAATTCTCAGGCTTGCTGGTCAATCTTACGTCGGGGGCGATTCAGTATAAAGGACGTGCCGCACTCCCGATTAACTTTCCATTATCAACTACCAAGCACAGCACTGGAATGCGCACCCTCGAGCGAGACGATACTAGATAAAAGCTCCGGAGCTTAACCTCGATCGAACAAATTAACGAACATATTTATATTGCATTACCTTTAATACCCCGAGTAAATAGCGAACGTACCGGCCAGCACACGGTCCACATTTACCACTTATCAATTCGCCATATATTTTGCCTATGTCTTCAGCTATGACCGCACCAGTGCCAAACCGCAACGGTTCCTCCGCGGATTCGAATTCCTACCTGGATCACCACTCTAGCAATAACCACAGCCACATCCACCCTAATCCGTTCCAGCAATACGCACGGTAAGTCATCTGGTTTGCCTTAAGATGTAGTAATAGCTAATAGAACTATAGGATCCTTTACGAACACACGCGAAGACAGATGGATGTTTCTTTCCAGCCATCTCCCGACGGCCAAAGTAACAGCGCTGTTAGCCCGACGTCTCCACCACCGCCATCTTCCGGCATAGCGTAATCGACCGCCTCAGACTCTCTTCGGCCATTGCGTACTTGGTTACTATACATAGTCGGATATTGTATATTATATGCACACATAGGTTCATCCTTTTTTCCTTAAGCGCGCTTACTTGCATTTACATGTTTTTTCGGCATATAAAACAAAAGCCGGGTGGATCTTTTTTTTCGTTTTATTGCGTTTGGGCCACAGTTGTGTACATATACGGCAATTGTTATTGGTTTGCGTTAATGGGTTGAAACTTAACATTCGAAGGTTACTGTATTTACTAGCCATACTTTATTACCCATTTTACCGGAGAATAGACAATACTAAGTATATATAACAAGATCATGGGTTTGTGGTGCGTTGGTGAAACTTGGACGTCTGTCGTCTCACAATGTTAGTGTACTTTATATCACTTGCTACAAGCAGTTCTGCATTCAAACGAACGGAGCTGTGTATTAGCCGAAATAGCAGGTGTAATGAGATAAGAGTAGGATAGCAGAGAATCAAAATGGATGGCGTCATTCGGTGGCAAGAAAAGACACCGAAAAACCCTAACCCATCGACCGACTTCATCGAGAGATCAAAATCATTGCTATGGGGCTGAAAGACCCTGGAAAAGGTCCAACTCTATGAAAACCAAAGCTTATCCACGGGGTAGGGGTGCGGAGTCGTGCTGTACGGGACGGGATTGTGGATAAAACCTGAACCTAAGCCTTGCCTCCACAAACTTCATCCACGGGGTAGTTGTTGGGGAAAATATACTACCATACATCGGTAGCTAATTTTGAAATATCCCCTCTATTGAGGGAAATTTTAGGCTTCCTGCGAAACCCACACGCTTGCGTTTCTCTCCGCCCTGTGATATCAGTATTTAATCATCCTTATTCACCGACCTCAAGGTCATATATATATATAGTTCCTGGCTTTCAATATCTCTTAGAGGAACTACCTAGGCCGCAGCCGCAACATTGTAGCAGGCGGCCCGCTTCCCCTCTGGATGACCTGGCTAGGTGGGGAGATTCCCACCCTCTATCCTTGCTTCCCTTTTTTCTTTCAAGATAAACGAGAGAGCAACGAGAGCGATTGACAAAAAGAAAGAGAGAAATAGAGAAATAGAAACGAAGAGAGCCCTAACAGAAAGTAAAAGGAAAGGAAAAAGAAAGCCTCACTAGAGGGGAAGAAGGGTAGACGAAGGGGATCTCCCCCACCTAGCCGGCCATCCGGGGGAGTGGAAATGGGCACTGCCATACTCTAGATAGAGTGAATGCAGTAAGATTAAAACAAAAAAAGAAAAGCCTCAGTTAGGCCAGGTAGGAAACTTCCCCTCGTCCGTGGCCGTGAGGAAGTCCATCACCGCCTGATCGCACTTCTCCAAGGAAAATAGTTCAGATATCTGCACATGCCAATATCTACCCACTTCCAAGCCCATCGCCTGCCCAGCAGCCTTCCATAGCCCCTGCTGCTCATTCTTCCCCCGCCTGCGGTGGCGAAAAGGTGTTCCCGAGTCTGGGATACCTGCTCGTACCACCAGTACTAATCGTCTTCCCGCTTTTGAAGTGCTTGAGATATGTCGCTATCGGTGCATGCCCGCATTTCAGTCGATAGTACCTGGTTGCTAGGGACTTCTTGCTCTGCATCGGGATGGGCTGCCGGCGGGGTGGTGGTATGACCCAAATGATTTAAGGAATAGGCACCCGGAACTTACGGGGCAAAGAATTGTACATTTAAGAGAAGGTCCTCTCCAGCCCACCATTCATATAAGAGGCAGTCGGGAAGAAACTCCGAAAGCTTCGTATGATTTACTTTACACCTTTACACCCCCAGTGACTGGGGGGGAGACACTTGGCGTCGGCCCCAATCATCAGGATTGGGTGAAGCTTCCGATTCCTGACGCGACGGCAGTTATTGGTCGATACATACAGGGACGACTTACCAAGACGGTATTCTCTGTTGAGAGAGGGGGATCACAGCTCATAGGCTTACGACCCTATCCAATAGTCAATCTGTTCACTTTGGTGTGTGGAATACTGTTTTATACTAGGTGTAAAGGTTCAAATGCCAAGTATCATAAAGGTCCCACCCGAAGAGATTTTATTACGGTTTTTGCTCACTCTTGAGAATTCGGGGATGGAAAAAGTTGCAATGCTCGAAATTTCGCCCAAACGCCGACGCGTGTCACAGCATCCGCAACCCGGACACTGATTCCTTGCGTACACCATCTCCACCTGCACATGATTATCCTAGTACATTTCTAGTACATTAGTTTACTCTGCAAGTGGTCATGAATGGCACCTCATCAATTATCCCCGGCCCTGTCGAACAACTCTGATAACACTAACTAGTACTGTACCGGCCACTGCGGTTCGGACACTGTCTGCTGCTGACAGGTAATTTCGTTTTGGACAGCCAGTGCTGACAGCTCCACAAGAGATGGACAGGGTTATGATAATGGTGAAAATATTCTCAATTCGGGGCGTGTCAAAGAAGTGCAGGAAGAACGGGTGGGGTAAAGAGTGGGCCCAGCGGGACAATACCCTCAATATGGACCTGTTATAAATGTAGAGTCTAGTACAGAATTAAGCTTGAGGGTGCTGACAACTTTTACTGCTTGGACACTGGCTTGCTGACGCTGACAGAGGCATAAAAACAGCTGGACAGACACCCCGTGCTGACTGCTAACGTCCGAACCTCAGTGGCCGGTACAGTATTGGCAACCATTTGGATTCAACGCCAGGATCAGATAACAGATCGATCTGGGTCACATATTTTGACCCTACGCACGCGACCCGCTTAGTTCAATACGTTGTGGAACCATCCATGCCAATCATCATAAGCCACACGTCGTGAAAAGGCTGAAGACTAGATACTTCCGTACCTGGCGCCGGCTCTTGGGTTAGGGATTCTCAACCTCCTTCTCTCTTTTTATACTTATTTTGTGTACTAGATTTAGTCTATTCCTCTAATCATACCTTCATCGATAACCTGAAGAACATACCATCCTCGGAATGGCGCCCCCAATATTCAAACTCGCAACAGAACTCCACCTCTTCATTGTCGAACGCCTCTCCACCTGTGATTTAAATTCTTTCCTCCACAGCAACTCTCGCTTTTATCACGTGCTTGGTCCCCATCTGTACAAGCGCCTAATATCTAATCCTGAGGCCTACGATGCCGCCCTACTCTAGGCAGTAAGAAACGGCAAAATCCCAGCGCTCACTCGCCTTCTCGACTCCGCGCCCCCACTGCTAACAGCGGCACCGAACAAGCTCCTTGAGGAAGCTGTGGCCTGTAACATCGAGTCCATGGTGCATTTCCTTCTCTCGAAGGGCGCAGACGTAAATTATTCCCAGAGCATGGTCTCGCTGCTATCCATGGCCATAAGGTCTGCGTCCGAATCCATAGTCCGTCTTCTCATCTCTCACGGAGCGGATGTTGAGCCAACAGTTCTGCATTATGCCGTCCGCGTTGGAAGGTCTGATGTGATCCGCACCTTGTGTGAGCTCGGCGTGGATATTAAGGCTAGGGACTATGCGCACCAGACCCCGCTGCATACTGCATGCAAAGACCCTGACTTAGTGCGGGTGCTCCTGGAATTCGGGGCTGATCTTGAGGCACAAGATTACCGCAAACACACACCATTGATTACAGCATGCAAATGAGCCAGGTCAGGATCCAGATGGAGGTGGTAACTCTGGGTTGGGCGGCGGGCTTGAGACCGTCCCACCCCCAAAAGGCAGCGAAGCCGCCACCGTATCTTGTATCATATAAAGGAAATATGGGAAGTGATGATGGGAAGACCTTAACCTTAGGTCACAATGATTTCTATATTCAATGCAAAACATCTTATATCTCGCCTCCATACAATGCTCCTAGAACAGAAGCCAAGCATTCACACGAAGCAGCAAGCTTCAGAGCTAAGTATGATCATCTTCCCCCTTCTCCTTGTTTCTATTCTCACTTTATCCCCCAAGTAGCTGGATAATTTCGTCAAGATTCTCCCCACCGCGTGTCTGGTAATTACTCAGAAAAGCGTCCAACGGCGTTTCTCCTTCATGAACTGCTTTCAAGTCGGCGCCGGCCTCCACCACTAGCCGAATCATTTCAAAGTTTCCTGTGTACCTCGCTATGTAATGCAACACCGAAGCCCCCTGCGCACTCTTCACATTCACGTCCGCACCCCCCTCACACAATATGCGAAGAATCTCCACCAAGCTACCCGTGATGGGGTGTTTAATAGTAAGGAGTACTGAGGTGCTGCCATGACTATCCCTAGACTCAAGATCTGCGCCCCGCTTGACCAGCTCACGTACAATCCATGGAATTTTCTCGTCGACGGCGAACATGAGGGGTGTGAAGGCATTGCTAGCCCTCACCTCGAGGTTGGGGGAATATTCCAGCAATTCCATAACTATGTCAGGATTGAGATGCTCAGCGATGGCCAGCGACAGCGGTGTTTCATTTCTGTAATTCATGGCGTTGACGTTCGCACCAGCCTCGAGAAGCAACTCAAGGACCACAACAACTTCCTGACCCAAATTCGCAGCGAGAAGTGCTGCCAGGTGTACTTGGCTCCAACCCGCTCTAAAAACTCAAAATTGGCAAGCCGCTTATGAATGGCATGGCAAATTCAGGATCTGAAAATGTGAGTATTTAGCGCTCCTCAATATTGGGGATATCATAAATCTGAGACTTTTAGGTGAAAGAGGGCATAGTTATGCACATTCCGTGTATATAATCAGCAACAGTCATGGACTGGCGATTTTGGATTTGAATTCAAGCCCAGTTTGATTGTAGGCATTTGCCACAATCAGCTACAGATCAGCCACAGCAAGAAGGTACGTACCGCTAGTCAACCAATGAGACCATATGTATAACTATTAAATATCACTCGTCCGTATACTAGCCTTGTCTGTTAACCAGAAAATGTTTAGAGTCTCGGACAGCTAAATGAAATAGTAGATGAGGAATCAATATTTTTTTTGCTCCTCCTCTCTACCGTCCCCGTTGGCATGGCCGTATGCGATGATATGAGGGCACACTCCCAAAACCAGATATGCCTTTCTCGATAATATAAGACAAAGCGCACGGGCAGCTATCACAACGAGCGGTATAGTACATCAATACAGAACGGGCATTATAACGGCAAAAAAAGCCAGTGACATCTACAAACCCAGTTTAAAGAACTCCATATGATCTTCGTCTCGCCCTAGAAACCAAAAATCCGCAGAAAAGTTTTAAGTGAAAAGAAAACACCACGCAAAGAGCAACCCAGAAAAGCCTCACTAAATATTTCTACACCTCAATCTCCTTGGCATTGGACAGATGGATGTCGTAGGTCAACTCGTACTTGACATCTGGCCGCTCCGTTTCTTTAAACTCAACAATCAAGCTATCCTTCACTGCAAACACAGAGTCATCCTTGGTGTATGGATCGCGGCTATCGTAAATTTGAGTAGTGAGAGTTGCGAAACCAGGCTTGCGAACCATAATGTGGATATGGGCGGGTCTCATGGGGCTGGGGCGCAGTTAGCATCATCGCGTTATGTCATTACTTGGTGCTTTAGGGCAACTTACTGTCTTCCCATGAGTTTCAACATATCACCAGCGGGGCCATCGTCAGGGATGGGGTAGCTGGTGGGGCAGAGACAGCGCAGAGAGTAGTAGCCGTCTTTGTCCGTCTTGAATTTTCCTCGGTTGTTGTAGTCCTTCTGTTCGGGATCCTGCTGCTCATACAATCCGTTTGGAGCGGTGTGCCAGAGATCGATTTCAGCGTCTGCAATGGGTTGTCCAGTCTCGGCGCAATAGATGTGACCCTCCATGAACGTCCTCAGTTCCTCGTCGCCAGCGGAGTGCGAGGTAACAATATCGGTGCCGTTAGGGTACAGCGGGGCGTTCTCACGGAAGAAGGGGCCTAGAATGCAGGAAAGGGTGGCCTGCTTGGCTGCACCCTCGGTCATCTTGGACATGGCTTCCTGTGTGATTTGATCCACGAGTGCCTCGAGGCCAACAACATCCGACACCAGAATCCCCTCATTTCGCTGGTCATCGGACATCTGTCCTGCACGGTTGAGGGTGTTGACACCGAGAAGCCACTCTGGTGAAAGGAGCTGGACATCGCGGGCGAAGGAGTGTAGGTGGCGGATGAGGGAGGTGAGGATCACTCGGGCACGCTCGGGGGTCTCAGGAGACATGGCGTTAATGACATGGTTGGTGAAAGGGTCGGTGAGGGTGCTCTTGAAAGTCTCAAGGGCGTGGTCGTAGCCAGCGGGAAGTTCAGCGGGAACATAGGCAGTGGAAGAAGACATTGCTGAAGGTGGTGGCGGTAGCGTTATGGGGGGGTTTGTGGGTATCAAAGGAAACTCAGTGAAGGATGAGCGAGAGCGGTTATGTTGAAATGCGGAGAGACAGGTTCTATCTATGTATACTCGCCTTCTCCGGATCTGGGGCAAACTCAAGACGCGCTATTGTTGCGGAGTTTTGGTTTTTCCCCATCCTCAACTCCGGATATCGGCCACCACCCGTTTCGTTAGTGGGGTTGCGAGTGGTGGGGATCCCAGAGACGGAGATGGAGGGGTAATCGGGCCACGTCTTGGCAAAAATATTGACACCATCATCCTCTCATCAGTCGAGCATTTGAAGTGTGGCCCAAGCGGGAGATACACAAGTCAGATTCTGGGGTGCATCGGATGATTGTTCTGAACCCTATCGTGACGTGGTGAGATGCAGCGTGTGTTAGCCTGTCGGATAACGGGGTAGTGGAATCGGATATCCGTCCATCAGCTCATCGGTCGACAAGTGACAAACTATTACGAAGTAACAAGAAACCGCATGGTATGATGGGTCAAATGAAACCGTGCATAATCAATTGAAGGAGATTGTTTAGCGGTTTACCGATTTGTCCTCGAAACACGTATCGCCGTATGAGCTCGTAAATTTTTACTGAGAATAACGGCTTCAGGCTTTGAGGATAGGTATTATGACAAGAAATATAGATATTGCTGAAGCCGTTTTTCTATATCTAAATTATGTACTGCGCAGCATATGCACACTTACAGGATTCAAACGCCAACAAATTCGTCTACAATAGTCGAAATCTCATCAACCGCCTCAATGGCATGCCAGTGACCAACTCCCTCCATAACCTTGAGCTCTGCAAGGTCCCCCAGCTCATCGTTATACCGCTTGCATCCTTCTATGTTTGCGCTCTTGTCCTCACTCCCGGCCACGATCAATACTCGTGCTTTAACCGCTGACAAGTCGCCCACTGTCGATTTGGCAATAACATTGCAAAGGGCAGCGTAACCGTCTGGTGATTGCCCCAGAAGCAGCTCACGGATGAATGCTCTCTGCAAAGGAGTAGCTTTGGAACCTACGGCAGCGTCAGGCACCACAGCAGCCATTGACTCCATGCCAGCTGGAAGGTGTTAGAAACCCAATGCCTTGATATTGCTGAGAATAACCAACCCTTCTTTACCCTGGGAATGCGTTGTGCAAAAACTTCTGCAAGATCGGCAGATGGGTATACGGGACCCAGCAAAATCAGTCCTTCAATTTTCTCCGGGGCGAGTTGCGCCATGTGAAGGGCCACAAGGCATCCCATGCTGTGTCCGACAACAGTGACATTCTTCGAGATCTCGAGATGTTCAAGCAGTTCAAGAACGGTTGCCGCCAGGGATTGCACTGTGAGCGTCTCTCCGGGTGGCAGCGGTGACCGTGCAGCGCCTGGCGAATCGAGCAGGATGTAGCGGCGGTTGGCTCCCTTCAGTGTGTATGTGAGAGGGATATAGAAGTTCTGCGATGATCCCAACCCGTGAACGAAGACCACTGTTTTCGAGACCTCGGCTGGCGAGTGGTTGAAGTCACTGTAGTGCACAGCTGCGTTCTTGAATATTGCGTACGGCATGGGTGGTGACGGATAGGTGTTCAAGGAGCGGGGTTTGTGAAACCGTAGATACAAATTGCGTGTGGTACGTGCGGATTGTGAAACTTTAGCTGTCATTGGAGCAAACAACGCACACTATATTAAGTAGCTATAGCCTGTAACAACGTCATGGAAATAATACCCATTGCAAATAGCCAAGGGTGACATGTACTAGTCAAGAGAAACCGACTGTGCAACTACGATTTTGGGCGGTGAATATTTCATTTATAATGATATCCACTGCTCTTACCTATCCATAAGGATACTTGGAGGTAGATCTTCAGTCATTATCTGGATCGTCGGGAATTATAATATGTCCAATAAACTCATCTATCTCAGCAGCAGTCAAGAACTATTCTCGTAACCGAACTTTGAGTCCTGCAGCGCTTGGAACAATTAGCGTATATCATTGGGGGTAGTTTGTTAGTTAGCTACCACAAGGCCGGCCCGAGACGTGAATTGAGAGTAGTGGAGAAGCAAAATTGCAATGGTATGAGCTCTAAACAGTTGTCCATGCGGTAGAAGAGTTGGTGAATGGCACTCGGAAATTGGGTCGGGGCTTTTCCGGTACTCGGGGGGTTTCTTTTCTTCGGTAGTAGGTGTGGCACATGCTCCCCTCCCCCCCCAAGAAAACATGGCTCTCTGGGCGAGAGTACCTAGCTACTCCCTATAGCAGACCTAGGAACTGGATCTCGGCGTGGTAGAGAGGCTTAAGGCGAGTATGGTCGTCTGGTAGGGTCGTGGCGTAGAGCAGTAATGACCGCTCACTTCCGCTAGAGCTCCATTTTCCTATGCCATCCAGCCCTCCGATGAAGTTTGCCACGTCGAAAATCGGGCTGGAAGTATGGCCTTCCGCCGTCCTGTAGGTTATTCCAGCTAATGTGATTATTCAGCTCAGTAGGTGTAGTAAGGGCACTGCAGAACCAAAACGCGGTTAGTGCAGGGATCCATAGTAAAGGAGGATCTTCCCGCAATAGGCTCAAAACCCTTCTTGGTGGCGTATATTCTATAGGCAGAAACTCAAAAATAGACAGTTACACAAAAACTCACTCGGCCTTCAACGGCCAGGCTAAACACGGAACTAGGATCAGAATCCACCTTTAATTCCGAATATGAGCGACTCCCCCGCCTAAGAGGTCGCGGGATATTTCCCATTTTTGCCCGCTACTCGGCAAACGCCTAATAGAGAAGTAGTAGTAGTGCTAACTCCACGAAGGCGTCAGAGGACAGAAAGAGACAGAAGCAGGAATACTTAGGAGGTGTTGCCAAACGCAATGTCGTCGGAAGACTGATACCCGGTGCATTTCCGACTTCCATCATTTTTAGGATTTACTGTGTCGAATCTCCGGAGCCACCAGATATTCACTCACTCCACCTCTCTACCTGCAATGCCTCGTGACCACGCATCTTTCATCAAGTCGTTCTTCCTTACAAGCGACAACCCGACAGACCATGCTGGCTATGTCGAGAACTTCACTACTGATGCTACCTTGAAGATGGGTCTCAGGACGGCCGTGGGCAAGGACCGTAAGGCGACCTTTACCAAGATTTCTATCTGAGCTGAATTGATGGTTCTTTCTACGTATTTAGAGATCCGAGCCTTGAGGGAGGGTATGTGGGCTGCTGTGTCATCCCGCCACCACGTTGTGGCAGCAGCATATCCAGCTGCAAGTGATTGTGGGGAGGATGCGGTGATGATGTTTGGACATGTCGACTACACTCTCAAGAACGGGCGTAGTCTGACAACTGAGTGGTCGTCGCGCATGGTATTTGACGAGTCGGGGGAGAAGATGAAGTTCTACCAGGTGTGGCTGGATGCGAGTCCTATGATTGTTGCAATGGGCAAAAGAATTGAAGCAGACGAGAGTGGAAATGTAACGATCGTGTAGTGTAACTCTCACCTCATCTCTGGTTCAACAATTGGGGATTCGTTTCTTCAGAGCTGTATTACAAATCCATAAAAGCAATTCAATTAGAGTTTATTGCATCATGGTGGTTGTTGCGGGGTGCTGCCGCCCAACCGAGCTATGGACTCAGCCATCACGTACTAACTAAGTAACTTCCTAGCACCCCACACTCACACCCACCGAATGAACGCCCATATTCATCTCTGTCGCCAAAACCCGTTCAACTTCCGTCCAACCATCAGATGCAATCAGCGACACCAGGACATATCAGTCCAAATGAAGCAAGGAGTGCACGACGACGGGTAGCTGCCAGCGCCCGGAAACGTATTGCAAACGCATGTCTGGCCTGCAAGTCTCGAAAACAGAAATGTGACGGCCAGCAGCCATGCAATATTTGCAGCAGGAGAGGCGCCGCTTGCATTTACGTTGAACAACCTTCGCGGCACGCAAAACGGCGACGTGTGTCTCAGGTCGACGTTTCCTCAGCAGCAGGTGACGACCCGACGACCAGCGAACGTACGAGCCTGAAACCGCCCCGATCACCCTCTTCACCAAATCAGAATCGACATAGCCAGTATGGTCATCACGCCCAGACCGACATCAGTAACGACGCCCATACAAACAGCCAATATGCTTATCCGACTCCGAGTCATGGGAACCCGACACTCCAATCTGTAGCAAGCCACACGGGAGCTAGTGAAGACGTTGACACGGATGATGACACGGTAGAGGCTCCAGTTGATCATAGAACTCGCCTGCTTTCTGACCCGAGTGGCCGATTACGTACGACCTGAGTTCTGCAGATACCTGACATCAGGGTTGAATAATCGGGAATATGGATCACTAACAAAGCTACAGTTTATATCGGAGAAACTGGATCTCTCTCCTTCCTTGCCCGAGTGAGGAAATTAGTCAAGGATGCGCTGGGCCAATCTTCCTTCACGTCAGATTCCGAACAACATTCAATCGCTGATAAACCTGTGATTCCACGTCTGCAACATACCTTGGGTATATCCGCTTCTCTACCTCCCCTGGAATGCGCTACAGCGCTGGTTGATCTATTTTTTGAGAATGTCAACTCTGTGTACTATGTTCTGGACCACGAGGAAATGAAACAGGTCATGGCGGTGGTATATTCTGGTGGACTACTCCACGCCACAATCGGGGACAGGAATCGAGATATCGCATTTGTGAATGCTATTTGTGCTGTGGGCACATTCTTCACGAAACAACCTGATTTATCGGTAGGCGACGGGATGCATTACTTCGACACTGCTCGGACTATGATGGAAGATGTATTTGAGTCGGCAGACTTTTGGTCGGTCCGGTTACTACTCCTATTTGCGCTTTACATGCAATATGCAGCAAAGCGAAATTCTTCCTGGACCTACGTAGGGCTCGCTATCAGAGTCGCTGAATCCCTTGGTCTCCACCGTATATCACCAGTAGAGTACCAGGCAGATACGAATTTGGAGAGACGAAGAAGGCTTGTGTTCTGGTCACTCTACTCACTGGATCGGTTTACCGGATGTTCACTTGGTCGTCCACTCGCGATAGAGGACGAAAACTGCAACGACCCAGTGTTTTCAATGGCCCTAACAGACGACTTCTTGCTAGATAGTCGATGCTCTTCCGACCAGCCGGATATCATTCACCAAATTCATCAATTAGCGGCAAAAGTTCGACTTCATGTGATAATAGGGCATATCGTAAAGATTGTGTATCTCAAAAGATCTATATCACGTGATGTTACAGAGTCACTGAGTGACGAATTGAAGACATGGTGGAAGTCTCTACCTGCATGTGCTTCACTGAACAATGGAACGAACGCGGCCATTGTTCATCTGCATATGACATATCTCCATGCCGTCACTCTGCTGACTAGGCCATTCCTGCAGAGAGTGGTCGAGGCATCGATCGAAGATTCTATCGGCGATGCAAGCTGTAAATGTAAACGGCGATCTGTGAGTAGGTCGAACGTTAAACGAAAGATGTTGAGATATGCAGGGGCATGTGTTTTAGTTGCAGAGAGAACTGTGGCATTAGCACATCGGATGCGGACGAAAGGGAACCTCCCAAAAAACGATGCTTCGCTGATGTAACTTTCCAATTGCTGTCTACCCTATTTACAGTATGTATTAACCTAGATATAGTTATTACCTTTTCACGGCAGGCCTGGTATTAATGTTCAGCGCTCTTCCCCAAATCTTGTGCTCCCGCGAAGACGGACCCACCGGCGAGGACGATGTTGGAAAATTCCGTACCCGATCGCCAGCTTTATTAGCCATCATGGGTGAGTTTGCGAGTGTAGAAACTTGCACTGCGAAACGATACCACAGCATTCTGTCACAATTTGCGCAAGCATTATTGGACGGCCGAGAACGACTTCAGAGAGAAGAGCAAGCCCAAAAGCCAGAGGGACAAGAGCCAAGTGTTGCCGAGCCGGCATTTCCAGAACCAGACCTACTCGACGAGCTTCAAGCCACAAGTACCGAATACTTCGCGGGGAGCTTCCGGAGTCGTGCTGGCTCCACCGAGCCAGCGATCAGAGAAAGTGTTGCAGCCCACTCGCTTGTTTCTGTGGCTTCGAATGGCCAGTTGGATCCTCACGGTCAATTAATTTCTCCGCACCTGGAATCTGGGGGTTTCTCGGAGCTTGGTGTCACGCCTGTGGGATCGAATCTTCAGTACCACTCGGGCATTATGGACAAGGATTCGGAGGTGATTAATGGTATGAGCGGCCTGATGGATTTCTCTAGCTTCTTCGGATGGTTGGAGGATGGGGTTGTGGAAACACAAGCGATTCCGTGGGAGTTTTCGTGGGACGGTCCGCCAAGCAATTACTTTTTGAGTTCGAGGATGAGTCCAGGAACATGAGATGTGCTTAACATATACATGCATGTATCAGAAGCCCTTTGTGACTGATTGGAGGCGGATTGTATATTAATTTTCTTGTTTTTGCTCGGATTTGGGAAATTTTTGGAACTCCTGCGAAGTGGTTGGATTTTATTGTATATTGCAACAAGCTTTTAATACCATCCCATCAGGTGGAAGAACTACAACCTATAACACCGGCCAAAAACTTAAGACAAAAAGAACAACTTGACATGAACAACCCCATCTAGCATTCTTTCACACACTCTCCTACCCACCACCTAGGTTGGTCCCATCCATTGGGCCTACTTGTCTCATTGAACCCATTCCAAGTCTTGCCCATATTTACCACAGGCTTGACGATCTTGATCTTCCCGCCGAAACCAGGACAGTCTTTCTCCTCTAGGTATTTGTCTTGCTCTTCATTCCAATACCATGGGGCTATCTTCTTCAGTCCCTTCAGCGCGGTCTTTCCGATGTGGTCTACAGAATCATAATAGCGGAGCTGCCCAAATTCTGGATCCTGCTTCGACACGATCTCCTGCCAAACGGAATTGGGGTACTCTCCGAGCGCCATTAAGTACATATCGTACTGGACCAAACTAGCCTTACCCCAGTAGCTCCCACCCTTAGTAGCGCGGTAGTAAAGACCAGTCAGCGCTGCTACAGCACCCATGCAGCCAGTTCTATCATTCGTCAGCTTTTATTACAGATTCGGGAGAAGGGGTTTGCGAACCCGTAGTCACTCATAGGGAACGGGGGGATAATGGGTTCATTCCGACCCATTGCACGTCCTTGCGCCCACGCCAGTCCACTCACACAGTCTGCAATCTGCTGCCATCCGGCGCGGTGCGCGAGCGGCGCATCGTACCCGAAACAGTTCTCGTTGACATAGACGAAGCCCTTTCTGCGCTTTACGGCCAGCTCCTTTAGCGCCTGGGGTCCGAACCCGAGTTTCTCGATTGCACCGGGACGGTAGCCATCGACGATCACGTCTGCGGTTTCGAGGAGGCCTTCAAAGATCTTGCGGCCCTCGGGGGTCTTGAGGTCTAGCTCCGCTGCGTGTTTTCCAACGTTTCCGTCCACTTGGAAGAATGGCACGTCGGGGCCTGTGGGCGATGTGATCTTGAGTACCTCGGCGCCATATTCGGCGAGGATACGGGTCACTGTGGGACCGGCGATGATGCGGCAGAGCTCGAGGACGCGGATGCCGTTTAGGACCTGGGGTTTGCCGTCGGAAGTGGGGTTGCCACGGCAGATCTTTGCGTCTGGGAAGGGGGCGGCGGGGGAGGAGGTTTCGGTTTCCTCGAGCTGCCAGTATGGTTGCGCACTTAGGGCCTTCCCGTGCGGGGTGGCAAGGAATTCATTCTGCTTTATCGTCATGATGCCCGCGAGCTTGCGTTCGTTGTTCAGCCCCTCCAGCTCCGCAACTGTGAACTTCTCCACGGCTTCCCCGATGTACTCCAGGATCTTTGGGTAGTCTTCGTCCGTGAAGTCTTCGCGGTATGGCGGGAGGCCGATCATTTCTAGTGCTGGGGAGGCGATCAAGGAGCCATGGATGTGGTAGTAGCCGTTGTCTTTGGTCCGGTATAGATTTGCGGAGAGCCGGCGGTAGATGTTGCTTTGTGCGCGGTTGAAGTCTGTGTCTCGCAGACGGGTGCGGACTTCTTTGTCGAGCTTGGTGAGGCCGTCAACAGAGGCTAGGTATGCCTGTTGTGTCTTAGCTTTTTGATGGGAAGTGTCATGGTAGGAGGACACTTACCATGAATAAGAATGCTCCTGACCGCTCCATGTTCACTTCAATGTCTTCCTCCTTCCACCCAAACCGCAGCTCTCCAATTGCTGCTGCTATGCCGGCCTCGATGGCTTTGAGACCTGCGGAAGCTTCTACCTCTTTCATCACACATGGCAGAAATGCCTTATCCCGGCCTGTGAACTTGGTCTTGCGTGCATAGTCGATGGCAATCTGTGGGAGGGGGAGAGCGCCGCCTTCAGGCTGTGAGAGGAGGTGGTTCAGGGCACTTTGTGCGCCGGTGATAGTGGAGTAAGGCATGGTAGTTGTGCACTTAGTATATATTGAAGATGGCAGTGTATATTGAAGTTGGATGGAATACAGATGTCACTCGTGGAGTGGGTGGAAGGTGCACTTTTTGGCAGATGAAAAGGAGGCGAAACAAAGAGATGTTTCTTGTTTGTTTCCATTTTTCTCTTGTTTCTTTTCCCTCAAGCTTTGCACAGCTCCCGATAGGAAGTGAGGTAGGTAAGACGGATATCGGATGCGTGTATAGAGTGCATATTGTCACTCGGAAGATAGTAGGGGCACCAGGTTGACGGCCCTAATGGCGCTACCCTAAACCCTGGGAAACGCTAGGGTATCGGATGCCAGTGAACGACAGCCTTCCGACTACGCTTGCTAGCCATCCGACGTCAGGAACCGCAAATTCTATCAATGCTCCCCGCAAACCCCATGGCGCCGGCGATTGAGCTTAGCTCCCAGCCATGCACTGCCTGGGGGATAGTCGGACAGGTGGAAGCTAGAGCGGGGTATCGCAGTCCGGGGGAAATCTCTGGGAAATAGCATTAAGGGGATTTTGGGTAGACAGGCAGCCGATAGAGTTTGGTTATAACTGGATTTCCCACCGCTTCTCTTCCATCCCAGTTTCTATCTATATCCACTTCTCTACAACTTCCCGCGACATCCTTTGAGTCTATTTCCCCTAGATTCTCGGATATATCTACCCCCAGCAAACCCGCACATATCCTTATTCCGTATCTTACAAAAGATGGTTACTCTTACTGTTACTCCTCAGCGGGAATCTGATTGTGATGTTCTTATTGTTGGAGCCGGTCCGGCAGGGTAGGCACCCGTGGCTACGGATATAATCTTATGCCGATGTTTTTGTGCACTGCGAAATACTCTGCATACGGATATAATCCTTATGCCGGTGTTTCTGGGTTTGAATATGCGGCTAATACTTGACTTAGTTACATGGCCGCAACATGGCTCGCACGATTTCCAGGTCTCAAAGTTCGCTTTGTAGAGAAACGTGACGGAAAGGTCTTTGCCGGACAGGCGGACGGTATCCAATGCCGCACCTTGGAAGTTTTTGAGAGTTTCGGATTTGCCGATAGAGTCTGGAAGGATGCCAACCACATGCTTGAGGTGAGATCTATTACCCCCAACCCTCCCTGCGCGCCGTGCAGGGGTGTGGTGCAGTTCGCTAATCTGAAAACCTTAGATTTCCTTCTGGAACCCCGACGTGTCCGGAAAAGGTGTCGTCCGAACCGGCCGCATCCCTGATATGCAGCCTGGACTTTCCCGGTTCTCACAGGTTGTGTTGCACCAGGGATGGATTGAGGGATACTTCCGCGACAACCTTGCAAAGTATGGTGGTGCCCAGGTCGAGCACAGCATCATGCCCGAGTCGATGGAGATCGACGAGTCCAAAGTGAACGACAACGATGCATACCCTGTTAAAGTTGTCCTCCGCCACCTCACACAGGATGGTGCAGCCGCCGAGCAGTTCGGTCACAAGGTTGCGAACGGCCTGTTCCGTTCTGCAAATCTGGTCAACGCGAATGAAGAAGACAATGGAATCAACTCTATCGACAAGGCAGAAAGCACCGAGATTGTCAACTGTAAATACGTGCTTGGATGTGATGGCGCACATTCTTGGGTCCGCCGTCAGCTCGGTTTCCAGATGGTCGGTGAGCAGACCGACTACGTCTGGGGAGTACTCGACATCGTCCCCATCACCAACTTCCCCGATATCCGGAACCGCTGTGCCATCCACTCGGCAGAAGACGGTTCCGTGATGGTCATCCCCCGTGAGGGCGCCCTGGTCCGCTTCTACATCCAGATGAAAGAGATCGATCGGTCTGCCGACGGCCGTGTGGACCGGGCCAAGATTACCCCCGAGAAGATCCTCGCCCAATGCCAAAAGATCATCGCCCCCTACACCATCACCTACGAAGAAATCCAATGGTTCACCGCCTACCAGATTGGCCAGCGCGTCGTCGACAACTTCTCCACCCACGACCGCGTCTTCATCCTCGGCGACGCCGCCCACACACACTCCCCCAAAGCCGGCCAGGGCATGAACGTGTCTATGATGGACTCCTACAACCTGGGCTGGAAGATCGGCTCCGTAGTCCAGGGCACCCTTAACCGCTCCGCCCTCAGCACCTACGAGCACGAGCGCTCCCAGGTCGCCCACGACCTCATCAACTTCGACCAAAAATTTGCCAAACTCTTCTCTGGCAAGCCCGCCAAGCACGCTGCCGACGAGGCGGGCATCTCTCTCGCCGAGTTCCACCGCGTCTTCGAACAATCCCACCTCTTCGCCTCCGGCGTCGACGTGAAATACGAGCACTCCCCCATCATCGCTGATCCCTCGGCATCCACACAGTCCCTAGCCACCAAAATCCCCATCGGAAAACGCTTCAACTCCTTCAAAGTCCTAAACCAGTCTGACGCCCGCCCCTGGCACTTCCAGGAACTCATGAAGTCTGATGGTCGCTGGCGCATCGTAGTGTTTGCAGGCGATATCAGGGATGCTAAACAAAAGGCACGGATCGAGAAGCTTGCGCAGCACCTTGACGACCCCAACAGCTTTTTGAGCAAGTACACCCCCGCCGGAAAGCCAAGGACGGGTCTATTCCATATCCTCACCGTGCACTCTGCTCCCCGCGTCGAGACGGAGCTCCATGATTTCCCCACCGCACTCCGACCGGAACATGATTACTGGAGCTTGTATGTTGACGACATGTCGCACCATGAGGGCCATGGAGAGGCATACAAGAACTACGGCGTCGACCCGAAGAAGGGATGTTTGGTTGTCGTTCGGCCAGACCAGTATGTGTCGCTGTTGGTTGAACTCGAGGAGACGGATAAGGTGGAGGCGTTCTTTGCGGGATGTATGGTTTCGCAGAAGAAGTAGATCCCCTGATTCTTTTTTTTCTTTTCCTTGCGGTTTCTTGGGTTTGTAGCATATTGTGTATCTTTTTGGGCAGGTTTTTTTATGGTTGTTTGTTATCATACCCTTTGTTGGGGAGGTGTCTAGGGAAACTTTGTATTTATTTCGCCCGCTTCATTTTGTTATGGAATTGAGGAGATGTGTACGGATATGGCTTTTTTAGTTGCAAAAACCGAAATTTCGCCTCCTCTTCTACATATTATGCGATCATGTGCCGGTGAAAGGTGATCTGCACTGACTGACGTCTATGGCGGTGTAAAGTGTTCAAAATACCATTCCACGACGTGTACATGGAATTAGCGGAATTGGGTAAATTCATGTGCACCAACACCCAATTCCACCAATTCCATGCATGATGTTGTCAAATAATGTTGACCACTACACGAAGTCGTACCATGATGTTGTAGTGCTAAGCTAATGAGTTAGTATACATGAAGTCACCCAATTTCATTAATTTCATCGTTGAAATGGTATTTTGACCACTTTACCGCACCATACTCGCTGGTGCAAAAATGGTTCAGACACAAAACACCTAACCCTGCTCTTGGTAATGTCTTGAAATGACTCGTTGGCGGCTGCAGTCAAGTTATGATTAGCTAGTTGTGAGGGCTAGGGTTTTTGGTGTCCGAAACATTGTTGCACCAGCGAGTAGACGATCTTCCTATACCCGGGATATGGGTTAGGGCTGGGGCTCTGTCGTTGATAGTCATGTGCAGGGGAAAAGGCGGTCGAAGTGGTATTGAGATCTTCTGCTGGGTTGTGGCAATCTTTGAGTAGATAATTTGGACCAGTGAATCCCGCTCCCTCCTTTTCCCTCGTCCTCACTACACATTTTGTCTGTTTCGGTATATCAATGGGGGCATTGGCGAGGAAGCAGCAACGCACGCCCTGAGTTTAATTTAATTGCAGGTACCAGATTGTACGTACTCCATCCTCAGTCTTTCCCTTATTGCTAGATTGCAGGTAGTTTTGCAACGGCAAGACTTATACTAACACTGCGGTAGGTGATATTCCATGATCAATGATGCTGGCTGCAGTTTGTTTACATGATAGCTCCTTCGCAGTAAATAGATAGCGAAGATCCTTAGAGCGAGTGTTATTTATCAGTAGTAGTCATTCTTGCATTAAAAATTCGCCGCAGTCAATCGAAGCTCTGATGGATAATAATATTCCCCTCGCTCTATCCTTCCATCAAGCCACACTGCTATTCTATCCTATTCTCACGGATCAACCGCAGAACCCCAATCTAATCTACGCACATTCTAGCAAATCACACAACTGATCACAATACGCGCTGGGCACCACCTCCGCCCCTTCTCTCATAAACTCCACCTCCTTACTCACCCCAGTAAGCACAGCCAACGTTCCCCCCAGCCCCCCGTCAATACCAAACTTAATATCCGTATTCAGTCTATCCCCCACCATACACGCCCTCTTTCTATCAAACCGAAACCTGCCCTCAATCGCATCCATCATGGCCATACTGGGTTTTCCAAGACTCGTCGGCTCGCGTCCCGTCATATACCTCAACGGCGCACTCATAGTCCCAGCACCGGGAAACAGTTTCCCATGGTTCGGGAAAGTCGAGTCGATATTCGTCGCCAGGAACAACGTATCCGGGTTCTGCAAGAAGTGGAACGCGCGCGCGAGCTTGCGGTAATTAATCTCGCGGTCTAGACCACATATGACAGCGCCGACGGTTACGTCGGGCGCGAAGGAATCGTAGTCTTCGGGTTGCATGGGTTTATTTTCCTCCGGGTCCGTGCCGCCAAAGTACGCGATCCCCTCGCTTGCAAGCTCCTCCTCGATGCCGGCTTCACCGATAACATAGACGCGCTTGTCTTTAGGTAGCTGGATCACGCGGGAGATGTATATGGCTGCGCTGTAGGCGGAGCCAAAGATTTCGTCGGGTTTTGCCGGGATGCCAAGTTTGCTGAGTTTGGAGATGTAGGAGGTGCGCGATTTGGTGGAATTGTTGGTTACGAAGATGATTTGTTTGCCTGGGGTAGTTGGCGGGGGGGAGGGCAGGGAAAGAGGGAGAGGAAAGCACCTTTTGACCGGAGCATGTCGAGGGTCTCTACCGTCCTTGGGAGGAGCCGGTCGCCGTGCCATAGGACGCCTGTTTGTGTGCTTGCTTAGCTACGCACTCCCGGGCCGCGTTCAGAGAGAGCAACTCTACCGTCGCAGTCAAAGAGGAAGACCTGCAGATTTGCTCGTCAGTAAGGTGGACAACTGCTGTCGCTTCTTGGGATAGTTACATCGAAGCGGTCAATGAACGCCGCAATTTCGTCAGGCTTTCCTGTCAGCTTTGATGGTGGCATGGTGGGGTGAAGTTAGAAAGCTCAGAGGGTGATAGACGGTGAAAGTGGGTGTAGTGGGGTAGATGATCATCGTGGCTTGGCTACCCCACAAGGAATTAAAATCAATCTAGCTCTAAATTGTGGTTCATGTAAATTTGCGGCATGAGATTCTAACGAATGCTACTTCAATCTGATGCCAGCAAAATACCGCCAAACCCGGTCCAACACAAGAAAACAAGTATTATACCAAGGAAACCGACTAATCCAATGCTGCAATAAACCTACGTGAGAGAACAAAGGCCTCTCCTTCCCACTTCAACATACAAATCCCGACATAGCGGATCCCATCGACAAGCTGCAATGATGAACAACCTCCAACGGGCCGACCGACCGACCAAAAGGGAAGAAAACTCTATTTGATTCGAATTTCGGGTCCTCCTACCCGTCCCCACCCGTTTCTGCCGTTTCTATCAACGTGATCCAGCCCGAGTAAGTCTTCACTGTCTTCAATGATATCGTATAAAACATCATCTGTGTGACCTGTAAGCCTGTGATCCCTATACAATGCCGTGTTATAGGTACAAACCATCATTAAGATATATTGGCTTCGAAAAACTCGATTTTCGAACAAGAGCAAACTTGATTTTCTCAAAAGGCTTGCCCTTGATACCAGTCCGCGCTTGTAGCCGCGCTTTGGTGTCTTCGAACCTCTCATCCTATAAATTTCGTAAGTTTTTGAGAGCGTTCAGCTTGGATCCGATTTAGTACTGACCTTCTTTACCACAAACTTGAAGGGAACACCAGCATTGTGTGTCTTGCTCGGTTCCTTCTGGAAGTGGAATGCCTCTATGATGCGACACACCTCCAGGTTGCAATCCACTTCTTCCTCGGGCACCAACTCGCAGTATAATGTAGTGTAGTCCTGGAAACCAACCACGCCATAATTGAGAGGAATATCCTTATGAAACTTCCCAGAATGCGCAGAAAAGAATCGGATTCTATTTCCGGACTGCTCGGGGACGCTAAACCGCTTCATGACATAAGGGATCACGTCCGATATATGGCCATTCTTCGGTACAAGTGCCTCGGCTTGCTCTTCCTTCGAAATCCCTTCCGGAAGCCAGACGAACCTCAGGGGTTTCTTAGTTTCGAGTTCAGCGAGCGACATATCAAGGACCTCATAGCATAGTTGGTTGTGTGATGTTGGGGTCGTTGTATAGTACTGGGGCGTGATCATCTGAGATAATAGCAACGTTTGAGTCCTCTTAATTGGTTGTCGTGGTTGACCACTCTGAGCGTTGACAAGCATGAATCGCAAGTGCGTTGGGGGAACGTTTAACTGTGCGCCAACCCTCTCTGCAACTTCGTCGTAGGTGTTCCTTTTGGATAACGGGAGCATGAAATCCTTCCCAAAATGCGGATTCTTTGGAAGGAATCGGACTGTAGTTAGGTTTACAAGGTAGTCATAGAACTCCTTGGCGTCTTTGGATGTCCTCCTCTCCTTCAGTGCCTCGTATTCTTTCTCACTCGGTGTCTTTTGGAAACAGATGATATCACCATCTTGGATCTCCGCCTGGTGGAAAGTTTGCTTTGGCTTTATAGGCTCGATCATCGTCGGCTTAATCTCCTCAAATAGCAAAATTTCGGTTTTAGGTGGCCAGTTCATCAACTCGTTGATGGTTGGTAGAATTTCCTGGACTTTGTCGTTTTTCCGCATGTAAACATGTGTAACGCCTAGCAGCGTCGGCTGCCACGGATCATAGTGCTTCAGGAAAACAACGATCCAGGGACTATTCGGGCTGGGGTCTTTATTAAAAGGCATATCCTTCAGCTTAGCCTGCTCGGTGACCTCAACCCATAGCCGGAAGTCGTTTGATTTGCTGTTGTGCTTTACCTGGGTTTCCTCAACAGCTAATCCTTCATTAGCATCGTTCTACATCCCAGAGAAGTGGAGTACTATACTTTTATCAAGATCCGTCAGGGGTTGGTCCGGTCGCACTGTCTTATTTTGCCGATTGACCATCACCCATAACCTAAGCTGTTCCGGTTCATACTCTTGCTCCTTCGCAATATATTCAACAAGTTCCCCCATTCTCTTTGCTTTTTTAAAGCGAAACCCGATTGGCTGAGCTTCCGGGAGAGAATCTTTGTCGTCCCAGCTCGCCAAATCGAACCCTTGGTGTGCAGTGAACTGTGTCTGTGTGATAATCCTCACATACAGGTAGAGGTGCTGCTCTTCTCGGTCTCGCTTCCTTTGCTGGATGATGAGTCTCTCCTCTTCGAATCGTTTGGCTAGAAACAAAGATTAGCCTATCGTACGTACATCACAAGATCTAGATTATACATACGAAGGTGTTCTGGAGCATCCGCCTCAGTTACCGGGACTAAAATCTCCTCGATCTTGTTCCTCCGAAGGTAGACCAACATGTAAGCATTCATTGACCTCTTGATCGAGAGTTGGCGGGAAATTTGATTTCGAACGCCGTCGTGGCCGCCACCAAGGTTGTAATCACCCCCGAAATTCTCGTCTAGTGCCTCTCGTCTTGTTGCTCTTGTAACACGGTCATCGTCAAATTTGAAGAATTGCCCATCCTTTTCCGGTCTAAGGAAGGCGTAATAGTGCCCTGCATTAAGGTCACCGCTATGCACAAGAACTCTGGTTCAATTAGCCAGAAGTTCCTATTTGTTGACAGATCCGGAGTGTTTTACCCATGCAAGACGTATTCCCAGCCTGCATCTTTATCCGCTTCTTTCGAAAGATATGGGGCAGCATCAAATACTTCCGGGAATTCATAATGGTCATTAACCTGAAAACACAATAGCTGTCAGTCACTGTAAAACATTGGTGCCGGGAATGCTACCTTCTGCATGGCGTAGGTGTTGAGATCATACTCGAAGCGCTTGAGATGAAGGTGAAGCACGTCGGGGAATGACTCGAATATTACACCTTTCGTCGCATCTTGCAGTCCGTGGCCTTCGGCAAAGTACTTATTTTCACCATTCATGGTCTCCTCGGCGATATAATCCTTGAAGGATTCGTCCAGGTTTTTATAGCCGCGCACGTTCAGCTGAATATCCCAAAATTCTTCGATACGTTCGGATCCATAATCGACATCGATGCACTTGATGTAGGTCCTAGTTTTTCCTACAAACATTTTGTTGAGCAGATTCTCGACTTCTGTTCCTTTCATCTTATTCTCCAGATTCTCCATCAATATCCGGTTCAATTCTTGCACGTCTTGCTGGGCAAAGATATCCTGTGTCTCCCAACCAAATGACTTGGTCAATTCCAAGGTCGGTACGGCGTCGTTAAGAGTCTGAAGGCGGTAGAATAGACGTTGTAGAGTGAGAGCACTGTTGGCATAAGTTTCATCCTCTGTAGGAATTTTGTATACCGCCTTCAGAAGAGTGTGAGATTTTGTATACAAGCCAGACACTGAGGTAGAATTGATGTACATACCTTTCTAAAACTGTTGGTGAAGTACAGCGATTGCAGGAGGGAATTGAGATAGCAAGTTGCGCCCTGATTCTTCAAGCCGACGAATCCGGTCTCCTTCTTTGAGTCGTAACTGGGACATCATCGTCAGCCATCATCCATAATTGCATAGAAGTGGGACCAACTTGATGAAATTGTGCCACAGTACTCCCGTGGGATCCTTCATAACCCTTACGTATGCAGTCACCTGCGCCGAGTCGTCTTCAACCAATGGTCGAGGTCTCTTTTCGGAAACGGCCAGCAATTCCCGCAGCTCGACGAATCTTGTGAAACCCCAGTCCGCCTCCTCAGCCGTAAATCGATGATGGGCCTCTAAAGATGCGGATCAGCAAAAAAGTGCACCATTGAGTCTGATTTTAGCTGGTAGGTGCCTACGATGATGTACAAAGGATGCGGGCTCGTTTTTATTCCACAGCACTAATCCGAACTGTACACATCTATACCAATCCTCCGGTGGCTTATCTTCGAAGCCGTGCTCGAGGTAGAATGAAGCGCAGTCGCAGTTGTTTCCGTAGGGGAAAAATAGTATCCGCCTGCAATGCCGTTAGCTAGCACGAACTGCAAGAGCATCTGCGCCACATACCATGGACTGTCGCCGCATGTAAAGACTGGACTGTGGGTTCTCCGTTCCATCTTCCGCCAGTTGGCAATCTCCCATGTGAACACCGCCTGGTGCAGCACCTCGAGGTTAGGATCCTCTTGGAAGAGGATCTGCTTCATTGCATTGACTATATAACATAATGTTTAGCCACAGGTCATTCACGCAACATATCTAGACATCTCCGGAACGGGGATTGGCATATCCGGGGTTTGATAACGCCATGCGGGGGTAAGAGGAGCATACAGTCATCAGCCTTCGGCTTTGGGCTAACAGACTCATCTGTCAGATCAACATCAGGGTCTATAATAGCAATAGAGTTATCGTCGTCCGTAGCTTGTTTATCATCTAATGTGGGCTCGACGTCTATGCTCATCTCATCGTCGCCGTTCTGCCAAAAGCACACCGATTAGCAAGTTGTGCAAAGGCGCAGGCAGGGCAAAAGCTGCCGCGCTAGCCGACAACGATATACGGAACGGGGAGTTCAACCACATGAACACTCATTGTGAATGCCAGGAAAGATTTCGCTAGCTGGAAGACCTAATACTTGTTGTCGTATAAACCGAAGTGAATATGCAGCTGTATCCCCCGGCGTTTCGGATACTCGGTCGGGTTCCAAGCGAGTCGGTGGGAGATGCGAGCGATGACGGAGGGGGCCAGCCTTTAAACGAAAAGTATGTGATGTATGTACGTATGTACCTAGGTACGTATGTAGCGAACAAGGAACAAAGAACGAGAAGCGGCGGCAGGGGTCAGATTAGATGGGACTTGGGGGTTTGGGTTGAGACAGCAATCAAGTGCAGCAGGTGCCTAGAAGCTTTGAAGAGTGCAGTCAAGTTGTGAGAGTGATGGGGAGATGTCGTGGGAGCGGGTTGTGAGCTGTTGGAGTGTGCCGAGAAGGCTCTTTGAGTTGAGGTGGATGTGTGGTTGTGTGGTTGAGTGGTTGTGTGGTTGTGTGGTTGGATGAGAAGTTGGTGGGTAATCGTCTAGGGGAGGAGGGGCGTAGGCGGGGGGACCTTGGACTCGCAATCAGAGAAGTATCACTGTGAGTTGTCCTACAATGCAAAAGAAAGAACGAAGTAGACGATAGGCACACTGTGATGGATCAGCCTTGTGACTCTGCCTATTTGTCCATTATAACTCTCACGTCCTAGCGCATATATTTCCACCTACTCAGAGGTGGCGTGCTTGTCAAGTATACCAGCACATATAACAGTTCTACAGCACAACCGAGTTGCTAGCACTTCTCCCTTGGAGCTCAGCTCTCTTTGCTTGTGATTCACCGTGATATCAGCCAACCCATTCAATTTAATAATGAGCATTACAATTACTCTAGAACCTCAGAATTGATTGCTTCCAGCGAGATAAATAGCTATGCTATTGCTGCTGCCATCACTAGTCTTCCTTTTCTGAGAAGAGCGAGCTTAGGAGCTGCGTGACCTCTCGCTATTCACCCATTCCCGCCCGTTCGTCATGTCACCAAAACCCATAAATAAAAATACCACACATCCCACGAAACTGCCGTCCCCGTCCGTCCATTCTGTCGTCGTCCACGCTTCTTCTTGGAACAACGGCACTCCGTCAATGGCATCTCCACGACCATGCTCTCGCGCACATTCTCGCACCGGCAGCCGAGCGTGTCTCCCATAACTCCGAGAACACCAACAATAAGAACATCACTATGTCCGCTAACCGCAAATAATCACCCAATACCACATCAATTCCCCGCACCGTTCACCGCCGTATTTGCACATTTCCGGCAGCACCGGTCATCGTCATCCTCGACCTCCCCGCGATGGCGTTCTTCTACAGTTCTTGATTCCTATGTCGAGAAAGCCGCTCGACCCATTTCTCTACGACAGGTACGTTATCGTTCGTCGTTCGTCGTTTGTTGTTGCCGTCGTTATCGTTATCGTGGGGAATTGCCGTATCTGATTGGTTGCAGCTCATATTCTTTGGCGGCCGCAACCTCGACGACAGGCGCATCATCAACTCCGCCAACTATGTCCGCACCGAACTTCCAGTGCGTCTTGCACACCGCATTCGAGATATGCAAAAGCTTCCGTACGTAGTAGTAAACAACCGGCACCTCTCATATGTCTACGAGCTGTACTACGAAGCCTTCGAATCCTTCCGCAAAGTCCCCGAAATCAAAACCGTCGACGACAATGACCGCTTCTGCGAAATCATCAAGGCCGCCTTACGCGAGCACCTCACCGTTATCCCTCGCCTTGCTATGGGCGTACTGGAATGCCGAAACCTCCTCCCCGCCGAACAGCTGGATAAGTTCATGCACACGCTTCTCCGGAGTGTAAGTCCCCCCCTCCGCCTCCCAGTCAAAAACAATTTAACATAACCCTCGCCCTAGCGTATCTCCCGCCGTGTGATAGCCGAGCAACACCTCGCCCTAACCGACACCTTCAATTCGCCCTTCCACTTCCCCGATGCGCCATCCTACCACCCGGGCGACTTCGTCGGCGAAGTTTTCCTGCGGTGCAACGCGCAGGAGGTGGTCCGGCGCGTCGGCGCCTACGCCTGCGACCTCGCCCGAAAAGGCCACGGCGCCTCCCACCCAGTCCCCGAAATCCACATTGAGGGGCACCTGGACACAACCTTCCCCTACATCCTCTCGCACCTCGAATACATAATCGGCGAGCTACTCCGTAACAGCATCGAGGCGACAATCGAGCACCACGGCTCCAAATCTTCCCTCCCCCCCATCACCGTCCTAATCTGCCACGCTCCCAAGCACGTCATCTTCCGCGTCTCCGACCAAGGCGGCGGAATCCCTCCAGACGAAACAAAAGACCTCTGGAGCTTCGCAAAGAGTAAACGGTCCGACCACGCCCGACTGCGGAATTTCGCCCAGGTGCCCAAGATGGCGGGGACCCTGCAGGAGCTGCAACAAGACTATACCACCAACACCACGACGAAGGTCCCCGAGACGAGTCTGCATACGCTTACGTACCGTCCGCCTGATCTAAAGCTTGGGATGGGTCTGCCAATGACGAGGGTTTATGCTGAGTATTGGGGTGGAAGCTTGGAGCAGACGTCGATGGAGGGGTATGGAACCGATGTGTTTTTGCATATTGAGAAACTGGGGAATAGATTGGAGCAGCTCAATATTGATCAGCTTTAGGTTTTCGGTGGGGCTGGAGGGGATGGGGATGTATAGAGACAAAGAGCAGAGGAGGAGGGGGTTTATGTATTTATGAGTGATCTTTTATGAATTCGCAACGAAAATAAAGCAGACGACGCATCTCATTTCGTTTAAAGATGCATTTCCAACCTCCATTTATTATGAGTGAGCTCTATTTGGATATCGTTGGGAAGAAGGGCGACGATGGTATGCCTACGGCTCGATTTTGGTAATCGTCCCAATAGGTATCATTAGGCAGAAAAGAAGCCTCAATAAATATTAACCCCATCCATTTAGTATTCAGGCGGTGGGTAAAGAAGCATAGCATATCTCATCAGCACATTCCCATACAAAGCAAACGTCAAAGTGAAAAGTCAATAAATACAAATACGCCAATAAAGCTATTCACAAAACCCCAAATGATCACAAACGCCTTTTATCCCACCCGCCCACCTCCACTAATCCCGTCCAAACCTACGATCTAGCATCTTTAACACATCTCTAACACTACTCACCTCGACCTGCGGACACCGTCCATCAACACTCTGTATAACCAGCGGCCTAACGAGCGCGCCCAGATCTGCAGCCGCATCGTCGAATGCCCGGTGCCGGCTTAAGGTCTGGTATACCGCCGAGCACGGGATATACGTTTTCCCATCCGCCTGTTTGCTGCGGGTGTTCAGCTTGGGAGGCGTGGGGACGGCGGACTCTATATCTTTGCAGCAATCCCCAGAGCCGCTTGCGTTTCCGCCGCAGCACCCGCCGGAAGAGCTAGAGCTTTGGATACGCGTGGCGACGGATTGGCAGAAGAGGGTTGACATTGGGTCGGCTTTGCATTGGTCGCAGCCGCCGGGTTTGCAGCCGGTCGACGATGAAGGTGGAGTGGGGGTTTTTAGGGTTGCGCGGACGCCGGTGGGAGGGTGGAGAGGGAGGGGACGGTCGAGGCCCATCATGCGTCGTAGTGGCACTGAGTGCCCGGCGCTAGAGCTGGGCGGGGATAGGATGCCGAATTCTCCACTAGCCAGAATCGGTGCGAGCTTTACATCCCGCTGTTCTTCGTCCGTGTCTGAGTCTTCCATGTCCATCGCATTCGCCATCTCTGCACACACACAGGGGGTGCCGTCGGAGCAGAAGCCGCAGGGGTCCGGCATGTGGGTGAGGGAACTTGGAGTTCCACTGGATGAGACGGGACGAGACATGTATGCGGCTGTGAAGTCTGTTTCGAGGTCTTCGAGGTAGTCAACTGTTATCCGGCTGCGTTTCGGGTCGTTGGCGATAGGTGAGGTAGCGCGTTTGGGGAGCGGAACGGCGGTAGCTTCATTATAGCATGCACATTCGCCATCTTTAGAGCAGCTTCCGCACCCTACTAGATCCCGAATCTCTGATTGCTTCCTCACGTTCCATTTCGCCGACGGAATTGATGCTGCATTGGGCCCGCCACATAGTGCTTTGTCAATAAGGTCCTGGCAGCTGCAATCTCCGCCACAAGGAGCGTCCGCAGTTCCTGAGCTCGGAGCCGGGGATGCAACTTGTGTCAACTCCGTCTTTGCCGTCTTTACCGCCGCTACCGCCGCGTTTGCTTCCTCGAGCTCTCGTAGCAAAGTTTCGATCTTGAGTTTGAGAGATGCATTCTCTTTGGCAAGCTCGGTGTTATTATTGGTAAGTTGCGCAATCTGGTCTTTGAATTCCTGGTTTCTGGTCTCGGCCTCCGAATTCACTTCCTTCAGCTGTTCCTCGAGCTCGTTTACGCGGGCTGCGCGACGTTCGCGGAAGGCTCGTTGGGCGGCACGGTTTTGAGCTTTGCGTTTCTAGAAAACATGTGAATGTGCTATCCACAGACCCTTCATCCGAGAGTGAACTTACTGTTGGTGGTGTATCAGTGGCAGGCTTCCTTCCCGGCTTTCAAAGGTCAGCAATGTTTTTAGAGTAGAAGGGGTAAATGGGGGATACCTTTGGACGTGGAGGAACAACCCATTCTTTATGCGTAATGATACCAGGATTTTCAGGCTGTGTTTGCAGCGCGGGTGATGCCCTGGGTGCAAGTGTTGGGCATGGACTCCCGATAGATGGGATTGACGCCGGCGAAGCAATCGCTGCGAATTGGAGGCCATATTAGTTGTGGGGGGCGTGAAGTGCTGATGCAAGCAAGCAAACAAAAAACATCGAGCGAGCGACGAGTGACTACGGGTGCTCCAGCAAAGAACTGACCAACCAAAAAGACTCACTCACCTATCGGGGAAGATGCGGAATCGCCTGATGCCATAGATTCGACGATCCGATTACAACAACGCCGCTGCTATTCAGAGGAGGTGGCGGCAACAATGGAGTCTCAGTCAAGCAGCCGACAGGAGGGGACATGTACACTATGGGGGGAGAACCAGAGGTGCCAGAAACAGATGTCGCCCGGAGGAGCGGAGGGGACGAAGTAGCTGGTTTAAGACAGACAGGCGGACGCTCAGTGGAAGATGTCGGGAACCCTGCTGTTGTGCCGAGCGAATTCGATAGGAATAGCTCGCGTTGAAAACTCTGATCTGATCATCAGATAATCACTAAAGGGGCTTAGCCTCATCCCACGGAGGCGCTAGTTGCCGAGGCTGGTTTCACAACTCCTGATGTTGGCGATAATTGCGATTCACCAGCTGAAGAGTGGGGATCCAAACATCTTATCAGATCATCTTGACTTCACTTTTTCATTCATACAAGCGCAGTGATATCCTATGAATTACTTCTTAGCCCCAGCCACCAGTTCTTCCCCCGGTTTCCCCTCCATCTCTCGCCGTAGTTTGGGATCCAAATATTCATACCACGTTCCAATGGCATCTACATACTGTTCCTCTCCATCGCCATACTCAACTGGAGGCCCCGCACAAACAGCCGGCCCTTTCCCATGATCCTTCCACACGGCCCAAGCCGAATTCTCGGTCGACATACCCATGAATTTGTGCTTGTGAGATGTTATCTAGTCAGACTCGGTGTCAGTTGCCCGAAACAGAAACACCCCTAATAACTAATAGTCACCAACCTTAAATGAGCGCAACATAACCACATCCCCCACTTCCACCTCCGGTAGTGCACTTTTGTAGGGCCTAAACAACCGCATAATGATACCAGACGGCTGCGAGGAGTCAACTATTCTCACGGCAGTATAATAATCCCGTTGTCCCGACTCAGCTCTTGTCATGGGACTATATTGACATACCACACCAATGACATCTACCGTGGTACCCCACGAAAGGAATGCGAGTGGTGGGAAGTCCGAAAGCTGCGCAATTCAATTGTAAATACCAAGACGCGCTCTGCTAGGGTAATCTAGACTTACGGGAGTTGTAATGCCAGATTTGAATTGAATCGGACTCTTTTTCCGCTGTGACTGTGTCACGTCTTGCACTTCTTCGGCGTCGGGCGTTATTGGCGCATCAGTTGTATTGTCCTTTTTAGTCGGTGTCTCGTGCTCACTCGCTGGTTTCGGCCGTCCAAAATATGTCGATAAATCCGCCGGAGAAGAATCCAAAGACTGCCGAGCAAATTTCCTCTTCTGTCCGCGTGGTGTCTCCTCCGCCTTCTCGGAGAGTTTGGCCCCAAAATCCGGCCGCGGCAGTACAGCAAACGGGAACCCACCAGTGTGCTCGGCGGAGGTAACCTTCGGCGATGGCGTGGGGAGGTAGAGGTGTGGCGTTTTGGGGGCTGCGGACCGCGGAGTGTCTCGTTGCTGCGATGTGGTTGCCGAAATTTGTAGACTTAGCTTCGTCCGCTGGGTGGTAGGTGATCTCTCTGGAGTTTTCGCTCTCTCGACTCTTCGTAGGGGGGATGGACCAGGTAATGGCGATCGACTCCTTGGACGCGCTCGGGCGTCCTCCTTATCTGATAGCTCGTCGAATAAAGAATCCTTTTCGCTTTCACCATCGCTCGTAGCCGGCCGAGAGTCTTCCGCTACCAGCGATGCTGCTGGAGAAGGGCCATCTTCAGTTTTGTCTAATGGGTTGTTGTCGTATTCCTTCGCTGGTGTAGGGGTCTCCACCTCTATAGCCACAGTAGCGTCCGGTGTCATTTCAAGATCAGCTGGCCCTTTCCCCTGTTCTTCTGAATCGATACTCATATAGTCAATCCCGGATAATCCTCGATGAAGAAATGGGGATACCAGGGGTAACTTCGGCGATGGGGTTGGTCTAAGCGATGGAGATTTAGGCATCTTGCCGTCTTGCTCATGGCTCTGTTGAGTATTGATGGGTAGCGGCGGAGGAGGCATCTCAATATGAGTGGGACGACTGCTGGACGGCTCTTCCGGAGAAGGTGCATCTCGATATATAGTCATAGGCTCATCATGCGCCATGGTAGCTAACCGCGCAGCTTCTACATCGGCGGTTGGGGACGCGTGATCGACAAATGGGTCTGCAGTCTCTTGGGAACCTTCCTCCGGCTCTGGACTTGGTGTTCGATCAACAAGCCTGTAGGAGCTGCTGAACCTAGGCTTCTTTCTTGGTCGGTTCAGATCTGCGTCGAGATTGTATTCGTCTTCCTCCTCACCGAACAGCTGTTGCAAGTGTAGCGGCGAATTTGCCAGAAGGTCCCCTTTCCGTTTGAAGACACCAGGGGCGTCCCGCACGTTTTCAGTAGTCTCAGAATGCGGTGGAGGAGTAGCTGGGGCCCGATTGGGCGGTGAGGCAAGCGCATATAAAAAGTCATCATCCGGAATGGTCGAAGCGAACGAAGTTGAGAGTTCCTCGGGAGAATCAACATCAATATTGTCCCAGTCGCCCGTGTTTTTAAACTGCGTGACGTAGTTAGATCGGCTGCTGCTGTCATCTCTTTAGTACGCGATTACCTTCATAGCCAACCGCGTGGAAAACACCACTGCCCAGGGAACATCTCCTGCGGTTGCATTTTCCAACACTTCCAGCTGTGCGCCTTCCAGAGAGAGCTGTACTCGGTTGCCGATCTGCACCTCCCTTGAATCCACCGCCCTTGCTGAAGCGCCACGGAAATCGACTCTCAGTTGGCCTTTAGAGTTCCGCAAACGGAAGTCTTCCTCGCAAACAAGCAGCGACAGCGTCGCGCTGCTCGGTGAAAACGGCCATAGCAGTGATACCACACCTTCAACGAAAGCCGGCGAACTAGCTGTAGCGGTGTCGGGGGTTAACGAAGCGAGGGGAAGCCTGGCGGAAGGCCATATCGACACTAGTGATTGCGCGTCCTGCGCAGGAGCCTGCATTTTTGGTTCTTTTGGAAGTGTTTTGGACTGGAAAATCGCCTCAGCTGTGGTTTTGAGAGGTTTACGTTGGATAGAGGTTAGTTGCACCTGTTATATGAGCCGAAATCTGGGGTAACGCGCCACAGTCGTGAACCCAGTCTAGACTGACCACGATAACTGATACCACCAGCAATGGAAAACAGCCGCTTCAACTTGCTCACACGCCGCAATTGAAGTCCTATCCATTGGAACTGGGTTTGCCGATGAGGCTCTAAATTACAGGTTAGTGCAACAAACCTAACCCTTAACCCTACGCAGTGGGCTTGGGAATGGAAGTGCTTTTAGTATCAGGGATCCTATTATCCGAGATACGGGGACCGCTGCAGGTGAGGGCACATGAACTCGGTACCAAACGTAGAATAAATTTGATTGATGCGCTACTCCGAACACTCGGAGCTCGTCACCTACAGTGACAGACCACCCGATTGCGAATATTACCCAGTTGCGAATCTAGTAGTTATGCTTGGTTAAATCTCGACAAGGGTTGTGTTGCAACCGTGGTTTGTATGGAATTCGCAACCGGGGGGTATTCGCAATCGGGTGGTCTGTCACTGTACCTGATATTTTTACACCCAGTGGATATGTCTTGGCGGCAGGTCATGGACTCAAGAATTTCCTCCGTTCTCTTAGTTATGACAATACTTTGTGCCGAGACGTCGCGAAGAATTTCAAACATATTGTGGCGGTTTCAACCCTTCTGACTCGCCTCCGTCTCAATACCTAGTCATCGTCGAGGCAGTATAGACCGGAGGGCGGCTTGAGGACAAAGAAGCGGCATAGAACGAAAGAATCAAAGACTTGAATTCCATTCGTGGGCCCAAATTGGCCCACCTTCAGTCGATATCTCTCTGCAGAGTAGCATTACTAGTCATATGTTATCACTCACAGAGCGGAGTCCCCGCGGCTTCTCGAAAGTCTCCCGTGATATTTCGTCCCGCAGCTGCAGAAGCCTCGTCCTGGGACATCTCATCTCGTGGAAAGCACCACTTCCGTTCCATCGATGTGGACCATCTGCAATTTCCTCCAGGATGGACCTCCTCCTTCAACACGCTGGCGGACTATGATTGTCACTTCATCCTCAACGCCATCAAAGACCGTCCGAACCAGGAACAGTACAATAATCTCTACCGATTCTACGATTGCAAGACCCGTGCCGAAGATTTCACGGAGTCACAGTGCATCATGTGCATGGCTATGGGCCCCTTGCAGTATTCCTAAACGGCCAAGTTGGCCAAGCTTTACCTTGACAAGTAGGCCGGCCTGTGCCACTGCCGGCCTGATCTGTGGACGGCCACGGCGGCCAAGCCAACCACCCGGCTACAGGCTTTTGAAATAAGGCCTCGCCGGGCCTGTGCCAAAGGTGGCCAGTAAAATTGCTACCGGGCCGCTTAGAGACACTGTAAAGCGACCTATTGTCGTGTATATAACTAGGGTTAGCTTCAGACAGAGTCTTCTAAGTATTATGTTTCCCTACGCTACTACTTCACCGCAGGTTACCAGTTCCCATTCGTTTATTTGATATTTACGTTAAATCACTGTTTAGATAACTACTTCAAACATATGTTGACCTCGGAAGGCCTTGATGGCTCTGAGCAAAGGACTATTGTGAATATACAGAAGTAACATGTGCACATAATAGATACTTGAGTATAGTAGTGATAAATAAAATATGCAAGGTAAAACAAAAACTGCAATCGCAGGTTGACTGAACTCGCCGAACTCTAACTCGTTGTCCGAGTACCCGAACATACACCGGCGGGTTCTGTCGAGCTTCCGGAGGAGCAACAGTTGGCCCGTGCGCCACACGGAAAATTCCATTTCTTGGCACAATCAATCCAAGAAATTTTAAGCTGCCTCGCCTCCATAAGCTCCTTCCTCCTCACCACCCACCAGACCGAACGCCCGCCTCTCTCTGCCCACCCCAATCACGCACCCACCATGAGTTTTGGTGGCTTCAACCCACTCGGCGGCCGCGGCAGCAATGAAAACATGTCACCCGAAGGCCTCCGCCAGCAACAAATCATCAAAGCCGTACCTCCCCCCGCCCTCCACCGTCATAGCGTCTACTAACCCCCTCTTTGTAGATGGGCATGGAGTCCTGTCCGGCCAAAACTGTCCTCTCCGGCGGCGCCGGCTTCGTTCTCGGTGGTGTTTTTGGCCTATTCGTGGCATCGATGTCCTATGACACGCCTATGTCCGGTTCGGGATCGACATTGACATCGCTGCCGCTGAAGGAGTATCTATTGTAGACGCAGTTAGTATTTTGGGTTTCATGGTGCGCCAGAGGGCAACGGGGAGGCAAGTAACTAACAGTGCTTCTCGAGGTGTGCCTCGCCGGGAGTGGTGAGCTTGATAGCAGCAAGCTTGAATCCCCTCTGTTCGAAGCGGAAGATGATAGGGCCGACCAAGCCACGCTGGACACCTATACCAAAAACCAAGATTAGCACCATGTTCTCCTCCATCCACAGCAATGTAGTAATAAATGAGTGAAGTTTACCATCGGGCTTAATGCTGATTGGTTCTAATTTCTGACAATATTCCTGCGTCCCCAGAGGTCCTTAGGAAAGATAAGCATACGCAATGAAACTGTAATCAATTCACCATCAGCACCAAATACGAATCTGGAGGGGGGGAGGACATACGTCTGCTCGGTAGTCATTTTGAAGGATTTTTGAGTTTTGAGAGTTGTGTGGTATGAAGGGTGGTGGCTGAAGGACAAGACGAGAAAAAAGTCAGTTGAGAAAAGAGAGGCCAAATGGCGGGGCCCACCTCTCGCCCGGCTTGGCAAGGGTTCGCCAACGAAGCTCAAAAGTACCGTGCGGGAGAAGCTGGAATCGGTATTTTGATGCGGTTGCGCGACTTCGATTCGCTAGATCCAAGGACACATCCGAGTAATTGGCATCTAGAACAACGGTAGACGATCATGTTAATTCAGAATTGAAGATGGCTGGCTATGAGTGGACAACTTGCTTCACGAAGCTTCAGGTGACTACTTGGTACTAGGGCTGAGTATAAACATGCACACTTTTGGAGTACTCTATAGCATTACCAGCTAAAGATATAGTCTCGTGCCCAGACTCTCTCTTAGCGTCTCAGCCACTTTCTGACGAAAGAGCTCCGACTTAGTGAGAGTCTGGAACTAATCGGTTTAGCCAAGTCCGATCGGGCGCTACTTTTAGCCATCGGAG